>Ga0307408_100000004_pt1 | contig 572889 bp, 559 predicted proteins | sample 322Cmetagenome_FD_202116 | JGI IMG/M metagenome (GOLD analysis project Ga0307408, IMG submission 202116) | Maize rhizosphere microbial communities from greenhouse at UC Davis, California, United States - 322HYB-C-3 | ecosystem: Host-associated > Plants > Roots > Rhizosphere > Soil | place...
GTGGCGACGTTGCCGGTCGCGCCCATGGCATAGGGACAACCACCCAGGCCGGCGACAGAGCTGTCGAACACACTGATGCCTTCGAGCAGGCTGGCATAGATGTTGGCCAGGGCCTGGCCATAGGTGTCGTGGAAATGCCCGGCGAGCCTGTCGCGCGGGATTTCGCGGCCAACCACCTCGATCAGCGCGCGCGTCTTGCCGGCGGTGCCGGTGCCGATCGTGTCGCCCAGCGACACTTCGTAGCAGCCCATGGCGTAAAGCTCGCGGGCGACGCTGGCGACCTGCTCCGGCGCGACTTCGCCATCGTAGGGGCAGCCGAGCACGCAAGAGACGTAGCCGCGTACGCGCACGTTGGCGGCCTTGGCAGCCTCCATCAACGGAAGGAAGCGCTGCAGGCTCTCGGCGATGGAGCAGTTGATGTTCTTCTGCGAGAAGGACTCGCTGGCGGCGGCGAACACCGCCACTTCCCGAACCTTGGCCTCGAGTGCGGCTTCGAGACCTTTCAGGTTCGGCGTGAGCGCTGCATAGGTGACGCCGGGCTTACGCTGGATGCCGGCGAATACCTCGGCGGAGCCGGCCATCTGCGGCACCCATTTGGGCGAGACGAAGCTACCTACCTCGATATAGCTCAGGCCGGCGCTTGTCAGGCCGTCCACCAGGCGCACCTTGTCGGCGACGCTGATCGGCTGTTTCTCGTTCTGCAGGCCATCGCGCGGGCCGACTTCGACCAGACGCACGGATTCAGGCAGGTTCATAGGCTGTCCTCGTTTTCATCGTAGGGTGCGCCGTGCGCACCACTCGCGGCAAGATGGTCGAACTGCTGCGTAGGGCGGACATCGCTTTTCATGTCCACCTTGCTGTGGGCTAATGACCTCACGGTGGATCGATAAAGCGTGATCCACCCTACAGCGCTGCTACGTAGGGTGGACATCGCCTTTCATGTCCACCTTGCTGTGGGCTAATGACCTCACGGTGGATCGATAAAGCGTGATCCACCCTACAGCGCTGCTACGTAGGGTGGACATCGCCTTTCATGTCCACCTTGATGCAGGCGAATGACTTCATGGTGGATCGATGAAGCGCGACCCACCCTACGGTTCGAGCTCCACCAAAACGGTGCCTTCGCTGACCATTTCGCCTTCACGGCAGTACAGCGCCTTGACGGTCCCGGCTTCGGGTGCGCGGATGCTGTGCTCCATCTTCATCGCCTCCAGCACCACCAGCGCCGTGCCAGTCTCGACCGCCTGACCGGGTTCGACCAGTACGCGGACGATGCTGCCGTTCATGGGCGCACTGAGGCCACCATGCTGAGCATGACTGGCCTCGGCGGCGGCGATGGGGTCGAAGCGGCTGATGGCATGCAGCTCGCCGTGCCATTGCAAATAGAGGGTTTCGCCACGGCGAATGGCACGCAGACGCTGGCGCATGCCGTCGATGTCCGCCAGCAGCTCTTCGCCCTGCAAGCGTGCCTGGTTACTCGAGCGTACCTTGTGGCTCTCACCCTGACAGTTCAGGTGCAACTCGATTTCCGCTGCACCACCGGCGCGCCAACCACTACGAGCGGCCCAGGGCGAATGGCTGTCGTCCGCGCGCTGCACGGGGCTTTCGCTCTGTACCCAGGCATCGGCAGCGAGTTGCCAGAAGGCGTCCGGCAACTCGCTTGGCGCAGGTAGCAACTGCTGCTGGTGGCGTGGGATAAAGCCTGTATCCAGCTCGCACGCGGCGAAGGCTGGATGAGCAAGGATGCGGCGCAGGAATGCCAGGTTGGTCTTTACCCCGCCGACCAGGGTGCCTTCGAGCATGGTCAGCAGACGCAGGCGCGCCTGCTCGCGGTTTTCGCCCCAGGCGATCAGCTTGCCCAGCATTGGGTCATAGAAGGGGGAGACGCTGTCGCCCTCGGCCACGCCGCTGTCGACGCGACGCCCGTCACCGTTGCCGGCTTCGCGGTACAGCGCCAGGGTGCCGGTGGCGGGGAGGAAATCGTGATCCGGGTCTTCGGCGTACAGCCGCACCTCGATGGCGTGACCGTTCAATGGCACCTGCTGCTGGGTGATCGGCAGCGGCTCGCCACGGGCGACGCGAATCTGCCAGGCCACCAGGTCGAGGCCGGTGATGGCCTCGGTGACCGGATGCTCGACCTGCAGGCGGGTGTTCATCTCCATGAAGAAGAAGTCGCCACGCTCGTCGAGCAGGAACTCCACCGTGCCGGCGCCGACATAGCCGATGGCCTGCGCCGCCTTGACCGCCGCTTCGCCCATGGCGCGGCGCAGCTCGGGGCTCAGGCCCGGCGCCGGCGCCTCCTCGACCACCTTCTGGTGGCGCCGCTGGATCGAGCAGTCGCGCTCGTTGAGGTACAGACAGTTGCCGTGCTGGTCGGCGAATACCTGGATCTCCACGTGGCGCGGCTTGAGTACGTATTTTTCCACCAGCATGCGCGAGTCGCCGAAGGCCGACTGCGCTTCACGCTGCGCGGATTCCAGCGTTTCGGCGAGCTGCGCTTCTGATTCAGCCACCTTCATGCCCTTGCCGCCACCACCAGCGGCTGCCTTGAGCAGCACCGGGTAGCCGATACGTTTGGCGGCCTCGCGGAAGGTATCAAGATCCTGCTTTTCACCGTGGTAGCCGGGCACCAGCGGCACGCCGGCAGCCTCCATCAGCGACTTGGCCGCTGACTTGCTGCCCATGGCGTCGATGGCCGAGGCGGGCGGGCCAAGAAAGATCAATCCGGCCTGTTCGATGGCGCGGGCGAAGCCGGCGTTCTCCGAGAGAAAGCCGTAGCCGGGGTGGATGGCCTGCGCGCCGCTGGCCTTGGCGGCGGCGATGATTTTGTCGATCAGCAGATAGCTTTCGCCAGGCTTGGCGCCGCCGAGATTCACCGCGACGTCAGCTTCACGCACATGCCGTGCATGGGCATCGATGGCGCTGTGCACGGCTACAGTGCGAATGCCCATGGCCTTGGCCGTACGCATCACACGGCAGGCGATCTCGCCACGGTTGGCGACCAGCAGGGTGTCGATCATGGTCATTGCTCCTGCCAGGTGGGTTGGCGTTTTTCCAGGAATGCACGCAGGCCTTCCTGACCCTCGGCGCTGACGCGAAGACGGGCGATGGCGTTCTCGGTGTAGCGGCGCAGGGCCGGGGTCAGTTCGCCGCTGCCGACTTCGCGCAGCAGATCCTTGCTGGCGCGCATGGCTTGCGGGCTGTTGTGCAGCAGGTTGGCGACCCAGGCTTCGACCTGGGCGTCCAGTTCGTCGACCGGGTAGCACGCGGCGAGCAGGCCCAGTTCGCGGGCGCGTTTGCCGTCGAAGCGTTCGGCGGTGAGTGCGTAGCGCTTGGCCGCACGCTCGCCAATGGCCTGTACGACGAAGGGGCTGATCACTGCTGGAGCGAGGCCGATGCGTACCTCGGACAGTGAGAACAGGGCGTCCTCGGTACCGATGGCCATGTCGCAGCAACTGGCCAGCCCCACCGCGCCGCCAAAGGCTGCGCCTTGCACCACGGCCAGGGTCGGGATCTTCAAACCATGCAGGTTGTACATCAGCTCGGCCAGTTCGCGGGCATCATTCAGGTTGGCGTTGTAGTCCAGGGTGGCGGCCTGCTGCATCCAGGCCAGGTCGGCGCCGGCCGAGAAGTGTTTGCCACGGCCGCGCAGCAGGAGAAAGCGCAGGCTCTTGTCTTCACCGACGGCGTCGAGGGCGAGGATCAGCTCGCGGATCATCTCGGCGTTGAAGGCGTTGTTCTTTTCCGGGCGGTTCAGCCAGAGGGTGGCGAAGCCGCGTGGGTCTCTCTCAAGCTGTACGGTGGTGAAGTTGGTCATAGCAATGGGCTCGAAATATGCGCTGGCTCTGGTGGGAAGGGCTTTAGCCGCGAGCTTTGCTGTGGCTGTCGCGGCTAAAGCCCCTCCCACGGATTACATACGGAACACGCCGAAACGGGTTGGCTCGATCGGTGCGTTGAGACTGGCGGACAGGGCCAGGGCCAGTACGTCACGGGTCTGCGCCGGGTCGATCACGCCGTCGTCCCACAGGCGGGCGCTGGAATAGAAGGCGTGTGCCTGCTTCTCGTACTGCTCGACGATGGGCTGCTTCAGGCGCTGTTCGTCTTCATCGGAGTACGGCTGGCCGGTGCGTTGCGCCTGCTCACGCTTGACCTGCACCAGTACGCCGGCAGCCTGCTGGGCACCCATCACGCCGATGCGCGCGTTGGGCCACATCCACAGGAATCGTGGGTCGTAGGCGCGGCCACACATGCCATAGTTGCCGGCGCCGAAGCTGCCACCGATGATCACGGTGAATTTCGGCACCTGGGCGCAGGCCACGGCGGTGACCAGCTTGGCGCCGTGCTTGGCGATGCCGCCTTCCTCGTACTTCTTGCCGACCATGAAACCAGTGATGTTCTGCAGGAACAGCAGGGGGATACCGCGCTGGCAGGCCAGTTCGACGAAGTGCGCGCCTTTCTGCGCCGACTCGGCGAAGAGGATGCCGTTGTTGGCAAGAATCGCCACAGGATAGCCATTGATGCGGGCGAAGCCGCACACCAGGGTGGTGCCGAACAGCGCCTTGAATTCATCCAGCTGCGAGTCGTCGACGATGCGCGCGATCACCTCGCGCACATCGAAGGGCTGCTTGGCGTCGGCCGGGATCACCCCGTACAGCTCTTCTGCGGCATAGCGCGGGGCGATGGGGACGCGGGCGTCGAGCTGGCCGAGCTTGCGCCAGTTGAGGTTGGCAATGCTGCGCCGGGCCAGGGCCAGGGCGTGTTCGTCATCCTCGGCATAGTGGTCGGCCACGCCGCTGGTCTTGCAGTGCACCTCGGCGCCCCCGAGTTCTTCGGCACTGACTACTTCGCCAGTGGCGGCCTTCACCAGGGGCGGGCCGGCGAGAAAGATGGTCGCCTGCTCACGCACCATGATGGTTTCGTCGCTCATCGCCGGCACGTAGGCGCCGCCGGCAGTGCAGGAGCCCATCACCACGGCGATCTGCGCAATGCCCAGCGCGCTCATGTTGGCCTGGTTGAAGAAGATCCGGCCAAAGTGCTCGCGATCCGGGAACACTTCGTCCTGGCGCGGCAGATTGGCACCGCCGGAGTCCACCAGGTAGATGCACGGCAGACGGTTCTCACGCGCAATGGCCTGCGCGCGCAGGTGCTTCTTCACCGTCAGCGGGTAGTAGGAGCCGCCTTTTACCGTGGCGTCGTTGGCCACGATCATGCATTCGACCCCTTCAACGCGGCCGATACCGGCGATCACCCCGGCGGCGGGTACGTCTTCGCCGTAGACCTCATGGGCGGCGAGCTGGCCGATCTCGAGGAAGGGCGAGCCGACATCCAGCAGGCGGTTGATACGTTCGCGCGGCAGCAACTTGCCGCGTGAGATGTGGCGCTCCTGCGCCTTGGCGCCGCCGCCTTCATGGACGCGGGCGAGCAGGGCGCGCAGCTCGTTGACCTGAGCAAGCATCGCCGCTCTGTTGGCGGCGAACTCCGGTGAACGGGTGTTGATCTGGGTATGCAGGATGGCCATCTGGGGCGCTCCGTTCTCTGGCTACCGTCTGTAGGGTGCGCCGTGCGCACCGTGTCGTTGTTTTGGTGCGCATGGCGCACCCTACGGGGCGTTCCCGCCGATCACTTGGTCTCGTTGAACAGCTCGCGGCCGATCAGCATGCGGCGGATTTCGCTGGTGCCGGCGCCGATTTCGTAGAGCTTGGCGTCGCGCAGCAGGCGGCCGGCCGGGTATTCGTTGGTGTAGCCGTTGCCGCCGAGCAACTGAATGGTGTCCAGGGCCATTTTCGTGGCCATCTCGGCGGTGTAGAGAATCACCGCGGCGGCGTCCTTGCGCGACTCCTCGCCGCGATCACAGGCCTTGGCGACGTTGTACAGGTAGGACCTGGAGGCATTCATGCCGGCGTACATGTCAGCCAGCTTGCCCTGTACCAACTGGAATTCACCGATGGATTGCTTGAACTGCTGGCGCTCGTGCACGTAGGGCAGCACCACATCCATGCAGGCCAGCATGATCCCGGTCGGGCCGCCGGAGAGCACGGTGCGCTCGAAGTCCAGGCCACTCATCAGCACGCGCACGCCACCCCCTTCGACGCCGAGGATGTTCTCCTCTGGTACTTCGCAGTCCTCGAACACCAGTTCGCAGGTGTTGGAGCCGCGCATGCCCAGCTTGTCCAGCTTCTGGTGGCGGGAGAAGCCCTTGAAATCGCGCTCGACGATGAAGGCGGTCATGCCGCGCGAACCGGCGTTGATGTCGGTCTTGGCGTAGATCACATAGGTGTGGGCGTCCGGGCCGTTGGTGATCCACATCTTGTTGCCGTTGAGCACGTAGCGGTCGCCGCGTTTTTCCGCGCGCAGCTTCATCGACACCACGTCTGAGCCGGCATTGGGCTCGCTCATGGCCAGGGCGCCGATGTGCTCGCCGGAGCACAGTTTGGGCAGGTATTTGTGCTTCTGCGCCTCGCTGCCGTTCTTGTGGATCTGGTTGACGCACAGGTTGGAGTGCGCGCCGTAAGAGAGGCCCACCGAGGCCGAAGCGCGGCTGATCTCTTCCATGGCCAGCACATGCGCCAGGTAGCCCATGTCGGTGCCGCCATACTCTTCCTTGACCGTCATGCCGAGCAGGCCCATGTCGCCGAACTTGCGCCACATGTCCATGGGGAACTCGTTATCGCGGTCGATCTGCGCGGCACGCGGCGCCAGCTCGGCCTGAGCGAACTGGTGTACCGAGTCGCGCAGCATGTCGAGGGTTTCGCCGAGGCCGAAGTTGAGAGTGGGGTAGCTCATGGGGGCACCTTTTGTTGTTGTCGTAGGGTGCGCCATGCGCACCGGGTCGGATTCTGTGGCGCGCACAGCGCACCCTAGGCTTGAGTCTCGGCCAAGGCTGCCAGGCAGCGCTCCTCGGCGGTATCCAGTTCCAGCTGCATCTGCTGGATATCCAGCAATTGTTGTTCAAGCTGCAGGCGGCGCTCGGCGATCTTGGTCAGGAAGGTATTGAGCTGTCGGTGGTTGCCGCTGCTGGGGTCGTAGAGGTCGATCAATTCCTTGCATTCGGCCAGGGAGAAACCGATGCGCTTGCCACGCAGGATGAGTTTCAGGGTCACCAGATCCTTGGGGTGGTAGATGCGCTCCTGGCCACGTCGCTCGGGGGCGAGCATGCCTTGTTCCTCGTAGAAGCGGATCGCGCGAGTCGTGACATCCAGTTCGCGGGCCAGGTCGGAGATGCTGTAGGTCGTGGGCATTAGAGCAGTCTTGTCGTTTACCTTTACGTAAACGTTAAGATGGCCTTTGCAGGCTGTCAACTTCCTGGGCAGGGCGTGAGTCTCTTTGGCAAACGCCGCCTGTTAGAATGCCGATCTTGTCGGCAGCCAGGATCAGGGAAATTCATGGCAAGCGCGTCCGCTGAAAAAGGCACGATTTCCATTCGTCTGGTGCGCGAAGCTCTACATGAGTTGCGTCAGCGAGGCTGTGATGAGGCGTCGCTGCTGCAGGGGGCAGGGATAGACGGCGAACTGCTGGCGGAGCCTGATGGCAGGGTATCGTCCGAGGCTTACGGCCAGCTCTGGCTGGGCATTGCCCAGCAGATGGACGATGAGTTCTTCGGCATGAACCCAAGGCGCATGAAGTCAGGTAGTTTCGCCTTCATGGCCCGCGCTGCCGTGAAGGAGCCAACATTGGGCGCGGCACTTCAGGCGGTGCTGCGCTTGCTGCAGCTGATCTTCGATGGCTTCAGCCCGCGGCTGGAGGTACGCGATGGCCTGGCTGCGATCGTCATCGATGAACCACCCGAACGGTGCTGCCGTGCTTTCGGTTATTTCACCCTGTGGCTGATGATCCACGGCCTGACCTGCTGGCTGGCGGGGCGGCGCATCGATGTGCTCGGTATCCACCTGCGTTGCGCGCAGCCCGATTACATCGAGGATTACCAGGTGATGTTTACCCGTAACCTGCATTTCGGCCGGCCGCAGAGCCGCCTGTTGTTCAATGCCGAAAGCCTGCAGACGCCGATTCGGCGCAGCCCGCGTGACCTCAAGCGTTTTCTGGCTGGCGCGCCTGCCAACATTCTGGTGCGCTACCGCGACCCGCAAAGCCTGGGTGCGCGCATCAAGGCGCACCTGCGCAGCCTGCCACCCGCGCACTGGCCGGATGTGGAAGCGCTGGCCGGGCATTTCCATATGGCGCCTTCGACCTTGCGGCGCAAGCTGTCGCTGCAAGGGCAGTCCTATCAGGGGCTCAAGGATCAGGTGCGGCGTGACCTGGCCATCGCCTGCCTGGACGGCGATTCAGGCAATTTCAGTGACCTGGCCTTCGAGCTGGGTTTTGCCGACACCAGCGCCTTCTACAAGGCGTTCAAGAAGTGGACGGGCTCGACGCCGGGCCAGTACCGCGCGCTGAGCCACCCTGAAAGTGCTTGAGTGAAGCGCTGTTCTGTCATTTTTGCTCAAGCAGGTTGAGACCTTTCGACATTGCTGGCCGGTCCGGCTGGAGTGACCATCGCGGCATTCAATAAGAACAATCCGGGAGAACACCCCGATGCGCGATTACTTCACCGCTGCCCGCGATTTCGATTTCGAGGCGGCCGTTGCCGATACGCTGGCCGGTCGCCTGGATGCCCTCAACGCCTGCGTGGAATGCTGCGACCGCCATGTTGGTAACGGCAAGACGGCGCTGATCTGGGAGGGCCGCAATGGCGAGCGTGCTACCTGGACGTTCGAGCAATTGCAGGCAGCCTCGGCACGCTTCGCCAACCTGCTGGCCAGCCGTGGCATCGGCGCCGGTGATTGCGTATCGGGCATCCTGCCGCGTACTCCGGAGCTCTTGATCACCATTCTCGGCACCTGGCGTGCCGGGGCCATCTATCAGCCGCTGTTCACCGCCTTTGGCCCCAAGGCCATCGAGCACCGGGTGCACACCGCAGGCTCGAAGCTGGTGGTCACCGACACGCTCAACCGGACCAAGCTCGATGAGATGGAGCAGGCGCCGCCGGCACTGGTAGTGGGTAAGGATTTCTGGGCCGAGCTGGAGCAGCAGGGGGATCACTTCGCGCCGGTCATGCGCCGGGCCGACGACCCCTTCCTGCTGATGTTCACCTCCGGTACCACCGGCCTGGCCAAACCACTGCAGGTGCCACTCAAGGCCATCGTCGCCTTCGTCAGCTACATGCGCGAGGCGGTTGATCTGCGCCCGGAAGACCGCTTCTGGAACCTGGCCGACCCAGGCTGGGCATACGGCTTGTATTACGCGGTGACCGGCCCCCTGGCCATGGGGCATGCCACCACCTTCTTCGAGGGCGCTTTCAGCGTCGAGAGCACCTGCCGGGTGATTCGTGAGTACGGCATCACCAACCTGGCCGGCTCACCCACGGCCTATCGCTTGCTGTTGGCCGCACGTGAGGAGGTGGAGGTTGCCCTCAAGGGTCAACTGCGCGCCGTGAGCAGTGCCGGTGAGCCGTTGACGCCGGAGGTGATTCGCTGGTTCGCCGAGGGGCTGGGCTGCACCATCCACGATCATTACGGGCAGACCGAACTGGGCATGGTGTTGTGCAACCACCATGCCTTGCAGCACCCGGTGCGCCTGGGCGCTGCCGGCTTCGCCATGCCGGGGCATCGCGTGGTGGTGCTGGACGAGCAGCATCGTGAGTTGCCGGCTGGCCAGCCCGGCACACTGGCGCTGGACCGGTCGCGTTCGCCGCTGTTCTGGTTTCCCGGTTATCGGGCGATGGATACCCGCGCCTTTGTCGGCGACTACTACCTCAGTGGCGATACGGTCGAACTCAACGATGACGGCAGCATCAGCTTCGTCGGGCGTGCCGACGATGTGATCACCACATCCGGCTATCGGGTTGGCCCCTTCGATGTGGAGAGTGCGCTGATCGAGCATCCCGCTGTGATTGAGGCTGCGGTGATCGGCAAGCCCGACCCGGAGCGCACCGAGCGGATCAAGGCCTTCGTGGTGCTGCACGCCGGATATGTCGCAGACGAGACCTTGGCCGAGGCGCTGCAGCAGTACGTACGCAAGCGTCTATCGGCCCATGCCTACCCACGCGAGATCGAGTTCGTCAGCGAGCTACCCAAGACCCCGAGCGGCAAGATCCAGCGTTTCCTCCTGCGTAATCAGGAAATCGCCAAGGCCCAGGCGGCCGCCAGTCACTGATTCGAGGAACCCTCATCATGCATATCGAACACTCCGTATTCCTGATCAGTGGCGGCGCCTCCGGTCTTGGTCTGGCCACCGCCCGGGAACTGGTCGGGCAGGGCGGCAAGGTGGTGTTGCTGGATATCAACGCAGAAGCGGGCCAGCGGGCGCTCGCCGAGCTGGGCGCCAACGCTCGCTTCGTGCGTGCCGACATCACCAGCGAAGAGGACGGCCACGCAGCGGTGGCGCAGGCGCTGGCGGCATTCGGTGCGCTGCACGGACTGGTCAACTGCGCCGGCGTCGCACCGGCCGAGAAGGTGCTGGGGCGCAATGGAGCGCATGGCCTGGACAGCTTCCGGCGTACCGTCGAGATCAATCTGATCGGCAGCTTCAACCTGTTGCGCCTGGCTGCCGAGGTCATGGCGCAGAACACGCCGAACGCCGAGGGCGAGCGTGGGGTCATCATCAATACTGCCTCGGTGGCAGCGTTCGACGGGCAGATGGGCCAGGTTGCCTATGCAGCTTCCAAGGGCGGTGTTGCCGCGCTGACGCTGCCGGCGGCGCGCGATCTGGCGCGCTCGGGTATCCGCGTGATGTGCATTGCGCCCGGTGTGTTCGAGACGCCAATGATGGCCGGCATGCCGCAGGCGGTGCGTGATTCGCTGGCGGCCAACGTGCCGTTCCCACCGCGCCTCGGGCGACCCGACGAGTACGCCGCCTTGGTGCGGCATATTGTCGAGAACCCGATGCTCAATGGCGAGGTAATCCGCCTCGATGGCGCGCTGCGCATGGCGGCGAAGTAACGGTAGCCCGGATGTAATCCGGGAGGGACTCACGCAGATTTCCCGGATTGCATCCGGGCTACGCGATTCGAAGGTGAAACTCATGAAACAGCAACTCGATCCCGTTGTAATCGTCAGCGCCGTACGCACGCCCATGGGCGGCTTTCTCGGTGATCTGGCTGGCCTGACGGCGGCTGAACTGGGCGCCGCAGCCATCCGCTCGACCCTGGAGCGTGCCGGGCTCGCGGCCGAGGCAGTGGACACGGTACTGATGGGCTGCGTGCTGCAGGCCGGCCAGGGTCAGGCCCCGGCGCGCCAGGCCGCGTTGGGCGCGGGGCTGAGCCAGGCGGTGCAGTGCACCACGCTGAACAAGATGTGTGGCTCCGGTATGCAAGCGCTGATGCTCGGCCACGACCAGTTGCTGGCCGGCAGCGCCGAGGTGCTGGTGGCCGGCGGCATGGAGAGCATGTCCAATGCGCCGTACTTGCTGGCGCGCGCCCGTGGCGGTTATCGCATGGGACATGGCCAGGTGCTCGATCACATGTTCCTCGATGGTCTGGAGGACGCTTACGAGCGCGGTCGGCTGATGGGCACCTTTGCCGAGGATTGCGCGCAGCAGTATCGCTTCAGTCGCGAGGAGCAGGACGCCTATGCCCTGGAGTCGCTGCGTCGCGCCCAGCAGGCGATAACCGACGGCAGTTTCGTCAGTGAGATCGTCGCCGTGGAGGCACCACAGGGGCGTGAACGGCGCCAGATCAGCAGCGATGAGCAGCCGCCCAAGGCCCGCCCGGACAAGATACCCACCCTGAAGCCGGCGTTTCGCGAAGGCGGAACGGTGACGGCGGCCAATGCCAGCTCCATTTCCGATGGCGCCGCCGCGCTACTGCTGATGCGCCTGTCCGAGGCTCAGGAACGCGGCCTGGCGCCACTGGCGCGTATCGTCGGTCATGCTGGTCACGCCCAGGCGCCGAATTTGTTCACCACCGCTCCGGTTTCGGCGATCCAGCGCTTGCTGGCGCGTATCGAGTGGTCACTGGAGACGGTCGACTTGTTCGAGATCAACGAGGCGTTCGCCGTGGTGCCGATGGTGGCCATGCGTGAGTTGGGCATCGACCACGGCAAACTCAACGTACACGGCGGCGCCTGCGCCCTGGGCCATCCCATCGGCGCGTCCGGTGCTCGCATTCTGGTGACGCTGCTGGCGGCGCTTAAGCAGCGCGGGCTCAAGCGTGGCGTGGCCTCCGTGTGCATCGGTGGCGGTGAAGCCACCGCCGTGGCTGTCGAGTTGTATTGACTCGACCCGTAGGGTGTCGCGGGGCCGCCCAGGCTGTGCGCACCGAGAGTTTCCGCCAACCAGCGGTGCGCACGGCGCACCCTACGTATGGAGCCAGCCATGCTGCCCACCGAAGAAGAAATCCTCATCCGTGACATGGCCCGCCAGTTTGCCCAGGAAAGGCTGAAACCCTTCGCCGCCGACTGGGATCGCGAGCATCGCTTCCCTGCCGAGGCCATCGCCGAGATGGGGCAACTGGGCTTCATGGGCATGCTGGTGCCGCAGCAGTGGGGCGGCGCCGAGACCGGCCATCTGGCCTACGCCATGGCCCTGGAGGAGGTGGCGGCTGGCGATGGTGCCTGCTCAACCATCATGAGCGTGCATAACTCGGTGGGCTGCATGCCGATTCTCAAATACGGCAGCGAAGAGCAGAAGCAGCGCTTTCTCCGTCCGCTGGCCGAGGGCAAGATGCTCGGTGCCTTCGCCCTGACCGAACCGCAGGCCGGCTCCGACGCTAGCGACCTGCGCACCCGCGCCCGGCGTGACGGCGAGCACTATGTGTTGAGCGGCGCCAAGCAGTTCATCACCTCCGGCAGTCATGCCGGCATGGTCATCGTGTTCGCCGTCACTGATCCGCAAGCCGGCAAGAAGGGCATCAGTGCCTTTATCGTGCCGACCGACACGCCCGGATTCTCCGTGGCCAGGGTCGAGGACAAGCTCGGTCAGCATGCCTCCGACACCTGTCAGCTCCAGCTCGACGAAGTACGCATCCCATTCAGCCTACGCCTGGGCGAGGAGGGCGAGGGCTATCGTATCGCCCTGGCCAACCTGGAAGGCGGGCGTATCGGTATCGCCGCGCAAGCGGTGGGCATGGCGCGGGCGGCATTCGAGGTGGCGCGTGATTACGCCCATGAACGGGTGACCTTCGGCAAGCCGATCATCGAGCACCAGGCCGTAGCCTTTCGCCTGGCCGATATGGCCACGCAGATCGCCGTGGCGCGGCAGATGGTGCACCACGCCGCCAGCCTGCGCGAAGCGGGCCAGGCGTGCCTGACCGAGGCCTCGATGGCCAAACTGTTCGCCTCGGAGATGGCCGAGCGTGTGTGTTCGGCAGCGATCCAGACGCTAGGCGGTTACGGTTACCTCAAGGATTTCCCGGTCGAGCGCATCTACCGCGATGTGCGCGTCTGCCAGATCTACGAAGGTACCAGCGACGTACAGCGGATGGTGATCGCGCGCAGTTTGTAAGTGCCGGTTTATGTAGAGTGCGCCGTGCGCACCAGAGGCTGCGCCAACCCACGAATGACCGGTGTGGTTGATGCGAGTTGCAAGGCGCACCAATACCGCCTGGTAACGCATGGCACTAGTAATCGATGGCCTCGAGCAACTGCAGCGCCAGGCGCACACGCTCTGCATTCGGGTAGTTGCGGTTGGCGAGTATCACCAGGCCGGTATCGCGCGCCGGCAGCAGCAGGATGTAGGCGCCGAAACCATTGGTCGAACCGGTCTTGTTCAGCAGCAGGTCACCTTCGGCCCGTTCGGGAGCACTGAAGCGTTTCACCGGCTGGGGCTGCAGCGCCATATCGGCGGAGTTGCCAGCCTGCAGCTTCGCCAGGCTGATGGGGTAGGCATAGCGCTCCCAGCCCAGGGCCTGGGTCATGTCACCGACCTGGTAGTAGCCGCGATGAGTGGAACTGATGGCCTGGCGCAGCGGTGCGGGCAGCTTGTCCGGGTGCAGGTTGGCGTCGATGAAGCGCAGCATGTCGGCAGCAGTGGATTTCAAACCGTAGGCTTCGGCATCCAGCGCGCCGGGGCTCACGCGCACGGCCTTGTCATCGCGGTAGCCCCAGGCATAGCGCGCCATCTGCTCGGCCGGTATCCGTACGTAGCTTTCCTGCATGCCCAGTTGTGGCAGCAGGTCCTTCTCCATCAACTGCTGAAACGGCTTGGCCAGGCTGGCGGCTGCCAGGTGGCCGAACAGGCCGATGCTGGGGTTGGAATACAGCCGCTGCATACCCGGCGGATAGACCGCCTGCCAGTTGCGGTAGTAGTCGAGCATCTGTCGTTCGCTGCTGACCGCATCCGGAAACTGCAGTGGCAGGCCACCTGCGGTGTAGGTGGCCAGATCCAGCAGGCTGATGTGATCGAAGGCGGTGCCGCGCAGGGCCGGCAGATACTGGCTGGCGTTGTCGCTGAGGTTCAGCGTACCGCTGGCCTCGGCGTAGGCGCCAAGGGTGGCGGTGAACAGTTTGCTGATCGAGCCCAGTTCGAACAGGGTGTGGCGATCCACGGCCTGGCCGCTCTCACGTGAGGCGACGCCGTATTCGAAGAAATGTTGCTGCCCCTTGTGACTGATGGCGATGGCCATGCCGGGGATGGCGTAGCTCTGCATCATCGGCTTCACGGCGGCGCCCACCTGTTTGTCCAGTGAGGGCGAGGCCGGCGCCTGGCTGGCGACCAGCAGCGTCAGGGCAGCGAACAGAGGGCGGTACAGGTGACGCATGGTGAGTTCCTTTCGTGGCGGGACGATGTCTGTCCTGCTCGGCGAGCGAGTGCGGTGGCAAATCTATGGCTTGGGCCGACTTTTCGAACGAAGGTTCAGGGCCTGACACCCTGTTCGCGCAGGCGCTTGTACAGGGTATTACGGCTCAGACCAAGGTGGCGGGCCAGGTAAGAGATATTACCGCCGCACGCCTGGTACTGGCTGGCCAGATCGTCGGGCTCGGGGTGTGCTTGCAGGGTCGTGTCTGTTGGCAGGTCAAGAAAGAAGTCGTCCGGCAGGTGTTCGGCGCGGAGGGGCTGGTCGTCGGCCATGGCCAGCGCCACGCGCAGCACGCTGCTGAGTTGGCGCAGGTTGCCTGGCCAGGGGTGATGCTGAAACAGCTCCAGTACCTCGCGGCTGATACCCGCGCGCTGGTGGGGTTCGCGGTGCTGCTCCCACAGTTTATGGAACAGCGCCTGCTTGTCGCTGCGTTCGCGCAGTGGCGGCAGCTCCAGGTTCAGGCCGCTGATGCGGTAGTACAGGTCGGCGCGAAATTGCCCGCTGTCGACGTCCTGGCGCAGCGGACGGTTGGTAGCCGAGACCAGGCGCACATCCACTGGGTGCAGGTCGCTGCTGCCCAGTGGCTGCACGCAGCGTTCCTGCAGTACACGCAGCAAGCGGGCTTGCACGCGCAGCGGCATGTCGCCGATCTCGTCGAGAAACAGCGTGCCCTTGTGCGCCTTGCGGATCAGCCCGACATGGCCTTTCTGGCTGGCGCCGGTGAAGGCGCCTTTCTCGTAGCCGAACAGCTCCGACTCCACCAGCTCCGCTGGAATGGCGGCGCAGTTGACTGCGATGAACGGCTGACTGGCACGCGAACTGGCTTGGTGCAGCGCCTTGACGAAAACCTCCTTGCCGGCACCGGTTTCGCCCTGAATCAGGATCGGAATGTCCTTCTCCAGCAGGCGTTCGGCCTGGCGCACGGCCTTGTCCATCCGCGCATCGCCCGCGCTCAGCGCATGCAGTTGGGGCTCTTGCGGCGTGCTCTGCGGCGCTTGTGGGCGGAAGTCGCGAGGCTGGATCGGAGCGGGTCGGGCAGGGCGACGTACCCGAGCATGAAAGCGAAAATGGCCGCTGGTGCGCAGGCTGAAGGGCTGGCCGTCCGGTTGGTTGAGCAACTGTTGCAGCGGCACGTCGAACAGCTGTTCGATGGCGCCGTAGGTCATGGGTTGGCCCAGCAGGTTGTCGGCGCGGCGATTGGCGGACACCACGTGGCCCTGCTCGTCGAACACCACGAGGCCGGCCCAGGGGCTGTCGAGGTTGTCCAGGCTGGTGTTGAAGCTGAGCAGGTGGTACTGGTCGGCGAACAGCTTGAGGATCAGGCGGTTCTCCACCGACTGACTCATCATCTTGACCATGCCCAGGGTGTGCGCCGGCGGCAGATAGCTGTCACTGGACACGTCGAGCACGGCGATCATGCGCCTTTGCTCGTCGAAAATCGGCGAGGCCGAGCCGGTCATGAAACGGTTGGCCTTGAGGAAGTGTTCGTCGTGCTGGATGTGCACCGCCTGGCCGCAACTGAGCGCGGTGCCGATGGCGTTGGTGCCGGTGTAGCGCTCCAGCCAACTGGCGCCGGCGACGAAGCCGGCGGCCTGGCGCGGTTCGATGAAACGTTGGTCGCCCCAGGAATGCAGCAGCCGGCCCTGGTCGTCGGCGAGCATGATCAGGCAGTTGGAATTGGCGAGGATGGTGCCGTAGTAGGGCAGCACTTCCTGGTGGGTGGTCTGCACCAGGGCCTGACGGCTTTCCAGCAGAGCCGAAAGTTCGCCGGCAGGTGGTGGGTCGAAGCGCGGCGAGCTCTGATGGGTCAGGCCATAGTCACGACAGCGCGACCAGGACTCCTGGATGAGGGTGTCGTGCGCCGGGGCGCGGGCAGCTTCAGTCATACGTGATCTCTTCTTGTTGGTTCGCGATCTGCGCCGCGATCGATCCAGTTTCGTTCAAGCCTGTTCAAAGTCAACGAACGAATTGTTCAGTTGTTCACATTCGACTGTTCAAAAGTGTTCAGTGAAAAACTGGCGCGCCCATCGGCGCGAAGGGATTTTTTGATTTTTATCAAATAGATATGTCTGATTTTTGGGTGCTGGCACGCTTGTCGCTATCGATGTTCGCAACCGAATGGCACGACAAGAAAAAGGACAGGCCATGTCGCTCAAGCTCGAACACGTCACCCGTATCGTCGACGGCCAGGTGCATATCGACGATGCCTGCCTGAGTTTCGAACCCGGCTCCTTCAACGTCCTGCTCGGTCGCACCCTGGCCGGCAAGACCAGCCTGATGCGGCTGATGGCCGGGCTGGATCGCCCCAGCAGCGGCCGCGTGCTGATGAATGGCGCGGATGTCACCGGTGTGCCGGTGCGCCAGCGCAACGTGTCGATGGTCTATCAGCAATTCATCAACTACCCGACCCTGACGGTGTTCGAGAACATCGCATCGCCCCTGCGTCAGGCCGGTGTGGCCAAGGAGCAGATCGTCGAGAAGGTCGAGGCCACCGCGCGCATGCTGCGCATCGACAAGCTGCTGTCGCGCTATCCGCTGGAGCTGTCCGGCGGCCAGCAGCAGCGCACGGCCATGGCCCGGGCGTTGGTCAAGGATGCCTCGCTGATCCTCTTCGACGAACCGTTGGTCAACCTCGACTACAAACTGCGTGAGGAGCTGCGCCAGGAAATGCGCGAGCTGTTCCAGGCGCGCCACACCATCGCTATCTACGCCACTACCGAGCCCAACGAGGCGCTGGCCCTGGGCGGAACCACCACCATTCTGCACGAGGGCCGGGTGGTGCAGAGTGGCAAGACCGCCGAGGTCTATCACCGTCCGCAGCAGGTGCTGGCCGCCGAGCTGTTCTCGGAACCTGCGATCAACCTCATGCCCGGACGCATCAGCGGCTCCGAGGTGAGTTTCGCTGATTGCGTGCACTTTCCGCTTAATCCCGATCTGCGCGGCATCGCCGAGGGCGAGTACCGTTTCGGCGTGCGCCCCAGTCATATCGGCCTGGTGCCTTCCAACGACGATGACCTGGAGCTGGCGGTGACCGTGGAGCTGGCCGAGATCAGCGGCTCGGAAACCTTCCTTCACGTGCGCAACGAGCAGTTCGTGCTGGTGCTGCACCTTCCGGGCGTGCACGAGTATGCCGTGGACACGCCGATCCTGATCTACATCCCCACCCACAAACTCTTCGTCTTCGCCGCCGATGGGCAACTGGTGCAGGCGCCCAGTCGCCGTCAAGGGAGGGCCGCCTGATGGCCGAGATTCGCTTGCACAACCTCGCTCACAGCTACAGCGGTGTGCCGAAGGCGCCGGAAGACTACGCGATTCGCGAGATGAACCATGTCTGGCAGCAGGGTGGCGCCTACGCGCTGCTGGGGCCGTCAGGCTGCGGCAAGTCCACATTGCTCAACATCATCTCCGGTCTGCTCAGCCCGTCCCAGGGTGAAGTGCAGTTCGACGGCAAGGCGGTCAACACGCTGTCGCCGCAGGCGCGCAACATCGCCCAGGTTTTCCAGTTTCCGGTGGTCTACGACACCATGACGGTGTTCGACAACCTGGCCTTCCCACTGCGCAACCAGGGCATGGATGAGCCCCGCGTGATGAGCAAGGTGCACGAGATCGCCGAGGTGCTGGAGCTGCATCCGCTGCTGCACAAGAAGGCGCGCAACCTAACCGCCGACGAGAAGCAGAAGGTCTCCATGGGCCGCGGGCTGGTGCGCGACGATGTGTCGGCGATTCTCTTCGATGAGCCGCTGACAGTGATCGACCCGCACCTGAAGTGGAAGCTGCGGCGCAAGCTCAAGCAGATTCACGAGCAGTTCAACATCACCATGGTCTATGTCACTCACGATCAGTTGGAGGCCTCTACCTTCGCCGACAAGATCGCGGTGATGTATGGCGGGCAGATCGTCCAGTTCGGCACGCCGCGCGAGCTGTTCGAACGACCCGGACACACCTTCGTCGGCTATTTCATCGGCAGCCCGGGCATGAATCTGATAGACGTGCAGCGCTGTGAAGGCGGGGTGCGTTTTGCCGGAACGGTCTTGCCCCTCTCCGACGCGCTCAACCAGCGCCTCGCCGACCTGCAGGGCAAACGTCTGCAGGTCGGTATCCGCCCCGAGTTCGTGCATATCTGGGATGGCGCTTACGAGGACGCGCTGAGTGGCCGGGTGCTGCACGTCGAGGACCTCGGCACCTACAAGATTCTCACCTTCGATCTCGACGGCCAGGTGCTCAAGGTGCGCCTGCAGGAGGATCAGCCGGTGCCGCGTGAGCAGGTCTACCTGAGCTTTCCGGCGCAGTGGCTGATGCTTTACGCCGACGACTACCTGGTGGAGGTGGCGCCATGAAGGTGCAGAACAACAAGGCCTGGTGGCTGGTATTGCCGGTGTTCCTGCTGGTGGCGTTCAGCGCCATCGTGCCGATGATGACGGTGGTCAACTATTCGGTGCAGGACATCTTCGACCCGTCCACGCGCTATTTCGTCGGGGTCGACTGGTATCGCCAGGTACTGCAGGACCCACGCCTGCACGATTCGCTGCTGCGCCAGTTCATCTTTTCCGCCTGCGTGCTGCTGATCCAGATCCCGCTGGGCATCGCCATTGCCCTGTGCATGCCGACGCACGGGCGCTGGGCGTCGCTATGCCTGATCCTGATGGCTATTCCGCTGCTGATTCCGTGGAACGTGGTCGGTACCATCTGGCAGATCTTCGGCCGCGCCGATATCGGCCTGATGGGTTGGGCGCTGAATGCGCTGGGCATCGGCTACAACTATGCATCCAACACTATGGACGCCTGGGTGACGGTGCTGATCATGGATGTCTGGCATTGGACCTCGCTGGTGGCGCTGCTGTGCTACTCGGGGCTGCGCGCCATTCCCGACGTCTACTACCAGGCCGCGCGCATCGACCGCGCGTCGAACTGGGCGGTGTTCCGCCATATCCAGCTGCCCAAGCTGAAAAGCGTGCTGCTGATCGCGGTGATGCTGCGCTTCATGGACAGCTTCATGATCTACACCGAGCCCTTCGTACTCACCGGCGGCGGGCCGGGCAACGCCACCACCTTCCTCAGCCAGACCCTGACGCAAATGGCCATCGGCCAGTTCGACCTGGGCCCGGCGGCGGCGTTCTCGCTGGTGTACTTCCTGATCATCCTGCTGGTGTCCTGGCTGTTCTACACCGCCATGACCCACGACGACAAAACCCGCTGAGGCCGACCATGACGCTGCGCAAACGCCTGGTACTGCTGATCTATTTCCTGTTCCTGCTGGTGCCGATCTACTGGCTGCTGAACATGTCGTTCAAGAGCAACACCGAGATTCTCGGTGGCCTCAGCCTGTGGCCGCAGAGTTTCACCCTGGACAACTACCGGGTGATTTTCACTGACCGCAGCTGGTACGAGGGTTACCTCAACTCGCTGTATTACGTCAGCCTCAACACCCTGATCTCGCTCAGCGTGGCGCTGCCGGCGGCTTACGCCTTCTCGCGCTATCGCTTTCTCGGCGACAAGCACCTGTTCTTCTGGCTGCTGACCAATCGCATGGCGCCGCCAGCGGTGTTCCTGCTGCCGTTCTTCCAGCTCTATTCGTCCATCGGCCTGTTCGACACCCATATCGCCGTGGCGCTGGCGCATTGCCTGTTCAACGTGCCGCTCGCGGTGTGGATTCTCGAAGGTTTCATGTCCAGCGTACCCAAGGAAATCGACGAGACGGCCTATATCGACGGTTACAGCTTCCCGACATTCTTCGTGAAGATCTTCATTCCGCTGATCCGCTCCGGCATCGGTGTCACCGCCTTCTTCTGCTTCATGTTCTCCTGGGTCGAACTGCTGCTGGCGCGCACCCTGACTTCGGTGGACGCCAAGCCCATCGCGGCGGTGATGACCCGTACCGTCTCCGCCTCGGGCATCGACTGGGGCGTGCTGGCTGCTGCCGGGGTACTGACCATCCTTCCGGGGATGCTGGTGATCTGGTTCGTTCGCAACCATGTGGCCAAGGGCTTCGCCCTCGGTCGCGTGTAAGGGAGGTTCGTCATGAGTTGGATGGCCTGGACTCTACCGACCGCGCTGTTCTTCGGCGGCATTGCCGTACTGCTGGCCGGCATGACGCTGGTCGAGCTGCGCTGGCCGTGCGTCGAGCGCAAGGGGTTTCTGCCGATCACCACCACCCGGGGTGATCGGTTGTTCATCGGTCTGCTCGGCAGCGCCTACCTGCATCTGCTGGTAATCGGCGTGACCGACTGGAGCGTGTGGATAGCGTCGCTGCTATCACTGTTGTGGTTGTGCGCAGTCATGCGCTGGGGCTGAGCCGGGCTGCCGCCGGTATGCCTCTCCCCAAATCCTGAGATGGAGGTCTCTATGTTCGACAATAACAACAAGACCCGACATAGCATGGCGTTGGCCGCCCTGCTGGCGTTGTCCGGTTTGAGCGGTGCGGCCTGGGCGGATGCCTATGAAGAGGCCGCGAAGAAATGGATCAATGATGAGTTCAATCCCTCGACCCTGACGCCCGAACAGCAACTCGAAGAGCTGAAATGGTTCATCAAGGCCGCCGAGCCATTTCGCGGCATGGACATCAGCGTGGTGTCGGAAACCATCACCACCCACGAATACGAGTCCAAGGTGCTGGCCAAGGCGTTCAGCGAGATCACCGGGATCAAGCTGCGCCATGATCTGCTGCAGGAAGGCGACGTTGTCGAGAAACTGCAGACGCAGATGCAGTCGGACAAGAACATCTACGACGGCTGGGTCAACGACTCCGACCTGATCGGCACCCATGCGCGTTACGGCAAGGCCGTGGCGATCAGTGACATGATCGAGGGCGAGGCCAAGGACTTCACCTCGCCGACCCTGGATCTCGAAGACTTCATCGGCATTTCCTTCACCACCGGGCCGGACAAGAAAATCTACCAACTGCCCGACCAGCAATTCGCCAACCTCTACTGGTTCCGCGCCGACTGGTTCGAGCGCCCGGAGCTCAAGGCCAAGTTCAAGGAAATCTACGGCTACGAGCTGGGCGTGCCGGTCAACTGGTCGGCCTATGAGGACATCGCCGAGTTCTTCTCGGTGCACGTCAAGGAAATCGACGGTCAGCGCGTCTACGGCCACATGGACTACGGCAAGAAAGACCCGTCGCTGGGCTGGCGTTTCACCGATGCCTGGTTCTCCATGGCCGGCGGTGGCGACAAGGGCCTGCCCAACGGCCTGCCAGTAGACGAGTGGGGGATTCGTGTTGACGGCTGCCGGCCGGTGGGTTCCAGCGTTGCCCGTGGCGGCGATACCAATGGCCCGGCGGCGGTATTCGCTACGCAGAAATACGTCGACTGGATGCGCCAGTACGCGCCGCCGGAAGCCCAGGGCATGACCTTCTCCGAAGCCGGGCCGGTGCCGGCGCAGGGCGCGATCGCCCAGCAGATCTTCTGGTACACCGCCTTCACCGCCGACATGACCAAGCCGGGCCTGCCGGTGGTCAACGCAGACGGCACGCCGAAGTGGCGCATGGCGCCGTCGCCCAAGGGACCGTACTGGGAGGAGGGCATGAAGCTGGGCTACCAGGACACCGGCTCCTGGACCTTCCTCAAGTCCACCCCGGAGAAACAGCGCCTGGCCGCCTGGCTCTACGCGCAGTTCGTCACTTCCAAGACCGTCTCGCTGAAAAAGACCCTGGTCGGCCTGACGCCGATTCGTGAGTCGGACATCAACTCGCAGGCCATGACCGACGTGGCGCCCAAGCTCGGTGGCCTGGTGGAGTTCTACCGCAGCCCGGCGCGCGTGCAGTGGACGCCGACCGGCACCAACGTGCCGGATTATCCGCGTCTGGCTCAGCTCTGGTGGCAATTCATCGCCGAAGCGGCCAGTGGCGACAAGACCCCGCAACAGGCGCTCGATGGCCTGGCTGCTGCGCAGGACACCATGCTCGGTCGCCTGGAGCGCTCGGGTGTGCTGGGTGAATGCGGGCCGAAACTGAACGAGCCGCGCGATCCGCAGTACTGGTTCGACCAGCCCGGTGCGCCGAAACCCAAGCTGGCCAACGAGAAACCCAAAGGCGAAACCATCGCCTATGACGAGTTGCTCAAATCCTGGGAACAGTCGCGCAACTGATCTAAGTGGCAGAAACGACAACGGCACCCTCGGGTGCCGTTGTTCGTTATGCAGCGCTGCTTATTTATGCAGGTGTTCTGCCGCGTGCAGTGTGTTTTCCAGGAGGCCGGCGCGGGTCATCGGGCCAACGCCGCCTGGAACCGGGGTGATCCAGCCGGCGCGGGGCAGGGCGGCATCAAAGGTCACGTCGCCGACCAGCTTGCCGTCTTCCTGGCGGTTGATGCCGACGTCGATGACGATGGCGCCTGGCTTGATCCACTCACCTTTTACCAGCCCAGGCTTGCCGGCTGCGACCACGACGATATCGGCCTGACCGACGTGGCCAGCCAGATCCTTGGTGAAACGGTGGGTGACGGTCACGGTGCAACCGGCCAGCAGCAACTCCATGGCCATTGGCCGGCCGACGATATTGGAGGCGCCCACTACCACGGCATGCATGCCGTACAGATCGGCACCGGTGCTTTCCAGCAGGGTCATGATGCCCTTCGGTGTGCACGGGCGCAGGAGCGGCATGCGCTGCGCCAGGCGACCTATGTTGTAGGGATGGAAGCCGTCCACATCTTTATCTGGGCGAATGCGTTCGAGCAGCAGGGACGAGTCCAGGTTCTCTGGCAGCGGCAGCTGTACCAGGATGCCGTCGATGGCCGGGTCTTCGTTGAGTTCGTCGATCAGCGCGAGCAAATCGGCCTGGCTGGTCTCTGTCGGCAGATCATAGGCGCGGGAAACAAAGCCGACCTCTTCGCAATCCTTGCGTTTATGTGACACATAGACCTGGGAGGCGGGATCGGTGCCGACCAGGATCACGGCCAGGCCTGGCGCACGAAGGCCTTGCTGGCGGCGTTCGGCGACACGTTGGGCAATCTGCTGGCGGAGGCTGGCGGCGATCGCCTTGCCGTCGATCAGTTGTGCGGTCATTGCGCTGGTTAACCATTAATAAGGATGAAAAAAGGACGCGCATTCTCGCATGGGCGCTCACTTGGGCAAAGGCGCCTGCCGTCGTTTTCGCGTAACTCCTTTAAATCGCTGAATTTTTTTGAAAATTTCTGTTGACGAGGTTGGGAGCCGTCTATAACATTCGCCCCGCTTCTCAGGAACAGCCACTCGCTGGGTGAGGCGGCAAGAGCCAAGCCCTGGTGGTGAGGTTGGAGCCAAAAGCTTGTAAGTCTGCGCTAGCGGATGGATAAGTGCCCGTAGCTCAGCTGGATAGAGCATCCGCCTTCTAAGCGGATGGTCGCAGGTTCGAGTCCTGCCGGGTGCGCCATTTGGCGGTCAGGCAAATCGAGTAAGCAAATGCAATATGGTGGGCGTAGCTCAGTTGGTAGAGCACAGGATTGTGGCTCCTGGTGTCGTGGGTTCGATTCCCATCGTCCACCCCATATTCCAAAGCGCCAGGCCAAAAGCCTGGCGTTTTTGTTTTAAGCTGCAAAGCCACGCGGACGTGGTGGAATTGGTAGACACACCAGATTTAGGTTCTGGCGCCGCAAGGTGTGAGAGTTCGAGTCTCTCCGTCCGCACCATGTACAAGCCAGTATTTCCGGGGGTTCTAGCCGGATCGCTTCTCAGATGGGAGCGTTTTGGGAACACTTTGGGAATGGTGGAACGAAAAAGGCAGCCTGAGAGGGCTGCCTTTTGTCGTTTCTAGGGCCTGGATTCACAGCTTTAGCGCGTGCTCCAGGAGCGGGATCATGTCCGGGCCGTCCTTGCTGATGTACTTGCCGTAATGGCGTTCGAGCATGGCAATGGTCGTGTGCCCCATCTGATCCTTGAGCCACTGCAGCGTGACGGCGCCGGTGGTGAGCAACTGGCTGGCGTAGGTGTGGCGGCAGTTGTTCGGCCCCCGGTACCGCACGTCGGCCGCTGCCAGGTGCGGGCGCCAGAATCCCTTGAGCAACGCGTCCGAACTGCTGTGCGCAGCGCCAGTGCTGCTGCAATGGAACACGAAGCGCAACGTCTGCCGCTTCCTGGTCTTGTTATCTCGATCCAGGATCTCGACTTCCACTGGTTTCGACTTCTGGGTGTGGATGGCCTGGGCCATCAGCGCCTGAAGCGCGGGCTTGAGTAGGCGCACCTCGCGGTTGGATCGCCTGTTTTTCGTCACCTTGTACACGCCGCGCACTTGGCCACGGCGGAATCTCACCGTGCCGGCCTTGAGGTCGACGTCCTCCCAGGCCAGCGCGATGGCCTCCGACACCCTCGGCCCCGTCCATATCATGAACTGCGCAAGGTGCAGTTCCTGAATCTTGTCCGTGGGCGTGCTGAGGATGGCGTCGATTTCCTCACGGTCGAATGGGTCGACCTCGTCCGGGTCGGGCTGGCGGATGGTGATGCCTTCGGTCGGGTCGTGCGCTGAGCGATTACGCGCCCGGTACAGGGTGAAGATCTGCTTCACCAGGCTGACGATCTCGCGCACCGTGCGGTTATGTAGGGATGGCATCAGCGTTTTATGTACCCACTCCTGCAGGTGCAGGTGGTCGATGGCGTCGGCTTGTTCGTCGCCCCAGCGCGGGCGGATGTGCGTCTCTACCTTGCTCTTGTAGGTGCGGAAGCCGGACGGTGCCATTTCGTTGCGTTTGATATCGAGCCATAGGTCGATGTAGTGGCCAAGGGTGTTGGTTTTGACCTTCGGCGAGTTCGGAAAGTGGCGGGCGTAGTTGAAGGTACCGGCCTTGATTTCGTACTCAATTACGCCGACCAAGCGTTCTGCCTGAGCGATGTTCGCGGGCGTAGCGGCTCCATTGAACGGCTCGCGGCACAGTTCGCCCAGATATCGGAAATACACACGCACGCGATTGCCGCGTACCTCTACACCATTCGCCATTGTGTCCCCACGCGAAACAACGAAAGGCCCAGTGTATGGGCCTGAAAGAAGCTCGGCCCGCTGGCGGACCGAGAAGATGTGATGCCCGATTCTTGCCGGACTAAAGGGCGCTGGACGGTATACTCCGCGCACGCCCGCCGGCCGTGCATCGGGCAAGGATCACGGCCGTGTCGGGTGCTCCATCTATTCTTCTTGCCGCGCTGACTCTCCTGGATGGGTGAAGACGACGCGTTCTTTCGGGTCGATCAGGTCGCGTTCTTTCTCCACCAGGTGCGCCGGGTCGAGGCCCAGCTTGACCGCCATGGCCTCGGCGGCTTGCCGGGCGCTGATGGTGTTGCTGGCGGCGCGCTTCTCGCCTTTGACGGTGGCCACGTAGGTGCCGGTGGCGTAGCGGCAACGGATTTCAACGGCCATAGCGGCGGCGCTCCTGTTTGGCGAGGCGTTTGGCCGCCAGTTCGGCCATGAAGGCCGACCACTCGGCCTGCTTGGTTTGCTGGCGGGTGCGGCTGCATTTTGCGTGCTTGCCGGTTGAACGGGGCTTGCCGCAGATGTCGCAGATGCTGGGTAGGTCCAGGCGGTTGCTGGCCAGGGTTGGGCGTGTGCGCCGTCGCGGTGTGGTAGCCTTATCGGCGCTGACTTCTTTGGGTTCTGCTTGCATGGTGGTTCTCCTTTCGGGGTTGGTCCGGCCCTGGTGAGTTGCCGCTCACCGGGGCCTTTCTTTATGCCGCCACGTAGCCCGTAGCGGTCTTGCTCAGCAGGCCCGCTTCTGTGGCCTGCTGCATCAGTCGGGTGGTTCTTTCGCTGCCCATCCTCAATTGCTTCGCGACCTGCCGGACGGCCAGCTTGGTGCCGCTTTCGGTGCGGGCGATCAGTTGCAGCAGCTCGGGCGGTAGATCGCTGGCCGCGTCCGTTGCCGGCGCTGTTTCTGTGCGTTCCTGCGGCTGTTCCTCGGTGCGTTTCTGGCGTGCCGGCGCGGGTGCGCGGGCGGTTTCGGTAACGGGTACGGGGCGCAGGGCGCTGAGGATCAGGGCCGGGACCACTTCCAGCGCCAGAGCGAAGCCAAGGCAGAGCAGGGTGGTCAGCTCAACGGGCAGGCCTGCTGCCTTGGCTGGTTGGCTGCGCAGTGCGGTGAGTTCCTGCGATGCACTGTCGCGGCGCACCTGGGCGGCGTTGCGCAGGGCGTCGATGCGGGCGAGGGCGGCGCTTTCCAGCTCCAAGGCGCGGGTGACCATGCCGCGTTCGCGCAGGGCGTTGGCCTGGTGATGGACGGCGGCCCCTTCGGCGTCGAGCTGCTCGATGCGCTCTGCGTCGGCCTGGCGCAGCTCCATCAGGTCGGCCTGGCGCTGTTCGTGCTGCGCCTGGTGCTCGGCCTGGCTGGTGATGATCGAGGTCATAAGCCGGTCGTAGGTCGCCCAGCCGGAAACGGCGCCCAGGGCCAGGGCGCTAGCCATCATCAATAGCGCGGCCAGGGTGCGACGCGCTGCCAGCAGCATCAGGGCCAGCGGCCACGCCACATACTTGAACAGGTCCAGCACCACCGCAGCGCCGGCAAACAGGCCGGCGAGCACGGGCGCGTCGATCAGCGCGGCGATGGCCATGGCCACAGAGGTGGCGGTTACGCCAGCCAGGGCGGCGACCATGGCCAGCAGCGGCCAGCGGTGGTGGGGTTGTAGGTGCATGGTGGTTCTCCTTCGGGCAGCCCTGCCGAGTTGCCGCTCGGCAGGGCTGGGGTGGGTCAGTGAGTGATGGCCAGCAGTGCCTCCGGCACAACGCTGCAGAGGGTGAACAGGGCGACTAGGGCCACGGCGCTGCCGAGCAGCGTGAGGGCTTTGTCGATGGCGCTTTCGTTGTCATGCATGGTGGTTCTCCTTCGGGGTTGGCCGGCGTTGCCGCGCCGGGTTGGGGTTACGCCTTGAACATCCAGCACTTCACCGTGGGGCAGCGTGGCGTCAGAGGGTTGCGGGCGTTGTAGGCCGTCCGCACGGCGCTATCCACGGCCCGGTTGATGTCGATGCAGGGGCGCGAGCGGCTGTTCTTGAGCAGGCTGCGCAGGGTCGCCACGTCCGCCAGCTTCTGCTTGTGCTCGGCGGCGCGTTCGGCGAACTCGTTGAGGTTGATGGCGATCAGGTCTGGCTTCTTGCTGTGGTTGACCACCGCGCCGTCGCCCAGGGATTCCAGGTAGTCGTACACATCCCAAAAGGTGCGTACTTCCTCGGGGTCCGAGTTCACCGCGCCCTGGCGCTCCACGGCCATGGCGATCAGCTCTTGCTGGGTGGCGCGGTGCTGTTCGTCGGTGATGGGCAGAATCAGGCGCAGGGCATCGAGCAGGGCGAGCAACTGCGCGTGGTTCTTGATGATCCGCTCGATGCGAATCTCACGAATCGCGCGCAGGGTGATTTCATGCTCCTTCACCTTCTTGCGGAACACCTCCAGCACCTGCTGTTCCGCCTTGGTAGCCAGCAGCAGGAAGTGGCTCACGTCCGTCGCCTGCAGGTGGTTGAGGTTGTCTGCCGCTGCACGACTGGCGCTGGTGACGTTCGGCCGCACGAAGTGCAGCTTGATGATGCGTGTAAGGATGGCCTCGGACGCCGCTACGGTGGCGTTCTGGCTGAACACCAGGGCTGCGCGAAAGGGCGGCGCGTTGGTGTCGTTGCCGCCGTTCTTCACGCCCGTCAGGCCCAGGCCGCGGCCGTTGTACAGCGGCTTGAACTGGTCGAAGTCGAAGGCCTTCACCAGCCCGCCTTCCTCGCCGCTGCGGTCGGCCTCCAGCACCACCACCGGCATGCCGGCTGTCTGGCTCAGCCAGCGACGCAGGCCGGCCTTGGTCATCTTGAGCGGGTCATCGCCTTCTTCGTCCTGGCGGCCGAGCAGCTTCCACAGGAACATGAGCAAGGTGGACTTGCCCGCGCCGGCCTCGCCGGTCACCTCCAGGAAGGGGAAGCTCTGGAACTCGGCGCGGATCTGCTCGGCGAACAGCGAGCCAAACCAGTACACCAGGGCAATAAGCCCCTGGGCGCCGAAGCACAGCCACAGCCAGTCGAGCCACTCCGTGCGGTAGTCGTGGCCTTCGGCGTTGATCTCCATGCGGATGGACTTCTGCAGCGTCTTCAAGCGCAGCTTCTTGAACTCGAAGTAGTCCTCGGCGTTGACCTTCTCCACCACGCCGCCGCGCACGGCCAGGTCACCGAACACCCAGCAGCCGTGCTCCTTGCTGTAACCGATGTAATCCAGCGTCTGCACGGTTTTCAGGCCGAACAGCTGCTCGCGCATGATCTTGTCCAGCTGCGCGCCGCTGCCGGTGAACACCGCGCCGGCGGCCATGCCCAACAAGCGCTTCTTGAACTCGCTGGCTGCTGCCACCTGGGCGCCGGTGAAGGTGTTGCGCACGGTGGGTTCGTCGTGCGGGAAGTCAACGCGGAAGTAGTACCAGCTTTCGTCCGTCAGCTCGTTGCGCTGGAAGTACAGCGCGCGCGGGTAGCAATTGGCGATTTCTGACACGGCGCCGCACTGGCGCAGGGCCTTGTCGCGGCGCTGCTTGTCGGTGAGCTGGCGGTCTTCGATGCGCTCGGATTCCTCCAGTTGCTGCATCGCCTTGTTGAATTTCTCCAAGTCCATCTTGAACCAGTACAGGCGGTTCTCGAAGGCGAAGTGGAACTCGTGGCGCTCGCGCCATTCGTACATCAGCGCGCCTTTCTCGGCGGCGCTTTCGGCCAGCAGCAGGGCGCCGTGGTAGCGCGCGGCCTTGAGGTCGCGTTCGCGTTGCTCGATACGTTGCTCGGCGTTGTCGATGAACTGCCAGCGCTGGTGCAGGTCGTTCCAGTCCACCTTGCGGTCATACTGGGGTATCTGCGCAGCGCTGCTCTCATAGCCCAGGGCTGCGGCCATGGTGACGTGCTTGCGGGTGTAGCGGTGCGCGCCTGGCTCGTTGTCCAGCGCCCACACCAGGCGCGGCAGCTTGCCGCCACGCTGGCGGGCCAGCTCCTTGAGCGATTCCGCCGGGAAGGCACCCGAACTCATGGCCGATACCGCCACAATGCCGTGGTGGAGCAGGGCGATGGCATCGAAGATGCCCTCGACGATCCACAGCTCTTTCACCTCCAGCAGATCCACACCCGGCGGACACCACCAATAGCCCTTGGGTGACTTGCCCGTAGCGAAGCGCGCCTTCTTCTTGCCGAAGCGGTGCGGCCGGTCGATCAGCCGCTCCCAGTAGCCGCCGTGCTCCAGAGCGAAGCGCACCGTGGCCGAGCCGATGCCCAGGTCGCGATCCCAGTAGTTTTCCTGCGTGTAAGTGCCCTTGATCAGGCTCAGGTCAAAGCCACGGGCAAAGCTCAGGTAGTCGTCCGCTGTGCGGTTGGGCTCGGCGTCGGTGGCGGGCGAGCGCTTGCTCCAGTCGTCGAACAGATCCTCGAACAGCTCTTTGACGTGCCACTGCTCGCCGCACTTGCTCTCGCGCCCGCACTTGATGAACCAGGGCTCGTCGCTGCGCGAATACAGCTCCTTCTTGCCGCAGGCCGGGCACGTGCCCTTGCGCATGTAGGGCGTGCCCTTCATCTGCTGCAGACCGTAATTGCGCTCCAGGCGGCTCAGCACCTCCAGGCGCACAGCTTTATCCATGGCTTTCACGCCTGCGCCTCCTGCAGCTGCTTGCGCAGCGCGCGGATGGTGCGATGCAAGCCGGCAATGTGCGGGTAATCCTGCAGCACGCGCGGGCCACGCATGCCCTCGGGCACGGTGCGGTATTTGTCGGAGTGCCAGACCTCGGCCATGAGAACCTCGTATTGGGTGAGCTGGTAACGAAGGAAGGCCCGCGCCTGGTGCGGGCTGAGCGTCATTTCGATGGTCACATCGGCCATGCTGGGCCTCCTTTGGGGTGCAACTTCCCCTTACCCACGCGAGGCGGGCAGGGGCTTGGTGGTGCGTTTACAGGTGGTGAAGGGCTGGTGGCGGGGCTGTGCCGGGCAGCTCACTGATGGCCAGGGCCACCAGGCGCGGGGCCATGAACAGGGGGACGCCGTGCTGGTGCACCAGGTGGCAGGTGGTGCGCTCTGCCAACTGCTCCGGGTCACCCAAGTGCTCGGCCTGATGGTCGATCACATAGGCCAACGCCAAGCGCTGCATCTGGCTGCGGTAGTCATGCGGCAGGTGCTGAGCGGTGTTCATGCGGTGGCCCCCATGGCATCGAGCAGGTCGAGCTGGTCGGTTTTCGGCTGACTGTCGCGCAGCGCCTGCATGCGTTGCACTGAGGGCGCGATCGGCAGGCTGATGCGCGGCTTATCCAGCCCGCTGGGGCTGAGCGCGTAATCCCAGGTGAGCGAGCCGGTGTAGGTGGCGCCGCAAGCCAGGTTGCAGCACTGCGCGTACATGGTCTTGAAGGTGGGCGTTTGCGTCTCGCTGTTGCGGATGCGCATACGGCTGCCGCAGGCCGGGCAGAGGCACTTGTAACCGCCGCTGTTGGCTGTCATGGCTGGGGCTTCCTGTGCAGGGCGAGGATGGCGCCCACTTCGGCGTGGCGCGCGGCGATGTGCTGGCGGTGGGCGGTGATGATGCTGGCCAGCTCGGCTTCGTCGATCTGCCCGTCTTCCAGGGCCTTGAGGATCATCGCGTCGACCTTGCCGCGCTTGACGGTGGTGCCCATGGCGCGGGCCAGCAGGTCGATGTTGTCCATGTCGGCCAGCTCGGGCATGGCGACGTGCACGCCGTTGTAGAGGCCGCTGATGTAGTCGGGCAGATAGCTGGTGCCGGCGACCTTCTCCAACTGCAGCACTTGCTCGTCCGTCAGCGGTCGGTGGCCGGGGTTCTCGTACAGCTTGTTGTCGAACTGCTTGAGGTCCAGCCCCAGGCAGGCGGCAGCGCACTCGCGGCCGCCTGGGAAGGCGGCCACCACGGCCAGCACGGCGCGGCGGCGGCTATCAAGAATCGGGCGCTTCATCTTCTCGTTTCCCCCAGTGACCGGGCGCACTACTGTGCGACCGTGCCTTCCTTGATGCCGAGCAGCACGGCGGCGCGGTGGGCTTCGCCGCGTAGGCATTTCTTCTGCCCGTTGAGGACGGCGTAGACGGTGGACTCGTGAATTTCGTGCTGCGCAGCGAATGCGCGGACGGTGATGCCTTGTCTTTCAAGGCGCTCGCGCGCTGCCTTGCAGGCTTGCTCAGGGGCATATGTGTCGGCCATAGTTCACAAACGTGTGATTTAGAGTGAATACAGGTAAAGGCTATTCAACAAATGTTGAATAGTCAAGCCTTGAGGTGTCGTTTTGTTGAATATCGGCGAAAGGCTGAAAGAAGAGCGTGTCCGCTTGGGGTACAACCAAGGGGACTTCGCTGCTATTGCCGGTGTGGCAAAGACCTCGCAATTCAATTACGAGAAGGGCGAGCGAAGCCCCGACGCGGCTTACCTGGCTGCGGTGGCTGAGAAAGGCGTTGACGTGCTCTATGTCGTGACTGGCCGGCGCACGCCTGAAGCCTCCAGTAGCTTCAACGGTGACGAAATCGCTCTGGTCGAGCACTACCGCCAGTTGCCCGAGGGCGACCGGCAGCACACACACAAGATGGTGAGCGCGCTGGCCGCGATGGCCGGGCGGGCTGAGGCCAAGTAGAAGAGAGCTACACAGATAAGGAGCAGGGATGCAGCCAATCAAATTCAGCTACCGAGACGCTGATGGTCGGGAGTCCGTTCGGACTCTGACTCACTGGAGCGAAAACATTCGCTACCTGCAAGGCCGTGGCGAGAGCGACACGCTCCCACGCACGTTCCGCAAAGACAGAGTGGTCGAATACCTCGAAGGTGCCGATCAGCTTCTTTTCGACAAAGCGCCCCCCGCGCCCGAGCCGGCACCAAAGGCAGCGCCCGATCTGCGCGCGCAAATTCTCTTCACTGGCTTTAAGGCTGCAGAGCGTGCAGCCCTAGAGGTATTCGCGGAGCAGAGTGGTTTTCGTGTGATGAAGACTGCGGGGAAATCTCTGGCGGTTCTATGCATTGGCGCTAATGCGGGACCGAGAAAGGTTGAGTCAGCGCGTCTCGCTGGTGCATTTGTTGTCTCTGAAGCGGAATTACATCACCTAATCGATACCGGTGAAATTTCGTGTTGATGGCTTTTAACTGAATTGAAGTTATGAATGCTGGGCGAGCTGAAATGAAAATTAGTGATATTTTGGTGAGGTTTGATCATTATCCAGATGATCGCCCTGATTCGAAGATGTTCAATGTTATCTTTAATGCGCACACATATATATTGCGCAACTATTCGGATGCTGAATTTCCTCAGATTTTTGAGGCGAGATATTTAAAGGTGTTTTACCAGAATATAGAGAGGCTTCAAAATGCTGAAGCCCTTCCTAACGTGAATCCACATCTTTTATATTGTTTAACATATTTTCTTTTGGACGAGTTGCGGATCATTGATGATGGCGATGTCATCAGTGGGCCCATAACTGAGTTCTTAGCTTGGCGTGTTCGCCTTGATGGCGTTCATGCACAAATGCTTCTGCAGCAGGAGTTGGAGATAGTTAAGAGAACAATTGATAATGCAAAGATTTTGTCTAATTATGATAGCGTCCGGTCTTACATTGTTGAGAATGAAAAATTTGATGCCAATCTCGCAAGGATAGTTGAGTTGAATGCTGAGGCTAATAGGCTGGAGCAGACAATGGCAAAATATCGGGATGCCTTCAATTTTGCCGGGCTTTATAATGGTTTTTCTCAACTGAGATCTAGGAAGGTTCTTGAAAAGAATTTGCGGTTGGTTTTCTTGTTCTGTCTTGGGTGCTTAGCCCTATTACCTCTTTTGATGAAGCTTTCAGTTCTTTATAAGGCTGGCGTAAGTGAGGCTTCAGCCGTTGAAGGCTGGGATCAAGTCAAGGCAATGGTTGGCGGTAATGTGGAGTTTTTAATTACTTTGGCTGCGCTTGAGTTGCTATTGCTTTATTTCTTTAGAATAACGCTTCACTCTTTAAAGTCGCTTCGTGCGCAGTTGCTGCAACTCGATCTGAGAATGACTCTTTGTCAGTTCATTGATAAGTATGCTGAGTACTCTGCTCAAGTCAAGAAGGGCGGTGGGTCACTCGAAGGATTTGAATCAGTCGTTTTTAGTGGTCTTGTCATGGTTGATGAAAAATTGCCTACTACTTTTGATGGTCTTGATGTACTTCAAGGTTTAGCTGAAAAGCTAGGTCGGAAGTAAGAGTATTCGGCTAGGTGCTCTGATGAAGGCAGCTATTTTATGAAAGATATTTTGGATGCGGCGGTTAACCAGTTTCGTGAGCGTCTTTCGAGCCCCTTGATGGCCTCGTTCTTAATTTCATGGCCGATTTGGAATTATAAGTTTGTACTCGTTTTCTTTTCGGATATGAAGCCGTATGTGAAGTTTTCATATATATCCACTCAAATTTATCCCGATCTATGGCATGGAGTTTTCTATGGCTTGGTGGGGCCGCTGCTCACTGCGTGTTTTTATTTGGGAATTTATCCGTTTATCGTTTATGGCTCTGAAGCAATCTCTAACTGGCATAGGGTTCGTTTAGAACGACAGCGTATTAAAAATAACGATGAGACCCCTTTAAGTGCTGAACGTGCTAAGCAGCTTTGGCGGGATTTTCGAGAGCAAGCGAAGAAGTATGATGCAGATATTGAATCCGCGCATGAACGCGTAAAAACGCTGAAGGCTGAGCTCGAAGCTAGTGAACTAAAACTCGCGGATGTCTCTAGTAGTGAGTCGGGCTTAAAAGTAGAGCTTGCTTCTAAGAAGTCAGAGGTTCAGGGTTTATCAGAGGAGCTTAATAAAGTTAATGACGCACTTGCTCGTGCGAAGGAGTTGAGTGATATTGATCGGCAGGCCAAAAAAACGGCCGAGGGAGATCGAGATAAAGCTCTGGAGCAACTTAGACTGCGCGAAACTTTTTCAGATAAGCTTAAGAACGATATAAATATTCTAAATGAGAGAGTTGGGCAGTATGTTCAGCGTTTATCAGAGTCTGAAAAAAATAGAAAGGAGTTGGAGGAGGCTCTGATTAAGTCTGAGGTTAAGTTGAATAGGATTAGGCTTGGGGAGCGCCCTGAAAAAAAGATATAACACTCGATGATTGACCTTGCGTTATTTGTCTGGTCTAACCTATTAGGGAGGAGGTTATATCAATTTTGTCTGTATTTTACAGTCCCCTTGTAGTGGCGTATTGAACTCTGTCATTACGGCATTACCTCAAAAAATTAGTTCGACCGTGTCCATTTTTCTATATTTCCGTTGCTTTCGCTTCTGCCTCGGTGGGCGCTTATGCCCATCCGGCTTTTACAGACCTCTAATGGATTATTTTAGGAGCCGAGATGCGCGCGCCTAATGTGGCAGTGGCCACCGATTCACATGTGATCAAACTCTGCCATCAGATTGTGCAGGGTGGTCAGCCTTCGCTTATCCCTAGTAGCCCTCTGCCTGGCGCCCCTGAAAAGGAGTGCTTCGAGATCGTTGCGAGCCACGTAGAGCGGCATGGTGGAGAGGCTGTTTACGGTTGGGCAATCTGGGAGGTTCGAGGGGTTTACGTCGAGGCTGAGTACCACTGCGTATGGAAGACCCCGGACGGCGAGCTGCGCTGCCTGACGCCGTTCCCCTTGGCGTTCGACTCGATTCTCTTCCTACCTGACCCGACTCGGCCTTACCAAGGGCGCCAGGTAGACAACGTGCGTGAGGCGCTAGCTAATGACGTCGACGTCTACCGTTTCCTGTACTTGGCCAAGCGGATGTTCGAGATTACCAACCAAGGGGACCTGGCCAACCAGCATGGCTTGATCCGGCTGCCGCCGAAGGCTGCGAAGGAATATCGGAAAATTGAGGGCGAGCTTGCGAAGCTGATGCCGCGGCTCGATAAGCGGTACCCATGACCAGCCGACGGCTGTGTGTTTGAAGATCGTTACGGGGAAATGTTGCATTCGGGAACCCTCGGGAGTCTCCCGCCATTGTTCCTACTCAAGCCCTACGTACTAGATAGTTGGTGCTGTAGCGCAGGCCGTTACAGCATTCTCCAATAATCGACTACGCTAAAGATTGCCAGGACGGCACCACTCACGAAAAGGAGTTCGACCATGCCCATTCTTCGCTACCTCTGCGTTGCTCTCGCTTCTGCGCTGGTGGCCGCTTATGCGGCCATCTGGCTTGTCAGCCCTGCGCCGCTTGAGCGCACCACCGCCACCATCCCGCCGCTGCGCGTTGCTCAGGGTGACAACCTGATCATCTGGGGTGGCTGGCGCACCGTTGAAGGCTATGACCACGGCACCACCACCACCACCACCGGGGTGGAGATCATCTGCAACCGTGAGCGGCAGACTTGCCTGGAGGCCTACGCCGAGCTGCTGCACCACGACAGCGGTGAGGATCTGAGCGCGCAGTCGTTCGACTACGAGGTTACCCGCTGGGATGACCAGCGTCTGCTGGCCATCGACATGGACGGTATGGGCGAATGCCTGGACCGCATCCTGAAGGTGGACTTGGTTGGCGAGGGCGCCACGCTGGAATGGCGCCCTGGTGAGGGGGAATGCGAGGGTGATACCGGCAAGGCCGTGCTGGTTGGTGATCCCTTGTGAGCCTAGTTGATGTCGGCTGGCGAAGATTGCCTTTGCGATTTCTCAGCGACTTCTGTGTTGTACGCTTTCCAAAACTCGTCAGGCGTCATCCACTCTCTTGTGCACTGTATTAGCCCGAATTTATAGCCGTATCTTTGGTCGGGAATTGCGATTATCGCTTTGCCTACCTCCAAGAGAGCAATTTTTGCACCCTCGACTTCGTTAAGGCCACAGGCTTTCGGTTTAATATGAAAGCTGGCGCTCACAAGTTGCTCGCGGATATTTGTTTCTGCCCAGTCTGTTTTAAGTATCGCGCTTATAAGTATTATAGGGTTCAGAGCGAGGATCGCGCAGCAAAACGAGAGCGCATAAAGCCTGGTGTGTTCTTCGGGGGTGCGAGACTTAACATGTACCTGACCCAATGGACTGCTCAGTGGTTTCTTTACTCCTGATTTTACACCTGCTCCCAGAAGGGCTGCTGCGTACAGCGCTAAGAATATAGTTGCTAGAGTGGTTATCCACGCGAGTGGAACCATGATAATGCTTAACCAAGACATTGCTGTTGGAAGTTCGCTAGCTCTGACGCCTGTCAGGTGTCCAATCGTACCCTCTGCGTAGCTGGTCGCTATTGAATAGTTTACTGCGGCTAAAATAACTGCGCAGGCATTTAGTTGTGCGGTGTATTTTTTATATATTGATCTGATGTTTGGGGAGGTGAAAACTGAGATGGCGGACAGTGCGGTAGCTATAAGAAGTAGAAAAATTGCTGAGGATGTGATTGGGCCGTCATTGCTATTTGTTAGTATCGAATAAAAGGCTAAAGGTAGAAAGAGTGTAAATATGACTGAAAGAAAATAAATTGTTCTTTCGTCGCGCTCAAGTGTTTTGGCGAGTTTTATGGCGTACCGAGCTGTTGAGATATCCGGGTGACCATGCCGACTGGCGTGGTTGGCAAGCACTCCCCACATGATGGGGAAATACAGGTAGATAACGGCTATTAGGTAAAGCGCATCCATTCGGTGTCTCGCTGCCCTGGAGTTCAAGGCAGACAATTTAACATCATGGTGTGGGCTGATTCATCTGGTACTCAGGCTTATGGGGCTGAGCCTCTGCACGGTTGATGCTGCTGAACTGAAAGCCGGTGCTTTGGAGCTTGCATATCCTGAAGGGGCGGTAAGGTCTGCGGACAACTGCCAATGATGGAGTATGCAGATGCGTAGTGATGTTCGAGAGGCTGCGGCCGGTCAACCCGAGGATCAGGGTGTGCAGCCCTTGCAGGAGTGGGTAACGCCAGAGGAAAGGCTATTGCTGCGGTTCTACCGCCAGCTTGACCAGGGCGAACAGGCGTTTATGCGCCGCGCTATTGAGGCGATGGCCACGCGAGATTTGCCCAGGTGAAAGAAGAAGCCCCGCTGAGTGCGGGGCTTCACATTGCCAATCATTACATTGTCGCACCGGGTTGCTTCGGCATAGTCACATTCCCTTCAGTTTCGCTGGTATCGTTTTCCTTCACATTAGTTTTAACAGCGACTTCAGTAACAGATGTGACAGCACAAGCCTCAGAGTAGAAATTCTTGTAGTCGCCCGCTTTGCTCATGTCGCAGATGAAGTTTTCACACTTCACAGTTCTGGAGCCTTCACCTTTGTCAGGTTCGTCTGACTCATCATTCTTTCGAAAGGCCCCGATGCCGGCGTCAGCGATATCAACAAGCTTGTCGATTGTGCTGGTGGGTGGTGTGTACTCTGAACCTATAGATGTAAGCATCCAGCCGTCGGTGAGATTAATAGTTGCCTTGTTTGATCCCAATCGATTTCTGATATTGAGTGTGAATGCTTTCTCGAAATCGGGGACCATTTTTAGAGTATTGCTGTATCCAATTTTTCCTTTTTCATCTACTGAACAAGTCATTATTAGTAAAGGCTTCGGAGAGTAGAATACATAACCTTCTTTCTTTGCGTTCTCGGATGTGTCATAGCCTTTTTGCGTGATATCTATTCCCGAACATCCTGACAGGAAAAGAACAACCCCTAGAAAGCCAATTGCTTTTATAAACATGATGGATCTCCTTGATGCCATGTGTTGTTGGCGATATCTAGTTAAGCAGATATCTCTAGGAGTGATGGCCAAGTGCTGTCTAGTGGAGCTCTAGCCTCCCAGCCTCGCGCTTCACCGCCCGCTGCGCGCTGGCCTTGCTCTCGTAGAGGTGGGTGAGGCGGCGCGGGTTGGTCTGGTCGCCCTCGGTGAGCTTATGTTGCTGGCCGGTGTTGGCGTCGCGGTACCAGGCGACGATGCCGGTATAGCCGGCATTCTCGTCGGCCAGGCCGGCGATATCGTCGCCGTCCGGCAATTGCGATTCCAGCTCCAGGCTGGTGGTGAAGGCGTCCGGGGTGAAGCTGTGGCGGATGTTGCCGCCGAGCCAGACGATGGCGGCAATCTCGGCCTTGATGCCGGTGAGGCTGTAGGTCTGGTCGGGCGTTAGCTCGGGGCGGCCCTTGGCCAGGGTGTAGCTGAGCGTGGCGGTGCCGCGCTGTAGGCGCTTCCACTCGGCGCGGGCGGCCTGCAGGGCGCTGGCCTGGTCGGTGTAGCTGTGGCGCAGTTCCTTGAGGTTGTCGCCGGCGCCGGCGATGGCCTCATTTTTGTCCGCGCTGTTTACGTCGTAGTAGTAGGCCTTGACGCCGGTGTAGGCGTCGCGGTCGGCCTGCAGAAAGCGGTGTTGGTCGCCGTCTGCCCTGGTGAGGGTGACGTGGGGCAGGGCGAGGCCGCTGGCGGTGGTGGCCTTGCCGGTGGGCAGGAACAGCAGCCGTCCGGCCTTGATGGTGGCGATGGCGTCATGCTCGCGGCCGAGGCGGCTGAGCAGGTTGGCGTCTGACTCGTTGGCCTGGTCGAGGTGGGCGATGTTGATGGCGGCCAGACCGGCGCCGACCAGGGGGGTGAGGCCATAGGCGGTGGCGATGGCGCTGATGATGAAGGCCAGTGGTGTGGCGTCCCAGGATCGTTCCCGGCGCACCTTGAGGCCGCCGCGCAAGTCCGCGCTGCGGGCGCGAATGCTGAGGGTGTCCGGCGCGCCGCTGTGCTCGGTTTCGTCAACGGTGTAGGTGCCTTTGTCGATCAGTCCGGTATCACTCCAGCCCAGCCACAGGCGCAGGGTGGCGCCGCGCGGCGGGATGGCGAGCAGGCCGTCGTGGTCGCTAAGGGTGATGTCGAGCTGGTCCGCCTCCAGCCCGCGATTGTCGGTCAGCTCGATGCTGACAAGGCGCGGCTCCTGGCCGCCGAGGATGAGGTCGGTGATGTCGGTGCCGTTGACCACCACACGGCAAATGGGGCGGGCGTAGCTGGTTAGTTCGCGGTAGCCGTTGGCAGCGCGCTCGAGCAGCTGGCCGGCTTGGCCCAGGATGCTCACAGCAGGCCACCGAGCGCGCCGCGCACTGCGCCGCCGATGATGCCGGTGAGGCTGCCGAGCATGTCGGTGCGGCCGTCGTCGATGCGCTTGAGGTTGATGGTGAACTCGTAGCGGCGGGGCGTGCCGTCTTCGAAGAAAATCTGCTGCGTTTCGCTGATGCTGGTGATGACCCAGGCGCCGAAGATTTTGCCGGTACCACCGACCAGGGGCCAGGCCTTGCCGGTGTCGGCCATGAGCCGCAGGGTGTCGAGGCTGAGCGGCGAACCGACCAGGCCGGGCAGCAGGGTGCCGGGCAGAGTGATGGTGTCCTCGCCCCGGCCCAGGAACTGGCTGGCGGGGTTGGTACCGATGCGGCTGGTGGAGCCGTGGCGCCACTCGGTGGTGCGCTGCAGCTCCTGGTAGGCAATGGTTGGCAGGCCGAAGGTGAACATGCCGAGGGCCATCATCATGGCTATTACTCCTGGTCTGACAGTGCGCTGCGGCTGCGGGCCTGCTGGGCGCGCTGTGCCTTGGCCAGCTCGGCCGCCACAGCCCGGGCGAGCTGCTGTTCGTCCATGCCCGGCGCTGCATGCACGTGGATGGTGATGGGGCCCGCTTGTTGCACCTGGGCGGCGCGGGGCGCGCTCTGGCTGCCCAGGGGCGGGCGGTTGTCCATGGCGATGGCGCTGCCGGCCGCGCCGAAGGTGATGGCGCCGGCGGCTGCCAGTTGCTTGCCCAGGCCGAGCACGGCGCCGAGTGGGCCGCTCTGGCCGCTGAGCAGGCCCTTTTCCAGCCCCTGCATGGTGAAGCCGCCCAGCTCGGCGAATACGCGCGAGGGCGAGTGAATGCCGAGCTTCTGCTTGAACCAATCGATAGTCGCGCCGCCGGCGCCGGTGATGGCGTCTTTCACGCGGCCAAGGCTGGAAGTGATGCCGTTGACCAGGCCGTCGATGAGCATGCCGCCGAAGTCGGTAAAACGCGCCGGGATGTCTACGCCGAAGTAGCTGAGCACGCCCGCCATGGCGCGGTGGAACAGGCCCAGCGGCGAGAAGTTGAGGATGGTGGCGGCGATACCGCCCAGGCCGCCGGAGAAGCCCGCCTGCAGCTCTGCCCACAGGCCGAGCAGGTAGGCCTTTACGGCGTCCCAGTTTTTGTAGATGAGCACGGCGCCGACCACCAGGGCGGTGATCAGCAGGCCGATTGGGTTGGCCATGGCCAGGCGGCCGATCCACAGCAGCACGCTGCCGACCGACTTGAGCGCGGTGACGGCGCCGAGGCTCTTGATGCCGAGCAGCATCATGCCGTAGCGGACCATGGCGAACGGGCCGAGGATCGAGGCGAGCATCAGGGTCAGGCCGCCCATGGTGGCCATGATCAGCCCCAGGCCGGCGGCCATCTTGACCAGCTGGCTCGCCAGCGCTGGGTTTTGTTCTACCCAGGTCTTGATGCTGCCGATGACGCGGGTGATGCCCTGGGTGATGCTGCGCAGCGGACCGTCCTGCTGAGTTTGCAACTGGATGCCGAGGTCTTCCCAGGCGCTGTTGAGTGCGTCCAGGTCGCCGCGCATGTTGTCGGCCATGACCTTGGCAGTTTGCTCGGCCTCGCCTCGAGCTTCGCGCAGGGTGCCGATGAATTTTTGCAGCTCGCCATTGCCAGCCTGTTGCACCAGGACCTGCAGACCGCTGAATGCTTCCTCGCCGGCGATGCCCTTGAGGAAGCCCGCGCGCTCGGCGTCGCCCATGGCCTTGGTTTTCTCGTAGATCTCCTGCAGCACGGTGGGCATATCGCGCATGTTGCCCTGGGCGTCTTTCGCGCTGATGCCGAGGGAGTCCAGCGCTTCGGCTGCCATCTTCGGTGGCGCGGCTAGGCGGCTGATGATGGCGCGCAGGGCGGTACCGCCCATGCTGCCCTGAATGCCGGCGTCGCCGAGCTTGCCGGCCATGGCTGCCATGGTTTCGATGTCTTGCCCAACGCCTGCGGCGACCGGCGCCACGTACTTCATGGTTTCGCCGAGCATCTGCAAATTGGTGTTGGAGCGAGTGAAGGCGCCGACCAGTACGTCACCCACGCGGCCCATATCCGCGGCTTGCAGGTTGAAGCCGGTGAGGATGTTGGAGGCGATATCGGCAGTTTCGGCGAGTTCGCTGTCGCCCGCCTTGGCGAGCGAGAGCATGCCCGGCATGGCGGCGCGGATGGCCTGCGGGTTGAAGCCGGCCATTGCCAGGAAGCCCTGGGCGTCGGCGGACTGGCCGGCGGTGAACTGGGTGCTTGCCCCCAGTTGCCGGGCCTTTTCGCGCAGGGCTTCCAGCTCGGGGCTGTTCTTGTCCAGGCGGGTGAGCGATTGCACCTTCGACATGCTGGCGTCGAAGTCGAGACCTGGCGCGAGCAGGCGGGCGCCGGCGTAGAGAATGCCGCTACCGGATGCCAGGCCAGCAGCACCGGAACCGGCCATGCTGCCGGCGAGCTGCTGGGTTTTGTCGTACTGGGCGCGGGCTTGGGCCAGGCGCTTGGTCTGTTGGCTGAGGGCCTGCATGCGCCGGCCCTGGTCGGCGATGCTCTTATTGGTGTGCTCGATGCGGTTGCGGAGCTCGCGCTCGTGCGTGCTGAGGTTGCGGGTGCTGATGCCGGCGGCGTTGAGCTTTGTGCGCAGCCCCTGGAGCTGGGTTTGTTGCTCCTGGTGCTCGCGCTTGAGGTTGGTGGCGGCACGGATGGCGCCCTGCAGGTCGCGTTGCATCTGCCGCGTGGGCACGCCGGTGGCGGCCATCTGGCGGCCGAGTTCCTTGACGCGGTCGCGGGCTTGCTGGAGCGATTGCTTGGTTTGGCCGGCAGCGGTGCGCAGGGTTCGCCAGCTGCTGATGTCGCGTTGCTGGGCCTGCATGGCCTTGAGCTGGTCGCGGGAGTCTTTCAGGGCGCGGCCGAGGCCGATGCTGCCCTGGGTGATGGCGCGAATGGGGCGGGTTGCACGGTCAATCGCCTGGAGGATGACCTCCATTTTCAAATCATTGGCCATGCTGCCGCTCCCAACGCTTCCTGGCCTCTTCGCGCCAGTCGATCAGTTCTGCCAGGCCTAGCGGGTCCATATCCGCCGGCCCCCAATGAAAGACCATGGCGATATCCGCCATGGCGTCGTCTACGCGTCGAGGACAGCTTCCCTCGCCGACTTCTTCAGCAAAAAAGCCGCCACCTTGCCCGCGCAGTCGACCAGGTCGGCTGGGTCCATGTTGCCGATCTCGTGATCGGTGAGGCTGGGGGTGGTGATGCGTGGCAGTACCTTGCGCAGGGCGAGCACGTCCATTTGCAGCAGGTCGACCAGGGCGACGCCGCGCAGCTCGCCGCTTTTCGGCTTGCGCAGGACGATTTCGGTGATTTCCTGGCTGCCGCGCACGATGGGCGTGTCGAGCTCAACAGTGGCCTCGTTGGGGTTCTTGGCTGGGGCGGCTTCGGCGACTTCAGCCGGCTGCGCGGTTTTCTTCTCTGCCATGGGTTAGCTCCTTCGGGTGTAAGGGCCGGCGCACGCTGCGGTGGCAGCGCTGCCGGCATCGGGGGTGGGTTATGCGGGTTACAGGCCGATGTTGCGGCGGTGCTGCTCCAGCAGGTCGGTGCCGTCGACGATGAAGACGAAGTTGAGCAGGTCGATTTCGATGATCACTTCGCCGTCTACGGTGAGCTTGTAGTAGGTACAGGCGGTGGTGATCGTGTGTTCGGTGTCCTCGCCTGGAGTGCTGTCGCCGCCGTCGATCTCTTCATGGCGGCCACGGACCACGACTTCCACGGCGCTGATATCGCCCGTGTCGTCACGCTGGACCGAACCCATAAAGCGGAGCATGACGCCATCCGCGCGCACGGCGCCGTATTGGCGTAGGGCGATCAGCGACCAGCCGCCCAGGACGTAGCTGAGCTGAATGCCGTCGTCGCCCATGCCGAGATCGGCCTTGACCGGGCCGTCCATACCGGCGGCGCGGAAGGCCTCCATCTTGCGGGTAAGGTTGGGCAGGGTGACGGTCTTGGCCTCGCCTTGGTGGCTGTTACCGTCGTTGAAGATGTTCATGTGCTTGAGCTTTTTGGGCAGCGCCATGGTGTTGCTCTCCTACGGCGCGGCCGTGCCGCGCGGGTGAATGGGTCAGGCCGCGTTGACGCTTTCGGCGAAGTTCATCAGGTAGCGATCAGTGATGCGCTGGCGGAGGGTGAGGTCTTCAAGCGGCGGTACGGGCGTGTAGTCGTAGTCGATGAAGCACTTGCCGGCCTTGAGGGTGTCTTTGTCGTTGGCGTCCGGGTCGAACCAGCATTGGCCGTCGATGATGTAGCCGCCCGTTTTCAGCTCGCGGAACTTGGCGTTGATGCCGTCGATGATGTCTTTCACCAGGCTGCCGGACATGGGCTTGTCGATTGCCCAGAAGTGGGCCTCGGCCATGGTGTCCGCCAGCACCTGGGCGGTGCGGGTGTAGTTCTCGAAGGCGAACAGCGGGTCGGCGCTGGTGGTGCGGTTGCCCCAGAAGCGGAAGCCGTCGCGGCGAATCAGGGTGGTGACTTCGTTGGCGTTGAGCAGGCCGGCATCGGTGGCGGGATTCTGTAGATCCCAGTAGATGTCGCGCGACAGGCCGGTCACGCCGTTGACGGCGACGTTGGACAGGGTTTTGTGCCAGCCGACCTGCTGGTCGATCTTGGCGCGCAGGCCGAGGGCGCGGGCGACGGCTGCGGCCGGGCCATTGCTGCTGGTGGCGGTGTCCCAGTTGATGAAGTCGGGCCAGATGAGCATGAGCTCGCGCGAGCCGAAGCCCTCACGGTAGGCGATGGCCTCGGATACGTTGTCGGCGCCCCAGGCGCTGGCGTAGGCGAAGGCGCGCATTTGCTCGGCAATGGCGGCCAGCTCGGTGGTAACCGGCAGGTTGTCGAGCCCCGGCACGCCGAGGATGCGCGGGCGCACGCCGAGCTGTGCTTCGGCCGCCATCAGCGCCTTGAGGCCGGTGTATTGGCCGCCAGCGGTGACGCCACCGATGATCTTGGTGGTTTGGTCGGCTTGCTTGGCGGCATCGTCGGCGCCGACGCCGTCTTCTACGCGCACCACGACGGTGACGGGCTTGGTCTGATCGGCGATGGCATCCAGGCTGCGGGCCAGGGTGCCGAGTTCGCCGGCCTTGCCGGAGGCGGTCAGGACGTTGGTGAGCAGTACGGGTTTATTGAGCGGGAATACCTCGGGGGCGGCGTCGGATGCGGTGCAGACCATGCCCACCACGGCGGTGGAGATCGTGCGGATGGGGCGCGTGCCTTCGTTGAGTTCGAGGACGCGCACGCCATGGTGAAATTCGGTGGACATGGGCTAGCTCCTGGTGGCGTGGTGCCGTTGCAGTGAGCCTTGAGGGTGACGCGCGCGCGCAAGCGGCGCGAGCGGCGGGGGCTGTAGCGGGGCGCGGTACAGGGCGGGGATAAAAAAGCCCCGCACTTGGCGGGGCAACGGGTGCAGCAGGCATAGGGTCAGGCGTTGTTGCCGATGCCGGCGACGGCAGCTTCGATAGCGGCGATGGTTTGGTCTGCGAGCTGTTGGGCCTGCTCGATCTGGTTCGCGGCCATCAGGGTGCGGACTTGTTCCTTGGCCGCGAGTCGGGTGGTGCGCAGCAGCTCCAGGGCGTTGGTGTAGGCCGCTGCCTCGGCGAGGATGCTGTCGGCCGCTTGCTGCGGTGTACGGCCGTTGATGGCCCAGGCGGCGACCATGGCGGGGACTTCGCCCTCGTAGCCAGCAGCGGCGAACTGTTCGGCGGCCAGGCGGGCGCGGTCGTATTCGACGGCGCGCAGAGGGTCGCCGGCTACTGCGCGGCGGGCGGCGTCGGCGGCTGTGTCGATGCGTTGGCAGAGTTCGTCGGCGGTCGGTACATGCGCAGCAGGTTCGTTGATGGTTGGGGCGCCGTTGCCATCAGGATTCAGCTGTTTGCCTGCTGCCAGGGCGTCGAGCAGTTCGATATGGCGGGCAGATTCGATAGCGACGCCGCCGTTGTTGTCAGTGGAGAAGGCAAAGCGGCCGTCTGCCTCGATCCATTTTGCATAGATGGTCATGGTTGGCCTCACTTGCCGAACGTAAAGAAGTCGATGGTGCCGGCCAGGTTGCTGCCGTTACCCGCCCACTGGTTGTCCAGCGCGAAGCCGTTGAGCGTCTTGTCGCGCGGCTGGGCATAGTTGGAGTTTTCGACGCGGGCGCCTGTGTAGCAAAAGGTGGCAAGCGCCGAGTAGCTCGTTGTGTAAGCGAGCGGCAGCGTCACAGATACGCTACTGCCTGCGGTGGCCTCCCCATTAATGGATACCGACCCGCGCTGCAGGATGTAACCGCCCAGCCAGCTGGGCAGTTTGAGGGCCATGTAGGTGCTGGTGACGATTAGGGCGCCGTTGAACAGCTTTTTGGGGGTGACTGCAACGTCATCCAGCGCGCCGGCGTCAACTTCTACCTGCGTAGCCACACGCAGAACGCCGCGCAGCACTTCGGTGGCGTTAGCAGCTGCTGCGCGCAGAAGCTGCATAGCACGCAAGGGGCTGAGCCAGCGGTTGCCCTGCAGGGCGCCGGCCTCAGCTTCATCTTTTGTCGCTTCCTTGAGGTTCTCCGAGTGCCAGAGTGAGCGCCAGGATGTCCAGATGCCGCCACCCAACAGGCGAAATTTAATAGTTGCAACGCTTGCATCACCTGCCGAGGCATAGGGCATTGCCAGGTGGAGCCTGTTGGTGGAGTGCTTTGCGACCAGGTTCCAGTAGTAGTTGACGACACCATTGCCAGTTGCCGGTGCCGTTTGGCCATCGGGGTGGTTGGCGTTTCGCGCGCCGGCTGCGGCCCCCAGCAAACTGGGGTGCCAGCCAGGCTCCAAGATGGCATCGAAGTCGGTTGCGGCATCTGTCGCCACGGATACGGGCAAGGCGATGCCGCCATCGCTGTCGCCGATTGCCCTGCGCACGAACTCAGTCGTTGCCACCTTCGTGGTTTTGTCGGTAGCCGCCGGCGTAGGTGCTGTCGGTGTCCCGGTGAAGCCGGGGGAGGCGAGTGGCGCGCGAGTCGTATCAGTTGGGTGGCGATGATCAGACCTTGCCGCTTTGGCTGCTGCGCCTGGAGATGCAGCGCCCGCCATCACTGGGTTGGTGTCTGCCAGCAGTGCGGTGACGGTGGTGAGCACGTATTCCCGGGTTGCCAGCACCACGGACGGGTCGATCTTGAGTTGCACGGCGGCGGTGCTGGAGACGATGAGCACGATGCGCAGCACCTGGGTGCGGCCAGAGCCTTCGGCCATTTCCGGCTTGTAGCTGGGCGGGCAGTTGGCCACGGCGATCAGATCGCCTGCCACGTCATATAGGCCCATTTCGCGCAGCCAGTAGCCGCCTTCGGTTTCCGGGATGACCAGCTCGGCAATGATCTGGCTGGCGTTGGCGGGGTCGATCTTGAGCTCGTTGAGGTCGGCCCGGTACGTTTCGCGCACCAGGGCCGTTTGCAGGCGGTTGGGAACGGGCAGGTTGCCGTTGCCGTCACCCACGGCCATGCGGCTGATTTGCAGCGGTACGCCCAGGGCGGTGGCGTTGGCGAGCTTGGCCTCGCCTACGGCGGTGAGAATGGCGAAATAGGTCTGGCTCATGGATAGACGCTCATGGTGTCGATGGTGTGGGCGGCGCCGCCGAGCAGCACGGCGGGGCTGCTGACTTCGATGGGGCCTGGGGCGTAGGGGTAGACGGTGAGGGTTTCGCCATCGACGGCAGCGGCGCCGATGTAGGTGCTGCCGCGCACCTCCAGGCCGATGGCCAGGCCGATCAGGTGGCGGCTCAGGGGCTTGGCGTCGTCGATCAGGAATGACAGTTCCTGGTACATGGCTTCGTCGATGCCGGTGTCCAGTACGCCGATCAGCAGGCGGAAGGTGCCAGGCACGCCGGCCGGCACTTCCTCCCACCACTCGCGCACCTCGATCAGGTAGCCCAGCGGCTCGACCACGCGGCGCAGGGCGCCGATGGTGCCTTTGCGCGAGTGGATGAAGTAGGCGCTGCGGATGGCGGCGCGCTTGGCGCTCTCGGGCCAGGACGGTGACCAGCGATCAACCGAGAACGCCCAGGCTAGGTAGGGCAGCAGTTCGACGGGGCAGGTGTCCGGGTTCCACAGTTCGCGCAGCGGCACGGGCACGCGCTCGATCTGCGCCAGGGCTTCGGCGGCTTGGCGCTCCAGCTCGTGGGCGTTGCCGGGCAGCAGGCGGGCGGCCATTACTCGGCCACCGAGACGTTGAAGGCGGTGCAGTACGGCGCTTGGGTGAGGGTAGCGACCACGTCTACCCAATCGAGTAGATCCACACGCTTGACGCCTTCGATGTGCAGGGCGGCATCCAACGCGGAGCGGTTCACCTCCATGCCCAAGCGGCGGCGACGGTTGACCAGGGCCAGGCCTCGGGCCAGGGCGGCTGCGCGGATCGGCTCGGCCTCGGGGCCGGCGCTGGCGAGGTGCAGCACGGCGTTGACCTGGTAGGCCAGCACCTCGGCGCTCTGCACGGTGAGCCGGTCGGCAACTGGGCGGCGGTCTTCGTCGGACAAGTAGGCGTCGACGATGGCCAGCACTTCGGCTGAGGTGGTGCCGTTGCCCAGGATGCTTTGCACGGTGACCAGGACCTCGGCCGGCGCCGGGCTGATGGCGGTGGCGTCGGCTACGCGGCCGTCCGCGCTGCGGGCGTGGAAAATGTAGGCGTTACGCGGGCCGGCGGTGCTCAGTCCTTCCATGGCCATCTGAATACGCTCGCGCAGGCTGTCGTCTTCTTCCATGACGGCCGCCACGGGCGGTACCGCGCTCGGGTTGGCCGGGACGATGACCAGGCGGGCGACGTTGAAGCGGGCGCCGATTTGCTCCAGGTCGTTACGCTTGGCGAACGGCAGCAGCACGGCGAGTGCGGCCTCGTTGACGCGCTGCCGCCAGAGGGTTTCGCGGTAAGCGTTTTCCTGCAGCAGCTTGGTGAGCGGCTCGGATTCCAGGGCCAGGGTGGCGGCGACTTCGGCTTGCTTGTCGGCCGGCCAGAGGCTGATGGCGTAGGCCTTGCGCTCGGCGAGGATGGCTTCGAAGTCGATGGGCTCGACGACATTCGGGGCCGGCAGCTGGCTGAGGTCGATGGGGGTAAATGTGATGGTCATGCAGCCCCCAGGTTGATGGGTACGCGCAGGCTCAACGGCTCGTTGGTGTCGGTGACGGTGCCTTCTACGTCGAGGAACGCTTGGCCGGCCACGGTGCTGGGGGTGAGCAGCACACGGCTGAGGCGGATACGCGGCTCCCAGCGCATGAGGGCGGTGGCGACGGCGGCATAGGCCTGCAGGCGGGTGGCGGCGTTGAGCGGCCAGTCGACGAGGTTGGCCAGGTGGCAACCGTACTCGCGGCGCATAACGCGGCTGCCCACCGGGGTGGTGGTGATGTCTTCGATTGATTGGGCCAGGTGCTGCTGGCTGGTAATGGTGCGGCCGGTGCGGGCGTTCATGCCGATCATGCTCAGCCCCCTGCGAATACGTTGGGCGAGCCGGCGGCGACGTTGCTGCCACAGGCGACGGGGTCGCCGATGCGGCCAATCGGCTTGCTGTTGACGAATACGGTGCCGCTGCCTGCGGCGAGCACGCTGGCGTGCGTCTCGGGAATGGTTGGGCAGGTGTGCGCGGCCCAAGCGTCGCCCTGGCGGTGCACGGCGATGCCGTTGACGAATACGTCGGGGCTCGCGCCGGTGCTGGGGCGCGGCGGCCAGCAGCCGTGGCCGGTGCAGTTGTCGCCCTTGCGGGTTACGGCCGGCATCAGTTGAGGTCCACGCGGGCGCCGGTGATGGCGACGTTGCCAGCGGCGGCGATCTGGATATCGCCGCCGCTGTTGAGGGTGATGTTGCCGGCGGCGATCAGCTCGGCGCTGCCGGGCAGGGTGGCGCGCAGGTGGTGGGCAAGGCTGTCGTACTCGATCACGGCGCCGTCGCGGTAGGTGCGGCGGTGCAGACCTTCACGGTCGCCGTTGGCCGGGTGCTGGTCGCTGCTGAGGCCGGTGAGGGCGACGCCCTGGGCGAGGTTGCCGGAGGGGCTGAAGAGGATGACTTGCTCGCCGACTGTGGGCGGGTCCCACTCGCGGTCTTCGCCAGCGCGCAGGTTGAGCCAGGGGCGCCAGGCGGTGGTGATGTTGCCGGTTTTTACGCGCACGCGGGGCGGATCGACCTGGACGGCTTCGACGGTGCCGAAGCGGATCAGGTTTTCGATGAGGCGGGCGAGTTCGGCGAGGTTGTTCATGCCGGTGATGCTGCGGCTCACGCGCGCGGGGTGCACGCTGCGCCCCATGTAGCGGGGCGCGGTACAGGGCCGGTTTAGAAAACTAGTGTTGGAGTGGGGCGTCGCAGTAAAGGGGATGTCTTATCTGCGAGTAAATGCAGGCTCTTTTCGCGGCGGTGGATTTTTTAAAGCATGGGCAAAATATTCTCTGACGTAGCCGACCCCTGTCCCATTCGTATAGACAAAACCCTTGGGGCGCCAGCGAAGGAAACTGGGCCATATTGTTGGTTTGGGATGGTTTTGAGAGAAGTGTATTAAAAGCTCAGTGTTGCCCTGGGGGGCGTTCACTAGCTTATGCGCCGCCTCAGTGTCTATGGTTTTATATCTTGTAAAGCTTCCATGGACCTGATCAGGAGTGGCGTAATTTAAAGAGTAACGCTCTGCTGGGCGGAGCGATTTTATTTCCTTGATTTTAGATGCAAGCTCTTGGGCGTCGCCGGGAGACTTTATGTATATGTTTGCCATGCACGCCAAATACTGGTGCTGATTTAGTGCGTAGACGTCATGAGCGGACCTTGTCTTCACCCAGCCGTTTTTGCTTTCTATCGAATATACATCGGCGTCGTAAGCGAGAAAGAGTATAGATGGCGTCAGTGGGAGAAGGGCAATTGCTCCTGCGCTATGGAGACCAAAAGATGGTTTAGAGCGGCCTGAATTCAAAAGGCTCCAAAGGTTAGTAAAAATCGCTGGGTCGTCAGATGTTATGAAGGGCGCCTGGCTATTGTTTTTTACTAGGCAGGCTTTAAGGTCTGCAATCTCGTCCATGTGCTGTTTGAATGTTAGAAGCGCTGATTGCACTGCCTCTTTTATTTCGTATTTAAATGTTTCTTTTTGGTCTATGTCTGTGCCTATTCTTGCTGCCATCTCTACGAACTTTTTTGAGGCGGCCTCGGTTCTTAGGTGTTGGAATAGCCAAAAAATTTTTAATGTTGTTCGATCTTCCTTTGTAAGTTTGTAGCCTGGCTCCGTTATCTTTTTTAGTGTGCTCGCGTATGAGCCCTCTAAACCTTGAATTGCGCTTTCAAGTTTCTGATTATTCCCATAGAAATAGTCCCCGGAGCACTGGTTTTTTACTGGTGCATTTGGGATGACGCGCTCAAGGTCTAAGTTGAACAAGTTGATTGCCAGTCCTTGGCCATCAACTGTAAAAGGCTTGAGGTAACACCTAGGAACGAAGTGCTGATTCTTGTTTGTTGCCATCGGAGAATCCTTGTCACTTGGCTGGATGCTGCGCCATAGCATCCACTGCTCGACGAATGAACTGCTGCTCAGATTGGCTGAGGCGGCGAAGGCTTTGCAATAGGGCTTGTTCTTCTGGGGTAAGGATCAGGCAGGCTAGTGATTAACCAAGTGGTCGAGCAGGCCGTCGCGGATCAGCTCTAGGGTGGCGTGGTTGAAGCCGAGCAGCTCGCGCTTTGCGTACTGCACTTCGGCCTGGCCACGGCCAGGGCGGTCGCGTAGGCCGCGCTGGTGAATCTTGGCGATGCGGGCAATGCGACCAGTGAAGGCGATGCCGATGGAATCAGCGGTGCTCTGCAGGCGTAGGTGTTTGGCCTGGCGCAGGCGGGTGAACATCTGGCGCTTGATGCGGCCCTGCTTGCTGCGCAGCGCCTTGGCTTTGCGCGGTGCGTAGGGCGTGCCGTCCGGGTTGCGTTGGGTGGCGATGCGCTGCTGTTGGTTGCGGCGCAGGTCGCGGCCGATGCGGGTGGTGAGCTTGCGCCGCTCGGCGGGGCTGAGCTTGGCCAGCAGGGCGCCGGCCCAGTCTTCGAGGGCTGCGAGGTTGTCGGTCATAGCCCGAAATCCGGCTCGGGCGGGTGGGTGACTTCGAGGCTTTCGTCCGGCAGGCGCTTGACGATCACGCGCTCGGTGAGCGGAAGGGTGATGGACAGGTCGACCTTGTCATTGCCGAGGATGTCGGCCTCGAAGCCGATGGCGTCTTTGCCCTTTTCGATGTTGGTGAGCAGGTCGGGCTGGTTGCGGCGCAGCCAGGCCAGCAGGGGGATGGCGATGTTGTCGGGGTGGCCGGCGTAGTCGGTGATGATGATGTTGAGGGTGTAGAGCCATTCGAACGATAGCCCCGGCGCGGCCGTGGCGCGGATGTTGCCCTCGTCGATGAAGACGAGCAGCCGCTCGGGGTTCTGCGCGAGGGTTGTGTCTGCGGCGAGCAGGTGCTCGCGCAGGCTGTTGGGTTTGTTCACGGGTCAGCCCTCGGCTGCTGTTGCTGGTGTTCGTAAACCGCGTCGACCTGGGCGGCGCATTCGGCCCAGGCGGACAGCAGGTAGTCGCTGTCGTCGCTCAGGCCTTCGTTATTCTGCGGCGCCGCTGGCAGCAGGCTGCAGCGAGTTACGACGGGACAGCCAGTCACGGTAACCACTGGCTCCGGTAAGGGCTGGGCGCTCATGCAGCCGGCGAGCAGCATCAGGCAGAGGCTGCCGCCCCCAATCACTAAAACTCGGGTCATTGCGGCTTATCTCCTGTTTCTGGATCTGGCTGGCGGCGTGCTGTTGGCGCACGTCGGCCTGCGCCGTTTGCATGCCCTTCTGGGCGACGCGCCAGGCGGCCAGTTCGCCACCGAGGCGCACGATGCTGGCTGCCTGGCGGGCGCTGCGTTGCTTGAGTTGGTCAATGAGCTGGGCGTCGCGCTCGGCGCGTGCCGAGTGGGCCTGGCTCTGCTGGTAGGTGCCCCACAGCAGCAGGCCTAGGGCGCCGAGCAGGGCGGCGCCATAGAGGGCCTGGCGCAGGGTGGTCACGCGGCGACCTTCTGGCCACAGCCGCAGTCAGCGTGCCGCTGGTAGGCGCGTTCGAGCTTCACGTCGTACTGATTGCGGGCGTAGGCCGGGCCGTTGTAGCCCTCGGCGAAGGCCGCCCACTTCTTGGCCTTGAGGGCCTTGAGCAATGCCGGGTCTTTCTCGATGAAGCGGACGAAGGCCTCGAACTGCTGGTTTTCATCCTGGTGCATGAGGCGCACGAACTCGGCGACGCTGGCATAGTCGAGGCGCGTGGCGTGGTAGCCCATGATCTGGAACCCGCCCCAAGATGCCGACTCGTCGGCGCAGAGGGCGTCGAGCATGCGGGCCTGGGCGATGCGCTGGTGTTCGGCAGTGCCGCCGGCGTAACCGCCCGGCTTGCGGCTGACCAGGTTGGGATAGGTGAGGGCCAGTTGATCGGCATGGGCGACCAGGGCAGCCGCGTCGTCGCCTTTGTTGCGCACCAGGGACAGGCGCGCGTGCATGACGTGGCGCTCAAACAGGGCCTTGGGCTTGCCGTTGGCCAGGAAGCCAGCGCCGGCGCTTTCGACTTCGTTGACTGCGTAGACGGTGGCCAGTTCGACGCCCAGGCGCGCAGCAGCGGCCACGAGGGTGGCGTTGCTGAGCAGCTTGCTGCAGTCGCCACCGGCCAGGGCGCCGAGGGTCTTCTCGCCGGCGCGGCCGTCGACTACCAGGCCTTTCTTGAGCTGGTAGGCGCGGACGGCTTTCTCGGTTTCGTCGCCGAAGTCGCCGTCGACGAACAGGTCGGCACCGGCGGCGTTGAGGGCCTTTTGCAGGGCCAGGACTGCCTGGCCTTTGGAGCCGTGTTCCAGAGTGGTGGGCTTGTTCATAGGGTGTCTACCTTGCGGGTTGCGAGTCGGTTGAGGCCGGCGCGCACGCCGTCGGCGCCGATGAGGCCGACCATGCCGCCGAAGAAGGGGGCCACTTCAGGTGGCATGCCGAACAGCGGCAGGCCGTTGCTTAGCGCCAGGGTGATCAGGCCGCAGATAAAGCCCTCGCCAAGGGCGCGGCGAATGCTGCCGCCGTTGTAGATGAGGCGGGCGGCGGCAAGGGTGGCCGACAGCACGGCGGCGTATACCAGCGGGTGGTGATGCTCCAGCCAGGCGAGCACCATGGCCCAGGTTTCAGGACGATCAGGCATGTTTGGCATCCGGGTGGCCCTCGGCTAGCGAGTGGGCAAGCTGCACGAATGGCAGCCGGTTAATGCGGCGCACCACAGCGCCGAGCAGCATGGGGTTGAAGCACTGGCCGATGTCGGCGAAGCCAAGGGCCTCGCCGCAGAACTCGCTGCAGAACATGCGGCTTTCGCTGTGAATGCCGCGGGCCAGCAGCTGGCTGAGGAAGATGCCGGGCCAGTCGTAGCCGCTGCCTTCGTACTGGTCGAAAACCTGCTCGATGCGGCGGGCGTTGGCCCAGGGCACCGGGATCAGCTCCCAGTGTTCGGGCTTGTAGTCGATGCGCTTGGCACGCACGCCGCCGTCCATGGCCGAAGCGGACAGCCAGCGACCGTCCGGCATGACGATTTCGCAATGACTGAACTCGGAGCCCGTCCAGACGCGGATAGCGGCGTTGAACAGCTGGCCCTTGCCCTTGTACAGGGCGAGGGTGACGACGCCGGGTTTCAGTTCCATAGGTTCACCACTTGCGGTTGTTCGGCTTGCGGGGCGGCGTCTGGCAGGGTCACGGCGGTGCCGTGGGGGATGATCGGGCCGAGGTCGGCCAGGCCTGGGTTGGCGTCGAGGACAGCTTCGGTAACGCCGGCGGTGCGGCCGTAGTAGTCCCAGCAGATGCTGTCGACGGTGTCGCCCTGGGCGGCGATGACGATGGGCATCAGAGCAGCTCCACCGTGTTGTGGCTCTCGCCGAGGATGTTGCGCAGCGCCCAGCGGGCGTCGCGCCGGAGCTGGTCGGGGCTGGTTTCTTCCTCGGTGACTTTCTGCTCGCCGCTGTTGGTGGCGTCGTAGCTGCGGTAACGCTCGATCAGCTCGGCCAGGGCACGGCAATAGACGATGCGCCGGTAGAGGTGCATCAGCTGGCTTTCGTTCTTGATCTTCTCGGCCGGCACGTCGGCCAGGGTGGCGTGGCCTTCGGCCTGGCGGGCGGCGCGGTAGTCGGCCAGCTCGCGGTTGGCCTCGATCATGGCGTTGACGGTGGCGACTTCTAGGCGGTCGTCGGTGACGCTGGAGTCGATACGCATGGCGGCGCGCAGCTTCTGGCCGTCGATCTCGGGCCAGAAGTCGGCGTTGCTGATGGGATACGGGGCGTTAGGGGTGCCGCCCGCTACGAACGCGCTCATGCGGTGCCTCGGAATTAGTCGGCGGTGGTCGGGGCGTCACAGCTTGGTGAAGGAGTAACCAGCTGATCGGCCCCGAGCCGCCGGGTGCGTGGGACGCTCGGTTAGCCGTTGGTGTCGGCGTGTTTCTTGAGGAGGCGGTCGACGCGCTCCAGATCCTTTTTGGCGCCGCAGGCGCTGTACAGGCTGATGGCCTTGGTCAGGTATTCCTTGGCGTTGACGAGGTTGCCCAGGTCTTCGCCGCTGGCATCGTCCTTGACCTTGAGCGCGTACAGGCGACCGATAGCCAGCATGAGCTTGGCGCGGGCGGCGTCTGGCATGTCGTGGCTCGCGGTGAGCTCGTTGGCCTGCAGGGTGACTTCGAGGTCGAAGTCGCTGCCGGCCTTGAGGGCACGGAGGGCGGCCTCGGCGATCTCTTCGGCGACCACACAGCCGGTGGTGCGGTTGAAGCGCTCGGGCATTTTCAGATCGTGCTGGAGCACGTAGGCCGCAGCCTCCAGGCCGCCAGCGAAGTCGCCGGCATCGAAGCGCCAGAGCATGACGGTGACGAATACGTCGTCTTGCGCGCCCTTGCCGCCGGCGAGCACACCGGCAATGTAGTCGGCGTATTCGGGCAGCATCTCGGCCTTGAGCAGGGCTTTGTTCTGGTTGGACTGCACCTGTTTCAGGCGCAGTTGATCCTGTTGGAGCTTGGCGAGCATGAGCTCGTAGGTGGTGAGCCCGTCCATGAGCGCCGGTGGTGCGGTGCGTGCCGATTCCGCTTCGGCACGCTTGCGCAGCTGGGTGCGTTGGGCAAGGGATGCCATGGCTTAGACCTTCTCGATGTTCTCGACCAGGGCGATGGCGCCGAAGTCTTCGATGACATAGGCCTCGTTAGAGGACTGGTAGTCGGCGACCTGGTCGAAGTCCGGCTCGTCGCGGATGTGGCGACGGCGCTTGCCGCTCTGGACGTAGATCGACAGGTTGCTGAGCGGGGTGATGAGTACGCCGCCGTCGATGAAGAAGGGGGCGTCGTGCTCGATGGGCAGGCCGCCCAGGCGACCCTTGGTGACCACTTCGTCGGCTGCGTTTTCTTCGACGTTGGACTCGGCGCCTTTCTCGACTGCCTTGAGCTGCTTTTCGTGCAGCAGTTGCGGGTCAACGATGACGACCAGGTCTTTGCGTTTGCGGTGCCACGGGGCCAGCAACTGGATGGCATCGAAGACCAGGCCGTCGAGGGTTTTGTAGTCGTCGGTGCCTGTCGGGTTCGCGTCGCTCTTCACATTCTGGCCGATGCGTACCTTACCGGGCGTGGCGCCTTCGCTGATGACCTGGGCCGGCGCGCCTACGCGGATTTTCTGCAGCCAGCCGATGTTGACGTCTTCCAGCATCGGGTTGGCAGCGAGGTCGGTGTCATCCTGGGCGCTGGTGCCGTTGAAGCCGATCATGATGCGGTCCAGGCCCTGCTGTACGGCGATGGAGCCGGACAGCATGGTCTGGAACTCGGGGAACTTGGCCCAGGCGTCGAGCTTGGCGTAGGGGAAGGCGGTGTCGAAGTTGGTTTTCTTGCAGGCGTAGGTGTCTTTGCTCAGGGCGCTGACATCGCGCGGCTTGCGCTTTTTGCCGGTAGCCGCGTCAGTCTTGGTGCGGCTGGCAGTCGGGCCGTTGACGCCGAGCAGGATGGCTTCGCCTTCGGGCTCGTCGACCGGGATGATGTTGATCTTGGTCAGGAAGCTATTCGATTCCTGGATCGCTTTTTCCAGCTTCTGCGCCGGGGTCGGGGCGACGTTAAAGGTCACCGCGGCCGATTCGACCTCGTTGATTTTCGCCTGGTTGGCCATGTAGCCGTTGAAGGCGATGCGGGTGTGCTTCTGCATGGTGTTACTCCGAACTGGTGGCGTGGTAGCGGCTTGGGGTCAGAACTCGGCGACGACTTGGCCGTTGCCGCCGGGGTTGGCCGGCCGCTGGGGCTGATGGCTGTGGTCTTCGGTTTCGCTGAGGCGTTTGACCAGGTCGTTGAAGTCGGTGGTCAGCTTGCTGACGGATTCGACTAGGTCAGTGCGTGCGGCCACCTCGGCCGTGAAGGCATCGCCTTGTTCCTTGGCATGGTTGGCCAGCGCTTCCACTGCTTCGGTCAGTTCGGAGAATTGGGCGTCATCCTTGACCGACTTGTCCTTGACCTTGCCGAGGATGCCCATGACGCGACTGAACAAGCCGTCGGTCTTGCTGGGCTCCTCGGTGATCTCTTCAAATTCGAGTTCGACTTCTTCGCAGGCCGTGAAGAGGTCGTCCGCGTGCTGTTTGCGAGCCTTGAGCGGGTTGGCTTCTGGATGCTGGGCGGCGAAGTTCAGCACCTCGGTAGCAAGGCTGGCTGGGGTGTCGGTAACGCCCAGGCCCATGAAATAGGCTTTACCGGTGGAGGCGAACTTCTCGCGCACTTCGATGCTGGTGAAGATTTTCTGTTTGAGCTTGTTGACCATGGTGACCAGGTCGTCGGTGGGCTCAATCTGAGCGTACAGACCGCGAACGGTCTTGCCGTCGATCTGGACGTCTTCGGCTTTCAGGGCAAGCACGTCGCCATAGGCGCGGAAAGGGGAGTCCGGCAGAACGCCACGGATGTGCTCCATCCATACGCGAGCGCCGTACTTGGCGCGGTCGTAGGTGGCGGCCATCTCGTCGATCCATTGGCGCTCGATGCGGCGGCCGTCGGTGGTTGCGCCTTCGATGGCGACGCGGAACCACTTGGAGCGGAATTTCTTCATGGGGCTTGTCCTCAATGCTTTGGCGGGGGCCGTTGCGTTGAGGGCATGGTCGGCAGGCTGGGCAGAGGCGGCAACGCGCTGAGCCTGTAGCGGGGCGCGGTACAGGGCGCGGCGGTAGGGGCTCGCGCGCGCGAACGGCAGCATCGGCGCCATGAATGCCATCGTCGATTTGCCCACCGATCACCGCCGCCACGCCAAGCACTTGTACTGGCAGGGCTATCGCGTGTGCGAAATCGCCGAGTTGATCGGCGAGAAAGAAAAGACCCTGCACAGCTGGAAGGCCCGCGACGAGTGGGACCGCGCCACGCCGCTGGAGCGTATCCAGGCCGCGACCGAGGCGCGGCTTGTTCAGCTGATTCTGAAAGACCCTAAGTCGGGCGCCGATTACAAAGAGATTGACCTGTTGCACCGCCAGCTGGAGCGGCAGGCGCGGATTGCGCGCTTCCAGGACGGCGGCACCGAGGCCGAGCTAAACCCGGAGCTGGACAAGCGCAACGCCGGGCCGAAGCGTAAGCCCAAGCGCAACGACATTACCGAGGAACAGACCGAGAAGCTGGTCGAAGCCTTCCTCGAAGGGTGCTTCGACTACCAACTCGACTGGCACCGGGCGGGCAACCAGCGCACGCGCGTCATCCTGAAAAGCCGGCAGATCGGGGCCACGTTCTACTTCGCACGCGAGGCGCTGATCGATGCGCTGACCACCGGGCGCAACCAGATTTTCCTGTCTGCGTCGAAGGCGCAGGCGCATATCTTCAAGGCGTATATCCAGGCCTTCGCGCGGGAGGTGATCGGGGTGGACCTGGCCGGCGACCCGATCATCTTGCCGAACGGCGCCGAGCTGCACTTCCTGGGTACCAATGCACGCACCGCCCAGGGCTATCACGGCAACTTCTACTTCGACGAGTTCTTCTGGACCTACAAATTCCAGGAGCTGAACAAGGTCGCCAGCGGCATGGCGATGCAGAAGCGCTACCGCCGGACGTACTTCTCGACGCCGAGCAGCATGGCGCATGAGGCGTACGCCTTCTGGACGGGCGAGCGGTTCAATAAGGGCAAGCCGTCGGCCGAGCATATCAACCTGGATGTAAGCCACGCCGAGCTGCAGCAGGGCCGGCTGTGCGAGGACTCGATCTGGCGCCAGATCGTGACGATTCTGGACGCGGCCGACCGGGGCTGCGACCTGTTCGATATCGACGAGCTGCGGCGCGAGTACGACGCGGCGGCGTTCCAGAATCTGTTGATGTGCCAGTTCGTCGACGACGGGGCATCGATCTTCCCGCTGAGCATGCTGCAGAGCGGCATGGTGGATAGCTGGGTTGACTGGGATGACTTCAAACCGCTGGAAATGCGCCCGTTTGGCTCCCGCCAAGTCTGGGTTGGCTATGACCCTGCGGAGAGCGGCGACTCGGCCGGACTGGTGGTGGTGGCGCCGCCGGCGGTACCGGGCGGGAAGTTCCGCATTCTGGAGCGCCACCAGTTCAAGGGCATGGACTTCGACAGCCAGGCCAGGACGATTCAGAAGGTCACCCAGCGCTATTGGGTGACCTATATCGGCATCGACACCACAGGCATCGGCAGCGCCGTGGCGCAGCTGGTGCGCCAGTTCTTCCCAGGCCTGACGACGTTCAGCTACAGCCCCGAGGTGAAAACGCGTCTGGTGATGAAGGCGTGGCATGTAATCAGCCAGGGCCGACTCGAATTCGACGCGGGCTGGACGGATATGGCGCAGTCGCTGATGGCGATTCGCAAGACGGTCACCCCGGGCGGGCGGCAGTTCACCTACACCGCCGGCCGCAACGACAACACAGGCCACGCCGACCTGGCGTGGGCGCTGTTCCACGCTTTGCACAACGAGCCCCTGGAGGGCCAGACGGCCGCCAATACGGGCGTTATGGAGTTCTATTGATGAGCAACGAGACTATCACTGAGCAGCCGGCCGCCAGCGTGCCCGGTGGCATGGCCTTTACCTTCGGTGAGCCTACGGCGGTGCTCGATGGGCGTGACTTCCTGGATTACCTGGAGTGCTACGCCAACGGGCGCTGGTACGAGCCGCCCGTCTCGCTGGATAACCTGGCGAAGGCGTCGAAGGCCGGGGTCTATCTGCCGTCTGCCCTGGTGTTCAAGCGCAATGCGTTGTCGCGCACCTTCATTCCGCACAAGCTGTTGAGCCGGGCTGCTTTCGAGCAGATCGTCACGGACTGGGGGTGGTCGGGCAATCTGTATCTCGAGAAGCGCAACAATATGCTGCGGCAGGCCCTGGGGCTGTTGCCGTGCCTGGCCAAGTACATGCGGCGCGGGGTAGATCTCGATACGTATTACCAGGTGCGCGGCTGGAAAGACGAGCACGAGTTCAAGCGCGGCAGCGTTTGCCATCTGCGTGAGGCCGATATCAACCAGGAGATTTACGGCTTGCCTGAGTGGCTGCCAGGCCTGCAGAGCGCGCTGTTGAATGAGGCGGCCACGCTGTTCCGGCGCAAGTACTTCGCCAACGGCAGTCATGCCGGCTTCATCCTGTACATGACCGACGCGGCCTTCGACGAGAATTACGTCAAGGACCTGCGCAAGGCTATGCGCGACAGCAAGGGGCCGGGCAACTTCCGTAACCTGTTCATGTACGCGCCGAACGGCAAGAAGGACGGCATCCAACTGATCCCCATCAGTGAGGTGGCGGCCAAGGATGACTTTGGCGCTATCAAGAACATCAGCCGCGATGATCAGCTCGCCATGCTGCGCATTCCGCCGCAGCTGATGGGCGTGGTACCTCAGAACGCCGGCGGCTTCGGCTCGATCCGTGAGGCCGCGCAGGTGTGGGCTGTCAACGAGCTGGAGCCGGTGCAAGCCCGGCTCATGCAGATCAACGATTGGCTGGGGGAGGAAGTGGTGAGTTTCAGTCCCTACGATGTCCAGTAGCTTTGACGCGTTCTTCGAGAATCAGCACAACCCCTGGGTAGTGACGGTTCCTGAAATCGAAGCTGTTATCAGCAATCGACGGGAAGATATACGCAAAAAATGGGGGTTTACCTCCTTTGCGGGTGATATCCCCCACCTCTTTAAGCCACTCATTGAGCTGTTTCATCAACAGCTCTTGGCAGTTTTCGCCCTCGATATCTCCACGAGCCAGTGAAGGTGCAACGAATGTTGCTGCGAAGCGACGATGAGAGTGGCTGCATATCAGGCTATTACTGTCTTCCCAAGCGGCCTTCATCCCCTTTTCGACGTACCTCAAACGGTTTGCTCTAGGGCCAATCCGTTGCCATGCGTGCTTCGCTTCGAAAGTCATCGAGGTGCCTTTCGGGCTCATTACAAACAGATCTACTCGGCCAAGCCGCGTGTCGCCATGTTCGACGCCATCCGCTGGCGCCTTTTGCCGTTTCACGCTGCTGTACTCCTCCAAAGCGCTCCAGCCACTCGACCAAGCAGCACCTGCAAGGGTGCTGAGCGAAGCGCGCTCGTTGTACCACCAAGGATTGTCTAGGTTTTCGTGCTGAGTGCAGTAGCGCTCGACCATTTCTACCCATGATTTGAGTAGTGCACGGACTTCACGTTCGGACGACGGACATTTGACTGCAGAAAGGGTGGTTCCCATAGGACTTCCTTGTTGGCTGGATGGCCTATTGATACCACTGCGAACACCCAAATTCTAGGTCGGCGCGCGCCCTCGTCCCCACGCCACGCCCCCGGTCTAAATAGGGTGCTTTTTCTTCACACCTGCGGACTACTCAATGCGGCCCAGGCAGTGCCCTACATGCAGCGTACAGGCGGCGGAAATACCCTGCGAATCCCTGCAGCAAGCGCCTCATGCTGGGGCGGTGAGATCGCTTCCTGTCTAGGTCTGCTGATGAGATATCTGGAATGGGTAATTTTCGTAATTGGATGATCTGGCAGCTCTACAGGCCCCGGATTTACTGGGCTTGCCTGATTACCTTGGCTGGTAATTCTAGGTAAGGGTGAAGGTAATATTTATGCAAGTAACTGATTTTAAACGATTTTAGTTTTCGCTCCTCTGGCCGGTCGTCTGGGTAATCTCCTAACCTTCTGATTACTGATTTATTACCTTTACTGGCTACAGGTAAGCCTTTGAAAATAAAGGGCTTCAGAGGCTTGAAGCTCTCACGATTACCAAAATTACCTTTTTGCTTTGCCTCAAAATAAATCCGTGTAGAATGCCGCCGCCTGCGGTGCTGAGCACCCTTGCTCGTTCTTACTGGGAACAAGCTGGGAACAGATTTACGCTCACGCACACGCGCCCACTCACACAAATCAAGGCCTCCAGGCCTGGCAGTCGGGGTGTGGTGAGTTCGAGTCTCTCCGTCCGCACCATCTTTATATAGCCCCTCCCGACTGCCGCCTGCTTCTAGGGTGACTTCTGCACATTGACCCTCTAGAATGCTTGGCCTTGATTCGGGGCCGGTTCGAGCCGGCTTATGTCTGTGCAACGAGGAATATCCATGCAAGTTTCTGTTGAAAGCACTTCTGCTCTTGAGCGCCGCATGACTGTCGGCGTACCCGTCGAGCGCATCGAGACCGAAGTCAACAAGCGTCTGCAGCAGACTGCCCGTCGTGCCAAGGTTCCTGGCTTCCGTCCTGGCAAGGTGCCGATGAGCGTGATCCGTCAGCGCTACGAAGATACCGCTCGTCAGGAAGCACTGGGCGACCTGATCCAGGCTACCTTCTATGAAGCCGTGGTCGAGCAGAAGCTGAACCCGGCCGGTGCTCCGGCTGTAGAGCCCAAGTCCTTCGAGAAGGGCAAGGATCTGGAATACGTCGCTACCTTCGAAGTATTCCCCGAGTTTCAGGTTTCCGGTTTCGAGTCCATCGCCATCGAGCGCCTGGAAGCTGATGTGGCTGACAGCGACGTCGACAACATGCTCGACATCCTGCGCAAGCAGAACACCCGCTTCGAAGCTGTTGAGCGCGCTGCCGAGAATGGCGACCAGCTGAACATCGATTTCGTCGGCAAGATCGACGGCGAAGCCTTCGCTGGCGGTAGCGCCAAGGGCACCCAGCTGGTGCTGGGCTCCGGCCGCATGATCCCGGGCTTCGAAGACGCCCTGGTTGGTGCCAAGGCCGGTGAAGAGCGCGTGATCAATCCGACCTTCCCCGAGGATTACCAGAACCTCGATCTGGCCGGCAAGACCGCCGAGTTCACCGTTACCGTGAACAGCGTTTCCGCCCCGCAACTGCCTGAGCTGAATGACGAGTTCTTCGCCCTGTTCGGTATCAAGGAAGGTGGTCTGGAAGGTTTCCGCGCCGAAGTTCGCAAGAACATGGAGCGCGAACTGCGTCAGGCCATCAAGTCCAAGGTCAAGAACCAAGTAATGGATGGCCTGTTGGCTGCCAACCCGGTCGAAGTGCCGAAGGCGCTGATTGGCAACGAAGTGAACCGTCTGCGCGTGCAGGCCGTTCAGCAGTTCGGTGGCAACATCAAGCCAGACCAGCTGCCGGCCGAGCTGTTCGAAGAGCAAGCCAAGCGCCGTGTGGTGCTGGGCCTGATCGTTGCTGAAGTGGTCAAGCAGTTCGATCTCAAGCCTGACGAAGCCCGCGTACGCGAGCTGATCGAAGAGATGGCCTCGGCTTACCAGGAACCTGAGCAGGTCGTTGCCTGGTACTACAAGAATGACCAGCAGATGAACGAAGTGCGTTCGGTTGTACTGGAAGAGCAAGTTGTAGATACTGTTCTGCAGAAGGCCAACGTGACCGATAAAGCGGTTTCCTACGAAGACGCAGTCAAGCCGGCGGAAGCTCCTAAAGCCGACTGATCTGGTAACCTCGTTCGAGTACACCACCATAAGCCAGCCTCCGTGCTGGCTTATGCGTATTTGAGACATGACTATTAGGGAGTGAGCGCAAGACATGTCCCGCAATCCTTTTATGCAAAACACGCCTGAAATCCAGGCCGCTGGCGGCCTGGTGCCGATGGTCATCGAGCAATCCGCTCGTGGCGAGCGTGCCTATGACATCTATTCGCGTCTGCTCAAGGAGCGCGTGATCTTTCTGGTTGGCCCGGTCGAGGACTACATGGCCAACCTGATCTGCGCCCAGCTGCTGTTTCTGGAAGCAGAGAACCCGGACAAGGATATTCACCTGTACATCAACTCGCCGGGTGGCTCGGTGACTGCCGGCATGGCGATCTACGACACCATGCAGTTCATCAAGGCGGATGTGTCCACCACCTGCATCGGTCAGGCCTGCAGCATGGGTGCTTTCCTGCTGGCAGGCGGCGCCAAGGGCAAGCGTTTCTGCCTGCCGAACTCGCGTGTGATGATTCACCAGCCGCTGGGCGGCTTCCAAGGGCAGGCCTCGGACATCGAGATCCACGCCAAGGAAATCCTCTTTATCCGTGAGCGCTTGAACGAGCTGCTGGCTCAGCACACCGGTCAGAGCCTGGAAACCATCGAGCGTGATACCAACCGCGACAACTTCATGAGCGCTTCGCGCGCCGTGGAATATGGTCTCGTCGATGCCGTGCACGAAAAGCGTCAAATGCCGGTCTAGATAAGGCGCTGGTTGCGGGCATCCTTCACTGACGCGAGCTGCGCCCTTGAAAATGCCCGCATTTGCCTTCATCTTGTGTTTCAAGCCTACCGTATTGGATTGATCGAATGACTGATACCCGTAACGGTGAGGACAACGGCAAACTGCTTTATTGCTCCTTCTGCGGCAAAAGCCAGCATGAAGTGCGCAAGTTGATCGCCGGTCCTTCCGTCTTCATCTGCGACGAATGCGTCGACCTGTGCAATGACATCATCCGCGAGGAGGTGCAGGAAGCACAGGCTGAGAGCAGCGCGCACAAACTTCCGGCACCCAAGGAAATCAGCGGCATCCTCGATCAGTACGTGATCGGTCAGGAGCGCGCGAAGAAAGTGCTGTCGGTAGCTGTATACAACCACTACAAGCGTCTTAATCAGCGTGACAAGAAAGATGATGTCGAGCTGGGCAAGAGCAACATTCTACTGATCGGTCCGACCGGTTCGGGTAAGACGTTGCTGGCCGAAACGCTTGCACGCCTGCTCAACGTACCGTTCACCATCGCTGACGCCACCACCCTGACCGAAGCCGGTTATGTCGGTGAGGACGTCGAGAACATCATTCAGAAGCTGCTGCAGAAGTGCGATTACGATGTCGAGAAGGCCCAGATGGGCATCGTCTACATCGACGAAATCGACAAGATTTCACGCAAGTCCGACAACCCGTCGATCACTCGTGATGTGTCGGGCGAGGGCGTGCAGCAGGCGCTGCTCAAGTTGATCGAGGGCACCGTGGCTTCGGTTCCGCCGCAAGGTGGGCGCAAGCATCCGCAGCAGGAATTTCTGCAGGTTGACACGCGTAACATCCTGTTCATCTGTGGCGGTGCGTTCGCCGGCCTGGAGAAAGTCATTCAGGCTCGCTCCACCCGAGGCGGTATCGGTTTCGGTGCAGAAGTGCGCAGCAAGCAGGAAGGCAAGAAAATCGGCGAATCTCTGCGTGAGGTCGAGCCGGACGATCTGGTCAAATTCGGCCTGATTCCCGAGTTCGTCGGTCGTCTGCCGGTGATCGCGACACTGGAGGAGCTGGACGAGGCAGCTCTGGTGCAGATTCTCACCGAGCCGAAGAACGCGTTGACCAAGCAGTACGCCAAGCTGTTCGAGATGGAAGGCGTGGACCTGGAGTTCCGTTCTGACGCGCTGAAATCCGTGGCGCAGAAGGCGCTGGAGCGCAAGACCGGTGCTCGTGGCCTGCGTTCGATTCTCGAGGGTATTCTGCTAGACACCATGTACGAGATCCCGTCCCAGCAGGACGTGAGCAAGGTGGTGATCGATGAGAGCGTCATCGAAGGTTCGTCAAAGCCGCTGCTGATCTACGAGAACAGCGAACCGCCGGCGAAGGCCGCGCCAGACGCCTGATAGCTGTTACACGATGCAAAGAAGGGGCCCCTCGGGCCCCTTCGCTTTTGTGGACATTGCGCTTGTTTTTTACGGGAGCTACCCCCATCTTAAAAGCCAAGGGTAATCCCGCCTGTTTACGGCCTCATGGCCGCCGCTGAGCCGAAATCATGAAGACAACCATCGAATTGCCTCTCCTGCCATTGCGCGATGTAGTGGTCTATCCGCACATGGTCATCCCGCTTTTCGTCGGGCGTGAGAAATCCATCGAGGCCCTCGAGGCTGCGATGACGGGCGACAAGCAGATCCTGCTGGTGGCCCAGAAGAATCCGGCCGTCGATGATCCGGATGATCAGGATCTGTATCGCGTTGGCACCGTTGCCACCGTCCTGCAGTTGCTCAAGCTGCCCGACGGCACCGTCAAGGTGCTGGTCGAAGGTGAGCAGCGCGGCACGATCGAGCGTTTCATCGAGCTCGATGATCATTGCCGTGCCGAAGTGCAGCTGATCGAGGAGGGCGAAACTGCCGAGCGCGAATCTGAAGTCTTCACCCGCAGTCTGCTCAGCCAGTTCGAACAGTACGTGCAGCTGGGCAAGAAGGTCCCGGCCGAAGTCCTGTCTTCGCTCAACAGCATTGATGAGCCCAGTCGCCTGGTCGACACCATGGCCGCTCATATGGCGCTGAAGATCGAGCAGAAGCAGGAAATCCTCGAAATCACCTCGCTGTCCGCTCGGGTCGAACACGTACTGGCCCTGCTGGATGCCGAGATCGACCTGCTGCAGGTCGAGAAACGTATTCGTGGTCGCGTGAAGAAGCAAATGGAGCGCAGCCAGCGTGAGTACTACCTGAATGAGCAGATGAAGGCCATTCAGAAAGAGCTGGGCGATATCGATGAAGGCCATAGTGAGCTTGACGAACTGCGCAAACGCATCGATAACGCGGGTCTGACCAAGGAAGCCTTGACCAAGGCCAATGCCGAGCTGAACAAGCTCAAGCAGATGTCGCCGATGTCCGCTGAAGCCACGGTGGTTCGCTCCTACATCGATTGGCTGGTGAATGTGCCGTGGAAGGCCGAGAGCAAGGTTCGTCTGGATCTGGCACGTGCCGAGACCATTCTCGATGCCGATCACTACGGTCTGGAGGAGGTCAAGGAGCGCATCCTCGAGTATCTCGCCGTGCAGAAGCGGGTGAAGAAACTCAAGGGGCCGGTGCTGTGCCTGGTCGGCCCGCCTGGCGTAGGCAAGACCTCGCTGGCCGAGTCCATCGCCACTGCCACCAATCGCAAGTTTGTGCGCATGGCGCTCGGTGGCGTGCGTGACGAGGCCGAGATTCGTGGTCACCGCCGCACCTACATCGGCTCGATGCCGGGTCGTCTGATTCAGAAGATGACCAAGGTCGGCGTGCGCAACCCGCTGTTCCTGCTCGACGAGATCGACAAGATGGGCCAGGACATGCGCGGTGATCCTGCCTCGGCGCTGCTCGAAGTGCTCGACCCTGAGCAGAACCACAATTTCAACGATCACTATCTGGAGGTCGACTATGACCTGTCGGATGTGATGTTCCTCTGCACCGCCAACTCGATGAACATCCCCGGCCCGCTGCTGGATCGGATGGAGGTCATTCGCCTGCCGGGTTACACCGAGGACGAGAAGGTCAACATCGCCATCAAGTACCTGGCGCCCAAGCAGATACAGGCCAATGGTCTGAAGAAGGGTGAACTGGAACTGGATGAGTCGGCGATTCGGGACATCATTCGTTACTACACGCGTGAAGCTGGCGTGCGCAGTCTGGAACGGCAAATCGCCAAGGTCTGCCGTAAAGTGGTCAAGGAACATGTGCGCGAGAAGCGTTTTCAGGTCACCGTCAGTGCCGATTCCCTGGAGCACTTCCTGGGGGTGCGCAAGCATCGCTATGGTCTCGCCGAACAGCAGGATCAGATCGGTCAGGTGACCGGTCTTGCCTGGACACAGGTAGGCGGTGAGCTGCTCACCATCGAGACGGCTGTGGTGCCTGGCAAGGGCAATCTGATCAAGACCGGCTCGCTGGGTGATGTCATGGCAGAGTCGATGACGGCGGCCATGACGGTGGTTCGCAGTCGCGCGAAAAGCCTGGGGATCCCGGCTGATTTCAACGAGAAGCGCGACGTTCACATCCATATGCCGGAAGGTGCCACGCCCAAGGACGGCCCGAGCGCGGGCATTGGGTTGTGCACGGCGCTGGTATCGGCGTTGACCCAGATTCCTGTGCGGGCGGACGTGGCCATGACCGGAGAAATCACCCTGCGTGGCCAGGTACTGGCCATTGGTGGTCTCAAGGAAAAACTTCTGGCAGCTCATCGGGGTGGGATCAAGACGGTGATCATTCCCGAGGAAAATGTGCGTGATCTGAAGGAAATTCCAGAAAATATTAAGCAAGACCTGCAGATTAAACCGGTTAAATGGATTGACGAGGTCCTGCAAATTGCGCTGCAATACGCCCCGGAGCCCTTGCCCGATGCGGCTCCGGAGATGGTTGCAACGGATGACAAGCGCGAGTCTGATTCCAAGGAGCGAATTAGCACGCATTAGCCGGAGGGCTTCCTTGACACAATTTTTGAGCCCTTGTTATAAAGCGGCTTTTATTGTGTCGGCAGGCCATCCAGCACCCGCTTTGCTTACACTAAAAATCAAGAAACAAACTCAACAGAAATAAGGGGACTTAGAGTGAACAAGTCGGAACTGATCGATGCCATCGCTGCATCTGCTGATATCCCGAAAGCTGTTGCTGGCCGCGCGCTGGATGCAGTGATTGAATCCGTCACTGGCGCTCTGAAGGCTGGTGACTCCGTTGTGCTGGTTGGCTTCGGCACCTTCGCTGTCAAAGAGCGTGCTGCTCGCACTGGTCGCAACCCGCAGACCGGCAAGCCGATCAGCATCGCTGCTGCCAAGATCCCAGGCTTCAAAGCTGGCAAGGCTCTGAAAGACGCCGTCAACTAAGCGTCTTCTGGGTTTGCCTCGCCGTCCAGGCTCAGCCTGGCGGCTGTCAAGGGGCAGCGCAGGTAGTCCTAGACTCTTCTGCTCTGACCGCTTGACGCGTTACGAGAAGGCGCATCCAAGGATGCGCCTTTCTTCTATCTGGACATTACCCACACTGCGCGGCTGGTGACTCTGTACAGTCGTTCTGGGGGAAGCATGCTGCAAAACATCAGGGACAATTCACGCGGTTGGATTGCCAAAATCATCATCGGCCTCATTGTGATGCTGATGGCGTTTACCGGTTTCGAAGCCATCGTCACAGGGACCAGCAATCGCAACAATGCGGCCGACGTGAACGGTGACACCATTACCCTCAACGAGCTAAACCAGGCCGTTGAAATGCAGCGTCGTCAACTGCTGCAGCAACTGGGTCGCGATTTTGATGCCTCGTTGCTCGATGACAACCTGCTGCGTGAGGCTTCGCTCAAGGGCTTGATCGAGCGCAAGCTGCTGCTGCAAGCAGCCGATGACGCTCATTTCGCCTTCTCGCAGGGATCGCTGGACCAGGTGATTCTGCAAACTCCCGAATTTCAGGTAGATGGCCGCTTCGATGCTGCGCGCTTCGATCAGGTCATTCGCCAGATGGGTTACACCCGTCTGCAGTTCCGCCAGATGCTGGAAGAGGAAATGCTGATCGGGCAACTGCGTGCCGGTCTCGGTGCCAGTAGCTTCGTCACCGAGCAGGAGGCGCGTGCCTTCGCCAATCTCGAGCGCCAGACCCGCGACTTCGCCAGCCTCACCATCAAGGCCGATAGTGCAGCGATCGAGTTGAGCGATAGCGACGTCAACGCCTATTACGACGAGCACGCCAGCGAGTTCATGAGCCCTGAGCAGGTCGTGCTGGAGTACGTCGAGCTGCAGAAGGACAGCTTCTTCGATCAGGTCGAAGTCAGCGATGACGACCTGCAGCCGCTGTATGAGAGCGAGATCGCCAACCTGGCTGAGCAGCGTCAGGCAGCGCATATCCTTATCGAGGGCGATGACCAGGCCGCGCGTACCAAGATCGAAGAGATCAAGGCGCGTGTGGACGCTGGCGAAGACTTTGCAGCCCTGGCCAAGGAGTTCTCGCAGGACCCGGGTTCGGCTGCCGATGGTGGTGATCTGGGTTACGCCGGCCCTGGCGTTTACGATCCGGCCTTCGAGGAGGCGCTCTATGCCCTGCAGCAGGGGCAGGTTTCCGAACCTGTACAGAGCGAATTCGGCTGGCATCTGATCAAGCTGCTGGGTGTCCAGGCTCCAGAAGTGCCAAGCTTCGACAGTCTCAAGGACAAGCTGGCGCGTGACTTCAAGGCGCAGCAGGTCGAGCAGCGCTTCGTCGAGGTGACCAAGCAGCTGGAAGACGCTGCATTCGAAGCATCGGATCTGGCTCAGCCGGCCCAGGAGCTGGGGCTTGAGGTCAAGACCAGCGAAGCCTTCGGTCGTGAAGGTGGTGCGACTGGCATTACTGCCAACCGTCAGGTGCTGCAGGCTGCATTCAGTCCTGAAGTTCTGGAAGATGGCACCAACAGCTCGACCATCGAACTGGACCCGAGCACCGTTGTCGTCGTGCGCGTCAAGGAACATAAAAAGCCCGAGCAGCTGCCCTTGGAACAGGTCGCTGAAAGCATTCGTGCCCATTTGCAGCAGGAGCGTGCCAGTGCCGCGGCCAAGGCCGAGGGTGAGAAGCTACTGGCTGCCGCTCAGACTGGTGAGCAGGTTGCTACTGATTGGCAGGTCCAGGAGGCGGCCACTCGCAGCCAGGATGGCGTCGAGCCTAAAGTGCTTCAGACGTTGTTTCGTATGCCCAAGCCAGCCAAGGCGGGCGAGCCGACCTTCGCCGGTGTGACGTTGAACAATGGCGACTACGTTGTGCTGCGCCTCGATGGCGTGAATGTGCCGGAAGAGGCGCTGGCTGACGAAGAAATCGCCATGTACCGCAACTTCCTGGCGTCGCGTGCCGGTCAGCAGGACTTCGCCGCGCTGCGCAAGCAGCTGGAAGCCCAGGCTGATGTCGAGCGCTTCTAAGTAAAGTCGCTCAGGCCCCTCCTGCGGGGGCTTGAGCAGGCAATAAAAAACCCGCACGTCGTGCGGGTTTTTTATTGCCTGACAAGACGCCGCTGGCGGCATCGAGTTGCGCCCGGGGCCGGGCGCCAACCTGTCAGTCTTCCATGGCGCCCATGGCGGTGGTGTTGAAGCCGCCGTCGACGTACATGATCTCGCCGCTGATGCCCGAAGCCAGGTCGGAGCAGAGGAAGGCGCCGGCATTGCCGACTTCCTCGATGGTGACGTTGCGGCGCAGCGGAGTCTGCTTCTCGTTGGCGGCCAGCATCTTGCGGAAGCTGGCGATGCCGCTGGCAGCCAGGGTGCGGATCGGACCAGCGGAGATAGCGTTGACGCGGGTGCCTTCCGGACCGAGGCTGCCGGCCAGGTAACGTACGCCGGCCTCCAGGCTGGCCTTGGCCATGCCCATGACGTTGTAGTTGGGCATGGTGCGCTCGGCGCCCAGGTAGGAGAGGGTGAGGAGGCTGCCGTTGCGGCCTTTCATCATCTCGCGACCCGCTTTGGCCAGGGCAACGAAGCTGTAGGCGCTGATGTCATGGGCAATCTTGAAGCCTTCGCGGGTGGTGACGTCGGTGAAGTCGCCGTTGAGCTGATCGCCCGGAGCGAAGCCGACCGAGTGGACGATGCAGTCCAGGCCATCCCATTTCTTGCTCAGCGCTTCGAACACCGAAGCGATTTCCTCGTCGCTGGCCACATCGCAAGGGAAGCACAGGTCGGCGCTGGAGCCCCAGCCGGCAGCGAAGTCTTCTACGCGGCCCTTGAGCTTCTCGTTCTGGTAGGTGAAGGCCAGCTCGGCACCTTCGCGGTGCATGGCGGCGGCGATGCCCGAGGCGATGGACAGTTTGCTGGCAACGCCAACGATGAGTACGCGCTTACCGGTTAGAAAACCCATTGTGCTATTCCTCTTCCTGTTTCAAGGATCAGTGAGCCGTTGCCGGGGCCAGAAAAGCGGCTTCCAGCAATTGCTGCGTATAAGGGTGTTGCGGTGCACTGAAGATCGACTCGGCAGACCCTTGTTCGACCACCTGGCCCTGCTTGACCACCATCAACTGGTGGCTCAGCGCTCTGACTACCGCCAGGTCATGGCTGATAAACAGATAGGTCAGGTTGTACTTGGCCTGCAAGCCGCGCAACAACTCCACCACCTGACGCTGCACCGTGCGGTCGAGCGCTGAAGTGGGCTCGTCGAGCAGGATTAGCGCCGGTTTCAACACCAGTGCCCGGGCAATGGCAATCCGCTGCCGTTGCCCGCCAGAAAACTCGTGGGGGTAGCGATGCCGCGTCTGCGGGTCCAGCCCTACCTCCAAAAGCGCGTCGATGATGGCTTGTTCCTGCTCCGCCTCGTTGCCCATACCGTGAATGCGCAGACCCTCACCGACGATCTGGCTCACCGACATGCGTGGGCTCAGGCTGCCGAAGGGGTCCTGAAACACCACCTGCATCTGCCTACGCAGCGGGCGTACGTCCTGTTGGCTCAGGCCCTGCAACTGCTGACCCTGGAAGCGGATGTCACCGCGACTGGCGAGCAGCCGCAGAATGGCCATGCCCAGTGTGGATTTGCCGGAACCACTTTCACCGACGATGCCCAGGGTCTGGCCCTGGGGCAGGCTGAAGTTGATGCCGTCCACCGCTTTGACATGATCCACCGTCCGGCGCAGCAGGCCCTTTTTGATCGGGAACCACACACGCAGGTCGTCCACTTCAAGCAACGGCTGGCCCACGGGGTTGGCCGCAGGGTCGCCGCTGGGCTCGGCGCCTAGCAGTTCCTGAGTGTAGGGATGCTGCGGAGCCTGGAACAATTCTTCACACGACGCCTGTTCGACGATGCAACCGCGCTGCATGACACATACGCGGTGGGCAATTCTGCGAACCAGGTTGAGGTCGTGGCTGATCAGCAGCAGCGACATGCCCAGGCGCGCCTGCAGATCCTTGAGCAACTCGAGGATCTTCAACTGTACGGTGACATCCAGGGCGGTAGTCGGCTCGTCGGCGATCAGCAGTTGAGGTTCATTGGCCAGGGCCATGGCGATCATCACGCGCTGCCGTTGGCCGCCAGAGAGTTCGTGCGGGTAGGCCTTCAGGCGCTTCTTCGGTTCCGGGATGCCGACCAGTTCCAGCAGTTCCAGGGTGCGCGCGCTGGCGGCCTTGCCGCGCAGGCCCTTGTGCAGGGCAAGCACCTCGTTGATCTGCTTTTCGATGCAGTGCAGCGGGTTGAGCGAGGTCATCGGCTCCTGAAAGACCATGGCGATGCGGTTGCCGCGAATGCCGCGCAGGCGGCCTTCGCTGAGCTTGAGCAGGTCTTCGCCGGCGTACTCGATGCTGCCGTGCGGATGGCGCGCGAGCGGGTAGGGCAGCAGGCGAAGGATCGAGTGCGCGGTGACCGACTTGCCCGAGCCACTTTCACCGACCAGGGCCAGGGTCTCGCCTTTATGAATGTCGAAGCTGACGTTCTCGACCACACGCTGGCACTGCTCGCCCGTGACGAACTCGACGGCCAGGTCGCGTACTTGCAGCAGGGTTTCGTTCTGGCTCATGTCATTTCCTCGGGTCGAAGGCATCGCGGGCGGCTTCACCGATGAATACCAGCAGGCTCAGCATGATCGCCAATACGGCGAAGGCACTGATGCCCAGCCAGGGTGCCTGCAGGTTGCTCTTGCCCTGAGCGACCAGTTCACCCAGCGATGGCGCGCCAGGGGGCAGGCCGAAGCCGAGGAAGTCCAGAGCCGTCAGGGTGCCGATCGCGCCAGTGAGGATGAAGGGCATGAAGGTCATGGTCGAAACCATGGCGTTGGGCAGGATATGGCGGAACATGATGGCGCCATTCTCCATGCCCAGCGCCCGCGCAGCGCGCACGTACTCGAGATTGCGCCCGCGCAGGAACTCAGCGCGCACCACATCGACCAGGCTCATCCAGGAGAACAGCAGCATGATCCCCAGCAGCCACCAGAAATTCGGCTGCACGAAGCTGGCGAGAATGATCAGCAGATAGAGCACCGGCAGGCCTGACCAGATTTCCAGAAAGCGCTGACCGATCAGGTCGACCCAGCCGCCATAGAAGCCCTGCAGCGCGCCCGCGATCACGCCGATCACCGAACTGGCCAGGGTCAGGATCAGGGCGAACAGCACCGAGATGCGAAAGCCGTAGATCACTCGTGCCAGTACGTCACGGCCCTGATCGTCGGTGCCCAGCCAGTTCTGCGCCGAGGGCGGTGCAGGTGCCGGTACTTCCAGGTCGTAGTTGATGCTCGAATAGCTGAACGGGATGGGCGGCCAGATCATCCAGCCGTCCTTTTCCGCGATCAGGTCCTGAATGTAGGGGCTCTTGTAGTTGGCCTGCAGCGGGAATTCGCCGCCGAACACGGTTTCCGGGTAGCGCTTGAGCACCGGAAAATACCACTGCCCGTCGTAGCGCACGGCCAGCGGCTTGTCGTTTGCGATCAGTTCAGCACCGAGGCTCAGGCCAAACAGGATAAGAAACAGCCACAGCGACCACCAGCCACGCTTGTGCGCCTTGAAACGGTCGAAGCGGCGTCGATTGAGAGGGGAAAGTTTCATGCTCAACCCTCCCGGCTTTCGAAGTCGATACGCGGATCGACCAGGGTGTAGGTGATGTCACCGATCAGTTTCACGATCAGCCCCAGCAAGGTGAAGATGAACAGGGTGCCGAACACCACCGGATAGTCGCGGTTGATCGCCGCTTCGAAGCTCATCAGGCCCAGGCCGTCGAGGGAGAAGATCACCTCGATCAGCAGGGAGCCTGTGAAGAAGATGCCGATGAAGGCGGCGGGGAAGCCGGCGATGATCAGCAGCATGGCGTTGCGGAATACGTGGCCGTAGAGCACGCGATTGTTGGTCAGGCCCTTGGCGCGGGCGGTCACCACGTACTGTTTGTTGATCTCGTCGAGAAAGCTGTTCTTGGTCAGCAGGGTCAGGGTGGCGAAGTTACCGATGACCAGCGCCGTAACCGGCAGCACCAGGTGCCAGAGGTAGTCGAGAATCTTGCCGCCGAGGCTCAGTTGCTCGAAGTTGTTCGAGGTCAGACCGCGCAACGGGAACCAGTCCCAGTAGCTGCCGCCGGCAAACAGCACGATCAGCAGGATGGCAAAGAGGAAAGCCGGAATGGCGTACCCGACGATGATCGCCGAACTGGTCCAGACGTCGAAGGCGCTGCCGTGGCGGGTGGCCTTGGCGATCCCCAGTGGGATGGAGACCAGATACATGATCAGGGTGCTCCATAGCCCGAGCGAGATCGACACCGGCATCTTCTCGATGATCAGGTCGATGACCTGGGCGTCGCGGAAGAAGCTGGAGCCGAAATCCAGCTGGGCGTAGTTCTTCAGCATGATCCAGAAACGTTCTGGCGCCGGCTTGTCGAAGCCGTACATCTTTTCGATCTCGGCGATCAGCTGCGGATCGAGGCCCTGGGCGCCGCGATAGTTGGAGCCGGCCACCGACACTTCGGCGCCGCCTCCGCCGATGCGTCCGGTGGCGCCGCCAGCGGCCGCATCGAAACCCTCCAGCTTGGCGATCATCTGTTCGACCGGGCCGCCGGGCGCGGCCTGGATGATGATGAAGTTGATGACCAGAATGCCGAACAGGGTCGGGATAATCAGCAGCAGACGGCGAAAGATATAGGCCAGCATGTTATTGCTCCGCCTGTTCTGCGGCTGGCTGCGGGGCCTCGCTCGGCTGCTCCAGATCCGGGCGCACCCACCAGGTGTGCAGACCGATGTCGTAGAGCGGCGTCACCTTCGGATGCTCGAAGCGGTTCCAGTAGGCGACGCGCCAGGTCTTGATGTGCCAGTTGGGGATCACGTAATAACCCCACAGCAGCACGCGATCGAGGGCGCGGGTGTGGGCGATCAGATTCTGCCGGGAGTCGGCGTTGATCAATCCCTCGACGATCTGGTCGATGGCCGGGTCCTTGAGGCCGATGAAGTTGCGGCTACCGGGATTGTCGGCGCTGGAGGAGTGCCAGTATTCGCGTTGCTCGTTGCCCGGCGAGTTGGACTGGCCGAAGCCGCTGACGATCATGTCGAAGTCACGTGAGCGCAGGCGGTTGACGTACTGTGAAACGTCGACGCGGCGAATCACCAGATCCATGCCGAGATCGGCCAGGTTGCGCTTGAATGGCAGCAGCACGCGCTCGAACTCGGTTTGCGCGAGGAGGAACTCGAAGCTGACCGGCTGACCATTGGCGTCGAGCATGCGATCACCTTCGATACGCCAGCCGGCTTGCTGCAGCAACTGGTAGGCGCGGCGCTGTTGCTCGCGAATGATGCCGCTGCCGTCGGTGACCGGTACGCGGAACTCTTCGCTGAATACCTCGGCCGGTATCTTGCCGCGTAGCGGCTCGAGAATCTCCAGCTCGTCTTCGCCAGGCAGGCCCTGTGAGCCCAGTTCGGAATTGTCGAAGTAGCTGCGGGTGCGGAAATAGGCGCCGTTGAACAGGCGCTTGTTGGCCCATTCGAAGTCGTACAGCAGGCCCAGGGCCTCACGCACGCGGCGATCCTGGAACTGCGGGCGACGGGTGTTGAAGATGAAGCCCTGCATCCCGGTAGGGTTGCGGTTCTGGATTTCTTCCTTGATCAGTTGGCCATTGGCAACCGCCGGAGTGTTATAGGCCGTGGCCCAGTTCTTCGCGCTGGTTTCCAGCCAGTAGTCGAACTGGCCGGCTTTGAGCGCCTCCAGGGCCACGGTGTTGTCGCGGTAGTAGTCGATCTGGATGGCGTCGAAGTTGTAGAAGCCGCGACTGACGGGCAGATCCTTGGCCCACCAGTCGTCGACTCGCTCGTAGCGGATGCTGCGGCCAGGCTGGACGCGGCCGACCTTGTACGGGCCGCTGCCCAGCGGTACGTCAAGGTTGCCCTTGCTGAAGTCGCGCTCGGTCCACCAGTGCTTGGGTAGCACCGGCAGTTGGCCGACGATCAGCGGCAGTTCGCGGTTGCCGGCGTGCTTGAACACGAAGCGCACGCTGTGCGGTGATTCCACTTCCACCTGCTCGACATCTGCGTAATAGCCGCGGTACATCGGGGCGCCTTTTTCCATCAGCGTATCGAAGGTGAACTTGACGTCTTCGGCGGTGATCGGCGTGCCGTCGTGGAAGCGGGCTTCCTTGCGCAGGAGAAAGCGCACCCAGGCGTTGTCAGGTGCCTTCTCGATCTTTTCCGCCACCAGTCCGTAGGCGGTGAAGGGCTCGTCCATACTCTGCACGGTAAGCGTGTCATAGATCAGGCTAATCTCGTCGGCAGCCACGCCCTTGCTGATAAAGGGGTTGAGGCTGTCAAAGCCGCCGAAACCCGCTTCGCGAAAAGTGCCGCCTTTGGGCGCTTCGGGGTTGGTGTATTCGAAATGCGTGAAGTCGGCGGGGTATTTGGGCGGCTCGTCATAGAGGGTGACGGCGTGTTTGGGGGCGGCGAAGGCAAGGCCGGCCAGGCCGAGCAGAATGAGGCTGCTACCTTGGAGCAGGAAACTGCGCAGCGGGTGGGTCATCGAGCGTTCTCCGTGGGCTTCAGCCACCAGGTGCGCAGGCCCAGCGTGTAGGGTGGCGTGGTGACGAAGGCGAACCGGTTGCGGTACGCCAGGCGGTGATAATTGATGTACCAGTTGGGAATGCTGTAGTGCTGCCAGAGCAGGACCCGATCCAGGGCCCGCGTGGCTGCTATCTGTTCGTCTCGAGTCTGCGCCGAAAGCAGCTTGTCGATCATCGCGTCGACCACCGGATCGTTGACGCCTGCATAATTCTTGCCGCCCTTGATGTTCACCTGGCTGGAATGGAAGTACAACGATTGTTCCAGGCCTGGGCTGAGGGTTTGCGGCAGGGTCAGCAGAATCATGTCGTAGTCGAACTGGTCAAGGCGTTGCTTGTACTGGGCGCGGTCAACGGTACGCAGGTTGGCGCGTATGCCGATACTGGCGAGGTTGGCAGTGTAGGGCTGGAGAATGCGTTCGAGGCTGGGGTTGACCAGCATGATCTCGAACTCGAGGCGTTGACCGCGTGCATTACGCAGCTCCTGGCCGGCAGGCTTCCAGCCTGCATCGGCCAATAGACCGAGGGCGCGGCGCAAGGTTTCCCGGGGGATGCCACGGCCGTCGGTTACCGGTTGTGTCGGGGCTTCGGTGAACAGGCGTGCGGGCAGCTTGTCGCGATGTGGTGAAAGCAACAGCCACTCCGCGCCCTCGGGTTTGCCGGTGGCCGAGAATTCGCTGTTGGGGTAGTAACTGGCGGCACGTACGTAGGCATTGTTGAACAGCGCGCGATTGGTCCACTCGAAATCGAACATCAGCCCCAGTGCCTCGCGCACCCGGCGGTCGCTGAACAGGTCGCGGCGCGTGTTCATGAACAGCGCCTGGGTCTGGGTCGGGATCTGGTGTGGTATCTCGGCGCGAATCACATCGCCACGGGTCACGGCCGGAAAGCGATAACCGTTGCCCCAGTTCTTGGCCTGGTTCTCGATGTAGAAGTCGAATTCACCGGCCTTGAAGGCTTCGAAGGCGACATGGTTATCGCGGTAGAACTCCACTTCGATGCGGTTGAAGTTGTACTTGCCGCGATTGACCGGCAGATCCTTGCCCCACCAGTCCTTCACCCGTTCGAAAACCAGACGGCGGCCGGGCACAACCTGAACGATGCGGTATGGCCCGCTGCCCAGTGGCGCATCGAAGGTGGTGCTCTTGAAGTCGCGGTCTTTCCAGTAGTGCTGCGGCAGCACAGGCAGTTCACCCAGGCGCAGGATCAGCAGCGGGTTGCCGGCGCGCTTGAAGACAAAGCGGATGCGGTGGCGGCCCAGAATGTCGACGCGTTTCACTTCCTGCAGGTTGGTACGGTACTGCGGGTGACCGTCATTGCGCAGCAGGCGATAGGAGAAGGCCACGTCGTAGGCGGTGATCGGCTTGCTGTCGTGAAAGCGCGCTTCTGGCCGCAGGTTGAACACCACCCAGCTGCGGTCCTCGCTGTACTCGACGCTTTTCGCGATCAGGCCATAACTGGAGGCAGGCTCATCCCCCGAGGGGTCGTAAGCGCCCGTGCCAATCATCAAGGGTTCGTTCAGCTCGTTGGCGCCGTACTGCAGGAAATGCGCTGTGCTGATCGGGCTGCTGCCCTTGAAGGTATAGGGGTTGAGCGTATCGAATGTGCCGGACGCCATGATGCGCAACGTGCCACCTTTGGGCGCATTGGGGTTGACCCAGTCAAAATGACTGAAGCTGGCAGGATACTTGAGTGTCCCGAACTGGGCGTAGCCGTGGCTCTCGCTGATAGTCGCAGAGGCGGGAAAGCTCAAGGCCAGGCTGAGGAACAGCAGTAGGAGGGGACGCATCGGGCGTGAGATCCGATCCATGGCGGCGTTTGGGCTTCTGGGTCGGTACAGTAACAGCTTGTATGGACAGGAAAAAGAGTGCGGCGGTGGGCAGGCGGTTACGACGCGATGACATACACTTCAGGGACACACCATGAGGGTACGAATTTGTCGGAACGAAGCCATGGTTTGCAGTCATGGATCGATCGCCTGAACCAAGCAGAACTGCCCGCGCTGGCTACAGTGGTGCAGGATCTGCAACGCCTTGCGCGGCAGGATTCTGCGTCGGTACAGCAACTGGCAGATGTGTTGTTGCGTGATGCGGCGCTGACCAGCAAGGTGTTGCGGGTCGGCAACAGCGTTTACTACAACCCTTCCCAGGAAACCATAAAGACCATCTCGCGAGCCATCGTACTGATCGGCTTCGACAATGTGCGCCTTATCAGCCTTTCTGTGAGCCTGGTAGACGGGCTGCTTACCCGCGCTCCGCGTGAGCAGTTGCAGACGTTGCTCGCGCGGTCGTTCCACGCTGCGGTGCAGGCGCGCAACTTGGCCGGGTATGTCATTTCCGGGCACACCGAAGAGGTATTCATCGCTGCGCTGCTCCATCATCTGGGCGAGTTGGCGTTCTGGGGCTGTGGTGGGGCGCAGGCTGACGAGCTGGCCGACGCCCTTGAACGCCCGGGTGTCGATGTCGATGAGGCGGTGCGCGAGGTGCTTGGTGCCAGCTTTCGTCAACTTACCCAGGCGTTGCTGAAAAGCTGGAACCTGGGCGAAACCGCCATCCTCGCCCAGGCGGGCGCCAGTCAGCATGATACGGCCGCCTATGCCGTGCAGTTGGGCGTGCGTATCAGCGAGGCGGCGCTGGATGGCTGGGATTGTGCAGAAATGGAGGGCGTGCTGGGAAAGGTAGCGGCATTTATCGAACTGACTCCGGAGGAAACCCTTCAGCAGGTGCTTGCCAGTGCTGATGAAGCGGTCAAGGTCGCCTCGACCTTCGGTGCCAGCAAGTTGTGCCGGCTGATTCCAAATACCGATCCCGAGCAGATTCGCCAGCAGCAGGAAGAGCGTCGTGCGCGTTTGCTGCAGCCGGATCTGCTGGTGATGCAGCAGGCATTGCAGGATCTCGGCCTGATGGTCAATGCCAGGGCCGATGTCGGGCTGGTGCTCGACACCTTGCTCAAGGGCTTGCATCGAGGCGCTGGTCTGGAGCGGGTGATGCTCACGGTTCTGGCCGACGGGCAAAGCCGCTTTCGCGCCAAACGGGTGATCGGTGAAAAAGCTCAGCAATGGCTGGAAGACTTCGTGTTGCCGGCCGAGCAGGCGGAGCAGCCGCATATCTTCAGTTATGCGTTGCGCCATCGTGAGGCGATCTGGATGGGCGTGCCCGCCAGCTACAACCTGGCCGAGTTGGTGACCCAGCCTATTCGGCGCAGTCTTGGCGCTGGCATGTTTTTCATCGCGCCGATAATCGCCGGTACGCGGGAGATCGGCGTGTTATATGCCGACAGCAGACTATCCGGCAGGGCATTGCGACATGAGCAGTTCGTGGCGTTTCAGCGCTTCACTCAACTGGCGGGGCGTTGCCTGGAGGCGATCAGCAAGCGCTGATCACGGCAGATAGAGGGTCAGCATTTGCCCGGGGCGCAACGTGCTGCTACGCGGGTTCCAGGCTTGCAGGTGCTTGAGGTCGATCTTGAAGCGCTTGGCGATCACGTACAGAGAGTCGCCATGCTGGACGCGGTAGTAAGTGGCCTTGTCCCGTGAGCTGGAGCTGTTGCGCGTCGTGCTGGCAACCCGTGGTGCGCTGTCAGCGGCAGCCAGGTTGAGCACCTGGCCGACTTTCAGCTGATTGCCTTGCAGCTTGTTCCAGTGCTTCAGATCATGCACGGCAACCTGATTGGCGCGAGCGATCTGCCACAGGTTGTCGCCATTCTTCACCTGATAGGTTCGGCCGGCCGGGCTCTGCGCAGTGTTGCGCTGTTGATACAGCGGCTCGCTTGGTTGCGCGCCAGGTTTGCCGGGAATGGTCAGCACCTGGCCGATGCTCAGGTTGTTACTGCTCAGACGGTTGACGTCCTTGAGCATGCTCACTGACAGATGATGACGGTTGGCGATGGCGTGCAGGCTATCGCCAGAACGCACGGTGTAGCGCTGCCAGTCGACCATTTCCTGCGGTTTCATCAAGGCCAGGTTGGCGCTGAGCATCTCTGCTTTCTCGGTCGGTACCAGCAGATGTTGCGGGCCGTCGAGGGTAATGCCGTGCTTGTAGGCGGGGTTGAGCTGCAACAACTCCTGTTCATCGAGGTCGGCCAGTTTGGCGACGCGGGCCAGATCCATGTGCTGCTTGATTGCAATCTGTTCGAAGTAGGGTTCGTTGGCGATTGGTGAAAGGGTAACGCTGTAGGCTTCCGGCGTCAGGATCACCTGTGACAGCGCCAGTAGCTTGGGCACGTAGTCCTCGGTTTCCTTGGGCAGCGGCAGGTTCCAGTAGTCGCTGGGCAGGCCGAGTTTTTCGTTACGCTCGATGGCACGACTGATGCGACCTTCGCCAGCGTTGTAGGCCGCCAGGGCGAGCAACCAGTCGCCGTTGAACATTTCGTGCAGACGGCTCAGGTAGTTGAGCGCGGCTTCGGTCGAGGCGGTGACGTCGCGGCGGCCGTCGTACCAGTTGGTCTGGCGCAGGTTGTAGTAGCGGCCGGTCGAAGGAATGAATTGCCAGAGACCGACCGCGTGCGCCGAGGAGTAGGCCTGTGGGTCGTAAGCACTTTCGATCACCGGCAGCAGCGCCAGCTCCATCGGCATGTCACGTTCGGCCAGGCGCTCGACGATATAGTGGATATAAGGCGCGCTGCGTTCGCTGACGGTATTGACGTGTTTCGGGTTGCTGGCGTACCACAGGCGCACGCGTTCGATACGCGGGTTGATGCCGATTTCATCCTGCAGCTTGAAACCGTCGCGCACGCGCTCCCAGATGTCGGTGTATTCGCGAGGTTTGACTTCGTTGCCACTCAGCCACTCGGCCTCACGCTCCAGGCCAATGGCGCGAGAAGTATCGGTAGAGTGATCCGGGGTGTCACTGGGCAGGCTCTGACAGCCGGCCAGGATCATGCTGCACATCACCGCGAGCGCTCGGGAGCTTCGCGCCAATGCCTTTATATTCAATGGCTTGCGTGATGTTAAAGGCATTGGTTGAGGTGTATGTCCCGGCGAAAAGATCGGGCGATTCTAGGAATCGGGCCGGGGGTGGTCAAGTTTTCGCCAGTCTTGATCTGGTCTTTTGCGGGGCTGTCGACCTTTTTCTTGGTGACTAAAACCTGTCTTTCCAGGCACGCAGGCTAGCGAATACGGCGCTTGGCTCGCTCGGCTGCCGGTCGTCGCGTCCTTTGGCCGCAGCGATGATCGAAGGCTCGCCAACACGCAGGAAAGGATTGGTGGCCAGTTCCAGTTCGATGTTCGATGGCAGGCTGATACGGCCCTCGTCGCGCCAGCGGGCCACTTCGGCCAGGCGCTCGTTCAAACGTGCATTGTCTGGTTCGACAGTGTGGGCGAAGCGCAGATTGCTCAGGGTGTATTCGTGGGTGCAGTACACCAGCGTGCTGGCGGGCAGTGCCGCCAGGCGGCTCAGGGATTGGTGCATCTGTTGCGGTGTACCTTCGAACAGGCGCCCGCAGCCGCCCGCGAACAGAGTGTCACCACAGAACAGCAGGTTCTGTTCGGCGTGGTAGTAGGCGATATGACCGAGGGTATGGCCGGGTACGGACATGACCTCGAAGTGCAAACCGAGCACCTCGATCTCGTCTTTGTCGTTCAGGTCGATGTCGCGGGCCGGGATCTTTTCCGCCGCAGGGCCGGCGACACGGGCATCGGTAGCCGTCTTCAGTTGATCGACACCGCCAACATGATCGAAGTGATGATGGGTAATCAGGATGTCGCTGAGCGTCCAGTCAGGATGGGCCTGAAGCCAGGCCATGACGGGGGCCGCATCACCGGGGTCGACCACGGCGCAGCGTTTGCTGCTGGCGTCCTGCAGCAGCCAGATATAGTTGTCATTGAAGGCGGGCAGCGCGTCGATCTGGATCATTGCGGGTCGCTAAGCGAGTGATAAAGGTGCATCTTAGACACGACATGCAGAACCTGTCATGTGGAGGCAGCGATGACTGATCAGGCATTCGCCCAGGCCGACCCTGAGTGGCTAAAACTCATCGGCGAGGCGCGCGACTGGCTTGCCGGCCCGCTCGGGCAGCTGTTGCTGGAGCAGGAGCGGCGCTTGCTGGAAGAGGAGCTGGCGCGCTTTTTCGGGGGCTATCTGGTGAGCTACGGCCCCGGCGCCGAAGGCCCGCCCAAAGCGGGGCAGATCCAGCACAACGTGCGTCTTGGCGCGCCGATGCCAGGCGTGCAGATCGTCTGTGAGGAACAATCCTGGCCCCTGGGGGAGCACGCCGCCGATGTGGTGGTGCTGCAGCATGGTCTGGATTTCAGCCTGTCGCCTCACGGCCTGCTGCGTGAGGCGGCTCGCAGCGTCAGGCCTGGCGGGCATCTGTTGATCCTGGGTATTCACCCCTGGAGCGCCTGGGGCGTGCGTCGTTTGTTTGCCCGGGACGGTTTGGCCAAGGCGCGTTGCATCGCGCCGAGCCGTGTCGGTGACTGGCTGAGTTTGCTGGGCTTTGCGTTGGAGAAACGGCGGTTCGGGTGCTATCGTCCGCCGCTCGCTTCGCTGGCCTGGCAAGTGCGCCTGCGGCGAATGGAAAGCTGGGGCGATGCCTGGCAGTTGCCGGGCGCCGGTTTCTATCTGTTGGTGGCGCGCAAGCTGGTGGTCGGCTTGCGCCCTTTGCGGCAGTCGCGCCGCGAGCCGATGGGCAAGTTGCTGCCGATGCCGGTGGCGAAGGTCAGTCGGCGCGATCTCGACAACTGAATGCCAGGCTGCGGCCAAACAATTCTGTACAGAGTTTATGAATGTCTGAAACCCATGATGTGGTGATTTACACCGACGGTGCCTGCAAGGGTAATCCTGGCCCCGGCGGTTGGGGCGCGCTGCTGGTGTACAAGGGCGTGGAGAAGGAACTCTGGGGCGGAGACCCCAATACCACCAACAACCGCATGGAGCTGATGGCGGCGATTGCCGGCCTGATCGCGCTGACCCGGCCGTGCTCGGTCAAGCTGGTGACCGACTCACAGTACGTGATGAAAGGTATCCAGGAATGGCTGCCGAACTGGAAGAAACGCGGCTGGAAGACCGCTTCGAAAGAACCGGTGAAGAACGCCGACCTCTGGCAGAAGCTGGATGAGGAAGTGAACCGCCACCAGGTAAGCTGGCAGTGGGTGCGTGGCCACACCGGCCACCCAGGCAACGAACGCGCCGATCAGTTGGCCAATCGTGGCGTCGACGACGTACGTGCGGCGCGCTGAGCGGTGACACAGCACCTGAGTTAAGATGCTGCGCTGAATGTGCGGCAACCCGGATAGATGAGAGAGGCAAGGCGTGACAACCGAAAACACCGTCAAGCGCTACGTAGTGCTGGATACCGAAACCACGGGTATGCCGGTCACTGACGGGCACCGTATCATCGAGATCGGTTGTGTCGAATTGCTGGGCCGCCGCCTGACCGGGCGTCATTTCCACGTCTACCTCAACCCCGATCGTGAAATCGACGAAGGTGCCATCGCGGTTCACGGCATTACCAACGAGTATGTCGCCGACAAGCCGCGCTTCAAGGAGGTCGCCGATGAATTCTACGAGTTCATCAAGGGTGCCCAACTGATCATCCACAACGCGGCGTTCGACGTTGGCTTCATCAACAACGAGTTCGCCCTGCTGGGGCAGAGCGAGCGTGCCGACGTCAGCGATTACTGCTCGGTACTCGATACCCTGATGATGGCGCGTGAGCGCCATCCGGGGCAGCGCAACAGCCTGGATGCGCTGTGCAAGCGTTACGGCGTCGACAACTCCAACCGCGAACTGCATGGCGCCTTGCTCGACTCGGAGATTCTCGCCGACGTCTACCTGGCGATGACTGGCGGGCAGACCAATCTGTCTCTGGCCGGTGAAGGCGCCGATGGCGATGGCAGCGGGCGCCAGCAGGCCACCCCGATCCGCCGTCTGGACGTCTCTCGTCCGCGTACGCGCGTCATTCGCGCCAGCGAGGATGAGCTTGCGGCGCATCTGGCGCGCCTGGCCGTGATCGAGAAATCCGCTGGTGGCCCATCGCTGTGGGCGCAGCTGGAAAAAGCGCCGGAATAACCGAACAGCGCAATTGCGACCTTTTCTTATAGCGTGATGCACAGGGGGTTCCGCCGGCCAGGGGGAGCCTCTAACCTGAGGCGATGGGCAGGCCGAGCCTGCCAGCCTTCAGGACGTCACAATGTATAAAGATCTCAAATTTCCCGTCCTAATCGTGCACCGCGACATCAAGGCCGACACCGTGGCCGGTGATCGCGTGCGCGCCATCGCTCAGGAACTCACCCAGGACGGTTTCAGCATTCTGCCCACGGCGAGCGCCGCCGAGGGGCGTATCGTTGCGTCCACCCACCATGGCCTGGCCTGCATCCTGGTGGCGGCAGAGGGAGCAGGGGAGAACAGTCGCCTGCTGCAGGACATGGTCGAGCTGATCCGCGTGGCGCGAGTGCGTGCGCCGCAGTTGCCGATCTTCGCCCTGGGCGAGCAGGTCACCATCGAGAACGCGCCGGCCGAGGCCATGGCCGATCTCAACCACCTGCGCGGCATCCTCTACCTCTACGAAGACACCGTGTCCTTCCTGGCGCGGCAGGTGGCGCGTGCGGCGCACAACTACCTCGACGGCCTGCTGCCGCCGTTCTTCAAGGCGCTGGTGCAGCACACCGCGCAATCCAACTATTCCTGGCACACGCCGGGTCATGGCGGCGGCGTGGCCTATCGCAAGAGTCCGGTGGGCCAGGCCTTTCACCAGTTCTTCGGCGAAAACACACTGCGCTCGGACCTGTCCGTATCGGTGCCGGAGCTGGGTTCACTGCTCGATCACACCGGCCCGCTGGCCGAGGCCGAGGCGCGCGCCGCGCGCAACTTCGGCGCCGACCATACCTTCTTCGTGATCAACGGCACCTCGACAGCGAACAAGATCGTCTGGCATTCGATGGTCGGTCGCGACGACCTGGTGCTGGTGGACCGCAACTGCCACAAGTCGATCCTGCACTCGATCATCATGACCGGAGCAATTCCGCTTTATCTGTGCCCGGAACGCAACGAGCTGGGGATCATCGGGCCGATTCCGTTGAGTGAGTTCAGCAAAGAGTCGATCCAGGCCAAGATCGACGCCAGCCCACTGGCGCGAGGCCGTGCGCCCAAGGTCAAGCTGGCGGTGGTGACCAACTCGACCTACGACGGGCTCTGCTACAACGCCGAAATGGTCAAGCAGGCGCTAGGTGATTCGGTCGAGGTGCTGCACTTTGACGAGGCCTGGTATGCCTACGCCGCCTTCCACGAGTTCTATGCTGGCCGCTATGGCATGGGCACGCGGTACGACGAGCGCTCGCCACTGGTGTTCACCACCCATTCGACGCACAAGCTGCTGGCGGCCTTCAGCCAGGCCTCGATGATTCACGTGCAGGACGGCGGGCAGCGGCAGCTGGATCGTGATCGTTTCAACGAAGCCTTCATGATGCACATTTCCACGTCGCCACAGTACGGCATCATCGCCTCACTGGATGTGGCTTCGGCGATGATGGAGGGGCCGGCAGGGCGCTCGCTGATCCAGGAAACCTTCGACGAGGCGCTGAGCTTCCGCCGGGCACTGGCCAATGTACGGCGCAACCTGAGCGCCGAGGACTGGTGGTTCAGCATCTGGCAGCCGGGTGAGGCCGGTGGCGCCGACAGCCTGACGACCTCCGACTGGGTCTTGCAGCCGGACGCTGATTGGCATGGCTTCGGTGAAGTGGCCGATGACTATGTGCTGCTCGATCCGATCAAGGTTACGTTGGTGATGCCCGGCCTCAATGCGGCCGGCAAACTGGAGCAGCAGGGGATTCCCGCAGCGGTGGTCAGCAAGTTTCTCTGGGAACGCGGTCTGGTGGTGGAGAAAACCGGCCTGTACTCCTTCCTGGTGCTGTTCTCCATGGGCATAACCAAGGGTAAATGGAGCACGCTGCTGACCGAACTGCTGGAGTTCAAGCGCAGCTACGACGCCAATCTGCCGTTGATCGACGTGCTGCCCTGCATCGCCCACGCGGGCGGTGGACGCTACCAGGGTATGGGCCTGCGAGATCTGTGCGACGCGCTGCATGGCTGCTACCGCGAAAACGCCACGGCCAAGGCGCTGAAAAGCATGTACACGGTGCTGCCCGAGCTGGCGATCAAGCCTGCTGATGCCTATGACCGCCTGGTGCGCGGCGAGGTCGAGGCGGTGCCCATCGACCAGTTGCTGGGGCGTATCGCCGCGGTGATGCTTGTGCCTTACCCGCCGGGCATTCCCTTGATCATGCCGGGCGAGCGCTTCACTGCCGCTACTCGTTCGATTCTCGACTACCTGGCCTTCGCGCGGACCTTCGATCAGGCCTTCCCCGGCTTCGATATCGATGTACATGGCTTGCAGACCGAAGCGGGGCACTATTGCGTGGACTGTCTCGTGGAGTGAATTGACGAGGTGACTGCCGAGGGCAAGACTCTCGGTAGATCAAGCCCTTATCCGTGATACTCAAAGCGGTTGTTAACGTCCGGGGCGTGCCCTGCGTCACAGTGGCAAGCATCGACTTTTATGACGCGCTTGTTATAGTTGCTCGGTTATTAATCACAAAATTGTTACTGTGCTGCCGAGCCGCGGCTGAGGATGCCTGCCATGTCCGACTACAAAGCCTTCCGCGTCGAGCTGGCGGACAAGATCGCCCATGTGCAGATCAACCGTCCCGACAAAGTCAACGCAATGAATGCCGACTTCTGGCGCGAGATCATCGAGATCTTCCAGTGGGTCGATGACAACGATGCAGTTCGTGTCGTGGTGCTCTCCGGTGCCGGCAAACACTTCTCTTCGGGTATCGACCTGATGCTGCTGGCCTCGGTCGGTGCCCAACTGGGCAAGGACGTTGGCCGCAATGCCTCGGCGCTGCGCCGCAAGATTCTCGAGCTGCAAGCCTCCTTCAACGCCGTCGACAACTGCCGCAAGCCAGTGCTGGCTGCCATTCAGGGTTACTGCATTGGCGGCGCCATCGACTTGATCAGCGCCTGCGACATGCGTTACTCCAGCGTCGATGCACAGTTCTCGATCAAGGAAATCGACATGGGCATGGCCGCTGACGTTGGCACCCTGCAGCGCCTGCCACGCATCATCGGCGACGGCATGATGCGCGAGCTGGCCTTCACCGGGCGCACCATCGACGGTGACGAGGCTGCGCGCATCGGCCTGGTCAATCGCACCTACGAAAATCACGAGGCGCTGCTGGTCGGGGTGATGGAAATCGCTGCACAAATCGCCGCCAAGTCGCCGATTGCCGTGCGTGGAACCAAGGAAATGATTCGCTATATGCGCGATCACCGGGTCGATGATGGCCTTGAATACATCGCTACCTGGAATGCCGCCATGCTGCAGTCGGAAGACCTGCGCCTGGCCATGGCGGCGCACATGACCAAGCAGAAGCCGGAGTTCGCCGACTGATGCCGTATTCGCTGATGTTCGCTGCGAGGCCTAGAGCATGGTAAGTGGAGCCACATCCCTGAATCTGGTGCGCGACGAGCTGTTCGTCACCATGGAAGAGGCCGAGCAGAGCCTGGAGCATTTCATCGCCGAGCGGCACAACGGCAGCCTGTTGCAGCAGGCGGTGGAAAGCCTGCACCAGGTTCGCGGCACGCTCAACCTGATCGAGCTGGCCGGCGCCGAGTTGCTGGCCCAGGAAGTGCTGGATCAAGCCACCGATATTCCCGCTGGTGCTGGTGAGGAGCGCGACGCGCAGCTCTCGGCGCTGAGCAATGCCCTGCATGTGCTGCGCCGCTATCTGGAAAACGTCGACGCCCATCGCCAGGAAATGCCCGAGCTGTTGCTGCCGGCGATCAACGATTTGCGTCAGGCTGGCGCACAGCAGCCGCTGCCGGAAAGTTTCTTCTTCAGCGTCCGCCTCGATCATGCGCGGCCGCACGCGGCTACCCAACCACTCGATGGCGCGGCCAAGCTGACCGAAGGCAAGCGCCTGCGTCACATGTATCAGGTCGGGCTGCTGGGCTTCATCCGTGAGCAGAATCCGCAGGCCAGCCTCAAGCTGATGGTGCGTGCCATGGCGCGCCTGGACAGCCTGTTCGCCAACGAGCCGCGTGGGCGCATGTGCTGGATTGGTGCCGCGGCCATCGAGGCCCAGTGCGATGGCCAGCTGCTGCCGCGCAAATCGCGCAAACAGTTGTTCTCGCGGGTGGATCGCGAGCTCAAGTTGATGCTCGGCAACCCGCAGTACGAAGCGCCGCGCAGCTTGCTGAAAGAGTTGCTGTATCTGGTCGCGCTCGCCGACAGCCACGGCCCACACGCCAGCGCCATGCGCGACGTATTCGGTCTCGCGCCGCTGCCGTTCACCGATCATCTGCTGGAAGAGGAATACCGGCGCCTGGCCGGGCCGGGCCAGGCGGTGATGCGTTCGTTGTCCACGGCGATTCGCGAAGAGCTGGCCAGCGTCAAGGACATGCTCGACCTGCTCGAACGCGGCACCTTGCAAGGCGAAACCTTGGGCACCCTGCATGCATTGCTGGGCAAGTTGGCCAAGACCTTGGGCATGGTCGGTCTGAACTCTGCCGGCAACTCGCTCGGTGCGCAGTTGCCGCTGGTCGCCGCCTGGAACGAAGACACGCCGCCACAGGCTGAGCAGTTGCACAAGCTGGCCGATGCCGTGCTCTATGTCGAAGGCATGGTGGCCAGCCTGGAACGTGGCGAAGGTCGCGATATCAGGCCGGCTGCCGTGGAGCCGGGCAACGAGGCCGACTCTTTCGCTACTCATCAGCTCAACGAAGCCCGTATCGTCGTGGTCGACGAGGCCCAGGCCGGTTTGGCTCTGGCCAAGCGCGCGATCACCGCGTACCTGGAGTCGGCTGGCGACAAGATGCACCTGTCCAACGTACCGTTCAGCCTGCAGGCCGTGCGTGGCGGCCTGTGGTTCCTCGAGCAGCGCCGTGCCGCGATACTGGTCGGTGCCTGTGCCGACTATATCCAGGCGCGCATGCTCGAGTCCGCGCAAATGCCGTCGGAGCAGATGCTGGAAACCCTGGCTGATGCTTTGAGCAGCCTCGAGTACTACCTGGAAGCGGGCGCGGTGATGCGTCCTGAAACGCGTCCCAGCGTGCTCGACCTGGCTGAAGAAAGCGTCAAGGCACTGGGCATGCCGGTGGCAGCCTGATGGTCTGGCGCAATACCTTTCTCGATCCTGCCCAGCCTGGCGGCTGGGCGCTGCTCTATAACCAGCAGCACTTTCTCGCCGACAGCAATGGCGTGCTGTTCCCGCGTGATTGGATCAAGCGCCAGGACCTGCCGATTCTCGGCGAGCAGGGTATCGGTCATTTCGGCGACGATGCGGTTTACCTGCTGCAACTCAAACCCTCGGCGATGTTGGACGGCTGCAGCTGGCAAAGCCTGCGTCAGTTCATGCTGCAGGGCGAAGCAGAAACCTTCCGCATGCTGGCTTACGCCGCGCAGATCGGTACCTGGTACGCCGAACATCGTTATTGCGGCAGTTGCGGTGCGTCGACGCGCCAGCTTCCTGGTGAGCGGGCTATGCGTTGCGACAGCTGCGAATCGCAGCACTATCCGCGCATTTCGCCGAGCATGATCGTGCTGGTCACGCGGGGCGACGAGATACTCCTGGCACGTTCACCGCGGTTCGTCAGTGGCGTGTACAGCACCCTGGCCGGGTTCGTCGAGCCGGGCGAATCCGTGGAGCATTGCGTGGCGCGCGAGGTGCGTGAGGAAGTCGGCGTCGAGGTGCGCAACCTGCAGTACATCGGTAGCCAGGGCTGGCCGTTTCCGCATTCGCTGATGCTTGGCTTCCACGCCGAGTACGCCGGTGGCGAGATCGTCATGCAGGAAGACGAAATCGAGGATGCGCGCTGGTTCCGTGTCGATGACTTGCCACCGCTGCCTGCGTCGCGCTCCATCGCTCGCCATCTGATCGATCTTTACGTGGCGCGCCGGTTGGGATTGCCCGAGCCTGTGCTGCCGGCGTAGAGCACTTCATGCAGGAGCGCTTCAGGCGCGAAGCTCTCCGACCATTTCGAGGCTGAAGCCGCTCCTACGTGGTCCCGGATGGCCCGCCGAATCAGCCAAACCAGTGCTGCCAGACCAGGCGTGCGGTCAATGCCAATACCACCGTAATGAATACCGGGCGGATAAACTTTGAGCCGCCCTTGATCGCTGTGCGTGCGCCGAGAAAGGCGCCGACCATCAACGCGGCGCCCATGGTCAGACCGAGCACCCAGGCGACCTGGCCGAAGGCGATGAACACGGCCAGCGCCGACGCGTTGCTGACGAAGTTCATGGTGCGCGCCACACCGCTGGCACGCACCAGATCGAGTGGGTACATGAGCAGGCTGCTGACCGTCCAGAATGCGCCTGTGCCAGGGCCGGCTACCCCATCGTAGAATCCCAGGCCAAGCCCTTGGGGCCATTGCCGGCCGCGCGCGATCGGCAGGTCGTGTTCGGCGGGGGTTTCTGGCATGCGTCCGAACAGCAGGTAAACACCGCAGGCGAAGACAATCACGGGCAGCATCTGGTTGAGCCAGGCGGCCGGCATCCAGTGTGCGATCACGGCGCCGAGCAGGGCGCCGAGCAGGGTCGACAGCAAAGCGTTGCGCCATTGCTTCGGATCGAACAGCTTGCGGCGATAGAACGTTAAAGCCGCGGTGCCGGAGCCGAAGGTGGCGCACAACTTGTTGGTGCCCAGCACCAGGTGTGGCGGCAAACCTGCAGTAAGCAGGGCAGGGATGGTTAGCAGGCCGCCGCCACCGGCAATGGCGTCGATGAAACCGGCGATGAAGGCGACCAGGGCGAGAATGGCTAGTGTGCTGGGATCGATGGCGAGCTCGAGAGCGAATGGCATATAAAGTGTCGACTTGTGGGCGAGTGCGCAGCCTGCTGGCTGTTCGCCGTGGGGAGAGCTGCGCATAATGCCGGGATTTGGTCAGAGAAGGAACGCAATCGATGCAATACGACGGGTTGGCCTGGGCCGTGGCGCTGTTGGCCGTATTGGCGCTGCTGGTGGCATTGCGCATTCTGCTCAATACGGGCTGGTTCCTCGGCTGGTTGCGTGGCACCTGTGGTCTGGTATTTGTCGCCCTGGCCGGGCTGGTCGGTCTGGTGGCTTACGATCTGTATGCCTACGAGCCGCTGCAGCCGGGCAAGCCGCTGGTGACGCTGAGCTTCAAGGCTGATGGTCCGCAGCGTTATCAAGTGACGTTGCTCGAAGGAGGGCGCGAGCGCACGGTCACGCTCGAGGGCGACATGTGGCAACTCGACGGTCGCCTGATTCGCTGGAAAGGCCTGGCCGAGCTGATAGGACTTGAGCCGGGTTACCGCCTTGAGCGTCTGTCCGGGCGTTTTCTGGCCATCGAGCAGCAGGCATTGGCGCAACATGGTCGCGTGCAGTTGGCTGAAAGCCCCTACGGTGTGGACCTGTGGCGCTGGTTGCGCCTGAATCAGCGTGATCTGCTGCTGTTCGACCCTCAGGCATTGCGCGTCACCTACCTGCCGATTGCCGCTGATGCTGTATACAGCGTCAGCCTGACGCCGACCGGTCTGCTGGCTGAGCCGATGAACCCCGCCGCCGAAGCCGCGCTGAAGGACTGGTAGCGGCCGCTTGCGGGAGAGGGTGCGGAAGTAGGGTGCGCCGTGCGCACCAATAAAAACGAATGAGCTTGCGGTGCGCCCGGCGCACCCTACAAAAAAGGCACCTGTAAGGTGCCTTTGTCGTTCATGGCATCCGGCCTCAGGAGAGGAAGCCGCCGTCCACGTTCAGTGCCACACCGGTGGTGTAGCTGGACGCTTCGCTGGCCAGGTACAGCACCGCGCCAGCCATCTCGCTCGGGTCGGCCACGCGCTTGAGCGGGATGCGCTGCAGGGCGTGCTTGAGGATAGCGTCATTCTTGGTCAGTGCCGAGGCGAACTTGGTGTCGGTCAGGCCTGGCAGCAGAGCGTTGCAGCGAATGCCGAACTGCGCGCACTCCTTGGCGAACACCTTGGTCATGCTGATCACCGCGGCCTTGGTCACCGAGTAAATGCCCTGGAATTCGCCAGGGGAGACGCCATTGATGGAGGCGACGTTGATGATCGAGCCACCACCGCCTGCCTTCATCAATTTGCCGCCTTCGATGGACATGAAATAGTAGCCGCGGATATTGACGTCGACCGTCTTCTGGAAGGCGCCCAGATCGGTATCCAGCACGTTGCAGAACTGCGGGTTGGTGGCGGCGTTGTTGACCAGGATGTCGAGACGACCGAACTGTTCCTTGATCTGCGCGAAGACGTTACTGATCTGCTCCATTTCACCTATGTGGCAGGCGATGGCGGTGGCCTTGCCGCCTTGCGCGACGATGGCGTCTGCGACCGCCTGGCAGCCATCGATCTTGCGGCTGGAAACGATCACGTGCGCGCCTTGCTTAGCCAGCAGCTTGGCGATGGCCTCACCGATGCCGCGGCTGGCGCCGGAGACGAAGGCGATCTTGCCGTCGAGGTCGAACAGTTGGGTCTTGGACATTGTAATTACCCCGGGGTTAGAGAGTGGATTTGCCGATGACTTGCAGGCTCATTTGCTCCAGCAGCTTGTTCATCTGAATGAACTGGGCGAAGCGCTTGTCCTGAGTCTGGCCGTGGTAGAAGCGGTAGTAGATCTGCTGCACGATGCCGGCCAGGCGGAACAGGCCGTAGGTGTAGTAGAAATCGAAGCTCTTGATCTCGATGCCGGCCTTTTCGGCGTAGTAGTCGACGAACTGCTGGCGTGTGAGCATGCCAGGCGCGTTGCTCGGCTGGCGGCGCATCAGTTGCACCGGAGCCGGGTCGCCGGCTTCGATCCAATAGGCCAGGGTGTTGCCCAGGTCCATCAATGGATCGCCGATGGTGGTCATCTCCCAGTCGAGCACGCCGATGATCTGCATCGGGTTGTTCGGGTCGAGGATCACGTTGTCGAAGCGGTAGTCGTTGTGCACGATGCCCGGCTTGTGGTGATCGGCCGGCATCTTGTCATTCAGCCAGGCCTTGACCGGCTCCCAGGTCGGTGCGTCCGGAGTCAGGGCTTTCTCGTAGCGCTCGCTCCAGCCCTTGATCTGACGCCCAACATAGCCCTCGGGTTTGCCCAGGTCACCCAGGCCGCAGGCGTTGTAATCGACGTTATGCAGCTCGACCAGCTTGTCGATGAAGCTCTTGCACAGCGAGCTGGTCTGCTCGGTGCTGAAGTTCAGCTCGGCCGGCATGTCCGAACGCAGGATGATGCCCTTGACCCGCTCCATCACATAGAACTCGGCGCCAATCACCGATTCATCGGTGCAGTGCACGTAAGCCTTGGGGCAGTAGGGGAAGCCGGCGTTGAGCTGGTTTAGAATGCGGTACTCACGCCCCATGTCGTGGGCCGACTTGGCCTTGTGGCCGAACGGCGGGCGGCGCAGGACGAATTCCTGCTGTGGGTACTCGATCAGGTAGGTCAGGTTTGAAGCGCCGCCGGGGAACTGGCTGATCCTGGCTGCGCCGTTCAGGCCCGGAATATTGGCTTTCAGATAAGCGTCGATGACGCCGGCGTCGAGTTCTTCGCCGGTGCGGATGCGGGTGGATTGGTCAGTGAGCGCCATGCTTATCCCTTCTACTTATGATGGGTGCCCTAGATAATTGGCTAATCTAATGCTGCACCCAGGCTGTCACAAGCAATACGCGCCGATATAGGCGGGCGTGTTGCACCTCGATCAAATTGCCTGATCAGTCATCTTCGACCTGAGTCTTCAGCTTGTGCGCAGGTGTAAAAATTTTCAGGAGAAATTTTTAATGTCGCGCAGCGACAGCCCGAAGGGTTGCCGCCAGGGATGGCAGGCAATAAAAAACCGGAGTGCCAGGACTCCGGTTTTCGTGTTTTGCGCTCAGCTCGCCGATCAGACCGGGAATAGTTCACCCAGCTTCATCGCCAGCATCATGTCGCCTTCGGCGCGCAGCTTGCCAGCCATGAAGGCCTGCATGCCGTCGGTTTCGCCGCTGACGATGCCCTTGAGGGTTTCGCTGTCCATGATCAGGGTCACGTTGGCGTTCGGGTTGTCGCCTTGCTCGAGGGCACAGGTGCCATCCTTGACGATCAGCGCGTAGTTTTCGCCATCTTCGATGTTGAACTGGAATACCAGATCCAGGCCTGCAGCGGCGCTGGCGTTGAACTTGGACTGCATGGTTTGGGCGATGTCAGCAACACTCATGGTCTTATCCTTTTTCGGTTTTTGCGCGCAGCCTCGCGGCCGCAGTGGGCTGGAGCTCATCGGTAGGTGATGAGCTCCGGCGCCTTCAGCAGCTGTAAATGCACATGGCTGTTGAAGGAAGCCAGACTCACCTCGCTGCCGCGGAATTTCAGCTGGCTGAGCGAGGTATTGACGATTTGCCAATTCAGTTCGAAGGCCTTTGCAGGCGGTACGCCGGTAATCAGGCGGAGCAGGGCGGTGATGGTGCCGCCGGAGGTGAACACGGCGATATTCTGTTTGCTGCCTGCCTGCTCGAGTATGCGCCGCAGGCCACCTTCGACCTGTTCGACATAGGCCTGCCAACTTTGCAGGCCGGGCTTGTCATGCTCGCCGGAAATCCAGCGTTGGATCAGTTTGGCGAACAGGCGCTGGAATTCGGCACGGTTCTGCGCACCGTTACGCAGGATATGCAGGGCTTCAGGCTCTTCCGGCAGCAGATCCGGCAGCAGCGTGCGAATTACCGCGTCGGCATCGAACTCGTTGAAGGCTTCGTCGATATCCAGCGCCGGAGCATTGCTCATGTGTTGCAGGGCGGCGTTGGCGGTGTGCTGCTGGCGGCGAAGGCTGCCACTGACGCAACGATCGAGGGCGATACCGAGTTGCTCCAGGTGTTCACCCAGCACTTCGGCCTGGCGCACGCCGACGGGAGACAGGACATCGTAGTCGTCTGCACCGAATGAGGCCTGGCCATGTCGAATCAGATAGATGCTGCCCACGTCCGTATTGGTCTCGGCACGTTGAATGTTTGGCGAGGGTATGAGGAAGCTCGGGGGCTGTCAACGAAAAAACATACGCTTGTTTGAATTGCTTTTATGTCGATTGCGCAGTGCTGCCGCCCTTGGCCGGCGAGTCGCTGCGCCGGTATGCTTGAGCCTTTGTGCGCTCAGGCGCCGCCGCATTGTCCAAGGGGGATCCGTGGAGTTTCTTAGTGAGTACGCCAGCTTTCTGGCGAAAACCCTGACCCTGGTGGTCGCCATCGTCGTGGTGCTGGTAGCGATCGCTGCCACGCGCGGTAAAGTGCGACGCGGCAGTGGTCAGTTGCAGGTGCAGAAGCTCAATGATTTCTACAAGGATCTGCGGGAGCGCCTGGAGCACAGCGTGCTGTCCAAGGATCAGCTCAAGGCCACGCGCAAGGCGCAAGCCAAGGCAGCCAAGCAGGAAAAGAAAGCGCCGCCCAGCAAGCCGCGGGTGTTCGTGCTGGATTTCGATGGTGATATCAAGGCCTCAGCCACCGACAACTTGCGCCATGAAGTGACGGCGCTGTTGTCCATGGCCAAGGCCGAAGACGAAGTGGTGCTGCGTCTAGAAAGCGGCGGCGGTATGGTGCACAGCTACGGTCTGGCGTCGTCGCAACTGGTGCGTATTCGCGATGCCGGCATCCCGCTGACCGTGTGCGTGGACAAGGTGGCGGCCAGCGGCGGTTACATGATGGCCTGCATCGGCCAGAAGATTCTCAGCGCGCCGTTCGCCATCCTCGGCTCCATCGGCGTGGTAGCGCAACTGCCTAACGTGCATCGTCTGTTAAAGAAGCACGAAATCGATTTTGAAGTGCTGACGGCCGGCGAATACAAGCGCACCCTGACCGTGTTCGGTGAGAACACCGAAAAGGGCCGGGAGAAATTCCAGGAAGACCTGGAAACCACTCACGAGCTGTTCAAGGGCTTCGTCGCCCGTTATCGCCCGCAGCTGGATATCGATGCCATCGCCACCGGCGAAGTCTGGCTGGGCATGGCCGCGCAGGAGCGCCTGTTGGTGGATGAGCTCAAGACCAGCGATCAGTACCTGGCCGAGCGCGCCGTCGAGGCTGAACTGTTCCATCTGCATTTCGCTCACAAGAAGAGTCTGCAGGAGCGCGTCGGGCTGGCTGCCAGCATGGCGGCAGATCGCTTCGTCCTGACCTGGTTGAGCCGGCTCAATCAGCAGCGCTTCTGGTAACGCTTCGTTCATGATGTGCTGCACGACGCGACTCGCGGCGTGCAGCAGCGAACCACGACAAGAGGAGAGGGTGATGACCGAGTTCAAGGCCTTGCTGGTCAGCGAAGGCGCCGATGGCGGTTTCCAGCGTGAAGTGGTCCAGCGTAACGTCGAGCAGTTGCCGCAGGGCGAGCTGCTGATCCGCGTGCGCTATTCCTCGCTCAACTACAAGGATGCGCTGTCCGCCAGCGGCAACCGTGGCGTGACCAAGGCCTACCCGCATACGCCCGGTATCGACGCGGCGGGTGTGGTCGAAGCCTCCAGCGTTGCCGAGTTCGTCGTGGGCGACGAGGTGATCGTCACGGGCTACGACCTGGGCATGAACACTGCCGGTGGTTTTGGCCAGTACATCCGCGTGCCGGCCGCCTGGGCGCTCAAGCGCCCACAGGGCTTGCCGCTGCGCGAGGCGATGATTCTCGGTACCGCCGGCCTGACCGCCGCGCTGTGTGTGGACAAGCTGGAGCAGGCCGGTGTTACCCCCGAATCCGGCACCGTGTTGGTCACCGGCGCCACGGGCGGCGTTGGCAGCATCGCCGTGGTGCTGCTCAAGCAGCTCGGTTACCGCGTGGCCGCCGCGACCGGTAAGGCCGAACAGGGCGATTTCCTGCGTGGTCTCTGTGCTGATGAGATCGTCAGCCGCGAAGAGCTGCAGCAAGGGATTGAGCGTCCGATGCTCAAAGAGCGCTGGGCGGGTGCGGTAGACACCGTGGGGGGCGACATCCTCTTCAATGTGGTCAAGTCGCTGCGCCACAGCGGCAGCGTGGCGTGCTGCGGGCTGACCGCTGGCGTCGGCTTCCAGGCCAGCGTGCTGCCGTTCATCCTGCGCGGGGTCAACCTGCTGGGTGTGGATTCGGTGGAGCTGCCGCTGGTGGTCAAGGCATCGATGTGGGACAAGCTGTCGCTGCAGTGGAAACTCGATCTTTCGCCGCTGTGCCAGGAAATAGGCCTGGCCCAGTTGCCGACGGCCATCGAGCGGATACTCTCCGGCGGTATGGTTGGCCGTATCCTGGTGCGACTCGACTGAGTGGATCAGAGGCCCGTCGATAACGGGCCTCTGCATTTCAGGCCTGGCTGACGTACATGGTGATTTCTGCGCGGAACACCGGCTTGTCACCGACGTAGGCCATCACTGGCACCTTGATGTCGCCGGACTGGCTCCAATCCACCTTGCTGCCGTCGGCCACGGTGCGGATGTCGCCATCGGCCTTGGCCAGGTACTCCACCGTCATGCCCTTGGGAATCCAGCGACAACCGGCAGGAATGGACGCATCGGTCATGCTACCGGCGGCAAGCTCGGCCGCATTACACAGGGCAATGGCGTGCACTGTCCCGATATGGTTCAGCACTTCGCGGCGTTTGGCGAAACTGACCTCGGCATAGCCGGGACGCAGCTCGACCATCTGCGGAGCGATAGTGGCGAAGTAAGGGGCGACCTGGCCGATCATCGCGCTGAACTGGGCAGCGCCGGCCTGCTGGAACATCTGCAACATCTGACTCATGACTCTCTCCTGCGTATTGGCGATTGAAGATGAGCGCGCGCCGAGGCAGTATACGAGCATTAGAAAGTTATTCTAGAAAAATATTCTAGTCATAGGAAGCGGCATGGCCCGTCCATCGCGTAAAGACGAGATCCTGCAGGCAGCGTTGGCCTGTTTCACCGAGCACGGCGTCGATGTCACCACCATCGAGATGATCCGTGACCGCTCGGGGGCGAGTATCGGCAGCCTGTATCATCACTTCGGCAACAAGGAGCGGATCATCGCCGCGCTCTATCTGGCCGGCACCGCGCAATACGCCGACCTGCTGCAGCGCGGATTTGCCAGCGCAGCCAGCGCTGAGGCCTGCGTCAAGTTGCTGGTGACCAGCTATATCGACTGGGTGGTGGCCAATCCGGATTGGGCGCGTTTCATCCTGCACAGCCGCAGTCGGGTCGAAGCGGGGGAGATGGGCGATGCTCTGCGCGACGCCAATCGTCAGCATTTCGCGAAGATTCTCGCGGCGCTCACCGAGTACCGTCTGCAGGGACTGTTCAAGGCGCTGCCGGACGACTGTTTCGCCTCGGTGGTGATTGGCCCAACGCATGATCTGGCGCGCAACTGGCTGGCCGGCCGCACCCGGAGCAATCTTGGCGAGTGCCGCGAACTGCTGGCGCAGATCGCCTGGGATAGTGTGAAAAACAGAGGCTAGCCGAAGCGATAGATATCCATCCCCAGGGCACCGTAGGTGAAACCACTGTGCTCAACGTTGAAGGCGCCGCCAGCACCGCGGGCGAAGAACAGCGGTAGCAGGTGTTCGTCGCTGGGGTGATTGCGTACGGCACTCGGTGCCAGGTGACGGTAGTGGTGCAAGGCCTCTTCGTCGTTCGCTTCGAGCTTTTCCACCACCCAGTCGCGAAAGGCCTTGGCCCAGGGCGTGATGACGTCCGCTCCGGCGCGCCAGTCGAGTTCGCTGAGATTGTGGGTGATGCTGCCAGAGCCGATCAGCAATACGCCTTGCCCGCGCAGATCGGCCAGCGCGCGGCCGATGCGGGTCTGCAGTTCGGGGCCCATGCGGCTTGGTAGCGACAGTTGCAGCACGGGAATATCGGCTTGCGGATACATCAGCGACAGCGGAACCCAGGCGCCATGATCGAAGGGGCGCTGAGCATCGAGCTCAGCCGGCAGGCCGGCCTCGTTCAATTGCCCGGCGATCTTCGCGGCCAGCTCTGGTGCGCCGGGTGCCGGATACTGCACGGTATATAGCGCAGCCGGGAAACCGCCGAAGTCGTGCCAGGTTTTGGGATGCTCGCCCGCCGTCAGCAGCAGGCGCTGGCTTTCCCAATGCGCCGACACCACGACTATGGCTTTGGGTCTTGGCAGATCGGCGGCCAGTTTAGCCAATGCCGGGCCGCTGGCGCCCGGCTCCAGAGCCAGCATGGGAGAACCGTGGGAAATGAACAGGGAGGGCAGCATGGCGATCAGCTCCTGAAGTAGGATGTCGTCATCTTCGCGGCTGGACCTATCGATTTCCAGCATAAATAGTTGAGTATTCCTATCGATTTTGTGGAGGTTTCATTCATGCAAGAGGCGTTCTGGCAGGAGCGTTGGGCACGTAGCCAAATTGGCTTTCATCAGGAGAAGGTCAACGGCTATCTGCGCCGGCACTGGGCTCGACTCGGGCTCTCTGAGGATGCGGCAGTACTGGTGCCGCTGTGTGGCAAGAGCCTCGACCTGGCCTGGCTGGCGGAGCAAGGGCATGCCGTGATTGGTGTGGAGTTGGCCGAGCGCGCGGTGCAGGATTTCTTCGCCGAGCGTGATGTGCAGCCGCAGATCGCTCAGCACGGCGCGTTCAAGATTTACCAGGCGGGCAAGCTGCGGATTCTATGCGGCGACTTTTTCGCCTTGAGTCGTGAGGACGTTGCCGAGTGCCAGGCGTTCTATGATCGCGCTGCGCTGATCGCCTTGCCGCCACAAATGCGCCAGCGCTATGTCGCTCATCTGCAGGCAATTTTGCCGCACGCCTGCCAGGGCTTGCTGGTGACCCTGGTGTACGACCAGCAGCGTATGGATGGTCCTCCCTTCTCGGTCGATGACGCCGAAGTCGTTCAGCACTTCAGTGCAGGCTGGGTGCCGCATGAGGTGGAGCGCAAGGATGTGCTGAGTGGCAACCCGCGCTTTATCGAGAATCAGCTCGAGGCGGTGGAGGAGGTGGTGTTTCACCTGGCACGCCGCTGATACGGCAGGCCAATGCAAAAGGCGACCCGAAGGTCGCCTTTTGAATGACAGATGAATCAGCCGCGGCGGCGCAGCGCCTCGATACGATCTTCCAGCGGCGGGTGGCTCATCAGCAGGCCAGCCAGGCCATTCTTCAGGCCGCCGTTGATACCGAAGGCAGTCAGGCTGTCCGGCATCTGCACCGGTACGCCCTGTTCGGCGCGCAGGCGTTGCAGTGCGGCGATCATCGCGCCGGTGCCGGCCAGGCGAGCACCGGCTTCGTCGGCCTTGTATTCGCGTTTGCGCGAGAACCACATGACGATGATGCTGGCGAGGATGCCCAGTACCAGCTCGGCGAAGATGGTTGCGACGAAGTAGCCGATGCCATGGCCGTCTTCGTTCTTCAGGATGGCCTTGTCGACGAAGTTGCCGAAGATGCGCGCGAAAAACATCACGAAGGTGTTCACCACACCCTGGATCAGCGCCAGGGTGACCATGTCGCCATTGGCGACGTGGCCGATCTCGTGAGCCAGTACCGCACGTACTTCATCCGGCGAGAAACGTTCGAGCAGACCCTGGCTGACCGCGACCAGTGCATCGTTCTTGTTCCAGCCTGTGGCGAAGGCGTTGGACTCGTAGGCGGGGAAGATACCGACTTCAGGCATCTTGATCCCGGCTTCGCGCGACAGCTCCTCGACGGTCTGCAACAGCCACTGTTCGTGACGGGTGCGCGGCTGGGTGATGATCTGCGTGCCAGTGCTCATCTTCGCCATCCACTTGGAGATGAACAGCGACACCAGCGAGCCGGCGAAACCGAACACGGCGCAGAAAATCAGCAGGCTGCCGTGGTTCTGGCCGGTGAAGCGGTCAACCCCCAGCAGTTTGAGGGTGATGCTGGCGATAACCAGAACCGCCAGGTTGGTGGCCAGGAACAACATAATGCGCATCATGGTGTGAACGGACTCCTCACGGGGAAAGACGTACGAGTAATGCCGGCTATATAAGGGCGCCCCCCTGGGGCTTTCAACCAGCGACTATTTCAAACTATGTCTCTTGCCCCTGTAGTGCGCTCTCGAACAGCAGGCGAGTGAGACGGGCGGTGCGCTCGCCGTGCTGCTGGGCCAGGGCCTCGCGCAGCTGAAATGCCAGTGTGGCGTGCACGCGGCGCACGCTTGGCGGCAGCACTTCACCCTCGCGCAAGGCATGGGGGATGGCGCGTGACAGGCGCAGAAAACCTTTCTCGCTGAGCACCGCCTGATCCAGCGCGTCGTAAGCGATGGTCGACTCGAAACGCAGATAGCCTTCCTCGGCCAGCCACAGCAGCGCGCCGAGGCAAGCCTGGTGACGCTTGCTGGGCAGGCCGAACTCGTCCGGTTCCTCGCGCCCGATCAGGTCTTCCACGTACAGCGCCATCTTGCGCGGGAAGGCTTGATAGAGCATGAGCAGGCCGCTGGCGGCGTCCTTGTAGAAATCGTCGATCTGCAGGTCCATGTCGGCTTACTGGCTGTAACCCTTGAGGAAGTTGCCGATACGACCGATGGCCTGCTCCAGGTCGTCGACGCGGGGCAGTGTGACCACACGGAAATGATCCGGCCACGGCCAGTTGAAGGCGGTGCCCTGGACGATCAGCAGTTTTTCTGACAGCAGCAGGTCGAGGACGAACTTCTCATCGTTATGGATCGGGCAGACTTTAGGGTCGATCCTGGGAAAAGCGTAGAGCGCGCCCATGGGTTTGACGCAGCTGACGCCAGGAATGTCGTTGAGCAGTTCCCAGGCACGGTTGCGCTGCTCCAGCAGGCGGCCGTTGGGCAGTACCAGGTCATTGATGCTCTGGTAGCCGCCGAGCGCGGTCTGGATCGCGTGCTGGCTCGGCACGTTGGCGCACAGGCGCATGTTGGCCAGGATATCCAGGCCTTCGATATAGCTCTGTGCCCTGTGCTTGGGCCCGGAGATGGCTACCCAGCCGGAGCGGAAGCCCGCTACGCGGTAGCTCTTGGATAGGCCGTTGAAGGTCAGGCAGAGCACATCCGGTGCCAGCGAGGCGGTGCTGATGTGCACGGCCTCGTCGTAGAGGATCTTGTCGTAGATCTCGTCGGAGAAGATCACCAGGTTGTGCTGACGCGCCAGTTCAACGATGTCCTGCAGCACTTCCTTGGAGTACACCGCGCCGGTCGGGTTGTTCGGGTTGATCAACACCAGCGCCTTGGTGTTCGGTGTGATCTTGCTGCGCATGTCGGCGATGTCGGGGAACCAGCCGGCCTGCTCGTCGCACAGGTAATGCACTGGCTTACCGCCAGACAGAGCCACTGCAGCGGTCCACAGCGGATAGTCAGGCGCTGGAATCAGCACCTCGTCACCGTTGTTGAGCAGCGCCTGCATGGCCATGACGATCAGCTCGGACACGCCGTTGCCGAGGTAGATGTCCTCGATGGTGACGCCTTCGACCTGCTTCTGCTGGTAGTACTGCATCACCGCCTTGCGCGCGCTGAACAGACCCTTGGAGTCGCTGTAGCCCTGCGCGGTTGGCAGATTGCGGATCACATCCTGCAAAATCTCTTCCGGCGCCTCGAAACCGAACGGCGCCGGGTTGCCAATGTTCAGCTTGAGGATGCGATGGCCTTCCTCTTCCAGACGCTTGGCGTGCTTGAGCACCGGCCCGCGGATGTCGTAGCAGACGTTGGCGAGCTTGTTCGATTTGCTGACCTGCATGTAAGGAATCCCGAGCTATGGAGAACCCACTGAAGTACGCTGCAAAATTCTCCCACCGGAGGAATCTTGGCAGCCTGTAACGTGGGTGACAGACTGGGGTCGAATCATACGTGGCGACCTGATCGCGGCAAAGGTACCCGTCCTGCTTTTTTCTGGCCTGCCACGCGGCGCACAATGGCGCTGCAGTCGTAGAACCCTCACCGTCGAAACTGTCAAATGCTGGTGCTAGCTGTAACGCCGCGTATTGCCCAATTACCGAGGAGGAACCCTGTTCGTGGATAAAGTCGATAAACCCCTGGATAGCTGGCGCGAAGAACTGACTGACGAGCAATTTCATGTCTGCCGTCTGGGCGGCACGGAACGACCGTTCACCGGCGCTTATCACGACAGCAAGACCCCTGGCATTTACCACTGCGCCTGCTGCGGCGAGGCGCTCTTCGACTCGGATGCCAAATACGACTCTGGAAGCGGTTGGCCAAGCTACTTTCAGCCGATCAACGACGAGGTGATCGCCAGCCTCGACGATTACAGCCACGGTATGCATCGGATCGAGGTCAAGTGTGCCAAATGCGACGCGCACCTGGGGCACGTATTCCCCGATGGGCCTCGTCCGACCGGGTTGCGCTACTGCATCAACTCACTGTCGTTGAAGCTGGTGCCGCACGATTGAGGCCGGTACGCCAGGCACATTGCGTGTCTGGTGCAGGGGATTCAAACCTGCTGGCTGGTGCGCTGACGGCCTTCTTCCAGGGCATCGCAGGCCTGTTTGATCATCTCTTCGGTAATGGGCACTTCGCGGCCCTGACCATCAATGATAAAACCGCCCACCGGCTCCTGTTGTTGCTTGGCTGTGGTGGGGTACTGGGCTGGGTTATCTTGCAAGCTCATGGCCTGTCTCCTCATCAGTGATGCGCGCCACTCTAGGACATCCAGATGAAGGCGCGGTGACAACTAGGAACCTGCTCAAAGCCTGCTGCGCGTCGGCCATGCTGCGTTGAAATCGGGCTCAGAAAGCTCATTTACTACTCGTAAACTCCGCTTCTTCGCCCGATTTCGCCTTGCCTGGCTCTAGCTCGCGATACATTAAGCAGATTCCAAGACGTCGGAACTATGTCACAAAACACATTGCGAAAGTCGTATTGCAGGCTGCGTGCCAGTCTGTGTGGAACGAGGAATTCATGTCGCGTTTTCATATCGGTCTGATCATCAATCCACTGGCCGGGCTGGGTGGCCCTGCAGGGTTCAAGGGCAGTGACGGCATGGCCGAGCAGGCGCTGGCTCTGGGTGTCGAGCCAAAGGCGGCGCAACGTACGCGCACCGCGCTTGAACAGTTGTTGACCCTGCGCGAGCGCATCGAGTTCGTCAGCTATCCGGGCGCCATGGGTGGCGATCTTTTGGCGCAGATGGGCTTCGAGCATCGTCTGCTGGGGTCGCTCGGCGTACAGCCAACCACCGCCGAAGACACTCGCCAGGCAGTGCAGCAGTTGCAGGACGCCGGCGTTGCGCTGATCCTCTTCGCTGGCGGTGATGGCACCGCGCGCGATGTGTGCGTGGCTGTCAGGGACGGGCAGGCGGTGCTGGGCATTCCAGCTGGGGTGAAGATCCAGTCCGGCGTCTACGCCATCAGCCCGCGTGCAGCGGGCGAGCTGACTGCGCGCCTAGTGGAGGGCGGCCTGGTGCGACTGGCCAGCGGCGAGGTGCGTGACATCGACGAGAGCGCCCTGCGCGAAGGCCGCGTCACCGCGCGCTGGTACGGCGAGCTGTGTGTGCCGCAGGAGGGCGGCTACGTGCAGGCGGTGAAGCAGGGTGGTGTGGAGTCCGAAGAGCTGGTGTTGGCTGATCTGGCCGCCTGGCTCGAGAGTGAGTGGGAGCCGGGTGCGCGCTACGTGTTCGGTCCCGGCTCGACCTTGCACGGTCTGGCGCAGAATCTTGGTCTGGAAACCACCTTGCTCGGCGTCGATGTGATCGAGGATGGCCGGGTCATCGCCCGCGACGTCAATGAAACCGAGCTGTTCGCCCTGATCGAAGGGCACCCGACTTACCTGCTGGTGACCGCGATTGGTGGTCAGGGCCATATCATCGGTCGCGGCAACCAGCAGATCAGCCCGCGCGTGCTGCGCGCCGTGGGGTTGGAGCGTCTGCGCGTGGTGGCGACCAAACGCAAGCTGGCGACGCTGGAAGGTCGGCCGCTGCTGGTCGACAGTGGCGACGTGAGTCTGGACGACACCTTCCCTGATGCGGTGCGGGTCTGGGCCGGTTATAAGGAAGAACTGCTGTACCCCCTGAGTCGATAGGAGATCGATATGCGCATAGTGATCGCGCTGCTGCTCGGGTTGCTGGCTTTTACCGTGCAGGCTATCGAGGCCGACAGACTGGTGCTGGATGCACGCAAGCAGGTCGGCGTGACCCTGAGCTATGACCCGGCCTATCGCCGCTTGAGCTATCCGGGCGGCGACGTGCCCATGGCAACCGGGGTCTGCACCGACGTGGTGATCCGCGCACTGCGTCAGCAGGGGCTGGATCTGCAGGAAGCGGTGCATCGCGATATGCGCGGCAACTTCTCCGTCTACCCGAAGAATTGGGGGCTGAATCGCCCGGACAGCAATATCGATCACCGCCGCGTGCCCAACCTGATGACCTGGTTCAAGCGTCAGGGCTGGTCACTGCCCGTCAAGCAGGATGCCGCGGCATACCGGCCCGGTGATATCGTCACCTGGGACCTGGGCCGTGGTCTCACTCATATCGGCATCATCAGTGATCGTCAGGCGCCAACGGCTACGCCGCTGGTGCTGCACAACATCGGTCGCGGCACGCAGGAGGAGGACATTCTGTTCGCCTACCGCATCACCGGCCATTACCGCCCTCTGGCGCAACAGGCGAGCGCTGGCCAATGACGCAGCAGTCGCTGCCGCCCGGTCTTGCTGCAGGCGAGCGTGTCGTCCTGTTCGATGGCGTCTGCAAGCTGTGCAATGGCTGGGCGAGATTCCTCATTCGGCATGACCGCCAACGGCAGTTTCGCCTGGCTTCGGTGCAGTCGGTGCAAGGCCAGGCGTTGCTGGCCTGGTGTGGGCTGCCGACCGACCGTTTCGACACCATGGCGCTGATCGATGAGGCAGGCTTGCATGTACGCTCCACCGCGTTGTTGCGCATTCTCGCCCTAATGCCTCAGCCCTGGCGTGTTCTTGCCTGGCTGCGCCTGATTCCGCGCCCACTGCGTGACTGGTGTTATGACCGCATCGCGCTGAATCGCTACCGCCTGTTCGGGCGCTACCAGGTCTGTCTGCTGCCCACTGCCGATCACGCTGAGCGCTTTCTGCATGACTGACCGGCGCCTGGCGCAGATCGCCTGGCTCGCTCGATTGGCTCTGGCAGTGGTTTTCATCTGGCATGGCCTGGCGCCGAAGATTCTCTGGCTAAGCTCTGACGAGTTGTCGATGATCGCAGTCCATGGTCTGCCAGATCATCCGCTGTTCGCGCCGCAGCTGATCGCGGCTGTCGGCGGTATTGCCGAGATACTTCTGGGCGTCCTGCTGCTGACGGTGCGGTTCCAGCGTTGGCCCTTGCTGGTCGCTGGCGCGGTGTTGTTGGTGTTGCTGCTTGATGTTGTGCTGCTGAGCCCCCATCTGTTGATTCAGGCGTTCAATCCGCTTTCGACCAACCTGGCTGCTCTGGCCTTGTGCGCAGTGGCCTGGCTGGCTGAAGCGCCCTCGGCTGCTGACTCCTGAGACCCGTCATGACATCGATGCTTTCTTCTCGCCAGCGTGGCGCCATACGCCTGGCCTGGCGCTTTATCGCGCCTTATCGCGGCCGAGTGCTGGGTGCGCTGCTGGCGCTGATGTTCACGGCGGCGATCACCTTGTCCATGGGTCAGGGCATCAAGCTCCTGGTGGATCAGGGGCTGGCCACGCAGTCGCCGGCCGCGCTGCGGCAGTCCCTGCTGCTGTTTTTCGTGCTGGTATTGGCGCTGGCCTTCGGCACCTACACGCGGTTCTACCTGGTGTCGTGGATCGGCGAGCGGGTGGTCGCGGATATCCGTCGGCGTGTGTTCGATCACCTGATCGAGTTGCATCCTGGCTTCTACGAGAGCAATCGCAGCTCGGAAATCCAGTCGCGGCTGACCGCCGATACCACCTTGCTGCAGTCGGTGATCGGCTCGTCACTGTCGATGGCACTGCGCAACCTGATCATGTTGATCGGTGGCAGCGTGCTGCTGGTGGTCACCAATCCCAAGCTCAGCGGTATCGTTCTGTTGGCTCTACCCTTGGTGGTGGCGCCTATCCTGCTGTTCGGCCGCCGTGTGCGCGCACTGTCGCGGCAGAGTCAGGACCGCGTGGCCGATGTCGGCAGCTATGTCGGTGAGGTGCTGGGACAGATCAAGACGGTGCAGGCCTACAACCACCAGGACGAGGACAAGCGCCGTTTTGGCGAGTCTGCCGAAGCGGCTTTCGATGTGGCGCGCAAGCGCATCGCCCAGCGTTCCTGGCTGATCACCGTGGTCATCGTGCTGGTGCTCGGCGCCGTCGGGGTGATGCTCTGGGTCGGCGGCATGGACGTGATCGCCGGGCGCATCTCTGGTGGTGAGTTGGCAGCTTTCGTGTTCTACAGCCTGATCGTTGGCTCGTCCTTCGGCACGCTGAGCGAGGTGATCGGTGAATTGCAGCGCGCTGCAGGCGCCGCCGAGCGTATCGGCGAGCTACTGCGAGCCACTAACGCCATCGTGGCGCCGGAGCAGCCGCAGCATCTGCCGCAGCCGGTACAGGGGCGCATCGAGCTGCAGAGCGTACGTTTCGCCTATCCGTCGCGTTCGGACAGCTACGCCATCGATGGCGTTGATCTGCAGGTGGCGGCGGGTGAGACGCTGGCACTGGTGGGGCCGTCCGGGGCTGGCAAATCGACACTGTTCGATCTGCTGCTGCGTTTCTTCGATCCGCAGGGCGGGCGCATCCTTATCGACGGTGTGCCGATCAATCGGCTCGACCCACGCGAGCTGCGCGCCAGTTTTGCACTGGTTTCGCAGAATCCGGCGCTGTTCTTCGGTTCGGTCGACGACAACATTCGCTATGGTCGCCTGGATGCCAGCCAGGCCGAGGTGGAGGCGGCCGCACGGGCAGCGCATGCGCATGAGTTCATTCAGCGCCTGCCGCAGGGTTACCAGACTCATCTGGGGGAGGCCGGGCTCGGGCTTTCCGGGGGCCAGCGTCAGCGCCTGGCGATTGCCCGTGCCTTGCTCGCCGATGCGCCTATCCTGCTGCTCGATGAGGCTACCAGCGCGCTGGATGCCGAGAGCGAGCACCTTATCCAGCAGGCGCTGCCGTCACTCATGGCCGGGCGTACCACCTTGGTGATCGCTCATCGCCTGGCCACGGTGAAGCAGGCCGATCGCATCGCGGTGATCGAGCATGGCCGTTTGGCTGCGATCGGCAGCCATGCCGAGCTGATCGAGAGTAGCCCGCTCTATGCGCGGTTGGCCGAGTTGCAGTTTGGCAACTAGCTCTTGGGTCTGATAGTGGCGGCCGCGCCGGCCGAGGCGACGATAATGGCGCCGACGGCCAGCCACTGGCCCCAGAGCAGTTTCTCACCGAGAAAGGCCAGGCCGCACATGGCGGCGACTGCCGGCTCCAGGCTCATCAGCACGCTGAAGGTGCGCGCTGGCAGGCGCGTCAGGGCGACCATCTCCAGGCTGTAGGGCAGAGCTGAGGAAAGTACTGCGACGCCGAGGGCGATGGGCAGCAGGTCCACGCTCAGCAGGTCAGTGCCTGCATGCCAGATGCCAATGGGCAATACCAGCAAGGCAGCGACCCAGGTGCCCAGGGCGACGGTGTGGCGGCCATGCCGGGCGCCGGCTTTCTGCCCGAAAATGATGTACAGGGACCAGCAAACGCCCGCACCGAGGGCCAGGGCTGCGCCGAAAGGGTCGATGGCACTTTGCGTGGCGCCGGTGGGCAGCAGCATCCACAGGCCTGCGATGGCCAGGATCACCCAGACGAAATCCAGCAGGCGGCGTGAAGAGAACAGCGCCAGGGCCAGTGGGCCGGTGAATTCCAGCGCCACGGCGATGCCCAGCGGGATGCTCTGCAGCGACATGTAGAACATCAGGTTCATCCCGCCCAGCGCCAGGCCGTAGGCGAGCAGGGCATGGCACTTGCGCAGATCCAGCCTGGCCCGCCAGGGCTGCATCACCAGCGACAGAATGATCGCGCCGAGCACCAGACGCAGTGCTGTGGTGCCTTCGGCGCCTACCAGTGGGAACAGGTTCTTGGCCAGCGACGCGCCGCTCTGGATCGAGACCATAGCCACCACGAGCAGGGCGATGGGGACAAGAAGGGCGGAGCGTGGCATGGACAGAATCCTGATGATGGTCAAAGAAAAAAACCGGCCGCTGAGGCCGGTTCTTCGTGGCGCCTAGTTGCTGCCAGGCCGTTGAAAAAAAACGTAGGCGAGGCAGGCAAGACAAGGCAAAAACGACCGAAAAACGGTCGGAGTTGCGCTCGACTTTACAAGCTGTAAATGAGCATTTTGACTGGCCTCGCACGCGAGGTCGCTTTTAACGCGGTATTGCCAACGTAGGTGGTTTTTCAACGGCCTGTTAGCGGTATTCGCAGAGGTAGGCGGTGTCTACGGCCACCTTGAGCTGGAACTTGCTGTTGGCCTCGACGGTGAACTTGCTGCCGGCTTCGAAGGTGTTCCAGTTTTCGCTGCCTGGCAGTTTGACGGTCAGTGCGCCGGCAACCACATGCATGACTTCCAGTTGGCTGGTGCCGAACTCGTATTCGCCCGGGGCCATTACACCGATGGTGGCAGGGCCTTCAGCCATGGTGAAACCGATGGATTTGACGGTGCCGTCGAAGTATTCGTTGACCTTGAACATCTGCGATTCCTCGGAAGGGTGTGGAAAAATTGCTGAGAGCCATGTTTTACGTCGTGTGGCGACGGCCCGGAGGGTAGCCGCCATGGATGGCAGGCCATAAAAGGGCCGCCAGTATGCCCAAGCGCCTTTTTTTCGTCATCAGTCTTTGAGAGGCAGTACCAGCGGCAGCAGGCGCGCGGTGTTACGTGCGTCTTCGAGGGCGCGGTGCTGTTGCCCCTGAAACTGCATGCCGGCCAACTGCAGTGCGCTGTGCAGGCCTACCGGGCGCTGTAGCTGGCGCGCCTTGGCGAAAGCCTGCTTGAGATTGAGGTGTGGCACGTCAGCCAGCAGGCTATGCAATCGGTGCTGGCGCCACTCCTGTTCCAGTTGACGTCGATCGTAATCGCCCCAGCTGCTCCAGCCGACCAGGCGCGATGCATGTTGCATGAGCCAGCGTTCGAATTGAGCCCAGACCTGGGGTAATGGTGCTGCACTGTCGACATCGCCCTGGCTGATGTGGGTGAGTTCGCGACAGAAGTCGGTCAGGCATGGGCGGCGCTGTGGTTTGATAAAACGCTGAAAGTGATCCCGCTCATGGCCATCCACGCCAACCAGGCTGGCGCCGATCTCGATGATTTCCATTTCCTCCATCGCCCAGCCACCCTCATCGGTGGTGGCCTCCAGGTCGATGACTAGCCAATGCCCCATGGGCGCTCCTTAGAACCTGTCTGCGATCTGTTGCGCTTCGGCCCCGCTGCATGGAAAAGGTTCCTGGCATCAGGGCCGAGGCAAGCTCAGGCCTCCCGTTCTGAACGGAATCGCAGGCAGTATGGAAGGCCTTTTCGAGCAGGGCAAACGACCTTGATGCGAGAGTCGCACAGCGAACACTTCTGATGTCTTTCCCCGGCGGGGGAAGGTGGCGCGTAGCGTCGGATGAGGGGAAGGTGTGCTGCAAAAGCTTTGATGATTAGCGGCATGCCCGTTAGGCTCTGGCGCCTATATCTGCTGGAGGTTGCTATGGCAAAGGTCGCGTTTCTCGGTTTGGGCGTCATGGGGTATCCGATGGCTGGGCATCTGGCTCGCAACGGCCATCAGGTAACGGTCTATAACCGCTCGCCTGGCAAGGCTGAGCAGTGGATGGGTGAATATGCCGGCAGCAGTGCGCCGACCCCGCGTGAGGCGGTGGCGGGCGCCGAACTGGTGATGTGCTGCGTCGGTAACGATGACGACCTGCGCAGCGTGATTCTGGGCGAGCAGGGCGCGTTCGCCGGTATGGCGCCGGGCGCCATTCTGGTCGATCACACCACCGCGTCCGCCGATGTGGCGCGTGAGCTGGCGGCTGTTGCGGCCGAGCGTGGCCTGGGCTTTCTCGATGCGCCGGTATCCGGTGGCCAGGCCGGCGCGGTCAATGGCATTTTGACTGTGATGGTCGGTGGCGAGGCCGAGACCTATGCGGTGGCCGAACCGGTCATCCAGAGCTACGCGCGAATGATGCGCCTGATGGGGCCGGCTGGGAGTGGCCAACTGAGCAAGATGGTCAACCAGATCTGCATCGCCGGCCTGGTTCAGGGGCTGGCAGAGGCACTGAACTTCGCTCAGTGCGCGGGGCTCGATGGCCATGCGGTGGTCGATGTGATCAGCAAGGGCGCGGCGCAGTCCTGGCAGATGGAGAATCGCTACAAGACCATGCTGGCTGGCGAGTTCGACTTCGGTTTCGCGGTCGACTGGATGCGCAAGGACCTGTCGATCCTGCTCGAGGAGTCGCGTCGTAACGGCGCCCAACTGCCAGTCACGGCGCTGGTCGATCAGTTCTACGCCGACGTTCAGGCCATGGGCGGCGGGCGCTGGGATACCTCCAGCCTGCTGGCTCGCCTGCAGCGTAACCGCTGATCGCCAAAGGCCTCGACGGCAAGCGCGGAGGTCATTAGGATCGCCGCCGTTCGCTTCCAGTCGAGGTCGTTTCATGGAGTGTCGTGCCGGTTGCGGTGCCTGCTGTATCGCGCCTTCCATCAGTTCACCGATTCCGGGCATGCCTGACGGCAAGCCCGCTGGCGTGCGCTGTATCCATCTCAATAGCGAGTTTCTCTGCGCCATCTTCGGTCGCCCGGAGAGGCCCGCAGTGTGCGGTGGGTTCAAGGCGGAAGAGCAGCTGTGCGCGCATGATCGCGAAAGCGCCATTCGTATGTTGGGTTGGCTGGAGCAGGCAACTGCCTGACGATGTGAACCGCTCGTGGCCCGTGCGGGTCGAAACGCAAACAGTCCCACCGGGAGTTGCTCGAAGATGATGCGTTATTCCGTTCTGGCCATGATGTTGTGTGCAACCGCTGCCCAGGCTGCCGAGAGGCAGTGGCAACTGGAGCGCGAAGAAGACGGTGTGAGCGTTTACCTGGCCGACGTACCTGGATCCAAGTACAAGGCCTATCGCGGTGTGGTGACGATCAACGCGAACCTGGCTGCGGTGCAAGCGGCGCAGGAGGATGTCGCGGGGGCGTGCTCCTGGATCTTCAGCTGTCAGCAGCAGCGGCTGCTCGAAACCGAGGGTGATGTGAGCGAGCTGTACACCCGTTTCGACATGCCCTGGCCGGTGAAGGCGCGTGACTCGGTGATCCAGGTGACCACGCGCACTGATGCCGACGGTGGTGTCACGCGCGTGCTCAAGGCAGTGCCGCAGCGATTGCCGGAGGAGAAGGGTTTCGTGCGGGTGCCGCGCGTCGACGGTGAGTGGCACCTGAAGCCGCTGGATCAGGGCAGGGTGGAGGTGACCTACGAGGTGCATACCGAGCCGGGTGGTAGCGTACCCTCCTGGCTGGCCAACAGCTTCGTCGTCGATGCGCCGCTGCAGACGCTGCGGGGCTTGCGGGCAAAGGTAGAAGGGCGCTGAGCTCGGGATATCGGCAATAAAAAAGGCTGCCAGATTGGCAGCCTTTTTTCGTCTCGTGGCGCTATCAGTCGCGGTTGGTCGGCAGATCGCGCTGCTCGTAACCGGTGTACAGCTGGCGCGGACGGCCAATCTTGTACGGACCCGAGAGCATTTCCTTCCAGTGCGAGATCCAGCCCACGGTACGCGCCAGGGCGAAGATAACGGTGAACATCGAGGTCGGAATGCCGATGGCCTTGAGGATGATGCCCGAGTAGAAGTCGACGTTCGGGTACAGGTTGCGCTCTTTGAAGTACGGATCGGTCAGGGCGATCTCTTCCAGGCGCATGGCCAGTTCCAGCTGAGGGTCATTGGTGATGCCCAGCTCGCCGAGGACTTCGTCGCAGGTCTGCTTCATCACAGTGGCGCGCGGGTCGCGGTTCTTGTACACGCGGTGACCGAAACCCATCAGCTTGAACGGGTCGTTCTTATCCTTGGCCTTGGCGATGAACTTGTCGATGTTCGAAACGTCACCGATCTCGTCGAGCATGGCCAGTACGGCTTCGTTGGCGCCGCCGTGTGCCGGGCCCCACAGCGCGGCGATACCGGCTGCGATACAGGCGAATGGGTTGGCACCCGAGGAGCCCGCCAGGCGTACGGTGGAGGTGGAGGCGTTCTGCTCATGGTCGGCATGGAGGATGAAAATCTTGTCCATCGCCTTGGCCAGCACCGGGCTGATCGGTTTGATCTCGCACGGGGTGTTGAACATCATATGCAGGAAGTTTTCCGCGTAATTCAGGTCATTGCGCGGGTACATCATGGGCTGGCCCATGGAGTACTTGTAGGTCATGGCGGCGATGGTCGGCATCTTGGCCACCAGGCGCATGGCCGACACTTCACGGTGCTGCGGGTTATTGATGTCCAGCGAGTCGTGATAGAAGGCGGACAGGGCGCCAACCACGCCGCACATGATAGCCATCGGGTGGGCATCTCGGCGGAAACCGTTGAAGAAAGTCTTCAGTTGCTCGTGAACCATGGTGTGGTTCTTGATGGTGCTGACGAACTTGGCCTTCTCTTCCTTGCTCGGCAGTTCGCCATTGAGCAGCAGGTAGCAAGTTTCCAGGTAGTCGGATTGCTCAGCGAGCTGCTCGATGGGGTAGCCGCGGTGCAGCAGGATACCCTGGTCGCCATCGATATAGGTGATCTTCGACTCGCAAGAGGCGGTCGACATGAAACCAGGATCAAAGGTGAACCGACCCGTGGCGGTCAGGCTCCGCACATCGATTACATCGGGACCAACAGTGCCGGTCAGAACGGGCAGTTCGACGGGGGCATTGCCCTCGATGATCAACTGCGCTTTTTTGTCAGCCATATGTGGCCTCCTAGTTATGCTTGAAATCATCAGACAGCCCCCCACGCAGGGCCCGCACCACTATAGTGGGATAAATCCGAAAGTCAATTTGCGAGAACCCAGGCAGTAGAAGGGTTTGAACGGTATTTTCAACGAAAAAAGGGCGCTATTTACGCCATTTGTTTACAGGCTGCAATGCGCTTTTTGGGGGAGGGCATTGCATTGTCATTAGTCTGCTAACTGTCTATACTCTGCGGCCGACCGCCACAGGCTTTAGGGCCGTGTCATGGCGGTTGTCACTCATTGGGTGATGGGTACCTGACCAGTGCACTTCCCAACAACTTTGCCCTGATAGTTAGGGGCTCTCAGTGTGATAAAAAAGCCGTGAATAGCCAACGACCTGTAAACCTAGACCTTAGGACTATCAAGCTCCCAGTCACCGCTTACACCTCCATTCTTCACCGTATCTCCGGTGTCATCCTCTTTGTCGGTATCGCCATTCTGCTGTTCGGCCTCGACAAGTCGCTGACCTCCGAAGAGGGCTTCGCCCAGGTGAAAGAATGCCTGACCAGCCCGCTGGCCAAGTTCGTGATCTGGGGTCTTCTGTCCGCTCTGCTGTATCACCTGGTGGCCGGCGTGCGCCACTTGATCATGGACATGGGCATCGGCGAGACGCTGGAAGGCGGCAAGCTGGGCTCGAAAATCGTCATCGCCGTCGCGGCGGTCGTGATCGTGCTGCTGGGGGTGTGGATATGGTAACTAATGTCACGAATTTCTCGCGTTCGGGCCTATATGACTGGATGGCTCAGCGCGTTTCTGCGGTCGTTCTCGCGGCTTACACGCTGTTTCTGCTGGGCTATGTGATCTGTAATCCGGGTATGGGCTACGCCGAATGGCATGGTCTGTTCTCGCATACCGCAATGCGCATCTTCAGCCTGCTGGCCCTCGTTGCACTGAGCGTGCACGCCTGGGTTGGTATGTGGACCATTTCCACCGACTACCTGACGCCGATGGCGCTGGGCAAGTGGGCGACTGGTGTGCGTTTCCTGTTCCAGGCCGTGTGTGGCATTGCGATGTTCGCGATGTTCGTCTGGGGCGTGCAGATTCTGTGGGGTCTCTGATTCATGGCTAGCATTCGTACTCTCTCTTATGACGCCATCATCGTTGGTGGCGGCGGCGCCGGCATGCGTGCTGCGCTGCAACTGGCTCAGGGCGGTCACAAGACCGCCGTGGTCACCAAGGTCTTCCCGACTCGTTCGCACACCGTTTCCGCCCAGGGTGGCATCACCTGCGCCATCGCTTCGGCCGACCCGAACGATGATTGGCGCTGGCACATGTACGATACCGTCAAGGGTTCCGACTACATCGGTGACCAGGACGCTATCGAATACATGTGTTCCGTCGGTCCGGAAGCCGTGTTCGAGCTCGAGCACATGGGCCTGCCGTTCTCCCGTACCGAGCAGGGGCGCATCTATCAGCGTCCGTTCGGCGGTCAGTCCAAGGGCCCGGACAATCCGACCCAGGCTGCTCGCACCTGCGCTGCTGCCGACCGTACCGGTCACGCACTGCTGCATACCCTGTATCAGGCCAACCTGAAAGCCGGCACCTCGTTCCTCAACGAGTGGTACGCGGTTGACCTGGTGAAGAACCAGGACGGCGCCATCGTCGGCGTCATCGCCATCTGCATCGAGACTGGCGAAACCGTCTACATCCGCTCCAAGGCCGTGGTTCTGGCCACTGGCGGTGCTGGTCGTATCTACGCCTCCACCACCAACGCCCTGATCAACACCGGTGACGGCGTGGGCATGGCCCTGCGCGCCGGCGTTCCGGTGCAGGACATCGAAATGTGGCAGTTCCACCCGACCGGTATCGCCGGCGCCGGTGTACTGGTCACCGAAGGCTGCCGTGGTGAGGGTGGTTACCTGATCAACGCCCATGGCGAGCGCTTCATGGAGCGTTATGCGCCGAACGCCAAAGACTTGGCTGGTCGTGACGTGGTTGCCCGTTCCATGGTCAAGGAAGTCATCGCCGGCAACGGCTGTGGTCCGGACAAGGACCATGTACTGCTCAAGCTCGACCACCTCGGTGAAGAAGTGCTGCACAGCCGTCTGCCGGGTATCTGCGAGCTGTCCAAGACCTTCGCTCACGTCGACCCGGTCGTCGCTCCGGTTCCGGTGATCCCGACCTGCCACTACATGATGGGCGGCGTGCCGACCAACATTCATGGTCAGGCCATCACTCAGGATGCCAACGGCAACGACAAGATCATCGAAGGTCTGTTCGCTGTAGGTGAAGTGGCCTGCGTATCGGTACACGGAGCCAACCGTCTGGGCGGTAACTCGCTGCTCGACCTGGTGGTATTCGGCCGTGCCGCTGGCCTGCACCTGGAAAAAGCGCTGAAAGAAGGCGTGGAAGTCCGTGGTGCCAGCGAAACCGACATCGAACAGTCGCTGTCGCGTCTGGCTGGCGTCAACGAGCGCAGCACCGGCGAAGACGTCGCCCCGCTGCGTAAAGAGCTGCAACAGTGCATGCAGAACTACTTCGGTGTATTCCGTACTGGCGAATACATGCAGAAGGGCATCCAACAACTGGCCGACCTGCGTGAGCGCATCGCGAAAGTCAAAATCGCGGACAAGAGCCAGGCGTTCAACACTGCGCGTATCGAGGCGCTGGAACTGCAAAACCTGCTCGAAGTCGCCGAAGCGACCGCTGTGGCTGCCGAGGCTCGTAAAGAGTCGCGCGGCGCGCACGCTCGTGAAGATTTCGAGGAGCGCGATGATCAGAATTGGCTGTGCCACTCCCTGTACTTCCCAGGCGAGAAGCGCGTTGCCAAGCGTGATGTCAACTTCGCGCCGAAGACCGTTCCGGCATTTGAACCCAAGGTTCGGACTTATTAAGGGTGACTGATATGTTGCAAGTCAGTGTTTATCGCTACAACCCGGAGAAGGACGCTGCTCCGTTCATGCAGGACTTCCAGGTCGACACCGGCGGCAAGGACATCATGGTCCTCGACGTGCTGGCGCTGATCAAGGAACAGGACGAAGGCTTCTCCTACCGTCGCTCCTGCCGTGAAGGCGTATGTGGCTCCGACGGCATGAACATCAATGGCAAGAACGGCCTGGCCTGTATCACGCCGATCTCCGCTGCCGGCCTCAAGGGCGGCAAGCTGGTGATTCGTCCGTTGCCTGGCCTGCCGGTCATTCGTGACCTGGTCGTCGACATGAGCATCTTCTACAAGCAGTACGAGAAGGTGCAGCCGTTCCTGCAGAACGACACTCCGGCTCCGGCCATCGAGCGTCTGCAGTCGCCGGAAGAGCGCGAGAAGCTCGACGGTCTGTACGAGTGCATCCTGTGCGCGTGCTGCTCGACCAGTTGCCCGTCGTTCTGGTGGAACCCTGACAAGTTCCTCGGTCCCGCTGCACTGCTGCAGGCCTATCGCTTCCTGGCCGACAGCCGTGACACCAAGACCGCAGAGCGTCTGGCCTCGCTGGACGATCCGTTCAGCGTGTTCCGTTGCCGCGGCATCATGAACTGCGTGAACGTCTGCCCCAAGGGTCTGAACCCGACCAAGGCGATCGGTCACGTGCGTAACATGCTGCTGCAGAGCGGTACCTGATTCGCAAGTTGCTATACCTGTAACACCTGCGAGTCCGGCTCAGGTCGGTCTCGCAGTAAAGCCAGAGCCGCAGCCCACAAAGCCGCGGCTCATACTCGAAAAATATGACGACCAGCAGGGGCATCCGGGCTGGTACCCGGACTATCTGCGGGAACCCAAGTGGCTTTATCCGAGTCGCAGCATCATGACTTTGATCAGGACCATGCGGTATTCACGCCGGTGGTGTCCCCTTACCGAGGGTGACCAAGCATGCAAGAAAGCGTGATGCAGCGCATGTGGGACAGTGCCCACCTATCCGGTGGCAACGCTGCCTACGTGGAAGAGCTCTACGAGCTCTACCTGCACGATCCCAACGCTGTGCCAGAAGAGTGGCGCACTTATTTCCAGAAGTTGCCGACCGACGGCAGCGCTGCAACGGACGTATCGCATTCGACTATTCGCGATCATTTCGTCCTGCTCGCCAAGAATTCGCGTCGTGCCCAGCCGGTTTCCGCTGGGGCCGTCAGCAGCGAGCACGAAAAGAAGCAGGTGGAAGTGCTGCGCTTGATCCAGGCTTACCGCATGCGTGGCCATCAGGCCGCCCAGCTCGACCCTCTGGGTCTCTGGGTGCGCACTGCGCCGTCTGACCTGTCGATCAATCACTATGGCCTGACCGACGCGGATCTGGACACTACATTCCGCACTGGCGAGTTGTATATCGGCAAGGAAGAGGCAACGCTACGCGAAATCCGCGATGCGCTGCAGCAGACATATTGTCGCACCATCGGTGCCGAGTTCACTCACATCGTCGACTCCGGTCAGCGCAACTGGTTTGCCCAGCGCCTGGAAAGTGTGCGCGGTCGTCCGCAGTTTTCCGCCGAAGTTCAGGCGCATGTGCTCGAGCGCGTTACTGCTGCCGAAGGCCTGGAAAAATACCTGGGTACCAAATACCCGGGCACCAAGCGTTTCGGCCTGGAAGGTGGCGAAAGCCTGATTCCGTTGCTGGACGAGATCATCCAGCGTTCCGGCTCCTACGGCACCAAAGAAATCGTCATCGGCATGGCCCACCGCGGCCGCCTCAACGTTCTGGTCAACACCTTCGGCAAGAATCCGCGCGACCTGTTCGACGAGTTCGAAGGCAAGAAGACCGAAGGTCTGTCGTCCGGTGACGTGAAGTACCACCAGGGTTTCTCCTCCAACGTCATGACTGCCGGTGGCGAAGTGCACCTGGCGCTGGCGTTCAACCCTTCGCACCTGGAAATCGTTTCCCCGGTGGTCGAGGGTTCGGTGCGTGCTCGTCAGGATCGTCGCAGCGATGCCAGTGGCGAGAAAGTACTGCCGATCTCCATCCACGGTGATGCTGCCTTCGCCGGTCAGGGTGTGGTCATGGAAACCTTCCAGATGTCGCAGACCCGCGGCTACAAGACTGGCGGCACCATCCACATCGTGATCAACAACCAGGTCGGCTTCACCATCAGCAACCCGCTGGATGCGCGCTCCACCGAGTACGCGACCGACGTGGCGAAGATGATCCAGGCGCCAATCTTCCATGTGAATGGTGATGATCCGGAAGCCGTGCTGTTCGTGACACAACTGGCTGTCGACTACCGCATGCAGTACAAGCGTGACGTGGTCATCGACCTGGTCTGCTACCGCCGTCGTGGTCACAATGAGGCCGACGAGCCGAACGGCACCCAGCCGCTGATGTACCAGCAGATCGCCAAGCAGCGCACCACCCGTGAACTGTACGCCGACGCTCTGATTGCAGCCGGCGCGCAGAACAGCGACGACGTGCAGGCCAAGATCGACGAGTACCGCACCGCGCTGGACAATGGTCAGCACGTGGTCAAGAGCCTGGTCAAGGAACCGAACAAGGAGCTGTTCGTCGACTGGCGTCCGTACCTGGGCCATGCCTGGACCGCGCGTCATGATACCCGCTTCGATCTCAAGACCCTGCAGGATCTCTCGGCCAAGCTGCTGGAAATCCCTGAAGGCTTCCTGGTTCAGCGCCAGGTGGCGAAGATCCTCGAAGACCGTCAGAAGATGGGCGCAGGCGGCTTGCCGATCAACTGGGGTTTCGCCGAGACCATGGCTTACGCCACGCTGCTGGTCGAAGGTCACCCGATCCGCATGACCGGTCAGGACATCGGCCGTGGCACCTTCTCGCACCGTCACGCGGTGCTGCACAACCAGAAGGATGCCTCGACCTACGTTCCGCTGAAGAACCTGTACGACGGCCAGCCGAAGTTCGAGCTGTACGACTCCTACCTCTCCGAGGAAGCGGTGCTGGCCTTCGAATACGGCTATGCCACCACCACGCCGAACGCGCTGGTGATCTGGGAAGCTCAGTTCGGCGACTTCGCCAACGGCGCCCAGGTGGTATTCGACCAGTTCATCTCCAGCGGCGAGACCAAGTGGGGTCGCCTCTGCGGTCTGACTGTTCTGCTGCCGCATGGTTATGAAGGGCAGGGGCCTGAGCACAGCTCGGCGCGTCTGGAGCGTTACCTGCAGCTGTGCGCCGAGCACAACATGCAGGTCTGCGTACCGACCACCCCGGCACAGGTCTATCACATGCTGCGTCGCCAGGTGATCCGTCCGCTGCGCAAGCCGCTGGTGGTGCTGACGCCGAAATCGCTGCTGCGTCACAAGCTGGCCATCTCGACCCTGGAAGATCTGGCCGAAGGCTCCTTCCAGACGGTGATCGGCGAGATCGATTCGCTGGACCCGAAAAAGGTCGAGCGTATGGTCCTGTGCAGCGGCAAGGTCTACTACGACCTGCTGGAGAAACGTCGTGCCGAGGGTCGTGAAGACACCGCCATCGTGCGCCTCGAACAACTCTATCCGTTCCCGGAAGACGATCTGGCTGAAGCGCTGGCGCCGTACAAGAACCTCAAGCACATCGTCTGGTGTCAGGAAGAGCCGATGAACCAGGGTGCCTGGTATTGCAGCCAGCATCACATGCGTCGCGTCGCTACTGCACACAAGAAGTCGCTGTTCCTGGAGTACGCCGGTCGTGATGCGTCGGCAGCGCCCGCTTGTGGTTATGCGTCGATGCACGCCGAGCAGCAGGAAAAACTGCTGCAGGACGCCTTTACTGTTTAACGCCTTCATCCGGCAGGTGGCGAGTGCCACCTGCCGGTAAACCGAATTTAAGGAAACGCATACAATGGCTATCGAGATCAAAGCCCCAACCTTCCCGGAATCGGTTGCCGACGGCACCGTGGCCACCTGGCACAAGAAGCCGGGCGAAGCGGTCAAGCGTGATGAGCTGATCGTCGACATCGAAACCGACAAGGTCGTGATCGAAGTACTGGCCGAGGCCGACGGCGTTCTGGCTGAAATCATCAAGAACGAAGGCGACACCGTTCTTTCCAACGAACTGCTGGGCAAGCTGACCGAAGGCGGCGCTGCCGCCGCTGCTCCGGCTGCCGCACCGGCCGCAGCCGCCGCTTCGGCTCCGGCTGCTGCTCCGGCTGCCGCCGCTGGCGACGACGCCATCCTCTCGCCGGCCGCGCGCAAGCTGGCCGAAGAGAACGGCATCGACCCCAACAGCATCGCCGGCACCGGCAAAGGTGGCCGAGTGACCAAGGAAGACGTGGTCGCTGCCGTCGAAGCCAAGAAGAACGCCCCGGCTGCTGCCAAGCCTGCCGCTGCTCCGGCCGCTGCTGCTGTCGTCGCCACTGGCGACCGCACCGAGAAACGTGTGCCGATGACCCGCCTGCGCGCCAAGATCGCCGAGCGTCTGGTCGAGGCTCAGTCCTACATGGCCATGCTGACCACCTTCAACGAAGTCGACATGACCGAAGTCATGGCCCTGCGTTCGAAGTACAAGGACCTGTTCGAGAAGTCCCACAATGGCGTGCGCCTGGGCTTCATGTCGTTCTTCGTCAAGGCCGCCACCGAAGCGCTGAAGCGCTTCCCGGCAGTCAACGCCTCGATCGACGGCAACGACATCGTTTACCACGGCTATGCCGACATCGGTGTTGCCGTGTCCAGCGACCGCGGCCTGGTCGTTCCGGTACTGCGCAACGCCGAGCAGATGAGCCTGGCTGAAATCGAGAGCGGCATCGCCACCTTCGGCAAGAAAGCCAAAGACGGCAAGCTGTCGATCGAAGAAATGACCGGCGGCACCTTCACCATCACCAACGGTGGTACCTTCGGTTCGATGATGTCGACTCCGATCGTTAACCCGCCGCAGGCTGCCATCCTGGGTATGCACAACATCATCCAGCGTCCGATGGCGATCAATGGTCAGGTGGTGATCCGTCCGATGATGTACCTGGCGCTGTCTTACGACCACCGCCTAATCGATGGTAAGGAAGCCGTGACCTTCCTGGTGACCATCAAGAACTTGCTTGAAGACCCGGCTCGCCTCCTGCTGGAAATCTAAAAGCCAGTCTCCTCCACGGCGGCCCTGTTCTCAGGGCCGTCCGGTTTATTCGAGAAGGAATACGTTATGACCCAGAAATTCGACGTGGTAGTCATCGGTGCCGGCCCCGGTGGCTATGTAGCCGCCATCAAAGCAGCTCAACTCGGCCTGAAGACTGCCTGCATCGAGAAGTATCAGGGCAGCGACGGCAAGGTCGCCCTCGGCGGTACCTGCCTGAACGTCGGTTGCATTCCTTCCAAGGCGCTGCTGGACAGCTCCTGGAAGTACCACGAAGCGAAAGACGGCTTCGCCGTTCATGGTATCGAAGCCAAGGGCGTGACCATCGACGTCCCGGCCATGGTGGCGCGCAAGAACACCATCATCAAGAACCTCACCGGTGGTGTTGCCGGCCTGTTCAAGGCCAATGGCGTGACCCTGCTCGAAGGCCACGGCAAGCTGCTGGCCGGCAAGCAGGTCGAAGTCACCGGCACTGACGGCAAGACCCAGGTGGTCGAAGCTGCTCACGTGATCATCGCCTCTGGCTCCAAGCCGGTCGAGATCCCGCCGGCCCCGGTTGATCAGGACGTCATCGTCGACTCCACCGGTGCCCTGGAATTCCAGAGCGTACCGAAGAAGCTGGGCGTCATCGGCGCCGGCGTGATCGGTCTGGAGCTGGGCTCGGTATGGGCTCGCCTGGGTGCCGAAGTCACCGTCCTGGAAGCCATGGACAAGTTCCTCGCCGCTGCCGACGAGCAGGTCGCCAAGGAAGCCCAGAAGACCCTGACCAAGCAGGGCCTGGATATCCGTCTGGGCGCTCGCGTAACCGGTTCGGAAGTCAAGAAGAAGCAGGTCGTCGTCAGCTTCACTGACGCCAATGGCGAGCAGAAGATGACCTTCGACAAGCTGATCGTGGCCGTAGGTCGTCGCCCGGTGACCACCGATCTGCTGGCTTCCGACAGCGGTGTGGACCTGGACGAGCGTGGTTTCATCTTCGTCAACGACCAGTGCGAAACCAGCGTTCCGGGCGTTTACGCCATCGGTGACGTGGTGCGTGGCGCCATGCTCGCGCACAAGGCCTCGGAAGAGGGCGTGATGGTTGCCGAGCGTATCGCTGGCCACAAGGCGCAGATGAACTACGACCTGATCCCGTCCGTGATCTACACCCACCCGGAAATTGCATGGGTCGGCAAGACCGAGCAGCAGCTGAAGGCCGAAGGCGTTGCCGTCAATGTCGGCACCTTCCCGTTCGCTGCCAGCGGTCGCGCCATGGCGGCCAACGACACCGGCGGCTTCGTCAAGGTCATCGCTGACGCCAACACCGACCGCGTACTGGGCGTTCACGTGATCGGCCCAAGCGCTGCCGAGCTGGTACAGCAAGGCGCAATCGGCATGGAATTCGGCACCAGCGCCGAAGACCTGGGCATGATGGTCTTCTCCCACCCGACCCTGTCCGAGGCGCTGCACGAAGCGGCCCTGGCGGTCAACGGTGGCGCGATTCACATCGCCAACCGCAAGAAGCGTTAAGCGAAGTGGCCGGCAGTAGCCGGTCACTGCAGTAGTTGTTGTAAGCCGCCGTGGCAGGCGGGGCGTCGTGTAATCGCCTCATCGCTACGGTGGTGTTTGCAAGCAGAACCACGTCGGGTGGCCCGCGTCGAGTTCGACTCGCAGCGGAAGGCCCGGCGGACTGCTTCGGCAGTCACAGGTGGCGCGGTATCACAAGTACAGCGCCGAATGCGCAATACCTAAACGAAGACGGTAGACAAGCATGAATCTTCACGAGTATCAGGGTAAGCAGCTGTTCGCTGAATACGGCCTGCCCGTATCCAAGGGCTTCGCGGTAGACACCCCGGAAGAAGCCGCAGAAGCCTGCGAAAAAATCGGCGGCAGCGAGTGGGTCGTCAAGGCTCAGGTCCACGCGGGTGGCCGCGGTAAAGCCGGTGGCGTAAAGCTGGTCAAGAGCAAAGAAGACGCCAAGGCCTTCGCCGCCAACTGGCTGGGCAAGCGTCTGGTGACTTACCAGACTGACGCCAATGGTCAGCCGGTCAGCAAAATCCTGGTCGAATCCTGCACCGACATCGCCAAGGAACTGTACCTGGGCGCTGTAGTGGACCGCTCCAGCCGTCGCATCGTGTTCATGGCTTCCACCGAAGGTGGCGTGGACATCGAGAAAGTGGCCCACGAAACCCCTGAGAAAATCCTCAAGGCCACCGTTGATCCGCTGGTCGGCGCTCAGCCGTACCAGGGCCGCGAGCTGGCTTTCCAGCTGGGTCTGGAAGGCAAGCAAGTCGCTCAGTTCGCCAAGATCTTCGTAGGTCTGGCCAAGCTGTTCAAAGATCACGATCTGGCTCTGCTGGAAGTCAACCCGCTGGTCATCAAGGCCGACGGCGACCTGCACTGCCTGGACGCGAAGATCAACATCGACGCTAACGCCATGTACCGTCAGCCTAAGCTGAAGACCTTCCACGACCCGTCGCAAGACGATCCTCGTGAAGCCCACGCTGCCAGCTTCGAGCTGAACTACGTGGCCCTGGAAGGCAACATCGGCTGCATGGTCAACGGTGCCGGTCTGGCCATGGGTACCATGGACATCGTCAACCTGCACGGCGGCAAGCCAGCTAACTTCCTCGACGTAGGTGGCGGCGCAACTAAAGAGCGCGTGACCGAAGCCTTCAAGATCATCCTGTCCGACAGCAACGTCGCTGCCGTCCTGGTAAACATCTTCGGCGGCATCGTTCGTTGCGACATGATTGCCGAAGGCATCATCGGCGCCGTGAAAGAAGTCGGCGTGAAGATCCCGGTGGTCGTCCGCCTGGAAGGTAACAACGCTGAGCTGGGCGCCAAGGTCCTGGCTGAAAGCGGCCTGAACATCATCGCGGCAACCAGCCTGACCGACGCTGCTCAGCAAGTCGTCAAAGCTGCGGAGGGCAAGTAATGAGCGTCCTGATCAATAAAGACACCAAAGTCATCTGCCAGGGCTTCACCGGCTCGCAGGGTACTTTCCACTCCGAACAAGCCATCGCCTACGGCACCAAGATGGTTGGCGGCGTGACTCCGGGCAAAGGTGGCACTACCCACCTGGGCCTGCCAGTGTTCAACACTGTGAAAGAAGCTGTCGAAGCCACTGGCGCTGACGCTTCGGTCATCTACGTTCCGGCTCCGTTCTGCAAAGACTCGATCCTGGAAGCTGCATTCGGTGGCATCAAGCTGATCGTCTGCATCACCGAAGGCATTCCTACCCTGGACATGCTGGACGCCAAGGTCATCTGCGACGAGCTGGGCGTTCGCCTGATCGGCCCGAACTGCCCGGGCGTGATCACTCCCGGCGAGTGCAAGATCGGCATCATGCCGGGTCACATCCACCTGCCAGGCAAAGTAGGCATCGTGTCGCGTTCCGGCACCCTGACCTATGAAGCCGTGAAGCAGACCACCGACGCCGGTTTCGGCCAGTCCACCTGCGTGGGCATCGGCGGTGACCCCATCCCGGGCTCCAACTTCATCGATATCCTGAAACTGTTCCAGGAAGATCCGAAGACCGAAGCGATCGTCATGATCGGTGAGATCGGCGGTTCGGCTGAAGAAGAAGCGGCTGCCTACATCAAGGCCAACGTCACCAAGCCTGTAGTTTCCTACATCGCTGGTGTGACCGCTCCTCCCGGCAAGCGCATGGGCCATGCTGGCGCCATCATCTCCGGCGGCAAGGGCACTGCAGACGAGAAATTCGCTGCACTGCAGGACGCTGGTGTGAAAACCGTGCGTTCCCTGGCTGACATCGGCAAGGCCCTGGCCGAGCTGACCGGTTGGGAAGTCAAGAAGGCCTAAGCCTTCGCTGACTGCTCGCAAAAAGACCACCTTCGGGTGGTCTTTTTGTTTCTGAACACCCTGTGTAGCAGGTCAGTTCCACTTGCTCTCGGCCATCTCACACAGAGGGGGTAGGGGGGCGGTTATCGAGCCTCAGGGGCAGGTGTTGAGGCACGCGAAGCACCTTCTACAGTGTGTCGCCAGGCTTAGTCGAACTGGTACTGCACGCCTGCGCCGACATACCAGGCGCGCTCCGGGCCGGGTTCGTAGTAGCGACCGTTACCATCACCGACTATCACCGAACCGATGTACTCGCGGTCCAGCAGGTTGTCGATGCGCAGCACCTGGTTGAAGGTCAGCGCACCGGCCTTCTGCTCAAAGCGTGCCTGCCAGTTGAACAGCGCATGACTGGGCGCGGCCTTGGCGGTATTGCTGTCCTCGACATAGAGCTTGCTGCGGTACAGGCCTTCGACGGCGGTGCTGAACCATTGCACTGGCTGCCAGGCCAGCTCGCCATATAGCGTGCGGGCGGGAATGCCGGGCAGGTGGTTACCTTCTTCGATCAGCCGGCCGTTGCTGGTGAAATCCTTGCTGTAAGTGGCATCGATCTGGGTGTAGGCGAGATTGGCGCGCAGGGTGTCGCTGAGGCGACTTTCCAGTGCCAGTTCGACGCCACGGCGGCGGGTCTGCGCGGCGTTCTGGAAGCGACTACGGCCACCGCTGGCCGACTCCACCACCAGTTCATCATCCGTATCGATCTGGAACAACGCCAGTTGCAGGCTGGTTGCTTGTGCGAGACGGGCCTTTAGGCCGACTTCGATCTGCTCGCTGGTGGCTGGTTTCAGGTCGAAGCCGAAGCTGTTATCGGGGCCGGAATAGGACAGCTCGTTCAGTGTGGGCGTCTCCAGCCCCTTGCCCCAGCTGGTATAGACATTCAGGTTCGACAGAAGGGCGTAGCTGGCGCCAAGAGTGGGCGTCAGCTTGCGGTAGGTGACCGAACCGCTGTCGTCGAGGTTGTTGCCCTGGATGAAGCGGTCGTCGACCTCGAATTTCACCTCGCTATGGCGCAAGCCGGCCTGCAGATCGAGCTTGCCCAGCTGCCAGGCGGCCTGGACGTAGGGTGACAGGCTGGTGACCTCGTTGCGTTCGTCGCGGCGCAGGTTGCCTTTCACTCCGAGGGTGTCGCCGACAAAGTTCTCATAGCCCTGACGGTCGTCGCGCGAGTAGTCGTAATCCAGGCCGGTGGTGACAGTGAGCAGGCTATTGCCGAGGTCGAATGACTGGATCCAGCGGTTGCCGATGCCGTGGAAGCTGCGTTCGAAGTCGATCACGCCACCGGACTGAGAGGTTGGAATCTGCGCGGCCACAGGAATCGACTGGTACTGAATCACCCGTCGTGTGCCGCTGTACAGCGTGCTTTGCCAGGTGCCAGCGGCGAAGCTGCGCTCGTAGTTGAGGGCGAACTGGCGATGATCGACGGTCTTGCGCGTATCGAACTGCAGTGCGCTGGGTGCGGCGGCGCGGCGGTCGCTCTGCACCTGAGCCCAGGTCAGCCCCTGCGGATCCTGCGTGTCGTTCTGATCCAGTTCGCTGAAGCTCAGACTCAGCTTGCTGGCGTCGTCTGGGTAGAGGGTCAGCTTGGCGAAGGTCTTGTCGAGGATGGCGCCGCTGTGGTCGCGATAGCCATCGGTCTCGAAGTGCGAGCGGTTGACGATGAAGCCGGCCCTGTCGTTACCGCCTTCGGCGGCAATGCGGGTGCGACTGGTGCCGTAGGCAGCCTGGGAGGTGTCGAGTGCGATCTTCGGCGCGCCTTCACCGTCGCGTGAGAACAGCTGGATGACCCCGCCGGAGTTGCTGCCGTAGACGCTGGCGAACGGCCCGCGCAGTACTTCGATACGCTCCAGGGTATCGAGGTCGAAGGTCGCCGCCTGGCCCTGACCGTCCGGGTTGGACAGCGGCACGCCATCAGCCAGCAGCTTGATGCCACGGATGCCGAAGGCCGAGCGGGCGCCGAAACCGCGCGAGGATATCTGCAGGTCCTGCGCGTAATTCTGCCGGTTCTGCACCACCAGCCCTGGCACGCTGCCGAGCGCCTCGGAGAGGTTGACGCCCGGTTTGCCCAGGGTGGCCTGTTCGGCATCGATGCGGTTGACCGAGAAGGGCAGTTGCCAGCCGCTGGCCTGGTAGCGGCTGCCGGTGACCACCAGCGGGTCGGCCTGGTAGGTGGCGTTTTCAGCCTGTGCAGTCAGTGGCAGGAACAATGCGGGCAGCCAGAAGCAGGGGCTCAGCCGGTACATAAGCGAAATGTCTCCCTTGGGGCAGGTAGGCGATCTTGAACGCGTCAGCCAGCTGCCGGCCACCGCTGAGCGCCCCGGCGCGAGGAAAATGCTCTACGAAATGTTGCCGGGGGAGGGTTGTCGAACGTTTTGGATAGCGCTAACATCTGAATCAAACAATGAGCGGCGCCACCTCGATGGTGCCCATGGAGTTCCCATGCAACAGCAGCCTTGCGCATTGCCTGCCCGTACCACCCTGGTGGTCATGGGGGTCAGTGGCTCCGGCAAGAGCGAGATCAGCCAGGCGGTCGCCACCGCACTCGGTTGGCGCCATATCGAAGCCGATCATTTCCATCCCCCTGAAAACGTAGCGCGCATGCGCGCGGGCATCCCGCTGAGCGACGAAGACCGTCGTCACTGGCTGAATGCACTGTGCGAGCAGATGCTGGTCGCGCAGGCCGCAGGCGAAAGCTTCGTGCTGGCCTGCTCGGCGCTCAAGCATGCTTACCGTGAGCGCCTGCGTCAGGCGGTTCCGGGGTTGCAGTTCGTGCACCTGGATATCGATCACGCCACCGCGGTGCAACGTGTCGGTGCTCGGCCTGGACATTTCATGCCGACTTCGCTGGTCGACAGCCAGTTCGCCACCCTCGAAAGCCCGGCAGGTGAACCATACGTACGAGTCGTCGATGCGCAGCAGTCGCGGCAAGCGTTGGTAACCGACATTCAGGCTTGGGTTCGTCGCGAAGCCACGGAGGCCGTGTCGAGCCAGGCCCAGGATAGGCTCGATAGCGAAATTGATAGCGCTAACCAGGCTGCCCAGCTAGGCGCCGAGCCGATCTACGAAGGTCGCATCGCGCGCATGTTCGATCGCCTGACCGATGGCCTGATGGCGGTGCTGATGGCCTTCATGGTGGTGGCGGTGTTTACCAACGTGGTGCTGCGCTACGCCTTCGGCACCGGCTGGCCGGGCGCCGAGGAGCTTTCGCGGTTGGCGTTCGTCTGGCTGGTCTTCGTCGGTGTGGCCTCTGGTATGCGCCGTGGCGAGCTGATGACCTTCCGCATGATTCGCGACCGCTTCCCGCTGCTGGCGCAGCGACTGGTGGATTCGCTGAGCTGGATTCTCGTGGCAGGAGCGAGCCTGCTCTCGGCCTTGGGCGCCTGGAATCAGGTGCAGTTCGGCTGGGGCAACGTCAGTACCGTGGTTGGTTATCCGGTGGTGCTGGCGATGCTGCCGGTGCTGGCGAGCATGCTGGTGCTGGCGATTCTGGCGGTGGTGCAGTTGGTCAATCTCTGGCGGCGTGCGCCGCAGGCGACGCTGACCCAGGCGCACGTCGAATGATGCTGGCCCAATTCCAACAAGACGGGCACTGCCCAGCGAGGACCTGCCGATGACTGTCGCGGTATTTCTTTCTTCCCTGCTGGGGTTCATGGCATTCGGCATGCCCATCGCCTTCGCTCTGATCCTCACTGCGGCCGTGCTGATGTGGTACCTGGATTTCTGGGACGTGCAGTTGCTGGCGCAGAACCTGCTTGCCGGCGCTGACAGCTTCCCGCTGCTGGCCGTGCCGTTCTTCATCCTGGCCGGCGAGCTGATGAACGCCGGCGGCATTTCCCGGCGCATCATCGCCATGGCGCAGGCCTACTTTGGTCATCTGCGTGGCGGCCTCGGCTACGTTGCCATTGCGGCGGCCGTGCTGCTGGCCAGCATGTCCGGTTCGGCACTGGCCGATACCGCGGCACTGGCCACCTTGCTGTTGCCGATGATGCGTCAGCGCGGTTATCCGGTGCATTCCTCGGCGGGCCTGGTAGCCGCTGGCGGCATCATCGCGCCGATCATTCCGCCGTCGATGCCGTTCGTGATCTATGGCGTGGTCACCAACACCTCCATCAGCCAGCTGTTCATGGCCGGTCTGGTGCCGGGATTGATCATGGGCGCCGGCCTGATCGTCGCCTGGACGCTGATCGCTCGCGGCTTCACCGAGCCCACGCCGCCCAAGGCCACTGCTGCAGAGCGCCGCCGGGTGCTGATCGACGGTGCGGCTGCACTGATGCTGCCGGTGATCATCGTCGGCGGCCTGCGCTTCGGCATCTTCACTCCCACCGAAGCGGCGGTGGTTGCCGCGGTGTACGCCCTGGCCGTGTCCACCTTGCTCTACCGCGAGCTGACTTGGAGCGATCTGATGGAAACCCTGACCCGCGCCAGCCGCACCACGGCGTCGGTGATGTTCCTCTGCGCCGCTGCTACGGTATCGGCCTACATGATCACCCTGGCGCAGTTGCCGGACGAGATTGGTGCCATGCTCGGGCCGCTGGCCGATCACCCTCGGCTGCTGGTGCTGGCGATCATGCTGCTGATGATCGCGGTAGGTATGGTGCTCGACCTGACGCCGACCATCCTGATTCTGGCGCCGGTACTGGCGCCCATCGCGATCAAAGCCGGTGTCGATCCGGTGTACTTCGGCGTGATGTTCGTGCTGATCGGCTCCATCGGCCTGATCACGCCGCCTGTGGGCACCGTGCTTAACGTCGTTGGCGGTATCGGCAAGTTGCGCATGGAAGTGCTGGTACGCGGCGTCATGCCGTTCTTCCTGATTTACCTGATCATCGTCGCGATGCTGGTGGCGTTCCCGTCCATCGTCACCGTGCCGCTGGCCTGGCTGCGCTGAGTTGACCTGACGGCGTTGGCGCGCCGACATCATTCACAACAATAAGAGGTAGACCCGATGAAACGTCCACTGCTCGCCATCCTCACCGCTGCCATGCTGTGCAGCCCGCTCGCCAGTTTCACCGCCCATGCCGATGACGTGCGCTCACGCATGATCCGCTTCGGTTACGGCCTCAACGAGAACAGCAATCAGGGCCGTGCGGCCAAACTGTTCGCCGAGGAGGTCGCCAAGGCCTCCGACGGCAAGCTCAAGGTGCGCACCTTCGGTGCCGCCAGCCTGGGCTCGGACGATCAGATGCAGAGTGCGCTGATTGGCGGCGCGCAGGAAATGATGGTCGGCTCCACCGCAACCCTGGTCGGCATCACCAAGGAAATGGCGGTGTGGGATACGCCTTTCCTGTTCAGCAGTGCCGAGCAGGCCGATGCCGTGCTCGACGGCCCGGTGGGCCGCCAGGTCATGGACAAGCTGGAAGAGAAGGGCCTGGTCGGCCTGGTGTACTGGGAGAACGGCTTCCGCAACCTGACCAACAACACGCGGCCGATCAGCAAGCTGGAGGATTTTTCCGGCGTCAAACTGCGCGTGATGCCCAACCCGGTATTCCTCGAGACCTTCAAGCTGATGGGCGCCAATGCCGTGCCGCTACCATTCTCCGAGCTGTTCACCGCGCTGGAGACCAAGGCCGTCGACGGCCAGGAAAACCCCTTCAACACGATTCTTTCCTCGAAGTTCTACGAGGTGCAGAAGTACCTGACCGTGACCAACCATGTGTACAGCCCGTGGATCGTCACCGTATCCAAGCGCTGGTGGGATGGTCTGTCGCAGACCGAGCAGAACATCCTGCTGGAAGCTGCGAAGAAGGCGCGTGACTTCGAGCGCAAGGACACCCGTGAGGAAGCAGCCCGCGCCCTGGCCGAGCTGAAAGACAAGGGCATGCAGATCAACGAAGTGGAGCCGACCGAAGTGCAGCGCATGCGTGAGCAGGCCGCGCCAGCGATCCAGAAGGTCGTCGACACTGTCGGTCAGCAACTGTTCGATCAGGTGCAGGCTGAAGCCGAGAAGGCCGCTCTATAAGAGCTTGCTCAGGATTGGGTCGGCCAGTACGCCGCTGATTCTGAGCAGGTTCGTAGTTTCGCGGGGCACGCAGGTGGTAACGCTCCTTGCATGGTGGCGTTACCCCGGGCGGCGTGTCCCGCGCTTTATTCCCCGGCGGGGCTGGTAGAATCGGTCGCTGAAATCATTGGAGGCGCTATGAGCCAACGCCGTCGCCGGTCCGCAGAACGTGTCACCTTGTCCGACGTGGCCAAGGCCGCAGGCTGTTCGTTGATGTCCGCCTCGCGCGCGCTGTCGCAGCCGGGGCGGGTGTCCGATGCGCTGCGCGAGCAGGTGATGCGCGCCGCCCAGGCGCTGGGTTACGTGCCCAACCCGGCAGCGCGGGCATTGGCCAGTTCACGCTCGAATCTGGTGGCTGTGGTGATCCCGTCGCTGTCGAACTCGGTGTTCGTCGATACCGTTGAGGCCATCCAGCGGGTGCTGATGCCGGCTGGTTTCGAGATGATGATCGGTGTCAGTCACTACCGGGTCGAGGAGGATGAGCGTCTGCTGCGGTCCTACCTGGCGCACCAGCCAGCGGGTCTGTTGCTCACGGGCTTCGAGCGCAGCGACGCGGCACGCGAAATCCTCGGCGCCAGCAGTTGCCCCTTGGTGACGTTGATGGAGCTGAGCGAGGAGCCGGAGGATTACTGCGTCGGCTTCTCTCAGGTCGAAGCCGGCGCTGCGATGACCCGTGCCCTGGTTCAGCGTGGTTACCGCCATATCGCCTTTGCCGCAGCGCAGCTTGACCCACGCACCTTGCAGCGTGCAGAAGGCTATCGTCAGGTGATGCGTTACCTCAATCGACATGACTCGGCGCTGGAATTGCTGACGCCGGAGTTGTCATCCATCGGCTTGGGCGCCGAGTTGCTCGACCGTCTGCTGGCGCAGCAGCCGCAGATCGATGCGGTGTTCTTCAACAACGACGACCTGGCCATGGGGGCACTGTTCCGCGCGCGTCAGCTGGGCCTGGACGTGCCGGGAAGCCTGGCCATCGCCGGCTTCAACGATTTGCCGGCCGCTGCCTGGATGCATCCGGCCTTGAGCACCGTGCGAACCACCCGTGGTCGTGTCGGTGAGCTGGCGGCGAACATGTTGCTGGCGTTGATGCGTGGCGAAACGCCAGAGCAGCACTGCATCGACGTCGGCTTCGAGCTGGTGATGCGCGACAGCGCCTGAGGCTACTGTTTCCTGTTGGCCGCCGCCAGTTGCTCGGTGGCCTCCAGACGCAGGCGCTCACGTTCATCGAAGCGCTCTGCAGCCAGCGCCTCGATCGCCACGCGCTTGTCGCCGCTGCTGAGCCCCTCATTGGCCTCAACCTTCGCCTTGGCAGTGATGTAGTCATCCAGACGCTTCTGCCAGTTTTGCCGCTGGTTATCCAGCGTCTCCAGGCGCGTGGTGGCTTCGGCGCCTACCAGTTGCTGACGCATCTGGCGGATCTGTGCAGCGCTGGCGCCTTCGGCCAGCAGGCGGGCGGTGTGCTGCCGTAGTTCTTGCTGCAGTTGCGGCAGTACGGCGTCCTGCAGCTCCTCGGGCAGAGACGCACGCAGGCGGTCGACGGCAGTGCCTTTCTCTTCGGCGCTCATCTGGGCGTCGCGCTGGATGGCCAGGCGCTCCAGGGTGAAGCGGTTGTAGCCTTCCTCACGGGCGAAGAAGGCCTGGTGGGTTTCGCTGTCGAACAGACGCGCGCGCAGCGTCTGTACGGCGCTTTCGCGCTGGCGCATGGCATCCAGATCGACCATTTGCGGCAGGTCGCGCTCCAGCAGCACCAACTCACGCTTGTAGCTCAGGTATTGGTCCAGCAGCGTCTGCGCGTGGGCTCGTGCAGGTTCCTGCAAGTTGCTGTCGATGTAGTTGCGCAGGCGCGACACGCTGGCATCCAGGCTTTCCTCGCCGATGCTGGCGAGGAAGTAATCGAAGATGCGGCGGATGTCTTCGCTGACGACCAGGTTACCGGCGGCGTCCACGCGAAAGCTGCCGTCGACGTCGGTGCCGACGAAGGAGCTGGGCAGGGCCAGCGTGGTGGCCTTCTTCCGCGTCTCACCGATAGTCGGCGTTGCGGCCTCGGTAGCCGGCTCCGCTACAGGCTGCGCGGCCGTGGCGGCGGGAGGCGTGAATGGGGTCGGCTGGTGTCCGGGTTGCAGGTAAAGCATCAGCGCCAGGCCGGCGGCGATCAGTAGCGGCAGGACGAACAGGGTTTTCTTCACGGCAGGTTCCAGTAGGGCGTCTGATCGGGAACGCTCCCGATCCGAATCAGGGCTTGGGGCAATACCTGTAGGGTGCGCCGTGCGCACCGGATTGTCGGTAACGCTGGCATTTCGGTGCGCACGGCGCACCCTACGAGGCGTGGCAGTCTAGAGCCCGGCGTTCTTCAAGCGGTTGGCATGCTGGCGGTAGACGGTCACCGGATCAGTCTCGAACAGGCTGGTCAGACCAAGTGTCTGGTTGACCTCGTCGAGATGGTTCATCCGGTAGTTGTCACGAATCACCTGGCCCATGCGAGAGCTGCAGCGGCCGACCAGACCGTCGTTGGCTTCGTTGCCGAAGGTCAGCGAGGAGGCACCCATCAGCAGGTCGCTCGGGTCGAGCAGGTTGGTCAGCGGGCTGGCGCCACTCCAGGAGTAGTAGCGCACGCCGTTGACGTTGTAAGCACCTTCGCCGCAGGCGCTGGTGGGAATGCCTTGCGGGAACTTGGTATTGAAGCGTGCAGCGCCCTCGCTGTTGAGCGACTCCAGCGAGCCCAGCGCATTCTGCGGGGTGGTGCTGGAACTGCCGGAGAGGAAGTTGATCAGCGTCCCCAGGCCGTTGACGATGCCAACCAGCAGCGGGGTGGCGACCGGGCCGGCCGGGCCGTCGCTGATGCCCTTGAGGAAGTCGGCGGTGGCCGAACCCTTGTGTGGTGCGCCGACGCTGGTGACCGATGCCACCAGATCCGGGCGTACGGCGGCGACATAGCGGGTGGTCGGGCCGCCATGACTGTGGCCGATCAGGTTGACCTTACCCTTGCCGCTGATGGCGACGATGTCCTCGACCTGCTGCAGCAATTGTTCGCCGCGCGCTTCGGAGGTGTCCAGTTGGCTGACTTCGGTGACGTAGACGCTGGCGCCGTCACGGCGCAGTGCCGCCGGGATGCCATACCAGTAGTCGACACCAAGGATACTGTCGAAGCCGAGCATGCCGTGGCCGAGGACGATGGGGTATTTGGTCTGGGTATAGCCGGATGATCCGAACCAGAATGCCTGGGTCTGGCCGCTGGCGAGCAGGCCGGCGCCGAGGCAGAGGGCGAGCAGGGTTTTATTGTTCTTCATGGGTGCTCTCGATGTGTTTGTTGAGGCAGTCGGCTGCTTCCAGCAATACAGATCGCACCCATCCCTTGGCGCGTACGGCGCAAGGACGATGGCAGGAAACATGCCATCGTCCTTGCGTTTCTGGCGAACCCTCTATCCAGGCGCTTTCGAGGATATTCGGGCGACTTGGCGTCGATATCGCCGCGTATTTTTTGTTACGTGCCGAAACGTCGGGTCGCGCCGATGGCCGCAGTTGATCCGGCCAGGCTGGGCGCCCATGGCCAGGAATGGGTCTTTCAAGCGGATGGAAATGCGCGGACCGAGTGTCGCCCAATCGAAGGTTGGGGTTGAAGTTGGGTGCGCCTTGACAGTTTGCCGTGGGCTTCTCTAGGATGCGCCCTGCGCCGATTTAAACAGCTACTTGCGGGGCGCCACAGGGGGTTGTCATCAACGCCTGAAATTCCGCTAAAGCGCTGGTTCGGTGTCGCCTCTCACCGCTGCCCAGCGGGATTCTCGAGGCGGAGACTCGACCATGATCTGTCCCCAACCCCTTATTCGTCTGGCGCCCATCACATCGGGTCTGCTGCTGCGCAATCCGCGCGTACTGCTGGGCGGTAGCCATCAACCCACCTTGTTGCGCTATCTCGAAGGCTGGCCCAAGCGCTGGGCCGGGTCGCGTGCCTTTCGCATCCAGTTCGTGCAGAACGGCGAGTCGCTGAGTCGCTTCGCGCGGGACAGTTTCGACCTGGCGGTGATCCAGGCACCCAGCGCCGAGGACGTGGCACAAACCGTCGGTGAGCTGGTGCGAGTGGCGCGTCAGGGGCTGATCACCCGGCGCTAGGGGGTCGTGGGGCCGTCTAGGCCGAACGCACCAACAACATCCCGTGGTCGCTGGTGTGCAGCGAATGCCCGCTTACCGGCTGTGTGCACGGCGCACCCTACGCGCCAGGTCTCAGGGATACTCGATCTCGACGATATAGCAGGTCTTCTCACCACTGGGGCTGTGTACCCGCACTTCAGCGTCCAGCCCCTTGCCGACCAGGGCGCGGGCCAGTGGCGAGTCGATGCTGATCAGGCCCTGCTTCAGGTCCAGCTCGTCGGGGCCGACGATGCGGTAGCGCGACTGCTCGCCGTCCTCGTCTTCGATGGTGACCCAGGCGCCGAAGTACACCTTGTTCGGATCGGATGGTTTGTCGCTGACGACTTTGAGCTTCTCCAGGCGCTTGGTGAGAAAGCGCACGCGGCTGTCGATCTCACGCAGCATCTTCTTGCCGTAGGTGTATTCGGCATTCTCCGAGCGATCACCCTGGGCCGCTGCTTCGCTGACTGATTGCGTCACCTGTGGCCTGCGCACATGCCACAACTCGTGAAGCTCGGCGCGCAGGCGCGCTTCGCCTTCGGGTGTGATCAGTGGCGTGCCGGCAGGGCGAGGGGGACGATAGCGGCTCATGGTGTCTCTACAAGATGGAAGGGGCGCCAGTCTAGCAAACCCCTCTCCAGCTTCTCAGCCTTCGCGCAATACGCTCAACGGGCTGGCATTCAGCGCGCGGCGAGTGCCGAGCACGCCGGCCAGGCCGATCAGCAGCGCGCCGATCAGCGGCAGCAGGAGTAACCATGGGTGAGGTTGCCAGCTCATGTCGAATGCGTAGCGATAGAGCAGAAAGCTCACCAGCTCGCAGCCCAGCGCGGCCAGCAGGCCAGCGGCAGCGCCGAGCAGGCCGAACTCGGCGCGGCGAGCGCTGATCAGCAGCTTGCGTTCGGCGCCCAATGCCCGCAGCAGCGCACCCTGACGAATGCGCTCGTCCAGTGTCGCCTGCAGTCCTGCCAGCAGCACGGTGATGCCAGCGGCGAGCACGAACAGCAGCACATACTCGATGGCCAGGGTGACCTGAGCGAGGATGCTACGCAGTTGCGCCAGCAGAGCGTCGACCTGCAGCAGCGTCACGCTGGGGAAGGCGCGGCTGAGGGCTATCAGTTCTGCGTCCTGTCCGGGCGGCAGGTAGAAGCTGGTCAGATAGGTGGCAGGCAGGTCCTGCAGGGTCTGCGGCTCGAAGATCATGTAGAAGTTGGGCTGGAAGCTGTCCCAGTCGACCTGGCGCAGGCTGGTGACCTGCGCTTCGCGTTCGATGCCGCCGACATTGAAACGCAGCTTATCGCCGAGCTTCAGTTGCAGGCTTTCGGCTAGTTCGGATTCGACGGAAACGCCAGGCAGTTCGCTGGCGTGCGCAGCGCCCCACCAGTTGCCGGCGGTAATCATGTTGTCGGACGGCAGATCCTCGGCCCAGGTCAGGCTCAGGTCGCGCTGGATGGCGCGCTCGCCGCGACTTTCCTTGCTCACCAGTTGGCGTACCGGCTCGCCGTTGATCATGATCAGCCGGCCAGGCACCACGGGGTACAGCGGGGCTGGATGCGGCGACAGCTCGGCCAGACGTGCGGAGAATGAATCGCGTTCGGCAGGCAGCACATTGAGCGCGAAGTGATTGGGCGCGTCCGCCGGTAACTGGTCCTGCCAGGTATCGAGCAATTCGCCACGCAGCAGGGCGATCAGCGCCATGGCCAGCAGGATCAGGCCGAACGCCAGCGCTTGCCCGGCTGCAGCCAGCGGGTAGCGCAGTAGTTGGCCCAGGCCCAGACGCCAGGGCAGGGCGGCGCGCTGCAACAGGCGGCGCAGGCTCTGCAAACCGAGTAGCAACAGACCGCCGAGCAGCAATGCGGCGAACAGTCCGCCACCCAGCAGCGCCAGCGTCAGACGCAGATCCAGGCTTAGGCGCCACATGATCAAACCCAGCGCGATCAGCGCTGCGCCGTAGACCAGCCAAGAGCTGGCCGGCACCGGCAGCATATCGCGGCGTAGCACGCGCAGCGGTGGCACGCGGCCTAGCGCGGCCAGCGGCGGCAGGGCGAAACCGGCCAGCGCCACCAGGCCGGTGGCCATGCCGGCCAATGCGGGCCACAGATCGGCAGGCGGCAGATCATCCGGGATCAGCCCGCGCAGCAAATGGAAGAGAACGTGCTGGCCGGCCCACCCGAGCAGTGCCCCGATTACGCAGGCGATCAGCCCCAGCAGTGCCAGTTGCAGGCCGAACAATGCCAGCGCTTCACGCCGTGACAGCCCGAGGCATCGCAGCAGTGCACTGGCATCGAAGCGCCTTGCCGCGAAGCGTGCAGCCGACAATGCTACGGCGACGCCAGCAAGCAATACCGCCGCCAGGCTGGCCAGGTTCAGGTAGCGCTCGGCGCGGCCGAGGGCGCCGCCGACCTGACGATTGCCATCGCGCGCGTCGTCCAGGCGCTGGTTGGGTGCCAGGCCGGCCTCGACTGCCTGACGGTAGGCCGCCAGGGCATTGGCATCGCCGCGCCAGAGTTCACGAAAGCGCACACGGCTACCGGGTTGTACCACTTCAGTCGCAGCAAGGTCGTCCAGGTGCATCAGCACGCGCGGCGTCAGGCTGTAAAAGTCGCCAGCAGTGTCGGGGTCATAGGTCAGCACACGGCTCAGGCGCAGGGTTTTGGCGCCTATTTCCAGTTCATCGCCAATCTTCAGATTCAGCGCGACCATCAGGCGCGCTTCTGCCCAGACCTCCCCTGGTCGAGGGCCGGAACCCACTTCCTCTGGCGCGTAGGGTTCGGCAGCGCTTCTCAGCTCGCCGCGCAGCGGGTATTGATTGTCGGCGGCCTTGACGCTGGCCAGCTGAATGCCTTCCTGGGCGGCGACCACGCTGGAGAACTCTACCGCTTGTGCGTGATCGAGGCCGAGCTTGAGCCCCGCGTCTATCTGTTGCTGGCTGGCTGGCGAGCTGCCGCTCAGGCGCAGGTCAGCGGCGAGAAACTCACTGGCACGCAGCAGCATGGCGTCATTCAGGCGCGCACTGAAATAGCCGATGGCGCTGCTGGCGGCCACCGCGACCAGCAAGGCGAAGAACAGCACCCGTAACTCGCCGGCGCGGGCATCGCGCAGCAGTTGGCGGGCCGCGAGCGAAAACAGGCGAGTGAAGGGCACACGTTTCATCAGGGCTCCACGCGGTCGATCAGGTGTCCGGCTTCCAGGCGGATCAGGCGCTGGCAGCGGTGCGCCAGGCGCTCGTCGTGGGTGACCAGCACCAAGGTGGTACCGCGTTCCTGGTTGAGCTGAAACAGCAGGTCGCTGATGCGCTCTCCGGTGTGGCTGTCGAGGTTGCCGGTAGGCTCATCGGCGAACAGCACGTCCGGTTCTGCAGCGAAGGCGCGGGCAATGGCCACACGCTGTTGCTCACCACCGGAGAGCTGGCGCGGGTAGTGCGTCAGACGTTGGCCCAGGCCGACGCGTTCGAGCAGCGTACGAGCACGCTGGCGGGCATCGGCATGACCTTCCAGCTCCAGCGGCAGCATCACGTTCTCCAGCGCGTTGAGGCTGTCGAGCAACTGGAACGACTGGAAGACGAAACCCACATGCTCGGCGCGCAGGCGCGCGCGCTGGTCTTCATCGAGCTCACTGAGGTTCTTGCCGGCCAGCAATACGGCACCGCCACTGGGCAGGTCCAGACCTGCGAGCAATCCGAGCAGGGTGGATTTGCCAGAACCTGACGCACCGACGATGGCCAGGCTGTCGCCTTTGCTCAGTTCGAGATCGAGATCATGAAGGATGGTCAGCTCGCCTTCCGCGCTGCTGACCACTTTGCTAAGGTTCCGCGCAGCGAGAATGCTCGAAGTCATGGAGATTCCAAATGCGTGCATGGTGGTTGAGTGGTGCCTTGGCCCTGACGCTCTGGGCTCAGGGAGCGGTTGCAGGCACCCTGCTTGTGGTCGGCGATAGTATCAGCGCGGCTTTTGGCCTGGATAGCCGCCAGGGATGGGTCGCTTTGCTGGAAAAACGCCTTGATGAAGAGGGTTTCGAGCACGCGGTGGTCAATGCTTCGATTAGCGGCGATACCAGTGCAGGGGGCGCCGCGCGGCTCTCTGCGCTGCTTGCAGAGCACAAGCCAGAGCTGGTCATCATCGAGTTGGGAGGCAACGATGGCCTGCGCGGCCAGCCCCCAGCGCAATTGCAACAGAATCTTGCGTCGATGATCGATAAATCGCAGTCCGCCGGTGCCGATGTGCTGCTTCTCGGTATGCGTTTGCCGCCCAATTATGGCGCGCGTTACACCACGTCTTTCGCCCAGGTTTTCGCCGATTTGGCGGAGCAGAAGAAGGTGCCACTGGTGCCGTTCTTTCTCGAGGGTGTCGGCGGCGTGCCGGGGATGATGCAGGCCGATGGCATTCATCCGACCGAGTCCGCGCAGGCGGTGTTGCTGGACAATGTCTGGCCGACGCTCAAACCTCTGCTGTAAGTGTCTGTTTTCGAGGGGCACAGAGCAGGCACAGGCTTTTCCGCCTCAAGCCTTTCAGCTAATGTGGCCGACCTGTCACGGAGCCCCAGATGCCGCGTCCCGCCTGGTCCCTTTATGCCTACCAATTGATCGAGCCGGATGAGCAGCTGGATCTGTTCGCCTGTCGTGAGGTGCGCGTGCACCTGGTGGCTCGCCAGCTGCGTCTGGGTGGGCATGCTGATCGCACGCTTTGCGATGGCTTGTTGCCGGCGCAACCGCGCTGGCGGACGCTGGAAAAGGTCTGGCTGCGTGACCGTCGCCTGTGTCCCGCTTGCCTGGCGGCATTCGAGGCGCAGCGCCAGGGTTTGTGCTCGAATTGGGCGGATGGCTGACGTCTGCCCGGCTGTGCAATGGCGGTGTACAATCGCCGCAATATCACTCAACTCTTCAAGGGACATCCCGGATGTTGTCGCGCTTCTCTGCGGTCAACCGCTGCCTGACTCTGGTCGCACTGTGCTCCAGTGCTGCGGTACAGGCACTCGAACTTCCACTGCCGCCGCCAGGCGAGGATGTGGTGGGCCAGGTACAGGTGATCAAGGCCAAGTACGAGGACACCTTCGCCGATCTGGGAACGGCAAATGATCTTGGCTATCTGGAAATGGTTGCCGCTAACCCGGGTGTCGATCCCTGGCTGCCGGGTGAGGGCACCGAGGTCATCCTGCCGACTCGTTACGTGCTGCCGCCTGGGCCGCGTGAGGGAATCGTCATCAACCTGGCCGAATATCGTCTGTATTATTTCCCGAAAGGCCAGAATGTGGTGCACACCTTCCCGCTGGGCATCGGTCGTGAGGGTTGGGGTTCACCGCTGGGCACTGGTCGCGTGACCGTGAAGACGCCGAACCCGGCCTGGTATCCGCCTCAGTCGATTCGTGAGGAGCATGCGGCCGAGGGCGATATCCTGCCCACCGTAGTACCGCCTGGCCCGGATAATCCGTTGGGCCCTTACAAGATGACGCTGTCGTTCCCTGGCTACCTGATCCATGGCTCGAACAAGAAGTTCGGTATAGGCATGCGCGTCAGTCACGGCTGCTTCCGCATGCTCAATCACAACGTGCTGGACTTGGCGGGTATGGTGCCGGTCGGCACGCCGGTACGCATCATCAACGAGCCTTACAAGTTTGGTGTGAGCAGTGGCAAGGTCTACCTGGAAGCGCATGCGCCACTGGATGACGAGGGGGATCCCTCTGTTGTCGACAAGCACACGGCGGTGATCAATGCATTGCTCAAACGTGACGAACTCAGCGGCCTGCGCCTGGACTGGGAGATGGTTCGTGAGGTGGTTGCTGCCGAGGACGGTATGCCGGTGCCGATCGCTGCGCAGACCGAGCACGTAGTCGCGAGCAGCGATAACCCGTTCTGATCCAGCGACGTTGTAAAAACCCGCCTGCATTCGTGCACGCGGGTTTTTTATTGCCTGGCAATCGAGACGTTCCGAGAGTGCCAGGGCGCGAGCAGGCAATAAAAAAGCCGCACCAGTTGCCTGGGGCGGCTTTCGAAAAAACGAGTCGCAATTACTTGCGGCTGGCTTTTTCCAGCATACGCAGAGCGCGCTCGTTAGCTTCGTCAGCAGTCTGCTGAGCTTTCTGAGCAGCGGCCATAGCTTCATCGGCCTTGCGGTAGGCTTCGTCAGCACGGGCTTGAGCACGAGCAGCTGCGTCTTCGGTAGCAGTCAGACGAGCTTCGGTTTCTTTGGACATGCTGCTGCAACCGGTAGCCAGAACTGCGGCCAGAGCCAGAGCAGAGAATTTCAGAACGTTGTTCATCGTGTTCCCCTTGAGGTGGAGTTTTCCATAAAGAGCAATTCCCCAACTGCGGGAAATTAGCCGGCGTACATACTACCTATTACTTTTAGTAAGTAAACGGAGCCAGGGCAAGAGTTGCAGTTTTTTTTCTTTGGGCAGGGCGCTGAAGGATAGAATTTGCGTGGGCTGGCTAAAAAATAGTCAGTTACGCATTCGATACAGTGTAGCGGTTGTACGAGCTGTTATAACTATCCCGGCTTTGAAACTAAAACAATAAAAGAGGGGATGCAGATGCTTGGGAATTTGGGGCTTTTGCTGGGCTTGGCGCTACTTATCTTCATGGCGTTGCGCGGGGTGAACATATTCATCGCTGCGTTGCTGTGTTCGATTCTGGTGGCCCTCACCAATGGCGTAGCCGTATCAGGTGCACTGCTCGAGCACTTTCCATTCGGCCCATTGGGTGCATTCACCTTTGCTGGCAAGTTCTTCGTGCTGTTTCTCTGTGGTGCGATCTTCGGCAAGGTCATGGCTGCCAGCCAGGCGGCCAGCAGTATTGCTCAGGCCATTACCCGCGGTCTGGGTACGCAACGAACGCTCTGGGTGGCGATGCTGGTGTGTGCGGTTCTCACCTATGGCGGGGTGGTGGTATTCGTGGTGATCTTCACCATGTATCCGCTGGGCATTACCCTGATGCGCGAGGCCAATCTGCCCAAGCGATTGTTCTGCGCCGCCACTGCACTGGGGGCGGGAACCTTCACCATGACGGCCTTGCCTGGCTCACCTTCGATTCATAACGTGATCGCAGCCAGTGCACTGGGCACCGACCTGTTCGCAGGTGCCTGGATTGGCCTGTTCGCCTCGCTGGTAATGATTGGTCTGGGCATGGCTTATCTGCAGCGCGAATGGCGCCTGGCGCGCGAGCGAGGCGAGGGGTTTGAGCCTAACGCGCAGGACGAGCGTATGCAGCAGTTGGCCGGTGCGCCCGGAAGCGGGCCACACTGGGGTATCGCGTTGGTGCCGATCATCGTGGTGTTGGGGATCATCCTTCTGCCGCGCTTGCTCGCTCTATCTGGTGCAGCTGTGCCGGGCGAGGGGGCGCTGGGTGGGCTGCTGGCTTTCAGTCAGTCGCAGCCGATTATCTGGCCCAGTCTGGCTTTGGTGATCGCTACCGGGGTGGCTGTGCTGATGTTTTCGGCGTTGCGCCGTAATACCGTCGGCTTACTGGGGCAGGGGGCTGACGATGCGATCATGCCGCTGCTGAACACTGCTGCGGTGATCGGTTTTGGAGGTGTAGTTACTCAGACCGCAGGTTTCGCTCAGTTCGCCCAATGGATACTGGGGGTGGATCTGCCGCCACTGTTGTCGGTGTTCGCCTCGGTTAGCGTGGTCTCGGGCATCGTCGGCTCGTCATCTGGCGGCCTGCAGATTTTCATGCAGACCCTGGCACCGCGTTATCTGGAGATGGGGGTGGACCCCGAGGTGCTGCACCGTATCGCCAACATCACCGCTGGTGGGCTGGATTCGCTGCCACACTGCGGGGCAGTGATCGCGATGCTGATGATCATGGGGCTGACTCACAAGCAGGCGTACAAGGACATCTTCGTCATCACGGTACTGGTCCCCGTGATTGCGGCTTTGCTCTGCATCGCAGTCTTGAGCTTCTGATTGCTCGTGGCTGGGCAGCCCGGCGGCTGATAAGCTTGGCTAATTGCTTGGTCGGAAGTGGCACCGGAATTTGCGCTTTTGCCAAAGCACCGGTATGAAGTAAAAATTGACGCGCCGCTAACGATTTGCGGCTAGAGGAGTGAAGATGAGCGAGAGGTTGTCCATTCACCATGACCAGGCGAGTCACCAGTTCGTGACGACCGTCGATGGTGATCGTGCCTATCTGGCCTATATGGATCTGGGCAAGCAGACGCTGGACATCTATCGCACCTTTGTACCCAACGGCTTGCGTGGTCGTGGCATCGCCGCGGCGTTGACCGAGCATGCCCTGCAGTATGCCGAAGGCAAGGGCTACACGGTGATTCCGTCCTGCTCGTATGTCGAGCGCTACATGGAGCGACGTTCGCGTCACCAGTAGGAGTCTATTCGGCGTGGTGGACTGAAGCCCACCCTACGTGTGAATGCGGATACAAAAACGCCGGGCAATGCCCGGCGTTTTCATTGCTGTTGCGTCCTCAGCCGCGAGGGCGCTTGGGCAATACGTCCTTGAGCTTGGCGTGCATGCTGCGCAGGCTCTTCTCGGTGGTATCCCAGTCGATGCAGGCATCGGTGATGGATACACCGTATTTGAGGTCGCACAGATTCTTCGGAATCGACTGGCTGCCCCAGCCCAGGTGACTCTCGACCATCAGGCCAACGATGGAGTTGTTGCCTTCGAGAATCTGGTTGGCCACGTTCTCCAGAACCAGCGGCTGCAGTGCCGGGTCCTTGTTGGAGTTGGCGTGGCTGCAGTCGACCATGATGTTCGGGCGAATGCCGGCTTTCGTCAGTTCCTGCTCACAAATGGCAACGCTGACCGAATCGTAGTTGGGTTTGCCATTGCCGCCGCGCAGTACCACGTGGCCGTAGGCGTTGCCCTTGGTGGTGACGATGGACACGCCGCCTTCCTGGTTGATGCCGAGGAAGCGGTGCGGGCTGGAAACCGATTGCAGGGCGTTGATGGCCACGGTCAGACCGCCATCGGTACCGTTCTTGAAGCCAACTGCCGAGGACAAGCCCGAGGCCATTTCCCGGTGGGTCTGGGATTCGGTGGTACGTGCGCCGATGGCCGACCAGCTGATCAGGTCCTGCAGGTACTGCGGGGAGATCGGGTCGAGCGCCTCGGTGGCGGTGGGCAGGCCCATTTCCGCGAGGTCGCGCAGCAGCTTGCGGCCGATGTGCAGACCGTCCTGGATCTTGAACGAATCGTCCAGGTACGGGTCGTTGATCAGACCTTTCCAGCCGACCGTGGTACGCGGCTTCTCGAAGTACACGCGCATGACCAGGAACAGGCTGTCGGACAGCTCGGCAGCCAGGACCTTGAGGCGCTCGGCATACTCGTGAGCGGCCTTGATATCGTGGATGGAGCAGGGGCCGACGACCACGAACAGGCGATGATCCTTGCCGTCGAGAATGTCGCGTACAACCTGACGGCCATGGGCCACGGTCTTCAGTGCTGCATCTGTCAGGGGGATTTCGCGTTTGAGCTGATCGGGGGTGATCAGGGTTTCATTGGAGGCGACGTTGAGGTCGTCGATCGGTAAATCAGCCATCGTGCTATTCATCGGGTCAGGTCGTCAGGTCACGGGTGCCGGCCGCCAGCTATCCCCTATGGCGGTGCACAGCTAGTTGGTGCAGGGGGAGCCGAACCTTAGCGCGTACGGGGCGGCGCGACAATGGGCGTTAAGTTCAATAAGCCTCATAGAGTTGCAGCATGAGGTGGGTTATTGCTCTCGTTGCCGGTGGCTGCGCCGTATTCAGGCGAGATAGGGAAACTCGGCGGCATGCTTGGCGATCCAGTCCTGAGCGCATTGTTCGATGGCCATGGGGTGGCCTGACGCCTGTTCCAGCTGTTGTCGGTAATGCTGGATCTGGCAGACCTGCTCGACCATGCGCGCGCGGAACAGGGTGTCTTCATCGAGAAAGGCGATGCCTACCAGGTAATCGGTATCCTGGCGCCGACACCAGGCCACTACGCCGGGGTAGCGCGCCTGTTCGCCCAGTAGCGGGATGCGCAGTTCAACCGAGGTGCCACGGCGAAAGCCGCGTGACGAGTTGCATGCGACCCCACCCAGGCTGATATTGTTCAGCCGCTGCCGGGGAATGCAGGCCTGTTTTCGCAGTACCAGTTCCACCGGCATATCGCTTGGATGACGCAGAAACTTACGCATGAACACCGACCTTGAATGCAGGCAAACTGATATCAGTAAATTCAGTATAGCGACGCAATTGGAATTGACCGATCTGGATGCCGACCGCCGCCTGCTCGATCTTCCCGGTGCCTCACTGCTGGTGTTCACAAGCACGGGCTGTGCCAGCTGCCGTTGGGCACGTCAGGCCTTGCCGGGGATGTCGCTACCCATCGAGCGCCTGTGCTGGGTCGATGCTGGGCATAACGCGGGATTGGTGACGCGCTACGAGGTATTCCACTTGCCCGCGCTGTTTCTGGTCAAGGACGGTCATTTCTTTGGCGCATTGCACGCACCTATTACCCATTCCGATCTGGTTACCGCCATGGGCGAGGCCCTGCTTCGCCCGGCTGAGGAGCTTCCCTGATGTCTCAATACCCTGCGCCACGTATCGGCATCATCGGCACCGGTGCCATTGGCGGTTTCTACGGAATGCTCCTGGCTCGCGCTGGTCATGACGTGCACTTTTTGCTGCGCAGCGAGTACAGCGCGGTGGTCGAACGAGGTCTGCAGTTGAACAGCGCGGTACATGGTGCACTGAGCCAGGCGCTGGTACAGGCCTACCAGCATGTCGACGAGATGCCGCCGTGCGACTGGCTGCTGGTGGGCGCCAAGACAACGGCGAATGCCGAGCTGGCGCCGCTGATCGCCAAGGCTGCAGCGCCCGGTGCCAAGGTGGTGCTGTTGCAGAATGGCCTGGCGGTAGAGGACGAATTGCGTCCGCTGTTGAGCGCCGATCTGCATCTGTTGGGCGGGCTCTGCTACATCTGCGTGCACCGCAGTGCGCCAGGCGTGATCGAGCATCAGGCACTGGGGGCGATCAACCTGGCCTATCACTCCGGGCCTTTGGCCGACGATGAGGCACGGCTGGCGCTGGCCGAGGAGGGCGCGAGCCTGCTGCGCAGCACCGGCCTGGATTCGGCGGCAATGCGCGATCTGGCGCAGACGCGCTGGCAGAAGCTGGTGTGGAACATTCCTTATAACGGCCTGTCGGTGCTGCTCGATGCCGATACGCGGCGCCTGATGGGTAATCCCGACAGTCGCGCGCTGATCGCTGACATGATGCAGGAGGTGGTGCAGGCCGCTCAGGCGCTGGGTTACGCCATGCCGGACAGCTATGCGGACAAATTGCTGGCCGCGACGCAGCGCATGCCGGATTACTTGCCAAGCATGTACCACGACTTTGCCCAAGGGCGACCGGCCGAACTACATGCCATTTACGAGGCTCCGCTGGCAGCTGCGGACGCAGTGGGTTTCGCAATGCCCAGGGTGCGCGCCCTGTATCAAGCGCTTCGTTTCATTCAGGCTCGCCAGGAGGCTTAAACATGGGTAAGGGGCTAGGTGACAAACTTGTGCTGGCGATCTCTTCGCGAGCACTGTTCGATCTGAGCGAAAGCCACCAGATCTATGAAAGCGAAGGGGTGGAAGCCTATCGCCGCTATCAGATCGAGCATGAAGATGAAGTGCTGATGCCGGGCGATGCCTTTCCGCTGGTAGAGAAGTTGCTTGGACTGAACACGCGGCTCAGCGAGCAACGCGTGGAAGTCATCCTGGTGTCGCGCAACAGCGCCGATACCGGGCTGCGCGCGTTCAACTCGATCCAGCACTACGGGCTCGGCATATCCCGCGCAGCCTTCGTCGGCGGTCGTAGTCCCGACCCTTATCTGGCGGCCTTTGGCTGTCATCTGTTTCTGTCTACTCACGCCGACGATGTGCGCAACGCACTGAAAGCCGGTTTTGGTGCGGCCACGCTGCTTTCCGGTGGCGCGCGGCGAGCGAACAGCAACGAACTGCGTATCGCCTTCGACGGCGATGCCGTACTGTTCTCCGACGACTCCGAGCGCGTCTACCAGAGTGGCGGCCTCAATGCTTTCCAGGATCATGAGCGCGAAGCTGCTCGGCAAGCCTTGCCTGGCGGGCCTTTCAAGCCTTTTCTGGCCGCATTGCACAGCCTGCAGCAGGAGTTCCCCGAAGCAGACTGCCCGATCCGTACTGCGTTGGTCACTGCACGTTCGGCGCCAGCGCATGAGCGTGTGATTCGTACCCTGCGCGAATGGAATATTCGCCTGGATGAATCCTTCTTCCTCGGCGGGCTGGACAAGTCGGCGGTGCTCGAAGCCTTCGCTGCCGATGTGTTCTTCGATGACCAGACCGGGCACTGCGAAAAAGCCCGTCAGGTGGTGGCGACCGGTCACGTGCCCCATGGCGTCAGCAACGAGTTACTGCCCTGAGCCTGGGCCTGTGCAGGCGTCCAAACGTCTGCATATAGCCATTCGTCCTAAATAACGCTTCCGATCTTGCTTTGTCTGATGCGCTGCTAAGCTCAATCAAGGGCCTGCGCCAGCAGTCGAGGAGGCCGCGTGATCCGCTCGATACTCTATGCCACCGATCTGGGGCTTTATGCCTCCTACGTGCTGCAGCACGCTCTCGCTATGAGTCGCAGTTTCAAGGCCGATTTGTATGTGGTGCACGCGGTAGAACCCATGGGGTTGTTCGCTGAATCCGTTCTGCAGACGTACCTGGATGAGGACACCCTTGGGGAGCTGCGTCGTAATGGACTCAGTACCGTCATGGCCAGTATCGAGCAGCGCGTGCTGGAAGGGTTTCGCGACGAGCTGGGTGATGGTCAGCAGGATCTCCAGTTGATTCGTGCGGTGCGTGTGCTTCAGGGGGATCCGCCTGCGGTGATTCTTGAGGAGGCGCAGAAACTTGGGGTGGATCTGTTGGTCGTAGGCAGTCATAGCCACGGCGCGGAATTGGCCGTGCCGCTTGGACGCACTGCAGCACGCATCGTGCAGTTGTCGGAGGTGCCGGTGTATCTGGTGCCCATGCTGCAACACCGTGGACACGGGGATCTGTAAAGAGGGCTAATAAAACGTTCTAGGATGTTCGATTAAACCAATAATATGGTTATATACGGCATTGGCAGTTGTTGGCCTGCCTTACTGCTCTGAGGGAAATTTATGAAGCTTCAGCAATTGCGCTACATCTGGGAAGTTGCGCACCACGACCTCAACGTATCGGCTACCGCTCAGAGCCTGTATACCTCGCAGCCAGGGATCAGCAAGCAGATTCGCTTGCTCGAAGATGAGCTGGGCGTGGAAGTCTTCGCCCGCAGCGGCAAGCACCTGACCCGCGTGACCCCAGCCGGGGAGCGCATCATCACCACGGCCGGCGAAATTCTGCGCAAGGTCGAAAGCATCAAGCAGATTGCCCAGGAGTTCTCCAACGAGAAGAAGGGCACGCTGTCCATCGCCACCACCCACACTCAGGCTCGATACGCTCTGCCGCCTGTGATCAGTGCCTTCATCAAGCAGTACCCGGACGTCGCCTTGCACATGCACCAGGGCACGCCGACGCAGATCGCCGAGATGGCTGCCGATGGCAGTGTCGACTTCGCCATCGCCACCGAAGGTCTTGAGCTGTTCAACGACCTGATCATGATGCCCTGCTACCGCTGGAATCGCTGCGTGGTGGTGCCGCAAGGGCATCCCTTGACCAAGCTGCCGAAGTTGACCCTCGAAGCCCTGGCCGAGCATCCCATCGTTACTTACGTATTCGGTTTCACCGGGCGTTCGAAACTGGACGAAGCCTTCAGTCATCGCGGTCTGACGCCCAAGGTGGTATTCACCGCCGCCGACGCCGACGTGATCAAGACCTACGTGCGCCTTAACCTGGGTGTCGGCATCGTGGCCAAGATGGCGGTCGACGCCAAGCTCGATCCGGATCTGGTGGTGCTCGACGCCGATGACCTGTTCGAGCCCAGCGTGACCAAGATCGGTTTTCGTCGTGGCACCTTCCTGCGTGGCTTCATGTGCGATTTCATCGAGCGTTTCGCCCCTCACCTGACCCGCGAGATGCTTGCCAAGGCGGTGCAGTGCCACAATAAATCCGAACTCGAAGAGCTGTTCGCGGGCGTCGAGTTACCGATGCACTGAAGCAAAACTGGAACGAAAAATGGCGCCCAAGGGGCGCCATTTTCGTTTCTGCACGGGAGCGATCAGTGGCTCAGGTGCAGGCCGCACTCGCGATTGTCTTCACCCTTGGTCGGGTCGAAGTAATCGAACTCGTTCGGCAGATCGTGGGCGACCAGGTACTGATACAGGTCCTTCGAGGACCAGTGCAGCAGCGGGGCGACCTTGATCAGGCCGTCCGGGTTGATGCTGATCGGGTCCATTTGCGCGCGCACGGCGGTGTCGGTGGCACGCAGGGCAGTGAACCAGACGCTTGGAGCGGTCTCGCGCAGGGCACGGGCGAAGGGCTCGAGCTTCACTTCCTCGGTGAACGCGGCGTGGCGCGGATCATCCAGGCCTGGAACCGGGCCGTCTACGGCCTCGCGGTGCGCGCGCGAGCGCTTGGGCAGGTAGGTGATCAGGTTGAGATTGAGCTTGCGCGCCACTTCATCGGCGAAGCGATAGGTGGCTTCGGTGTTGTAGCCGCTGTCCATCCAGACCACCGGGATATCCGGTTTGACCTGGCTGACCATGTGCAGGATCACCGCTTCGAACGGGCGGAAGTTGGTGGTGCAGATGGCGGGCTTGCCCAGTCCGATGGCCCACTGCACCAGTTTTTCAGGCTGGTTGCCGAGTTCGGCGTTGAGCGCGTCCAGGTCGAGTTCCATGCTGAGGACTCCAGGTCATGTGCGTGAAGGCGCGATGGTAGCAAAGGCTGGTTATGCGGCTAAATAACTAAGACTGTTATTACCCTTTCTTATGGTTATAAGAAGGGCGCATTGCGCAGCTCAGGCCCAGCGGCTAGAGTGCCGGCTCCTTTTTGGCTCAACCGAGGAGTGGCCTGTGGAAATCGCGTGTCTCGACCTGGAAGGTGTTCTGGTTCCGGAAATCTGGATCGCCTTTGCGGAAAAAACCGGTATCGAGTCGCTCAAGGCGACCACCCGCGACATCCCCGATTACGATGTGCTGATGCAGCAACGCCTGCGCATTCTCGATGAGCACGGCCTCAAGCTGAAGGACATCCAGGACGTGATCGCTACCCTGAAGCCGCTCGATGGCGCCGTGGAGTTCGTTGACTGGCTGCGTGAACGTTTCCAGGTGGTGATTCTCTCCGACACCTTCTACGAGTTCTCCCAGCCGCTGATGCGTCAGCTCGGTTTCCCGACTTTGCTATGCCACCGCCTGATCACTGACGAGAACGATCGCGTGGTCAGCTACCAACTGCGTCAGAAAGATCCCAAGCGTCAGTCGGTCATCGCCTTCAAGAGCCTGTACTACCGCGTTATCGCAGCTGGCGACTCGTACAACGATACCACCATGCTCAGCGAAGCCCATGCCGGCATCCTGTTCCATGCGCCGGAAAACGTGATTCGCGAGTTCCCGCAATTCCCGGCCGTGCACACCTTCGAAGCCCTCAAGCAAGAGTTCCTCAAGGCGTCGAATCGCAAGCTGAGTCTGTAACACCAATGCATGAAAAACGCCGCGATTTCGCGGCGTTTTTCGTTGGGGGCGCTTATTCGCTCGTTTCCGGCAAGCGTTCCAACGTTTCCAGCAGCACTTTCACCTTGGTGATTGACTCTTGATATTCGGCCTGCCAGTTGGAGTCGGCGACGATGCCGCCGCCACCCCAGCAACTGACCTTGCCATCCTTGACCAGCAGGCTGCGAATGGCGATGGAGCTGTCCATCTCGCCGCGCACGTCGAGATACAGCAGCGAACCGCAATAGAGCCCGCGCCGTGTCGGCTCCAGCTCATCGATGATCTGCATGGCGCGGATCTTTGGTGCGCCGGTGATGGAGCCGCCGGGGAAACTACCGGCGATCAGGTCCAGCGCGTCCATGCCGGGCGCCAGCTCAGCGGTGACGCAACTGACCAGATGATGCACGTTGGGATAGCTCTCCAGGGCGAACAACTCCGGTACTTTCACTGAACCGATGCGGCAGCTGCGGCCCAGATCGTTGCGCAGCAGGTCGACGATCATCAGGTTCTCGGCGCGATCCTTGCGGCTTGCCAGCAACTCTTGCGCCTGTAGCTGGTCGTCATCGGCGTCATGGCCGCGGCGCCGAGTGCCCTTGATCGGACGGGTTTCCACCTGACCGTTGCTGACCTTGAGAAAGCGTTCGGGCGACAGGCTGAGAATGGCGTCGCCATCGCCCAGGCTCTGAAAACCCGAGAAAGGCGTGGGGCAGGCCTGGCGCAGTGCCAGGTAAGCGGCCCAGGGATCGCCCGCGCAGGGCGCCTGAAAGCGCTGAGCGAAATTCACCTGATAGCAATCGCCAGCGAGGATGTAGCCCTGGATGCGCTCGATCGCCTGGCGGTAGCGGTGCTGATCGATAGCGGCCTGGAACGGCTGGGTCAGTCGGAAGGGCGTGAGTTCCTCGCTATGCGGTGCTTCGAACAGCGTCTGCAGGCGCTGACGCTCTGCCTCCGGCAGGGCCGGGTGAAACAGCAGGCCGCTGGTACCTAGCTGGTGATCGCTGATCAGCGCCCAGGCGTAGAGACCAAAACGGGCATCCTCGAGATCAAGATCATCGACGCTCTGCTCGGGCAGCACTTCCAGGCGGCGGCCGAAGTCATAAGACAGGTAGCCGATCAAACCACCGACGAATGGCAGCTCCTGCTGCGCTGGTGCCTCGGCGGGCCCAAGGCTCTGTAATGCACCTCGCAGGCGTTGCAGAAAGTCGTTGGCCGATTCGTCGGGCATGGGCGCCAGTTCTGCCAATGGCCAGGCGCTCATAAGGTCATAGCGTCCACGCTTGGCACTCGGTCGTCCGGCATCCAGCAGTACGGCACCGGGGGCCTGGCGAATGCGCTGGAAGTAGTCGCTGGGGTCGGTGCGGTAGGGAAGAGGGTGCAGAGAGCAGCTGGGCATGCGTGGCAGTCGAATGGGGTGAAGGAGCGATTGTAGTCCGCCGCTGATATTCATCCTAGAGCTTCGGCCAGGTTTACTCCGGTACGCTCGGCTGATTAGTATGGAGTCGTGCCAGGATGTTGAACTGCCGTACCAAAACAATAATGAATGAAGGAATCCAGGCCATGGATGTAGTGATCGGCCCTGCCGCTGGAAGCCTGTTGCGTTCAAAGCTGTCGCCGCCCCAGGCATCTGCGGACTATCTGGCAAGACCCCAGGTGGAAGCCGCGCTTTCGGCCCACCCACATGCCCGCCTCGTGCTGTTTTGTGCTCCTGCTGGCTTTGGCAAGACCACCGCGTTGGCGAGGCTGGTCGAACAGCGTCGTCAGGCCGGTAGCGCTGTTGCCTGGCTATCGTTGGGCTCTGCAGATGATGAGCCGGTCCGTTTCTTCCAGCAACTGATCGACGCATTGGGTCGCGCACTGCCCGGCCTGGGTGATTACGCCCTGGGCTACCTGCGCAATACCATGCGCGTGCCAGTCGAGGCCGTGATGGAAAGCCTGCTGGTGGATCTGTCGCAGCGCTCGGAACCGCTGTTGCTGGTGCTCGACGACCTGCATCTGATTCAGGATGGCGAATTGCTCGCCGCACTCAATCGCCTGGTCAAGATGGCGCCACCGAGTTTCACCCTGGCCATCGGTAGCCGTTCGCAGCCCGCCCTGAGTCTTGCCACGTTACGGGCCAAGGGATTGTTGCTGGAACTGGGCAGTGATGAGCTCAGACTCAATCCTGAAGAGACGCGCGGTTATCTGGAGCGCAGCGGCCTGCGGCTCGATCCAGAGACGTTCGGCGCGCTTTACCGTCATACCGAGGGCTGGGTGGTTGGGGTGCATCTGGCCAGTCTGTGGCTGCGCAACCACCCGCAACCGGTTGAGCACCTTGCCGAGTTGGGCGCAGACAAGAATGTGGTAGGCGATTACTTGCTGCGCTCGGTGTTCGAGCAGTTGCCTGGCGAGCGCCAGGAACAGCTGTTGGCGCTGGGGGTGGCGCAGCAGCTCAGTGGCGAGCTGGTCAATGCTTTGACCGCGCGCCAGGATGGCCAGCAATTGCTGGAAGAGCTGGAGGCCATGCAACTGTTTCTCCTGCCCATGGATCGCGAGCGCCAGTGGTATCGCTTCCATAATCTGTTCGCCGAGTTTCTCCGTAGCCGTCTCAAGGACCGCGACCCAGAGCGTTTCAAGCAGCTGCATTTCAATGCCAGCCTGTGGTTCACCACCCACCACATGCAGAACCTGGCCATCGAGCACGCCTGCCTTGCCGAAGACGCCGAGATGCTGGCCGCGCTGCTCGACGGTTGCGGTCTGGAGCTGATCAATCGCGGACAGCTCAACCTCATCTACAAATGGCGACAACATGTGCCGGACGAAATTGCCGCGCGCTTTCCGGTGTTAGTGCTTGCCGATGTCTGGACTCGCGCGGCCGAGCTGGGCCTGAACGAGGCCAATGGCATGCTCGATGAGCTACTGGAGCGCTGGTCCGAGTCGCGCACGAGCGGGCCGTTGAGTGACAAGGTGCTGGCAACTCTGGCGATCAAGGCGGTGATCGCCTTGCAGAAGGATGACCTGGATACCTGCGTCGATCTGGCGCAACGCATCGAGGCGCAGCTGGGACAGCATACTGCGTTTCTCGAAGTGGCGATCCTCACCGTTGGCGCCTTGGCCAGCGTCATGCTTGGCAAGGCCGAGCATGCGCGCAAGTTGCTGGCGCTGGCGCAGCAGCGCAACCATTTCCTCGAAGGCCGTTATCTGGACATGCAATTGGCCAATGTGGACGTTCTCCTGTGTCTGGAGCTGGGGCGGGTAAAGCAGGCGCAGTTGCTGTTCGAGCAGTTGCGTGCCCGAATGATGCCCTGGTTCGGTGAGAAGTCCCGGGCCCTGGTTCTACCAACCATCAGTGAGTCACTGATCGCCTATCACCAGGGCCGTCTGGACGGTCTGCATGATCGACTGCGCTGGGCCTTGGCCACGGTCGATGTGATCAACCCGATCGACCTGTATGCCCAGGCCATGCTTTGCCTGGCGCGGGTTCAGCGTCAGCAGGACGCGCCTAAAGAAGCGATCGCGACCCTGGTGCTGATGCAGAACCTGGCGGCGCGCAACCATTCCTGGCGCTTCTATGTGCAGGCCGTGGGCGAGGAGATTGCGCTGATTCTGCAGGAGCCGGTGCCCGACCGTAGCAAGCGCGCAGAACAGCGTCTTAAATCGGTGGATTGGAGCAAGCTGGCGGGGTATTACACGCAGTGCAGTTTCAACCCGGTGCCGTGGGTGCTCGGCCTGACCCGTGTTCGTCTGCAGCAGGCGCGTGGCTATTTCAGCGAAGCGCTGCATGAGATCACCCAGTTGCGCGGCCAGTTGCAGGATGGCCGGCATGGGCTGCATCAGCTGCGTCTGGATCTGCTTGCTGCGCTGAGCTACCAGCGCCTGGGCTACCGGGAGCGCGCGCAGAGTCTGCTGGTGCAGTGCCTGATCAGCGCCGAGCGAGAAGAGGCGCGCAGCCTGTTCATCGAGGAAGGTGAGGCCATACGCCAGTTGCTGCAGCAGTTGGAGTCCGTCGAACGTCAGCCGGCGCTGCAAGCTTTCATCCGTAGTCTGTTGAGCGTCTGGCCCGGTCAGGAGTCGCCTCACACCATGGTTGTTCTGGAGGAGGGGCTGACCGAGCGCGAGCGCGAGGTGGTCTGTCTGGCCGCCAAGGGCATGTCCAATGATGAAATCGGCCAGCAGTTGGCGCTGGCCCTGGGTACCGTCAAATGGCACCTGCACAACATCTACGAAAAGCTCAAGGTGCGTAATCGTACTCAAGCCATCCGCCGTGCCCGCGAACTGAGCCTGCTCGAATCATGAACAGCCAGAACTTGTCCTGCCAAGCCGCTGCGCCGCTGCTGCTTACCAAGCTGTATCCCGCCCATGCCGAGGACGCGCCGCAGCTGGAGCGGGTGGCCTTGCTCGAGCGTTTGCTGGACGCCAGCGAGCAGCGCCTGATCGTCCTCAGCGCACCCGCCGGCTTCGGCAAGAGCACCGTCCTCAGCCAGCTGCGCAGTCGTTTGCAGGGGCAGGGGACGCGGGTCGCCTGGCTGTCGTGCGATGAAAGCGACAGCGAACCAGCGAGGTTTCTGCAGTACCTGGTTGCGGCGGTTGCCGCAGTCTGTCCCGGTTTCGGCGGTAACGCTGCGGCGCTGCTGCAGGGCGAGATCAGTTGGCCGCTGGAGGCGGTGATAGATGCGCTGCTCGATGATCTGAAAGGCCTGTCGGAAGCGCTCTATCTGATGCTCGACGACTTTCACCGCATCCGCCATCCATCCCTTGGTCAGGGCGCGCGCTATCTGATCGAGCGCCTGCCCAAGCAAGTGCGCCTGGTCGTCAGCACTCGTTATCAACCGCGTTTTCTCGAAGAGCCGCCATTGCTCGGCGCCTGGGCGTTCTGGCTCAAGGCCGAGGATCTGCGTCTGACGCGCGCGGAAACGGCTGCGTATCTGCGTACCATCAAAGGTCTTGCGCTTGAGGAAAGCGAACTCAACCAGCTGTATACGCGCACGGAAGGCTGGATCACCGCGTTGCACCTGGCGGCGCTGGCCTTGCCGCGCCAGCATAATCGCGCGGCCTTTCTCGCGGGCCTGTCAGGGACCGAACGCAACATCGCCGATTATCTGGCCGAGGATGTGGTGGCCAGCCTGCCGGAAACCGTGCAGCTGTTTCTCGACCAGACCTCGGTCCTCGACGAATTCAACGTCGAGTTGTGCAACGCGCTGACTGGGCGCCAGGACGGTCGCGACATGCTACGCCGGCTGCAGGCCGAGCAACTGTTCGTGATTGTGCTGGACGAGCAGGGCGAATGGTTCCGTTATCACCACCTGTTTGCCGACTTCCTTCAGGGACGCCTGGCCAGGCGCGGCGACCCGGTTCATCTGTTGCACGCCGCTGCGCGCTGGTGCGAGAACCATGATCTGGCCGACAAGTCGATCAAATACGCCCTGCGCGCTCGCGATTACGCTTTCGCCGCCGAGCTGTTGGAGCGCCAGGGCGCGCGTCTGATCGCCGGTAACCGGGTCTACGGCATCCTCGCCATTCTCAAGGACATTCCACCGCTGGTGATCAACGAGCAGCCGGTGTTCCAGATTTTCTATGCCTGGCAGCTGGCCTTCGAACAGAAATTTGCCGAGTCCGAGGCGTTGATCGAGGAGGTCAGCGCACGCCTGACGCAAGGGCGTGGCAAGGGCATCCACTTCGGTCTGATCGAGCTGCTGGCTGCCGCTCAGGTGCTCAAGGCGCTGGTGTTGCTTTATCAGGACAAACTCGACGCCTGCCTCAAGGTCGCCAGTCATTGGCTGGCGCTGGTGCCCAAGAATCAGCCGGTATTTCGCGCCAGCCTGGCTTGCGTGCAGGCAGCGGCGTTCGCCTTGCTCGGTGAGTTCGGTGAGGCGGCCAAGGCGATTGCCGTGGCACGGGAGAACCTGCGTCAGTGCGAAAGTGAGTACTTGCACGTGATGGCCAGCTTGATCGAGGCGCTGATCTGCAAGGAGTACGGCGAACTGGAGCGTGGTCGCGCCCTGGCCGAGGCCGCACGGGCAAGGGTCGAGCATGTGTTTGGGCGGCGCAGCCGGGTTGGCGGTCCGCTCGGGCTGGCCTATGCCGATCTGCTTTACGAACAGGATCGGCATGCTGCGATTCTCGCCGAGCTGCCGCTGGCCACCACCTGGCGTGATGTTGCCACGCCGGTGGAGTTGATCAGTCGCGGCAAGCTGGTCATGGCGCGTGCGCGCTTCTTTGCCGGTGCCGGTGAGCAGGGGCTGGAAGAGCTCGACGAGTGGTTGAGTGGTTTGCAGGGCCCGGGCTATGAGCGGGTATTTGCCATCGCCATGGGTTGCAAGGTGCAGTTCCTGCTGTGGCTGCGCAGGCCGAACGAGGCGCAGCGTATCTATCTGCAGTTGGAGCGCCATCTCGCGGTACTACCCATCGAACGCTATGGCGATGCACATACGGCGCTAGCGCTGAGCCAGGCGCGCCTGGCGCTGAGCGAGCAATGGGTGGAAAGAGCCCAGGCCTGCCTGGAGGCGTGCCTGACCAAGCAGCGGGCGGACCACCAGCGTGATCGGCGCCTGCACCTGAGCTTGCTACTGTCGGTGGCTTACTGGAGCAAAGGTAACAGCGAAAAAGCCTTCGCGCTTTTGCAAGCGACGCTCGAAGAGGCCTGGCAATGCGGCTATCGCCGCTTGTTTCAGGATGACGCACTGTGGCTGCTGCCGCTCTGGAATGCCTGGAGCCGCGCCGAGCCCAAGCGCGCCTCTGTCTGGCAGGGCGTTGCCGAAATACTTCGCGAGCAGTGCCGCAGGTTGGCTATCGATCCTGAAAGCCTCGAGGAAAATCAGGGGGTCAGCCATCGCGAGCGGGAGATATTACGGCTCGTGGCAGCGGGTCTGTCGAATCGCGATATCGCCGAGGCGGTGCACTTGTCCGAGGCCACTATCAAATGGCATCTGCATAACCTGTTTTCCAGGTTGGGTGTACGCAGCCGTACGCAAGCAGTGCTCAAAGGCAAGAGCCTGGGACTGCTGAGCGAGGCATGAGAAGGCGTGCAGGTGAGGGAGGTAAGGCGAACTGGCGGCGCTGCATTGAGCGAGTCGTAAGGTGCCGCGGCACCTTACGACGTTCGCGGGTCAGACTTCCTTGCTGACGATGTGGCCAAACAACTCCTGGGAGAAGCGCACACGCTCTTCGGCGCTTTCCTGAATGCCCTTGGCTTTCAGTTCTTCCAGGCGGGCTTCCACGGCATGGGCGCGGTGGGTCAGGCCACAGTCGTTGGCGATCTGGATGTTCAGGCCGGGGCGGGCATTGAGCTCGAGAATCAGCGGACCCTTGTCCTGGTCCAGCACCATGTCCACGCCGATGTAACCCAGGCCACACAATTCGTAGCAACCGGCAGCGAGCTTCATGAAGCCGTCCCAGTTCGGCAGTTGCACGCCGTCCACCGCGTTGGTGGTGTCCGGGTGCTTGCTGATCTTGTTGTTCAGCCAGGTGCCGCGCAGGGTAACGCCGGTGGCGAGGTCCACACCCACGCCGATGGCGCCCTGGTGCAGGTTGGCCTTGCCGTTGGACTGACGCGTCGGCAGGCGCAGCATGGCCATTACCGGGTAGCCCATCAGCACGATGATGCGGATGTCCGGCACGCCTTCGTAGCTGATGCTCTTGAAGATGGTGTCCGGGGTGACGCGGTACTCGATCAGCGCGCGGTCACGGTGACCGCCGAGCGAGTACAGGCCGGAGAGAATGCTGGAAATCTGCTGCTCCAGCTCCTCGTGGCTGACGATCTTGCCGGATACCGTCTTGAAGCGATCCTCGAAGCGGTCGGCGATCACCAGGATGCCGTCGCCACCGGCGCCCTGCGCCGGCTTGATGACGAAATCGGTGCGCCCGGCGATGATCTCGTCGAGCTTGTCGATTCCCTTCTCGGTTTCGATGATGCCGTACATCTCGGGCACATCGATGCCGGCCTCGATGGCCCGCTCCTTGGTGATGATCTTGTCGTCGACGATGGGGTACAGGTGCCGTTTGTTGTACTTCAGCACGTAGTCCGCATTGCGTCGGTTGATGCCCATGATGCCTTTGGCTTCAAGGGCCTTCCACGTCTTGATCAGGCCGAACATGGTCTTAGTCCTTGAGGAAGGCTTTGAAACGGAACAGTTCGGTCAGGCGGTAGCCGCGGTAACGACCCATCGCCAGCATGAAACCCACCAGGATCAGCAGGATCGCCGGGAAGGTGAACACGAAGTACACCAGCTCCGGCACGCTCATCAGCAGGTGCGCGATGGTGGCGGCGAACAGGGTGCCGATGGCGACCTTGAACGCATGACTGCCGCCACGCTCTTCCCAGGTGATCGACAGACGCTCGATGGTCATGGTCAGAATCACCATCGGGAACAGTGCTACCGACAGGCCGCGCTCCAGGCCCAGCTTGTGACTGAACAGGCTGATGGTGGCGATCAGTACCACGACGAAGGTCAGCACGACCGACAGGCGCGGCAGCATCTGCAGCTTCAGATGTTCCAGATAGGAGCGTAGCGACAGCCCGAGCGCAGTGATCACGGTGAACAGGAAGATGCCGAAGCCCAGTTGGGTTTCACGGAAAGCAAGGGCGATCAGCACCGGGGTAAAGGTACCCAGGGTCTGCAGGCCGCCGAGGTTGCGCAGGATCAGGATGACCAGCACGCCGATCGGGATCATCACCATGATCATGAACGTCTGCTGGGTCTGCAGCGGCAGGCCGTACAGCGAGTACTCAAGGAAGCTGGCGTCGGTGTTCTCGTCGGTCAGTTTGGCCAGGCGGATGGCGTTCATCTCGCTGTTGTTCAGGCTGAAGCTGACTTGCGCCTGGCGGCCGCCTTCGAGGCTGACCAGATCGCTATCGCCGATCCACCAGACCAGGCGGTCTTCCGGCAGGCCTTGTTCACCAGATTCCGGGTTGAAGTACAGCCATTTCTGGCCATTGAAACTACGCAGCCACAACTCCGGCGACTGAGCAACCTCGGCCTGCAGGCGAATGGTGTGTACGCGCTCCATCGGCACGTGGGCGATGGACAGCAGTAGATCGACGACCTTGGCCTTGTTGGCGGTGGAGGCATCGCCGCCGAGCAGCAGCTTCACGTTGTCGTCGTTGACGTTGTTGGCGCGCTTGATGGTTTCGCTGATGAAGGTCTCGACATCCGCCGAGTGCTGGCGAATCGGTGCCAGCAGGGCTTCGGCTGCGATCTTCTCAGGGCCTTCGACCGGGATGCTGTCGCGGAAGATCGGGCCTTTTGCAGGTGCCTGCTCGCCGCTGTAACGCTTGGTCAGTACCAGGCGATAGTAGAGGGTCTGTTTGCCATTGGCACGGCGTGCCGACCAGGTGACACGGCGGTTGCCGTCGACACGGTTGACGCTGACACCGTAATTGTTGGAGATGAAGCTCTCGTTGAGGCTTACATAATCCTGGTTCAGTGGCGGCACGAACATCTGCAGCTTCACCGGCTCACGCGGCGTCGCCTGGAATTCGACCTTGGCATCGATGTTCCACAGGTCGTCGGTCTCGTCCTCGGTCACCGGAATGCCGAGAATGAAGATTTGGTATGCCGTAATCAGAACGCCCAGGGCCACCAAGAGGGTGATCAGGACTTTCAGATGCAGGTTCAGAGAGCGCATGGGAATTACTCGCCAGGGGTTGCGTCATTGGTGCAGTCGGGTTTGCCAGCTGCATATTTAAGGCTTGGATCGACCATGGCTTCAAAGTGCTTGAGCGCTTCGGAGCCGATCAGAAGCGGGTATTGGAATGCGCTTCGGTCGGTCAAGTTCACTTCGATCGTGCGCAGGGTCTTGCCCATGCACAGTTCAAGGTCGATTACCGGGCGTGCCGTGTAGGTCTTGCCTTCATCGGGATCGTAGTCGCCGGCACGGCGTTTGATCTTGCTGATACGCGCCAGCGGACGCTCGATTGTGCGCTCATGCGTATCGTCGATGGCCAGCACGAAACGCACCCAGGTTTCTCCGTCACGCTTGAAGCGTTTGATGTCGCGGGCGCTCAAGGACGCAGTTTTGGCACCGGTATCGAGTTTGGCGGCTACCTGCAGGTCCAGTTCTTCTACGTGGATATATTCGTTCAGACCATAGATTGCCTTGCCCATGGCCAGAGTCGGGCAGGACAAGGTCAGCAGGCAGATCAGCAAAGAGAAGGATTTCAGTCTCATGTGTCCTTGAGAAGGTATTGCCAGGGGCGGGATGGAGGGCCGCATCTGGCGGCATCCTGCCATACAACTGTTTGCCATGAAGTCTAGCAGGCATGGCAAGAGGCGATGGCTGGGCGTGAACGGGCGGATTCTAACATGGGGATTTTCCGTGCTGACAGACGCTTATGTAGCTTTCTGCAAGTAGGGTAGCGGTTTGTTTGATCGGGTGAGCTGTATATATTGTCGACAATACTTTAGTCTGCTTTGACGTTTTCGGCTTTAAAGCGTAATTTTGTCGCGACTAAAGCTGTTGGTGTCGACAATCATGCTGCTTGAATCAGTTGTCTCTACATCGCCTCAGGTGGATTCGGAAACGCTTTCCGAACATGTCTTTCGCCTGATCCAGGCGGCCATCGTCAAGGGCGAGATCGCTCCGGGCAGCAAGATCTCTGAGCCCGAGCTGGCGCGCACCTATGGCATCAGCCGTGGCCCGCTGCGCGAGGCGATCCATCGCCTGGAAGGGCAGAAGCTGCTGGTGCGGGTGCCGCATGTGGGCGCGCGCGTGGTGTCGCTCAGTCATGCCGAGTTGGTCGAGCTGTACGAGATTCGCGAGTCGCTCGAAGGCATGGCTTGCCGACTGGCCGCCGAGCGTATGACCCAGCACGAGATCGACGAACTGCGCCGGGTGCTGGAGCTGCACGAGCAGGACGCCGCCTTCAAGGCCGGTGTCGGCTATTACCAGCAGGAAGGCGACTTCGACTTCCACTACCGGATCATCCAGGGCAGCGGCAATCGCACCCTGGCCAAGCTGCTGTGCGACGAGCTGTACCAACTGGTGCGTATGTACCGCCTGCAGTTCTCCACCACGCCCAATCGGCCGCATCAGGCCTTCGCCGAGCATCACCGCATTCTCGACGCCATCGAAGGCCGTGATGGCGAGCTGGCCGAATTGCTGATGCGCCGCCACATCGGCGCCTCCAAGCGCAATATCGAGCGCCACTACGTTTCCCAAAGCGGACAGGAAGCGCTCGCCACTTCATCCAAGACCCGAGGTGATTCATGATCCAGCTTTCCGCCGGCCAGCGTTTCCGCCAGGCCCTCACCGAAGAAAGTCCTCTGCAGGTGATCGGTGCGATCAATGCCAATCATGCCCTGCTGGCCAAGCGCGCCGGTTTCCGCGCCATCTATCTCTCTGGTGGCGGCGTGGCGGCTGGCTCGCTCGGCCTGCCGGACCTGGGCATCAACACCCTGGATGATGTGCTCACCGACGTGCGCCGCATCACCGATGTCTGTGACCTGCCGCTGCTGGTGGACATCGACACCGGCTTCGGACCCAGCGCCTTCAATATCGAGCGCACCATCAAGAACCTGATCAAGGCCGGCGCCGCTGCCGCGCACATCGAAGATCAGGTCGGCGCTAAGCGCTGCGGCCATCGTCCGGGCAAGGAGATCGTCTCCTGCGAGGAGATGGTCGACCGCGTGAAGGCCGCCGCCGATGCCAAGACTGACCCGGACTTCTTCCTCATCGCCCGCACCGACGCCATCCAGGCCGAGGGCGTCGATGCCGCCATCGAACGCTGCCAGGCCTATGTCGAAGCTGGTGCCGACGGCATCTTCGCCGAGGCCGCCTACGACCTGCCGACCTACGCGCGCTTCGTCAAGGAGCTGAATGTGCCGGTGCTGGCCAACATCACCGAATTCGGTGCCACGCCGCTGTTCAGCCGTGACGAGCTGGCCTCGGTCGGCGTGGCCATCCAGCTCTACCCGCTGTCGGCCTTCCGCGCGGCGAACAAGGCAGCGGAAAGTGTCTACACCTCGATTCGCCAGAACGGCCACCAGAAGGACGTGATCGAGCTGATGCAGACTCGTGCCGAACTCTACGACCGCATCGGCTATCACGCCTTCGAGCAGAAGCTCGATGCGCTGTTCGCCGCCAGCAAGAAGTAAGGCCGTAGCCAGGATGCAATCCGGGGCGGTTGGCAGGTTGCCTGACTGCCTCCGGGCCACGCGCGTAGCAAGTAGGGTGGGCCGGGCGGCGATCCGTTTCAGCCCACCGCATCAGCGCTGCTGGTGCGGTGATGCGGTGATGCAGATCACCGTCCGGCCCACCACGCAGAGAGCAACAGAACAAAAAGAGTCGAGGAGATAGCGATGAGCACCACCGAAACCACCACTCTGGGCTTCAAGCCGAAGAAATCCGTCGCCCTGAGCGGTACCGCCGCCGGCAACACCGCCCTGTGCACTGTTGGCCGCACCGGCAATGATCTGCATTACCGTGGCTATGACGTGCTCGATTTCGCCAACCGCTGCGAGTTCGAGGAGATCGCCCACCTGCTGGTGCACGGCAAACTGCCCAACCAGGCAGAACTGGCTGGCTACAAGGCCAAGCTCAAGGCCCTGCGCGGTCTGCCGGCCGGGGTCAAGGCGGCGCTGGAGCAACTGCCGCCCTCGGCGCACCCGATGGATGTGATGCGCACTGCCGTGTCCGTACTGGGCTGCCTGGCGCCGGAGAAGGACGACCACAACCATCCGGGCGCCCGCGATATTGCCGACAAGCTGATGGCCTCCCTCGGTTCCGCACTGCTGTACTGGTACCACTACAGCCACAACGGCAAGCGCATTGAGGTGGACACCGACGACGACTCCATCGGTGGTCACTTCCTGCACCTGCTGCATGGCGAGAAGCCTCGCGAGTCCTGGGTGCGCGCCATGCACACCTCGCTGAACCTGTATGCCGAGCACGAATTCAATGCCTCCACCTTCACCTCGCGGGTGATCGCCGGTACCGGCTCCGACCTGTTCTCCTGCATCGCCGGCGCCATCGGTGCGTTGCGCGGGCCGAAACACGGCGGCGCCAACGAGGTGGCGTTCGAGGTGCAGAAACGCTACGACAGCCCGGACGAGGCCGAGGCCGACATCCGCGAGCGGGTAGGGCGCAAGGAAGTGGTGATCGGCTTCGGCCACCCGGTCTACACCGTCAGCGACCCGCGCAACAAGGTGATCAAGGAAGTGGCGCGCGAGCTGTCCATGGAGCAGGGCAACACCAAGATGTATGACATCGCCGAGCGCCTGGAGAGTGTCATGTGGGAGATCAAGAAGATGTTCCCTAACCTCGACTGGTTCAGCGCCGTGAGCTACCACATGATGGGCGTGCCCACCGCGATGTTCACTCCGTTGTTCGTCATCGCCCGCACCGCCGGCTGGTCGGCGCACGTCATCGAGCAACGCATCGACGGCAAGATCATCCGCCCGAGCGCCAACTACACAGGCCCCGAAGACCTGAAGTTCGTGCCGCTCGAGGAGCGCAAATAACCATGAATGACACCCTGAATAGCCAATACCGCAAGCGCCTGCCCGGCACCGCGCTGGATTACTTCGACGCCCGCGAGGCAGTCGAGGCGATCCAGGTCGGCGCCTGGAGCAAGTTGCCCTACACCTCGCGCGTGCTTGCCGAGCAACTGGTGCGCCGCTGCGCGCCGCAGGACCTGAGCGCTGCGCTGGAGCAACTGGTCCATCGCAAGCGCGACCTGGACTTTCCCTGGTACCCGGCACGCGTGGTCTGCCATGACATCCTTGGCCAGACCGCGCTGGTCGACCTGGCTGGCCTGCGCGATGCCATCGCCGAGCAGGGCGGTGACCCGGCCAAGGTCAATCCGGTGGTGCCGACCCAACTCATCGTCGATCACTCACTGGCCGTTGAGGCTGCGGGTTTCGACCCCGATGCCTTCGAGAAAAACCGCGCCATCGAGGATCGCCGCAACGAGGACCGCTTCCATTTCATCGACTGGACCAAGACCGCGTTCAAGAACGTCGATGTGATCCCGGCAGGCAACGGCATCATGCACCAGATCAACCTGGAGAAAATGAGCCCGGTGATCCAGGCGCGCGGCGGCGTGGCCTTCCCCGATACCTGTGTTGGCACCGACTCGCACACGCCGCACGTGGACGCGCTTGGCGTGATCGCCATCGGTGTCGGCGGCCTGGAGGCCGAGACCGTGATGCTCGGCCATCCGTCGATGATGCGCCTGCCCGATATCGTCGGCGTCGAGCTGACCGGCAAGCGCCAACCCGGCATCACCGCCACCGACATCGTCTTGGCGATCACCGAGTTCCTGCGCAAGGAAAGGGTCGTGGGCGCCTGGGTCGAGTTCTTCGGCGAAGGGGCGGACAGCCTGTCCATCGGCGATCGCGCGACCATCTCCAACATGTGTCCGGAATACGGTGCTACCGCCTCGATGTTCTACATCGACGGCCAGACCATCGACTACCTCAAGCTCACCGGTCGCGAGCCGGAGCAGGTGGCGCTAGTTGAAAGCTACGCCAAGACCCTGGGGCTGTGGAGCGATGCGCTGAAAACCGCCGAGTACGAGCGTGTGCTGCGCTTCGATCTGGGCAGCGTCGTGCGCAACATGGCCGGCCCGTCCAACCCGCATCGTCGCCTGCCGACTTCGGCGCTGGCCGAGCGCGGCATCGCCGACGAGGCCAAGTTGCAGGCCGGTAAAGGCGAAGAAGCCCAGGGCCTGATGCCCGATGGCGCGGTGATCATTGCCGCCATCACCAGTTGCACCAACACCTCCAATCCGCGCAACGTCATCGCCGCCGGCCTGGTGGCCAAGAAGGCCAATGCGCTGGGCCTGGTGCGCAAGCCTTGGGTCAAGACCTCCTTCGCTCCTGGTTCGAAGGTCGCCAAGCTGTACCTTGAAGAGGCTGGCCTGCTGCAGGAGCTGGAGCAGCTCGGCTTCGGCATCGTCGCCTACGCCTGCACCACCTGTAACGGCATGTCCGGCGCGCTCGATCCTGTGATCCAGAAGGAAATCATCGACCGCGACCTGTACGCCACCGCCGTGCTCTCGGGCAACCGCAACTTCGACGGGCGCATCCATCCTTACGCCAAGCAGGCCTTCCTGGCTTCGCCGCCGCTGGTGGTGGCCTATGCGATTGCCGGCACCGTGCGCTTCGATATCGAGCAGGACGCGTTGGGCGCCGATGCCCACGGCAACCCCATCACGCTCAAGGACCTGTGGCCCAGCGACGAGGAGATCGACGCCATCGTCGCTGCCTCGGTCAAGCCCGAGCAGTTCAAGCAGATCTATATCCCCATGTTCGATCTGGGCAGTGTGCAGGAAGCGGAAAGCCCGCTGTACGACTGGCGGCCGATGTCCACCTACATCCGCCGGCCGCCGTACTGGGAAGGCGCGCTGGCCGGCGAGCGTACGCTCAAGGGCATGCGCCCGCTGGCGATTCTGCCGGACAACATCACCACCGACCACCTGTCGCCGTCCAACGCCATCCTCGCGGACTCGGCCGCCGGTGAGTACCTGGCGAAAATGGGCCTGCCGGAAGAGGACTTCAACTCTTACGCGACTCACCGGGGCGACCATTTGACCGCACAACGCGCCACCTTCGCCAACCCGCAGCTGGTCAACGAAATGGCCGTGGTCGACGGGCAAGTGAAGAAGGGCTCGCTGGCCCGTGTCGAGCCCGAGGGCCAGGTGATGCGCATGTGGGAAGCCATCGAGACCTACATGAACCGCAAGCAGAACCTGATCATCGTTGCCGGTGCCGACTACGGCCAGGGCTCGTCGCGCGACTGGGCAGCCAAGGGCGTGCGCCTGGCAGGTGTGGAAGTGATCGTCGCCGAAGGCTTCGAGCGCATCCACCGCACCAACCTGGTGGGCATGGGCGTGCTGCCGGTGGAGTTCAAGCCGGGCACCACGCGCCTGACCCTGGGCCTGGATGGCACCGAGACCTATGACGTCGAGGGCGAGATTTCGCCGCGCTGCGACCTGACTCTGGTGGTCAATCGCCGCAACGGCGAGGTGCTGCGCGTGCCGGTGACCTGTCGCCTGGACACTGCGGCCGATGTCAGCGTGTACAAGGCCGGCGGTGTGCTGCAGCGCTTCGCCAAGGACTTCCTCGAAGGCGCGGTGGCGTGATGTAACGAACCGGCCCGCAAGCGGGTCGGTACAACTTCCAAAAACGGTAGCGCGTAGCCGGATGTAATCCGGGGAGAACCGCGCCGCCATTCCCGGATTGCATCCGGGCTACTTTTTCAGGGCTGCGTGTATGTCCCATTTACCGCAAGTGAAAATCCCCGCCACCTATATCCGTGGCGGTACCAGCAAGGGCGTGTTCTTCCGTTTGCAGGATCTGCCCGAGCGCTGTCAGGTGCCGGGCGCGGCGCGCGACAAGCTGTTCATGCGCGTGATCGGCAGCCCCGATCCGTACTCGGCGCAGATCGACGGCATGGGTGGCGCCACGTCGAGCACCTCCAAATGCGTGATCCTGTCCAAGAGCAGTCAGCCCGAACATGACGTCGACTACCTCTATGGCCAGGTATCCATCGACAAGGCCTTCGTCGACTGGAGTGGCAACTGCGGCAACCTGTCTACCGCTGCTGGTGCCTTCGCCATCCATGCCGGCCTGGTCGATTCCGTGCGGATTCCCGACAACGGCATCTGCATCGTGCGCATCTGGCAGGCCAATATCCGGAAAACCATCATCGCCCATGTGCCGATCAGCAATGGGCAGGTGCAGGAAACCGGCGACTTCGAACTCGATGGTGTGACGTTTCCAGCTGCCGAGATCGTGCTGGAGTTCCTCGATCCGTCCGACGATGGCGAGAAGGGAGGTTCGATGTTCCCCACCGGCAACCTGGTCGATGACCTCGAAGTGCCGGCTGATGTTGTAGAGGGGGGCACCTTGAAGGCGACGATGATCACCGCCGGCATCCCGACGATCTTCGTCAATGCCGAAGACATCGGCTATCAGGGCACCGAACTGCGCGAGGCCATCAATGGCGACCCAGCGCAACTGGCCCGCTTCGAGCAGATCCGTATTGCCGGTGCGCTGCGAATGGGGCTGATCAAAACAGCCGAGGAGGCTGCAACTCGTCAGCACACCCCGAAGATCGCCTTCGTCAGCCCACCCAAGTGTTACCGCACCTCCAGCGGCAAGGAGGTGAAGGCCGGCGAAGTCGACCTGCTGGTGCGCGCGCTGTCGATGGGCAAGCTCCACCACGCGATGATGGGCACCTGCGCCGTGGCCATCGGCACGGCGGCGGCGATTCCGGGCACGCTGGTCAACCTGGCCGCTGGTGGCGGCGAGCGTGAGGCAGTACGTTTCGGCCATCCATCCGGCATCTTGCGCGTTGGTGCCCAGGCCAAACGGGTCGACGGCCAATGGACAGTGACCAAGGCCGTGATGAGTCGCAGCGCGCGCATCCTGATGGAAGGCTGGGTGCGGATCCCAGGTGAGAGTTTCTGACTCCCTAAGCTAGAAAAGGCTCGAAGTTGCGAGCCTTTTTTATTTTAAAACAAATGGTTGAGAGCTTTACTTAAGGCGACGTTCAACGCCTTTTTCCACCAGGATCTTGGCCGAAATCTCTTCGACCGAGAAATGCGTGGAGTTGATGAAGGCAATGTTTTCGCGGCGGAACAGGCCTTCCACCTCGCGGACTTCGAACTCGCACTGGGCGAAGCTGGCGTAGCGGCTGTTGGGCTTGCGCTCGTGGCGGATGGCGGTAAGGCGATCCGGGTCGATGGTCAGGCCGAACAGCTTGTCGCGGTACTTTTTCAGCGAGTCGGGGAGCTGCAGGCGCTCCATGTCGTCTTCGGTCAGCGGGTAGTTGGCGGCGCGGATGCCGTATTGCATGGCCATGTACAGGCAAGTCGGCGTCTTGCCGCAGCGCGATACGCCGACCAGGATCAGGTCGGCCTTGTCGTAATAATGGGTGCGAGCGCCATCATCGTTGTCGAGGGCGAAGTTGACCGCCTCGATACGCTCCATGTAGTTGGAATGCTGGCCGATGGAGTGCGACTTGCCGACCGAGTAAGAGGAGTGCGAGCTCAGCTCCTGCTCCAGTGGCGAGAGGAAGGTCGAGAAAATGTCGATCATGAAACCATTGGCGGTATCGAGGATCGCACGAATATCGCGGTTGACGATGGTGTCGAAGATGATCGGACGGGCGCCGTCCCTTTCGGCGGCTGCATCGATTTGTTGTACCATGGCGCGCGCTTTTTCGATGCTGTCGATATAAGGGCGGGTCAGTTTGGTGAACTGAATGTTCTCGAACTGTGCGAGCAGGCTCTGGCCCAAGGTTTCGGCCGTGATGCCGGTGCCGTCGGAGATGAAGAAAGCGGTTCGTTTCATTTGCGCCAAAGGCCTTAAGCTGAGTTCGATTCTTGGCTATGATAGGCCGCGTTTTGCGCCGGGCCCACCGGGTTCGGCATTGTTACTTATACAAGGGCAAGGCCACAATCGCGCGACCTCGGTCGTTCGACATTGCGCAGCCCACTGAGCTTTTCCAATACCGTTAGTGGAGAGATCACCTTGGTAGAGTACGTAGTTTCCCTCGATAAGCTCGGCAATCACGATGTTGAGCATGTGGGGGGCAAGAACGCATCCCTCGGCGAGATGATCAGTAACCTGGCCGGCGCCGGCGTCTCGGTTCCCGGTGGTTTCGCCACTACGGCTCAGGCCTACCGCGATTTTCTCGAGCAAAGCGGCCTGAATGCGCAGATTCACGCAGCGCTTGATGCGCTCGATGTCGATGACGTCAACGCCCTGGCCAAGACCGGCGCGCAGATTCGCCAGTGGGTAATGGACGCCGAGTTCCCGGCCGAGCTGGACAAGCAGATCCGCGAAGCCTTTGCCACCATGAGCGGCGGCAACGACAACATGGCCGTGGCCGTGCGTTCCTCCGCCACTGCCGAAGACCTGCCGGACGCTTCCTTTGCCGGCCAGCAGGAAACCTTCCTCAATATCCGCGGCGTGGACAACGTGATTCGCGCTGCCAAGGAAGTCTTCGCTTCCCTATTCAACGACCGTGCCATCGCTTACCGCGTGCACCAGGGCTTCGATCACAAGCTGGTCGCCCTGTCTGCCGGCGTGCAGCGCATGGTGCGTTCGGAAACCGGTACCGCCGGTGTGATGTTCACCCTGGACACCGAGTCCGGCTTCCGTGACGTCGTGTTCATCACCGGCGCTTACGGTCTCGGTGAGACCGTCGTTCAGGGCGCGGTGAACCCTGACGAGTTCTACGTGCACAAGCCAACTCTGGAAGCCGGCCGTCCGGCGATCCTGCGCCGCAACCTGGGCAGCAAGGCGATCAAGATGATTTACGGCGACGAAGCCAAGGCGGGTCGCTCGGTGAAAACCGTAGAAGTCGACCGCGCCGAGCGTGCGCGTTTCTGCATCACCGACGCCGAGGTCAGCGAGTTGGCCAAGCAGGCGCTGATCATCGAGAAACATTACGGTCGTCCGATGGACATCGAATGGGCCAAGGACGGTGACGACGGCAAGCTGTACATCGTGCAGGCTCGCCCGGAAACCGTCAAAAGCCGCGCCAGCGCCACCGTGATGGAGCGCTACCTGCTGAAAGAGAAAGGCACCGTGCTGGTCGAAGGCCGCGCCATCGGTCAGCGCATCGGCGCCGGCAAGGTACGCGTGATTCATGACGTATCCGAAATGGACAAGGTGCAGCCGGGCGATGTGCTGGTCTCCGACATGACCGACCCGGACTGGGAGCCGGTGATGAAGCGCGCCAGCGCCATCGTCACCAACCGCGGCGGCCGCACCTGTCACGCGGCGATCATCGCTCGTGAGCTGGGCATTCCGGCCGTGGTCGGTTGCGGCAACGCCACCCAGGTGCTGAAGGATGGCCAGGGCGTTACCGTATCCTGCGCCGAAGGCGATACCGGTTTCATCTTCGAGGGCGAGCTGGGCTTCGACATTCGCAAGAACTCGGTCGACGCCATGCCGGATCTGCCGTTCAAGATCATGATGAACGTCGGCAACCCGGATCGCGCTTTCGATTTCGCTCAACTGCCGAACGAAGGCGTAGGCTTGGCCCGCCTGGAATTCATCATCAACCGCATGATCGGCGTGCACCCGAAAGCGTTGCTGAACTTCTCCAGCCTGCCGCCGGAGATCAAGGACAGCGTTGAGAAGCGCATCGCTGGTTACGGTGATCCGGTCGATTTCTACGTCGAGAAGCTGGTCGAGGGTATCAGCACCCTGGCCGCAGCCTTCTGGCCGAAGAAAGTCATCGTGCGTCTGTCGGACTTCAAGTCCAACGAATACGCCAACCTGATCGGCGGCAAGCTGTACGAGCCGGAAGAAGAGAACCCGATGCTGGGCTTCCGTGGTGCGTCGCGCTATATCAGCGAATCCTTCCGTGACTGCTTTGAACTGGAATGCCGCGCACTGAAGAAGGTGCGCAACGAGATGGGGCTGACCAACGTCGAGATCATGGTGCCGTTCGTGCGCACCCTGGGCGAGGCATCGCAAGTGGTCGAGTTGCTGGCCAGCAATGGCCTGGCCCGTGGTCAGGATGGCCTTAAAGTCATCATGATGTGCGAGCTGCCGTCCAACGCCATCCTGGCTGAGGAGTTCCTCGAGTTCTTCGATGGCTTCTCCATCGGCTCCAACGACCTGACCCAGTTGACCCTGGGCCTGGATCGTGACTCCGGTATCGTCGCTCACCTGTTCGACGAGCGTAACCCTGCGGTGAAGAAGCTGCTGGCCAATGCCATCTCCGCCTGCAACAAGGCTGGCAAGTACATCGGTATCTGCGGCCAGGGTCCGTCGGACCACCCGGATCTGGCCAAGTGGCTGATGGAGCAGGGCATCGAGAGCGTGTCGCTGAACCCTGACTCGGTACTCGATACCTGGTTCTTCCTGGCTGAGACTCAGCCTGCCTGAGATCTGTGATCGATCCAGAAAGGGCGGGTTGATCCCGCCCTTTTGGTGTCCATCGCGTTTTGCCGGTCATTCCAAGCCGTCGCCAGCGATATGCAATATCGCTCCCGGCGGTTTTTTATGCGTGTCGTTATTCATTTATGGCGTCTCGCCAGTGCGGTCATTTGATCCATGCAAAGCAGTAGTGAGCTGTTCCCCGTTTCCCTGATGAGCGCCGAACTGCGCGGCGACCTCAGCGAAGACGTCTATCTTCTCAAACCCAACAACAGCCCTGACTCCAGTGTCGAGCTGGCATTGACCCGGCTCGGCCGCGCAGGCTCAGAAGGCGAACGTGGCGTGCCCGTGGTATTGCTGCATGGCAGCTTTTCCAATCGGCGCTTCTGGTATTCGCCCAAGGGCATTGGCCTGGGGCCTTACCTGGCGCGCGCGGGATTTGATGTGTGGATCGCCGAAATGCGCGGCCACGGCCTGTCGCCGCGCAACGAAAACTATCGAGACAACCACGTGGCACAGTACGTGCGCCATGACCTGCCAGCCATTGCTGATTTCATCATCGAGCAGACCGGACAAGCCGCGCACTGGATCGGCCATTCCCTCGGCGGAGTGACGCTGGCGGCAGCGCTGGGGGGCGGTTATCTCGAGGCGTCGCGTGTGCGTTCGGCGGCATTGTTCGGCAGTCAGGTCAGCCGTATCTACTGGCCGCTCAAGCTGCCGCCGGTGGAGTGGGGCGGTCGTCTGCTGTTGCGTGCCTTTCCCTACCTGTCCGGGCGCCGGCTGAAGCGCGGTCCCGAAGACGAACCGGCCGGCCTGGCACTGGAAACCCTGCGCTGGCTCAGGCTCTTCGGGCGTTTCGGCGATGCTGATCAGGATTGGTGGGCAGGCCTGACTCAGGTGCGCGTGCCGATTCTGGCTGTAGGGGCTGCAGCCGATCATCAGGACCCTGCCTGGGCCTGTCGCAAGCTGCTGGAGCAGTGCAGTGCCGCGCCGTCGCAGTTCTTGCTGCTGGGTAAGGAGAACGGCTTCTCCAGCGACTTCGGGCATATCGAAATGCTGGTCAGCAAGGAGGCGCAGCGCGAGGTGTGGCCCTTGACCGAATATTGGTTGCAGCATCTGCAACTGCCTGCCGGTTTTGCCGATCAGGCGTCTGCTATAGGTTCTTGAGTCGCTACTAGCAGGCCGTTGAAAAACGTAGGCGAGGCAGGCAAGACAAGGCCGATGGCGGCCCCGAAAAAACAGCCGAAAAACGGTCGGAGTCGCGCTCGACTTTACAGGCTGTAAATGAGCATTTTGACTGGGCTCGCACGCGAGGCTGTTTTTAACGCAGTATTGCCAACGCAGCTAGATTTTCAACAGCCTGTTAGAGGTTGCCCCGGCCGTTTCTTCGGCACGGGCTTGGCGGTAAGATGTGACGAATCGTGTGCGGGTGGTCATTTCAGGTTCAACTGCTTGTTTGTCGTTCATGCCAGGCAAGTTCGCAGCGATAGCTCGATGCTGAATTGTCCCGCCTCAGGCAGGTCCATGAAGGTGGCTGCCTTTTCATCCATTGTCGAAAGGAGTTCTGTCATGCACTACATCACCCCCGATCTGTGCGATGCCTATCCGGAACTGGTTCAGGTCGTCGAGCCGATGTTCGCCAACTACGGCGGCCGCGATTCTTTCGGCGGTCAGATCGTCACCATCAAGTGTCATGAGGACAACTCGTTGGTGAAGGAGCAGGTCGACCTGCCTGGTCAGGGCAAGGTCCTGGTCGTGGATGGTGGCGGTTCCCTGCGCCGTGCTCTGCTCGGCGACATGCTGGCCGAGAAGGCCGCCAAAAACGGTTGGGAAGGCATCGTGGTATATGGCTGCATCCGTGACGTCGACGTCATCGCGCAGACCGATCTGGGCGTACAGGCGCTGGCCAGCCATCCGATGAAGACCGACAAGCGCGGCATTGGCGATCTGAATGTGCCCGTCAGCTTTGGCGGCGTGACCTTTAAACCGGGCGCTTACCTGTACGCCGACAACAACGGCATCATCGTTTCCCCGCAAGCCCTGAGCATGCCGGAATAAGCCGATGCAGGATCAGGATTCGGCATTGCTGCATGCCTTCGTGCTCGATGGGCGGGGCGGTGCACGCAGCATCACTCGCCACGAACTGGATAACCTGCAGTTGAGCGAGCAGGAAAGCCTGTGGCTGCACTGGGATCGCGCCCAGGAGCAGTCGCAGCGCTGGTTGCGTGAGCACAGCGGGCTGGATGAGTTCAGCTGCAACCTGCTGCTCGAGGAAAACACCCGGCCACGTCTCTTACCCCTGCCCAATGATGAGATGCTGTTGTTCCTGCGCGGAGTCAACCGCAATCCCGGCGCCGAGCCGGAAGACATGGTGTCGGTGCGTATCTTCGCTGATGCCCGGCGGGTGATCTCCCTGCGTCAGCGCCCGTTGCTCGCGACCGATGCACTGATTGCCGACCTGCTGGCGGGCAAAGGACCGAAGACGGCGTCCGAATTGCTCCTGGAGCTCGCCCGCCATCTCACCAGTCGCGTCGATGATCTGATCGCCGAATTGAGCGAGCTGCTCGACGGTGAGGAGGATGGTCTCGATGGCGATGAGCGTTATCGTCCCAATCATGGCCTGATGTTGCAGGTACGTCGGCGTGCGGCCAGCTTGCGTCGGTTTCTCGCCCCGCAACGCGATCTGTATGCGCAACTGGTGCGTAATCGACAGCCCTGGTTCGTCGAGGATGACGGTGACTACTGGAACGAGCTGAACAACCGCCTGACCCGCTATCTGGAAGAGCTGGAACTGATTCGCGAGCGCGTCGGCCTGGTGCTGGAGGCGGAAAGCCGGCGTCTCGGTGAGCGCATGAATCGCATCATGTATCGCTTCACCGTGATCACCGGCATGTTCCTGCCGCTGACCTTCCTCACGGGGCTTCTTGGCATCAATGTCGGCGGGATTCCGGGCTCGGAAAGCCCGGTCGGCTTCTTTATCGCCTGCGGGCTCATGGTCCTTCTGGCACTGGGCCAACTACTGCTTTTTCGCCGCTGGCGTTGGCTGTGATGTGTGACTCATCCGCTCGCTACTGCGTCTAGCCGTGACATCCCGTGAGGTGCGCATGCACGATCCATTCGAAGAGTCTCTACGCGATTTGCTCAAGTCCTCGCCGTCCAGCCATGACGACGATGCTTGCCTGCACCGGGTTCTCAAGACCGCCAACCGCCAGGTCGGTGCTGGTGACCTGTTCAGCCTGATAGGCCACTGGGCGCAGGCCCTGATGATCGCCCTGAACAACGGTTCGGCGCATGTCGCGCCGGTTTCGCGCCGTACCCAATCCTCTGCTTCTGCTGATAAGGCCGACTGAAATGGAACTCGATCCCTGGACCCAAAGCCTGATCTCCGCGATGACCGCATTGTGGACCAAGGTTGCCGGATTCATTCCCAACCTGTTCGTTGCACTGGTGTTGGTACTGCTTGGTTTCGTCGTGGCCAAGTTGCTAGACACGCTGCTGTCCAAGCTGCTCGGCAAGGTTGGTCTGGACCGCCTGATGACGGGGACCGGTCTGACCAAGTTGCTGGCACGCGTTGGCATTCACGCACCGGTATCGACCCTGATCGGCAAGATTGTCTATTGGTTCGTGCTCCTTATCTTCCTGGTTTCGGCCGCTGAATCGCTTGGTCTGCAGCGGGTTTCCGCGACCCTCGACGTGCTGGCGCTGTACCTGCCAAAAGTTTTCGGCGCCGCCTTGGTGTTGCTTGCCGGTGTGCTACTGGCGCAACTGGTCAGCAGCCTGGTGCGTGGCGCCGCCGAGGGCGTTGGCCTGGAGTATGCGAACGGGTTGGGGCGTGTCGCGCAAGGCCTGGTGATCATCATCAGCATCTCGGTGGCCATCGGCCAGCTCGAGATCAAGACCGATCTGCTCAACAACGTGATCGCCATCGTGCTGATCTCCGTTGGTCTGGCGGTCGCGCTGGCGCTGGGCCTGGGTAGCCGCGATATCGCCAGCCAGATTCTCGCCGGCATTTATGTGCGCGAGCTGTATCAGGTCGGGCAACAAGTGCAGGTTGGTGAGGTCGAAGGGCAGATCGAAGAGATCGGCACAGTGAAAACCACCCTGCTGACCGATACCGGTGAGCTGGTATCGGTGGCAAATCGAGTGATGCTCGAGCAACGCGTGAACAGTCGCTGACGCCAATCTGTTATTTTATGCCGCTGCCCGGCAGGCGTGACCTGCCGGGCGCTTTTCGTCCTGACTGTCGGCCCGACTCGTTTTGAACAAAGCCCAGCCCTTGCCCACGCGCTACGACCCCCGCGAGCTCACTGATGAAGAGCTGGTGGCGCGCGCCCACGACGAGCTGTTTCATATAACTCGTGCTTATGAAGAGCTGATGAGGCGCTACCAACGAACATTATTTAACGTTTGCGCGCGTTATTTGGGGAACGAAAGGGATGCTGATGATGTCTGTCAGGAGGTGATGCTCAAAGTTCTCTATGGCCTCAAGAACTTCGAGGGTAAATCCAAGTTCAAAACTTGGCTCTACAGCATCACCTATAACGAATGCATTACTCAGTATCGAAAAGAGCGGCGAAAGCGTCGATTGGTTGACGCCTTAAGTTTGGACCCGCTCGAAGAGGCTTCCGACGACAAGACACCCAAAGTCGAGGAGCGAGGCGGTCTGGATCGCTGGTTGGTTCACGTCAACCCGATCGATCGCGAGATTCTGGTGCTACGTTTTGTCGCAGAGCTCGAGTTTCAAGAGATTGCCGACATCATGCACATGGGCTTGAGCGCAACGAAGATGCGCTACAAGCGAGCATTGGATCGGTTGCGGGATAAATTTTCGGACACTTCTGAAACTTAGTTCAGCTTCCCGACCACTAAGGGAGTGGCGAACCCTGATATAATCGCCGCCAAGTTGCCGACTGACGTTAACGGCGACTTATTAACCACCAAGATGGGGATTTAACGGATGAAAGTAAAAAACACCTTGGGCGTAGTCATTGGCTCTCTCGTTGCCGCAACCTCCTTCGGCGCGCTGGCGCAAGGCCAAGGCGCTGTCGAGGTGGAGGGCTTCGTCAATCGCTACTTCACCGACGTTCAGCGTGATTACGCGCACAACGAAGGCAACCTGTTCGGTGGCAGCATCGGCTACTACCTGACTGACGACGTCGAACTGGCGCTGTCCTATGGCGAATACCATGATCTGCGTGGTGAAGGTTCGCAAGGCAGCAAGAACATCAAGGGCAACCTGACCGATCTGAAGGCCATCTACCACTTCGGTCAGCCGGGTGTTGGTCTGCGTCCGTACGTTTCTGCTGGTTTCGGCCACCAGAGCATCGGCGACGCCAACAGCGGTGGTCGTGATCACTCCACCCTGGCCATCGCTGGCGCAGGTGCCAAGTACTACTTCACCGAAATGTTCTACGCCCGTGCAGGCGTAGACGCTCTGTACAACATCGACCAGGGCGACACCGAGTGGCAAGCTGGCGTGGGTGTTGGTCTGAACTTCGGTGGTGGCAGCAAGCCTGCTCCGGCTCCGGTCGTTGCTGCTGCGCCCGAGCCGATGCCTGAGCCCGCTCCGGAGCCGGTGATGGAAGCTGTTCGCGTTGAGTTGGACGTCAAGTTCGACTTCGACAAAGACCGCGTCAAAGAAGAAAGCTATGGCGACATCAAGAACCTGGCTGACTTCATGAACCAGTACCCGCAGACCACCACCACTGTTGAAGGTCACACCGACTCCGTTGGTAGCGACGCTTACAACCAGAAGCTGTCCGAGCGTCGTGCGAACGCCGTTCGTGAAGTTCTGGTCAACCAGTACGGTGTTGACGGTAGCCGCGTGAACACTGCCGGTTACGGTGAAACCCGTCCGGTTGCTGACAACGCCACCGACTCCGGTCGCGCTATCAACCGTCGCGTTGAAGCTGAAGTAGAAGCCCAGATCCAGCAGTAACGCTTCTGGTGCTCCAAGAAAAACCCGGCCTCGGCCGGGTTTTTCTTTTCTGGAATAAAAAAGCCCGCCATTGGGCGGCGGGCAAGCAACGACTTCGCAGGAGCGCGAAGTTATCAGGCATGTAGGAGCAGGGGCATGCTGATCTGCGTGCTGGCGCGGGCGACTTCGCCGATCACCAGAATGGCCGGGCTTTTCAGAGCGAAGGCCATCGCGTCGTCCTGCATCGCCGCGAGGTGGCTGCGGCATTCGCGCTGCTCGGGCAGCGAGGCGTTCTCGATCATGGCCACCGGCATCTCGCCGCTCAAGCCGCCAGCGAGCAGACCATCGCGAATATCCGCCAGCTTGGCCACGCCCATGTAGACGACCAATGTAGTGCCGCTCTGTGCCAGCGCATGCCAGTTCAGTGAGCTGTCATCCTGAGTATGGGCGGTGACCAAGGTTACGCCGCGTGCCACGCCGCGCAGGGTCAGGGGAATGCCGCAGTTGGTGGCACCGGCCAGCCCGGCGGTGATGCCGTTGACCATCTCTACTTCGATGCCGTGCTCGCCGAGCCAGTCGGCTTCCTCGCTGCCACGGCCGAAGATGCACGGATCGCCGCCTTTCAGGCGCACCACGCACTTGCCCTGGCGTGCATAGCGCAGCATCAGGCGATGGATGAAGGCCTGCGGGGTGGAGCGACAACCGCCGCGCTTACCTACCGATACGATACGGGCGCCGGGGCAGTGCTCTAGCACGGCCGGGTTGACCAGATCGTCGATCATCACGATCTCGGCCTGGTTTAGCGCCTTGACCGCCTTGAGCGTGAGTAGCTCGGGATCACCGGGACCTGCGCCAACCAGCCAGACTTTTGCGTTCATATCGGGTTCCTCGTAGGGTGCGTCGTGCGCATCAAGTTGTTTGCTGGTTCACACGCTCCGGCGTGGGAAAGGACTCGGGGGCGCTCTGCGTCTCATGAGACGCGGAGCGTCTCGGCCTGCATACCCACGCAGAGCGTGGGTACGATCAATATCGGGTTCCTCGTAGGGTGTGCCGTGCGCACCAAGTCGTTTTGGGGCTGGTGCGCATAGCGCACCCTACGCATGTGTCGCCATCTGTTGGCTAGCCAGCAGACGCTTGATTTCGGGGATACAGGAGCCACAGCTGGTGCCGCACTTGAGCTCCTGCCTGAGGCTCTCCAGATCCAGGCCGCGTGCAATGCCGGCGCACACCGCGCTTTCGCTGATGTTCAGGCAGTTGCACAGGGTCTTGCTGCGGGTGGAGGCGGCATTGCCTGGCGGTGCTGAGACCGGGGCGAGCAGCCAGCGGCGCAGATCGGCGTCAGCCTGGCCCTCCAGCCACAGGGTCCTGAGCCATTCGCTGGCGGCGGTTTCGCCGGCCAGGCGGATGCTAACGATACGGCCGCTCTCGATGCGCACGCGCTTGCCTACCGCGCGACGCGGGTCGTCGTATGCCAGCACCGGGCCTTCATTCAGGCGCAGCAGGCGGTCGATCTGCGCCAGCAGCTCGGGCTGCGGCGCCACGGCGCTGGCGGCGCGGATCAGCAGAGCGGAGCGCTCTCGACCGGTGGGGGTGAGGCTGGCGTAGGCGAACTCCTCGAAGAGCGGACGCAGGGACTCGAAGCGGCTCTGCACCTCACCCTCGACCAGGGCGAACAGCTGCCAGGGCAACTCGACCTTGTCTACCTCGACGCCGGCATGCTTGAGCTCCGGCTGCTTGGACAGCGGATCGAAGGCCGGCTGGGTCAGCACGTTGGTGCCCAGGCCCTTGAGGAATCGGTCACCCCAGTGCATCGGCAACCAGGCCTGGCCGGGACGCACCGACTCGTCAGCCTGCACCGGCAGGATCAGGCTGCCACGACGGCTGCGCAGCTTTACCAGATCGCCGTCCTGCAGGCGACGGCGGCGCAACTCGTCCGGGTGCAGGCCGAGCACGGCGGCCTCGACATGACCGAACAGGCGCGCGGCGGTGCCGGTGCGGCTCATGCCGTGCCACTGGTCGCGCAGGCGTCCGGTGTTGAGCGTCAGCGAGTAACGTGCCTCGCGCTTTTCCTTCGGCGCGCTGTACGGGTCGGCGTGGAACTGCGCGCGTCCGCTGGCGGTTGGGAAGCGGCCGTCGGCATAGAGTCGCGCGGTGCCCTGGCGTGCGCCGGTCGGGAACGGCCATTGCTGGGGACCTTGGTCATCGAGCAGCGCGTAGCTCAGCCCCGAGAGGTCGAGGTCACGCTGGGCAGTCAGGTGCTTGTATTCCTCGAACAGCGCCTCGCTGCTGGCGAAGTCGAACAGGCTAGGCAGGCCGGGGCGGAGCAGTTGTTCCAGGCGACGAGCGAAGTCGCAGGTGATCGACCAATCGGGCCGCGCCTCTACGGGCGCTGGCACGGCGCGGCGTACATGGCTGACGCGACGCTCGGAGTTGGTCACCGTGCCTTCCTTCTCGCCCCAGCTGGCGGCGGGCAGCAGCAGGTCGGCGTAGCGGCAGGTCTCGGTGGTGAAGAAGGCTTCCTGCACCACGACGAAGGGGCAGGCGGCCAAGGCCTCATGCACCTTGTTCTGGTTCGGCAGCGACTGCGCCGGGTTGGTGCAGGCGATCCACAGCGCCTTGATGCGCCCGTCGTGCACCGCATCGAACAGCTCGATAGCAGACAGCCCGGGCGTCTCTGGCAGGGCGTCGACGCCCCAGTAGGCGGCGACTTCGGCGCGGTGTTCGGCGTTTCCCGCCTCGCGGTGGCCCGGCAGCAGATTGCTCAGGCTGCCGGTCTCGCGACCGCCCATGGCGTTGGGCTGGCCGGTCAGCGAGAAGGGGCCGGCGCCGGGCCTGCCGATCTGCCCGGTGGCCAGGTGCAGGTTGATCAGCGCGCTGTTCTTGGCGCTGCCTGCGCTGGATTGATTGAGCCCCATGCACCACAGCGAGAGGAAGGAGGGCGCGCGGCCGATCAGCTCGGCGCAGCGCTGCAGGGCGTCGAGGCTGATGCCGCAGATATCGGCGGTAGCGGCCGGGCTGTAGTCGCGCACCAGGTTCTTCAGCGCCTCGAAGCCCTCGGTGTGGGCGTCGATATAGCGGCGGTCGACCCAGCCCTCCCACAGCAGGATATGCAGCATGCCGTGAAACAGCGCGACGTCGGTGCCGGGCAGGATCGCCAGGTGCAGGTCGGCCAGCTCGCAGGTATCGGTGCGCCGCGGATCGACGACGATGATCTGCATCTCCGGGCGACGGGCCTTGGCTTCTTCCAGGCGGCGAAACAGCACCGGATGGGCGTAGGCCATATTGGAGCCGGCGATCAGCACGCAGTCGCTCTGCTCGATGTCCTCGTAACTGCAGGGCGGAGCGTCGGCGCCGAGGCTGCGCTTGTAGCCGACCACGGCGCTGGACATGCACAGCCGCGAGTTGGAGTCGATGTTATGAGTGCCGAGCAGGGCCCGGGCCAGCTTGTTGAAGGCGTAGTAATCCTCGGTCAACAGCTGGCCGGAGATATAAAAAGCGACGCTGTCCGGGCCATGCTCGCGGATGGTATCGGCGAACACTGCAGCGGCGTGGTCCAGGGCGCTGTCCCAGTTCGTGCGCGAGCGGGCCAGGTCCTTGCCCAGGCGCAGCTCTGGGTAGAGGGCGCGGGCGTCGAGGTCGCCGGTCAGGTGCAGGGTCGAGCCTTTGCTGCACAGTTTGCCGAAGTTGGCCGGGTGACCGGGATCGCCGGTGACGCCGAGGATTTTCTCGCCGTCGTGCTCGATCAGCACACCGCAGCCCACGCCGCAGTAGCAGCAGGTGGAGGCAGTGATTTGAGTGGGGCTGGCCATTTCGGGCTCCTACAGGCGTAGGGTGGACAACGCTGTGTTTGTCCACCAATACACGGGTTCACCGGTGGAAAACGCTTCGCGGTTTTCCACCCTACGCGCACTTCGCGGTGGTGTTCAGGGCCAGCAACACGCGGCCGCTTTCCACCTTGGCATGGTGCCGATGGGCACAGCCCACATCCGGCGCCACGGCATCGCCGGACTCCAGCTCGATCTGCCAGTTGTGCAGCGGGCAGGCCACGCGCTTGCCGTAGATCAGTCCCTGGGACAGCGGGCCGCCCTTGTGCGGGCAGCGGTCGTCGAGGGCGAATACTTCATCGTTACTGGTGCGGAAGATGGCGATATCGCCTTTCGGCCCGGCGATGATGCGCGAGCCGAGCACGTTGATCTCCTCCAGGGCGCAGATATCCAGCCAGTTCATACGGTGGCCTCCTCGATTTGCATGACCTTGATCGTGTCGAACTCTTTCTTCAGTTGCGGCGTCTCGATGCGTTCCTTCCACGGGTCCTGCTCGAACGACAGGGCATAGTGCAGGCGCGCGGCCAGCGCCTTGCGGTTGGCCTCGTCCTCCAGCACCGCCTTCTTGATGTGCTCCATGCCGACGCGCTGCATGTAATGCACGGTGCGCTCCAGGTAGAAGGCTTCTTCGCGATAGAGCTGAAGGAAAGCGGCGTTGTACTCGCGCACTTCTTCGGCGGTTTTCACCTTGACGAAGAACTCGGCCACCTCGGTCTTGATCCCTCCGTTGCCACCGATGTACATCTCAAAGCCCGAGTCCACACCGATGATGCCGACGTCCTTGATGCCGGCCTCGGCGCAGTTGCGCGGACAGCCGGAGACCGCCAGCTTGACCTTGTGCGGCGACCACATGTTGAACAGGTCATGCTCCAGGTCGATACCGAGCTGGGTCGAGTTTTGCGTGCCGAAGCGGCAGAACTCGCTGCCGACGCAGGTCTTCACCGTGCGGATGGACTTGCCGTAGGCGTGGCCGGAGGGCATGTCCAGGTCCTTCCACACGGCCGGCAGGTCGTCCTTCTTGATGCCCAGCAGGTCGATACGCTGGCCGCCGGTGACCTTGACCATGGGCACGTTGTACTTGTCGGCCACATCGGCGATGCGGCGCAGCTCGGACGGATTGGTCACGCCGCCCCACATACGCGGTACCACCGAGTAGGTGCCGTCCTTCTGGATATTGGCGTGGGCGCGCTCGTTGATCAGGCGCGACTGCGGGTCGTCCTTGGCCTCGCCCGGCCAGGTCGAGATCAGGTAGTAGTTCAGCGCCGGGCGGCAGGTGGCGCAGCCGTTGGGCGTGCTCCAGTTGAGAAACGCCATGGTCTGCGCCATGGAGGTCAGATGCTGCTCGCGTATCGCCTGGCGGATCTGCCCGTGATTGAGGTCGGAGCAGCCGCAGATGGCCTTCTCGCTCTTGGGCTTGACGTCGGCGGCGCCGCCGACGGTGCTGATCAGGATCTGCTCGACCAGACCGGCGCAGGAGCCGCAGGAGCTGGCGGCCTTGGTGTGCTTCTTGACCTCGTCGACCGAGAACAGGCCGTTTTCCTGGATGGCCTTGACGATGGTGCCCTTGCACACGCCGTTGCAGCCGCAGATTTCCATGCTGTCGGGCATGTTGGCGGTCTTGTCGGCACCCTGGTGGCCGACGTCGCCGATGGCACCTTCACCGAACATAAGGTGGTCGCGGATCTCGCTGACGTTGTGGTTCTCGCGGATCTGGCGGAAGTACCAGCCGCCGTCGGCGGTGTCGCCGTACAGGCAGGCGCCTACCAGCACGTCGTCCTTGATCACCAGCTTCTTGTACACGCCGCCGATGGGGTCGGAGAGGGTGATGGTCTCGGTGCCTTCACTGCCCATGAATTCGCCGGCAGAGAACAGGTCGATGCCGGTGACTTTCAGCTTGGTCGAGGTCACCGAGCCCTGATAGCGGGAGAAACCGAGTTGAGCCAGGTGGTTGGCGCAGACCTTGGCCTGCTCGAACAGCGGCGCCACCAGGCCGTAGGCGATGCCGCGATGACTGGCACACTCGCCGATGGCGTAGACGCGCGGGTCGTAGGTCTGCATGGTGTCGTTGACCAGGATGCCGCGGTTGCAGGCGATGCCGGCGCTCTCGGCCAGCTCGCTGTTTGGGCGAATGCCGGCGGCCATCACCACCAGATCGGCGGGAATCACTTCGCCATCCTTGAATTTCACCGCACAGACGCGACCCTCGCCGTTGTCCAGCAGCTCGGCGGTGTGCTTGGGCAGGAGGAACTTCAGGCCACGGTCTTCCAGGGATTTTTGCAGTAGCTCGCCAGCGGTGCGGTCCAGCTGGCGTTCCAGCAGCCAGTCGCCGATATGCACCACGGTGACGTCCATGCCGCGCAGCTTGAGGCCGTTGGCCGCTTCCAGGCCGAGCAGGCCGCCGCCGATGACCACCGCGTGCTTATGGGTCTTGGCGGTGTCCATCATGATTTGGGTGTCGGCGATGTCGCGATAGCCGATCACACCGGCCAGGTCCTTGCCCGGGATCGGCAGGATGAAGGGGTTCGATCCGGTTGCGATGAGCAGGCGGTCGTACTCGGCTTCGCTGCCATCGTCGGCGATGACCAAGCGCTTCTTGCGGTCGATCTTGACCACCTTGCGCCCGAGCAGCAGCTTGATGTGGTTTTCCGTGTACCAGTTCAGATCGTTGAGCACGATCTCCTCGAAGGTCTGCTCGCCAGCCAGCACGGGGGAGAGCAGGATGCGGTTGTAGTTGGGGTGCGGCTCGGCGCCGAACACGGTGATGTCGTAGAGATCGGGGGCGAGCTTGAGCAGCTCTTCGAGGGTGCGCACACCCGCCATGCCGTTGCCGATCATCACCAGCTTGAGTTTTTGCATGCCGGCCATCTCCTGAAGAAAAAATCACGGTCGAAAAAATTATTGTCGGGAGCAATTTTTAACGTCGCTCCGCGACGGCTCGAAGAGTGGCCGCCAGGGATGGCAGGCCATAAAAAACAAAAAAGGCGTCCCGCTAGTCACCTAGCGAGGACGCCTTTGTCCAAGTCCCGTTCTATCGGGAAGTGCAGCCTTCTTCGTTGAAGGTCGCGCTTTATGTAGTTTGTGGCAGCGTGAATGCAGCCTTTGTGCCAAATTGATCAAACCACGGGTTTTCAGGCTTTTCAGCCACGTTGCTGCATTTGGTGAGCGTGCCTGTGCACCGTTGCGAGGCCTTTTGCGCTGCTTTGGTGCGGGCTGGACTATTTGAGCAGTAGCACGGCCAGCAACAGATTGAGCAGCAGCGATACCAGTGCCACGGTGCGCCACACCAGCAGCGGCTCGCGCTCCAGCAGCGGCCGTGGGCGGTTGTTCAGGGATTGTCGCTCGCCGCTTTCCAGGGCCAGCAGCCACTCTTCGGCGGTCTCGAAGCGCTGCGCTGGGGCGGCGGCGACCGCGTGGTTCAGGACCTCATCGAGCCAGGCCGGCAGGTCCGGGCGGTAGCGGCTGGCTGGCACCGGTTGACCGAAGCGCGGGTGCTGGAAGGCCTCGACCTCGCCATGCGGATAGTGGCCGGTGAGCAGGTGATAGAGGGTCACGCCTGCGGCGTAGAGATCCTGCTGCGCACTCGGCGGGCTGCCGGCGAAGGCTTCGGGGGCAATATAGCTAGGCGTGCCGGGCAGGCTGTGGGCCTCGTCGCGAGTCAGGCCCGGGCAATAGGCCAGGCCGAAGTCGAGCACGCGCAGTTCGCCGTCGTCGCCGAGCAACAGGTTCTCCGGCTTGATGTCGCGGTGGATGATATTGCGTCGGTGCAGCAGGCCGAGCGCCTTGATCAGGCGCGGCGCCAGTTCCTGCCAGTCCGCCAGGCTCAGCGGACCGGTCTGCTGCAGGCGTGCGGCGAGGGTCTGGCCGGCATATTCGCGCTGCACGTAATACAGGTGCTGGCGCTGCGGCAGGGCATGCAGCTCGGGGAAGTGGCGGCCGGCGACGCGGCGCAGGAACCATTCTTCCTGCAGCAGTGCCGGGCCTGCCTGCTCCTCGCCAGCGCGGCTGGGCGGCAGGGTCTTGAGCAGCCAGGGTTGGTTGTTCGCGTCGCGCACTCGGTAGATCAGCGACTGGCGCGATTCGCCGAGCAGCCGCTCGACCTGCCAGCCCTCGAATTGTTGGCCGTCGCGCAGGCGTGGCGGCAGCGGCCAGTGCTCGAGCTGGGCCAGGGTGTCGGCCAGCGCTGCCTCTGGCAACTGGTCGATGTGCACCAGCAGGGCGCTGGCGTTGTCCTGGCTGCCGGCGCGCTGCGCCTCGCCGACCAGCGCCTGGCAGATCGTTTCGGCGTCATCGCCTTGTTGCAGCAACTCGCCGATGCGCCTGTCGCTGAGGCAGGCCCAGACGCCGTCGCTGATCAGCAAAAAGCGATCACCGGCCTGCAGTTCGCCGTCGCGATAGTCCACCACCAGGTGCTGATCCAGACCCATGGCGCGCTTGAGTACGTGCTGCATGCCCGGCTGTTCCCAGACGTGGTCCTCGGTAAGGCGTAGCAGTTGACCATCGCGCCACAGGTAGGCGCGACTGTCGCCAATATGCGCCAGGGTGTAGCGACGGCCGCGCAGCACCAGGGCGGTGAGGGTGGTCAGCAGCGGCTGGCCGCCGCCGTTGGCCTGCAGCCAGCGGTTATGTGCGATCAGCAGGCGGTCCAGGCTGTGCTGCACCGGCCAGGTCTCGGGCGTGGAGTAGTAGTCCAGCGCCAGTGCCTGCAGGGTCGCGCGCGCAGCCAGGCCGCCGTCGGCGCACTGGCTGACGCCATCGGCCAGACCGAGCAGGTAACCCTTGCTGGCAGCCAGGGCTGGCGCTGGGGTGACCACGCGCAGGGCGTCCTGGTTCTCGCTGCGCGGGCCGGTGGCACTGGTTTCGCCGATACTCAGTTGCAGGGCCATGATGCGGTTTCCGTAGATTGTTGGACCGTAGGGTGCGCCGTGCGCACCAGCCTCGACGCAAATCGCCGGTGCGCGTGGCTCACCCTACGAAGACGGCGCAGCGCCGAGGTTTACATCACACCCGTACGGCGGTGACTGCAGCGTGCGCCAGCGCTGCTTGACTCCGTGCAGGCCCGTAGGGTGCGCCGTGCGCACCAGGCTCGACGCAAATCGTTGGTGCGCGTGGCTCACCCTACGAAGACGGCGCAGCGCCGAGGTTTACATCACACCCGTACGGCGGTGACTGCAGCGTGCGCCAGCTCTGCTTGACTCCGTGCAGGCCCGTAGGATGCGCCGTGCGCACCAGGCTCGACGCAAATCGTTGGTGCGCGTGGCCACCCTACGAAGACGGCGCAGCGCCGAGGTTTAAATCACACTCGCGCGGCCGTGACTGCAGCGCTGCCCCAGGTAGTGCGCCAGCGCTGCTTGACCCCGTGCAGACCGATCCAGGCCAGCACGCCGAGGCTGGCGAACAGCCACAGACCGAGCTGGTAGTCGCCGGTGTGCTGCTTGATGGTGCCCAGGCCGGCAGCGAGGAAGAAGCCACCGATGCCGCCAGCCATTCCGATCAGCCCGGTCATCACGCCGATTTCCCTGCGAAAACGCTGCGGTACCAGCTGGAACACCGCGCCATTGCCGGCACCAAGGCCAAGCATGGCGGCGACGAAAAAGGCCAGGGCGGCGGCCGCGCTGGGCAGGTTGAAGCCCACCACGGCGATGCACAACGAGGCGATGGTGTACATCATCAGCAGTGTACGAATGCCTCCGATGCGGTCGGCCAGAGCGCCGCCGAGCGGGCGCAGCAGGCTGCCGGCGAAGACGCAGGCGGCGGTGTAGTAACCGGCGGTCACCGGGTTCAGCCCGTACTGGTCGCTGAAGTAGCCGGGCAGGGCGCTGGCCAGGCCGATGAAACCGCCAAAGGTAACGCTGTAGAAGAACATGAACCACCAGCTATCACGGTCGCCGAGGGCCTTGAGGTAGTCGCCGACGGCCTTGGCCTTGGGTCGCTCCGGCGCGTTCTTGGCCAACAGGGCGAAGATCACCAGGGTCGCCAGCAGCGGAATCAGCGCCCAGCCGAACACGTTCTGCCAGCCTGACAGTGCCGCCAGGCCCGGGGCGAACAGGGCCGCCAGAACGGTGCCGGAGTTACCAGCGCCGGCGATGCCCATGGCCTTGCCTTGATGCTGCGGCGGGTACCACTGCGAGGCCAGCGGCAGGGCGACGGCGAAGGCAGCGCCAGCGAAACCTAGGAACAGGCCGAGCAGCAGTGCCTGCTCATAGCTGCCGATACCGATCTGCCAGGCGCAGAACAGCGCGACGATCACCACCACCTGGCCGAGCAGGCCAGCGGTCTTGGGTGACAAGCGGTCGCACAGGAACCCCATCAACAGGCGTAGCACGGCGCCGGCGAGAATCGGCGTGGCCACCATCAGGCCGCGTTGCTGGGCGTTGAGCTCGAGGTCGGTAGCGATCTGTACCGCCAGCGGGCCGAGCAGGTACCAGACCATGAAGCTCAGGTCGAAATAGAGGAAGGCGGCAAACAGGGTGGGGGCGTGGCCGGCTTTCCAGAAACTTGTATTCATCGATCACCTCATCAGCGAGAAGGAGCCCGGCCAGGCGCGGCGAACCGTGGTCGTGGACACGGCGGCCGCACCTGCCGGGAAGGCCGTGCACTTGTGGTGCAGAGCCCTGCGGCCGAAGCCACAGCAGGTTTGCGCGATTGCAGTGCAGGCTCGGATCGCGATGCCTGCGCCGGCCCCGGTCACTGGGGCGAACACGAAAAAAAACGCCGCTTCACCACAGGCCATGAAGGCGAGGTGAGGCGACGTCTTTGTCGTGAGGGAGGTGGCCGCCGTTGGCTACCTGGTGCGGGGAAATAAGCAAGAGCCGAGCCAACCGAGCAGAGGCCCTGAGATCAGGCGCTACGCACCTTCAGTACGCGCAGTGTTGCCGTAAAACGAGGCGATTGCGCCGTCTATGCCCCCGAATGGGGCGATCGCTGCGTACTGAGAGTGGCTTGAGATTGGACGCTGGAAAGTTGGGCAGCGCTGGTTGCGTGAGTGGGTAGTGGTGCGGTCAGCAGGGCGAGTGCCAGCAGATTGCTGAGCAGCCCCGCCTGACGGGCACGGCGGTAGGTGTCGGTCATCCTCGATCCCCCCTTTTTTCTCTTCTGACCTAGGCGTAGCAGACGAATGACAATGTGTCACGTTATTAGCAGCAATAACTGTGCGCGTTTTGCCAGACGCCTGTTCGCCCGGAGCCCTGAAGCATTGAAATAGCTGAGTCAGTCGAGCCGATTGACCTTGGGGAACTTGGCGCTGAAGGATTCAGGCATGGGCACCACTTTCGACTGACGATAATCGAAGAACACGAAGCCGGACTTGGCCATGGCCACCAGGGCGCCGTCGGCCGGACGGGTGATGCGGAAGGTGATGTCGCCGCCGTACCTGTTGAAATCCATCACGCCGACCTCGAACAGCAATTGGTCGCGGGCATGGGCCTCGGCCCGGTAGGTGGTGGCCAGGTCGGTGACGATGATGCCGGTGCCGCTGCCGTCGGTTTCGCGAATGCCGAACTCGAAGAGGAAGCGGGCGCGCGCCTCGGAAATCATCGAGATCATCGAGTCATTACCCAGATGGTTGGCACCGTTGATGTCGGTAACGCGCACGGTCAGGTGAGTGCTGTAGCAGTACTGGTCTTCGGGAAAATCGAGGGTCAGGCGTGCCATGGTCGAGCCTTCGTCTGGGAGGGCGGCGATTGTAAACCGCCACGTCCCTCAGCGGTGCAGGCTGTTGAGGTGATAAAACGTGACGCGACCACCTTCGCTATCCGGTCCGGAGTTGTCCTGGATATAGGCGCCCGCCTTGAAGTACAGGTACTGCTTGCTCCAACTGCTGCTCAACTGACGGTAGAGCGAGCCATTGTCGCCATCGGTGCTGGCCACGCTGATGCCGATGCGTCCGCTTGGCGTGACGCGCAGGTCGTAGCCGAAGCGCTCGCCAAGTTGAATGTTCTCGGCCAGCAGGATGTTTTGCACGTCGCTGTCGCCTGGGCGAGCGCGCAGCAGCAGCTCCACGCGGCCAACGCCACGTCGATAGTGGTATTGCAGCTTTAGCAGCGGGTCGTTCTGGCTGCCTGGCACGTCAGTACTGTGGATCTGGCCGATCACCACCTTGTTGCGACTGGGCACCTGGTCGACCTGCAGCACGGCGCTGAGATAGCTGTCCGAACTGGCATGGAGCCAGTTGTCGAGTCTGCCGTCGTGCTGGGTTTCGCGTAGCTCGCTGCGTGGATAGCGGGCATCGGCGGTGGTCGAACCGGTGACCGGCACCCAGAAGGTCACGCTGCCGTCGGTATTGCGTCGAAAGTACCGACTCGCATAGCCGTTATTCAGCCGTTCGGTGGTGATGGTGGTCGGCGCCGGTTCGGTGGGAATTGACAGATTCCAGGTGGTGAGGTCGAGCACGGGGTTCTCTGCTTGTCGGTTGAGGGACCTTGTTCGTCCCTGCAACGGGCCAGAGGTTCAACCGCCCCAGCCCTTGAGCCAGAGCGGTTTGACTCTCAGGCGGCCGGGCGTTGCTGGCGCTGGTAGAGAAACTCCAGCACGGCGGTACGGTAGGCGTGGTACTGCGAGTCGTTGGCCAGCGCCAGACGATCACGCGGGCGCGGCAGGTCGACGGCGAGGATTTCGCCGACGGTGGCCGCCGGGCCGTTGGTCATCATCACGATGCGATCGGACAGCAGCACGGCCTCGTCGACGTCATGGGTGACCATCACCACGGTGCTCTGGGTCTGCCCGACGATGCGCAGCAGCTCGTCCTGCAGGTGCGCGCGGGTCAGGGCATCGAGGGCGCCGAACGGCTCGTCCATCAGCAGCACCTTGGGCTCCATGGCCAGGGCGCGGGCGATGCCGACGCGCTGCTTCATGCCGCCGGAGATCTCGTTGGGGTGTTTGTGCATGGCATGGCTGAGGCCGACCATGTTCAGCGCCTGCTCGGTGCGGGCCTTGAGCTGGGCCTTGCTTTCGCGCGCGCCGAAAACTTTCTCAACGGCCAGGTGGACGTTGCCGAAGCAGGTCATCCAGGGCAGCAGACTGTGGTTCTGGAACACCACGGCGCGCTCCGGGCCAGGGCCGTCGATCTCGCGGCCGTTGCAGATCAGTCCACCTTCGTTGGCGTCGAGCAAACCGGCGATCAGGTTGAGCACGGTAGATTTGCCGCAGCCGGAGTGGCCGATCAGTGCCACGAACTCGCCGCGGGCGATGCTCAGGTTGACGTCTGCCAGTGCCTGGAAGCGGCCTTTCTTGGTGTCGAAGTGCTTGCTGACAGCGGTCAGCTCCACGAATTTGTCCATCGGAGTTCTCCCGTTCTGGCGCCGTGTCCCGGATTAAATCAGGGATACTTTCATTTAAAACAAAGACTTGGCGTCTATTGTTGAATTGACTTGTAGGTTGCATAGCCCGGATGCAATCCGGGGAAATGGAGATCGCGTTCCAGGATTGCATCCGGGCTACGAGCTGGCCGAACGTGCCTCTTCAGCTTGCGTAGTCAAAGCGTTTGGCGATCAACAGCAGCATCTGCTCCAGCGCCAGGCCCACCAGGCCGACGATGATGATGGCGATGAGAATGTGCTCGACATTGAGGTTGTTCCACTCATCCCACACCCAGAAGCCCAGGCCGATGCCGCCGGTGAGCATCTCGGCGGCGACGATCACCAGCCAGGCCACGCCGATGGCCAGGCGGATGCCGGTCATCAGGTGCGGCAGCACGGCGGGGAAAAGGATGCGCGTCAGCACCTTGAATTCCGACAGCTTGAGTACGCGGGCAACGTTGAGGTAGTCCTGCGGCACGCTGGCCACGCCAGCGGCGGTGTTGAGGATGATCGGCCAGATCGAACTGATGAAGATCACCCAGATCGACGCCGGGCCGGCCGCCTCGAACACCAGCAGGCCAATCGGCAGCCAGGCCAGCGGCGATACCGGGCGCAGCAGGCTGATGATCGGCGCCAGCATGCCGGCGAGGAAGGCGAAGCGGCCGATGGCGAACCCCAGGGGAATACCCACCAGTGCAGCGAGGCCGAAGCCGACTCCGACGCGGCCGAGCGAGTTGAGGATATTCCAGCCGATGCCCATGTCGTTGGGGCCGTTGTCGTAGAACGGGTCGGCGAACAGTACCAGGGCCGCCTGCCAGGTGCTCAAGGGGCCCGGCAGGCCCTCGCTGTACTGCGCCAGCAGCGACCAGAAACCGATGAAGGCGATGATGCCCAGCAGCGGGGCGATGCCGGCCTTGAGCAGGCTGCCCAGTGCCGCGGTGCTGGGCAGCAAGGCCCGCGCAGAGAGGCGCGGCTTGGCGATTGGCGGCAAGGGTGTTTTCAGGGGCGCATTCATGCTCACCTCCGGTCAGGCTTTGATGGTGAAGGAGTCGGCGTAGGCGGCTGGATTGCTGCCGTCCCAGACCACGCCGTCGATCAACGTGCTGCTGCGCAGCGGGCTGCTCGGCACCGTCAACTTGAGGGCGCTGGCAGCCTCGGCGTAGAGCGCGGTCTGGTTGATCTGCGCGGCCACGGCGGCGTAATCCGGTGCGTCCTTGAGCAGGCCCCAGCGCTTGAACTGGGTGAGGAACCACATGCCGTCGGAGTGATAGGGAAAGTTGACACTGCCGTCCTTGCAGAAGGCCATGGCGTGTTCGTCTTTCCAGCTGTTGCCGAGGCCGTCCTCGTACTGGGCGAGAAAGCGCGGCTCGATCACCTGCACCGGCGCGTTGACGTAGGCCTTGCCGGAAATCAGCTTGGCGGTGCTCTTGCGGTTCTCCTCGCTGGCCTCGATGAAGCGGCTGGCATCGAGAATCGCCATGATCAGTGCGCGGGCGGCATTGGGGTACTGCTCGATGAAGGCGCGGGTGGTGCCGAGCACCTTCTCCGGGTGATCCGGCCAGATCTGCTGCGTGGTGGTGGCGGTGAAGCCGATCTTGTCGAAGATCGCCCGCGCGCCCCAGGGTTCACCGACGCAGAAGCCGTCCATGTTGCCGACGCGCATGTTGGCGACCATCTGCGGTGGCGGCACGACAATGGTCTTCACGTCGCTCATGGGGTTGATGCCCAGGCTGCCGAGCCAGTAGTACAGCCACATGGCGTGGGTGCCAGTGGGGAAGGTCTGGGCGAAGGTCAGCGGCGTGCCGCCTTTCTTCACGTGTTCGGCCAGTTGCGCGCCGTTGCTCACGCCTGCCTCACGCAGTTGCTTGGACAGGGTGATGGCCTGGCCATTCTGGTTCAGCCCCATCAGCACCGCCATGTCCCGCTGTGGTCCCGCCAAGCCGAGCTGGGCGCCATACATCATGCCGTAGAGCACATGGGCGGCATCCAGCTCGCCAGTGTTGAGCTTGTCTCGCACGCCGGCCCAGGAGGCCTCCTTGCTCGGCGTGATGGTCAGGCCGTACTTCTCGCCGAAACCCTGGGTGGCGGCAACCACCACCGAGGCACAATCGGTCAGGGGAATGAAGCCGACGGTCAGCGCGGCCTTTTCCGGCGCATCGGAGCCGGCCGCCCAGGCTGCACTGCGCAGCGAAGCCGGCGCCGACAAGCCGAGTGCGGCGATGCCGGTCACGGCACCTGCCAGGGCGATGGATTGCTTGAGGAAGTGACGGCGGCTGGTGGCCAGGGGCTTGTTCGAATCACGATCGGTCATGGGTCTAGTCCTTGTCAGGCGCATAAACAAAAACGGCGTACGCCAGGCCACCTTCTGGAGAGGAAGGTGACCTGACGGACGCCGTTGTCCGTGATCCTCGGCCCGCCGCCGTTGGCGTGCTACGCAGGATGGTTGACAGGGACTTAGCAAGGGGCTTGCCAGCTTTCGTGGCCAATGCCCGAGCAACGGCATATGGCGCCTGGCAGGCGCAAACCGTATGCCGCTCGATCAATGGTTGGTTTTTATAATCAAAGAGTTGTAGCTATTTTATGAGGTGATTTAGCAATTCGCGTAGTCAACGGACGCGCGGCTCGCTCTGCATGCGACTGAGCCAATGCCGTGCATGAGCGGGCGCCGCTGAGCCTTTTTGGTTCGTCTCACAGGCTCAGGAAGCCGGTTGGACGCGCGCCTCCTCAACGAAGTCGCGCAGCCAGCGCAGCACTTCGACGGCTTCCCAACGAGCAGGATCGAACAGTGCATAGGCCAGCCCCTGGTAGCCGACCACATCCAGCTGGCGGTGGTAGCCGGCGCGCTGCAGCAGCGCCTCGATTTCGGCGAAGCAGGTATTGAAGTGCTGGCGATTGAAGGGGGTGCGGCTCTCGGTGACGATGCCTTCGAGTTGCAGTTCCTCGACCATCTCGCGCACCCGCTCCAGCGGCATGCGGTTCACTCGGTGTTTCAGCTGCAGTACGTCCAGCATGATGGCGCTCCTGTGCAATCGATCATTTGCCTGTGATCTAGCCTAATCGAAAAGTACTGTACAAATAAACAGTATTGAGTGATATTGGCCTCACTTAGGTGACAACAACCCGTCCACTTCCTGAAGGTGGGCGCCTTGCAAGGGGGTATTGGCAATGCAACAGATGCTGATGACGATTGTGCTATTGGCCCTGCTGGGCGGTTGCGCGCAACCGCAGATAGATCGGCCACAGGCCAACGGTGCGTACCTGGTGATCGAGGGCGAACAGGCCTGGGCCGTACTGGTTTCCGATGGCCAGCGTGTCGAGGAGGCGGGCAGAGTGCTCGACGTGATTCGACTACCCGGCCATCACTCCAACATTGCCGCCAGCTATGTGATCGAAACGCCCAACTGCGGCAAGTTGCAGTGGCTGACCGAACGCCATGGCGCTGCAGAGGGTGAAACCACGCTGTTGCCGGCCGCCTTCAACGAGCAACTGAGCCAGCCCGGCTGCGTACTCTCGCAAGGCCTGAGCCGAGCCTGGACGGCCCTGGATTATTCCGGCTGACCGCAGGGTGCGCCGCGCGCACCAATATGCGACATGCACCAACATTCGACGGCGGACCAACCAGCGAGAAGCGCAAAAAAAGCGCCGCGACCTCAACGGAAGCGGCGCTTCTGATTCATGCCTCACCGCGTGTTACAGCAGGTGTTGCTTGTCCATCTCGATGGCGGCATCGAGGGTTTCCAGCAGCGCCTTACGCACCTTCAGCTTGGTGTTCTTGTGCGCCGTCATGTTGATCTTCTTCATCTGCTGCGCCACCGCCTGAGTGGTAGCCAGCAATTGCTCGGCCGGCACCACCTTGTCCAGGAAGCCGGCATCCACCGCGCCAGCCGGGTCGAACATCTCGCCATTGATCACCGAACGGTGGAACGCCGATTTGCGCAGGCGATCACGGGCCAGTTCGATGCCGACGTGGTGCATGGTCATGCCGATCTGCACTTCATTCAGACCGATATTGAACGGACCTTCCACGCCGATACGGTAATCGGCCGACAGCAGGATGAAAGCCCCCTTGGCCACGGCATGGCCCGGGCAGGCGACGATGATCGGGTAGGGGTGAGCGAGCATGCGCCGTGCCAGGGTGGAGCCAGCAGCCACCAGGTTGATCGCATTCTGCGGGCCGGAGGTCATCACCTTCAGGTCATAGCCGCCGGAAAGAATCCCCGGTTGGCCGGTAATGACGACGATGGCGCGATCCTGCTCGGCGCGGTCGAGGGCGGCATTGAACGCTGCGATCACGTCAGGCGAGATGGCATTGACCTTGCCATTGCTCAGGGTGAGGGTGGCGATGCCGTCTTCGAGTTGATAGCTGATCAGGTCGCTCATGGCGGTTTTCCTTGTTAGAGCCTTGGGGACGAATGTGGGCAGAAGGTACTCAGCCGCAGCGCTCTGGTAAAGCGCCGTGGCTGACTGGCTGGTCAGTGTTTTTGCCTATCAGGGCGATGCCAGATGGCAATTGGTCGCGCGCAAAGCCAGGCCTTTAAGGTGAGCAGCGAACCGCAGGAGCTGCCCATGAATACCCTTTGTTCCATCCTTTATATGGTCACCGTGATCGGCCTGCTACTGGCATCGGTCGTGCTCAGCGAAACCCTCTACCTGCGCAGCCCATCCGGCGTGCTGCTGCTATTTGGCTTGGGCCTGTTCATGTCCCTGGGTTTTCTGCTGTTCGGCCACATTCGCTTCGACGAGCAACCCGGCGAGGAGCACGACGAAAACTCGCTGCGCTCTTAAGCGCATGAATCCTTTAAAAAAAATTTGCCATCGGGAAAACATTCGACTACATTAGCGCACCTCGACGGGCTGCACAGCCAATCGAGATCCGGTGAAGTGTCCGAGCGGTTGAAGGAGCACGCCTGGAAAGTGTGTATACGGGAAACCGTATCAAGAGTTCGAATCTCTTCTTCACCGCCACTTTCGCAATACCTAAAGCCCTGAAAGCTAACAAGTTTTCGGGGCTTTTTGCTTTCTGGCTTTCGGCAGGTGTCGAAAAAGTGTCGAAAGCCCGGTTTACTCGTAGTGCGACCAGAGACGGAGCACTTTGACGGTCTGTTCATCCTGCAGCACCTGATAGACCAGGCGATGCTGAATGTTGATACGTCTGGAGTAAGCGCCGGCCAGATCCCCGACAAGCTTTTCGTAGGGAGGAGGGTTCTGGAACGGGTTTTCTCGCACGACTTCCAGCAGTGCCTTTGCCTTGTCTTTCAAGCCCGCTGAAGCGAGCTTCTGTGCGTCTTTCTGTGCCTGTTTCGTGTAAACGAGCTGCCAAGTCACCAGTCCAGTTCCTTAGCGCATTCGTCTACAGGTTCTGCCATGCCTTCCTTGATGGATTCGCGCATGCCAGGAATAGAGAGCAGGTACAGGGTTTCCTGAATGGCGTCCCAATCCTCAGCCGAGAGCAGGACAGCATTTGTCCGCTTGCCAGAGATCAGAATAGGCTGGTGGGATTCAGCGGATTGATCCATCAGCCGATAGAGATTGGTGCGTGCTTCGCTTGCTGTAAGGGTGCGCATGGAACAGTTCTCCTGAGTCATGCCGCAAGCGTACGCCAAAACGTACGACATGTTAATGTCCCTCGTCGGTTAGTGGGTTAAGTCGTAATGCGTCCTGCAGGTGATCGGGCGACAGGTGTGCATAGCGCATGGTCATTGCCAGCGACGTATGCCCAAGGATTTTCTGCAGCGTCAGGATGTTCCCGCCTCGCATGACGAAGTGACTGGCGAAGGTGTGCCGCAGTACGTGTGTGGCCTGGCCGGCCGGGAGCTTGATCGAGGTCTTCTCCAGTACACGGCTAAAGGTCAGCATGCAGTTAGTGAACAGACCATGACGCTTGAAGTAGATCTGCAGGGCCTTTTCCAGCTGTCTATCGATAGGAATCGACCGGGTTCGCTTCGACTTGGTGTTGGCAAAGGTCACCATGCCGTTTCGTACTCGCTCAGGTGTCAGCGCCTGGGCTTCTCCCCACCGGGCACCCGTACTCAGGCAGACGCGGGCGATCAGGCCAATACCTGGGCTGGTGGTGCGGTCATCCAGGGCCTCGAGCAGTTCGACTATCTGGCACGTCGAAAGGTAGGAAATAGGGCGTTCCTGCAGGCGTAGCGGACGGACCTTGGCCAATGGGTTCGGATAGTCGATATCGCCCAGACGGTGCAGCTCGTTGAACAGGGCTTTCAGATAACCGAGCCGGTTGTTTAGTGTCTTGCCTTGAATGCCAGCCTTGAGCAACTCGCTTCGTGTTTCACAGAAGGCGTTGCCGGTGAGCTTGATCGCTATAGGGTCGCCCAGGTCTTTGGCCAGGTTCTGCAGGGTGCGGAGGATTGCGGCACCGTCAGCCAACGCATGGCCGTGCAGTTCGTGATACCGGGTGCAGAGTTCGGAGAGGCGGCGACGGTCTTTCGGCTTGGGCGTCCAGGCTGGCGAGTCGATGCAATTGGCTCTGCAGGTCGCTTCAAAGCGCTGGGCTTCACCCTTGGTCTTGAAGGTCTTGCGAAAGCGCTTGCCCTTGATGGGTTCAATGTCGACTTTCCAGCGTCCGTCAGGCCGTTGCTCTATTGCCATCAGACAGCACGCCCCCATCGAACATGCCGCTCTTCAAGGATGCCTTTGATGTGCTTATACAGCCCGTCTTCGTCCATGCCCTTGGCGGCATAGTGGTCGCGGATCACCGGCCAGCACTCCCAATCCTTGAGCCGATAGAAAGCCTTTCTAGCGCCCACTCGCTCCCGTGCCAGCAGGCTTACGAAGTTTCCCAGGAACAGTTCCACGTTCTTGCCGGAGAAGCCCCGCGAGGTCTTGTATTGGCGCTTGTACTCGGTTTCGTCCACCAGGGAATCGACCGGCAGATCGACGCGCACATCGTCACGGATCAGCGTCCAAATGGGCTCAAAGTAGCCAGGGCGAGCCAGCAGCTTGAATTGGCGCAGGCCATAGCGCCACAGGCCGTCTAGGTGCGGTGCGAAGGCGGCGTAGCTGTTGGTTTCGATGGTTTCGCCGCTCTGCAGGTCGAACGAGCCAGAGGCGAATTGCTGGATCACAGAGTGGTGGTAACGCAGCTCGACGCGCCACACGTCCTGTTCCGGGTTGTAGTTATCTGGGTCGGCTTCGTCGAAACTGTCGCGACGCTTCCAGACGTTTTCCCAGTAGTCGAGCTTGTCGATGGCTCTGGCCTGTTCGGTCTTGTTGTAAATCCCGAGCTGGACGCCACCAGCGGAGCCGAATAGGTACGACTGGCCTTTGCCATAGGTGGCAGACTCCAGCGTCCACTGGATTTCCTTGATGCCGGAGATATCACGGGCTGAGCGGGCACGGCAGTGCATGCGGGCGACCAGATCGGCGGGCGGTTGCCAGCCCTGCAGGTCTAGCGCGAGGTGGACCGCGCATTGGTTGCGTTCGACGTTCGTCAGCACGTGGCTGGCGTAGTAATCCAGACGTTCCTGCAGGCGCTCAGGCGAGAAGGTGTCGATGGCATGGGGTGATACTTCGATTTTCAGGTGTGGGCCGATGTTCTCCAGCTTGGCGTTGAAGTTCTTCACCAGCAGGATGATGCCCAGGTCTGCATTCTGCAGTTTGTACTGATAGCCGGAATCCTTGCTGACACGACCCGAGTGCCAACGCTGGCCTGCGAAGTCAACGATGGTGCCGGGCTTCTCGAACAGACTCATGATTTCCGGGCGGATCAAGCCGCGATAGAGCTGTCGGACGGTATCGACGCTGCAGGCCAGGATTCTGACCCTGGAAAGGTCAGTTATCCGAGCGGTCATGCTGTCGAAAAACAGCCTACCGGTTGGACTCTTTTTGAACTCATGATCTACGCGGAGTAGGTCTTTAACTGCCATTTTCCAATGCTCCAAATAGTGACGAATTGAAACGTTTAACGTTGGGTTATATGACGTGCTACAGGGACGTCAGGGAGCCGGCTGCGCCGCGTTGGCACCGGCGCCTGTTGCGCTACGCTGACCGGCGCCGTTGTCAGGCTCACGGCGCGCCGGACTTACCGACGGCAGCGGATCTATCACGCTGGTAACCGCTCCACGACCCGTCCAGGGCGTGACCCGTTCGCCGTCTACATCGCAGTACATGTCCACCTGACCGGGGAAGAACCGGCATTCGCTGATGGGCAAAATCCGGGTTAATCCACCGTTGGAAATCAGCACGACTCGAGCGGTTTTGCTGACCTGCTGGGGCTTGTCGTAGTCCTGCCAGTAGGTGGCCTCGGTTGGTTCAGGCTCTGGCCTGGGTGGTGGTGACCACGTGCCGGTGGGCGAATGAACGTAGCCACCAACGCGCCAGGTCAGGGACATAACGGGGCCATCTGGCTTGGTGTTGTACACAGCAGCCGCTGCCCGACTGGTTCGGTTCTGCGCCTCTGGTTCAGCCTTGGCCGGGATCGGTTCGACGTGCTTTGCCTGGGAGGGCGGAGGCTCTGGCGAGAAGAACCGATTGATGCCGTACAGGCCGAACGAGGCGCCGCAAACGATGATCGCCAGCAACGCCCACAAGCCCCAGGAGCGCAGGATCGAGGCGCGGCCATCGGCCTTGGATTCGTCGCCCACGTCGCCCGTGGCCGATTGCGTGGCGGACTTGTAGTAGCACCACACGGTGGGCTTGAAGGTGCCTGCGGTTTGCCGCAGCAAGGCCGATTTCGGGGGCCGCTGACCTTTGGCGGCGCCCCGGTAGATATCGACGCGGTAGAACTTCTTGGACTTCTTGACGATGCGGTAGGTGGTTTCGACCAGCAACGTTACCCAGGCGGCGATTTGCTCCAGATCCTGGGTTACCAGGATGACCCGCATGGACTGGCCTTTGTCGTTGACGCGGTGGCGGTGCTCAGCCAGCAGGGCTTTATCTGCCAGCGGGGCGGCGTTGGTCTTTTGCCCCTTGGGCCAGCGGCGCCAGAGTTCATCGAGCACCAGCACGCAGCCATTGGGAGCCAGTTCGGCCAGGTCGCGGCGCTCGAACCAGTCGGCCGGTAGCTGGTCGATGGTGCCGCCGAACTCGGCCAACAGCGCGTCCGTTTCCAGCGGGATGTTGGTGACGATATGCCGGCCTTGTTTGAGGCTGGGGATGATGACGTGCTCGACGACGCCATAGCTTTTCCCATGGCCGGGCATGCCGGTGTAAGCATCAATGGCCATGGGTCACCCGATGATCGGAATGCGGCGAATCACGAAGCGGATCAGGTAGGCCAGCAGGACCACCGTGACACCGAAATCGAGCCTGAACATGGAGGTGAAGAAGATCACCTGGGGTGGAATGCTCTGCATGGCGCTGCCCGCATCATGAAAGAACTGAGGCACCGGGATGGCCTCGAAGAACTTCACCACCGCCTCACAGATGCCGCTGAACACCCATTGCGGGAAGTTCTCCAGGAAGTCGATGAACGAGTCATAGGCATCCTGCAGCCACTCAAGCAGCTTGTTCGGGAAGGACCACAGCCAATCAGCGAAACGGCCTAGTTTCTCAAGCATGGGAACACCTCAAGAGGACAGGACAATACGCACCGCCAGCAGCGACCAGACTGCGATCATGAGGGCGGTGAAAATGCCGGATATCTGCGGCCACAGGGTGCAGTGGCCATCGAAGACGATGTTTTTGCCGAACAGCTGGACGGAGCCGGACGGGCACACGCCGCCACCCGAGGGGAAGGCGATGCCAGTCACCGCGCTGCCTATCGGTGAGTTGAGGACGCCGTCATAGACGCGCTTGAACGACTCATCGAAGCCGGGAATCTTTTCAGCGCCGCCGAAGTAGCTGGGGGCTACGAAGCCGCATTCGTCGCCTTCGCAGAAGCCAGGGCCGGAGCCTTCGCCTTCTTCTTCACCGTCGCCTTCGCCATCACCGCTCCCATTACCGGAGCCGCCGCCGCTACTACCGCCGCCATCCCCTGAGCCATTGCCGTCACCATCGCCATTACCGGAGCCGTTACCACCCCCGTTATTGCCGCCACCTGAGTCACCGCCGCCCGAGTTGCCACCGCCTGAGCCACCATCCGAGCCACCGTCATTACCGCCGCTATCGCCGCCACCAGTGTCACCACCGGGCGGATTGCCGTTGTCGTCCGGGTCTTTGACGCAGGTGGTACCCGACCACGAATAACCGGGCATACCGGCGCATGGGTCATTGGGATCAGAGGGGGGAACGTCGGGCGTGTCGGGCGGGTTGAGGGCGTCGCCGGGGGCACCCAGGGCGGCGTCGGGGGCTGAGCAGGTATCACCTGTACCCGTGCCGACATAGTTGCAGTAGCCAGACGTGCCGGAGCCAATGTCCTTGTAGCAGCTGGAGGCAGCGCTACCGATGCTGTAGGAGCAGCCGCCGAAACACACGGAAGCGCCCGGTGGAAAGCCGCTGGCAATGTAGTTGCGGCCACCGGAGTTGATGATAGGGCCGCTGGGTGATTTGAAGATGCCTGGGGACAGGTTGGAGCAGTCTTGCGGTTCGGGTGGCGGGTTGCAGGTCAGACCGTCAGCGGAGCCATGTTCACAGGTAATTGTTGTGGAAACCCACTGGCCATAGGCCCCGCGCGAGCCACCAGCAATTAAGTCACCAATACAGTTGCCACCGCCGGTGCCTGAAAGAGCTGCAACATGCCTGTACTTGGCGCCGTCTGGCGCTTCGGAAAGAATCGCCATACAAGCCGCATCGGCGTTCTTTTGGCGTGAGTAAACAAGGTCACCTTGCTTGCCGTAGTAGTAGGTAATTTTGGTGGCCGCGCTGGACACCGCAGAGAAGGTCAGCAGCACGGCGCAGAGTACGAAGTAAAAGGCTTGGCGCATGACGACCTCACCAGCGGGAGAAAACGGCGTAAGCGCAGGCACAGCCGATGCAGAAGAAGGCGAATTCCCACAGCGCTTGCATGACGACCTCGCAATGAGAAAGGCCGGCACTGGGCCGGCCTGGGTGGGTGGGCGGCTTAGCCGCGGAGGAAGCCGAGGACGATGCGTGCGCCTTTGATACCGGCGTACACAGCAGCCAGCAGACCCGCCACAGCGAGAACGCCGACCGCAATGGTCGCGAAGTCGATACCGCTGGTGACGGCGCTGTAGTCCCAGCCGGCGGCGAAGGTCATGGTGGACAGGGCCGCGAAGGGCAGGGCGAGTGCCAGATCGCGGGAGACGCGTTTCAGTTGTTTCATGGTGATGCTCTCCAGAAGGTTCAGCCGTGCCGGATGAAGTCGAGAATGGCTTTGCAGCCGATCCCGATCAGGAGCACGGCGGTTACGAGGGAAAATCCGATCCCGAACACTTGGGCCAGCATGGCTGGGTCTAATTGGCTCGGGTCGAACTGTTCAGGCAGCTGGATCAGCACCCAACTGCCAGAACACAGGGGCGCCCCGCCTGCATCGACCGATACAGCACCGTCACAGGTGAGCGCGTAAGTCATTGCCAATGCCCGTCCCTTACTCGGCCAAGCTGGGGTCAAGAACGACCTCAGCCATGGCGATGCAGTCGGGGCAGATGACGAGGTCGGGCGCCTTGTTCAGATCGGGCAGCAGGTCGGGCTGGGGGGCGGACTGGTTGTAGAGCTGGCCCATGGGCTGCCCGCAGCAGTCACACAGCACGCGATCAACGATCAGCACGGCGGCGCCCTCCCGTTAGGCCTTGGCCGCGTCCGGCTGAGTGCCGGTCGGCTTGGGCTGTTGTTGGGTGGCTTGCGGGGCGGCAGGCTTGGCGGCCTGGCCTTTCGGGTTCACCGCCTCGATGTGCACAGCCAGGTTGTTACCTTTCTGCTTGCCAGCACGCGCCACTTCGAAGGTGATGCGGACCGTTTCGAGCGGGGCAAATTGGGCGCCAGAGGCGAACACCTCATCTGCAACGTCGGCAGGCACATCCATGCTCACAATGGACAGGCCGTTTTCGGTGATGCCGTCTGGCTCATCGCCGTAAAACACCTTGACGATTTTTACGTCGGTGCCGTTTTGGTTGAACGCCAGTTTCTGAGTGCCGAGAAATGCAACTTCCATAGTCGAACGTGCCATTTGTGTTTCCTCGCTTAGTTGCGCGTTATTGCGCGGTTTTGCCTTTTTGCGGACCGAGTTAGCCCAGGCAGAGGAACTTGTTAAGTTCGCCAATGCCAGGGATTACGGGGGCTTGCAACGGGTTTGTGTGTGCCTAGTTATACGCTACTGAAAAGTTAAAAAGTCACTCTTGCATAAATATCATCGGTTAAAACTTATTGAGCCGAATAGTGACGCAATGAAACTTTTAACTTTGGCGATAATTAACTTTTGATCATTAATCTGGATAACACCAAGGGCTTTGCCCTTGTCATCCCACTCTTGCCGCCGAGGGCTCGGGAGCGCGGGGCGGTGGAGCTGCCCCACACTCACGAGCGGAGGCTATTCAGGGTGGTGGGTGTTCAAGGGTTCGCTCCGCCCGTGCCTCCGTTTGACCGAACGGTGAAGCTTGTTCGGACAAGCCGGGGGCGCGGCCCTTGACCTGTTCAGCATCGGCGGCGTTGGCCGGATCGCTGGGGGCGCATTGTTCGATCGCATGAGCGATGGCGTTCTGGAAGTGAATGCCGACAGCGTTAACACTCGTTTGCAGGCTGACCAGTGTGATGCTCATGGCTGCAGCCGCACCAAAGAGAAACGGGGTGATCCAGTGCCAGAGCAGGGCGACCAGATAGCGGCCGACGCGGAAAGAGACAGTCATGCGATCACCCCACCAATTCGAACGGTTCGCGCAGGGGCACGAAAGGCGTGGGGTTGCCGCTGTTGTAGACAACGCTCCAGTACTTCGGGGGTCGGCTCGAAGGCTTGTGTTTCTCGCAGGTATAGGCCGGCGTAACGTGGGTTCGACCATTTACCACGGACCATTGCGCGGGGCGGCAGTCGGTGCATGGTGTGGATCGGCAGGTAGTCGATGGAGACGATGTTGGGAGCGTCGCCCAGTTTCGATTGACGTAGCACACAGAGCAGTCGCAGTTCTCGGGGTGCGGGTGTCGCACGAACGCCATGTACTTGCCTTGGGGATTGCGGGCAAAGCAGCCCGGACAGCCGCACTCCCTGGGGTGTGACAGCAGATATTGGCTCGTGCTGGTCATTGGCCGGCACCTCTGGCGTTGCCTGGGCGAAGCTGCCTTGCAGGCGGGTGACGATTTCGGCGTTCAGGGAGCGGTTGGCCTGTTCGGCGGCTTGCTCTACCTGGGCGCGGAGGGCTGGCGGCATGCGCAGCTTGAATTGCGGGTCAGTGCGGCTCATTGGTTCACCCCCATAAACAGCACCATGCGGGTTTTGCCGAGCTTTACGCTCTCGACGGCGCCGGTTCTGATCCAGTACGCGACCTGTTCGACGGCAACACCCGCCAGGGCGGCGAAGGCGGCTTGCGTATAGAAAGGAGGATTCATGCCGTCCACTCCTGTTCCAGCAGCCAGGTGCGGAGCAGGGCGCTGTTGACCATGCGGCGCTTGCCTAGCTTTACGGTGGGGAGAACGCCTGCATATACCCAGGCACGCGCGGTGCCGTAGGTCAGGCCGTTTCGGTCGGCCCAGGACTCGACGGTTTCCACGTCCTGTTGCGGGCCTATCAGCTTCGAAGGTTCCAGCTCTTCCAGTTCCATGCTCGTTCCGTCACTATTCGTGTGGTTCTACATAAAGCGTGCAATAAATAATTTATCAGTGCAGGGGCATAATGGCCTTTGATGAATTATTTATCAATAAATTATTCATCATCTATAAGAGCTTTTTGGAATGATCGAGGAAAGGCTTAGAACCCTAGTGAGGCATATAGGGGCGACGAAGCTGGCTGAGGCCACTACGATCAAGGAGCGCCAACGGTGGCAGACCGTGGCGACGAATCGGAAGGTGAAGACCCGGATCGAGGATCTAGAGGAGCTGCTGAAAGTCTTCCCTCAATACGAGCTGTGGCTCTGGAGGGGTGAGGTAGATCCTGCAAAAGGACAGGTATCGCCTGGATACGAAGAGACCGATTCAAAATTGCCCAATCAAAACGCGGGATAGCGATCACAAAGGAAGTAGCTAGACGTTGGTATTCAAACGCGGCTGGGGAAAAATTCAAATAAAAGCATTGTTTTTAGATCCTGATTTTGTGGGGATACATTTTGAAGAATATTAATTCTGCGTATAGGGTTAAGACGGTTCTCAGGCAGGCTATAAACGCGACAGAAACTAAACCCGCTGTAGAGGTTTGGGCTGAAGTTCTTGGGGTGAGTGGTTTAGATTCGAACAAAAAACAGTTTGCGGTCTCGAGATTTCTGTCTGACCTACATGATGAAGTTGAGCTAATTAAAGAGCAGATGGGTAGTACAGATTTCACGGAGTCTCTATATTTGGGGGCTTTGACTAAATGCAATAGTGTCCTTTCGGTGCAGTATCTAGGGACGCAATGGGGGAGTGTCAAAAAGCAGATCAACAGTGAGACGCTAACTGTGCTTGGATTCTGCTCGGAAATTCTACCGAGTGAAGAAAGTGAGATAGATAGAGAAAAATTACAAGAGCTCGCCGGCTTGGTTGAAGAGTTGAGAAGCATGCTTGCTGATTCCGGGCTAGGTGTGAGTGCAAAAAGAATAATAGAGAGGCATGTAACTAAGATAGAGGAGGCCTTAAACAAGTATAAGGCGGTAGGTGCTAGGGGCTTGGAGGATGCGCTGCAGTCGGTTATTGGTGAGGCAGTGATCAACGAGTCGGAACTCAAGGCTATGAAAAATACCAAGGAGGCCGGTAAGTTTGTAGAAGTAATTCGTAAGCTTAAAGATGCGGTGGTTTCTGCATCTAACGCGAATCAACATGCTGACTCTCTATTAGGGGCGGCGGAAAAGGCTAATAAGGCTATAGGATTGCTGCAGAACTTAATGTGATTTGATTTTTTGGCGAGAGCAAGGAAGCAATATGAAAGGCAATTGGGACGATGCACCAGACTATCTACGCAGCAAGAAAAAGCGCGGCCCATGGCGAATGGTGACCATCCTGGGTGTGGGTTCAGCGATTACCTGGGCCGTGATCGCGCTGTTTGCCAAACCCATCGTGATCAATGTGGATCAGCTCAAGCAGGCGATCCACGTAGACGGCAAACCTCTGTTCAGCCAGCAACCGGTACCACAGCCCTATAGCGAGCCGGAAGAGCCTGTAAGGCTGCCATCCATTCCCATCGATCCACCCGCGCAACAAGTTGCATATGAGCCGGTAAGCCAGCCTCAGCCATACGCCTCGATGGAGTGGACAGAGGAAGAAAAGGCGAGGGCGATTGCCAGTTCGCAGAACGTGTTCAGTGACAAGAACTACACGCCCAAGCAGCCGGCCAGCATCTACACACCGCCTGCAACCCACCGAATAGCCCAAGCACCCCAGCAAACGCAGCAGCGCCAAAGCAAGCAGGTAAGCCGCGAGCGTACTTCCAAGTGGATCAAGGGCTGGGATGGTGGCAAGAACTACAAGGTGGAATGGCTATCGGTGAACAACTACATCGACGGTACCAGCGTGTGCGCCAACCACCGGCGCGGATCAATCGACTACCGCGAATGTAGAAAGGCCGCCAAGCAGCACTTTCATGAAGAGTGCCGAACCTGGCGCGCCCGCTATGAAAGTGACCGCAAGACAAGCAGTGATCGCATGAAAACGCGCTATTGCTCTGCGGCAAACAGCTTTAATCCGATGGGTTAATTAGGTTATTTCTTAGTCCTGGAGTGTTATATGTCTTATCAGTTAAATGTGCTTCACTGCAAAGATGAAGCGGCAATTGATCTAGTTAGATCTCTATACATGAAGGGGCAGCTGTATCCTTTCTTTGGGTCTGGGTTTACTAAGGGGTGTAAGAGTTATAAGTCTACAGTGCCAGGTGTTAAGGAACTGATTGAGGGAATTAAGAAGGTAGCCCTGGGGAATCCTAATCTTACGAGTAAGAGGCTCGAGGAAATAAAGGATATTTCTGATTTAAAAACTTCGTTTAATCTGCTCGGAAGGCCGAATATTGTTCCGCCTGAAAAAGCAAGGAGTTACCTTGAGGCTGTTTTTACCAAGGTAAAACTGCCAGCTGAAAAGATAAAGCTTCTTGATCTGGATTGGCCTGGAATATTTACATTTAATATAGATGATGCGATAGAAGGTCATAAGGCGGGATATAACAAGATCCTTCCAAATAGGCTGGTGTCAGTTGAGTATTTAAGATCGCACAAGTGTTTGTTCAAGGTTCATGGTGACATATCAGACTATTTGTCCTATCAGGACGGGGCTCTAATATTTACGTGGAAAGAATATGCTGAAAGCATAAGTAAAAATGAGTCCTTGCTTTCTTTTTTAGGGAACGTATCAAGTCAAGGATCCCTAGCTTTCATAGGTTGTAGTCTTGATGCTGAGGTTGATATTCAAAGCTTGGCCGGTCGATACACCTTTGCACGATCCGTCTTTCTAAAAGCAGGCGAGCTGTCGATTGAGGAGGAAATACGACTCGAGGATTACGGAATACAGAATGTTGTTTGGTTTGATAGTTATAATCAAATATATGAATGGCTACACGAAGTGCTTGGCGGCTGTGAAATAGAGTCTCGCATCCAGGATATTGAGGTATTGCAAGAGCCGACGCAAAAACAAGAAATTGTTAGATACATATCTCAAGGTGGGCCGGTAGTTAGCAAGGGGCATAAAGGGCAGAACACTGCAAGGATTCCATCAACAATTAGCCCTAGAGATTTAATTAATGATCATAGACATAAAATAGCATCAACCAAGTATACCGTGGTGCGAGGTAGAAGGTTTAGTGGCAAAACAACTTTTCTTGTTGATGTTGTGCGTGAACTTGTGGAGTTGCATGCTTATTTCTTTCCTTCACACGAGGTTTACTCTAGATACACGCATGACCTTATAGCCGCTTCTTCAGGTGCAATATTTATTTTTGACTCAAACTTTTTGAGTCTTGAGAATTTTAAAGAGGTCATGAGGTGCGCCGAGCGAAACAATTCAAGAATTATTTTTTGCTTTGATAATTCAGACTTTGAGCTTTATAGACATTATTTGTCGGTTAATGAAATAGATTACCACGAGATTTTGATCCCTAATAAAATGCAGCAAGAGGAGGCAAATGCGTATTCGTCTAGGCTGAATAGCGTGGGCTTACCTATTTTTAACTCTAGAGAAACGTTCCTTGACTTTGCATACAGGGTGTATGACGAATACAAGAACGACCTTCCTAAGTCTCAGATATTTCATGATTATCGATCTGAGGAATTGCTGAAGGTAGCCTTGCTCATCGCGGCTTTTGAGAAAGCAACGTCTGGCCAGCTTGAGGCATGTTCTGAGGGATTGACGGCAAAATTCTTTACAGAGAGATATCAAGTCTTATTCGAAAGTGAGTATATTTCGGGTGAGCCTGGGGAGTCGGTGGTATGTAACTCTAAGCCCTGGCTTCTTAAACTTATAAGAAATGCCGCAAAAGATTCAGCGCCAAAATTATCTCTTGCGGTTTCTGAGTTGGTAACAAAGCTGCTGGCTCACGGATATAAAGATACTGCCAATACGCTGATTAGATTTGATAGATTGAATGAGCTTCTTTCATCTGAGGGGAAGGCCGGCGCTGCGGGCCTTATTAGGCAAATTTATAAAGGCCTAGCCACTGCCTGTAGTGCAATCCCGCACTATTGGCTGCAAATGGCGAAATGCGAACTTATGGCTGGCAGAAGAGTTGATGAAATAGAAGATGGAATCACATATGCTAGAAAAATTAGAGTCGATGAGAAAAACAATAAAGGGTACACGTATTATAGTGCCACTCTTATATTGGCGCAGTTGATGTGCAGAAAGTATGATTTGATAAGAGATGCAGGATTGTTTGGAGTTATCCTTGAAACTCTCATTGAGTCCTTTGATAATTATGCAAACAACAAGGTTCACTTGGATAAATTTAAGCTTCAATATAGAAGGAGCAATTCTTCGGTGAACATTGCCTTGCATGATATTTTTCAAGTTTCAAGCGATTTTTCATTAGTTCATAAGCAGCAGATCGAGACTCTCAGGGCTTATGTGCAGTGACTATGTGACCTTGGTCACTTAGCTGTCGAAAAAGTGTCGAAATCATAGGGCCGAATAGCGACGAAACGAGCAGGCGAGGGGAGCGTAAAGCCCGTACTGAGCGGGTTTGGCACGGACTGACACGCTACCGAAACGGGTTCGAATCTCTTCTTCACCGCCACTTTCGCAAAAGCCCTGCAGGGAAACCTGCAGGGCTTTTTTGCTTTGTGGCTTTCGGCAGCTGTCGAAAGCCCTTTGTCTGCGAAATTACCCGTCCAGTTTCTTGGTGCACTCGGCTACCGCGCTCAAGAAGGTTTAATTGATCCAGCCTGATCTTGTTGGTTAGCGTTTGGGGGTGTTATGCGATGACGAAGGTGCTTGAAATACTGGCTATCAGCAGGCTTTGCGGGCTTGGAAGCGGTACCGGCAAGCAGTTCATTGCGCAATCGTGTACGGCTGTCGTCTGGCATGAGTGCTCCCCCAAAGAAATTAACCTGAAAGGTTATTTTATGCGGCATGGAATAGCGCAAACCCCATTTCAAGCTTGAGCGGGTGAAGCAAGCCGTAGCCGATCAGTGTTATCGCTTCACCTGCATAGCCCTGGAAGGGGCGCTGAGCTGTGTATGGAGATGGCCGACATGCTGGCCGTCATCAGTGCCCTGAGCCGCCGCGACTTTTTCAAGAGTATGACAACCGATGCGGATCATACTACCTGGCAGGACGTTTACCGACCGATACCGAATTCGGGCAGGTCTACCTGAAGCTCACGCTGGTGGCCGATCTGCTGATCGTTTCCTTCAAGGAGAAGTGACCATGAAATGTCCAGTATGCGGCGGGGCGGATGCGTCTGGAGTAAGCGCGCCAATGTCGTGAAAAGCAGGTGTTCCAACGATAGTGGAGCGGCAGGACAAAGGGTCACTGAATGTTGACTGACAGGGCACGCTTGGTGGCGGGGTTAAAGGCTTCGTCGCGCAGAATACGAAGGTCTACAGCGTCCTGATTCAGGCGGTGAATCAGTCGAAGCATGTGCTGGCGTAGCACCTCGTCTCGGCTGCTCTCAGCGGCTCGCATCAAAGCGAAGGCGGCGTCCTCGTTGTTGGCTGCGATGGAGTCCAGCGTTTTGCGTACATTGCGAATCAAGGTGAAACCCTCGTTTTAGAGGGCTGCAAGGTACTGGACGAGTGTTTCTGAAATATTGCAACGCATCGACGAGCGGACGGATGGGTGCCGGAATCCTGGCAGCCGTCATGAACCTGCAATGCAGCAGAGCGATAGTAAGCCTGCACTCCACGAAAGTTGGTGCAGCTCATACTTCTATTAAGCAAGGCCAACCTCCATGGTTGGTCTTTTTTTTGCCAGTTTTTTGCAACCCAGACCCGCCGGCATACGCCCGCGCTGGTTGGTGGGCTCCGGCATGGATTCGGCACCGGCAAGCCGTTCCCTTTAGGGAAACTCTGAAGAAACCGTCATTCCCGCGTAGGCGGGAATCCAGGACCTGCGAGTTTTCTGGGCTCCCGCCTTCGCGGGAGTGACGATAAGTGGCTTTTTCAGAACATCCTTGGGCCGTTAACCTGAGCGGTTGGCTGTCTGGCACGGCCCCATTTCAAGCCGGGATGCTTTGGCTGGCTGTAGCTGAGCAGCGTCATCGCTCAACCCGCAAGGGGCATGGAGGCGGCTGACGTGCCGGTTCTGCCTTTAGCCATAGCGCCGAAGATACTGCCACATTGGTTCAGTACCTGCTGACGACGGTGGGCTTGTCATCATTCCTTCGTCGTTCCGTCATATCGCTGCCACCGCGATTGGTTGCAATCGCAGCAAAGGCCGAGAGGATGCTGCGATGCAAATATGCGTGATAGGAGCAGGATACGTAGGCTTGGTGACGGCGACCTGTTTTGCCGAGATGGGCAATCAGGTGGTCTGCGTCGAGCGAGATCCGCAGCGCGTCGCGATGCTTTCGCGAGGTGAGGTGCCGATCTATGAACCTGGCCTGGAGGCGATGCTCAAGGCGCAGCTGGCCGGCGGGCAGCTCAGTTTCACGTCACAGCTGAAGGCCGGCATTCGCCGCGCCGAGGTCATCTTCATCGCGGTGGGCACGCCCAGTGGCGAGGACGGTTCGGCCGATCTGAGTCATGTCCTGGCGGTTGCCGACGAGTTGGGTGAACGGCTCGATCATGCGTGTCTGGTCGTGGACAAATCCACGGTGCCGGTGGGCACCGCCGAGCGTGTGGCGCAACGCATCAACGCCGGCCTGGCGCGTCGGGAACAACGGGCCCGGGTGACCGTGGCGAGCAATCCGGAGTTTCTCAAGGAAGGTTCTGCAGTCGAGGACTTCATGCGCCCCGATCGGGTGATCGTCGGCTGCGATGACGAACGTGGGCGCGAGCTGCTGCGCCGGCTGTATGCGCCATTTCTGCGCAATCACGACCGCCTGTTGTGCATGGGCGTGCGCGCCGCGGAGTTCAGCAAGTACGCGGCCAATGCCTTTCTGGCGACCAAGATTTCCTTCATTAACGAGATGGCGGGTATCTGCGCACGACTGGGCGTGGACATCGAGGAGGTGCGGCGTGGCATCGGCAGCGACCGGCGTATCGGTACGCACTTCATCTATGCCGGTTGCGGTTATGGTGGCTCGTGCTTTCCCAAGGACGTGAAGGCGCTGATTCGCACCGCCGAGCACGAGGGCATCGAGCCTGGCATCCTGCGTGCGGTCGAGGCGCGCAATGCGCTGCAGAAGACGCTGCTGTTCCAGGCCCTGCGCGAGCATTTCAATGGCCATCTGCAGGGGCGGGTCGTCGCGCTCTGGGGGCTGGCATTCAAACCCGGTACTGATGATCTGCGTGAAGCACCCAGCCTGGTACTGCTCGACGCGCTGCTGACTGCTGGAGCTAAGGTGCAGGCTTGCGACCCAGCAGCCACGGCAGCTGTGGCTGCACGCTATCCATCGGCCGTCGAGGCGGGGCAGCTGATGCTGAGCGAATCCCCCTATGCCGTCGCCCAGGGTGCCGATGCGCTGGTGCTGGTGACGGAGTGGAAGCAGTTCCGTCAGCCGGACTTCCCGCGTATTCGCGGTGCGATGCGCATGCCGGTGCTGTTCGACGGGCGCAACATCTATGACGCCGATCAGTTGGCGGAGTTGGGTTTTCTCTATCGAGGCATCGGTCGACCTGCAAGCGGCAGTTGTAAGGCCAGCGCGGCTTGATAGACTGAGCGCGCATTCCAACCGTCCCCACTAGGGAGTCCCATGATCAAGAAATGCCTGTTCCCCGCTGCCGGTTACGGCACGCGCTTCCTGCCTGCTACCAAGGCAATGCCCAAGGAAATGTTGCCGGTGGTGAACAAGCCACTGATTCAATACGGGGTCGAAGAGGCACTCGAGGCTGGCCTCAACCAGATCTCCATCGTCACCGGTCGCGGCAAGCGCGCGCTGGAAGATCATTTCGACGTGAGCTACGAGCTCGAACACCAGATCAAGGGCACCGACAAGGAGAAGTACCTGGTGGGCATCCGTCGTCTGATCGACGAGTGCAGCTTCTCCTACACCCGTCAGGTCGAGATGAAAGGCCTGGGCCACGCCATCCTCTGCGGTCAGCCGCTGATCGGTGACGAGCCGTTCGCCGTGGTCCTGGCCGACGACCTGTGCCTGAACCTGGAAGGCGATAGCGTGCTGGCGCAGATGGTCAAGCTGTACAACCAGTTCCGCTGCTCCATCGTGGCGATTCAGGAAGTGCCGAAGGAGGAAACCTCCAAGTACGGCGTGATCGCCGGCGAGATGATCCGGGATGACATCTACCGCGTCAGCAACATGGTGGAGAAGCCCAAGCCCGAGGACGCACCGTCGAACCTGGCGATTATCGGTCGCTACATCCTCACTCCGGACATCTTCGATCTGATTCGTAGCACGCCGCCGGGCAAGGGTGGCGAAATCCAGATTACCGACGCGCTGATGCGCCAGGCTCAGCAGGGCTGTGTGATGGCGTACAAGTTCAAGGGCCAGCGTTTCGACTGCGGTAGCGCCGAGGGTTACATCGACGCGACCAATTTCTGCTTCGAGCACCTGTACAAGACCGGCAAGGCGTTCTGATACGCCAGCAGGTCAACGAAACGTACTTATCAGAACAGCCGTTCTTAGGGGCGCCGCTCCTGCACATTCGATGCATTGATGCTGAAACTGACGCCACCCTCGGGTGGCGTTTTGCATTTCAGGGAATGGGCATTTTCTCCGAGCCGGGGCCGAGCGGCTGGCCGTAGCTGAACTCCACGTAGTTGCCGGCCGGGTCGTGCAGGCCGCAGTAGTAACCGACCGGGTAGGGTTCGTCGCGTGGCGGCCAGATCAGGCAGCCCGCCTGTTCGGCCAGGGCGGCGATGCGGTCGACGTCCTCGCGGCTGCTCAGGGCAAAGCCGAAGTGGCTGTAGTCATTGGCCGCCAAGTTCCTGTCCTGGCCGCCGGGCATGATGACGAAGATGAACTGGTGTTCCTTGCCTGGCTCGGCCATCCAGACGATGCGTGTGCCCTTGCCGGGGCGCTCGTGGATCACTTGCATGCCACAGAATCGCTGGTAGAAGGCGATGCAGGCGTCGAGGTCCGGGACGTGCAGGGCAAGATGGGTCAGGGTAGGGCGCATGTTCTTCACCTCCGGCATTCAGCTTAGCGCGAGCCTTTACGGTATGCTCCTCGTCTGCCAAGGAGATACCCCATGAGTCACGACTTCGACCTGTTCGTTATCGGCGCCGGTTCCGGCGGTGTGCGTGCGGCGCGCTTCGCCGCAGGTTTCGGTGCTCGCGTTGCGGTCGCCGAGAGCCGCTACCTGGGCGGCACCTGCGTCAACGTCGGCTGCGTACCGAAAAAACTGCTGGTGTACGGTGCGCATTTCGCCGAAGACTTCGAGCAGGCCTCGGGTTTCGGCTGGTCGCTGGGTGAAGCGAACTTCGATTGGACAACGCTGATCGCCAACAAGAATCGCGAGATCGAACGCCTCAATGGCATCTACCGCAACCTGCTGACCAGTAGCGGCGTCAGTCTTTTCGAAGGCCATGCGCGCATCGTCGATGCGCATACCGTCGAAGTGAACGGCCAGCGTCACAGCGCCGAGCGCATCCTGATCGCCACTGGCGGCTGGCCGCAGATTCCCGATATTCCTGGCCGCGAACACGCCATCAGCTCCAACGAAGCCTTCTTCCTCAAGCAACTACCCAAGCGCGTACTGGTGGTGGGCGGCGGCTATATCGCCGTGGAGTTCGCCTCGATCTTCCATGGTTTAGGCGCGCAGACTTCGCTGCTCTATCGCGGCGAGCTGTTCCTGCGTGGCTTCGACGGTGCGGTGCGCCAGCACCTGCGCGAAGAACTGAGCAAGAAGGGCCTGGACCTGCAGTTCAACGCCGACATCGCCCGCATCGAGCGCATGGCCGATGGCAGCCTTGCCGCGACGCTCAAGGACGGCCGCGTACTGGAGGCCGACTGCGTGTTCTATGCCACCGGTCGCCGGCCGATGCTCGATAACCTCGGCCTGGAGAACGTCGAGGTCAAGTTGGACAAGCGCGGCTACGTCGAGGTCGATGACCTGTTCCAGACCTCCACGCCATCGATTCTCGCCCTTGGCGACGTGATTGGCCGCGTGCAGCTGACCCCGGTTGCGCTGGCCGAAGGCATGGCCGTGGCGCGCCGGCTGTTCAAGCCCGAGGAATACCGGCCGCTGGATTACAGCATGATCCCCACCGCCGTATTCAGCCTGCCGAATATCGGCACCGTTGGCCTCAGCGAAGAGCAGGCCATCGACGCCGGGCACCAGGTGAAGGTCTTCGAGAGTCGCTTCCGGCCGATGAAGCTGACGCTGACCGAGAACCCGGAGCGCACGCTGATGAAGCTGGTGGTGGATGCCGACAGCGACCGCGTACTCGGTTGCCATATGGTCGGGCCGGAGGCGGGTGAGATCGTTCAGGGCCTGGCTGTCGCCCTTAAAGCAGGCGCGACCAAGCAGATCTTCGACGAGACCATCGGTGTGCATCCGAGCGCCGCCGAGGAGTTCGTCACCCTGCGTACGCCGGTCAGCCGCTGAGGGCAGCATGGAAACGCTTTTCTATGTCGCCGACCTGTTCGGCGTTGCGGTGTTCGCCATCACCGGTGCGCTGATGGCAGGGCGCAAGTCCATGGACCTGTTCGGTGTGCTGGTGATGGCCATCGTCACCGCGCTGGGCGGCGGTACGCTGCGCGACCTGATTCTGGACAACCACCCGGTCAGCTGGATTCGTGACGACACCTACATCCTGGTCGCCTCACTGGCGGCGCTGGGCACCGTGGCCTGGGTGCGCATGACCCGGCCAATTCACGAGAAAGGTCTGCTGATCGCCGATGCCTTCGGCCTGGCCGTGTTCACCGTGTACGGCACCGAACTGGCGCTGCAGAGCGGTACGCCGATCAGCACGGCGGTGATCATGGGGGTGATGACCGGCGTGGTCGGCGGGGTGATTCGCGATGTGCTGTGCAACGAGATCCCGCTGATCTTCCAGAAGGAAATCTATGCCACGGCCTGCATCGCCGGAGCGCTCACCTTTATCGGCCTGCGCGCTCTGGGTACGCCGCACTGGCTCGATACCGCCGCAGCGATGTTCGTGGTGCTGGCCGCACGTCTGGCGGCGATCCACTGGCATCTCGGGTTGCCACGTTTTCATCTTCTGGACAGGCATTGAACATGATCGAGAGACTGGACCATCTGGTACTGACGGTGGCGGACATCGACATCACCGTCGATTTCTATGAGCGCGTGCTGGGCATGCGCCACGAGCGCTTCGGCGCCGGGCGCAGCGCCTTGGTATTCGGCCAGCAGAAATTCAATCTGCATCAGGCCGGGCGTGAGTTCGAGCCCAAGGCGATCAAGCCGACACCAGGCGCCATCGATCTGTGCCTGATCACCCTGTGGCCGCTGGAGCGCGTCATGGCTCATCTGACCGAGCAGGGCGTGACGGTGGAAGAGGGGCCGGTGGCGCGTACCGGCGCCGTCGGGCCCATCGAGTCGGTGTATTTTCGCGATCCGGACGGCAATCTGATCGAAGTGAGCCGTTATCCCGCCTAGAGACGGCTTCTTGCGTGCCGCAGCACCTCGGCATCCGCGTGCTGAGGTGCCGAACTGCACAAAAAAGTGCAGCAGCGAAGCGGCGGCCGCTGAAATATCTTGAACCGTAAAGGTTCCAAACGGGTCAGGTTCTATTACTGAGTCACTCAATTGGTATAGAACCATGATCAAGAAATGCCTATTCCCCGCTGCCGGTTACGGCACCCGTTTTCTTCCTGCTACCAAGGCGATGCCCAAGGAAATGCTGCCGGTGGTCGACACGCCGTTGATCCAGTACGGCGTCGAAGAAGCACTCCAGGCAGGGCTCAATGAAATTGCCATTGTCACCGGTCGCGGCAAGCGCGCGCTGGAGGACCATTTCGACATCAGCTACGAGCTGGAGAACGAAATTTCCAACACTGGCAAGGAAAAGTCCTTGAGTGGTGTTCGTCATCTGATCGATCACTGCACCTTCTCCTACACCCGCCAAGTGGAGATGAAGGGGCTTGGTCACGCCATCCTCACCGGACGCTCCCTGATCGGCGACGAGGCCTTCGCCGTGGTGCTGGCCGACGACCTGTGCCTGAACCTCGACGGCGACGGCGTGCTGACCCAGATGGTCAAACTCTACGAACAGTTCCGCTGCTCCATCGTCGCCATCCAGGAAGTGCCGATGGAGGAGGTGTCACGCTATGGCGTGATCGCCGGCGAGGCGCTGCGCGACGATATCTTCCGCATCGACAGCATGGTGGAGAAACCCAACCCGGAGGACGCGCCCTCGAACCTGGCGATCATCGGCCGCTACATCCTCACGCCCGACATCTTCTCGTTGATCGAACAGACCGAGCCGGGCAAGAGCGGAGAAATCCAGATCACCGACGCGCTGATGAAACAGGCCCAGCAGGGCTGTGTACTGGCTTACAAGTTCAAGGGTCGCCGCTTTGATTGTGGCTCGGCTGAAGGCTACGTGCAGGCCACCAACTTCTGCTTCGAGAATCGCCACAAGACCCATCCGGTCACTGCCAACCCGCGACTCAAGGCTGTTTGAGCGCTTGGTCAGACGCCGAAAGTGCTCAGTGATCAGTGATTGCGTGCCGAGGACGCTGCCGGCAGCGCTGTCGCCGAAGGTGAAAAAAAGCCTGAACGACTCGGGGCTGAGCCTGCCTGACTTCAAGTAGGGGCAATAACGCCTCGCGAGTAACTATCAGGAGGTACCAGCAATGGCGACCAGTAAAAATCCGGGTAACTTCGCAAACGATCGTCAAAAAGCATCCGAGGCCGGCCGCAAAGGTGGTCACAACAGCGGTGGCAACTTTGCCAATGACCGCCAGAGAGCGTCCGAAGCCGGTCGCAAGGGTGGCCAGAAGAGCCAGACAACTCGAAGCTCGTGACGACCTGACCAAGGCCTGCGTTTTGCGGGCCTTGGCGTTTCTGATTCAGGATCACTGTGTCAGCGGCGCTAGGGCTGCCCGCAGGCAACGACAAAGACTCCTCACTGAAACAATCTGAGCGTTTCCTTCTCGCACCGTCTCGGAACGTCTGGCAGGTGCCGTTACCAGCGTGCAATGAGAACCAGGGGAGGGCTGTAGTCTGCTCAGCGCTGGAGGCGGTGTGCCGGGGTAGTGCTGTCTTTCTTCGACGGCAAGATGCGAGTGACCTTTACATCGCTGAATTCGCTGGGCCATTCGAAGGTGTGAAGGGCGCTCAAGTAGAAACGAGCCTGGTAGGGCGTGAGTTGCTCGCGGTCGGATTCGACTTCCACGTTGTGCGACTGGTCATGCAGGGTATAGCTGATCAGATGCAATGGCTTGGCCATCTCATGCCTCCGGTTTTGCTGAATGATGTGAGATAGACCTGCTCAACTCGCTTGCAAGTTCCCGCCATCCGCCGAGTGGTTGCCCGTTGGGTGCGTGCGGTGCGCGCACCAGTCCCGGCGCCTTCTGCAGCCAGTGCTTATGGGGCACCCTGTGTCAACGCGTCGTTTGCTCTCGCTAACCGAGCTGCGTTTCGACTGGCTGTTCGTTGCGCTTGCGCAGGTTTTTCGCACGTTTTTCCAGCACCGCGTAGGTGACGCTGATCACCACCAGCGGCAGCAGATAATAGAGCACACGGTATGTGATGAGAGCGGCGATAAGGCTGGCCTGGCTGTGCTGGTGCTGTAGCAGAGCGAGAAACACGGCCTCCAGCACCCCGAGCCCGGCGGGAACATGCGCCAAAACCGCAGCCGTGCAACTGATCAGCAGTACACCAAGCACCGAGGCATAGGTGGCACCTTCCGGTAACAGCCAATAGATCAGGGCGGCCATCAACGACCAGTTGCTTGCGCCGAGGCATAGCTGCAGTAACACGATGCGCAACGAGGGCAGGGTGACGTAGCGCTCGCGAAAGCGCCAAACGCGCTGTCTGGAAAACGCGCAGATGCCCACATAGGCGCTAACCTGCCCAAGCAAGGCAAAACCCAGCAACTGCAAGCTGTTCATGCCCAATGTCCAGTTGTCCGGCAGTTCTACCAGGCGCAGAGAGAAAATCACTCCGGCCAGTGCCATGCAGCTGGTCCAGTTGGTCAGAAGGCTGAGGCTGAGGATGCGCGTCACCGTCGAGGCGCTCAGGCCGAGGCGCGTGTACAACCGGTAGCGCATCGCCACACCGCCGATCCAGGTGGTGAAGTTGAGGGTAAAGGCGTAGCCAGCCATCGCCACCAGTATGATCTGGCGCGTAGGCAGGTGATGGCGACTGTACTTGCGGCCGAGCAGGTCGTAGCCGCCTGACAACAGATAGCTGGCGAGCGTGATCAGCGTCCCCAGCAACAGGATCTGCGGGCTGTAAGCATTCAGCGCCTGGCGCACTTCCTCCCAGTCCAGATTGCGCAGCGATGTATACAGCAGCGTGGATATCGCTAGAAGAAGCAACAAGGTGAGTGCGCGTTTACCCCAGCGCATCCAGGGGGTGTTCAAAGCGCCATTCATCCTGTCTTTTCCTCTTGATTACCGCCTGCCTTGTGGGCTGGTTCCAGCGGTTTCAGGTGCTTGCGGTGTGCCGGCAGCCGGCGAGGGTTGAACAGTGAATGTCCAGGGTCGCCTGCGGACGAATTCATCACTTGATACGTATATGCCAAGGTGCCTGTGCATACGGATGGCGCGCTGAAAGTTCGCACGATGTGATCGACCCTTGAGATGACGGGGCGTTGCAAATAAAGGTTCAACCTGTTTTGCAGCGTTATCGCTTCATAAATAATGTTCACCTTTCACGTAAAGTTGAATTGGCCAAGCCATTGGCTTCAATACGAAAAATGAAAAGTATGCTCGTTGTGAGCAAGGCTTATATGCAGATCGACAACCGCCCGTTAAATCGCTTGAGTAACCACTGGTATCGGTATGGTCAGTTAGAAAGAGTGGTTGGGCTTGATCACGTCAATCGTCATGTAGCCGGGTATGTCGTTGCCGACCTTATGGGCGAGGTCACGGTAAATGTCGTTGCAGGTCAGAATCGAGCGACTGAGCTCGGAAGACGCATCGAGGTTAGCGGCGGACTGCTCGCCCGGGGCACAACCCTGGCAGAGAGGTTCAACCAACGCCTCGCTTTGTACCTGATAGCAGTTCACGTCGATCTCCTGTGACGAGCGCTGCATGGCCTGAGCGCCGGGCTGCGATACTGGAAGCATCACCGCCAGCGCAGGGGGCTGAAAAGGCTGCCAGATCAGCAACACTACCAGGCAGGTCGAGCCAGCCACGTAGGGCCATTGCCTTCTGATCCTTACCAGCAGCTCTTCAGGCTTGTGACAGGCCAACGCTGAGTCGTTGCTTCTGTACATTTGCGCACTTCCTCATTTCTTGGTGAGTTCTCTCATGGCCCATAAGCGAGAGAGACGCGTACGGAAGAGCGGTTCACGCGAGTAGGTAGGTAACTGTGTGGTGCTGCAGTGCTTGACCGCTGCATTGATCGACTCCGCATCTTCATCCAGTGTCATGTCGAAATGAATCAGGCGAATGAACTCCTGCGTCGAGCAACTGGCATCGAGTACACGCACCAACCGGCGCTGTTCATCGGCAACGGTCAGTACGACGCTGCCGTCCGGCCTGAGGGTCATGGCAACTTCGTAATCAGCTAGTGCTGACCTGATACTTTCCAAGTCATGTTTCATCGGCCTCTCCTTAATAGCGCCCTTGAAACATAACGGCGTATCCAGTGCATACCAACAGTTGGGACGATTGGTAAAAAAAAATTCCAAAGTGACATCATGTACTGGAGTTATACAGAATGGTCGTGGAGGCGGTGATCAGGGAGAAGGATTGTCGCTAACCAATTGCCGCGATCAGTGTTTTATTGTTTGGCCATGGCATGTTGCATCAGAAAAAATATTCACTGTTCCACACCGACAGAAAAAATACTTTGAACCAAACTCATGGCGCAGTTTCGTGGAGCAGGAGTATGCCCACATAAATGTGGATACGGCCTGGAGAAACTTCACCATAGATCGGACGAACACGCATATGGACGCGCCTTGCGTAACAAGCAACGGATACGGCTTGCCGTCGAGCAGGTGTTCGCAGAACAGAGGCTGGAGTAGAGATCTCTTTGCCCTGACTGAATGTGGAGGAGGGCTCCTATCAGGTATTACGCCGTGTCTCGGCATTGCCCACGTTATGCCTTAAGATAGCGGGTTACCGAAAGAACCGTCATGGCCATAGCCATGAAGGGCTTTCATCCTTACAGATAAGTACGGTGAAGATGAACAAGCCTTTCATTTCGCTGTGCCCAGAAATTACTCGGGCACATGCGCTGACACTGATGGATTGGTTGGAGGATGAGCGCGTGACTCGCTATCTGAGCGATTCGCGCGATGTCTGCCGGTCCATCGAGCAAGCCATCGATCGGACGCAATTGCCGATCCTGACCCATCTGTTCAATCGGGGCGGCCGATTTTTCATGGCCTACGACCGGTATGACGCCCCTGTGGGCTTTGTTCGCCTGATCAAGACCGGCTCAGATTGCGAGATAGTCCTGGCCATTGGAGACAGCGACAAATGGGGGCGAAACCTTGGCGCAGGCACGATCCGCGAAGGCATGAAGCTGGCCTTCCTCGACATGCGGGCCGGGAAACTCATCGCCAAGATCCACCCGGACAACACGCGCTCGCTGAAAGCTTTTCTACGCAGTGGCTTTCTGCTCGAGAGCGAAACACCGACGTTGAAAACATTTTCAATGTCGGTGGGGCGCTATCTGCAGTTCTTGCGTGAAGATGCTGTGGGCGACTCAGGTGGGATCTACATCACTGAGGTCGACAAGGCCAGGCTAGAGAGCCTGATCGCGGTCGAGGAAGGTCCGGCCGTTGTTGAGCTCGAGCATGAGCTTGAGCGAGCCATTGTCGTCAAGCCGCATCAGGTGGCGTGCGATGTCGTCACGATGAACTCCAGAGCCTTGCTGCAACTGGACGACGAAGAGATCGAAGTCGCCTTGGTCTATCCAGAAGACGCTGACAGCAGCGCCGGCAAGTATTCCGTGTGCTCCGACATCGGCGCGGCCATCCTCGGTTATCAGGAAGGAGACGCCATCGACTGGCGGATTTCCGATCGGACCCGCCGAATTGAGATCCGGAAAGTGCTTTACCAGCCGGAGGCTGCGGGCGATTTCCACCTGTAATTGCTAGCGTTCGCTCATCAGGCACGCAGGCCCTGGTAGGACGGGGCCTCGATTTACGATCCTGATGCGGGTTGTGCTGCCTTGCGGTGCAAGGGATGAAGCCCGACTAAGTCATTCTGGATTCTCAAGCAGCGCCTTAAAGGCGATTGGCCTTGGGTCGTTGAAAGCTGGCTTGCGACTCCGTAATAGTGAAAACAAATTAATTTGAAACTTTTCCCCCAGTCGCTAAAAGCGACTTTGACTGAATAGCCTTTGGCGATTTTCAATTCAATTAATTATTACCAATCTGCTTCTTATCTCCAAAGATTCTGAGTTGCGCAGAATTTCCCACCATAATTCTTGAGAATTTGAAACTTTAACGCTCGCTCTGCAAATATGAAACTTTTGTAAGCTGCTAATTTGCCAGGGAATTATAGTGCACAAGCTGAGAGGCCATACAAATGGCAGCCTTTATTACATTGGAAGCAAGGGGTAGGCCGGCGGGCGCGCCTGAGTTTCTGGCATACAGCCCTAAGCAGAATACCCAGGTAAGGCTTTACTGTCGACCGAGCTTCTGGCGCTGGGCTGGGCTAGAGTTTAATCCCTTTGCCACAGAAGTGCTTGTAAATCAGGCTACTTTAAATTTGGAGAGCAAAAAAGTATCAGTTGCAATTCAGTACGAAATGCATGGCGTTTTACATTTTATCTTTTCCAGGCGTGAAGTCACCGAAAATACTGAAGCTGAGATAATCGAGTATTGCGATAGCTGCGATATCAAAGCTGAATTCTTAGGGGCTAAATGCCTGAGTGAAGAGCAGACGTACGCAGAAAATTTGCTTTGCATGTTGTCGTATATTAACAAATATAGAGAGATCTTCACTGAGAAGAATCTTGAATTTGCATTTCATTCGATTGATCGAAGCAAGGGAGCAATAAGCAACTCAGTTAATGACTTGCAGGCTAGATATGGCGAAGGCGCAGCGGCGCTGCTGTTTGAGCTTGTCAGGCGGGGCAGGGTAGGGCTATTTGATGTTCGATGCAAAAGAATCAGTGGATTAACTCAGCTAGATGTCATCCGGGTGAGACATGAATGACTCCACTCGCTTTTCTCGCCGTGAGTTCCTTGCTGCTGGGAATTCATGTGATGCGTGGAGGTGTATAGATGTTGATCTTATTGCCGAGGATATAAGAGAGGCAACAGATAACAGAATTAAAGCAATTAGAGCTTATCTAAAGAATGGAGCCACCCTGCGCGAGATAGAAGATGCGTATGGTCTTTCGCGAGCAACACTGTACAGATCCATTAATAGATGTCTTGCATTGGATACGGATGGAGTGGTTATTGGCTTCAAAGGAGCCATACCATATAGGCGCATTGGCGAGAAAAAATATAATCGTGAGAAAGATCTAGGCTATTCGAATGATGGAGTGACTCAAGGAGATGCCGGGGCATTTAGCAAACTAATAGCTGATCATCCTGAAATAAAGTCCTGGCTGGAAAAAATCGCTCGAAATTATAAGCCAAGGAGCCAAGGTGGCGTTAGCTTCGACGTTATACATAATGCATTCTTAGTGCATTGCACATCATTGTCGATCAGTAATGATCAATATCCATTCAACCGAAAGACACTCGCCCGCTCAGCCTTGAGAGAACATCTAAGGTCGAAGAGCAAAGAGTTGAAGGCGCTAGATGAAAAAGAAAGGAATGCCTCTGACATAAATTACAATGTGCCTCCTACCGATATTCTGCAGCAGGTAGAGACTGACGGCCACATGCTCGACATCCGATTGGTCATTGAAGAATTAGACAGTTTCGGACAGCCAATCAGATACGAAATCTTAAGAGTTTGGCTAATACTACTCATTGATGTCTTTTCGCGCTGTGTACTGGGATACTCCATTGCTTTAGGCCATACGTACGACCAGATTGATCTTTTAAAAGCTATATTCAACAGCTTAACACCTCATCAAAAGCAGCCCCTGATCACGCCAAATGTTCATTATTCGACCGCAGGAGGGTTCCCAAGTGAGCACGGCTACGCTTGGGAAACTTGGTCAACTCTCAAGCTTGATAATGCTTGGGCCCATAAGGCCACGAATGTTGTCCGAGTTCTTCATGATCGAGTAGGGTGTGTTGCTGAGTTTGGCCGCCCTCATACACCTAATGATCGAGCCATTATTGAGCGATTCTTTTTGTTTGTTGTGCAGCATTATTCGCATAGGATTATTGGCACGACCGGCAGTGATAGTCGAGATAAAATAATTGAACGCTTATCTCCCAAGTCGAAGAACCCGCTGAAGCTACTGCTTACACTAGAAGAGCTAAAAAGTACCATTGATATTTTGATCTCTGACTACAATGGTCGGCCCCACTCGTCGTTGCAAGGTCATTCACCACTGGGGGTGTTCTGTCTTTGTGGCGCTCAGAACTCTCTTCCACCCAACACATTGCCTGACGCTCTCAGGGATCCGACCTTATTTTCAATGGCTCGGGAATCGGTGGTCGTTCGAACCTCATCAAAATACGGTGGTGCTTACGTTAACTTTGCATATCTAAAGTATAAAAACCCTGACGTCCTTAGAAGTGACTCCGTTGGCAGGCACATGTTTGTAGAGTATTCACGTGAAGACGTTTCATTTCTTCGGCTATTAGATGAAGACGGCACCTTTGTGGGAGTTCTAAGAGCCCCCCACCCTTGGTACTTACAACCGCACAGTCTCAAAGTTCGAAGCGAGTTATGGAAGGCTACGAAGCAGGGGCAATTTCAATTTGCACGTAATGAAACACCAACTGAGGCTTTTCGGCGTTTAAAATTGGCTACTGGTGACACTTCGCGAAGAGTCGCCACCACCTTATACAAGGAAACGGGGCGTGTTAGTGAAGATCCATCTTCAGTTAAGGGCCGTGACGGTGATACGCCAGAGAGACTTAATCATCAGCGTGTCAAGTTGACCAAGGTCTTCACGCTCTGAGAGGATGGAGTATGGATATCAAAGATATACGGCCAATCCGAATTGAAGAACATCCAGTAAGTAGTAAGACTTATTTAATTCCTACTTATTCCATCGGTGAAACCTATGCGATGGTACTGAAAGCCATTAAGCGACTCGACTCAGGGTTGGTTATTTATGGGCGCGTCCGCTACGGTAAAACGCGAGCAATGCTGTACTGCAGGCAATGTTTAAGTATTGATTTTCCAAGTATTCCAGTGGCTATATTCTTCGCTGAGCGCGATCTGTCGCCCAGTAAGGGCGGCTTCTATACCTCTTTGCTGGAGGTCGTTGGGCATGCCAAATGGGAAGATCATTGCAGCATTAGCATCAAAAAATCCAGATTAAAGAATTTTATTATTGATGCAGCGTTTAATGATCCCCGTAGGGTTTTTATTTTATTCATTGATGAAGCATCAAGATTGCTGCCGATTCACTATGACTGGATCAAAGATCTATACAATGCCCTAATGGAGAAAAGTGTTACGTTGTTGCCTATCTTGGTGGGGCAGAGTCAGTTGCTAGGCCATAAAGAAACTTTGCTAAAAGCTGGTGAAGAGGGGGAGGCCATAGTTAATCGGTTCCTTCTGTATGAACACTCATTTCGGGGAATTCGTGACAAAGAGGATTTCGTAGAGTGCCTTGGCTATTATGATAGCGCCGTCTTTCCGGAAGGAAGTAATTGGCCCTATACGCGCTTCTTCTTCCCTGAAGCGTTTGCCGCCGGACTTCGACTGCAAGATTATGGAGATATGCTCTGGGATGCATTCAAAGAGTCCTACAAGGGGCTAGGGATCAAGGCTGACATGGAGATTCCGATGAAGTATTTTACGAAAACCATTGAAATCCTCCTGACTGAATACTGCGAGAGTGATAGCGCGAGTTTCTCGCTTTCTCCGGCGGTCTGTATGTCGCTCATTGAAGAGTCCTGGTTCGCGGTTGCCACCCGCAACTCTAAAATAGCAAATACGTTAGCCTAGACATGATCATTACTCTGCGTGACGAGCTGTTGCGTTCTAAACAGAGATACAGCGGGATAAGGCCGCGATATATTCCATACGAGTCAGTTTATTCAATTCTTTCCAGGTTTGGATTGTTCAACGTTGTTGCTGGCGGGGCTCTGATTGAAATCATCAAACAACATTGTAACCCTCAAATATCCGGCAATAGACATTGCAGGCATTTAGCTTATGTTGAGTCTTTGGGAGTGACTGGCCTACAAGGCTTATTTGGCCTGAGCCTGACGCAGGCCAAGTCTTTATTTCTTTCGCCAACTTTTATTGACCCTGAAAGACATGTGGCTTCTGAGCTTCGATATTGCCCCATTTGTTTGTCGCAAGGCCGGCATTACACGCTATTTCAATATCAGCTCATTGAGGCATGCCCAGTACACTCTGTTGACTTGCTTAATCATTGCCCGCACTGCGCTGCACTTGTGAGTTACAAGTTTAATGCTGCCTTATTCAAGCATCCCTATGGCTGTTGGCGCTGCGGTCGCCAGCTTGGATGTGGGCGTGATCCTCAATCGTTACGGTTCATCAGCGCTCATGGTATGCAGCGCTTGCGGCAGTTCCATAGGATGCTGGGTGGCGAGAACAAGCACCTTGTGTTCGATATCGTCGGCCCAGCAGATCTTCATTGCGATAATGTATTGCAGCTGTCGCATTCCGTTCAGCAGTTTACGCGAGTGGAGGCAGACCTATTTTCTAATCTGCAAGTAATGGCCTGTGATCATTCATTCCAATCTGCGCTGCGCCAGTACCCTACATTCTCGCGCTTCTCTAGGGCAAATCAAGAGGAAGTAGGGGTGGAGAGTGAAATCCTAATCAATGAGTTGGTTAGTATTTCGAAGTCGATTTTCAGAAATATCAAGAAAAACCATTTGGCTGAAATTCGTTTAACTGACAAATCTTTAGAGCTATTGTGGCGTGACGTTCAGGGGGTTTTACTGCCTGCTAACTATTATACTGTGCTCGCTTACATTGATTGGTTATGCTATTGGCGCCAGGCTAAAGTGCCATGTGAATTACTGCGTTCGGCGCATAGCAGCAGGGTGAAAATGGCTGCATGGATAGCGGAGAAGAAAAGGCATAGCCTGTTCCGGCAGACAAGTCCTGAAGCCGAGCGCTGGTTGCTTCGACAAATGCTGGGCTGTGAAGTTGTCACTCTACTCAAACGGCAGATGGAGCAGAGACAGTTGTTGACCCAAGGCGTAGATGCGCCGGACTGCACCGATGTTCCATATCGACGAATTTTGCACCCCGTATGTTGGGCTGTAGTTTTCAGTGAACAGAGTGGTCGTCCACCGAGCATGACATTTATATCGGCTCATTCATGGAATACGGATCGTAATGAAAGTCACTCAGGATTACCATCTGCCGAGGCAAGGTCTCTTCATGGCCAGAGTTTGCAAAAGGTTTTCCGTCTAATCAACGCTTGAACTTTTATTCTTGATGACCGTATCCCAATCAACTTGCTCGTCATTCACCGGTGGCCCTTCGTCCGCTGAGCTTCGCTGTAGTGATATTTTTCGGACGGCTGCATCCCAGTCATCATCTTCATCCTCCTCTTCAGTCGAATTCTGACCAGCAAACAGGTCCTTGGTGAACCTTTTTAACGCCTTGGTAAATGCCGCTTCCTCTTGGGGCAAGAGGTCGGGTGTTGATGGCCCTTCGGGGACGTAGTAATGCTCAAATCCATATAAACCGCCCGCATATCGATAATGGCGCTCCAGGATTATCTCAACCTCATTTTCGGTTAGGGCACGCCAGTGCGCCCCATCCCTGCGATTCATAAGCCAGTGGGATTGTAAATCCATCAAGTCAGCATTTTCGCAAAGGAGGGTAAAGGTGCTTACAGCTGTCATATGATCCAGCTTCACTTTGCCGTTGGCGCGGTGATACATCCACTCTAGAGGTCTGCGATTTATTTGAATGCTATCAAAGCTCAACTGGACAAGCTCGGATGGGCTAAAGTCATATCCCCAGGTCAGTAAGATTAAGGCAAGGTCGCGCTCGGCTTGAGGGCTTTGCGCCAAATGGCGCCGGAAGACGTTTAGAACTCTTGCAGACTCTTGTGCCGATTTATAAGTGAACACTTTGTTGCGCGTCACCCATCGGAACTGTCGGTAAAAAGGGAGCAACTCGTGCAGTAGTTTGTGAGCATCTATTGCTTTGTATCGATGGTGTTGCCACCGGATGACGGATAAAACCATCGAGGCTACTTGCTGACAACTAAGCTCATCAGCATTTAGTAACCCTGACCCAAGCAATTTATTCTCCAGGTTCGCTGATAGTAAACGCCCTGGCATCGCCGGGCATGGATAAAGCGCGACGTGGCTGAGAAAGAAGTCTTTGTAGATAAAGGCTAAAGGGATTGGCCTATCGATCGTGATTTCGTAGGTTGCTTGCAACCAAAGATCAAAGTGCTTCAGGTCGCGTCGGATTTTCACCGACTTTCGGTAAGGAAAGTCCAAAGCGAAATGTTCCGCATCACTTGCCCTTGGTATATCTTCGGCTGGCTGGCTCATTATTGGATCGCTCGCTGTTGTGAAAGCGGCATGACCTCGCAGCGCACGCATGCTCGTATCTGAGTTTAGCTCTGACTGCGTCGATTGTAGGTGCGATCCTCGGCTGCACCTGGCCCACGGCCCAGACCGGTATGCGCGTCCATTATTGCTGTCTTACGGTCACAGAACACCCTCAGCCTCAGCGGCACCACACGCATGCCCCATGGCTGCCAACTCGGCTTTGATTCGGCGATGGCCATAGATCCCATTCAACTCATGGTGGATGGTGCGGTTCCCCTTGCTCAGACGCCGATTCGCCATCTCTCTCGCCAAAGGTGGACGCTGCCAGGCATAAAGAACTACCTCACCGCCGGCGTGCTGAAATTCCCTTGCCTGGCCCGCGAGCATCTCTCGCAATTTGTCTTTCGTTGGCATTCATGTCCTGTTACGGGCCAATAGTTGTCACTTAGCCGAGGACTGATTAGGGCAGTCGCCTGTACTAACTCTTTTAAACGCCGGCTCTTGGACTGGCGGTGGCAAATGTCCAAGCGCCTTCAATTGGGCAGTAGCTTTGGCTAGCTGTTGCTCCAGGGTCTGTACTTGCTCTGTTTGCACCGTGCGGGCCTCATCGAGTTGAGCCACCTCTCCCTGCAGGGCCTGACATCGCTGCTCCAGCGTTTCATTCGTACGCCCCATACTGGTTAGAGCGCTCTGAGTGCTCACCAAAGCCTGATCCCTCTGCGAGAGGAGCTGCTCCAGTGCATGCTGATCCTTCTGATGCTGCCGCGCCTCGGTGACCAGTCGTGCATTGTCACGGTTCAGCTGAGTCAACTCGTCCTGCTTGATCATCAGCGTTTGTTGCAGCTGGCGTACCTCGGCCTGAAGCTGGCTGATCTGAGCGTCGTGGCGGCGCTGCTCCTGTTCTCGCTGTTCCTTGCTGGCTTGGCGGTAATGCTCCATGCCGTCACGAGCGTGCTGATGCATGTCCTCAAGCGACTGAATGCGCTCATCGCGCTCTTTGACGCGCACCTCCAGATCCCGAAGGGATTGAACCATTCGAGCGTTGTCGATTTCGATAACTTGCCGCTGTTGCTGTTCTCGAAGAGCCAGCTCCTGAGCTGCTTGTAGCTGCTGCGCCAGGCTCGAACTCTGTGATTCGAGGTCTCGCATTCGGGCCTCGAATACGGCCGACTGCTGCTGTACCGCCGAGCGTTCGCGCCTCAGCGTTTCGTGGGCTTCGACCACGGACTGCTGCGCCTCTTGTTTCAGTTGGTCCAGCAACTGTCCCATCAAATTTGTCAGCGGTCCACTCAGCGAATCCCCCGACAAGGTCGGCTCGCTCTCGGCCTCGAGCTCCTTCAGATAGCGGTGGATCGTGCTCTTGGAGCCGGTGTTACCCAGTTCGATGCGAACCGCATCGATGCTGGGGTAAATGCCGCGAGCTAGGAGGTCATTCCTGGCTTTCTGCACGACAGCTTTGTTGACGCCACCGCGGGCCATAAGTGGGCCTCCTGACAATTTCGTTCTGTGGTATGTACTATGTAGATACATGGCACTTTATCAAGAATTTTATTTTTGTTCTGCTTCTATTCTAGAATTGGGTAATCACGAATTATCCAAGGTGAAGCGGCTTTTTCGTCGTTTGCCAGTCGCTCACCGGTACACCAGGGGGATAGGCCCAGATGAGCCAGGACATCGAGCGGTACCTGCAGGCCGGCACTCGCGCCAACACGCGGCGCAGCTACCAGCAAGCGCTCGAGCACTTCGAGGTGACCTGGGGCGGCTTTCTGCCGGCGACCAGCGATGCCATCGTGCGTTACCTGGTCGATCACGCCGCCACGCTGTCCAGCAACACCCTCAAGCTGCGTCTGGCAGCGTTGGCGCAGTGGCACACCAGCCAAGGTTTTCCCGATCCGACCAAGACCCCGCTGGTCCGCCAGATCCTCAAGGGCATTCGGACGCTACACCCACGGCAGGAGAAGCAGGCCGAGCCGTTGCAGCTCCTCCAACTTGAGCAGTGCGTGCAGTGGCTGGAGCAGGCCGAGGGGAGGGCACGAGCGGAAGATGACTGGCCGCGGTTGCTGCGCTGTTGCCGCGACCGCGCGCTGATTCTGATTGGTTTCTGGCGGGCGTTTCGCAGCGATGAGCTCTGCCGCCTGCAGGTCGAGCACATCCAGGTGCGGAGCGGGGAGGGGATGCAGCTCTTTCTGCCGTGGAGCAAAGGCGACCGGGACAGCCATGGCCAAACCTTCAGCGCGCCGGCGCTGGCCAAGTTGTGTCCCGTACAGGCCTACGTCGACTGGATAAGCGTGGCAGGTATCGCGAGGGGGCCGGTGTTCCGCAGTATCGATCGCTGGGGCCATCTGGGTGAAGAAGGCCTGCACCCGAACAGTGTCGTTCCGCTCCTGCGCGCCGTCCTACAGGCGGCAGGGCTGCCAGGGGAGCTGTACAGCAGCCATTCGTTGCGCCGTGGCTTTGCCACCTGGGCCACGCGTAATAGCTGGGACCTCAAGGCGCTGATGCAATACGTCGGCTGGAGCGATGGCCAGTCGGCCTTGCGCTATGTCGAGAGCGTCGGGGTGTTCCCGGGACAGCTGAGTACGCCACAGCTCATTCTCAGCGCCGAGAATCCGGAGTTAGATGGTCCAGCGGTGCGGACTTGAAAAACAACGTTTGCGTTCTAGCGTGCCGCTTTGGCAACCCATATGCTTGGCCTCAGGCCGATAGTCATTAGGTGAGGAGCAGTAATGCAGGAAATTCGGTTCTACCGTGCAAATGAAAAGCCTTATGGGGCCTTAAGTAACCTGTATAAGCGCGAAGTGTTGTTTGAGGATGTCGTGTATCCCACCTCCGAGCACGCTTACCAAGCGGGCAAGCCTCGCAAGGAAGCCGTGCGGGATTGGATCCTTGCGGCTCCATCGCCAGCGCTAGTGGCAATGGCTGCTCACGGTCTTTACTGGTGGGACATTCGCCCGGGCTGGTCGAAAGTTAAATTTGAGCGCATGCGCGCTATTCTCTTGGCCAAGTTCACTCAACACGAGGATCTGAAAGCGCTCCTGCTTTCTACCGGTGAGGCCCGGCTCGTCGAGTCGGCCACTGTTGATAACGAGGTTAACAGGACTTGGGGCGAGGTCAATGGCAAGGGCAAGAATATGCTCGGAGTGCTGCTGATGGAGGTTCGCGACGAGCTTCGCAAGGCAGAAGCAAAGCCCGTAAGGGCTGTTAAAAAGCCGCGGAAAGCTGCTGTGTCAGTCGACTAGATCAGCGGGCCTGACAGCACACTTCAAGTGGGTCCGTGCTACTGACCGCGATGGCGTGTGTCTTCTGCCGGGCAAGCTTCCCGAGTTGCGAGGCTGTCGCTGTTTCGCTTGCCTGATTGTCGCGGCCAGTGCACAGCTGCTGGGCGAACGAAAGAATCTCGTCGGGTGTAAGAACCCTCAGCAACCCTCGAGCGCCACGGGTTAGACAGTTCATTGAGGAAAGCGCCTGACCAAACGACAGCGCGTGTTCCAGCTCGCTTTCCTTGAGGTCACTCCAGTCGTGCACTCGGTTTTGCTGTAGGGAGTACACCAGTCCAGCGGTGCACCAGTCACCTGCTCCTGCAGTGTCTGCAACCTCTGGTAGGGGAAAGGCTGATAGCTGGCGCCACTCGCTGCCGGAGACCGGACTACGGAAGCGCAGCCCGCGTGGGCCTAGAGTCTGGATCTCAACCAGAATGGAGCTGGGGAGTGGTCGAGAAAACGAATGGAAGCGCTCATCCGCGTATTTGATGATGTGGACGTTCTGCAGAATTGCGGAGAAAAGATCTTCATCGTCGCCGGCAGTAGAAGGCTCGAATACGACCAAGGCTCCAGATTCGTAATAGGACTTTGCTAGCTCATAACCTGCCTTGGTAGGCCGATCGAGATAGAAGACATCGGTCTTTGATTGCCCCTGCAAAGCTTTGTTGACGATGCGGTCGTCACACTCGACTATGGGGTAATGCTTCTTCCCACAGCAGGGGCAGCTGAAGCTGAAACGGTGTGTTGGAGAGCTACTGCTTTGAGGCGCTAGCTGATGCTGGTAGATCACGTTCGTGCGTTGGGAACTGGAGATATCCACGAATCGTAGATCTGCCCCAATGGCTTGAAGCTCATTGCAGAGTCGTTCGCCGGCAGGGTCCTGGCCAAAGCTTGCAACAGGCGTAGCGGCCCAACCCAAGGATCCCAGGATGGACAAAACGTTACCTGTCGACCCACCCAGTGCAGAACCCAAGCGGCGAGAGTCCGCTCCTAAAATCACGTCCAGGGCAAAGAGCCCAGTACCGACAATTCGATTCTGCTGCCACATATTTTCTCCTCCCCATCCTGGAGAACCCTTACGGACGGCGTAACCAAGCGTGCCACATACGGTCTGGCTTGTCTTTTGAGACCTGCGGAACCGTCTGCTGTTCACATCGGTAACCCATCGTCTCAGAGTATACCACTGGCAAATCTAGCGATATGGCGGCAAACAGCATGCCGAGACTCCCCATCTTGCTGCCGCTGGGCGACAAAATGGTGCGTGGAGGCGTTTCACCAAAGCTCTTGAGGGCGGACTCCCGCCCATTGTGAATGCGCTCAATCGTCGCAAAAACGTCCGTCGGGTCCGACTCGTGGGCATAAATAATGTCTAGGAGGTTCACGTCCCAATCTGTAAGGATCAAGTCATGGAACTCCCGCATCAGCTCATCTCCGCGGCGAGGATCTAAGGCAGGAAAGGGCAGGATTGGTGCGACCTCCTGCGGCCGTTCTTTACGAAAAATGCGGTCCAATGAATCCCGGTTTTTTTCGGAAAGTTGAGGAATCCAAAGCTTGATTGCTTGGATCACCTCATCGGTATCCATGTCCGCCTGGAAACCATGCATGTACTGCGGAGAGTCCGTGTACATTGCGGTTGTCTTGAGGGGGGAGACGGCGCGATCAGCAATCACTACATGAGCATTTGTCTTGCTCTCGTACGCCTGTTTCACCAAGGGAAAACATACGCCTCGGGACATGGTTGTTGCGTCCACAATTACATCGGTGTAATCGTTTGCCAGCCATTTGGCGAAGGTCGACGCTGCGTTTCTGCCGGCAATGCTGGCTGTGTCTTCGGCGATAATGGTCACGGCTTCAAAGCTAAGGCTGTGCTGGCTCAGGATCTTCTCCAGCTCTTCTCGGATCTGATCCGCAGACTGCTCAAGGATCGGCGAAACTTCGGGGCGCTTTTCGATCAGGAAGAGAAAGTCAAAACACTGCAGGTCGCAGATCATCCTGGGGAAGTACAAGCACGCGTCGTTGAAACCGAGCGTGCCCACAAAAAGCGCTTTTTTGGCCAAGGTGAAGTAGCCATTGAAAAAGCCGAGACACTCCTCAGAGTCCTTATGAGTAATCAACTTCACAATGCTTACTCCTTAAGCAGAGACTGCAGGCCAGAGAGAGTGTCCTCAATGAAGCCACCGCGGCGCAAAGTCAAACCATAGGCGATGCTTGGAATTGCTCCGATTTCCAAAAGGCACCAAACACGCCCTTTACATTTATATTGAGGGACGAAGACTAAGGCCTTATAGGCAAATGCGAAATGCAGAACACGAGTAAGGCGTTCAGAGCGAGCAAGCACCTTGTCCATTTCTTCCTGAGGAATACCAATAGCATTGGCGCCATGGTCAAGAGGGGCATTGGGCAGTAGCGTACGCTCCACACAGCGAGACGCCATTCCGTGTATGAGATCTTTGACCAAGGCATGATATGGGAAATCCCATTCGTCCATGATCTTCGTTGAAAGCTTGCGCAAAGCATCATGTTGCAGCTTCGCCGACAGTTCTGGCTTTTTATTTCTAACGACTCGCATAATAAGCTCGTCGATAAGGGAGCCGGATAGGCGGATGAATTGTTCAATGTTGTTGTTGCTTGCGTCTGCGAGCTTGTCCATCCCAAAGTAATAAGGCCGCCCAAACTCATGAAATAATTGCAGGCGGGCACCTTCGAGCAGAGAGGGGCTTACAGTGCGATCACCTGTAATCGGCTCTTCCGCTGGCTCATCATCCAGCAGGCCAAGTTGGGGGGTTCTATTCCATTCACGCTTGAGTAAAATTCGAAATGCAGCAAGCGCCTCGTCGGGCGGTGTCTTTTCTGGAACGCGCGCGCGCAAAGAACTAATCACAGACTCAGAAAGCTTCGACTCCCGCTGGAGGCTATCTACAGATTTACGAAGCTGCTCAAGTTGGGAGGCAGTCAAGGTCACGCTGTTGTGATCAAGGACACTGGATAGGGTTTTAACAGAGCGACGCGAAAGGTCATTTATTCCACTCAGATACCGAGTACTGATATCTCGGGCCACACCTATAAATCGCTTATTGCGATGGCTTGGCTGCATCAATTTGAGGATGTAGTCCCGCCCACCAGTTGTGCCCGGTCGGTGTTCGCCTTCCTCTATCACGTCTTTAGCCATAGCATCCCGGTAGTCTTCAGGCGACACAACATCAGGACGGCACATTACCCAGCGGCCAATTTTTATGTTGCGCCGCTTAAGCCAATCGCGGAGTTGTGCAAACTGAAGCGGGTGAAGCTCATGCGCGTCATCGACTATTGCCATAGGCAGTAAGTCTACATATTCATCCGACTTTCCAGTTAGCCAGCCTTTTATCCTGAAAAGCTCTATATATTCAAAAACGTCATATGTCTCGTTTATGATTTCAGCCAAATCTTGCTCGCTGGGTGCTACTAGCGCGGTTATCACCTTGAAGACTGCGAGCTCTATTCGCCGCGCATGTTCACGAAACTCTCTTGGCGAGTCGGCCTTAAGGACTTTTCGCGCAGATTCCGAGTCGCTACGCGTCACAATCACAATTTGCTCGAGGTCTATTTCCTCGACGCTTTCGAGTTGCCTAAACCACCCCAGCACTGCCTTGGACTGCACATAGGCCCGCAGAAGCGTTGCCCGAATAGAGTCCGAATAGGGCAGATCCCAAATGCTTCGGAAGTTAGTGGTCATCGGCAATCGATAGGCCAGCAGCGACGGTGCTCCATCTCGCAAAATTTTGAGCTGAGCAAGTGCTATTGCTAATTCCTTATTGATCTCCACTGGGTCGCGCGCAAGCGTGGCCAAAGAGTCGAACTCAATGATTCGGGCAATTGTGGTCTTCCCGCACCCAGGAGTCCCAACGACAATGCTTAGCTTTTCCAGTAACTCCGTACCGTCTTGTGTGAAGAACTCCACCAGCGGAGCATGGCTGACAAGAGGGAGTAGGGTGTTTGGCTCGGCCACATACTCAGTGGCGCGCTTTTTAAATGGATTATCCATTAGTCGAGTGCCGTTTGCGTCGAGCGAAAAGGGGCTTCATTTTGTGTTGGCCTTCAGAGCCGCTATTAGGCGAATCAGCCCATAGCAAGGCAATTGAATTGTTTGGCGTATTGTGTTCAAGGACTAAAGGGAGCCCGCAATTTCTATACCCAAACCAGATGTCGTTCCCCACATGCTTATCTTCAATACCCTTGTCGTAATGAGCTTTGATGAGATCTATTAGCTCTGGAGGGGGCGTGTTGTCATTAACGACAATGGACTCTGGAAGCAAATAGGAATATGTGGCGCTGTAGCTGAATTCCTCATGGCTCTCGCTAAAGCGCGCAAGTCGATCGTTGATCGTTTTTTCGGCTTGGGACGAGGCTAAATAATGGTGAGTATACAGGTGGCAATTTTTGGCGAGGATCTGGCCTACTTTTGCTTTGTTAGTATTGTAAAATTTGCTTATTTTCCCCTTCCACTCTCCTTTTTCCTCATCGAGGCGGAGCAGAGAATCACCTGAGCCAGCAAAGTCGTCTACCAAGCATACGGCCTCAAAATGTGGTGTCTCGTCTTTATATTCTTTTTCTATCAACCACTCCGTGAGCTCTTTTGTAAGGTTTTCCCATTTCAGGTCCGACATCTCACTGAAGGGCACGACTTGCTCATTGGATATCTTTCCTTCGTTATAACGGCGGAAGACATCGATGCGCGCACCATCGCTCAACCCTACGAAGATAGTTCGGCGACGGAGAAGCAGTAGTCGACGTTCTGCGGCAGCATCCGTCCAGGTCTCGTAAAACTGGACGCCCAGCTCCTTCGCAACTTGCTTGCGCATGAGCCTGTCCAGTTCAGGCATCATCAAGCTTACGAGGTGATGCATCTCGCGCTGAGTGATGTACACCAGTTGCTTTTTAATAATGCTGAAGGCAACACGACGCTGGGCAACCTGCCGGAACTGACTAAGCCAGTTCAATAAGGCAACATGGAATCGAGAGGCTGGCTGAAACCCTTGGTAGCCATCGTACTTATGGGTGATCATCAACTGAAGAGCGGAGAACTCTTCCGTTGCCTCCTCGTCACTCCAGTCCAGCTGTTCAGCTAACAACCTCAGGGCAATCTTACTCTTCAAGCAACACCCTCCTTGGAAAACCGAAGCTCAAAACCTTTGTCAGTTTTCTGCAGGAAATCTAAATATTGTTGAGTGGCCCCTGCTTGACTAGCGCCCGGAGACGCGAGGTTCCAGCACGAGGTCAACGATGCAGAAACACGGTCAGCGCTAAGGCTGCAGCCCTTGCTAAGTAACTCGTAGTCGTTACCTTCTTCATCGCCACTGTCTCCTAGACGCAAGGCTTGGGTAAGTGGGTCAAAACCAAACCGTTCTGCAATCGCCCGTACCACGTTGTTCTTACTGGTACGGCTATCCAATACGTCGATCGAATGGCCAGAGCAAAAAACTCTCCAGTCTCCGAGTCCTTCGGCATTGAGACGTGTACGCAGTGCCAAGCGGAGTTTTCTGGACTCCTCTGGACTGGATACTTTTATGGTCAGTTGTCCGCCTCTTACAGTATCCTCAAAGCTTTTCAAGCGAGGGTAGTAAGCAGTTGTTTTTAGCCAGCCCAAAAGGCTCAGAAAATCTGTGTTCGGTGTTGGGTGCTCGACTTTTACTTCAAGTGGTTGAAGTAGCGAACCACCGTAATAACCAACCCAAATTGCTTTGTGATACTCCGTAGGGAAAGCCTTAATAAGGTCGTCCCGAAGCGATCCACCTCGACCTGATGCGATTGAGAAGATGAGGCCATCATCGATCAGTTGGAGGATCCGCTTTGCTATGCGCGGGCACATGCCGCTAAAACGATCCTCTGCATTACATAATGTGCCGTCGAAATCACTGATGATTGCTTTGTAGACGGCTCCTTCCAGCTTGCCTTCATAGATCTTTGCCGCTACCTCAGCTTGAACCATCTCTTCTGATGAAACGCTTCGATGGTCGAACTTTCGGCGAGCCGCAAGCGAGTAGCGGTTCTCCGCTTGGCTCCATCCCTTGAAATATTGACTGCTATCCAGTCGGTAAATTTCCCGGCCAAAAGTAGGAACCGTGGGTTGCCCTGGATCGCGGTCTACCGCTCGGGCGATGGCTTCGGTTAGAAGAGTGGCCATAACTAGCCCAGAAACAACCAATTCATTCGGTTCGACACCAGGAATCTCAAGCTTAAACGTCAATATGTCCGTGGGGAAAAGAGCTAGAGTCGCTTCAGCCAGTTCCTTAGAGTCTGCACTATAAGCGGCAATGACGGCTGTACCGTCAGCACCATCCGCCAACTGTAAATGGCGGCCATGAGCGAATTGACGATAGTCTGCGATCTCGACCTTGGCCACTGCGGACTCGGAGAGCTTAGATTCTAAATCGATAGCAAAAGACTTAGTCATTGGATCGTGCAGAACGATGAAGTTACGTCCGCCCATCGCTTTGACTGTCACATCGCTACGCCACTGATCCCGGTACCACTGCAATCGGTCTACATTAAACAGCTGCGCTAGAAACTCACGACTGGTATCCTCAGGGAAGAGCGCCCTGTGCAAAAGCAAGACTGTTGCGATCAGACTGTTCGTTGCTAAATAGCCATCTTTGCCCCAGGGCATCTCATGCGAAAAGATTCGTGTTGCCCGGTTCTCAACAGCGCGCCTGGTCAGCGGATTGTCTTTGGTGAGAGTGAGCGCCGCACACGTCATGTCCGACTGCATTGCGTACGTCGCTGCGGCCAGAACATCTGGATTGCGGCCCTCTGCAGAAAGCAACATGACTTTTGAGGTAGGAGTGAACCTGGCTTTGGCCGACAGTTCCATCGGGGTCAGCGCACGGGTAGGAGAACCATGTGCGATCTCTCGTAACTCAGCTGCTGCGAACGCTGCTGAATATGAGCCTCCGGAACCAATGAAGCAGGCGTATTCACCGGTCCATCTACTCAAGTACCGATGGAGGGGTAACACGACTTGCTGCGTTGCCCACACATAGGTCGCATGAATAGCATCAAGCTCCGCATGATATGGTTTTCCCACTTACCACTCCTTCCTTGCCCGTCGACCAGCTGCACTAGTGGCACCATGCCTGTCTTCATGCGTTAGAGCAATGGTACAAGCCCATCGAGGTGCAATATTGGCTGGCCCAGAGAAGTTGCCGTAGCTACACCGCCAGCGATCTTCCTGCTGCGATTACTTTCGCGGAGGGAACATCAGGTCACCGTGCAGGGTACAGACAAGCCGATGGTCTAGCACATGGAACAATGCAGGGTTCTTATCGTCTTGGTCACCAACAAAGAAGAGATAGCTGCGCGATGTTTGCTTGGCTTTCTTGGCGTCCATGCCCTCCTTGCGGGCTACTTCTAGCTCATTCCTGAGGCGCGCGCATGCTACCGCTGACCACTCGCGCCAGTGGACGAGCACTTGGTAAGGCGAAAGCTCTCCTTCTACCCATTCCCCCGCATTGAGCGAGATGGTCAGGTGCTCGGGTGACTCGATGGCCTGTGACCATGCCAACTCGCCATAGAACACACGCGCTTGGGCAAACCGCTCAAAACCTTTAGAACGAAGTTTTTTGAAGGCGGTTTGATAGGTCGTCGGGGCGACGCCGGGGACTTCAAGCGAGAGATGCCTATCGTAGGGGAAGCGCAAAAATGCACGGCAGATCGGGCGAATACTGTTGGCTGCGCGCCGTCCCTCTCTGCGAGCTGTGTTGCCCGTTGCGTCCTGCTGACTAACGCTCTGCGTTCGTTGTTCCGTGCGAGGCAAGGCGGGGTCTACGATCGTTCGAGCATCAATCAGTTGTAAGCGGGCGGGGGACAAACCAGGGGAGGTCTCCAACTCGTGTTGGACACTTCCACGCTTGCCGCGAGCAATGACCTTCTTTTCTACCTCGACCCCACAACCCTGGCCGTGAGGGTCGAGAATAAAAAAGTGGGCACGATATAGATTCTCCGGCCGGTAAGAGCGCGGGAACACTTGGGTATTGCACCCGCTGCACAGGTACCCATCCGAGTTAACTGACGCCAACAGCTTGAGGTCTTCGGCCTCTACAATTTCCTGTGTAACACGATCACGAGCGTTGTCCATCACGCTTACTTCTCCATGGGTTGTGGGTATTCGCCTTATTCTCCGCCCAGCATACTGTCCGAAGAGATTGAGCTGTGAGGCAGTGTCGCAAAAAAAACCTGCGGTCCGCGAGCGGTCTCAGCGCACGAATGAACCTCCACATAAAGTGCTGGACGGTCCATTAATTAACCAGCGCCGATGTCGGGCTGGTGCCAACATACAACCAGAGGTTGCCATGATGAAAAGTCTTATCGAGCGACTTGGGCTGCCCCAAAGCCATAAGAGCCTGCATCAGGCGACCATGGCAGGACTCCCGGTTGAGCTAACCACGCGTTTGGCGGAAGAGCTGGGTATTGGTTCTTGCCTCGTGGCAGGCTGGATCGGCATCACTCCAGCGGCTTCCCTCATGACGCCTGCGGAGGGCGAGGCCTTCTGTCGGCTCGCGAATCTTGTCGACATGCTTCGGAACGTCTTGGAGGCAGATCAAGCCGCAGCGACTCGCTGGCTCACGTCGCCAAATATTGCGCTAGGAAACGTGCAGCCCGTTTCCCTGTTGAGCACCGAGTTCGGTGGCCGAGCTGTACACCAGGTGTTGCTCTCTATTGAGTACGGACTACCGGTTTGACTGACTCGCTGCTTTTGCTCTCGGTCAAGAGATCTTAGGCGTTGGCTTGCCGCCCAGTTGCGTCAGCATCGGCCACCTGTCATGACTCCAAGCGTATGCTGCCAGAGGAGTCCTGGTATTCATGGAGACGGAAATGACAATGCCGAATGAGCGCTCTCGCGCTGTGATAAAGACGCGAGATTTTCTCGTTGAACTGTCCCGAGATAGCAGCCTGCCTGAAAAGGTACGGCGAGATGCCAAGTTCCTTTTGCGGCACTTCCCTACGCAGGACGATGTGTTCCTGGCGGGGCGAATAGAAGAGCAGTCGGAGACCTTGCCACTGGGCGCAATGGGGCCAGTTTTCAGCTCCTCAATTACAGACTAGGTTCTCATCCCGCAGAAATGATAAAGGCGGCCTCAGGGGCCGCCTAGAACCAAGTTTCATCACCGGTACAGCGCCCGGGAGAGGAAGCTCTTGGGCTGCACACACAGAATAGCTGCAGGGGGATTGCGAAACCAGATTATTTTGAAGAGGGCTTTGGAGCGGAGGCTTCCCAGGTGCTCACCAGCTCATCAACCCTATCAGGGATCTGTGGCGATTTACTGAGCACAAGACAGCGGGCGGTACCGACATACTCTTCAATGAGGTAAAGGCTGTCCCCGACGTCGCCCCCCAGCTCTTGGAGCACCTCGTCGGGAATGCGAATAGCTCCGTCACCATCCCAGTCTTCGATTACCACCTGCATCGATTTCATCTGCACATACCTACTCAGGTGACAGGCTGCTCTGAAGACTCATGATTTCTCGCTGGATCTTTTTCAGCAGCTCATCTGGCTTCAGTCCAGGCGTCTGCCGTTGGTACGCCAGAACCAGCAGCGTCAAAGGATGAATGCCGACAACCTCGGCAATCTGCTCAACCTTTTCAATCGATGGCTTCCACTTGCCGCGCTCGATTGCACTGATATAGCTCTGGCTGGGGCCCAGCCCTTCCTGGGGGAGATCCTTCAAATTTCTCAGATTCTTGATCACCAGACCAAGCGCTTCATTGAGTTCCATTTGCTGTCTCGCAAAAGGAACGATGAAGCCTTTTTAGCGTCTCTTGGGCTATGCTATATATAGCTTAAAAAGGGGTGTGCTGATGTTTCTCACGTACAAGCGCGCTGAAATCGCGTATCCGCCGTTGTTTGGAGATGACTTCCAAATGTGGCGATTCGTCGAGCTCGAGGAGCATCGCCCTTGGTTTTACGTGGTGATCAATCGCCGCCGGAAGACCACCTCATGGCGGACGATGCTTCTGATTCCGACTGAAGAAGAGCTGGAGCACATGCTAGAAAAGCGCGCCGAGGGGACGCTAGTCGAGGCAGTCCAGGTTGTGCTGCCCGCAAGGATAAATGGGTCCAATGATTGGACAATGGAGAGGCTGACCGAGCTGGTAAGGGTCTATGATCCAGACGAACGAGTCTTGGGCTACGACTTCAAAACGGCATCAGGCCAGACCTACTCGCACAGGGACTGCCAGTACTCACAGGACGGAGCCAAGCGCCAGGTCTATTGTTCGATGATCTGTCCCGCATAAGATGGGCGCAGGCTCTCTCGGTTCTCGGTAGGGGCCACTCACTGCATTTGGCCGGCCAATGAAGGCTCTTCCCGAGAAAATCCTAGACATTATTCAACAACTTCCAGAAGGCGAAGTTCTGACACCTGGCAGATTCGTGCATCAGGGACCTCGCCATGCTGTGCAGCGAGGGCTCTCTCGCCTGGTCGAAGGTGGAAAGCTGTTTCGTGTTGCTCGGGGCTTTTATATTGCTGCAGTCGAAACTCGGTTCGGCGCGCGCAAACTGGCACCGGAGATGATCATCCGCTCATTGGCAAATGTGCAGAGTGAGCTGATAGTCGCCACTGGGGCTAGCGTCTCCAATAAATGGGGGCTGACAACACAGGTTCCTGTTCGGTATGTCTTCCTAACCACCGGACGTTCTAGGGTGCTTCAGGTTGGCAAGACCACCGTATCGATTCGGCATGCGCCTCGATGGCTGATGGCTCTTGGCGCTACTGGAGCGGGGGATGCCATTCGAGCATTGGATTGGCTGGGCAAGGCAAGCGTAGGTGATGCCGTTTCAAAGCTTCATAAACTACTACCCGAGAGCGAATGGCGGGCTCTAGTGTCAGCTCACCGCTCATTGCCTGCCTGGATGGCGAAAGCCATCTGCGCTCGGTCGAATTGCACCTGAGCTCGCTCTGTCAAGTTGGGCTAGCTGTCTGCTGTAGTCTACTTACCGGCAGACCGACATCAGCTGGGATGGGGGAGTTCAATGTGAAAGCCCGTGAGGCCAGCCGCTGAAGTACACCAAATGCGGCCTTTGTGAGCCTCGATTATGGATCGGGTGATGGCAAGCCCGAGCCCGGCATTGCTCGGGCTACCTTCGCGTCGAGCAGGGTCTACCCGGTAAAAGCGGTCGAAGAGTTTCTCTAGATGCTCCGAGCTGATTGTGTTCCCTGGGTTCTCGATGCTGAAGGTAGTTGAGTCCGCTGTCTGGCGGATCAGAACCGAAATTCTCTTTCCCGCCGGCGTGTAACGCAGCGCATTGGACAGCAAGTTGGACAGCGCTCGATCAAGCATCAGCCGATCTCCTAGCACTTGGCCTTTGCCTGTGAGCGAAAGTTCAATGCCGCGCTCTTCGGCCAGGAGGTGGTAGTAGTCAAACAGTTTGAAGATTACGTCAGCCAGTTCGATCCTGGCCTGCTCTGGGATGATCAGGCCATTATCAGCCTTGGCCAGGAACAGCATGTCATCGATCATGCGAGACATGCGCTTCAATTCCTCCAGGTTCGAGTACAGATTCTCCTCGTAGGCATTGATATCACGCTTCTTGCTCAGCACGACTTCAGTGTGGGTCATCAGGTTGCTTACGGGCGTGCGCAGCTCGTGTGCGATGTCAGCAGAGAAATTGGAGAGTCGAATGAAGGCCTCTTCAAGTCGGGCCAGCATCGCGTTGAAGGACAGTACCAACTGCTGAAGTTCCTGTGGCACTGGTTCTAGAGGGATTCGTTCCTGTAACGAGCGAGCGGACATCCCGGAGGCTACATCAGTGACTTGCCGCAGGGGCCTAAGACCACTGCGAGCAACCACCCAGCCAAGCGCCGCACTGACCAAGGCACTGATGACCAATCCAATCCAGAACCATCGCTGCAGCGTGTCGAAAAAGTGCGTGTGATTGGTGACATCGAGAATCAGCAGAGCTGTAAGCGGTTCGGGTTGGTCAGTCACAGAGATTTGAGCCGTCATGCCCCGGTACATGTGCTCGTCTTTCTGCCACTCCCACATGCTCTGCTCATCGGCACGCCTGAAGCGTCCCGGCACTTCGACTGCTCTGGGGTCGGAAAAGAGCACTGCGCCGTCGCTGGCCAGGATGGTTGCGGCCAGATCCTGATGCGCCCCCAGTAAGGCTCGCAACTGCGGTAACTCCTCGGAGAGGTTAGCTCCGCTGCGAGCGTTGTTGAGAATGTGTTTGGCTGATTCGAGTTTTTCCACCAGGGCCTGCCGGTCCAGCATCTTAAAGTGGTGCTGGCTGAGCATGTTGAAGCTCAGCCCCGCTACTGTCAGGACGGCAATCACCGCGGACATGAACATCAAGCTCATCCGAGCGGTCAGCGAGAGGTGCTTCATATTCACTCCGGCGCATCCATCATGTACCCCATGCCGCGGGCGGTATGGATCAGCTTGAGATCGAAATCGTCATCGATCTTGGCGCGCAGCCGACGTACAGCGACCTCAATGACGTTGGTGTCGCTGTCGAAGTTCATGTCCCACACCTGCGAAGCAATCAGCGATTTCGGGAGCACTTCGCCGCGCCGGCGCAGTAGCAGTTCCAGCAGTGAAAACTCCTTCGCGGTCAGGTCAATTCTTTTCCCGCCACGGATCGCACGCCGCTTCATCAGATCGACTTCCAGATCGGCAATTTTCATGGTGGTCTGCGTCGGCGAACCATTACCTCTGCGCAACAGCGTTCTGACCCTGGCCAGAAGCTCTGAGAAAGCAAATGGCTTGATCAGGTAGTCGTCCGCACCCAGCTCCAACCCTTTAACGCGGTCTTCCACACCATCGCGTGCCGTCAAGAACAGTACGGGGACGTCTTTTCCTGCTGCGCGCAACATGCGCAGCACTTCCCAACCGTCCAGCCCAGGCATCATTACATCCAGAATTAGCAGGTCATAGGCTTCGCTAAGTGCATGCTGAAGGGCATCTGTACCGGTCATAACCCGGTCGACATTGAACCCAGCCTCGGTGAGACCTTGCTGGAGGTACGTACCGGTTTTGGGTTCGTCTTCAGCTACCAGTAGTTTCATGTGTGCAGACTCCAAAAGTCGGGTGGCCTGAGTTTGCAGGCAAACCGCGGCCCCAACCAGAAGCTTACGAAAATGTAATTCTGACTTCAGCTCACTGACAGGGTGGCTTGTCTAGGGTGCAAGCATGAGTACTAGGTTGTGCTCTCGGCCCTCGACAGACCAAAAGCAGAGGTGCCGGCCATAGTTTGCACTGATGGAGACTGCCCATGAAATCGCTGAAACCTTTGCTTCTGGTTGGTTCGCTACTGCTGTCTTCCATGGCTTGGGCCGAAGGGGGCAGCGACCGTGTATTCGAGCGCATCCAGCAGATGCGCGACAAAGCAGAAGCCGTGCTGATCCAGGCGGAGAAGGCCCCGGTCGGCGAGCGGCATGTGCACATGAAGGAGCATATGAACATGCTCGAAGACATCATGAGCCAGCTGCACAACGAACATCCCGCGCCAAACATGTCTGCCGAAGAGCATCTGGCCTGGATGGAAAAGCATGACAAGCTGGTAGACGACGTGCTGGCTCAAATGATCCGCGAGCACAAGCTAATGATGGCCGACAAAGAGTGCCATCGATAAGGATTTTCCCATCTTCCAGGCCTTCCGTGATTGCTCCTTTGGCCTAGCGGCGCCTTTATGGCGCCGTGCTTTTTCCCAGCTGACGCAATTGTAGTTTTGGGGTCAGCGGCCTGGCAGCAAGCGGGGAATAGCATGAGATTTCCAGCACCCATCTCGAGGTCTCACCATGAAACGCTTACCCCTTAAACTGCTGATCAGCACTCTGTTCATCAGCACCACCTTTCCGGCATTTGCCGAGGTCGGCGGCAGTAGCAATGGCATTGGGCAGCAGGCCCAGGCGACGCCAGCGACTCGTACCATCTTGGTAAAGATGGACGACATCAACTACAGCCAGAAAACGATCGATGTGAAGCCAGGTGAAACCGTGCGCTTCGTTCTGAAGAACGAGGGCGCGTTGATGCACGAGTTCAACATCGGGCAGGCAGCGTCCCAGCTGGAGCACCAGCGCAAGATGGCGTCCTTGTTCAAGGACGGCACACTGACCCCGACCGGCATGGCCGAGCGCATTGTCTGGCATGAGCGTTATGGCATGGGAGACTCCAACCCTCCAGGCTATCCGGAAGTCATCAAAGCCAAGCATGACGACCCGAACGCGGTTCTCGTCGAGCCCGGCACAACCAAAGAGTTCGTGTGGACCTTCCCTAAGGCGGGCAGTTTGAGCTTCGCCTGTACATTGCCTGGGCATTACCAGGCGGGGATGGTCGGTGAGTTTGCTCTGCGTTAGTCCGGCATCGGTGCTACCCGTTGGCCGCGAGCTGGGTAGCACCGATCTGACGAACCTTACTGCGATGTAGTTTTCACGTCAGCGTACCGCCAGCTGCACCTCATTAGCATCGGGACTCATCCCTCCTCAACACCTCAGAGGCACACCATGAAACTCAGACCCGCTTTCATAATCACCACCCTTGGCTTGCTGCTCAGTGCTGCCAATGCGCTGGCCAGCCCGGGCCACAAGAAAGACAGTATTGGGCAACCGGGAGACGGTCAGGCAGTAGATCGCACCATCGAAGTCCGGATGGGGGACATCTTCTTCGAACCCAAAGCAATGGAGATCAAAGCAGGCGAGACAGTTCGCTTCGTCCTGAAAAATGACGGTGCACTGCTACACGAATTCAATCTTGGCAAAGCGGCATCCCATGCCGCGCACCAGAAAGAGATGGCCGCGATGTTTCAGAACGGCACGCTGTCCCCTACAGGTGCACATGACATGAGCAATATGGGCCATGCCATGGGCGGCATGAAGATGGTCGGTATGGAACACGATGACCCCAACAGTGTTCTTGTCGAACCTGGAGCACGCGAAGAGTTGATCTGGACCTTCTCCGCCGCCACCGAACTGGAGTTCGCCTGCAATATTCCAGGACATTATCAGTCGGGAATGGTCGGTAAGGTGACCGTACGCTGACGTTTATTGATACTCGCCAACTCCGTCCAGTCTGAGACACCTATAGTGATCCGGCCGCCATTGAAACGAGGCTATTGTCGTGGACCATACCCATCACACCAGTACCACTGAGCCGCCTTTTTGGAAGAGCAAGATTGGCATTGCGCTGATCATGCTGGCCGTAATCGGCATCTTCTATGTAGCGCGTGAGCATTACGGTCATCTTTCGCAGGCCCTGCCGTACCTCATCCTGCTGCTATGCCCGCTGATGCATCTGTTTGGCCACAATCACGGCGGGCACTCCCACTCCAGCAGCACCGCTGTTTCCAAGGACGAAGAAAGGACATAGATCGCATGCAAAAGACCTCCTGCCATCATGACCAGGATCATTCACATAACTCGCACGCCCACTCCGAGAGCCAGCGCGACCCGGTGTGTGGCATGGAGGTCAAACCTGATGGCCCTTATCGCGAGAGCTTTGAAGGGAAGGCCTATCATTTCTGCAGTGCGAAGTGCCTAGAGAAATTCCAAGCAGATCCTCATCAGTACATGAGCCATCAGTCTCATGGGGAGCATCACCAGCACGCGACTCCAGCACCCACATCGACACCTGTAGGTGCTGAATACACCTGCCCGATGCATCCAGAAATCCGTCAACCGGCTCCCGGAAACTGCCCGATCTGCGGGATGACGCTGGAACCTGTCATCCCGGAGCTGGAAGAGGAGGAAAATCCAGAGCTGAAGGACTTCTCGCTGCGGTTCTGGTGGACCCTACCGTTGACCGTCATCGTGACCGTATTGGCGATGGCCGGCCATTCCTTGCAACTGTTTCATGGCACGACCCAGAACTGGGTCGAGCTGGCTCTGGCGACGCCCGTGACGCTATGGGGTGGCTGGGTATTCTTCACCCGCGGCATTGACTCCATCCGCCACCGCAGCCCCAACATGTGGACCCTGATCGGTTTGGGAACGGCCGCTGCCTACCTCTACAGCGTGGCCGCTACCTTGGTTCCGCAGTGGTTTCCGGCGGCTTTTGCCCAGGACGGACGTATCGGCGTCTATTTTGAAGCAGCCGCGGTGATTATCTCACTCACGCTGTTGGGCCAAATGCTCGAACTCAAGGCCCGCTCGCAGACTTCGGCAGCCATCAAGTCACTGCTGAGGCTGGCACCAAAGACTGCGCGTCGCATCAAGCCCGATGGCCAGGAAGAAGATATTCCGCTGACACATGTCCATCAGGGCGACCACCTACGTGTCCGGCCGGGAGAGAAAGTCCCGGTGGACGGTACGGTTCTAGAGGGGGAGAGCGCCGTCGACGAGTCGATGCTTACCGGAGAACCGTTACCCGTGACCAAGCGGGTAGGGGATGCCCTTATCGGTGCCACCCTGAACACCCACGGCAGCCTGGTGATGGAGGCGCAGAAGGTCGGTGCCGAGACCATGCTGTCGCAGATCGTTCAGATGGTGGCCAGAGCCCAACGTTCCAAGGCCCCCATGCAGCGTATGGCTGATGCGGTGGCAGGGTATTTCGTGGTCGGGGTGATCCTGATCGCGATTCTGACCTTCTTCGGCTGGGGGCTATTAGGGCCGGAATCAGGCTGGGTATTTGGCCTGATCAATGCGGTGGCGGTGCTAATCATTGCGTGTCCCTGCGCTCTGGGTCTGGCAACCCCGATGTCCGTCATGGTTGCGACTGGCAAGGCCGCTAGCAGCGGTGTGTTGTTCCGCGATGCCAGCGCCATCGAAAATCTATGCAAGATCGACACGCTCATCGTCGACAAGACTGGAACCCTGACTGAGGGGCGTCCCGTATTTCATAGTGCGGAAGGGACAGGCGGTTACGACTCCAATGAAGTGCTGCGCCTGGCTGCTAGTCTCGACCAGGGTAGTGAGCACCCGCTGGCTCATGCCATCGTCGATCATGCGCGCGGTCAGGGCATTGCACTGGTCAAACCGGACACTTTCGAATCTGGCTCGGGTATTGGTGTGCGCGGCCAGGTCGATGACCATCAGCTGCAGCTCGGCAACACCGCACTGATGGACGAGGCGGGCGTCGATATTACCCCGCTGCGCAATCGCGCCGAGCAACTGCGTCTGGAAGGCATCAGCATCATCTATTTGGCCGTTGATGGTCGCCTGGCGGGACTCCTGGCCGTTTCCGATCCGATCAAGCCTACTTCTCAACAGGCTGTCTCCAAGCTTCAAAGCGAAGACGTAAAGGTCATCATGGCCACTGGTGATGGCCTCACCACAGCAAGAGCCGTGGCGAAGCAGCTCGGAATCGAGGAAGTGCATGGTGAGGTCAAACCGCAGGATAAGGAGAAACTGGTCGCCGATTTGCAGGGCTATGGCCGTCGTGTCGCCATGGCGGGTGACGGCATCAACGATGCGCCCGCCCTGGCCAGGTCTGACGTAGGTATCGCCATGGGCACCGGTACCGATGTGGCGATGAACAGCGCCCAAGTGACGCTGGTCAAGGGAGATCTGATGGGCATCCTGCGAGCGCGCACCCTGTCAGTGGCAACCGTGAAAAACATGAGGCAGAACCTCGCCTTTGCGTTCCTCTACAACGCGATGGGAATCCCGCTAGCAGCGGGGCTGCTGTACCCGCTGACGGGGCATCTTCTGTCGCCCTTGATTGCTGCGCTGGCGATGAGTGTCAGCTCGGCGTCGGTGGTCTTCAATGCTCTGAGGTTGAAATCAACGGACATCGGATAGGCTTCCATACCACCGACCAGGTGATTATTCAGAAGCGCATCTGACCGGAAAATGCCGTACGGTAGTTTCCGGTCCGACCTATCTGTCGCAACACATAGTGACGAGGTGACGTTCGATGGACTGTTGCCGCTGCGGGTAGGAGACTGGTCGTCGTTAACCCATGAGGACTCTCCGTGGCCCGCATTCGCAGACTGATTATCAGCAACTTCCGATCTATCCAGGCGCTCGACTGGGTGCCGGCCCCAGGAATTAACTGCCTCATAGGTCCTGGCGATAGTGGAAAGTCCAGCATTCTAGATGCGATTGACCTTTGCGTCGGTGCCCGCCGGGGCGGCACGTTCGGCGACATGGACTTCTTCGCTCTGAACGTCGAAACACCCATCACCATCAGTGTGACGCTTGGCGATTTGCCGGTATCGCTGATGGATATCGATGTTTACGGCGAGTTCTTGCCCAGGAACGGGAGAAGTCGAAGACGAACCGCGAGCGGGGCTGGAGACCGTTATCACCTTGCTCCTGCAAGTTGGTGCCGATTTGGAACCTACCTGGACACTTTTTTCTGAGCGTGCGGAGCAGCAGCAACTCGAACGCACTCTTCCCTGGAAGGAACGAGCGGCACTAGCACCCGCCCGTATCGGCAGCTTTGCGAGTTCGAACTTGTCGTGGAGTCGTGGCTCAGTGCTCAATCGACTTACCGATGAGCGCGCCGAGCTTGGTGCTGAACTGGCGCGCGCCGCTAGGCAAGCAAGAGCGAACTTTGGCAATCAAGCAGCCGAACATCTGACCCAGACGCTTGAGGTCGTGCAACGCACAGCACAGCATCTTGGCGTTTCGGTCGGGGCTATGCCTCAGGCGCTCCTTGACGCACATTCTGTGTCGATTGGCGAGGGGGCGATCGCGCTGCACAGTGAAACAGGTATTCCGCTGCGCTCCCTTGGCACGGGCTCGTCACGCTTGCTAGTGGCAGGGCTTCAAAGGGCTGCGGCCAGCGCCGCGCCAATTGCCCTGGTTGATGAGGTGGAATACGGGCTTGAACCTCATCGGCTCATGCGATTCCTGGACTCGCTGGGTGCAAAGGACGCTGCCGCTCCGTTGCAAGTGTTCATGACGACGCACTCGCCGGTCGCGCTGCGCGAGCTGTCCGGCAGCCAGTTATTCGTTGTTCGGTCAGCACCTCAGCGCCACAGTGTTATGCCAGCTGGGGAAGCCAACGAGGTACAAAGTACCCTTCGGAAGGACCCCGAAGCATTCCTCGCCAAATCCATCATCGTTTGCGAGGGGGCCAGCGAGGTTGGCTTCGCGCGTGGCCTTGACCAATGGTGGGTCAGTCTTGGCGCTACCTCATTCCTGGCCCATGGCGGCGCGTATGTGGACGCCGGCGGGGGAAGCCCCGATAACAGTCTTATCCGGGGAACAGCACTTCTGAACTTGGGTTACCGCGTGATGGTTTTTGTAGATGCCGACAAGCCTTCGACCGCGGGGCTCGCTGAAGCATTCTTGGCCGCCGGCGGGCAAATTCTTACATGGCGACCAGGCCTCACGTTGGAGGACGAGATCTTCCGCCATCTCAGTGAGCAAGCACTCGATGCACTTCTGGCGAAAGCCGAAACAATAGTGGGTGCAGAGCTGATGAACGCACACATTCAGACGAAGTCCCAAGGCCGCGTGACGCTGAACGATATCCGAGCCAAGCGACTCGTGGATGGGTACTCACCTGAGAGACGAGAGCTGCTGGGAACCGCATCCCGTATCCGCAACAGCGGCTGGTTCAAGTCGCTGACAACCTATCAGGAGGTTGCAAGGGACATCGTCGGTCCGTCTTTACAGAACGCCGAACCGGGCTTCATGGCAGTCACGAATCAGCTCTGGACGTTTACAAGTGCCCCCTGAGATTGATCTTTTCGCTATCGAGCGTGGCTCCATAACGGCCCCCGCAGGTTGTGGAAAAACGCAATTGATTGCCGAGACGCTCATCGCGCATACGCAGAGCAAACCCATCCTCGTCTTGACACATACGAACGCCGGCGTTGCGGCCTTACGGGCGCGCCTGAGACGAGCCGGTGTTCCTAACTCCGCATATCGAGTCTCCACCATTGACGGATTCTCGATGCGCCTGATCGCTAAGTTCCCAGCGCGAAGCGGCCATAACCCGCAGATCCTACAGCTGCATCAACCCAATACTGACTACCCGGCAATTCGGGAGGCCGCCATGCAGTTGTTGCAGGCCGGTCACCTCGCTCAGCCCCTTCGCGCCACCTATGCACGGTTGCTTGTCGACGAGTACCAAGACTGCAACGTCGTCCAGCACGCCATCGTGTCTGGTTTGGCCCAGGTGCTTCCGACCTGCGTGCTCGGTGACCCGATGCAAGCCATATTCAGCTTCCGTGGCAATCGACTGGTGCATTGGGCGAATGAGGTGCAACCCCTGTTTCCCGCAGCGGGAGAGTTGAGGATACCGTGGCGCTGGCGGCTGGCTGGAGCTGAGAACCTCGGGCAGTGGCTGCTCGCCATAAGGCAACAACTTCAAGCTGGTCAGCCGGTGGATCTGCGCACGGCTCCAGCAGAAGTGCGTTGGGTGCAGCTAAACGCCGGAACCGAAGTTCAGCAGCGACTGGTGGCCGCGAGAACCGAAGCTCCCAACGCTCAGGGTAGCGTCCTCATCATCGGGGACTCCATCAACGTGCAAGGTCGCCATCAGCTCACGAGCCAGACACCCGGTGCCATGGCCGTAGAAGCCGTCGACCTGAGAGATCTCGTCAACTTCGCCAGGAACTTTGACTTGCAGGGTGCCAATGCTCTGGCACAACTTGTGGAGTTTGCTTCCAGCGTAATGACGGGGGTAGGTGCAGCAAACCTGCGAACGCGCGTGGAGTCGCTGCGTGCAGGAAGGGCCCGAACGCCTCCGACCGCGGCCGAGGCTGCGGCGATCGATTTCGTAGCAGCGCCAACATTGGGGCAAGCGCTCCGTGTGATCGATACGCTCGCTGAGCAGCACGGGGCACGTGTATACCGACCGGAGGTTCTGTACTGCTGCCGGTCTGCAATGCAAGCGGTGGTGGGAGGTGCTGCCGACTTTCTGAGTGCAGCCATTCAAGCGCGAGAGCGCAATAGACACCTTGCCCGACCGATCGCAAGACGCTCTGTAGGCAGCACATTACTTCTCAAGGGGCTGGAGGCGGATGTCTCGGTTGTCCTGCATCCTGAGCTTATGACCCCCCAGAATCTATACGTCGCACTGACGAGGGGCGCAAGGCATGTCGTGGTGTGTTCACCAACCCCCATCCTTACGCCCGTGGTAAACGGCTGATCCTTTTGTAGCGCTTACGGGCTTGACCTTGCCATCGTGTCAAGGTCGATGCTGTCCGTGCGGTAACTTGAGCCGCGGACGAAATGAGGTGAAAGACATGTTTAGTCTGAGTGTTGCGGGGATGGGCTGTGGCAGTTGCGTGAGCAAAATCACGAAGGCCATTCAAGCTCTGGATCAGGATGCACGAGTAGAAGTGGATCGAGCGGCCGGCAAGGTCACCGTTGAGAGCACAGAAAGTGCCGAATCGATCCGCGAACTCATCCAGGAGCTTGGCTATTCGGCCCAGGTCAGCGCTTGAGCGCTGACCTGCTATCCCACTAAATCTCCAGTTCTGAGAGCTCTTTTAGCCCTGGGATACTGGTGACCTCGTTGGTCATACCTTCTGAACCATCTCGGCCGCGAAGCCAGTTTGAGTGATCGCCTGGCTCGCGCATTTCCAGCGTGTCATAGGAGTACCGCTTGCGCTTGAACAGGCTTTTCAATGCAGCGAACTCGTGGCTTTTTTCGTCTTCTATGCCGACGACTTCTCCTGCAAGCCGCTCCCAGTGACCAACGCCGTCGGCCAGCATTGCCTGATAGGTCTCCGGGTCAAGCAAGGCTTGCTGTTTGAAATGAATGATGCGGTGAGTCATAGAAGCGCTCGGAGTGGCCAAAGAGAGAGCGCTAGCCTAAAGGTTCCGGGTCATTCGTGTAATAGCTGGCCGCGCTTTAGCAAACCGTCGTTGACCCACAACTTCAACCAGGTCGCGGCTTGCAAGGGAGCTTGCTCGCCATGCGTGGCGCTCAACGACTCGCAGAGTTCAGCGAACGATCCGCCCTCGATGAGAAACTGCAATGCCGAAGCCTCCGCTGGCTCCAGGCTCCGGTACTGGCAGACGAGTTCATGACGCCAAACAAGACAGGCTAGGTTCGTTGGCAGGCGGGTAACATCAGGCAGCAAGCTGCCGGACTTGGCGGCTTTCCACAACTCCAGCGTGTTGTACTGCAGCTGCAACCACCGGGCAGATGCAGTCAGGGAAACCCTGAGTGAAATCCAGTCTTCAGCCGAAAAATCACTCATGGTCTCCAGCGAAAGCGCTTCGACATCCTGAGCGTCGAAGGCCAGTGTAAAGGCCCATTCCAGTTCCGCGAGTTCGCGCATCGGCGATAGTTGGGGTTCTTCGACGTAGCTGCTAATGAACTCGGGCAGCTTCTCGCCCAGCCAGCGAATGCTGAAATGTCGTGGTGGCCAGGCGGCCAAGTAGGCCAGTGCGAGCTGCTCGAATGATTCGTTGCCGATCCAGTGAAGCAGGGCAGGGAAGTCTTCTCGCAAGACCGCAAGCAGGCGCGAACGGTAAGCGTTGTGGTAGATCTGCAGGCCTTCGAGAGCACTCAGCGCTGTGCTACCTCGGATCTGCTCCAAAAGCTCGTTGGAGGGCAGGGCACTGTCACCTGTCAGGTAAGTTTCAAATGCAGTCTGTAGGGCGATCAGGCTCAAGGGGTGGCCCCCGATATCACAGATTTGGCGATAGCACGGGCATGTGCTAATTCGGACAACAGCTCTTCCAGCGGCGGAAACTGGTCATCCCGCTCGATCAAGGTCGATGTCGGGCCCAAGTAGCTCAAAGTCTTGCTGTAGAGAGACCAAACCGGATCAGCGATGGGCTGGTCATGGGTGTCGATGAGGTACTGCCCGTAATCGCTGTGCCCGGCCAGGTGAATTTGCCGAATCCGCTCGTGCGGCAATTCCATGATGAACTGCCAAGGGTCGAAACCCTGGTTGCGCGAACTGACGTAGACGTTGTTCACGTCGAGAAGCAGCTCGCACCCGGTCAGGTAACTGAGCTCCGAGAGGAACTGAGACTCGCTCATGCTGGATGTTGTCCACTGCACGTAGGAGGAAACGTTCTCCAGCACGATGGGACGTTCCAAAACATCCTGCACCAAGCGCACCCGGGCCGCGACATGCAGCAGGCTCTCCTGGGTAAACGGCAGCGGTAGCAGATCGTGAAGTTGATGGGCGTTGCCTCGACTCCAGCACAGGTGATCAGACACCCACTGAGGCTGCACCCGATCCGCCAGCTGCTTGAGCTGTCGTAGGTAGTCTATGTCCAAGGCATGTGAGCCGCCAATCGAAAGAGATACTCCGTGCATCACCAGGGGGTAGTGCTCGCCGATCGCATCAAGGAAGTAGAGAGCCTTGCCGCCCTCCACCAGGTAATTCTCGGAAATGATCTCGAACCAGTCGACCGCAGGCCGTTCCTCCAGGATCTGCCGGTAATACTCGTTACGAAGGCCAAGACCGAAACCCAGAGTTTTGCGCTTACTCATTCGAGACTCCAGCAGGGGAGTGGCATGCACTCCCCTGAACCGCCTTATTCGCTGGTTTTGCCACCGGCTTCGTCACATTTGGTCTGGGTCATCAACTTGAACCCTTGGCCTTTGCATTCGCCTTGGCCTTTGCAGTCGTTTTTCGCGGTCATGCAGTCGTTCTGCCCTTTGCAACCATTGATCCCGAAGCACTTCACTTCTGCTGCTTTGGTTTCCTGAGCAGCCTGGACGGGCAGGGTGGAGAACAGGCTGGCGGCCACCAGAGCCAAGGCGGCACCGGTAGCTACGTTGGATTTGTTCGACATAGTGGCTATCTCTCTTGATTGTTTGATGGTCGCGATCCGTCGGTGCGAATGAACGAGTTAGCTCAGGCATTGCTACCGATCAGGCCCATGGAATCCGCAAGGCTGCGCGGGCAGGAAGACAGTACCGAGCCTTCAGGAGGGCCTACAAGAAAGAAATAGCAAACTGACAGAACTGTAATGTTCGGATCAGGTTGCTGACAGGGCGTCGTGGTTAACGTAGCTGCGAGCTTAACGCTCGTCCCCACTAGTTACAGGGGCTTCTAAACTTCTGAGGATTAACGAAATGAAATCGATCAAAACCCTGTTTGTAGTTGCTGCCCTGAGTGTTTCCAGCCTGGCGATGGCCGAAGGCGGTGCTGATCGCACGTTTGCACGCATGGAGCAGGCACGCCAGACGTCTCTGGAGGCCTACCGGGTGGCCCAGCAGCAGAAAGTTGAGGCTCCTGTAGCCAGCAGTCCAACCGAGCAAGCAGAGCACACCAACTGCTGAAGTCATCTACCTTACAGAAATGTAATCACCCGGATGGTTGAGATATGGCAGTTTCATACTGCTTGGTGTCAGGGGGAACTTGCGCAGCACGCAAGGCTTGAAGATCAAATCTCCCGACACTGGAGCAGTCAATGAACCCGAGACCGGATGCATATCACCGGCTCATCTGACGGATTGGACATAACGGCATGCAAAGCAAAACCACAAGACGTACTTTCGTCAAAGGCCTCGCCGCCGCCGGTATTCTCGGCGGCATGGGCATGTGGCGCACGCCGGTCTGGGCGGTGAACAGCCCCGGCCAGCCCAACGTACTGACTGGTAACGAATTCGACCTATTCATCGGTGAAACCCCGGTGAACATCACAGGCGCAGCGCGCACGGCCATGACCATCAACGGCTCGCTCCCTGGGCCGATTCTTCGTTGGCGCGAAGGCGATACCGTCACATTGCGCGTGCGCAACCGCCTCAAGGAGGACACCTCCATCCATTGGCACGGCATCATCCTGCCGGCGAACATGGATGGTGTTCCTGGCCTGAGCTTCCATGGCATCGCCCCTGACGGCATGTATGAGTACAAGTTCAAGGTCAACCAGAACGGTACCTACTGGTATCACAGTCACTCGGGGCTGCAGGAGCAGGTCGGCGTATACGGCGCGCTGGTCATCGATGCCAAGGAGCCCGAGCCCTTCAGTTACGACCGTGATTACGTCGTGTTGCTGAGCGACTGGACGGATGAAAATCCAACGCGGGTACTGGCCAAGCTCAAGAAACAGTCGGACTACTACAACCAGCACAAACGCACCGTTGGTGACTTCATCGATGACGTAAGCGAGATGGGTTGGTCCGCCGCCGTAGCCGACCGTAAGATGTGGGCCGAAATGAAGATGAGCCCGACTGATCTCGCCGACGTCAGTGGCTACACCTACACCTACCTGATGAACGGCCAGGCACCTGATGGCAACTGGACCGGCATATTCAAACCGGGCGAGAAGATTCGTCTGCGTTTCATCAATGCCTCGGCCATGACGTACTTCGATGTGCGCATCCCAGGCCTGAAGATGACTGTGGTTGCGGCCGATGGTCTGCACGTCAAACCGGTCAGCGTCGACGAGTTCCGTATCGCCGTGGCCGAGACCTACGACGTGATCATCGAACCAGACAGCGAACAGGCCTATACCGTGTTTGCCCAATCCATGGACCGCACTGGCTATGCGCGCGGCACCCTTGCGGTACAGGAAGGGTTGAGTGCACCGGTACCAAGCCCTGACCCGCGCCCACTGATTGCCATGGGTGACATGGGCATGGACCACGGCAGCATGGGCGGCATGGATCATGGGAGCATGGCCGGGATGGATCACGGCAGTATGTCGGGCATGGATCATGGGAGCATGCAGGGTGGCATGGCCGGCATGGATCACAGCCAGATGGCTGGAATGGATCATTCGGGCATGGCAGGCATGGCAGGCATGGCAGGCATGGCAGGTGCCATGCAGGCACACCCAGCCTCAGAGACCAACAACCCGCTGGTCGATATGCAAACCATGACACCAACGCATAAGTTGGACGACCCAGGTATTGGTTTGCGAGACAACGGCCGACGCGTCCTCACGTACTCTGACCTGCGCAGCACCTTCCCTGATCCGGACGGGCGTGAGCCAAGTCGCACCATCGAGCTGCACCTCACCGGGCATATGGAGAAATTCTCCTGGTCCTTCGATGGAATCAAGTTCTCTGACGCCGAGCCTCTGCGCCTCAAGTACGGCGAGCGTGTTCGCATCACGCTGGTCAACGACACCATGATGACTCACCCGATCCATCTTCATGGCATGTGGAGTGATCTGGAGGATGCGAACGGCAATTTCCTGGTGCGTAAACACACCATCGACATGCCGCCAGGTTCCAAGCGCAGCTATCGGGTGACCGCCGATGCGTTGGGGCGTTGGGCCTATCACTGCCACCTGTTGCTCCACATGGAAACGGGCATGTTCCGTGAAGTCCGTGTGGATGAGTAAAGGAGATTTCTGATGAGTACTTTTATGAAGCGTAATGCCCTGTTTGGCAGCGCAGCGATGTTCAGTCTTTTGGCTGTTCTGCACGCGCCGACGTCATTGGCAGGTGAGGGGCACAGCGAGCACGAACAACATGCTGCCGAGTCGGCTGCGCCCGACGCCAGTGACAAGCCTGCAGATCAATCGAAAGGCAAGGCCGCTGGCCATCAGATGGATCATGGCGCCATGGATCATGAGGGTATGAACCATGACGATATGGGGCACGAGAAGATGATGGATAAGCATGGCGGCACCGAAGCCGAAGCAGGTTCGAACCATGACCACTAGGTTTTCACGCCCGTCCCTCATAGCGCTGGCCGTGTCGCTGAGTGCACTCAGCGGCGGCGTTACCCAGGCTGCGGAAGAAATGGATCATTCGGCAATGGGGCACGGCTCCATGTCGATGGACCACAGCCAGATGGGCCACGGTTCCGCCAAAGCGCCGATGGAGGGCATGGATCACAGCAAGATGGACCATGGTGCCATGCAGGGTGCTTCGGGCAGCATGGATCATAGCCAGATGGGCCACAGCCAGAGCCAAGATAAGGCTCCAGTCATGGACCACAGCAAGATGAACCATGGCGCCATGCAAGGGCAGATGGAAGGCATGGATCATTCAAAGATGAACCATGGCTCCACTGAAGACCCAAGAACCACCAGCCGTACGCCGATTCCCGTTCTGACGGATGCTGATCGCCAAGCGGCTTTCCCGCCTCTACCTGGCCATAAGGTGCACGACAGCGCCATCAACAGCTTTTTCCTGCTCGATCAGCTCGAATACCAGGATGCAGATGAGGGCAGCACCCTGGCCTGGGATGCGTCGGGCTGGGTAGGCGGTGACATCAACCGGGTCTGGTTCCGCTCCGAAGGCGAGCGTACCAACGGCGTGACTGAGGATGCGGAGTTGCAGTTGCTGTACGGCCGCTCGATCGGCCCTTGGTGGGACGTCGTCGCGGGCGTTCGCCAGGACTTCAAACCCGAGTCGCCGCAGACTTGGGCCGCCTTCGGCGTTCAGGGCATGGCGCTTTACGCCTTCGAGGCCGAAGCCACCGCCTTCGTAGGTGAGAATGGCCAGACCGCTGCCCGACTGGAGGGCGAGTACGACATTCTGCTGACCAACCGACTGATACTCCAGCCAACTGCCGAAATGAACTTCTACGGCAAGAACGATCCTGAGCGTGGTGTCGGATCGGGGTTGGCCAATACTGAGCTCGGCTTGCGTCTGCGTTACGAGATTGTCAGGCAGTTTGCCCCCTATGTCGGGGTCTCCTGGAGCCGCTCCTATGGCAACACGGCAGACATGGTCCGCGACGAGGGCGGTGATGTAGACGAGGCGCGTTTTGTAGCCGGTATCCGGATGTGGTTTTGAGAACCTGACATGAAAAGAACAATTAAAACTTTGGTGGCGGCCGGCGTGGTCGGTAGCACAGCTGTCCTGGCCGGCGCCTATTTTGGCGTGGTCAATGTGGGGGCCGACGATCCCCATTTTCCTGCGGTGTATGCGTTTCTCACAATGGCCCGTGACCGCTCTATCGAGGTCCGTTCGCGGGACATCGAGGTTCCTAACCTGGATGATAAAGCTCTTATTCGCGCCGGTGCGGGCAACTACAACTCCATGTGCATCGGCTGCCACTTGGCGCCAGGTGTGGCGGAGACCGAGTTGAGCCAATCGCTTTATCCTGCTCCTCCCAACCTCGCCAAGATCGGTGTCGATGGCAATCCCGCTGCGACTTTCTGGGTAATCAAGCACGGTATCAAGGCAACGGGTATGCCTGCTTGGGGCAAGAGCATGGGCGATCAGTACATCTGGGGCATGGTCGCCTTCCTCAACCAGCTGCCGACGATGGATGCCAAGCAATACCAAACACTCGTCGCATCCAGTGGCGGCCATCAGCATGGTGGTGGGGAAACGCAGATGCACAACCATGAAGGGCAGCATGGCGACAACAAGCCTGGGCATCATGGTAATAGCGGCGGTGGCGAAGATCATCATGGCTCAAGTGATGCCGGAGAGCCTGGTCATCACGATGCCGCAGCTACGGGTAACGAAGGTGAAGCTGATCACCACTCGAATATGAATGGCGATGACCACCACGCTGGGGATGAGGCGTCCTCAAACGGAGGCGATCATCACTCCGAGCAGGCTCCGAATGCCTCACCCAAGACCCACACCCACTCCGATGGCAAAGAGCACGTTCATGAAAGCTAAATATCTGGCCCTGCTGGCCGCTCTATCCGCCACATCTGCGGTTCAAGCAGCTGATGCCCTGACGATCGATGTCCATCGTGATGCCAATTGTGGGTGTTGCAAGAAGTGGATCTCGCACCTCGAAGCGAATGGCTTCAAAGTCGTCGACCATGTCGAAAGCAACATGACAGCAGTGAAGCAACGACTGGGCGTCGCGCCACGGTTGGCGTCTTGCCACACGGCGGTGATTGACGGCAAGTTCGTCGAAGGTCATGTACCGGCTGCTCAGGTCCTCGAACTCAGCAAGCGCAATGATCTGGTTGGTATCGCGGTTCCCGGGATGCCGGCGGGCTCTCCGGGAATGGAGGTTGATGGCGTACAGCATGCCTACCAGGTCATTGGCTTGACCAAGACGGGTGCCGATCAGGTCGTTGCAGAATATCCCGCCGAGTAGCAGCCCATTCCACCGCGGCCGCTTGGGAACGAGTGGCCGATCTTCTTCACACTTCCCCTAAGTAAAAAAGGCGCCCGACGGGCGCCAAGGGCTGTCTCCAAACCAAAGGAGCACTAGAGGGGACAGCAGAGTCAAAATGCGAGCGGCATTCACACCGCTCGCGCACTGGCGTTAAAGCACTTCCAGTGGGTACTCGACGATGAAGCGGAACTCATCCAAATCCGACTCGAAGTCAGTGGCGCGAGTCGTGGCTTGTCGAATGCGGAAGGACATGTCCTTCAGTGATCCAGACTGCACAACGTACTTGGCCTCGATGTCACGTTCCCAGCGCTTCTGGTTGGTCAACGGATCGCCATTGTCATCTCGGCGCATGTAGACCTCGTTTGCGTTGCTGTAGTCGGCATCCCAGCCCTGAGCATATCGAGTCATGAAGCTCAGTCCGGGCACACCGAAAGGCTCCATATCCAGGTCATAGCGCACCTGCCATGACTTCTCCTTGGGCGAGTTGAAGTCACTGTACTGAATGGAGTTGTCGAGGTAGATGGAGTCAGATTGGCGCAAGTAGTCGAAGTCGTCATCGCCGTTGTTGCGCTGGAGTCCAACCAGGACGGTGTGCGCGCCGAACTGGATGCCGACCTTACCGCTCCAGATGTTGTTATCGAAGCTCCCGAGGAGCTGCTTCCCTTCATCAACTGCCTTGTAGTAGTTCAACCCACCGATCAAGGTGACATCGTCCGCAAGCGGATAGCTCAGCGTGGTGCCCGCATAGTATTGATTCCAGGCATCCTTGAGCCGACTGGTGTAGAGACTGAAGCCCAGGTTGTCGTTGAGCGTGTAGTCACCGCCGAAATAGGCGATCCATGGAGAGTCGACTTCGCCCGCGTAGAAGGTGGCGAAGCCGTCACGCATGCTGCTGCTGTTGGGTTGGCTCATCGAATGAAGGCGACCGCCTTGAAGCGACAGTCCTTCCACACTGGTGTTGGCCACGGTGATGCCGCGGAAACTCTCCGGTAAAAGCCGCGCATCACCGTACTGGACGACCGGGCTGACAGGAAAGACATCGCCTGCCTTGATTTCGGTATCCATGAACCGTGTTTTTACTGCACCGCCCAGCTTGGAGTAGTTGTCCTCAGCCTGCCCGAGGCTGTTATACGGCATCACATCGACTGAGCCGCCTGCACCAGAGCGACCGTCGCCTGTATCCAGCTTGAGTCCCAGCATTGCAAAGGCATCGACACCAAAGCCTACGGTGCCTTCGGTGTAGCCAGACTCGAATCGGCCGATCACGCCATGCGCCCACTCTTCCGAGTAGCCGTTACCTGAGCTGCTGGACTGGCCGTTGCGGAAGTCACGGTTGAAGTAGAGGTTTCGATTGAGAATGGTCAGGCTACTGCCTTCGATAAATCCCTCGCCTTTCTCGCCAGCGGCCATTGCAGCTTGCCCGGTGCTGACACTTAGAGCGATCAGAGAAAGTCCAAACAGGACCTTGTTGTTCATAAATGCTCCTGATGTTATTGGCAGTTTCATTGTGTTGTTGGATATATGCGCCAAGCGCGCCGGCATAGCCGAGCGCGCTTTTGTCATATTTCCACATACCAAATAACGTCAGGGTGACTTGGAAATTACATTTCCGTCAGCGCGATGTCATTTATTAGTTCTGGTTCCGGCAGCCTGTCCCGGCTACCCGGTATTCCAGAATATTCAGATCGCCATTGGAGTCCTCGTAGGTCATCTGGGCCGGCATCACACCGCAGCTAGAGTCCGTTGAGGTAATGGCCACGACCCTGGCGATATCGAGCTTCATGCCGTAGCGGTAATGAATAACTTCAGGCGGATTCTTTCCGTTAGCGGCAGCATACTCTTGCATGGCCTGCTCATTGGCCTGAATCATCCGACCATAAACACGATCAGCGCCGCCTTCTGCCAGAGCGGCAGAGGAAACAACCATAACGACAAGGGCTGCAATAACTTTGAGGCTTTTCATATTTAATCACTCCTTCAAGGTGGTGATTAAAATATATCCGCTCAACCTGTCATAAAAATGAAGTCAAAGTTACATCGCCGTAATGCTTCCTGCCGCGTTACCCGGGCGAGTCAGCTTGGCGCGTGGCTTGCCCGGGTTTGTAAAGCTATATCTCCTGTGGTGCGCGAACCTTCTGTGTACGCTGCCTTCGCATCAGCCAGTAGGCGGCCGGCAAAACCAGCATGGACATCAGCGGCGCGGTAATCATGCCGCCGACCATGGGCGCGGCGATGCGCTTCATCACTTCGGAACCGGCACCGCCGCCCCAGAGGATCGGCAGCAGGCCGGCGATGATCACGGCCACCGTCATCACCTTAGGCCTCACGCGCAGCACCGCGCCCTCACGAATGGCCTCAAGCAGGGCCGGATCACCGCTGCGTCCGGAGTCCAGCCGAGCATTCCAGGCGTTCTTCAGATACAACAGCATGATCACCCCGAACTCGGCCGAGACGCCGGCCAGGGCAATGAAACCGACCCCAGTGGCCACCGACAGGTTGAAGCCGAACCAATAGAGCAGCCAGATGCCCCCCGACAGGGCGAAGGGCAGGGTGGCCATGATCAGAAGGGCCTCGCTGAAGCGGCTGAAGGTCAGGTAGAGCAGCACGAAGATAATCAACAAGGTCGCCGGCACCACCCAGGACAACCGCGCATTGGCGCGCTCCAGGTACTCGAACTGACCGGAGTAAGAAACGGTCATGCCAGCGTCGAGTTTTACCCGCTCAGCTACGCGTTGCTGCAGCTCATGCACGGTCGATGCCAGGTCGCGCCCACGGACATCGACATAGACCCAGCCGGACAGGCGCCCGTTCTCGCTGCGCAGCATCGGTGGCCCTTCGGTCAGGCTAACCTGGGCGACGGTGCCCAAGGTGATCTGCTGGCCGGCAGGGGTGAGGATCGGCATACGCCTTAGCGCCTGGGGACTGTCCCGCCACTCCTTGGGATAGCGCAGGTTAATCGGAAAGCGGGCCAGTCCTTCGACCGTCTCGCCGATATTGCTGCCGCCAATGGCACCCGATACCACCGCCTGTACGTCTGCAATGCTCAGGCCGTAGCGTGCCGCGGCCAGGCGATCGATCTGGATATCCACATAGCGTCCGCCGGTGAGGCGCTCTGCCAGCGCTGAGCTCACCCCAGGTACATCTTTGGCCACCACCTCGATATCGCGAGTAATGCGCTCGATATCGACCAGGGAGGTTCCGGAGACCTTCACGCCGATGGGGCTCTTGATCCCCGTGGCCAGCATGTCGATGCGGTTGCGAATTGGCGGCACCCAGATGTTGGACAGCCCTGGGACTTTCACCGCACGATCCAGCTCCTCAATCAGCTTCTCCGGCGTCATACCCGCGCGCCATTGCTCGCGCGGCTTGAACTGCACGGTGGTCTCGAACATTTCCAGCGGCGCCGGATCGGTGGCTGTCTCCGCTCGCCCGGCTTTGCCGAATACCCGGGCCACCTCCGGCACCGTGAGGATCATGCGGTTGGTTTGCTGCAGCAGCTGGGTTGCCTTGCTCGCCGGCAAGCCGGGCAGGGCCGAAGGCATGTACAACAGATCGCCTTCGTCCATGGGCGGCAGGAACTCTCCTCCGAGTCTGCTGAGGGGCCACAGACTGGACACAAAGACCAGCACGGCCAGCGCCAAGGTCACCTTGGGCCAGGCCAGCACCCACTCCAGCACCGGCCGGTATGCGCCGATCAGCCAGCGGTTCAAGGGGTTTTGCTGTTCGCTGGGGATATGCCCACGAATCCAGTAGCCCATCAGCACCGGTACCAGGGTGACCGAGAGGCCGGCGGCGGCGGCCATGGCATAGGTCTTGGTGAAGGCCAGAGGGCCGAACAGGCGCCCTTCCTGGGCCTCCAGGGTAAATACCGGGAGGAACGATAGGGTGATGATCAGCAGGCTGAAGAAGAGTGCCGGTCCGACTTCGGCCGCGGCTTCGCCGATCACTCGCCAGTGCGCCTCACCCTGAAGCGGCTCATTTGGGTGTCGCGCCTTCCAGGCCTCGATGTGCTTGTGCGCGTTCTCGATCATCACCACAGCGGCATCGACCATGGCGCCGATGGCGATGGCGATCCCGCCCAGCGACATGATGTTGGCATTGACGCCTTGGTAGCGCATGACGATGAATGCCATCAGGATGCCCAGGGGCAGGGTGATGATCGCGACCAGCGACGAGCGCAGGTGCCAGAGGAATATCAGGCAGACCAAGGCCACCACTACGAACTCCTCCAGCAGCTTGTAGCTGAGGTTATCGATGGCGCGGTCGATCAGTTGCGAACGGTCATAGGTAGTGACCACCTCGACGCCGGCGGGCAGGCTGGCTTTCAGGCTGTCCAGCTTGGTCTTCACGGCAGCGATGGTGTCCCGGGCATTCTTGCCGGAGCGCAGGATGACCACGCCACCGACCACTTCACCCTGGCCGTCCAATTCGGCGATACCGCGACGCATCTCTGGCCCCAGTTGAATGGTGGCCACCTGGCCTAGCAGCACCGGAATTCCGCTTGCCGAAGCCCGCAGCGGCACATTGCGAAAATCATCCAGGCTCTCCAAATAGCCCGAGGCCCGCACCATGTACTCGCGCTCCGCCAGCTCCAAGATGGCGCCGCCGGTTTCCTGATTGGCGCTCTTCAGCGCCGCTTCGACCTCCTGCTGAGTTACCCCATAAGCCACCAGCTTCTGCGGATCGAGCAGCACTTGGTATTGCTTGACCATGCCGCCGAGGGTGGCCACTTCGGCTACGTTGGGCAGGCTCTTGAGTTCGTACTTGAGGAACCAGTCCTGCAGTGCCCGCAGCTGGGCAAGATCATGCTGGCCGCTGCGGTCGACCAAGGCGTACTGGTAGATCCAGCCCACGCCGGTGGCATCCGGCCCAAGGGTGGTGGTAACACCCTCGGGCAGGCGTTCCTGCGCCTGGTTGAGGTACTCCAGCACCCGCGAGCGCGCCCAGTAGAGGTCGGTGTCGTCCTCGAACAGCACGTAGACGAAGGAGTCGCCGAAGAACGAGTAGCCGCGCACCGTCTTCGCCCCCGGTACCGAGAGCATGGTTGTGGCCAGTGGGTAGGTCACCTGGTTCTCGACGATCTGCGGTGCCTGTCCGGGAAAGCTGGTTCTGATGATGACCTGGGTGTCAGATAGGTCCGGCAGTGCATCCAACGGCGTGTTGCGCAGCGACCAGAGGCCCAGGGCGGTGATGAACAGGGTGGCCAGCAGTACCAGGAAGCGGTTGCCGATCGACCAATGGATCAGGCGCGCGATCATGGCTGGTCTCCTTCCTTGCGGAGCTGCTCGATCAGCAGGCCGGAGTTTGTCTGACGTGCGGCGATGCGTACGTGATCTCCTGGCTTAAGTCTCACAGCTACTTCGGAGCTGACCAGAGGAAAAGCCATGGTCATACCTGGCATATTCAGGCTCTCGAAGGGGCCATGCTCCAGGGTGACTTGTTTCCCGTCCAGTGCGCGAATAACGCCGTGAGACACATGCAGCCCCTCCGTGCTGTCCTGTTCTGCATTGCCGGCCAGGATGCCCTGCAGGCTGGCTTCCGAATCGATGAGGAACTGGCCGGAGGTAACGACCGCCTGACCTTCCTCAAGACCGGAAAACACCTCCAGACGCCCATCGGCCTCGCGGCCCAAGGTGATTTCCTGGGGACGGTAGCGTCCGTCGCCTTCGGCCAGCATCACCAATGCACGCTTCCCGGTGCGAATCACGGCTTCACTCGGCACAAGAAGCGTGGATTGTTCGACGGCACTGTTCAGGCGTACGGCGGCGAACATGCCGGGGCGCAACTTACCGGCAGGGTTGGGTAGCTCGCTGCGTACCGTGAGCGTGCGCGTTTGCGGATCGGCACTCGGCAGCAAGGCTATGACGCGGCCCAGCAGCGGTCGATCAGGAAAGGCCGTCAGGTTGGCGCGGATCTCGTCCCCGACCTGGATACTTCCGGCCATGGCCTCGGGTATCGCCGCATCGAGCCAGACACTGGACAGCCCGTTGATCAACGCCAGATCCTGCCCGGCTTCAACGGTCATCCCGGCGCGTACCTGCAAGGCTTGGAGCTCGCCGCTGATAGGTGTGGTGAGGGTTTGCACTGCCCGCGGTTTGCCGCTGCGGCGAACCTGCTCTATCAACGCTTGTGGCATGCCGAGCAGGCGGAGGCGCTCTTGGGCCGCAGTGATCAAGCGGGCGTCACCGGTACGCAGTACCGCGAGGAACTCCAACTGCGCGGCGGACCACTCGGGAATCAGCAGGTCGACCAAGGGTGTTCCAGCTGGCAGTACATCGCCAGGGGCACGCCCGTAAACCCGCTCGACGAATCCGCCAGCGCGGGCCTGGAGGTTCGCTACCTCTCGCTGGTTATAGGCCAGGGAGCCGACCACCTCGATATCCGAGGGCAGTACACCGCGGATCACCGTCGAGGTCCGCATTCCGAGGTTCTGCACGGCTTGAGCGGGGACGCTCAGGACAGACGGATCTTGCTCGGATCCTGCGTATTTAGGGACAAGCTCCATATCCATGAAAGGTGACTTGCCCGGTTTATCGAAGCGCTGCTCAGGCTGCATCGGGTCGTACCAATAGAGCACCTTGCGCTCGTCCGTCGGTGCGGAGCTAGGCAGTAGCTCGTGTTTGGCTTGCCGCTGGGCCAGCCAGTAGCCACCGCCCGCCGCGCCAATGCCCACGGTCAGCACGGCGACCGCAAAACCAAATGTCGATATCTTCATTTCAGGCCCTCCACATAGGCGTAGTACAGGCTTGCGGAGAGCTGGCTCAACTTGCGCTGTTGTTCAATCTGCCGCAGTTGCGCATCAATCAGGTCGCGCTGGGCAGTAATAACGGATGTGAGCTGGCTGTTACCGGCTTGGTAGGCGGCCAGTTCGAGATCGGCACGTTTGCTTGCAAGCGGGATCAAGGTTTTTTCGGTGCGTGACAAGGTCCTGCGCAGTTGCTCAAGCTCGGCAATACCGCCTTCCAGCTCAGCCTGATGGGCGCGCAGTAATGCTTCCTGCTCGGCTTCCATCTGCGACACGCTTTGTTGTCTGGCGTTGATCTTGGGCCCCTGACGTGTGCCTACGAACAACGGCAGGTCGAAGGTAAATTGCACCATCACCATATCGCCGAACTGGTTGTCGCGATTGTTGTAGGCAAACTCAACACCCCAGTCGGGGGTCTTCTCGGCGATGGCCTCGTTCAGCTCGGCGCTAGCCTCGCCGACTCGGGCGGAGGCAGCGCGCAACTCAGGGTGTGAGGCAATGCGTTGCTGCAGGTGCGGTGCCACCAGGTTCAGACTGGGAACACCTCCTTGCAAAGGCTGGTCAGCCTCGTTGCCTATCCAGCGGCGCAGCTTGGCACGAGCTACTGCCACATCGCGATTCAGTTCATCTCGCCGATCTTGTAACGCCAAAGCTTCCTGGTCGGCCTGCAACAGCTCGCCAGGCTGAGCACTACCGCCGGCAATCAGCGATTGCACGGTCGAGCGGAGCATCTCGATCTGACGGTCCAGTTGATCGAAGAGGCCAACACTGCGTTCGGCGTAGTACACATCCAGCCAGCTCACTGCCGTCTGGCGCTTGATCTCCAACTGCATGGCACGCTGCTCGGCCTCGGCTCGGCCTACTGAAGCCTCGGCCAACTGGCGCCGAGCCTGACGCTTGTCACTGTTGGGGACTTCCTGCATGAACCCAATGCGGCGCATGGTCATGGAGTCACGATTAAGCGTGTAACGGTCAGGGCCTTCGATCGGCAGGTTGTCGATGCCTAGAATCAGCTTGGGATCGGGCAGGGCGTCTGCGGGCTCGACAGCCTGCTGTGCCGATGCCACCTGCGCCTGGCGCGCGAGGTTCTCAGGGGCACTCTGCTCGGCCAGAGCTTGGGCTCGTTCGAAAGTTAGGGGCTGCGCCTGCGCGGCAAGCCAGGGAGCTGCCCAGAATGCGGCAGCCAACACACCGAGAAAGCCACGGCGTGGAAAAAGGAAAGCGGACATGCTTTCGCCTCCAATGCGATTGATCGAAGTCGCGACTACGAAACGTGACCGCGACGATGCGCCTGACTGTAAGGCGCGGGATGATCACTGCATTAGACGAAACGAGGAGGGCGCCAGAGTCCTGCGGGCTCTCGCTTAATCACCGACTGGGTCAGCAATATCTCGGGGCGTGAGGGGAGAGGGGATATGCTCTTGATCACGGTGGTCTGGAGAAGTCCTCCGGTCTTGCATTCCTGGCCGGGTTTGCAAGGGGACTTCTTGGCCACCCCATCAGACTTGTCCATTTGCTCGCAGCACGGAGCATCGGCCATTGCATGGCCCTGATGATCGGCGCTCTGCATCGGGCAAGGTTGTGCCGGCATGCTGAAAGCCACACCGCCGAAGGTCGGCAGCACGAGGCTAGCAATCATTACCAGGATCAATCCAATTCGACGCACAGCAATTCACCAGGCGGGCGATAGGGCGACGATAGCAGATTGCCCCGAGGCATGAACGCTCCTTTTGGCAATAGTGTTGATTTGGATCAAATAGAGTGTCATGCAGGGTATCAATCGGGCTCAACTGGTAGCTCCGTTTAACCGGATTTCTCAAGCTCGTAGGGTTCGCACCACCCGCTAGGCGCGCTAGCACAAGACCGGCCTCGCTAGCCGTTCAGTCGAGCCCCAAGTAGGAATTGGGGGCCTGGTCAAACATACTGTTGCTTAGGCGAGATGCAGGGGCTGCCTGCTTCGAGTAGGCCCAATCAGGCACCAAAAGCGAATTCTATAATCGCTCTATAATCACTTTATAATCGACTATAAACCAGATTCTAGAGCGCCCGGCGCTGCCTAAAAAGCCGATCAGTTGCTGTATGCATGTGTCACTTAGATACTGCATACAAGGAGCCCGAAGGAGAGGTGTTTGATCGGGGAGAATGCGCTACCTAGCAAGCGCAACCCTGTACGATACGGACGTCGACTCAGGCTTCTCTACTTCAAGCCGTTACTATTCATAGAAGAGACCAGGAGCAAAGTTCCAAATTGACTTCCAACAAACAGGTGGAGCCCCACATTGCTTTCCAATGCTGTCAAAGAGCAGTTCGCATCCACGCGGCCCGTGTGTCATACCCTGAAGGTGTCTCCTTGGAGTCTCAAATTTGTCGATTCACAGAAGATGAAGTTTCAAATTTTGCTTCCAAACCGCTCACGAGAGAGGTGTTCAGGTGCTTTCTGTTTCAAATTCACCCGATCACAAGGCTGGCCCCGATCAAGAAGGGGCATCTACTCTAATACATAATTTAACATAATATACATTATGCGAATCTATGGCTTATCCAATGCAGGGCTCTTTGTGCTCGATTTGGCCAGACTGAATCACCCACTTTGGCTCCCAGGCCAGGCACCTGAAACACCGGGCTTCATCGTTCCCATGATCCATGTACTCCCGTGGGTATGGAGACCTTCACGCTTGGTCACTCTCAACCGCATCTGTAGCCAGCTGGGTTCGCTTCGAGTCAGCGTCTGCACAACACAACACAACACGACACGACACGACACGACAGATCATATGGGTTGGTTGTACGTAGATCGCGACTCCATGGATCGACACGTGATTTATTCGGCTGACTCGGCCGCGCCTCCGTAACCAGGCTGAGCACCTTATCGTCATTCTCTTGACCCGCGCGTCGGCTCAAACAATACTGTATTCATATACAGTATTTGGTTATTTTCCCATGCCATCCGTGGTCGCGCTTGACCGGTTGATCGACGCTCGTCGTGTATGGCGAGGTCAGGTCGTTTCATCGCCATCAGGTGCCAATTTCTCAACTGGACACCATTTTCTCGACGCCGTACTGCCAGGTGGCGGCTGGCCTAAGGCTGCACTCAGTGAAATTCTCACGACTGCGCCTGGCATCGGCGAGTTGAGCCTGCTGTGGCCGACCCTTGCCAGCCTGACTGTTTCAGGCGAACGGGTAGTGCTGATCTCCCCTCCTCATCTGCCCTACCCTCAGGCCTGGATTCATGCCGGTGTCGATTTACGCCAACTGAGCATCATCCAGGCAGATGGTCGCGATGCCCTGTGGGCTGCCGAACAATGTTTGCGCTCAGGGAGTTGTGGTGCAGTGTTGAGCTGGTTGCGTCAGGCCGATGATCGCTCGCTGAGACGTCTGCAAGTAGCGGCTGCTACCGGACAAACCCTGGCTTTCGCCTATCGGCCGCAGGTAGAAGCGACCAATCCTTCACCGGCAGCACTACGACTGGTGCTCGACAGCCAGCCGGCGCAGCTGCGGGTGATCAAATGTCGGGGTGGTCTACCACCCGCGCAGCCGCTCGCGTTTGCCTGGCATTGAGCCTGCCATGCTCTGGGCTTGCATCTTGTTGCCGCAACTGGCCATGGACGGCGTGCAGCGCCACCGCGCCAATCCCGGCGAGCCGTTGGTGCTTCTTACCGGCTCGCCACAACGGCGCGTTCTACAGGCGGTCAACCCGGCAGCCCGAGCCCTGGGACTGAAGCCCGGTCAGTCACTGACTGCAGCGCAGACGCTGACACGTGGGTTTGCCACGGCAGAATACGATCTTGCGGCCATCGAGCGCTGGCAGCAGTTTCTGGCCGCCTGGGCCTATGGGTTCAGTGCCCAGGTCAGCCTGCACTATCCGCGCTGCTTGCTGCTGGAGGTGCAGTCCAGCCTGGGACTGTTCGGTCCCTGGTCGCGTTTCGAAGCGCGCCTGCGCGCCGAGCTTTCGGCGCTGGCCTTCCAGCACCGCATTGCCGTCGCGCCGAATCCGGCAGCGGCCCGAGTGCTGGTCAATGTCGGTGATGGGTTGATGGCAAGTGATGAACGGATGCTCAAGCAGATGCTCGATCCCTTGCCAGTGGAGCGTCTCGGGCTATCCGCTACAGTAACCATGGCCTTCAATCGCATGGGGCTCAGGCAGTTGCGGCAATTGTTGGCTCTACCGCGTGACAGCCTGGCCAAGCGTTTTCCTGCCGAAGTGCTACGTCATCTCGATACCCTGTCTGGCCAGCGCCCGTTAGCGTTGGATTTCTTCATGCCTGCGGATGTTTTCGATACTCGTATCGAGCTGAATTTCGAAGTGGAATCGCATCAGGCACTGCTGTTCCCGTTGCGCCGGCTGACAGCCGATCTGGCGGCTTACCTGGCCTGTCGTGACAGTGGCGTGCAGCGTTTCACCCTGCATCTGGAACACCGCGCGGGTGCCGATACGCAGATACAGGTGGGCCTGCTCAGCGCCGAGCGTGATCCCGGCATGCTGTTCGAGCTGACACGCGGCCGTCTGGAGCATCAGCAGCTACCAGCGCCGGTGCTGGCCGTGCGACTGGAGGCGCGTGAATTGCCGGTCTTTGCGCCGCAGCATCAGCATCTGTTCGACGAGCGTCCACAGCAAAACCAGCCCTGGGAGCAGTTACGTGAGCGGCTAAGGGCGCGCCTCGGTGATGGCGCCCTGTATGGTCTCGGTGCCAGAGCCGATCACCGTCCCGAGCATGCCTGGCAACATGAACCGACCAACCCCTTGCTACCTCCCAGCGGCCCGCGCCCCGGCTGGTTGCTGAGCGAGCCCCAGCCGCTGCGTGAGGCCTCGCTACGCATTCTCTCCGGCCCGGAGCGCATCGAGTCCGGCTGGTGGGATGGCGAGGATGTGCGCCGCGACTATTACGTGGTGCAAACCCTTGCTGGTCAGCGCGGCTGGGCGTATCGCACAGTCGGTAGTGATGGGCCATTGCTGCTGCACGGCTGGTTCGCATGAGTGATTACGCCGAGCTGCATTGCCTGTCGAACTTCAGCTTCCAGCGCGGCGCGTCCAGTGCGCAGGAATTGTTCGAGCGTGCGGCAAGGCTGGGTTATCGCGCCCTGGCAATCACCGATGAATGCACCCTGGGGGGCATCGTGCGCGCCTGGGAAGCCTCGAAGAAGACTGGCGTAAAGCTGATCGTGGGCAGCGAGGTGGTCATTGAGAAAGGCCCGAAGCTGGTACTGCTGGCCGAGAGCCTGACGGGCTATCAGGCGCTATGCGGCCTGATCACTCGGGCGCGGCGCCGAGCGGCAAAAGGCACCTACCGATTACTGCACGAGGATTTCGTAGCGCCGCTCGATGGCCTGCTGGCCATCTGGCTCAGCGACGGTGACGCCTGCGCCCTGCCCTGGCTTCGCTCGCTGTTTCCCGAGCGCCTGTGGCTGGGTGTTGAGTTGCATCGCAGCGCGGACGATACCGCGCGCCTGCAGCGCCTACTCGAGCTGGCAGGCGATCACGACCTGCCAGCCGTGGCCTGTGGCGACGTACATATGCATGCCCGTGGCCGCCGCGCCCTGCAGGATTGCATGACCGCCATCCGTCATCATCTGCCCGTGGCTGAGGCCGGCGCCTATCTGTTTGCCAATGGTGAGCGGCATCTGCGCCGAGTTGAGGAGCTGGCCGAGCTGTATCCGCCCGAGCTGCTCGTACAGAGCCTGCGCATCGCCGAGCGCTGCAACTTCGATCTCGATCAGCTGGAGTATCACTACCCGCACGAGCTGGTGCCGGCAGGTCATGACGCCACATCCTGGCTGCGCGTTCTGGTGGAGCGTGGCACTGCCCAGCGCTGGCCTGAGGGAGTGCCGGCCAGGGCCCGCGCACAGATCGAACACGAGCTGGCACTGATCGCCGAGCTGGAATACGAAAGCTACTTTCTGACCGTGCACGACATCGTCCGCTTCGCCCGCGAGCAAGATATTCTTTGCCAGGGTCGGGGATCGGCAGCCAACTCGAGCGTCTGTTTTGCGCTCGGCATCACCGAGCTGGACCCCACGCAAAGCCGGTTGTTGTTCGAGCGTTTTCTCTCTCGCGAGCGTAACGAGCCGCCGGACATCGACGTCGACTTCGAGCACGAACGGCGCGAGGAAGTCATCCAGTACGTGTTTCGTCGCTACGGTCGAACGCGGGCTGCGCTCACGGCCGTGGTCAACACCTATCACGGCGCCGGGGCGATACGCGACGTCGCCAAGGCTCTTGGTTTGCCGCCTGATCAGGTCAATGCGCTGGCTGACTGCTGTGGCCGCTGGAGCAGCGGTCCGCCAGCACCCGAGCGTTTGCTGGAGGCGGGGTTCGAGCCGCAGAATCCACTGCTCAGGCGCGTGCTGATACTGACTGGCGAGTTGATCGGCTTTCCCCGCCACCTGTCGCAGCATCCGGGCGGTTTCGTCATTTCCGAGCACGCCCTCGATACGTTGGTGCCGGTGGAGAACGCGACGATGGCCGAGCGTACTGTCATCCAGTGGGACAAGGACGATCTGGACAGGGTCGGCCTGCTCAAGGTCGACGTGCTGGCTTTGGGTATGCTCAGCGCACTGCGCCGTTGTTTCGGCCTGATCGAGCGCTACCGCGGCACACAGTGGACGCTGGCCACCCTACCCAAGGAAGACCCGGCGACCTACGCCATGATCAGCCGTGCAGACACCATCGGCGCGTTCCAGATCGAGTCCCGTGCGCAGATGGCGATGCTGCCACGACTGCGCCCGAACACTTTCTACGACCTGGTGATCCAGGTGGCCATCGTCCGTCCGGGGCCGATCCAGGGTGACATGGTGCATCCCTACCTGCGTCGGCGAAACGGCGAAGAACCGATCGACTATCCCTCTGATGAACTCAAGCCGGTCTTCGAGCGCACGCTCGGGGTGCCGCTGTTTCAGGAGCAGGTCATGGAGCTGGCCATCGTCGCTGCCGAGTACACACCCGGCGAGGCGGATGAACTACGCCGCAGCATGGCCGCCTGGAAACGTCATGGTGGGCTCGAACCGCATCGTCAGCGGCTGACCTCGCGCATGCTGGAAAAGGGTTACACGCAGGCATTCACCGAGCGGATCTTCCGCCAGATCGAGGGCTTCGGTAGTTACGGTTTTCCCGAGTCGCACGCGGCCAGCTTCGCCCTGCTCGCCTATGCCAGTTGCTGGCTGAAGTGCCATGAGCCCGCTGCCTATGCCTGCGCGCTGGTCAACAGTTGGCCGATGGGCTTCTACAGTCCGGATCAGGTGCTGCAGGATGCACGGCGGCATGATGTCGAGGTGCGTCCCGTGGACGTGCGCTACAGCGACTGGGATTGCAGCCTGGAGCCCGATGAACATGGCGAGCCGACCATCCGCCTGGGGATGAGGATGATTCGTGGCATGCGCGAAGACGATGCGCACCGTATCGAACAGGCGCGCCAGTGCGGCGCATTCCGTGATGTCGAAGACCTCAGCATACGTGCATGCCTGGATGCAGCGGCGCGCGAGCGATTGGCCGATGCAGGCGCGCTCTCCGGCCTGGTTGGCCACCGCTACCAGGCGCGCTGGGCGGTTGCTGGCGTCGAGGAGCAACTGCCTCTGTTCGCTGGCATGTCTGCGCCGAGTGAAGAAATCCTGAGTCTGCCTGCACCATCGCAAGGAGAAGACCTGCTGACCGACTATGTCACGCTTGGCACCACGCTCGGTCCACACCCTATGGCCCTGCTGCGCCAGGCGTTGCGCGCGATACGCTGCAAGAGCTCGCGGGAGCTACAGGCAGTCGAGCACGGCCGGCCTGTCAGCATTGCCGGTCTGGTGATCGGCCGGCAAAGGCCGCAAACCGCCAGCGGCGTCATTTTCGTCACCCTCGAAGATGAGTTCGGTCTGGTCAATGTCGTCGTCTGGCACGACCTGGCCGAGCGGCAGCGACGGGTTCTGGTGCAGTCGCAGATGCTGCGCATCGATGGCCACCTGGAGACCGTCGACGGTGTGCGCCACGTGATCGCCGGGCGTCTGACGGACATGACGACGATGCTGACGGGGCTGGATATACGCAGTCGGGATTTTCACTGAGCAGTCGGCTGCACCACCATGCACTGTACGAACGCAAAAAAAGCCGCACTGGATCACCAGGCGGCCACAAGTCGTCTTAACCAAAGGAGATGAAGTGGAGCCAGAGCGTCAGCTTCCGGGAGAGATGCAAAAGCCGCCACCCCTGGAATCTTCATCGAGGAGAAGCCTACCCCCGTTCGCTGCCAAGACCTCATCGAAGAAGTCGATAGTGACCATCGACCACCTTCAGTAGTGCCTGCGCCGTCTCGGTGGTATCTATGAGCGGTCCGTCTGGACTGGGCTTTGTCTCGATGCGAGGCCTGACAAGAAAACATACCAACACCGGAGCACTCATGCACAAGAAGCACTGTCTCGCGCTGGCTTGCGGCCTCGCGCTTGGCGGGCAGTTGGCCCACGCCAGCAGCCAGTCCGAAGCCAATGGTTTCGTCGAGGACGCCAGCCTCGATCTGTTGCTGCGCAATGCCTACTTCAACCGTGATTTCAAAGACAACACCAACGATGCGAAGACCTGGGGTCAGGGTTTCATCGCTACCTTCGAGTCCGGTTTTACCCAGGGCACCGTCGGCTTCGGTGTCGATGCTTTCGGACTGCTCGGGGTCAAGCTCGACAGTGGCCGCGGCCGCAACTATCGCCCCTTCTTCGATACCGACAGCGAAGGTCGCCCAGTGGACGAGCTGTCCCAGGCTGGCGGTGCGGTGAAGCTGCGCATCTCCAATACCGTGATCAAGTACGGCAACCAGTTCCCTTCCCTGCCGGTTCTGGCCCATGACGACACTCGTCTGCTGCCACAGTCTTTCACTGGCACGCTGGTCACCAGCAACGAAATTGAAGGCCTGGAACTGAATGCAGGTCGTTTCACTGCTGACAGCCCGATGGGTGACTCGGCACGCGATCCCAACCGACTCAAGAGCATCGACGTGCTCGGTGGCAGCTACGCTGTCAGCGACGATCTGAGCCTGGCGCTCTATCACGCCGATCTCGAGGACATGTACAAACGCTATTACGCCAACGTCAATTACAACCTGGCGTTGGCCGCCGAACAGGCGTTGAATTTCGACTTCAACATCTATCGCACCAAGTACGACACCGGTTCCGTGGCAGCCCTGGATTACGGCGGCGATGGCAAAGGTGACCGCAACACCATCTGGAGCCTGGCGGCCAAATACAGCATTGGCGCCCATGCCTTTATCGTCGCTCACCAGCGCAACAGCGGCGATGCCGGATTTGCCAAAGATTATGGCGACGGCGGCGGAACCATCTATGTGGCCAACTCCTACTACTCGGACTTCAACCTGAAGGACGAGCGCTCCTGGCAGGCCAGCTACGAGCTGAACTTCGCCGAGTACGGCGTGCCGGGTCTTCGCTACAAGTTCGCCTACGTACGTGGTGACAACATCGATACCGGTAGCGACAACAACGGTACCGAACGCGAGATCTTCAACCAGATCGGCTACACCTTCCAGAGTGGCGCGGCCAAGGATCTGCATCTGCGCTTGCGCAATTCCATCTACCGTTCCAGCACCGACGTAGGGCCGGATCTCAACGAGATTCGTGCCTTTGTCGAATACCCGCTGAGTATCCTCTGATGGTCGCTGCCCCGGCCCTGGCCGGGGCAGTTCTCAGCCGCGCAGGATTTGCGCAACGGCCCTCGCGGCATCCTTGATGACGCGTTCCTCATAGGGCGCAAAGCCCATTACCAGTCCCGGCCCTCGCGGATTGACGCAGTAACGTGACAGCGGTATCGCATCGATACCGGCAGCCTGCAGACGGCCAAAAACATCCTGTTCGGTCTCTACCTGCAAGCGGCAGGCGATATCCATGCCTGCGCGAATGTCCGGCACCTCGATCAGCCCTTGCCAATGCTTGTGCGCAGCTTCGGCGAAGGCGTCGGCACGTGATGCGTAGATCTTGCGCATGCGCCGCACATGGCGGTCGAAATGCCCCTCATGGATGAAGTCGGCCAGCACGGCCTGCGCCAGACTGTTGGCATGGCGCGACATCAGTGCAGATGCACGAGTGAAACTCTCCATCAGATGCTCAGGCAGCACCAGATAGGCCAGGCGAATCGAGGGGAACAGCAGTTTGCTGAAGGTCCCGGCCATGATGACCGAGTGCTCGGCACCCGGCATGGAGCGCAACGCTGGAATGGGCTTGGCGATGAAACGGTACTCGCTGTCGTAGTCGTCTTCGAAGATGTAACTACCCTGCTCCGTCACCCACTTCAGCAAGGCCAGGCGGCGTGAAGGCGACAACTCGCCGCCCAGTGGTGCCTGACGTGAAGGTGTGACGTAGGCCAGTCGTGCACCAGGCGCCGAACGTATGCCCTCTTCCACTCGCAAGCCTGCTTGATCCACCGAAACGTCCACTCGCGTCACACCAGAGATGTCCATCAACTGCCGTGCGCCGGGATAACCCGGATCTTCCATCCACACCTGAGAGTCGCCTGGTGCCAGCAGGCGCAGGCAGATATCCAGGCCTTGTTGCACGCTGCCGAGCACCAGGATGCGCTCCGGCGAAACCTGTACCCCGCGAGCGATGGCCAGATAGCCGGCGATGGCTTCACGCAGCTCGGGCAAGCCTGCCGGGTCGGCGTCGAGCAGCATCGTCAGGCGCGAGCTGCGCAACTGCTGCGTGTGCAACTTGCGCCACAGGTCGATGGGAAAGGCGTTGATATCGCCACGGTGAGGAAAGAACGGACGCACGCCGGTTGGAAGCGTTCGCCGAGAGAAGATGGGCTCGATCTCGGCCAGACGCCTCAGCCAAGGCGTGTCAGGTGCTGTGCGCTTCTCTTCCACCTCGGCCACCACCTTGCGCCGAACGTATCCCGCGTTCAGCGTCGGGTCCGGCAATACCTCGCTGACGCGCGTACCACTGCCGGTCCGTGCTTGCAGGTAGCCTTCGGAAAGCAGTTGCTGATAGGCAGCCTGCACCGTCCCGCGCGCCAAGCCGTAGTACTCGGCCATGGAGCGAGTACTGGGCAGCTTGCTGCCAGCGGGCAGGCGCCCACCCAGAATCGCGCGGCGCAGCGATTCGTATAGCCATGCCTGTAGGCTGACTCCCTCCTCCGGCGTTCCCAACGGCAGAAAGACCACTTGCGGTGGGGTTTTATCGAGTGGCATAGGGTCCTCGAAGTGGACTAGTTATTTTTGTAGATACTGGATCAATACCCTGATCCAAAACAACCACACAATCGATCCCGTAGCCAGCCAACACTTCTTTTCTTCAACGACTATGGGAATTCACGATATGAAACAGCAGATCCTGATCATCGGTGCCGGCTTCGGCGGTATGTGGAGTGCGCTGAGCGCCGTTCGCCTGCTGGACCAGCACCAGCGCCTAGACGTCGCCGTTACCCTCCTCGCTCCGCAAGCGGAACTGCGTGTACGCCCGCGTTTTTATGAAAGCGACCTGGCCACCACCGTTGCCCCGCTCGGCCCGTTGTTCGATGCAGTAGGCGTGCAGTTCGTCCAGGGCAGCGCTACGCGTATCGATGCTGCAGGCAAGCGAGTGGTCTACCGTGACGCGAGCGGCGCCCAGGCCGAACTGAGTTTCGATCGGTTGATTCTGGCCTCTGGTAGCCAGGTCGCCCGGCCTCCACTGGCCGGTATCGACCGCTTCGCCTTCGATGTCGACAGTCTGGAGTCGGCGCAGAAACTGGAAGTCCATCTGCAGAGCCTACGCGACAAACCGGCCAGCCAGGCCCGTAACACCGTGGTGGTGGTCGGTGGTGGTTTCACCGGTATCGAAACGGCCACGGAAATGCCGGCGCGGCTGCGCGCCATTCTGGGTAAAGAGGCCGATGTGCGGGTGATCGTCGTCGACATGGGCAAACAGGTTGGCAGCGTGATGGGCGAGCAGATCGCCTCGGTGATCGCCGAAGCCTGCGACACACTGGGCGTGACCTGGAGGCTCGGCAGCCCGGTGTCGATGGTCGATGAGCATGGCGTCCAGCTCGACAACGGCGAACGTATCGAAGCCAGCACCGTAGTCTGGACCGTTGGGGTTAAAGCCTCACCGCTGACGCAGCAAATCGATGGCGAGCGTGACGCCTTCGGCCGCCTGCACGTCGACCGCAACCTGAGAGTACTCGGCCAGGACGCCATCTACGCCACCGGCGATACCGCCTATGCCGAGGTGGATGATCTTGGCAACCACGCACTGATGACATGCCAGCACGCCATCGCTCTCGGCCGCTCCTCCGGCAATAACGCTGCAGCCGATCTGCTGGGTGTCGAGCCGATTCCCTACAGCCAACCCAAGTACGTCACCTGCCTGGACCTGGGCGCCTGGGGCGCGGTGTTCACCGAAGGTTGGGAGCGCAAGGTGGTGCTGACCGGCAAGGAAGGCAAAGAGCTGAAAACGCAGATCAACACCCAGTGGATCTACCCGCCGGAGGCTAAGCGCGAAATCGCTCTGGCAGCCGCCGACCCACTGATTCCGGTCGTCGCCTGATTGATTAGACATGCTCAGGGCGTCGGCTGCCCTGGGCATGTCACGCTCAATCGCGGTAAATCTGCACCTGCAGCTTCGCCGGCGGGTCCTCCCCTTCAGCCCGTAGCCATTCGCCCGGCGGTTGTCCGACTTGCTGGACAAAGGTACGCGAGAACGACGCTTGCGATGCGTAGCCCACTGCGTCGGCGACCACCTTGATCGGCACCCCCTCACGCAGCAGATCCTGCGCTACCTTCATGCGCCACGCCGTTACATAGGCCATGGGCGTCATGCTCATGACCTCGGAGAACAGCGCTGCGAACTTGGTACGCGACATCTTCGCCAACGCTGCCAAGCGCTCGACGCTCCAGGCCAGCTGAGGTTCCTGGTGAATGCAGATCAGCGCGGGCCCCAGCTGACTGTCTTGCAGCGCATAAAGCAGGCCGCTGGTTATGCGCCCTTCGTTCACCGCGCGGCGTACCAGCAGGACGAATACGTATTCGAACAGCAGGTTCAGCGCCTTGCTCCGGCCAGGTGCCGGCGTCCGGAATTCGTTGACCAGTGAGCCGATCACCGGCCCGAGCTGCTCGAGGGCGCTCAGCGGAAACACCAGGGTTTCCAGGAGCCCCAGTGGGAATGGCTGCTGCCCCGAACGCCCGAACTGGAACGAGGCGCAGATCAGATCGACGCCGCCGGGCTGGTGCGCACGCAGCTTGTAGCAGCAGGTGCTGGGACAGAACAGAACGCTGGGTTCACTGATCGCGATACGAGGCTTGTCGGCGTGCACCATATCTAGTGCACCTCGCTCGATCACGTGGATGAATGCCATGCCTGGTGGCTTGTCCAGCACCAGGGTACCGTCTACCGGGCCGGCGAATAACAGTCGCCCTTGCAGGCTCGTGCGCTCGAAGAACTCGGAAAGAACATCCATATTGGTAACGACCCGATAAAGATTCTCTACGTTGGTGAAAGCTCAACCGGTTAGAGCCCATGGGTTGAACCGTCGTCGATTGATAGACAGTTCAACTCATGAAAATTCCAACGGTCATTCACCAGGACGGAGAATCATCCGTGATTTACATCACGGTTTTTACAGGCCCACCCCTGAACTACCCATCTAACAAGGCACACGCCGATCAGATCAGCCCATAGGAATGACCATTGTCTTCTGACTGGGCCTGCATCTTGGCTCGCTCCTCCATGCGCTGGGCAATTTCCTCTTCGACTGCCTTCTGCTGCTCTGGTGGCAGCGCCTCGATCTCCTCTTCTGTCATGCCTATTTCCTTGAGGATACTGTCGCGCATCTTCTCGGCCGGAGTCATCGCCATGTAGGCCTTGAAAGCCTCCAGCGCGGTGTTACCACCCTCATCGCCCAGTGGCTTTTCCACCTGCCCTGAACTGACCGATGTCTCGACCTTGCCGTCCGACGCGTTCTGCAGGGCGACGCGCAAACGAGCGAAGCCCTCCTCCGTAGCCTGCCTGGCGCGGAACTCGCGTTCGGACTCGGCGTTCGCCGTGCGCGTGGTCTTCTCGACATTGCGCGCCAATTGGGCCAGTTCGCCCTGCTCTTCACTCTGCTTGTTGCGAAATCCCGTGAGGGATATGCCGCCGTAACTGCCAATACCTCCAATCGTGCTCATGCCGTGCTCCTTGACTGAGTTGCAATTGCCAGGCGCACAGATTCAAAGCGCATGCCAGCTTATGGGGTGCACTTAACCAGTTGAAATTATTTAATTTTCTAACCGGCTAGAAAGGAGGCGAGGCAACCCCTTGCCGCCTAGCGGCAAGGGGTTGCAGGGGCGGACTCAGTGCTGCCCGCTCATTTGCCGGAAGGCATCGAGCAGTGCCTGGCTGAGATCGACCGAGGAGAACTTGGTCAGTACCGCATTGGCGCCTACCGAACGCGCCTTCTCGGTATTCATGGTGCTGTCCAGTGAGGTGTGCAGCAGCACGTAGGTGTCGGCAATATCGGAACTGCGACGGATTTCCTGAACCAGGCTGTAGCCATCCAGTTCAGGCATCTCGATGTCCGAGACCAAAAGCTCGAATGGCATGCCAGCCTGATGGTATTCGTGCAGTTGCTGCAGGGCAGCCTGGGCACTGCGCACTGCCGTGCAATCGAGCCCCAGCTGGCGCAGCACGTTGAGGGTCTGTTGCAGCGCGACTTGCGAATCGTCGACCAGCAGCACGCGGCGACCTTGCAGCAGGCGAGCATCCTGGCCGTCGAGCAGTTGCCCGACGGGGGCTTCCTCCAGCGCAGGCGCAATGTCGTGCAGTACCTTCTCGATATCGAGAACCTGCACGATGGCGCCATCGATCTGGGTCACACCCGTAATGAAGGCACGATTACCGGCCCCGGCGGGTGGCGGACGCACGTCACGGGTGGAGCACTGCACGATACGCTCGACACTTTTCACGTGCAGCCCCTGACGCGAGCGGCTCAACTCGGTGACGATCAGGCAGCCATCGTCTTCGTCAGCCGCACCGCGTTCGCCGATGGCGCGAGCCAGATCGATCACCGTCATCGCGGCGCCACGCAAGGTAGCGATGCCGCGCACGTTGGGGTGACGATTGGGCAGCTTGGTCAAGGCTGGACAGGGAATGATCTCGTTGACCTTGAGCAGGTTGATCCCCAGCAGGCGGCCGCTATGCAAACGAAACAACAACAGCGATAGCGCGTCGCCGGTAACCAGACTCATGTACCTATCCTTAGAACGAACGTAGACCTAGGTTATAGCGACCGCATGGCCACGGACTTTAATCCGTGGCCAGTTTCAGGGCCACTCGCCCGCGGTTCGGGCAGGTTTCCATGTAGCGATGCGCTTCGACAAAATCTTCGAAGTCGAACACCTTGTCGATCACCGGCGTCAGCAGGCGGTCCGCAGTCATCTGATTGATGTGCGTGAGCGCGCGTTGCACGGCATCATTGTTCGGCTCGATACCCAGCTCCGGGCATCCAGTGAAATCCAGCACGCAGTGACGGAAGAACTGCAGGTGCTTCTTGAATGCAGCGCAAGCAGGGAACGCCGTATCGTTACCGCCATTGATGCCGTACAGGATCAGCTTGCCGCGCGGCGCGGCAATATCACCCAGCAGTTTCATCTGCGGACCGGCGCACTGGTCGAGAATCACCTCGACGCCTTTGCCTTCGGTGTAGCGCTCGACCTCCAGGACCAGGTCCTGCTCCTCGGTGGCGATCACCTTGTCGGCACCGAGGCCACGCAGAAACTCGCGATCATCCGAAGAGCTGGTGGAAACGATGACCTTGGCACCCAACGCCTTGGCCAGTTGCACGGTCTGTGGTGCCATGCAGTGGCTGGCCTCGGTGATCAGCACATGCTGGCCGGGTTTGAGGTGAGCGAGATCGTTCAGCGCCAGGTAGCCGAACAGCAGGCTGGTGTAATGAACGCTGGCCTCGACCGGGCTGAGCACCTCGGGGTAACGGGTCAGGGCATGGCTGGGCATCAGCACCAGATCGCCCCAGGTCGGGTAACGGTTCGGCGTGCTCGCCGGGAAACCTGCAACGGCGGTGCCGACTTCGAAGTCGTTCACGCCCTCGCCCAGCACCGCAACGGTGCCGGCCAGTTCGAAACCGGTACCGGCTGGAAGCTTGGCCTGCTCGGCCGCCAGGTTCTGACGCCACAGCACGTCCTTCCAGCCCAGGCCGACGGCCTGAACGCGCACCAAGACTTCGCCAGGGCCGGGCACAGGGGTCGGAACCTCTTCGTACTGGAGCACATCGGCATCGCCGAACTTATGAAAACGGATCATGCGGGACATCGCTTACCTCGAGCTTGATCGCGGATTAACACTTCAATGACTGTGGACTCTATCCGCTGTGCGGCGGCGACACTATCAGACTCTATCGATAGTCTTCATGCCTGTCAGTGATTCAGCGACTTTCAATCCGCTACACACTGCCCGTACTATTGCCCGGGCAAAGGCTCTCATTTGCAGCGCCGTGCTGACAAGGCCCGTATCCCTCGAATGGTACCCGGATGAACCGCAACGACCTGCGCCGCCTCGATCTGAACCTGTTGATTGTCTTCGAGACCCTGATGCACGAGCGTAGCGTGACGCGAGCCGCGGAGAAGTTGTTTCTCGGCCAGCCCGCCATCAGTGCGGCGCTTGCTCGCCTGCGTACCCTGTTCGATGACCCCCTGTTCGTGCGTACCGGTCGCAGCATGGAACCGACACCGCGCGCGCAGGAGATTTTCGCCCTGCTCTCGCCGGCGCTTGACTCGATCTCCACCGCTGTCAGCCGCGCCGCCGATTTCGATCCCGCGACCAGCAAAGCGATATTTCGCATCGGCCTCTCCGACGACGTCGAGTTCGCCCTGCTGCCAGCTATGCTCCGACGCCTGCGCGCAGAAGCGCCGGGCGTGGTGCTGGTGATTCGTCGCACCAACTATCTGATGATGCCGGGCCTGCTGGCATCTGGTGAGATTTCGGTGGGCGTGGCCTACACCGAAGAGCTGCCGGCCAACGCCAAGCGCAAGGTGCTGCGTCGCACAAAGGCCAAGTTGCTGCGCGCCGACACCGTACCCGGCGCGCTGAGCCTTGATGATTTCTGCGCACGTCCCCATGCGCTGGTGTCCTTCGCCGGCGACCTCACCGGTTTCATCGATGACGAACTGGCCAAGCTTGGACGCGAGCGCCACATCGTATTGGCCGTTCCGCAGTTCAACGGCCTGGCGACTCTGCTGGCGGGAACCGATATCGTCGCCAGTGTGCCGGACTACACTGCAGCCGCCTTGACCGCAGCCGGCGGCCTGCGCGCCGAGGATCTGCCGCTAGAGGCGCAAACCTACGAACTGCATATGGCTTGGCGTGGCGCCCAGGACAACGACCCAGCCGAGCGCTGGCTGCGCTCGCGCATCCAGATGTTCTGCGGCGACCCGGACAGCCTCTGACAAACATCTGGAAACGCACCATCCAAGTGCCGCCAGGAACCTTGATGCACATTCATAGATCGAAATTGATATAAGTGCGTCTTTTATCATTCCCGATGATATTCAAATTCATGGCATTCGATTCGTAGCCCTTCAAGACTCGTCGCAGACTCCGCCAATCCACAAATCCGACTGGCGGAGTCACCCATGGAACAGCAGCACAAGAACATCTGGATATTCCCCCTGGCCCTCGCCGGTGTACTCGCACTCAGCGGGTGCGAACAGGCTGCGCAAACTCAAGCGCAAATGCCCGCTCCCAAGGTCAGCGTCGCCGAAGTCATCGAACAGCCGATCAACGAGTGGGACGAGTTCACCGGGCGTCTCGAAGCGCCGCAGTCCGTCGAAATCCGCCCGCGCGTTTCCGGTTACATCGACAAGGTCGCTTTCGACGAAGGCACCCTGGTGAAAAAAGGCGATCTGCTGTTCCAGATCGACCCCCGTCCGTTCCAGGCGGAAGTCAAACGCCTCGAAGCCCAACTGCAACAGGCCCGCGCCGGCCAGGCCCGCGCCGCCAACGAAGCACGCCGCGGTGAGCGTCTGCGTCAAAGTAACGCCATCTCCGCCGAACTGGCCGATGCTCGTGCCAGCGCCGCCACCGAAGCTCAGGCTCAGGTCGCCGCAATCGCCGCCGAGCTGGAAAACGCCCGTCTCAACCTCAGCTTCACCCGCATCACTGCGCCCATCGACGGCCGCGTCAGCCGCGCCGAAATCACCGAAGGCAACCTGGTCGGAGCCGGCGAGAGCCTGCTGACCTCGGTGGTCTCCACCGACAAGGTCTACGCCTACTTCGATGCCGATGAGCGCGCTTTCCTCAAGTATGTCGAGCTGGCCCGCCAGTCCGGTTCCGACGCTCGTGGCGCCAGCCCGGTGTACCTCGGCCTGTCCGATGAGACCGACCATCCACACCTGGGCCAACTGGACTTTCTCGACAACCAGGTCAACCCGCGCACCGGCACCATTCGTGGCCGCGCCGTGTTCGACAACCAGGATGGCCGCTTCACCCCGGGCCTGTATGCCCGTCTGAAGCTGGTGGGCAGCAAGCCCTACGCCGCCACCCTGATCAAGGACGAAGCCGTCGGTACCGACCTGGGCAAGAAGTACGTGCTGGTGCTGGGTGACGACAACGCCGTGGCCTATCGCTCCATCGAGCTGGGGCCGAAGCTTGAAGGTCTGCGCATCGTCCGCAGCGGCCTGAGCAAGGGCGAGAAGATCGTGGTCAACGGCCTGCAGCGCGCCATGCCTGGCTCCACCGTCGATCCGCAACCGGTGTCCATGGCCGATGACAGCACCCTCGAACAACTGGCCCGTATGCGCCAGGCCGTCGATGGTAGCCAGGCCCCGCGCATCGCCGCCGACAAAATCGAAGCTCGCTCGCCGCGCGGCTGATCAAGCTCGGGCGACCAGAGGAAAGACCCATGAATTTCTCGCAATTCTTCATCCAGCGGCCGATCTTCGCCGCGGTGCTGTCGCTGCTGATCCTGATCGGCGGCGCTATCTCGCTGTTCCAGCTGCCGATCAGCGAATACCCGGAAGTGGTGCCGCCCACCGTCGTGGTGCGTGCCGACTTCCCGGGTGCCAACCCCAAGGTGATCGGTGAAACCGTCGCCTCGCCGCTGGAACAAGCCATCGTCGGCGTCGAGGGCATGCTCTACATGTCGTCGCAGTCGACCATTGACGGTCGCCTGACGCTGACCGTGACCTTCGCCCTCGGCACCGATCTGGACAATGCGCAGGTGCAGGTGCAGAACCGCGTCACCCGCACCATGCCGACACTGCCCACCGAGGTGCAGCGTCTCGGCGTGACCGTGGACAAGGCCTCTCCGGACCTGACCATGGTGGTGCACCTGACCTCGCCGGATCAGCGCTACGACATGCTCTACCTGTCCAACTACGCCGCGCTCAACGTCAAGGACGAACTGGCGCGCCTGGACGGTGTCGGTGACGTGCAGCTGTTCGGCATGGGGAACTACTCACTGCGCGTGTGGCTCGACCCGAACAAAGTGGCTTCGCGCGGGCTGACTGCCACTGACGTGGTCACCGCCATTCGTGAGCAGAATCGTCAGGTCGCCGCAGGTGCCCTCGGCGCGCCGCCTTCCGATGCCGGCAACAGCTTCCAGCTGTCGATCAACGCCCAGGGCCGCCTGGTCTCCGAGGAAGAGTTCGAGAACATCATCATCCGCGTCGGCGACAACGGCGAGATCACCCGCCTGCGTGACATCGCCCGCGTCGAACTGGGCTCCAACCAGTACGCCCTGCGCTCGTTGTTGAACAACCAGCCGGCGGTCGCCATCCCGGTGTTCCAGCGCCCCGGCTCCAACGCCATCGAGATTTCCGATTCGGTGCGCGAGCGCATGGCCGAACTGAAGAAGTCCTTCCCGCAAGGCATGGACTACGAAGTCGTCTATGACCCGACCATCTTCGTCCGCGGCTCCATCGAGGCGGTAGTGCACACCCTGCTCGAAGCCGTCGTACTGGTGGTACTGGTGGTCGTACTGTTCCTGCAGACCTGGCGCGCCTCGATCATCCCCCTGGCTGCGGTACCGGTGTCCTTGATCGGCACCTTCGCGGTCATGCACATGTTCGGTTTCTCGCTCAACGCCCTGTCGCTGTTCGGCCTGGTGCTGGCCATCGGTATCGTGGTGGACGACGCCATCGTCGTGGTGGAAAACGTCGAGCGCAACATCGCCCTGGGCAAATCACCGGTCGAGGCCACCCGCCAGGCCATGAAGGAGGTGACCGGCCCCATCGTCGCCACCGCCCTGGTGCTGTGCGCCGTGTTCGTGCCGACAGCGTTCATCTCCGGTCTCTCGGGCCAGTTCTACCAGCAGTTCGCACTGACCATCGCCATTTCCACGGTGATCTCGGCAATCAACTCGCTGACCCTGTCGCCAGCACTCGCGGCCATCCTGCTCAAGGACCATCACGCGCCGAAAGATGCCTTCTCGCGCGGGCTCGACAAGCTGTTCGGTGGGTGGCTGTTCGCTCCGTTCAACCGCATGTTCGAGCGCGCCAGCAACCGCTACGTCGGTACTGTGCGTCGTGTGCTGCGTGGTAGCAGCATTGCCATGCTGGTCTACGGTGGCTTGCTGGTGCTCGGCTATCTGGGCTTCTCCAGCACGCCGACCGGCTTCGTGCCGCAGCAGGACAAACAGTACCTGGTGGCCTTCGCCCAGTTGCCGGACGCCGCGACGCTCGATCGCACCGAAGTGGTGATCAAGCGCATGAGCGAAATTGCCGGTAAACATCCGGGCGTGGAAAACACCGTCGCCTTCCCCGGCCTGTCGATCAATGGCTTTACCAACAGCCCCAACAGCGGCATCGTTTTCGTCACGCTCAAGGACTTCGGCCTGCGCAAGGACGAAAGCATGTCTGCTGGTGCCATTGCCGCTGAGCTCAATGGCCAGTTCGGTGAAATTCAGGAAGCCTACCTCGCCATCTTCCCTCCGCCGCCGGTACAGGGCCTGGGCACTATTGGCGGCTTCCGCCTGCAAGTTCAGGATCGTGGCAACCTGGGCTATGAAGAGCTGTACACGCAGACCCAGAACATCCTCAACAAGGCCCGCCAGTTGCCGGAGCTGAACCCGATGTCGGTGTTCACCAGCTACCAGGTCAACGTGCCGCAGGTCGATGCCGCCATCGACCGCGAAAAAGCCAAGACCCACGGTGTGGCCATCAGCGATATCTTCGACACCCTGCAGGTGTACCTGGGTTCGCTGTATGCCAACGATTTCAACCGTTTCGGCCGCACTTACCAGGTCAACGTCCAGGCCGACCAGCAATTCCGCCTGGAGCCGGAGCAGATCGGTCAGCTCAAGGTGCGTAACAACCGTGGCGAGATGGTGCCGCTGTCGACTTTCGTCAAGGTCGATGACAGTTCCGGCCCTGATCGGGTGATGCACTACAACGGCTTCCTCACCGCCGAGATCAACGGTGCCGCCGCGCCGGGTTACAGCTCGGGCCAGGCCGAGGCAGCGATCGCCAAACTGCTGGGCGAGGAACTGCCGATCGGCATGACCTTCGAGTGGACCGATCTGACCTATCAGCAGATCCTCGCCGGCAATACCGCGATCTTCATCTTCCCGCTCTGCGTGCTGCTGGCCTTCCTCGTGCTGGCCGCCCAGTACGAAAGCTGGAGCCTGCCAATGGCGGTGATCCTGATCGTGCCGATCGTGCTCTTCACCGCCATCACCGGGGTGATCATCGCAGGCCTCGACAACAACATCTTCACCCAGATCGGCCTGATCGTGCTGGTGGGCCTGGCGTGCAAGAACGCCATTCTGATCGTCGAGTTCGCCAAGGAGAAACAGGAAGAGGGGCTCGATCGTGTCGCGGCCGTGCTTGAGGCCTGCCGACTGCGTCTACGCCCGATCCTGATGACCTCGATCGCCTTCATCATGGCCGTGGTGCCGCTGGTGCTGTCCAGCGGTGCAGGCGCCGAGATGCGCCATGCCATGGGCGTGGCAGTGTTCTCCGGGATGATCGGCGTGACCTTCTTCGGTCTGCTGCTGACGCCGGTGTTCTATGTCCTGATCCGCGGCTTCGTGGAAAAACGCGAAGCCCGCAAAGCCGCCCGTCTGCAGGAGTCGCATGCATGAAAGCCTTTGCCCCCGCTCTCCTGACCCTGGCGCTGTCGGCCTGCGCCGTCGGCCCGGATTATCGAGCGCCCGTGACCGACCCAGCGCGCATTGCCGCGCTGGAAGCGGCCGATTACGACCGCAGCCGTTTCGAAGCCGCCTGGTGGCAGCAATTCGACGACCCGACGCTGAACCAGTTGGTGCAGCGCTCGTTGCAGGACAACCGCGAGCTGCGCGTGGCCTTCAACCGCCTGCGTGCAGCACGAGCGATCCGCGATGACGTGGCCAACGACCGCTTCCCAACCGTCACCAGCCGCGCCAGCGGCGAGTTCGGCAAGGCCCAGCAGCCGCCGGTCAGCGAGGAACGCATCCGTCAGGAACGCTACGACCTGGGGCTGGACATGGCCTGGGAAGTGGACCTGTTCGGCCGTATCCAGCGCCAATTGGAAGCCAGTGAAGCGCGCATCGAAGTGGCCGAAGCTGATTACTACCAGTTGCAGGTCAGCCTGATCGCCGAACTGGTCGACGCTTACGGAACCCTGCGTGGCGCACAACTGCGCGAAAGCATCGCTCGCGAGAACCTGAAGAATCAGCAGGATTCGCGTGCCATCACCGAGCAGTTGCGCGATGCCGGTGTTGGCAACGAGCTGGACGTGTTGCGCGCCGATGCACGTCTGGCTGCCACCGAAGCCAGCCTGCCGCAACTGCAGGCGCAACAGGTGCGTGCACAGAATCGCATTGCCACTCTGCTTGGCCAGCGCCCGGAGCAGTTGCAGATCGACCTGTCGCCCAAACCCCTGCCGGTGATCGCCAAAGCCTTGCCCATCGGCAACCCGGCCGAACTGCTACGCCGTCGTCCGGATATCCAGGCGGCTGAGCGGCAGTTGGCGGCGGCCACCGCCGAGGTCGGCGTGGCGACGGCGGATTTGTTTCCGCGGGTCAGCCTCTCCGGCTTTCTCGGCTTTACCGCCGGACGTGGCTCGCAGCTGGGTTCGTCAGCTGCCCGCGCCTGGGGTGTAGCGCCGAGCATCAGCTGGGCGGGCTTCGATCTCGGTAGCGTGCGGGCGCGCCTGCGCGGCGCCGAAGCCGAGGCCGATGGCGCGCTGTCGCAGTACGAGCAGCAGGTTTTGCTGGCGCTGGAAGAATCGGAAAACGCCTTCAGCGACTACGCCAAGCGCCAGCAGCGCCTGGTTTCCCTGGTGCGCCAGGCCGAAGCCAGCCGTGCTGCAGCCGATCAGGCCGCGATTCGCTATCGCGAAGGCACGGTGGATTTCCTCGTGCTGCTGGACGCCGAACGTGAGCGCCTGGCCGCCGAAGATGCCCAGGCCTCGGCCGAGGTCGAGCTCTACAGCGGTATCGTCGCGATCTACAAGGCGCTCGGCGGCGGCTGGCAGCCTCAGGCCTGAACCCACTCTCCCTGGTCGGCGCCATGCCGACCCTCCTCAGCCCCAGGGTTCGATGCTCTGGGGCTTTTTTATGAGTCGCTCGCTACCCGGTTACGGCCCTGCGCCTTGGCCCGATACAACGCGGCATCGGCCCGTTGCAGGAGGCTTTGTGGCGGGCTTGCGGCATCGCTTCGCATCGAGGCGACGCCGATACTGATGCTGATATGGCCCAACGGCGAGTGTTCGTGCGGCAGCTCCAATGCCGCCACGGCTTCTACCAGCTTCTCTGCCATGCTTTGCGCGCCATCGAGGCCGGTAGACGGCGCCAGAAAGACGAATTCCTCACCCCCATAGCGCGCCACCAGGTCGGTGGAGCGATTGATGGTCGCAGCCAGGGTATGTGCAATCTGCTGCAGGCAGCTGTCGCCAGCCAGATGGCCGTAGTGGTCGTTATAGGCCTTGAACCAGTCGACATCCACCAAGGCCAACGCCAGAGGGTAGCCAGCACGCTGGGCACGCTGCCATTCCTTGATCAAGACCTCGTCGAAATGTCGACGGTTGGCGATACCGGTCAAGGCATCGGTCAGGCTCAGTGTCTGCAGGCGGCTGTTGAGCACTCGCAGCTCTTCGGTACGCTCTGTGACGCGGTGCTCCAGCTCACGCTCCGAACGTTGCAGGGTTTCGACCAGTTGCTCCTGAGTTTGCAAAAGTCGTGCTTGCGCCTGGAGCTTTTCCTGGCGCATGACGTTGATACGGTCGGCCAGGGCGAAGGCTAGTAGCAGCATCTCCAGCGATGAGCCGATCTGCAGGCCATCCACGGTAAAGGCATTGGTCGGCAAGATGCCCATGGCACGCAGGGTGGTGGTTGCTCCACCCAGAATCAGCAGGCCAAAGGCGGCCAGGAAGAAGTAGGCGCTGCGCTGACGCTTGAGGGCGCAGGCCAAGGCCACGCCCATCATCACGAAAGCCGTCAGCAGATTGATCACGATGGCTATGCGCGATACCTGCGCCAGGGCGGCGGCGTAGATCAGCGGGGAAATCAGATACAACGCTACTAACGCCAGCAACCAGCGGTCGACCCGCGGCAGAAGACGTGCGGTCTGCAACATGCTGCGCATGAACAGCAGCATGCTGCTCAGCGCCAATGATGCGCCCGAGTAATAGGCCACGTTGGAGTTTAGCGGCAGGCCGAACAGCGTCCAGTCTGGCGCCATACCGTTCTTTATGGTCAGGGCGCAGACGGCGCACAGCACGAAGGTCACGTAGAGCAGGTAAATACGCTCACGCAGGGCGATGAACAGCATCAGGTTGAACAGGATCATCGCGACGGCGATGCCCATGTAGCCGGCGCGCGCCATGTAGTCCTCACGCGCATAGGCCTGAAAACCTTCGACGGTCCAGAGCTGCAGCGGCACCAGCAGGCCAATGCTCGACTCGACCCGAAGGTAGATCTCCTGCTGCGAGTTCGCGGCCAGTTGCAGCGCGAAGACGAAGTTGCGGTTGTCGTAGGCCCTGGCAGTCTGCGGTCGGTCAGCACCAGTGCGCCAGACACGATAGCCGCCCTGCCCGTCCGGCACGTAGGCGTCGACCTGGGAAATGCGCGGGTTGTCCACCACCAGCAAACGGGTCAGTGCCTGGTTGCTGCTGTTGCCGATGGCCAGGCGGAACCAGTAGGCCGAACGAGTGAAACCCAAAGCAAACGACGCGCTTGCGATGCGCTCATGATGGAAGCGCTCGGCCATTTCGGCCGAGCGAGCGGTCTCGATCGTCAGTGTACGAGTAGAATCCTCCAGGAGCCCTACCCATGTTGTCAGTGACAAAGGCTCCTCTTTCAGTTGCGCACTATCGAGTACACGATCTTCTGCCCACGCGCCAAGCGAGCAGATCATCGAACTCAATAACAACCAGCGGATTAACCGAAGACGATGGCGGCGATTCATGAGCACATTTCGAGGGCAGCGCGGACCGAGATATGGTCAGCGCATGATCAGAGACCTAAAGGCTTCAACACAAGCTTAATAGATGCCAAAAAGCCATGAGCCTTTACTGGCCAGCCCAAGCTGTCACCCGGACACTCAAAACAGGCAAGGAGACCCACCATGACGCCGGATCAGATCGCCGCCTTCTGTCTCGCCTTGCCCGGCGCCCGCGAAGACCTCAAATGGGGTAGCAACCGGGTGTTTTCGGTGGCGGGCAACAAGATGTTCGCCATTCTCGATTTTCTTGGCGAGGACCTGGCCTTCAAGGTCGATAACGACCTGTTTCTCGGTCATGTAGACCGACCTGGCATCCGCCCTGCCCCGTACCTGGCTCGTGCCTACTGGATCAGCATGAACGCTCACCGGCCGCCGCTGGGCGACGATGAGCTGCGCCAACTATTGACTCGCTCGCATCAACTGGTGGTTCGCCGCCTGCCCAAGCGCCTGCAACCTGGCCTGCTACTGGACGAATAAGGGTATGTGGCGGGCGACGTAGATGCCGTCGAGCAACAGCAGATCGATCCAGAACAGCTGATGAACTGCGACAATCAGCCAGAAAACGGCCTGATAGGACGCCTTGCGCGTCTTGTGCCGGAACATCTGCTGAGCGATCAGCGCACCTGGCCAGCCACCCGCCAGCTCGACCAGATGCAGCGTATTTTCCGCTGTGCGTCGGTCACCCGTCTGGGCACTGCGTTTATCCAGCCAGTACTGCAGGAAACTCAGCAGGCTGGCCAGCAGATAGAGCGGTAATACCCACCACCCCCCCTTGCCGAACAGAGTTACGGCGCCGAGCAATGGCAGGAGGCAGAGCAACGCGAGCACCACAGCCTTGCTGGAGACGTTGTGGATGGAGCCTTGAGTGGATGACCGCAGTGCGGGTTTGGCAGCAGCCTTGCGTGCTGCAGGAACAGCCTTGCCGGGCGCTTTCGGTTTACGCCGGATCGATTGGCGATCGAGACTGAGCTCGCCAGCCAGGCGCAAGTGCTCGGCGCGTGGCCGCCCTTTTTTGTCACGCCCTTCGATGAACAGCACCTCGTCGCCCGGCTGCGGACGGCGATCACCGCGCATCACCGAGATGTGCGCGAAGACCTCAGCGCCACCATTGAGCGGCTGGATGAAACCAAAACCCTTGGCGTCATCCCAGCTTTTCAGGCGCCCCTTGCGCTCGTTGCCAATCATGGCTGCGCCGTGCTCCAGTCGATCAGGTGCAACTGCCAGGTCGCGAGAATCACCAGGCCGAAGGCGATGCGGTACCAGGCGAACACCGCATAACTGTGGCTGGTGATGAACTTGAGCAGCGCGCGCACGGTGATCATTGCAACGATGAAGGTGCTGATGAAACCGATGGCGAAGATCGGCAAGTCACTCATCTGCAGGATGTCGCGGTACTTGACCAGCGAATAGACCGTAGCTGCGACCATGGTCGGCATGGCCAGGAAGAAGGAGAACTCGGTCGCCGCCTTGCGCGACAAACCGAATACCAGGCCGCCGATGATGGTGGCACCCGAACGGGACGTACCCGGAATCAGCGCCAGACATTGCGCAAAGCCAACCTTCAGCGCCAGCTTCCAGGTCATGTCGTCGACCGTTTCGGCCTTGATCGCGTGCTCGCGCTTCTCTGCCCAGAGCATGATGATGCCGCCAATGATCAACGCCATGGCGACCGTGATCGGATTGAACAACCAATGCTCGATCAGATCGGCGAAGGCCAGGCCGAAAATCACCGCAGGAATGAATGCCAGCAGCAGGTTGAAGGTGAAACGCTGCGCGTTCGGGTCGCTGGGCAAGCCGATTACGACACCGAGTACCTTCGCTCGAAACTCCCAGATGACAGCCAGGATGGCGCCAAGCTGGATGATGATCTTGAACGCCGTCGCCTTCTCGCCATTGAACCCCAGCAAATCACCAACCACGATCAGGTGCCCGGTGCTGGAAATCGGCAAGAACTCGGTCAGGCCTTCCACTATGCCCAGAATCAGGGCCTGAAAGGCCACCCATAAATCCATCAAATCCCCCAAAGCGCGGCAACTACCTACGCGTAAAACTCAGAACGTGGAGCATGGCCCCGGCCCTGGGACACAAAACCGTCATGGAGGTTCCTTGCAACGGTCTAGCCCGGTACTCATTCAGGTTCTGCGCCGGGCTGCCGAAATGCTATCAGACAACTAGAGTGAATAATGCCTCGATGTGACAGTATTGCTCTGCGCCCTTCGAGGCGGCCCTGAAGCCGACAATTACAACAATCAGGAATTCGTCCATGAACAGCTTACGTAGTCTTCCCATCAGCCGCCGTCTATGGCTGATCCTGGCGCTGGCCATTCTGACGCTGATCTTGCAGGGCGCTTACATGCTGCGCCAGATCCACATTGATCTTTACGCCGGCAAATCGGAAAAGACCGAGCATGTGGTGCAGAGTGCGGCCGGTATTCTCAAGCATTTCCACAGCCTGGAAAGCGCCGGCAGCCTGAGCCGCGAAGAGGCGCAGAAGCAGGCCATGGAGACGGTGCGCGGTTTGCGCTACGACGGCCAGGAGTACTTCTGGATCAACGACCAGACCCCGGTCATGCTCATGCACCCGATGAATGCCAAGCTCGAGGGCCAGAATCTTTCCGGCTTCAAGGATCCGGACGGCAAGGCGCTGTTCAACGAGATGGTCGCCATCACCCGCAGCAAGGGAGCCGGCCAGGTCGACTACCGCTGGCCGAAACCCGGCGCCACTGACCCGGTACCGAAAATCTCCTACGTCGAACTGTTCCAGCCCTGGGGCTGGATCATCGGCTCCGGCGTCTATGTCGATGACGTGCAGGTGGAGTTCAGGGCCCAGGCGGTGAAAGCCATGAGCATCGGCCTGCTGATCGCCCTGCTCCTGACTGGACTGGTGGTGCTGATCACTCGCAGCATCGTGCAGCCTCTGCAGGCGGCCGTGGACGCCATGGCCAGCATTTCCAGCGGCGAAGGCGACCTGACCCGCAACCTCGACACCCACGGGCGTGACGAATTGACCGCCCTGGCGACCTATTTCAATGCCTTTACCGCGAAGCTGCGCCATGTGATCCGGCAGATGCTCGATTCGGCGGGGTCGCTCGACCAGGCCGCCCGCTCGCTTGGCGACATCTCCAGCGAAGCGCAGCGCCACAGCCAGCAACAGGCGCAGCAGATGGAGCTGGTGGCGACCGCTGTCAACGAAGTGACCTACGGTGTGCAGGACGTGGCGAAGAACGCCGAGCACGCTTCCAGCGAGATGCATACCGCCGAGGACCAGGCCAGCCAGGGCCAGCAAAACATCGAAGCGAGCCTGCGCCAGATCGATCAGTTGTCGGGCACCATCGACAAGGCTGTCGAGGTGATTCAATCACTGGCCAGCGAGAGCACGCAGATCGGCAGCGTGCTCGAGGTGATCCGCTCCATCGCCGAGCAAACCAACCTGCTCGCTCTCAACGCCGCCATCGAGGCTGCCCGCGCCGGAGAGCAGGGCCGTGGTTTCGCCGTGGTCGCTGACGAAGTGAGGCTTCTGGCGCAGCGGACGCAAACGTCCACCGCCGAAATTCAGGGCATGATCGAGCGCCTGCAAGGCAACTCCGAAGCAGCCGTCAAGGTGATCAACGAAAGCAGCCGCGCTTCCCAACTGACCGTGGAGCAGGCCAGCCAGGCTGGCGAGAGCCTCGCCCAGATCGCCCAATCGCTGCGCAACCTGACCGGGCTCAACGCCTCGATCGCCAGCGCCACCCTGCAACAATCTCACGTGGTGGAAGACATCAATCAGAACGTCACGCAGACGGCAGCGCTGGCCCACAACACCGCCGAGGCTGCCGAGCAGTCGAGCGCGGCCAGTCAGCACCTGAAACAGCTGGCCGACCAGCTCAATCGTCTGCTTGGGCAGTTCCGCGTATGAGACGGACATGAGCAGCATGCAACATCAGGAGGTCGATTTCAGTCGGCCACAGAACCAGGACCTGATCTGGGACCTGGACAGCATGGCCCGCCGCGAGCTGGCCGAGCGTTTCATCAAGCTGTTCGAGAATCGCCTGTGCGTCTATTCCGAATCGGTGGGGCAGCTGTACACCAACTACAGCCTGCACTTCCCCACCGATCTCGGGCGCAAGATGGTGGTGCTGCCCAACCCCTACGCCTTCCACGACACCCTGCACGGCATCGATAGTCAGGCCATCCGCAAGACGGGCCTGTGCGTGTTGCCGGGCAAGGTCATGGGCAAGCCTGGGCTCTTGCTCAGCACCCAGATCAAGGATGGTGGGCCGGCGCCCAAGACCATGCCCTTCAAACCGGCACTGGCGCAGATCATCAGCAACCAGAAGAAAATTGGTGATCTGTTCTTGCCGGTATTGATGAAGGGCGATCTGCGCGAATTCGACCAGCAGATGCCCTATATCCACCTGCATCGCTTGCAACTGGCACGTCTGGAGCGATTGTCGAGCTTCGAGCGCGACGACATGCAGCAAACCATCACCCGCAAGCTGCTGATGCTCTATCGACAAGCCGACAGCCTGGTGTGCTGAGTCGTCTGCATCAGTACAATCGCCACCCTTTCCTTACTTGAGGGCGTCGGATGTCCTGGCTCGAACTCGTTGCCGCCGGGCTCGGCATCGTCGCCGTCTGGCTGACCGTCAGACAGAACCCCTGGTGCTGGCCCATCGGCCTGATCATGGTGTTGCTCTACGCCTGGCTGTTCCATGACTGGCGGCTGTATTCCAACCTGCTCCTGCAACTGTTGTTCGCTGCGCTGCAGCTCTACGGCTGGTGGCAGTGGACCCGTGGCGGCGAACGCCACGATGGGCGCAATGTCAGCCGCCTGAGCGCGGTCGCAGTCCTGACTGGGCTACTGATCGGCGCGCTCGGTACCGGGCTGCTCGGCTATCTCATGGCGACCTACACCGACGCCAGCTCGCCCTGGCTGGATTCGGCGCTGACCGCATTCAGCCTGGTCGCACAATTGTGGATGGCGCAGAAACGCCTGCAATGCTGGATGCTTTGGGTAATCGTCGACCTCTGCTACGTGGCCTTCTTCCTCTATAGCGAGCTGTATCTGACTGCGGGTCTCTACGCTGCCTTCACCGCTTTGGCCGTCAGCGGTTGGCTGAGCTGGCGCCGCGACCCCGCGTTGCAGTGCGCGCCATGAAGGTGCTGGTACTGACCGGGCCGGAGTCCAGCGGCAAAAGCTGGCTGGCGGCGCACATACAGGCGCGCTTCGGTGGCATTGTGGTGGGCGAGTTCGTGCGCGACTTCATCGACGAGCAGCAGCGCGATACCTGCTACGCAGACATCGACGAGATCGCTCGCGGTCAACTGGCCTGGGAGGATGCTGCGCGGGCAGCCAGGCCGCCGCTGCTGATCCTCGACACGCACCTGCTGAGCAACATGCTCTGGAGCCGTTGCCTGTTCGGCGATTGTCCACAGTGGTTGGAGGCCGAGTTGCTGGTGCGCCACTACGACCAGCATCTGTTGCTCGACCCCGCTGGCGTGCCCTGGATCGGAGATGGCCAGCGTTGCCAGCCACAGCTGGCAGAGCGGCAGGCCTTTCATCAGGCCTGCCGCGACTGGCTGCAGGGTAACGGGCAGCGTTTCTGCGAACTTTCAGGTGGCTGGGACGAACGACGCCAGGCAGCGCTGAAGCAGGTCGCAACGCTGCTCGGCTCAGCGGATCAGGACGCTGGCCCAGGCCACTAACAGGCTCAGGCACACCACCAGCGTCAGTGGCGTACGCAGTGCCGGATACCATTGCGGCGCCAGTTCGACGCGTACCGCGTGCATGTCCGCGAGATACAGACCGATAAAGGCAAAAAGGAAAATCGGTAGCGACAAGCCCATCGGCAGTCCGCCAGCCAGTGCAGCCCAGCCCAGCAAGGGTGGAATCACCGAAAGCCCCAGCTGCAGCTTGGCCTTCTCGTCGGTTTCCTCCGCACGCATCGCCAGCCCCCAGTGAATGGCGCCCATGAAGGCCAGGATCACGGCAGCGAAATCCAGCAATGCATCCAGCACGAAAGGCCGCCAGCCGATGGGAATCATCCAGATGCCCAGCGCACCACCAACGAATGGCACCAGCCCGGCATAACCCAGCAACACGGCCAGTTGCGGCGGCTTCTCGGCGTCGAACGGGTGCATGACGATCTCCTTGGCGATAGGTGTGCCGAGCACCTTAGCAGTGTTTCTCGAGCGTTACAGCCATGAGCCTCAGCGAAGGCGATGCTTGTGTAGCAAGCGATAGAAGGTGGGTCGCGACACCCCGAGCGTCCGCGCCGCCTGGCTCATGTTGTTGGTGTAGCGGCCCAAGACGTCGTTCAGCGCCTGCCGTTCGGCGCGCAGTATGTAGTCCTCCAGCGTCACCGGGGCGTCGATGCTGGCCTGTGCCGGGCGCAGGCCAAGGTCGGCTGCAAGAATCTGTCGTCCTTGAGCCCGCACCAGTGCGCGGATCACGCGATTGCGCAGCTCGCGAACATTGCCTGGCCAGGGATGGCTGATCATGGCGTCTATCGCTTCTTCGCTGAAACGCCGATGATGCCGTCCGATTATTGCCCCGTGCTGTTTGGCGAAATGCTCTGCCAGCAGCGACAGATCACCAGGATGCTCGCGCAGATTCGGCGTTTGCAGCTGTTGCGCTGCCAATCGATGAAACAGATCCCGTCTGAAACATCCCTGATGCAGGGCCTGCACCAACTCGCCTCGGTCCAGGGTCAGCAGATGTGCTTGAGGATTGCGCTGCAGGTAGTCCAGCAACCTTTGCTGGTCCATCTCAGAAAGCCGAGAGGCGTTTTCGAGTAGCACACTGGTGATGCTCGATGCGGCGAGAGCAGCGCCGTCGAAAGGCTCGGAGCAGTCGATGGCGCGCATGGCCTGGGCTGAAAAAGATGAACGCTGGTGGAACAAGCGTGCCAAAAGATGCTTGCCGCTGCCGCGCTCCCCGCTGACAAGCAGCGGTCCATCGGTATGACTCAGGCGATCCAGCTGCCGACGCAGACTGCGAGCTGCAGCGCAATTGCCCAAAAACTGCGGCGCATGTCGTCCGTCATTTTTTAATCTGCGCAAGCGAGTGGCTGCCTGCGCCTGTTGCAAGGTTTCCAGTAACCGGGGCATTTCCACTGGCAATGTCAGCGCGGCGAAACACCATTCACCGACCAGCTCATCACTGCCGACCTGCATCAATCGCTCGGCATCCGCCAGCACGATGCAACCAAGCTTTGTCAGTTGCAGTTGCTTGAGCAGCGCATGACCAGGTTGCTGATCGAGGTAAAGCAGGAGTGCATCGCCTGCATGGCCGTTGAGCGTTTCTGGCGTGCAGCGCTGCACGGTCCAGCCAGCGGCCTGCAACGGCTGAAACAGCGCTTCGCATGCCTCGAAAGGATCGAGCACGAGTAATTGCCGGGATGCGACGGAAACAGCCTCCAACATACTCCATCCTTGGCGCCATTATTTTGTAATTCCAATAAAAACAACAATTTGGCGCTCGCAAACGTAAAGTTAGCAAGAACTTTGACGCTTCATGGATCATTTCTCTATATGCGTTGTTCCTGCTGGTTATTGAAGAGTTTTCATGATCACGGCGCTGGCACCTTGCCAATAGCCTGCAGTATTGGCATAACAGGCCGATTAATAAGAACGCTACAAGGAAGTCTCTGATGCGTCTGCTGCGCCGCACCCTGAAACTCGTCATTTTGCTGGCACTGATCGGCCTGGCGGTTGTGCTGTATTACGTGGCCAACCCCAACCTCCCGATCTATCAGCAGCCTAGTGAGCTGCACTATCTGGACCAGTGGAGCGAGGAGCAGCGCCAGACCTATTACTACACGCCACAGGGCACCACGGTTAAAGGCCTGCGTTATGACTGGTTCAGCGCGCTGGAAATGCCGTTCGGCACCGAGAAATTCGCCCGCCTCGATTATCTGGCCCGCTTCGGTTTTCTCACCGATCCCGGGCAGCGGCCAAGCGATCTGAATCCCGGCAATCTGCCGGTCGGCTTCACCCGTCACCAGGACAGCGAAAGCGGCGAGCACTTCCTCGATATCAGCTGCGCCGCCTGCCATACCGGCGAATTGCGCTACAAAGGCCAGGCCGTACGTATCGACGGTGGTGCAGCCCTGCACTCGCTGGCCTCCACCGTGCCGACCCTGCGTGGCGGCGGCTTTGGCCAGGCGCTGGGTATGAGCATGGCCTTCACCTATTACAACCCACTGAAATTCCGTCGTTTTGCCCAGCAAGTCCTGGGTGATCAGTACCCACAGGGCCGTGATCAACTGCGCGAAGATTTCAAGCAAGTGCTCGACCGGCTGCTGGCGACCGCCCTCAACGACTGGCACCGCGGCCTGTACCCGACCGAAGAAGGTTTTGGCCGTACCGATGCATTCGGTCGTATCGCCAATACCGTGTTTGGTGATGTTCTGGATGACGCCAACTACCGTGTCGCGAATGCCCCGGTCAGCTACCCGCAACTCTGGGATATCTGGAAATTCGACTGGGTGCAATGGAATGGCTCGGCCATGCAGCCGATGGCGCGCAACGTTGGCGAAGCCCTTGGCGTCGGCGCCAGCCTGCATCTGCTCGACGAACATGGCAAAGGCGTCGCCGAGGCTGATCGCTATGCCTCCAGCGTGCGCCTGCATGACCTCTACACTCTGGAGGAAACCTTGAAACGGCTGCAGCCACCCAAGTGGCCAGAGGCTGTATTCGGCAAGGTGGATCTGCCGCTGGCCAGCCGTGGCAAAGCGCTCTACACCGAGAATTGCGCCTATTGCCATGCCCCCGATCCCAAGCCGCGCGACCAGCGCCTGGCACCGTCGCGCGACCCTGAGTGGAAGATGCGCGTCGTACCGATCAGCATCGTCGGCACCGACCCGACCACCGCCGACAACATCGCTGACCATCGTTTCGACATCAGTCGTCTGGGCTGGACCAAGGCTGAACTATCGCGCCTGGATGTGAAGCTGTTCGGCTCCAGCCTCGATGATGTCGATTTCAAGAGTATTTCCAGCGCCAAGGGCCTGGCCTATATCACCGCCTACGTGGAAAACCGCGCCTATCAGGACGCCGGCATAGGGCCGCGCCAGCGCAAGGAAATGGACGGCTATGGCCTGCCAATCGGCGTACAGGAAAAGCGCGGCTACAAGGCCCGCCCACTTGACGGCATCTGGGCTACCCCGCCCTTCCTGCACAACGGTTCGGTGCCCAACCTGTTCGAACTGCTCTCTCCCGTATACGAGCGGCAGGCCCAGTTTTGGGTCGGCAACTTCGAATTCGATCCGGTGCGCGTGGGCTATCGCAGCGACAAGTTTCCAGGTGGTTTCCTGCTCGATACCCGCGTTACCGGCAACGGCAATGGTGGCCATGAGTTCCGCGATGGCTGCCGCCAGGAGGGCGTCATCGGGCGCGCCTTGTCGCCGGACGAGCGCCTGGCGCTGATCGAATACCTCAAGGTGCTCGGTAACGCTGACCTGGAAACCCGGCTCAGTGACGTGCCGGTACAAGCCTGGACGCCCGGTCCGAGCTGCGAAGGCTGATTTCAACCAACAGGTTCGAGAACAAGGATTGCAACGATGTTGAAACGCTTCTGGCTCTGGCTCGGCCGCCTGCTCGGCAAACTGCTGCTCACCGTCGCCCTGGTCGGCCTGGTTGGCTGGGGATTGGGCGAAGCCTATTACGCCTGGAAATTCTCCGGCCCGGTCTCCACGCAGGAGCAGATCGCGCCGGATGAAGCGGCATTGAGCAGACTGATCATCGAAGATGCTGTACGCATCGTTGAGCAGCACCGCGACAACACCCGCGTGCTGCGCGATGCCCATGCCAAGGCCCACGGCTGTGTCAAAGCCGAGGTGCAAGTGCTCGATACACTGGATGAGTCACTGCGCCAGGGTGTGTTCAGTGAACCGGGGCACACCTGGCAGGCCTGGATGCGCCTCTCCAACGGCAATGCCTACCCGCAGTTCGACCGTGCCCGCGATGCGCGCGGCATGGCCATCAAGTTGCTCGATGTGCCTGGCGAGAAGCTCATGAAGAGCCCGGCGCATGCTGGCGAGCAGGATTTCGTGATGTTCAACCATCCGGCCTTCTTCGTTCGCGACGTGGCTGAATACCGCACCAACTTCGCCGCCCAGGCCGATGGCAAGAAGGCCCTGGCGTTCTTCCCCAGTTGGGACCCACGCACCTGGGAAGCACGCCACCTGATCATCGCCCTGAAGACCCTCGCTCCCGCACCAGAGAGCCCGGTGGCTACTACCTACAACTCCATCGCGCCGTTCAAGCTCGGTGAGTTGAACATCAAGTATCGTGTGGTGCCGGCTCCGCAGAATTGTCCCCCCTACGCGCTGCCGGAACAAAACACTGACTTGCCCAACTTCCTGCGCAATGCGCTCTACCAGCAGTTGTCACTGGACCGCGCACCGGCCTGTTTTGAACTTCAGGTGCAAAAACAGAACGCGCAGTACTACATGCCCATCGAAGATCCGACAGTCGAATGGAGTGAAAAGATATCGCCCTTCGAGAGCGTTGCGCGTATTACCGTACACCCTCAGGACTTCGATAGCCGCGAACAAAACCTGTTCTGCGACAATTTGTCCTTCAACCCCTGGCATGCACTTCCCGAACACCGTCCTATCGGTGGCATAAACCGTTTGCGCAAAACGGTATATGAGGCGGTAAGCGCCTATCGTCATCAGCGCAACGCCCCAGCCCCTGCCAGCGCTGCGCCGCAGCCACTTACGCAAGAAACAGAGGCGGAACTTTCGCAGTAGAAAGTTGTAGCCGGCGAGACGCCAGGAGTTTTTATCAAGGCACACTACGCCGGTAATAAAACTTTTTTCAGGCCTGTGTGACTTATGGGTCGACTGAGTTCATCAACAACATTGAAAGGCCAACATCAATAACCTGTTGGCCGCCATTGATTGTTGGGATCAACTCGGAGAAACCGACCCCATGAACACACCGCTGCGTTTCAACGAAGCCCTGCTGATTGCCGATCGCGCCTTCCGCCCGTTCCAGTGCGTGGCCTGGGCTCCGCAGGACGGCACCGGCGTCGTCAGCATCAGCGTCATCGACCGCACCAACACTCGCCTGCTTGGCCGCACCCAGCTGTCCAGCGCTACCTACAGTGACCCGCAACAGCTGGAAGACGCGCTGCAGCGCTCTCGCGATGAGTTGAGCCGCCAGGGCTTCGATCTCGCGCCGTGGAGCATGCCAGAGTAAGTCCTTTTCGGGGCGCCTTGTGCGCCCCCAGATTTGCCACGTTGCGCTTAATCTCCGGCGGTTGCAGACTGCTGCAACGACCCACTGTGCCGAGCTTAGCGCCATGCTTGAACTGCGACCCAATTGCGAGAACTGCGACTGCGATCTTCCTGCAGCCAGTCTTGACGCCTTGATCTGCTCCTTCGAGTGCACCTTCTGCCGCTCCTGTGCAGAATCCGTGCTGGCGCTACGCTGCCCGAACTGCGGCGGCGAACTGGTAAAGCGCCCGATTCGCCCTGCCGAAAAGCTTGAGCGTTTCCCCGCCTCCAGCAAACGTGTGCTCAAAGCCTGAAATGAAAAAGGGGCGACCTTGGTCGCCCCTTTTTCATGTGCATGCGCTTATCAGTAGTAAGCGTTCTCGCGATTGCTGTGGTCGGTCACGTCACGCACACCCTTGAGCTCCGGAATGCGCTCGAGCAGGGTTTTCTCGATGCCTTCCTTGAGGGTGTAGTCGGCCTGACCACAACCTTGGCAACCGCCGCCGAACTGCAGGACGGCGATGCCCTCCTCGACCACATCGATCAGCGTCACCTGGCCGCCGTGGCTGGCCAGGCCGGGGTTGATCTCGGTCTGCAGGTAGTAGTTGATTCGCTCGTTGAGCGGGCTGTCTTCGTTGACCATCGGCACCTTGGCGTTCGGCGCCTTGATGGTCAGTTGGCCGCCCATACGATCGGTGGCGTAGTCGACGACTGCGTCCTCCAGGAAAGGCTCGCTGACACCATCAATCCAGGCGGTGAAACTGGCCAGGCCAACGGCGTTGTCTTCAGGCTTCTGCTCACCCGGCTTGCAGTAGGCAATGCAGGTTTCCGCGTAAGGCGTACCTGGCTGGGTGATGAAAACTCGGATGCCGATACCCGGCGTGTCCTGCTTGCTCAGCAGCTCGGCCAGGTAATCTTCGGCAGCTTGGGTAATGATGATGGCGCTCATGGCAACTCCTCGCGAACATAGGCGCAGTGTACGCCAGAGCGCCGCCCGGTTAAAGCCCAACTAAATTAGTAGGAATTGATCGCAGCCATAGCCGCCATGTGACAAGCAATCCGGAGCGCACTTCACATGCGCTCCGATGATGCGCCTAGAGGTTCTGGTAGCGGTTCATGTCCAGCACCCCCGCCTCCAACGGCTGGGTTTCACGAATATGCTCGGCGAGATCGTGGAAATAGCGCCAGAACTCGGGATGGCTGCGCCGTACTCCCCAGCGCTCGACGATACGCTCGAAGGACTTGGCGTCGCTGACACCCTCCATCTGCCTGACGAAGGCATCCACCTCACCCGCTTTAACGGTGAACAGGAAATTCGGGTAGCTGCTCAGCACTTCAGGGTAGATGGTCAGGGTGTCCAGGCGCGGTTGATAGCGCAGTTCCTCGCCCAACATGAACGCCACGTTGCTGTGCGCGCGATTGCGCAGCAGGCTGTAGATCTCACGCGAACCATCGCTCAGCTCCACCCGCAGCATCGTCGCTTCTGGCAGTTGATCGATCACCCGCAGGCCGCCCGCCGGACGACTGGCCAGGCGTGCCAACGTCTGTTCGGCATGTTGCAGCTCCTTGGGCAAACCGTCGCGATAACACTGTGCGCCCGTGCAGCGGTTGATCGGGTCAGGACGCGCGTTGAGTTTGCCGTAGCGTTGCAGCAGTTGCTCGGCGAACTGCTTCTTCGGATCGTCACCGGTCAGGCCAATGGCGCTTGGCGAGCGATGATCGACCGAGGTGTAGTCCAGCAGCATCTTCAACTTGCCGCTGTTCTGATACCAGTCATCCAGGTAAGCCTCACGAGCGCGCGCCGGCAGCAGACGCAGGAAGTTCACCTCTGCACCATTGCGAATCAGGTCGAAGTACAACCGCGTCTGTGCCTGGTGCGAGACGTTGCCGAACACGTCGAAGTTGACCACCAGTTGGTAGTAGGCACGTTCCAGCAGCGGGTAATCCATCCACCAGAGGGTCTGCGGGATCTCGCCGAGCAAGCCTTTGCGCACCGAGGCACTGTCGTGCTGGCGGAAGATCGACAGCAGCGCGTTGTCGTTGCCGCTCCAGATATGCGCCCAGTCCGCGGGAGGGGCGTCGGCGTAAGCGTCCTTGCGCAGGTTCTCGTACTCGTTGCGCTTGTTGCGATAGTTGCGCCACAGACCCAGCAGATCGCCGATGTCGTCGAGCTGGCCGGGCATGGACAACAGCGGCGTGGCCTCGCGCTGGTAATTGGCATCGGTGACGTATAGATCGTGCTCCGGCGCCTGGAACACGGCCCAGAAGTTGTCGCGAATCACGTCAGTGGCGATCTGCCCGCGGCACACCGGACCACGGATGAAGGTGCGCACGAAGTATTCGGCGTTATCCAGCATGAATTGGTAGCGCGCACGCGCTGGAATCGCGGCGAAGGTTTCGAAGGGGTTGGCGCGGCGTTGCGCACCGTAACCCGGCACGGCGTCCAGTGCCCAATCTTCGCCGAAGAACAGCTCCTTGACCCGCGCCAGCTTGGCGTCACCCAAAGGATAGGTGATGTGCGTCTTGTGCACGATCACGCCCTGGATCGGCCACAGCCGGTAGTAGAACTCGGTGCCCGGATCGTCGTTGGGGCGGCGCGTGGCGATAGGATCGATGGGTTTGCCGCTGGGGGTGCGCGAACGGACCATCTGGAAGAAGTGCCCAGACTCACCGCCCTCGAAGTGCAGATGCGCGAGGAACAAATGCTCGTACAACCAGCGCGACACCAGATCCTGCCGCGCACCGGGCGCATTCATGAAGCTTTCCCACTGTTCCACCTGGCGCAACTCGACCGCGCTTGGTGTGAGCGCCAGCTCGGCGACCGGCGCGCCCTGCGCCAGCCACTGTTCCAGGGTGGCGTACTCGTCATCGTTCAGACCCGTCACGGCGAACGGCATACCGCCATGGGGATTCTTCTGTGCGTAGGCGGCGAACTCACCCGGCAATGCACAGCTGTTGCTGCGGGTGATGGCAATATCGAGATTGTCCGGGAGCTTGGCATTGGGCTCCAGTGGCTGACTGCGCCCCAACTCCAGCATGCGCTTGATCAGCGCAGCCTGGCCGTTCTCGGTATCGAGCACCGAATGAAAGTCGCGCTGGCGCCAGGCGGCCTCGCCCTGTGCATCCAGATAAAGCCGAGTGGTCGCTTGCGCCTGGCTGCGTGTGCCGTCGTACACCGGCTGCTTGCTGGCGCCGCGCGCGATGCCTTCGCCACTGCCCAGATTGAGCTGACACGGCGCGTCATAGCAGGTATGGCAGGCCACACATTTGTGGGTAAGAATCGGTTGGACGTCGTCGATATAGGAAATCGCTTCCGCACGTGCCAGACCGGCTGCGAAAGAAAGAAGAAACAGAGCAGCAGGCTTGAGCATGGGCACATCCTTGATTGCGAGGCTGGCAATTCTAACGAGACGTTGCCCCCAAGCAACATGAATGAAATTCATGGAAATCCTAGGCATGCTCCAGAACCCTGCAGCTTTGCTATCATCGCGCCCCTCTGTTTTCGCTTTGCTCAGGTAGTTCTCATGTCCGATCGCAGCGCCCGCCTCCAAGCCCTCCAGCAAGCTCTGAAGGAGCGCATCCTGATCCTCGATGGCGGCATGGGCACCATGATCCAGAGCTACAAGCTGGAAGAGGCCGACTACCGTGGCGAGCGCTTCGCCGACTGGCCGAGCGACGTGAAGGGCAACAACGACCTGCTGCTGCTCAGCCAGCCGCAGATCATCGCTGCCATCGAGAAGGCCTATCTGGATGCCGGCGCCGACATTCTGGAAACCAATACCTTCAACGCCACCCAGGTGTCCCAGGCCGACTACGGCATGCAAGCGCTGGCCTACGAGCTGAACCTGGCCGGTGCCCGCGTAGCCCGTGAAGTGGCCGATGCCAAGACGTTGGAAACCCCGGATCGCCCACGCTTCGTCGCCGGTGTGCTGGGCCCGACCAGCCGCACCTGCTCGATCTCCCCGGACGTCAACGATCCTGGCTACCGTAACGTCACCTTCGACGAACTGGTAGACAACTACACCGAGGCTACCCGTGGCCTGATCGCCGGCGGCGCTGACCTGATCCTGATCGAGACCATCTTCGACACCCTCAACGCCAAGGCAGCGATCTTCGCCGTGCAGCAGGTCTTCGACGAAGACGGCGTCGAGCTGCCGATCATGATTTCCGGCACCATCACCGATGCCTCCGGCCGTACGCTGTCCGGCCAGACCACCGAGGCATTCTGGAACTCGGTGCGGCACGCCAACCCAATCTCCGTCGGCCTGAACTGCGCCCTTGGCGCCAAGGACCTGCGCCCCTATCTGGAAGAACTGGCCAACAAGGCCGACACCCATGTGTCCGCCCACCCCAACGCCGGCCTGCCCAACGCCTTCGGCGAATACGACGAATCGCCCGCCGAGATGGCTGCGGTGGTCGAAGAGTTCGCCGCCAGCGGTTTTCTGAACATCATCGGCGGTTGCTGCGGTACTACGCCGGGACATATCCAGGCCATCGCCGAGGCCGTGGCCAAGTACCTGCCGCGCGTGATTCCGGACATTCCCAAGGCCTGCCGCCTGTCCGGCCTCGAGCCCTTCACCATCGACCGCAAGTCGCTGTTCGTGAACGTCGGCGAGCGCACCAACATCACTGGCTCGGCCAAGTTCGCCCGCCTGATCCGCGAGGAGAATTATACCGAGGCGCTGGAAGTCGCCTTGCAGCAGGTGGAAGCCGGCGCCCAGGTGATCGACATCAACATGGACGAGGGCATGCTCGACTCGAAAGCCGCCATGGTCAGGTTCCTTAACCTGATTGCTGGCGAGCCGGACATCTCTCGTGTGCCGATCATGATCGACTCCTCCAAGTGGGAGGTGATCGAAGCCGGCCTGAAATGCATCCAGGGCAAGGGCATCGTCAACTCCATCTCCATGAAGGAAGGCGTCGAGCAGTTCAAGCACCACGCCAAGCTGTGCAAGCGCTATGGCGCCGCTGTGGTGGTAATGGCCTTCGACGAGGTCGGCCAGGCCGATACCGCCGCGCGCAAGAAGGAAATCTGCCAGCGCAGCTACGATATTCTGGTCAATGAAGTGGGCTTCCCGCCGGAAGACATCATCTTCGACCCGAACATCTTCGCCGTCGCCACCGGCATCGAGGAGCACAACAACTACGCGGTCGATTTCATCGAGGCCTGCGCCTTCATTCGCGACAACCTGCCCTATGCACTCAGCTCGGGCGGCGTGTCCAACGTGTCGTTCTCGTTCCGTGGTAACAACCCGGTGCGCGAGGCGATCCACTCGGTGTTCCTCTACTACGCGATCCAGAACGGCCTGACCATGGGCATCGTCAACGCCGGCCAGCTGGAAATCTACGACGAGATTCCCAAGGAGCTGCGCGACAGGGTCGAGGACGTGGTGCTCAACCGCACACCCGGCGGCACCGACGCCTTGCTGGCAATCGCCGATCAATACAAGGGTGACGGCGCCGCCAAGGAAGTCGAAAACGAAGAGTGGCGTTCGCTTTCTGTCGTCAAGCGCCTGGAACACGCGCTGGTAAAGGGCATCACTGCCTTCATCGTCGAAGACACCGAGGAGTGCCGCCAGCAGTGCGCGCGCCCCATCGAAGTCATCGAAGGCCCGTTGATGAGCGGAATGAACATCGTTGGCGACCTGTTCGGCTCGGGCAAGATGTTCCTGCCCCAGGTGGTGAAATCCGCCCGGGTGATGAAGCAGGCCGTAGCGCACCTGATTCCCTTCATCGAAGCCGAGAAAGGCGACAAGCCGGAGGCCAAGGGCAAGATCCTCATGGCCACGGTCAAGGGTGACGTGCACGACATCGGCAAGAACATCGTAGGCGTGGTGCTTGGCTGCAACGGCTACGACATCGTCGATCTGGGCGTGATGGTGCCGGCGGAGAAGATCCTGCAGACCGCCATCGCCGAAAAATGCGACATCATCGGCTTGTCCGGTCTGATCACCCCGTCGTTGGATGAGATGGTCCACGTCGCCAAGGAAATGCAGCGGCAGGGCTTCACCCTGCCGCTGATGATCGGCGGCGCCACAACTTCCAAGGCGCACACGGCGGTGAAGATCGATCCGCAGTACAGCAACGACGCGGTGGTCTACGTGACCGACGCCTCGCGCGCCGTGGGTGTTGCTACCCAACTGCTGTCCAAGGAACTCAAACCTGACTTCGTGCAGCGTACCCGCGACGAGTACGTGGTCGTGCGTGAGCGTACCTCCGCCCGCGCTTCGCGAACCGAACGTCTGAGTTACGACAGTGCCATCGCTAACAAGCCAAAGTTCGACTGGCCGAGCTACAGCGCACCGAAGCCGAGCTTCACTGGCGTCAAGGTGCTGGATGACATCGACCTCAACGTACTGGCCGAGTACATCGACTGGACGCCTTTCTTCATCTCCTGGGACCTGGCCGGCAAATACCCGCGCATCCTCACCGATGAAGTCGTCGGCGAAGCGGCCACTGCCTTGTTTGCCGATGCCCGGCAACTGCTGAAAAAACTCATCGACGAGAAACTGATCAAGGCGCGCGCGGTGCTGGGTTTCTGGCCGGCCAATCAGGTGCGTGACGACGATATTGAAGTGTATGGAAAGGATGGCGAGCAGTTGGCCACCCTGCACCACCTGCGCCAGCAGACCATCAAGCCCGATGGCAAGCCGAACCTGTCGCTGGCCGACTTCGTCGCGCCCAAGGATAGCGGCGTGACCGACTACGTCGGAGGTTTCATCACCACTGCCGGCATCGGTGCCGAAGACGTGGCCAAGGCTTACGAGGCCAAGGGCGACGATTACAACGCGATCATGGTCAAGGCCCTTGCCGACCGCCTTGCCGAAGCTTGTGCCGAATGGCTGCACGAGCGCGTGCGCAAGGAGTACTGGGGTTACGCCAGAGACGAGCAACTGGACAACGACGCGCTGATCCGTGAGCAGTACAAGGGCATCCGCCCTGCCCCTGGCTACCCGGCCTGCCCGGATCACACCGAGAAGGCTACGCTGTTCAAGCTGCTCGACCCCGAGGCCGACTACCACAAGGCCGGCAAGAGCGGTGTGTTCCTCACCGAGCACTATGCAATGTTCCCGGCGGCGGCTGTGTCCGGTTGGTACTTCGCTCACCCCGAGGCGCAGTACTTCGCCGTGGGCAAGGTCGACAAGGATCAGATCGAAAGCTACAGCGCGCGCAAGGCGCAGGACATCAGCGTCAGCGAACGCTGGCTGATGCCCAACCTGGGCTACGACGACTGATGCAAAAGAGCCCGCAGTCGCGGGCTCTTTTCATTCATGCAGCGACGAACAAGGTGCGGCTTGCGCCGATCATCGAAAAGCTCGAACTACTATGCACGGACGCGGCTCCAAAACATGTCGAGCCATTTCGGCTCAATCGACGGAGCGATGACATGTACAAGCACAGCCTTGCAGTACTGGCCGTAGCGGCGGCGGTGAGCGGTTGCTCGACCTTCGAGAACCCGGCCGATTACCTGACCTTCCGCAATGAGCCATTGGTCAAGCAGGTCGACCACGGCATGACTCAGGAGCAGGTACGCACCATCGGTGGGCCACCCTCTTCGGACGTGCGCAACAGCGTCACAGGCGGCACCTGCAACAACTATGTGCTGAATGTCGACGGCCTGGAACAGCCCTATTACGTGGACTTCGACGTCAACGGCCGGGTCGACAGCAAGGGCTTCATGACCTGCGAGCAGCACCAGGGTAACCAGCGCAAGCGGCTCTGAATACGATCAGCCCCGCTGCACGCAGCGGGGCCATTCATTGGCTAGAAGATCAGTGATAGCAATCCCACCACCACGATCAGGCCGATGATGAAAATGATACCGACGGTACCGCCCAGAAACTTCAGCATGCTGACTCTCCTTTTTCGAGGTTCACTGGTTGTGACCTCGGCCTGGCAGTCAGCGTTTAGCTTTTTTCTTCACCAGCAGCGGCAAGCATCAGGCGCCCGGGCGACGGACGATCTTGATGCTGTATTCCATCTGCGGCTTGCGCGTCACGCTCACCGCTTTACGACTCACGGTATCCAGCGTGATGTTCCAGAAACCACTGGAGGGCACGCGGATCTTAGCCGGGAACTTGACGAAGGCGCCGCCGTGATAACTGTGCCGACCACGGTTCCTGAACGCGCGAAAGTTGGCATCGTTCATCAGGCGGATGTTGCAGGGCTGCGAACACTGGATGACCACCAGATCGCCCTCTTCCAGATGCTCGCGTTGATGGATGAATTTCATCGTTTTCGGACTCGGTGGTGAAACGGGGGCGCAATAGTGCCGCAAGCGGCCCGGCACCGCCAGCGCAGCTGACGACTCGCTTGCAGCAAAGGCTCGCGCTACCTAGGATGCGCGCCCGACACTGTCATTTGCTGCTGCCATGAAAGTCGTGCTCGACCGCATCCCCACGCTGATCGCCCTGCTGCGCCGTTACCCAGGCCTGGTCGCCCTGTTCGGTTTCTGCTCGGGCGTGGCCAGTTTCCTCCTGGTCGACCGCCAGGCGCATCTGGCCAAGGTGCTCGGCGTGGTATTGCTGGTCAGTTGGGTCTGGTTGATTCTGGAGAACCTGCTGCGCGAACGCATTGCCCGGCGCTTCGGCTTCGAATTGCCGTTGCCGCTGCTGCGCTACGGCACACAGATGATCCACCAGGAAAGCCTGTTCTTCGTCTTGCCGTTCTTCTTCATCACCACCACCTGGAACAGTGGGCAGATACTGTTCAGCGGCCTGCTGGCGATCGCCGCCCTGGCCTCGATCACCGACCCGATCTACTACCGCTGGCTGGCGCCGCGCCGCTGGCTGCTGCTGATCTTTCACAGCCTGGCGCTGTTCGCGGTGATGCTCACTGCGCTGCCGATCATCTTTCACCTCAGTACCCCGCAGAGCTACCGCATCGCCCTGCTGATCGCCACGGTGCTGGCGCTACCGAGCCTGCCGGGCCTGATCGGTTTCGCTGGCTGGCGACGCATCGTACTGCTGGCCGCCCTGCCTCTGGCGATGGCCAGTGCCGGCTGGATGGCGCGGAGCTGGGTGCCACCGGCAACGCTGTGGCTGACCGAGGTAGCGATCAGCGATCATTTCGACGGCGCGCAACGCACGCCTGGCGAGAGCCTGCAACAGATCAGGCCGGAACAACTGCGTGATGATGGGCTTTACGCCTACACCTCGATCAACGCCCCACGCGGCCTTAACGAACGCATCTACCACGTCTGGCAGCACAACGGCCAGGAAGTCGACCGCATTGCGCTGGACATCAACGGTGGGCGCAAGGAGGGCTATCGCGCCTGGACGCACAAACTCAACTTCCCGGCATCACCGGAAGGCCGCTGGCAGGTGCGGGTCGTCACTGAAGCCGGGCAGATGATCGGCGTGCTGCGCTTCGACGTGGTCGCCCCCGCGGCCAAGTGATAGCATGCGCGCCCCATGCAGCTCACCGAACTCAACCAACGCCTCGCCGACCTTGGCGCCAAACCCCAGCATATCGGGCGCATTACCCGTGCCTGGCTGCAGGGCAAGGCGTTGGATACCGGTACCAAGCACCAGAAGACCGAGAACTTTCTGCCACTGACGGTACGTGAGGGACTGCCAGCCATCGCCAGCGAACTGGATGCACTGGCCCGGCTGCGCTCCGAGCACCCTGGCGCCGATGGCTCGGCACGCCTGCTGGTGGAGTTGGCCGACAAACAGATGGTGGAAAGCGTACTGCTGCCGCGCGATGGCCTGTGCATCTCCAGCCAGGTGGGCTGTGCCGTGGCCTGCGTGTTCTGCATGACCGGCAAGAGCGGCCTGCTGCGCCAGCTCAGCAGCGCAGAGATGGTCGCCCAGGTCGCCCTGGGCAGGCGCTTTCGTCCGGTGAAGAAAGTGGTGTTCATGGGCATGGGTGAGCCGGCGCACAACCTCGACAACGTGCTGGAAGCCATCGACCTGCTCGGCACCGAGGGCGGCATTGGTCAGCGCAATCTGGTGTTCTCCACCGTTGGTGACCCGCGGGTGTTCGAGCGCCTGCCCAAGCAACGCGTGCGCCCTGCCCTGGCGCTGTCATTGCATACCACCGACGCCGAACTGCGCCAGCGCCTGCTGCCCAAGGCACCGCGGATCGATCCCGAAGAGCTGGTGGAGTTGGGCGAGGCCTACGCCCGCACCATCGACTACCCGATCCAGTACCAGTGGACCCTGCTCAAGGGCATCAACGACAGCCAGGAAGAAATGGACAACATCCTGCGTCTGTTCAAGGGCAAGTTCGCCGTGCTCAACCTGATCCCCTACAACAGCCTGGAAGCCGACGACTACCAGCGTCCCGACGGCGAGCGCATCGTCGAGATGGTGCGTTATCTGCACAGCCGTGGCGTGCTGACCAAGGTGCGCAATTCGGCTGGCCAGGATGTCGACGGCGGTTGCGGCCAGCTGCGCGCCCGCGCGGTAGATGTAGTCAATACCAGTCGCTTGCACAGAAAGCACGGCTGAGGCTCAAGAACGGCGCCTGCGAACCGATACAGAAGCGTACAGGAGAGACCACACGTCCAGCAGGCAAAACGCCAGCACTGTACTAGGTTTGCAAAGAACCGCATTGCATGGATGCAGCCCCGTCGTTTTGGCGCCCAGGAGCCCATTCATGAAAATCGCCCACAAGGTCGGTATCGCCGCCGCTACCGTGCTGTTCCTCACCACCAGCCTGCTGTCGCTCTCCCAGGTCAGCCAGGTTCGCGACACCCTGCGCAGCCAGGTCGAATCGAGCATTGCCGAATCGAGTAATGCCCTGGCCAGGCAGATCGAGAACTGGCTCAACGCCAAACTGCGCCTGATTGACCTGATGTCGCAAACCATCGACAGCAGCTACAGCCCGCAGGAAAACCAGCGCGTATTCGATGCGCCACTGCTCAAGAACGAGTTCATTCTGGTCTTCGGCGCGCTGGAAGCGGACGGCAAGCCAATCAAGAACAGCGACGACTGGAAACCCAGCGCTGACTGGGACGGACGCAAGCGCCCCTGGTACGCGACCGGCAAGGCTGGCAACCAGGCAGTGCTGACCGAACCCTACGTCGACTCCACCACCAATGAAATCCTCATTTCCGCCGTGGCCCGGATCAGCGACGCCGGCCGGTTCCTCGGCGTGTTCGGTGGCGATATCCGCCTGCAATCGGTCGCTGATGCAGTCAACACCCTGGACTTCAATGGTGCCGGCTACGCCTTCCTGCTCAGTCGTTCGGGCAATATCATTTCCCACCCCAATGCCGAGTACAACGGCAAGTCCTACAGCGACCTGTTCGACGGCCAGAGTCCGGCGCTGGGCAAGGATCTGAGCGAAGTCGAAGCCGGTGGCAAGAATCTGCTGGTCTCCTTCACCCCGCTACCCAACCTGCGCGGCATGGACTGGTACATCGGCGTGGTGCTGGACGAGAGCGTGGTGATGGCCGAAGCCAACCGCCTGACCTGGCTGGCCGTGATTGGCACCGTGGTCGGCGTTGCCATCAGCCTGGTGGTGCTGGGCCTGCTGATGAACAGCCTGCTCAAGCCGCTGAGCCTGCTCAGCACCTCGTTGCGTGAGATCAACAGCGGCGAAGGTGACCTGACGCGCCGCCTGGCGATCACCAGCAACGACGAGATTGGCGAGCTGTCGCAAGAGTTCAACCGCTTCCTGCAGACCCTGCAGACATTGATTGGCGACGTCATGGGCAGCTCGCACCAGGTCCGCGAAAGTACGGCCCTGACTTCAAACGAGTCGGAGCAGGCCGCCCGCCGCCTGCAGGAACAGCTGCAGGAACTGGATCAGCTGGCCACCGCCATGCAGGAAATGGCCTCCACTGCCGAAGAGGTGGCGCGTAACGCTCAGGCTGCAGCCCAGGCTGCCGTTGCCGCCAACGAAGAAACCGAGAATGGCGTGCGCGTGGTCTCGCAATCGAGTTCGGCGATCCGCCATCTGGCCAACGAGATGGACGAAACCAGCCACGCGATCAACGAACTGGCCAAGCTCAGCCACAACATCGAGTCGATCCTGCAGGTGATCACCAGCATCGCCGAACAGACCAATCTGCTGGCACTGAACGCCGCCATCGAAGCAGCACGCGCCGGCGAGTCAGGCCGTGGCTTTGCCGTGGTGGCCGACGAGGTGCGCTCGCTGGCTTCACGCACCCAGCAAGCCACCCAGGAAATCCGCCAGATGATCGATCAGCTGCAAGGCGGTGTACGCCAGGCCGAAAGCCGCATGCAACAGAGCCGCGACACGGCCAGCAAGACCGCTGAGGACGCTGGCGCGGCCAACGATATGCTCGGCCGTATCCGTGAGGCGATCACCCGCATCAACGACATGAACCTGCAGATCGCCACGGCGGCCGAAGAACAGAGCGCCACCACCGAGGAGATCAACCGCAACACCACCAACATTCGTGATATCAGCCACGAACTGGCCGGCGGCGCCGAGCAGCAGGTGCGCCAGTGCGCCTCGATGGTGGAGCAGGTTGGGCAGCAGGATCGCCTGCTTGGTCGTTTCAAGGTCTGAACCATGAGCGATTGAATGACGCACAAGAAAAGCCCCGGCATGCCGGGGCTTTTTTCATCGAGTAGACGCTCAGACGCCGCTCTTCACCTTGCTCCAGATACGCGTGCGCACCCGGTCAATCTTCAACGGCATGGCCTCCAGGGTGTACAGCTTGTCCATCACCGACTCCGGCGGATACACGGTTGGATCAGCCTTCAGCGCCGGGTCGACCAGAGCGTCGGCCTTGGCATTACCGTTGGCGTACTTCACGTGATTGCTGATGGCCGCCATCACCTCGGGCTGCAGCAGGTCGTTCATGAAGGCGTAAGCGCCTTCCTCGTTGCCGGCATCGACCGGCATGGCCACCATGTCGAACCAGATCGGCGCGCCTTCCTTGGGAATCTCGTACTGGATCTTCACGCCGTTGCCCGCTTCCGTAGCGCGCGCACCGGCCTGCATGATGTCGCCGGAAAAACCCACGGCCATGCAGATCTCGCCGTTGGCCAGATCGCCGACGTATTTGGAGGAATGGAAATAACGCACATTCTTGCGCATCTCCATCAGCAACGCCTCGGCGCGCTTGTAGTCCTCGGGGTTCTTGCTGTGGTGTGGCAGGCCCAGGTGATGCAGGGCGATTGGCAGCATTTCCGGGCCGTTGTCGAGGATCGCGACGCCACACTCGTTGAGTTTGGCCAGCTTGGCTGGGTCGAACAGTACGTCCCAGCTGTCCATCTTCACGTCATCGCCCAGCACTGCGCGCACCTTGTCGAAGTTGTAGCCGATACCGGTGCTGCCCCACAGATAGGGGAAGCCGTGCTCGTTGCCCGGATCGTTCACCTCCAGCGTCTTCATCAGCACCGGGTTGAGGTTGTTCCAGTTCGGCAGCCTGCTACGGTCGAGCTTCTTCAACGCACCGCCCTGAATCTGCCGGGCCATGAAGTGGTTGGAGGGAAAGACCACGTCGTAGCCTGAGCGACCGGCCATCAGCTTGGCGTCCAGGGTCTCGTTGCTGTCGTAGACATCGTAATGGGTGCCCAGGCCGCTGCTCTTTTCGAACTGCTTGAGGGTGTCCGGGGCGATGTAGTCGGTCCAGTTGTAGATGCGCACGCTATCAGCGGCATGAGCGGTGCCAGCCAGGATCAGGCACGGCAGAAGTTTCTTCAGCATGGGATACCTCGTGAGTTGTTGTTCTAGGCAGTACTGAAAAGGTGCTGACTCAGAAGATCAGCACATAGGTCTTGCGCACCGTTTCTTGTATGTCCCAGATGCCGAGGGTATTGGCCGGCATCATCAGCGCGTCGCCGGCGCGAATCTCGATGGGCTCGCCGCCGTCAGGGGTGAAGGTGCAACGCCCCGCCACGAAGTGGCAGAACTCCTGCTGGACGATCTGCCGGCGCCAGCGCCCCGGCGTGCATTCCCAGATGCCGGTCTCTACGCCATCACTGCGCTCGACGCTGGTGGTCGAGGTAACTGCCACCGGCTTGCTCAGGGGCACGGCGACCGGGTTGGACGCGTCGAGGGCGACGTTGGGGGTGTCACGAAAATGGGTGATGTTCATGTGAACTCCAGATCAAAGGACGGCTGGCACTCGCTCAGCCCATCAGGCTTTCCATGCGCGCCGCGACCGCTTGCGCCAGGCGTCGACGCCAGGCCGGGCTGCGCGGGTTGGCGAGCACCTCGTCCTCATGGACGAAACTGCGGATGATGGCGTTGTAACCAAGCCAGCGGCAGGGTTCGGGCTCCCAGCGCCGCAGGCTGGAAATCGGGCTGTCAGTCGATACCCAGGGCTGGCGCAGCAGTTCGCTGTCGCGGCCAAGAATCAGGTCAGCCAGGGTGCGCCCGCCCAGGTTGGTGGCACCGACACCCTCACCGCCATAACCACCAGACAGCGCGATGCGGTTGCGGGTGTCGCGCAGCATGTGTGGCTGGAAACGCCGCGCCATGCCCAGATTGCCGCCCCAGGAATGGGTGAAACGCACGTTGCGCAACTGCGGGAAGATCTCTCCCATCAGGTAACGGCGCAGACCCAGCTCGTCGTCGGTTAGGTTGAAGTCGGTGCGCAGGCGCCCGCCGAAGCGGTAGCCACCACGCGCCCCGAAGATCAGACGGTCATCGAGGCTGCGCTGGCCGTAGGTGACCTGACGGCTGAATTCGCTGAACGCCTGCCCGCGCTCCAGGCCGATACCGGCCCAGACATCCGCCGGCAATGGCTCGGTGGCAACGATCAGGCTCTGTACCGGCAACTGGTGATTACCCAACGGCGGCAAGCTGGCGGCGTAACCTTCGATGGCCGGCACCACCCAATCAGCCGTGACGCGTCCCTGAGTGGTGCGCACCAGGCCGGGCTGCCAGTCGATCACCGGGCTGCGCTCGTAGAGCTCTACACCCAGGCCCTCGACGCAGCGCGCCAGACCTCGCACTAGCTTGGCAGGCTGGATCGTCGCGCAATGCGGGCTGTACAGCGCGCCGTAGGCATTGGCCAGGCGCAGCTGTGCGGTCAGTTCGCTTGGTGCCAACCAGCGGTAATCGTCTTCGCTCAGGCCCAGCGCGCGCAGTTCTTCGAGATATTCACGCAGGCGCACCTCCTGCTCGGGATAGCGCGCGGCGCAATACAGCACGCCGCCCTTGCGCAGGTCGCAGTCGATACCTTCCCGGGCAACCACCGAAGCCACTTCATCAGGAATACCGTGCAGCAGATCGAAGGACGCCTTGCGCTCGGTCGCTGGCAGACCGGCCAGCAGGCGATCTTCGCCGAGCAGGTTGCCCATCAGCCAACCGCCATTACGCCCGGACGCGCCAAAGCCGGCGGTCTCGGCCTCCAGAATCACCACACGCAGCTGCGGCGCCTGGCGCTTGAGGTAATAGGCCGTCCACAGGCCGGTGTAACCCGCTCCGATGATCGCCACGTCGGCGTGCAGTTCGCTTTGCAGGCTGGGCCGCGCCTGCAGCGGATCATCGAGCTGATCCATCCACAGACTGATGTTGCGCCAGGGATTCATCCACGCCTCCGTCATCAATCGATGACACAAGGCTAGTAGTGACGATCAGTCGCTGTCTTGCGTGCGTGCCCGCGAGGAAATCTGCTTGAGATAGGCCTTGGGCGACAGCCCGGTGTGGCGCTTGAAACAGCTGTAGAAGGCCGACAGGGAATTGAAGCCGGCGGCAAAAGCCAGCTCGTCGATGCGCTTGAGGTCGCTCCCGACCTGCAAACCATCGAGCAGGTACTGCAGGCGCGCGCGGTTGACGTAGCGATAGAAGCTCTCGCCCAGCACCTGATTGAGCAGGTGGGAAATCTGGTTGCGGCTGTAACCCGTCGCCGCCGCTACCTGCTGCAGATCCAGTTCGGGATCGAGAAAGGGCTGGCTGCGCTGGAAATAGTCCTGCAGGTCCTGCGCCAGTTGACCGAGCTGGCGGGTCGACAGCCCCAGGCGGCTGATGGCCGGGCGCGAACTGGCCGCTTCGCCAGTGCCACGGGCCTCACGCACCAGGGTGGCATATTCGTTGATCTGCCAGATCAGCCCGTCGCGCACGGTGATGGCTTCGCCGGTGCGAAACGACACCAGCCCTTCCCCGCCCTGCAAGCTGGTGCAGTACTGGATGAAGGCGGTATGACCGTCGATGCGGATGCGGTCGACGTGCTCCAGCAGCTCGCCCGGGCGACGTGGCAGGTTGTTTTCGACGTACTCGCGCAGATCGCCCAGGCGCATGCAGCGCTGCTGATAGAAGTCGTTGTACTCGATCTGGGGGTGATACAGCGCCATCACCGCGTCGAGGTCGCGGTGCTTCCAGCTCAGGTGGTAGCGCAGGATGGTTTCGCGAGTACGCTCGGTCTGCGCAGCGTCGTCGGGGAAGGGATCGTCAGACATGGTCAGGGTCGGTGGTCAGCGACCAGGCAGATTGCCTGATTAGCCGCCACCAGCCTAGCCCCTTCGTGGCGACTTCGCGGCTGCAGACTATGCTTGCAGGACTGACGTAGAGGCCAACCATGAGTAATCAGGATAAAGACCCCGAGCAGAGCCCGCTAACGCTGCGCGAGATGTTGCAGAGCGTGCTGGCGGCAGCGCTCGGCGTGCAGAGCGGGAAGAACCGCAGCCGCGACTTCAGTCGCGGCAAGCCCAGCCACTTCATTCTGCTCGGTGTGTTGTTCACCGCGCTGTTCGTGATCGTGCTGCTGGTCACGGTGAAGTTGATTCTGCATCTGGCTACCCGTTGATCAGTCCAGCAGGAGTGCTATCGAGCAGTCGTAGCGCTGCTGTTGGGGCTTAGTCAGCGCGCTGAACTGGCTAAAGTCCATATCGATGTCCGGCTGAGCAAGGCGTGCCAGCAGTTTCTGCGATTGCGCCCCGTCAAGCATGCGCAATAGCGATGCCACCTGGTCCTTACCGCCACGTTCGATGAAGTCCAAACCGCGGGCATGGTCATTGAGCATCACCAGGGCGCAAGCACCCAAGAGGAAGTGACCACTCGCCAAGACCTCGATTCGTCCATCGATATGCGCCTGTAGCACCCGAGCCGAGTTGTTCAGGGCTGCATAACGCAGCTCTCTACCCTGCTCGCCAGCAGCACGCATCACACCAAATGCCATTGCATCGTTCGCGGACCAGACCAGGCTCACATCCGGATAGCGCGGCAACAGGCTCATCGCCTGCTCATAGGCGCGCTGCTCCTGCCACTCGCCATGCACCGCCTGCACCAGACGCACATGCGGCGCCTCGTTCAGCGCACGTTGCAGACCCGCCAGACGCAAGATCGATGACGGCGTTTGCTTGACCCCGGAAAACGCCAGCAACTCGGCCGGTTGTCCCTTGGCGAGCTCGATCAGCTCGCGTCCCATCAGGTAACCCGCCTCTTCATCATTGGGAACCAGGCTACCGAGCCAGTTGCGGTGACGTTCGCGACTGCCACCGATCAGCGCCTGCTGCTCGTCGGTGAGCGTGCTGTGCAAGGCGAAAAGACCAACCTGGCTGCCCTCGAACAGGCGCAGAAGCAAAGGCCCCAGGAACTGCTCGTTGGTGAAGACCAGATAGTCCGGATGCTCACCGTCCAGAACCTGCCGGGCGTTGCTTAGCATGCGCGTTGGATCACGCTCGCCGTAGAGGACTTTCAGCTCGAGGCCGAGATCACCGGCGGCGTCCTGCATGTAGCGGGTGTAATCGGTCCAGAATGGCTCGTCGGAATGACCAGGGTTGAGGAAGATCACTGACGGCGCACGGGGTTGTGCTGACGCCAATGCGCAGCACAGTAATAACCACAGGCCCAACACCCACCGGATCACGGCTCCCCTCCCCAATTAACCGGGGCGCAGTATAGGGCGCAAATGATAAAAGGCCGACCGCTAATGCGTGTCGGCCTTCGCCCTCACTGTCCGCTGACCCAGAAGACTGCCGTGCCTACCGCAATCAGGATCAGGCAAAAGATCGCCCAGGCATCGATAACACTGTCGGCATTTTCCACTTCGGTGTGTTCGGTCATGGTTCCCCCTCTTCTTGTGCTTTTGGGTGATGCACACTGCATTTAAGACCAGGCTTGGCCATCGCTCAAACCATATGGTTATGCTCTAGGCCAGTCTTATTCCTTAAACCTAGGTTTATATATTCAAACATCACTTTTACGCATAAACCTGAGCTGGTATCGTGCCCCGGCTCCTCGGGGAGTGCGCGGCCGTGCGCGCTGAATGGCAGTAAGTAGCCTGAAAACAGGACCCTTCATGTACGTATATGACCAGTACGATCAAAAGATCGTCGAGGATCGCGTCAAGCAGTTCCGCGATCAAACCCGCCGCTACCTCGCCGGAGAGCTGAGCGGCGAGGAATTCCGTCCGCTGCGCCTGCAGAACGGTCTGTATATCCAGCGTTACGCGCCCATGCTGCGCGTCGCCGTGCCTTACGGCCTGCTGTCGTCCGCCCAGGTTCGCGTACTCGCGCGCATCGCCCGCGACTACGACAAGGGTTATGCCCATATCAGCACCCGGCAGAACGTCCAGTACAACTGGCCGGAGCTCGAAGACGTGCCGGAGATTCTTGCCGAGCTGGCCACCGTGCAGATGCACGCCATCCAGACCAGCGGCAACTGCATCCGCAACACCACCACCGACCAGTTTGCCGGCGTGGCCAAGGACGAGATCGTCGATCCGCGCCCCTGGTGCGAAATCATCCGTCAGTGGTCGACCTTCCACCCCGAATTCTCGCACCTGCCGCGCAAGTTCAAGATCGCCGTCAACGGTGCCGTGAGCGACCGTGCCGCCATCGAAGTGCATGACATCGGCCTGGAAGCGGTGAAGAACGAAGCCGGCGAGCTGGGCTTCCGCGTTTCCGTCGGTGGCGGTCTGGGCCGTACTCCGATCGTCGGCAGCTTCATCAACGAATTCCTGCCGTGGCAGCACCTGATCACATATCTCGACGCCATCCTGCGCGTGTACAACCGCTATGGCCGTCGCGACAACAAGTACAAGGCGCGCATCAAGATTCTGGTCAAGGCACTGACTCCCGAGGTGTTCGCCCAGCGGGTGGACGCCGAATGGGCGCACCTCAAGGATGGCCCGAGCACCCTGACCGAAGCCGAAGTCGCCCGCGTTGCCGCGCACTTCGTCGATCCGGCCTATCTGCCCCTGCAGGACGAAGACGCCCTGCTCGCCCAACAGAACGCCGAACATCCCGGCTTCGCCCGCTGGCGCGAGCGCAACACCTTCGCTCACAAGAAGCCTGGCTACGTCGCCGTGACCCTGTCGCTCAAGCCCACCGGCGTGGCGCCGGGCGACGTCACCGACAAGCAACTCGACGCCATCGCCGACCTGGCCGATCGTTATTCCTTCGGTGAAGTGCGCAACAGCCACAACCAGAACATCATCCTCGCCGACGTCGAGCAGCGTCAGTTGCTGGCCCTGTGGGGCGAGCTGCGTGAGCAAGGCTTCGCCACGCCGAACGTAGGCCTGCTGACCGACATCATCTGCTGCCCGGGCGGCGACTTCTGCTCGCTGGCCAACGCCAAGTCGATCCCCATTGCCGAAGCCATTCAGCGTCGTTTCGACGATCTCGACTACCTGTTCGACATCGGCAATATCGACCTGAACATCTCCGGCTGCATGAACGCCTGTGGTCACCACCATGTCGGTCATATCGGCATTCTTGGTGTCGACAAGAAAGGCCAGGAGTTCTACCAGGTCTCGCTCGGCGGCAGCGCCGGCCGTGACGCCAGCCTGGCGCAGATCCTTGGCCCATCCTTCGCCGAAGCGGACATGGCCGATGTGATCGACAAGATCATCAAGGTCTATGTCGAGCAACGAACCGAAGAAGAAAGCTTCCTCGATACCTACCGTCGCGTCGGTATCGATCCGTTCAAGGAGCGCGTCTATGCAGCGAATCATTAAGAACGGTCAGGTGGTCGACGAGACCTGGCACCTGCTGGCCAAGGACGTGACCCTGGACGTCATCCCCAACTGCGACGACATCATCGTCCCGCTGGCCCTGTGGCGCGAGCATGCGCACGCCCTCAAGGCCCGTGACGGCGGCCTCGGCGTATGGCTGGAAGCCGGTGACGAGATCGAGGAGATCGCCGATGACCTGGCGCATTTCCAGGTCATCGCCCTGGAGTTCCCGGCCTTCACCGATGGCCGTCACTCCTCCACCGCCTACTTGCTGCGCACCCGCTATGGCTACGAGGGCGAAGTACGCGCCATTGGCGACGTGCTGCGCGACCAGCTGTTCGCCCTCAAGCGCGTCGGTTTCGATGCCTTCGCCGTGCGCGCGGACAAGGATCCGTACGATGCTCTGAAAGCCTTCGAGGACTACAGCGAGGTTTACCAGGCCTCCGCTGATCAGCCGCAACCGCTGTTCCGTCGCCGCGCCTGATCGCGGCTGCTGAAACGGCCAAAACGCCCCGACTGGTTCGGGGCGTTTTGCTTTGCGCATCATCTCACTCACAGAATTCAGGTCGAACCGCAGCCCATCGCTGAAGTCGGACTTTATAAGCACATTGCTTAGGGAGATACCTCCATGACGCACAACTGGGACCTGATCGAACGCCTGCTGCACGAGGCGCAAAACTCCGCAGGCAAACCATTCGCGCCTCGGCGCTATGCTGAGGATCTGGCGGCAGAGCAAGAAAATGCTGGCGATCCGGTACACGACCTCGACCACCTACGCGCAGAGGCCACTCGCTACGAAGCACGTCTGCTGGAGAATGGCTTCATCGAGCCGCGCCCGGAAGACGAAGGTGGCAACGGTGAAAACTTCGTGCTCACCGCTCGCGGCGCGCAGCTACTCAGCATGCTCGACAGCAGCATCCCTGGCAGTGAGCAGCCACGCGCAGTGCTCGACGAAGTGGGTGAAGCAGCATTGACGCCTGAAGTGTTCGACCGCCTGGCGCCCAAGGCCAATCTCGGCGAAACCAGCTGAGTAGCCAGCGCATAAACTAAACGCCGCAACCCGATAAGGGTTGCGGCGTTTAGTTGATCCTGCCGTGAGCCTTCAGGCCCGGCGGATCAATCCTCGCGGTAGCGACGCAGCTTCAGTGCCTTGCCGGCCACGCGGGTGTCTTTCAGTTTGCCCAGCAGACGATCCAGACCGTCTTCCGGCAGCTCGACCAGGCTGAAAGTTTCGCGGATCTGGATACGACCGATGGCTTCGCGAGCCAGACCACCCTCGTTGAGGATCGCGCCGAGCAGGTTCTTCGCGGCGATACCGTCACGAGTACCCAGCGCTGTGCGGCAACGCACGCGACCTTCGGTCAGCGGTACCGGCGCACGGCGCTCGCGGTATTCGCTACGCTCACCACCACGATCAGCACCACGATCGCCGTCGCGCTCACGACGTTCACGCGGAGCACCGCCAGCGCCTGGCACCAGCGGCTGCTCACGCTCGACAGTAGCCAGATCCAGCGCCTGGCCATTGGTGGCCTTTTTCAGCAGCGCAGCGGCCAAAGCACGCGGGCTGCAGCCGATATCGGCGGTCAGACGGTCGAGCAGATCGCCATGGCTGGCTTCGGCATCGGCCACCAGCGGAGCCAGACTGTTGGTCAGTTTCTTGATGCGGGCATCGAGAACCTGCTGGGCGTTCGGCAGTTTGACCTCACCGACCTTCTGCCCGGTGACGCGCTCGATCACCTGCAGCATGCGCCGCTCACGCGGCGTCACCAACAGCAGCGCACGGCCATCACGACCGGCACGGCCGGTACGGCCGATACGGTGTACGTAAGACTCAGGGTCGTAAGGCATGTCGACGTTGAATACGTGAGTGATGCGCGGTACGTCGATACCACGAGCCGCCACGTCGGTCGCCACGACGATGTCCAGACGGCCATCCTTGAGCGATTCGATGACGCGCTCGCGCTGGTTCTGGGCGATGTCACCGTTCAGCGCAGCGGCTTTGTAGCCTTTGGCTTCCAGGGCGCTGGCCAGATCCAGGGTAGCCTGCTTGGTGCGCACGAAGGCGATCAGCGCGTCGAAATCCTCGACTTCCAGCAGACGCAACACGGCGTTGGTCTTCTGGTCGGCGTGGATCATCAGATGCGCCTGCTCGATGCGCGAGACGGTCTGAGTCTTGGCAGCGATCTTGATGTGCTGCGGCTCACGCAGGTGCTTCTCGGCAATGGCGCGAATCGAGTGCGGCAGCGTGGCGGAGAACAGCACGCTCTGGCGGCTTTCCGGCATGGCTTCGAAGATCACTTCGAGGTCATCCATGAAGCCCAGCTTGAGCATTTCGTCCGCTTCGTCGAGCACCAGGTACTGGATGGTCGACAGTACTTTCTCGTCGCGACGCAGGTGGTCGACCAGACGCCCCGGTGTGGCAACGATAACCTGGGCGCCCTGGCGGATTGCCTTGAGCTGCGGGCCCATCGGCGCGCCGCCGTAGACGGCGACCACATTGAGGCCAGGCATCTGCTTGGAATAGGTTTCAAACGCGGTGGCGACCTGCAGGGCCAGCTCGCGGGTCGGCGCCAGAATCAGCGCCTGTGGTTCACGCTTGGCCGGGTCGATTTTCGACAGGATCGGCAGCGCGAAGGCTGCGGTCTTGCCAGTGCCGGTTTGGGCCTGGCCGATCATGTCCTGGCCGGCGAGGATCACCGGAATGGCCTGCGACTGGATCGGAGACGGCTCTTCGTAACCGACGGCGGTCAGAGCGGCGAGAATATTGGAGTGAAGTCCGAGCGCGGCGAAGCCGCCGATTTCCTGGGTCATGGGTCTGCCTCAAGTGCATCCGCAAAGACCCATGTTCCAAAGCTGCGCATGCCGTGTAAGACCTTGTGGGTCACCCTGGCAGCCTGGTCGGCGGGGATTTGCGAAAACGTGATGAAAGTGAATCGTCAAGGATAGTCCGCTGGGGACTGGCTGCCGGGTGTTAATTTCCCGGGCGAGTTGCACTACCTGAACGTGGCCAGAAAATTGGCCGGCGCGAACTATACCGGAAAATCCTGACTCGGGTGCTGGTTTTTATCGATTGGCACGCATTCAACCGCTCAACGGCGCATCAAGTGGCCGGACGCAGCGCTTCGATCAGCGGCTGTAGCGAATAACCGAGGCGCGGCGCCAGCTCGCCCGCACGCATCTGCAGGCGCCCCATGTTCAGGCGCTGCTCGAGGTCGGCCGGGATCAGCAGCACCACGTTGCCCTCCTTCACCGGGCACTCCCAATAGTGCCGGTGATAGAGGCCGCGCAGCAGTGCCGCGCCGAGCGGCTTGCCGTCGTTGCCTGCCCATTGGTTGATGATCAGCCAACCACCCGGGTTGAGTTTCTCGCGGCAGCGCTCGAGAAAGCGCCAGGCCAGATGCCCGACGCCTGGCCCCTGGTCGGTGTACAGATCGAGAAAGATCAGGTCGGCGGTTTCTGCACTGTCGAGCAGTTCGGTGGCATCGCCTATGCGAATGGTCAGTCGTGGGTCATCGTCCAGACCGAGAAACTCCATGGCCAGGCGCGGTACGTCCGGGCGCAGTTCGATGGCCTCGACGTCCTCCAGCGGCAGGAACTTCAGGCAGGCCTGGGTCAGGTTGCCGGCGCCAAGCCCCAGGAACAGCGCCGTTTCCGGCGCATCGTGGCACAGCGCGCCCAGCAGCATGGCGCGGGTGTAGTCGTATTCCAGCCAGCTGGGATCGCCCTGAAACACGCAACTCTGCTCGATGGCATCACCAAACTCGAGAAAGCGGTAGGCACCGATCTGCACCACACGGATCACCCCGAAGGCGTCACGCACCTCGGCCAGCAGAACCTCTTCCTGCTGCTGCAACTCGTCGTCTGGCGGCAACCCTGGCATCGATACCTCTCCCACAGTGACATCCCGTACCACAAGAACCGGGCTAAAGGCGCCGATTGTCATTGAAGCGGCCGCCCCCGGTCACGCAATAATTCCAACACTTGCGCTGCCACTCATAACAATAACGAGGTTCGCCATGTACGCCATCATAGGTGCCGGCCCCATGGGCCTGTGCACGGCCCGGCAATTGAAGAAGCATGGTATCGATTTCATTGGCTTCGAGCTGCACAGCGACGTCGGTGGCCTGTGGGATATCGATAACCCGCACAGCAGCATGTACCACTCGGCGCACCTGATTTCCTCCAAGGGCACCACCGAGTTTCGCGAATTCCCCATGCGCGCCGAGGTAGCGCCCTACCCGCACCACAGCGAGATGCGCCGCTACTTTCGCGACTACGCCAGGCAGTTTCGTCTCTACGAGCATTACCAGTTCGACACCCGCGTGCTGCAAGTGCAGCGCGAGCAACAAGGGTGGAAGCTGATCAGCGAGCGCAACGGCGAGCAGCGCGAGTGGCATTTCAAGGGCGTACTGATCGCCAATGGCACCCTGCATACGCCCAACCTGCCGCGTCTGCCCGGTGATTTCTCCGGCGAGTTGCTGCATTCAAATGCCTACAAGAGCGCGGATATCTTCGCCGGCAAACGGGTGCTGGTGGTCGGCTGCGGCAACTCCGCCTGCGATATCGCCGTCGATGCCGTGCATCGCGCCACCTCGGTCGACCTCTCGGTGCGCCGTGGCTATCACTTCCTGCCCAAGTTCATCCTCGGCAAACCCACCGACACCTTCGGCGGTGCGATCAAGCTGCCGCGCCGCCTCAAACAGCTGGTCGACGGTCTGCTGGTGCGCGCACTGGTCGGCAAACCCTCGCAGTACGGTCTGCCCGACCCGGACTACCGCCTGTACGAGTCGCATCCGGTGATGAACTCGCTGGTGCTGCACCATATCGGCCATGGCGACATCCGCCCTCGCGGCGATGTCACCGCGGTGAGCGGGCAAAGCGTGACCTTTGCCAGTGGTGAACAGGCCGAGTACGACCTGATCCTCATGGCCACCGGCTACAAGCTCGACTACCCCTTCATCGCCCGCGACGAGTTGAATTGGCCGCAAGATGCCGGTGCACCACAGCTGTATCTCAACGTCTTCCACCCCGAGCACGACGACCTGTTCATGCTCGGCATGGTCGAGGCCTCCGGCCTGGGCTGGCAGGGTCGTGACGAGCAGGCGGAGCTGGTGGCGCTGTATATCCGCCAGTCGCAGGCTAGCAGCCCTGCTGCTCAGACCCTGCGCCAGACCATTCGCGCTCAGGCCAGCCAGCGCCTGTACGGCGGCTATCGCTACCTGCAGCTGGAGCGCATGGCCTATTACGTGCACAAGGACAGCTATCGTAGACGCATAGCCGAACACAGCGCCGCCCTGCGCCGTGAGCTGGCCAACGACGGCACACTCGCGGCGCAGGGGGCATGAGCATGGAACAGGTGAATATCGCCTTCGACCCCAGTAGCCTTGTGCTGATCAACCTGATCGTCGCGTTGATGATGTTCGGCGTTTCCCTGGACCTGCGCGCCGAGGACTTCCGACGCATCGCCCGAGCGCCCAAGGCCCCGGTGATTGGCATGCTGGCGCAATTCGTGCTGCTGCCGGCGCTGACCTGTCTGGCCTGCTGGGCCCTGGCCATCGAGCCGCAACTGGCGTTGGGCATGACCCTGATCGCCGCCTGCCCGGGCGGCAGCTTCTCCAACATCATGACTTGGATGGCGCGCGGCAACGTCGCGCTGTCGGTGAGCATGACCGCCGTTTCCAGCGTCGTCGCCAGCGTGCTGACACCGCTCAACTTCGCCCTGTACGCCTGGCTCAATCCCCACACGCGGCCCTTGCTGACCCAGATCGAGCTGGACCCGCTGGGTTTGCTCCTGCTCGTGCTGCTGGTACTCGGCCTGCCCCTGCTGGCAGGCATGTGGATCGGCCGGCGCTTCCCGCAACTGACGCTGAACGTGGAAAAGCCCCTGCGCCTGTTCGCCTTGTTGGTAATGCTCGGCTTCGTGGCGCTGGCGTTCAGCCGCAACCTCGAGCAGTTCACCCGACATTTCCACCTGTTCTTCTGGCTGGTGCTGGCGCACAACGCCCTGGCCCTGAGCATTGGCTATCTCAGTGCACGCCTGAGCGGGCTGCCGGTAGCCGACCGCCGCGCCCTGACGCTGGAGGTGGGCATCCAGAATTCGGCGCTGGGCCTGGTGATCATCTTCACCTTCTTCCCGCAGGCCAGCGGCATGTTGCTGATCGCGGCGTTCTGGGGCTGCTGGCATCTGGTATCCGGCCTGAGCCTGGCCTGGCTGTGGTCACGCAGGCCGCCTGCAGCCGACGCGGCGCTGACGCCCTTGTCCAGCGCAGGAGAGCGGTGATGCGCGTGGTACTGATCACCGGCGCTGCCAGCGGCCTCGGCTGGCAACTGGCGCGCGCCTGTCACGCCCGTGGCGATGCCCTGCTGCTCACCGACATCGACGCCAGCGGCCTCGCGGCTCGCGCAGAGGAACTGGGCAGCGAGCGCGTATTCGTCCTTGCCGGCGACATCACCGAACCCGAACTGCATGCGCGTTTGCTCGACGGCTGCCGGCAGCGCTTCGGCCGGCTGGATGTGCTGATCAACAATGCCGGCATCACCCACCGCTCGCCTACGCTGCGCACCGATCCAGCAGTGTTTCGCAAGGTCATGGCGGTGGATTATCACGCGCCGCTGGAGTTGACCCTGGCCGCCCTGCCGCTGCTGCGTGAAAGCCGCGGCCAGGTCGTTGCCATCGGCTCCATGGCTGGCTGGATGCCGGTGCTCGGCCGCGCCGGCTACTGCGCGGCGAAAAGCGCCCTGGGCCAGGCCTTCGAGGTGCTGCGCGCCGAGATCGCCCGTGACGGCATCGGCCTGCTGATGGTCTATCCGAGCTTTCTCGACACGCCCATCGACCGCAATGCACTGGGCGGCGACGGCAAACCGGCCGGCCATGCCCGCTCGACCATCGGCAAGATTCGCAGCGCCGACGGGATGGCACGCCTGATTCTCGATGCACTACAGCAGCGTCGCGAACGCCTGTTTCCCGATCGCGGCAGTTGGCTGGCGAGCCTGCTCTGGCGCCTGGCGCCGGCGCTGTACCATCGCAAGATGAGCCAGCGCTTCGCTGGGGAGATCAACTGATGACCCTAGCGCCCTACGCCCTCGGCGGCTTCATTCTGCTGGCCTACACCCTGGAAGCCGTCACCGGTTTTGGCAGCGTGGTCATCGCCCTGTCGCTCGGCGCATTGCTGCTGCCCATCGATCAACTGCTGCCGATCCTGGTGCCGCTGAACATCTGCATGACCGGCTATCTGGTGCATCGCCACTGGCAGCATATCGACCGCCGTCTGCTACTTGGCACCCTGCTGCCCGGCATGCTCGTCGGTACGTTGCTCGGCTATTGGCTGCTGCCCTATCTGGACACCCAGGCGCTGAAGGTCGGCTTCGGTGCGCTGATCGTCTGGTTCGCCAGCCGCGAATTGTGGCGCCTGCGTCGGGCGAACGATCTGCGGCAACGTCCGGCCTGGTTGACTCGCGTGATTACCCTGGCCGCCGGCCTCAGCCACGGCCTGTTCGCCTCGGGCGGCCCGCTGCTGGTCTACGGCCTGGCCGGCACTCAACTGGACAAGGCGCGGCTGCGCGCCACCCTAGTCACTGTCTGGTTCACCCTCAACAGCCTGCTCACCCTCGCCTTTCTGCTCGACGGCCGCCTGCTGCCGGCGCTGCCCCAGGTGCTCACCTACATGCCGTTGCTGCTGCTCGGGGTGTGGTTGGGCGAACGCCTGCACCGGCGCTTCGACGAGCGTCATTTCCGCCTCGCCATCTACATCCTGCTGTTGGTCACCGGCATCCTGCTGCTGGCGCCCTGGAGACTGCCATGAGCTACGACATCATCATCAATAACGGCCTGTACTTCGACGGTACTGGCACGCCGGGGGCAATCCGTCATATCGGTATCCGCAACGGCAAGGTCGAGGTGCTCAGCCTCAGCCCGCTGGACGCCACCGACTGTCCCGAGGTGATCGACGCCCAAGGCCAATGGGTCACCCCCGGCTTCCTGGAGATCCACTCGCACTACGACGCCGAGGTGATCGCCGCACCCGCGCTGAAGGAGTCGGTGCGCCATGGCGTCACCAGCGTGACCATCGGCTCCTGCTCCATCAGCATGGTGCTGGTCGACGCCGAAGACTGCTCCGACCTGTTCACCCGCGTCGAAGCGGTGCCACGCGAATACGTGCTACCGATCCTCAAGGAAAAGAAAACCTGGCGCGACGCCGCCGGCTATCGCGCCTTCTACGACCAGTTGCCGCTGGGCCCGAACGTCAATTCCTTCCTCGGCCATTCGGAATTGCGCGTGGCGGTGATGGGCCTGGAGCGCGCCACCAGCCGGGTAACGCCCAGCGAAGCCGAACTCGCGCGCATGGAGCAGTTGCTCGAAGAAGCGCTGGACGCCGGGTGTATTGGCCTGTCAGTGATGACCACGCGCCTGGACAAGATGGACGGTGACCGCGCCTGGTCCAGCCCGTTGCCGTCGACCTTCGCCAGTTGGAAGGAATTTTCCCGGCTGTTCGCCGTACTTCGGCGGCGCGGCGCCGTGCTGCAGGGCGCACCGAATGCGGTGACCAAGGTCAACGTGTTCGCCTTCCTCTGGCAGGCCCACGGCTGGTTCAGGAAACCGCTGAAATGCACCATGCTCACGGCGCTGGACCTCAAATCGCAGCCGCTGCTGCACCGCTTCACCCGGCTCTCCGGCTGGCTGGCGAACCGGGTGCTGCGCGGCCATTTCCGCTGGCAGACCCTGCCGGCGCCCTTCACCCTGCGCCTGGAAGGGCTCAACGTGAATGCCTTCGAGGAGTTCGGTGCCGGCGAGATCCTGCGCAACATCAAGGACCCGGATGAGCTCTACGCCAAGGTCAGGGAGCCGGCGTTCCGCGCCCTGTTCAAGAAGCAGGTCAAGGCCGTACTGACCAAGGGCCTTTGGCACCGCGATTTCTCCGACTGCTGGGTGACCGAATGCCCGGACGCCAGCCTGGTCGGCAAGAATTTCAGACAACTGGGTCAGGCACGCGGTCTGGATGCAGTAGACGCCTACTTCGAGCTGGCCTGCCAGTACCGCGAGGCGCTAAAGTGGACGACCTGCTACGGCAACCAGCGTGAGGCGATCATGCACAAGCTGTTGGCCAGCCCCTGGACGCACCCTGGCTTCGCCGACTCAGGCGCGCACCTGCGCTCCATCGCCCAGTACAACTTCCCGTTACGTTTTCTCAAGTACGTGCGCGATGCCGACCTAGCTGGCGAATCTTTCATGGAACTGGGCAAGGCGGTGCGCCGATGCAGTGGCGAGCTGGCCGACTTCATCGGTGTCGATGCCGGCTACCTGCGCGTCGGCGATCGTGCCGACCTGGTCGTCATCAACCCGCAAGGCCTCGACGACAGGCTGGACGAACTGCATGAAGCACCGATGGAGGTGCTCGGCCTGGTGCGGGTGGTCAAACGCAACGATGCTGCGGTCGCACTGACGGTGATCAACGGCCGCATCGCCTATCGCCGTGGTCTGGAATACCCGGATGATCTCGGCAAGGCACAGCGCTACGGACACTTCCTGCCGGCGCGCGATGTATCGCCGCGACAACTGCCGGCGTGCGACCTGGCGCCCGCCGCTGCGTCATGAGCCGTAGCAGCGCCAATACACGTACGAGCCCTGGGGCTTATCGGTTACCATGCGCCTTCGCCTGATCAACCGCTAGAGACGCCGCATGTCGAACGCCTGGAGCCCCGAAAGCTGGAGGGCCAAACCCATCCAGCAGCAGCCTGAATACCCTGACGCCGCTCACCTGACTCGTATCGAGCAAACCCTGGCCGGCTATCCGCCGCTGGTGTTCGCTGGCGAGGCGCGCGAGCTGCGTCGCCAGTTCGCCGAGGTCACCCAGGGCCGCGCCTTCCTGCTGCAGGGCGGCGACTGCGCCGAGAGCTTCGCCGAGTTTTCCGCCGCGAAGATTCGCGACACCTTCAAGGTGCTGCTGCAGATGGCCATCGTCATGACGTTCGCTGCGGGCTGCCCAGTGGTCAAGGTCGGGCGCATGGCCGGCCAGTTCGCCAAGCCGCGCTCGTCCGGCAGTGAAACCATCGATTGCGTCACCCTGCCCGCTTACCGGGGCGACATCGTCAACGGCATCGGTTTCGACGCCAGCAGCCGCGTACCCGACCCGGAGCGCCTGCTGCAGGCCTACCACCAGGCCACCGCCAGCCTCAACCTGCTGCGTGCCTTCGCTCAGGGCGGGTTCGCCGACCTGCACCAGGTGCACCAGTGGAACCTCGACTTCATCGCCAACTCGGCGCTGGCCGAGAAGTACCAGCAGCTCGCCGGCCGTATCGACGAAACCCTGGCCTTCATGCGTGCCGTGGGCATGGACGGCGCCCCGCAGCTGCGTGAAACCAGCTTCTTCACCGCCCACGAGGCGCTGCTGCTGAATTACGAAGAAGCCTTTGTGCGTCGCGACAGCCTTACCGGCCGCTGGTACGACTGCTCCGCGCACATGCTGTGGATCGGCGACCGCACCCGCCAGCTGGACGGCGCTCACATTGAGTTCATGCGTGGCATCGAGAACCCTATCGGCGTCAAGGTCGGCCCGAGCATGGACCCCGACGAGCTGATCCGCCTGATCGACACGCTCAACCCGGACAACGATCCGGGGCGCCTCAACCTGATCGTGCGCATGGGCGCGGACAAGGTCGAAGCGCACTTCCCGCGTCTGCTGCGCAAGGTCAAGGCAGAAGGTCGCCAGGTGCTGTGGAGTTCCGACCCCATGCACGGCAACACCATCAAGGCCAGCAGCGGCTACAAGACCCGCGATTTCGCGCAGATTCTCAGCGAAGTCCGGCAGTTCTTCGCCGTGCATCAGGCCGAGGGCACCTATGCCGGCGGCATCCATATCGAAATGACCGGGCAGAACGTCACCGAGTGCATTGGCGGTTCCCGCCCGATCACCGAGGACGGCCTGTCCGACCGTTACCACACCCACTGCGACCCGCGCATGAACGCTGACCAGTCCCTGGAACTGGCCTTCATGATCGCCGAAACGCTGAAGCAGGTACGCCGCTGATCCTCCGCGCCCTGGCCACTGGCCAGGGCGCGAACCGGCTCGCACATCTTCTGTGCGCTATCCGGCATAATGTCGCTCCATCGCGAGCACCGTGCAGGTGCCAAAGACGCTACCCAGCCGGAAAGGACTCGCGGCCAACACCCCAACAAGGACGATGAACCATGCAACTGCGCACCACCCTCTACGCTTTCGCCCTGTCCAGCGCTGCATTGCTGACCGGCTGCCAGAACATGTCCCCCGACGCCATGCTGCAATCGGGCCTGATGGCCGTCCAGGCCGCAACCCTCAGCGACGCCGAAGTACGCAGCATGTCCGACCAGGCCTGTGCCGAAATGGATGCCGAAGCCAATATCGCCGGCCCGAACAGTCCGTACAGCAAGCGTCTGGACAAGATCGCCAACAACCTCGGCCATCAGATCAACGGCACGCCGATCACCTACAAGGTGTATCAGGCCGATGAGGTCAACGCCTGGGCCATGGCCAACGGTTGCGTGCGCGTCTACAGCGGCCTGATGGACCTGATGACCGACAACGAAGTGGAAGGCGTGCTCGGCCACGAGATCGGCCACGTAGCCCTCGGCCACAGCAAGAAGGCCATGCAGACCGCCTACGCCACCACCGCCGCGCGCAATGCAGCAGCCGCTTCGGGCAACGGCACCCTCGCTGCCCTGTCCACCTCGCAGCTCGGCGCTCTGGGTGAGCAACTGGTCAATGCCCAGTTCTCGCAGGGCCAGGAGAATGCCGCCGACAACTTCTCCTTCGACCTGCTGACCCAGCGCAACATCCCGCGCGATGGCCTGGTCACCGCGTTCGAGAAGCTGGCCAAGCTGGGCGGCGGCGAAAGCAGCATGTTCGACTCGCACCCGGGCTCCAGTGACCGCGCCGCCAATATGCGCACCCGCCTGGCAGCCAAGTAAAGGTCAAGTTCAGGGGCTGCTAGTGCAGCCCCTGTCTCACCGGGAGATTGCCATGTCGATACTGCGCAGCGGCCTGCTGCCGCTCATTGTGCTGTTACCACTCGGTGCCTGGGCCGATTACGACCAGCAGTACCAGGCCTGTCTGGATGCCAGCGGAGTGATCAACAACGCCAGCGTCGCCGGCTGCGCCGAAGGCGTATCGGAAACGGTGAAGAAGGAGATGAACCGCGTTTACCAGCAGTTGTTCCTGAAGCTGCAGGAAGACGCGCCACAAGACGCCGAACAGCTGGAAACCGCGCAAAAGGCCTGGCTGAGCTACCGCAATGGCCAGTGCGACCTGCAGGGCAAGCACGTCGGTTCGCCGATGTACTACACCTGCCCAATGCAGCTGAATATCCAGCGCGTCGAGGAACTGAAGTTGCTGCTGGAGAACGGCGGTTAACCGAGTAGCCCACGCTGGCTGACACTCGGCGCCAGCCATACCTCATCCAGGCCCAGCCAGTGCGCCAGCGCGCGCAGCGAATCGACCAGTGCCAGGCGCGCCTCCTCGCTCAACACCGCCTCTTCCAGATGCACGGCATGCACTGCCAGGCGCCCGGCCGCGCGCTCGCTGCGCAGATCCACCCGCGCCAGCAGGCGTTCGTGGTGCAGGAACGGCAGCACGTAGTAGCCATACACGCGCTTGGCTTGCGGGGTATAGATCTCCAGGCGATAGCGAAAACCAAACAGCCGCTCGGTGCGCTCGCGTCCCCAGATCAGTGAATCGAACGGCGACAGCAACGCACTTTGGCGAACACGCCGGGGAATGCGCGGCTCGCCCCGGCAGTAGGCCTCCTGCCGCCAGCCCTGCACCGCGACGGGCAACAGCTCGCCCGCCTCCACCAGTTCGGCGATACGGTGCTTGCTGTCACTGACGTCGAGTCGGTAGTAGTCGCGCAAATCGCGCTCGGTCGCTACGCCAAGGGCATCGGCAGAACGCAGCAACAGCCGGCGCTGCGCTTCGGCCTCATGCAGATCCGGGTGATTCAGCACATCCGCGGGAATGACCCGCTCCGGCAGGTCGTACAGCCGTTCGAAGCCGCGGCGCCCAGCAACAGTGACCAGACCTGCAGCGAACAGCCATTCCAGCGCCATCTTTTCAGCGCTCCAGTCCCACCAGGGGCCAGCCTTTTCGGTTCGTTTGGAAAGGCTGCCGGCGCCCAGCGCACCGCGCTCGTGCACGGCCTGCAGCACGCTGTCTATCGCATCGCGCCGCTCCACACCGAACTTCGCCAGCTGGCTGTAGATGCCCTGCCCATCCGCAGCCCGGCGCATTCGCCAGCGCAGCAGCGGATAAAGCTCGAGTGGCATCAGCGAGGCTTCGTGCCCCCAGTATTCGAACAGCCGCCTGCGCCGCGCACGGTCCCAGGCCAGTTCATCGAGGTGCTCGGCCTGGTAATGACCAAGACGGGAAAAAGCCGGCAGGTAGTGCGAGCGCACCAGGGCATTGACCGAGTCGATCTGCAACACGCCAAGGCGCTCGATCTGCGCCTGCAGGTGCTTGCGGCCTATGGCGCCGCGTGGCGTACGACCGAACCCCTGGGCAGCCAGGGCCAGGCGGCGGGCTTCGGCGAGAGAAAGTGAGAGCGTCATGGCGACTCAGCCTATCAGGCAGTTTGGCTGCCGACGAGTTCAGGCCGGCGCGGCGAAGGTGTGGCGAAAGGTGAAGGCCTGTACCGTCGCGCCATGCTCGCGCAGATGCGCCAGGCGCTCGGCGGCTTCGACCACGCTCGGCCGATGCCCGGCTGGCACCCACCACAGCACCTGGTGCGCCTGTTCGGCACGTTCGAACCATTCGCGGCGGCGCTTGAGCATCTCGGTATGTGCCGATTTGTAGACGTAATCGCTGAGCGACTTCACGTTCTGCCAGAGCGACATATTGACCAACACCTCGTCACCGAACGGACGGATCGCCGTCGCATCGCCCGCCTCGTCCTGCAAACGCCAGACATAGCCAGGCGAGCCTTCGGCCAACGCGTTGATACGTTCCAGATTGGCGACGAAGTCAGCCATCTCTGGCGACTCCAGCGGCGCCTTCATCCAGGCGATGTTCAGTTGAGCCAGGTGATAAGCAGACAATTTCCAGCCTCCTTGCGTCAGGGTTGCTGTGGCAAACCACGCCAGCCGGCCAGACGGCGACGCAACCAGGCCTCACTGCTGACCAGGGTGATGCCCGACAGCACCAGCGCTGCGCCGATGATGAAGTTCAGGGTCAACGGCTCGTCCAGCACCAGCACGCCGAAGGTGACACCAAAAAGCGGGGTCATGAAGGAGAACACCGCCATGTTCGAGGCCAGGTAGCGGCGCAGCAGCCAGAACCAGGCCAGGTAGGTGAAGAACGACACCACCACGCCCTGCAGCAGGATGCTGGCGATGGCAATCGGTGTCCAGCGCAGTTGGGAGAGGTCGACTACCGCCAACGCATAGGTCAGCAGCAGCACGAACGCCACCGCCAGTTGATAGAACAACGTCAACCCGGCCGGCGCTTCGGACAATCGCGAACCTCGCACGACGACCGTGGTCGCGCCCCAGGCCATGCCGGCGCACAGCCCCAGCGCATCGCCGAGCAGCATGCTGCGATCGATCTGGGCCCAGTTACCGCCCACGCCGAAGGCCATCACCACACCGCCGAAACACAGCGCGATACCCAGCCACTGCAGGCGACGCAAGCGCTCGCTGGGTAACAGCAGATGCAGGCCAAGCGCCGAGAAAATCGGTGCCGTATAAAGAAACACCGCCATGTGCGAGGCCGTGGTGTAGCGCAGGCCCAGCGCAATAAAGAAGAACTCCAGTGCGAACAATACGCCGGCCAGTATCCCGGCCAGCCAAGTGGAACTGACCCATTCGCGCCAACCGCGTTGCCACAGCAACAGCAGGCCGACCAGCACCGCGGCAACACCCGAGCGCAATGCCACCTGCAGCATGGGCGCGATATCGTCCGCCGCCAGCTTGATCGCCACCTGCTGGCTGCCCCAGATGGCGCACAACAGCAGCATCAGTTGGAACAGGAAAAAATCGGCGCCCTTGCGTACTGCGGTCATTCAGCAACTCCTGTCATTCGCCACTCACTTTCTAAACGGGTCATCCCAGAACGGCCGTTCGGCCTCCTGCAACGCATCGGCCCGGGACAGCCCCAGATCCTTCAGTGCAGCATCATCCAGCCGCGCCAGTTGCCCCCGTTCGCGTGCCAGTTGACGCCAGCGCCGCAGCATACGCCACATACCGGCCAGTGATGGCAGACGTTCGAAGTGGATGGCCTGAGCCAACGCATAACCTTTCTGACCTTTCATCTTTTCGCCCTCCTTGTGGGGTTGGCGTCAGTGTCGGGTCGCGCTTAAGATCAATCCAACGAATGTTTCTTATGGAATCCATCTCGAGGATTGATGAATGGCCTTCCACCCCAGTATTGATACCGAATTGCTGCGCAGCTTCGTTGCCATCGCCGACACCGGTGGCTTCACCCGCGCCGCGGAAACGGTCAACCGCACACAATCGGCCGTGAGCATGCAGATGAAGCGGCTGGAGGAAGACGTGGTACAGCGCCCGTTGTTCGAGCGCGACGGCCGCCAGGTGCGGCTGACGCCCGAAGGCCAGGTGCTGCTGGGCTACGCGCGGCGCATTCTCAAGCTGCATGGCGAGGTGCTCAATACCCTGCGCGAACCGCACATGGTCGGCGCCGTGCGCATCGGCACACCGGACGACTACGTGATGCGCTTTCTGCCGGAGATTCTCTCGCGCTTTGCCCAGGCTTATCCGCTGGTGCAGGTGGAGGTGCATTGCGAACCCTCCGGCCAGTTGCTGCTACGCCAGGATCTGGACCTGACCATCGTCACCCGCCAGCCCGGCAAGGAGATCGGCCAACTGCTGCGCCAGGAGCGCTTCGCCTGGGCCGTGGCCCAGGGGTTCGACCCGCATGAACAGAACCCCATGCCGCTGGCCATGTTCAACGCCGACTGTTTCTGCCGCGAATGGGCCTGCAACGCGCTGGATGCGATGGGGCGTCCCTACCGCATCGCCTACACCAGCCCCAGCCTGTCGGCGCTGTTCGCCGTGGTGCGTGCTGGCCTAGCCGTTACCGCGCAGCTGCAAAGTCTGATCACCCCCGACCTGCGCATGCTCGGCGAAGCCGAAGGCCTGCCGCTGCTGCCACTGACCAGTATCGTGCTGTTGCGCAACGAAAGCAGCCAGTCACCCGTCACCGAGTGCCTGGCCGAGCATATCGTCGAAGGTTTTCGCCTATAGGCGGCCACCCGACTCCAGCGCGAGCAGCAGCGCACAGAGCAGCAGAAAGCCGCAGAACAGGCTGCGCAGCAGACGCTCCGGCAGCGAATGCGCCAGGCGCACACCCCAACTGATGCTGAGCAGGCCACCGATGGCCAGCGGCACACCCATCCACCAGTTGACGTGATCATGCAGCGCGTAAGTGAACAGCGTCACCCCGGTACTGGGCAGCGCCAGCGACAACGACAATCCCTGCGCCACCACCTGGGTGGTGCCGAACACACTGGTCAGCACCGGCGTCGCCACCACCGCGCCGCCCACGCCAAACAGCCCGCCCATCGCACCAGACACCCCGCCCAGCACGCCAAACCAACCCCAGTGATGACGCAGCTCGCCGCTGGCCGGCGTCTGAGCCATCAGCATGCGCAGCAGGTTGTAGGCCGCCAGGGCCAGCAGAAAACCGACGAAGGCCCAGCGCATGCTGCGCGAATCCACCTCCACCGCATACAGCGAGGCCAGCCAGGCGCAGAAGAAGCTGGTAACGCCGAGTAGCAGCGCATAGCGCAGATCGATGCGATTGCGTTGATGGTAACGCCAGATCGCCAGCATCACGTTCGGCACCACCATGACCAGTGCAGTCCCCTGAGCGAGCTGCTGATCCAGCCCGAAGACAATGCCCAGCACCGGAATGGCGATCAGCCCACCACCGATGCCGAACAAGCCGCCCAATGTTCCCAGACCCAAGCCCAGCAACAGATTCAGCAACAGGTCGAACAGATTCATGACACCTCCAGACAGTGGGCGCATGTTAATCAGTCGCGGCTAGCGCGGAAACGCACAGCAACGCACAATGGCTTTGCTTATCTCGCACAAGCAGGTTGCCATGAATCCCGATGCACTGACCGACCAACTGGAACTCTTTCTCGACGTACTGGAAACCGGCAGCTTCTCCGCAGCGGCCAGACGCCATCCGCTCACGCCTTCGGCAGTGGCACGGCGCATCGACGCCCTGGAGCGCGCCATGGGCAGCAGCCTGTTCAACCGCACGACCCACGCGGTGCGCGTCACTCCGGCCGGTCTGGCGTTCGCCGAGCGCGCCAGGCGCATCCTCGCCGAGCTGCACCTGGCGCGCGCCGAAGCGGTGTCGTTGAGCAGCGCACCGGAAGGCCTTGTTCGCATCGACGCCCCCTCACCCTTTGGGCGCCGCCACCTGGCTCCGGCGATTGCCGAGTTCCTGCGCGCCAATCCTGGCCTGGACGTGCAACTGCGCCTGATCGACAGCTTCATCGACCTGCAGGGCGAGCACCTGGGCGAGGTGGATATCGTCGTGCGTATCGGCCTGCAGCCGGATAGTCGCCTGGTGGCCACGCCCCTGGCATCCATGACCCGCATCGTCTGCGCCAGCCCGGACTACCTGCGCCGACGCGGCATTCCACGCAGCCCGCTGGAGCTGGAACAGCACGACGGCCTCGACTGGGACAGCCTGGCGCCACCCTACGCCTGGCGCTTCGAAGTCGATGGCAAGCTGCAGCTGTGCAAGCCCAAGCGCCTGCGGCAGACCAGCAACAACGCCGAAACCCTGCTGTTCAGCGCCCTCGCCGGCCTTGGCATCGCCCACCTGCCCACCTGGATGAGCAGTGAGCACCTGCAACGCGGCGAGCTGATCCCACTGTTCTGCGAACAGGGCCTTCCGCCCATCGAGCCGGTGAGCATCTACGCCCTGCGTCTGGAGCGCGAAGCCAGCCCGCGCACACGCTTGCTGCTGAGTTTCCTGAAGCAGCGTTTCGGCTTTCCGCCGCCCTGGGACCTGGCACTGCAAACCAGCCTAGCCATCCCGCAGCAGTAAGATCATGACCCTAGGGTGCTGCGCCGCGTGCACCACGAAAACCGACGCGTGACGGCCATAAAAAACCCGGCACCTAGGCCGGGTTTCTCGTGCAGCTCAAGCTCAGGCTGGCGCCTGGGTGCGGCCCTTGTAGGAACCGTCACGGGTGTCGATCTCGATCCAGTCGTCGATGTCGACGAACTCGGCGACCTTGATCTCGGTACCGTTACGCAGCTTGGCAGGCTTCATCACCTTGCCGGAAGTATCGCCACGAGCAGCGTTCTCGGTGTAGACAACCTGACGCACGATGGTGGTCGGCAGGTCAACGGAGATCACCTTGCCTTCGAAGAAAACGGCTTCGCAGACATCGCTCATGCCTTCTTCGATGAACGGCAGAACGCTTTCCAGATCTTCGGAACGCAGCTCATAGGAGTTGTACTCCGGATCCATGAACACGTAGTCCTCACCGCTGATGTAGGACAGGTTCACTTCCTTGCGTTCGAGAATCACCGGCTCCATCTTGTCGTCGGCTTTGTAGACGGTCTCGGTCTTGGAACCGTTGAGCAGGTTCTTCAGCTTCATCTTGACGATGGCGCTGTTACGACCGGACTTGGTGAACTCGGCCTTCTGGATCAGCCACGGCTGGCCATCGATCAGGGCCACGCTGTTGACTCTCATTTCTTGTGCAGTTTTCATGCGGATATCCGAAATATGCGGGAGGTACAGAAATCTAGGCCGCGTATGATAGCCAATTTAGGTAAAACTGTTCCAGCGCCGTGGCAAGATCTGCCCTGGCAGCCTGCTGATCGCACCACTGCTCGGCATGTCGCTGCAGTAGTGGCCAAGCCTTGAGAAGCGCAGCCCAGGCCGTTTCCATCCCTTCACCTCTATTCCATGCCCGCCAGAATTCAGCCTGAACGGCAGTGACTTCAGGCATCAGATCGGCGCTATAAATCGTCAGAAACGCCTCGAGCTTGTCCCAGTGTGCCCCTTCCTCCTGCGGGTAGATGTGCCAGAGCAAAGGCCGCCCTGCCCATTGCGCGCGGACGAAGGAATCCTCACCACGCACGGCATTGAAATCACAGCACCACAGCAGGCGATCGTAGTCATCCTGGGCAACGAAGGGCAGCACATGGATCAGCAGATTACCGCGCAGGCCGTGATTACCCGGCGCCAGTAGCGCCCCGCCAAGCCAGGCTTGCAGGTCAGCGAGAATCTTGCCCTGCGGCACCAGCAGTTGCGTCGGCTGCGGATCGGCTGCCAGGGCATCTAGCCATCCCGCCAGACCTGCGTTCTCATAGGCGAACAGCGATATCAGCCGCGCGCCCGCTTCACGTGCCACGCCGAGTGACTGCAGGAAAGCCTGCTGCGCCTGCCCGTCAGCTTGAAAGGTGCGCCGCCGCGCCAGCAGATCGGCCTCGCGCAGCAAACCGCCCGTGCCCCCCACGAAGCCAGGAAAGAAGAAGAATTTCTGCAGGCCTCCAGGCTGCGGCGATGGCAGGCCATGACAACCTGCGACCCAATCCTCGGCACTGAGGTATTCCAGGTTCAGCCACAAACGGCGCGTACCGCTGGCCGCCATCGCCGCAACATAGGAAGGCGGCAACTGACAGGCGAAGGCCTCGATCACCACCTGCGCGGGCTCAACTGCTGGGAACGGCTCTGCCCACCGGCGCACTTCGACACCGCTCCAGTGTTGGCGTTCAGCATTGACGCTGGCTTCGGGGCATAAGCGCGCGAATGCACCCAGCTCATCGACCCACAGGCGCACCACATGCCCCTGCTCGGCCGCAAGTTGCCGGGCCAGCCGCCAGGTCACGCCGATATCACCGTAGTTGTCCACCACGCTGCAGAAGATGTCCCACCTGGCCACACTGAACCCCTTTAGAAAATGATCGCCATTGTAACCAGCGAACAAGAAAAAGCCCGCCAGAGGCGGGCCAAGGGGAGCGCTGGAGCGAGCGCGGGGTAAAACTGTGAATCAGGCCAGCAGCGAATCGCCCTCATGACGAATGGCGCTGCTGAGCAGCCAGACCGCCTGGCAAGCCAGCGCAGCCTCGCGGGAAGCGAAGGGACCGGCTTTGGGCTGGCCGTCTACCATCACCAGCCAGCACGCCATATGACCGTTGGACCTGAGCTCAGCCGGTACGGCACTACCCACCAGGGAAACCACATCGATACGGGACATCATGACCTCCAATCCAACTCAAGCTCTGTTGGGCTCAACATTAGGCCGATGCCTCGCCGGACAGAAATCAGTGCTCTCGATAGTGACCATGGATATTGCCAATGGCAGAAGCACAGGGGCCGGCACAGACTGCGCCCCTGCGCCTGGCAGGCAGGAGTGGCGACAAAAGGAAAGAAGTCCTCAAGGCCGTGAAGCCTTGAGGGCCCAGAAGTACATCCAGATACTCGTCATTGCGACGAGGGCGGTAACTTGGAAAACAGCACGTCTCGAAAACGTCGGTCTCGCAGCTATTCGATCAAGTCCGAGAGTCGTCTCTGATTCACTGCAACGGAACTGTCAGCATGCTAGCCAAAGGTCTTCATGAACGGCTCAGCGCAATGTCTGATTGCCGCGACCACATGCGGCGCTTGCTCGGCCAGTTCACCTGAGCGCGCCATTACCTGCTCCAGCGCGCGTCCACGGATTATTTCTTCTGGCCGCACCACATCACAGATTTGGGCGAAGTCCAGCAGCCCTTGGCGCGACGCGAAGAGCGATTTGTTGCCCACAAGATCCAGCGCCAGTACATCCCCTGGAATATAAGCGGTGGTGTTGACGATGTCGTAAGCCGGGGCGAGCCGCGCATCGCGGCGAGTGGGGTCGGAATACAGCAGCCCGAAGTTTTTCAGATGGGCGTCGCCGTTACCGACGATGCAGCTCAAGGCCACTATCGCGAATAGCTGTGCCAGTGAACTCTGCATATGCTCAGGCGGGCAGAACAGACGGATAGCCTTGGCGATGGCGGAATAGCTCTTACTGTATTTTTGCTCTGCTGCCAGCCCCATCAATGCCGCCATGTCCTCAAACCCGATAGGGTCGAGCTGCTGATCCCGATCGAAGCGGCGCATGACAAACAGCTTGCTGTTGTCGGAGAGGTAGAACTCCGGCACAGCGATGCCCACCTCCCTCGCCACTGACATGCAAAGGAACTCGTTGATCGCCAGCCCCGGAAACTCATCCCGACCGCTCTTGATGATCAGGTCAGAGGTTTTCGAGGTGAAGCGCTGTGGCGTGGAATCCTGATGCTCTGGAACCAGCACCTTAGGCTGCACACCTGATATGCCGGCACGCAGGATGTAGCGATCCACCAGGCTGGCAAAAATATCTTCTGCGCCGTCCCAGGCAAGGATTTCTTCCAGCTTTTCTCCAGGGAACTGCTGGCGCGCCAGCAACGCATCGACTTGTGGCGAGCTGACTGCCACCCGTCCGATGGGCGAACTGCTACCAGATAGCGCCAGCAACAACGTTCGCCACCTTGGCCAGGCGGTTACGCAACTGTTCCAAGACGTAGCCTTCCGGCAGGTTCATCTGGAAGATTGGGTGCAACTCGCGATGGCGGTATTCGTCGAAGCGCACCGGCATCAGCAAACTGATCGCGGCCTTTGCCTCGACATCTTCGTGGTAGCGGAAGAGATAGTCTCCGGCGCTGGCAAGGATCCTCCCACTCTCACCCTCTGGCGTTGCAACCTGCAGCACGGCCGTCATCAGTCGAATACTCCATGGATTTCGTCCAGCGTTGGCATGGCTGCCGGCACCACGTTGAGCTCACAGTCGAGGGCTGCCAACACCCGCGCGTAGGCAACCATTCCCACCGAGAGATCGCCCTTTTCGATGGCAATGACCTTTTGCCGGGTGATACTGGCCAGCGAAGCGAGAGCGGCCTGAGTCAGTCCACGATTCAGACGGCGGTGCCGAAGCTGTTCTCCGAGTCGCAGCGTGATGAGGGAATAATCCATGTTCTGTATACAAGACAATTTATATTGAATGTAACGTATACCGAACCAAGGGAGAAATCAAAGCGAATGATTGCTTAGCCCACGAATCGACGCCGCACGGCATCCACCAGACGCAATCACGGCTGCATTGTGTGAGCGCACGGTACGCCATGAACGTGATTCATTTGATAGGCCAGCACCCAGGCAGCACCTTGTGCATGGACGAACGCGGCCTGCTACTGGACAGCATCGAGGTACGAAGGGCAGGCCAGAAAGGTTGCAGAAACAGCGTTTCACCTACGCGATCTAGGGGCCAAGACAAGCACCGACATGGCTGAATCGAGTGGAGATATCCTGATGCCTGGCGGTCAGCCTGGCCAAACCACAGTAGTGGTGGCAGCGCTTTACATCCGGTAGGAGCGAGGAAAGAAAGGATCGCCAACAAGATAATGGCGGGAGACGCTAGAACTGCGAAAAACGGATAAGGTAGCGAAAACGTGGAACTGGTTGATCTTAAATGGTGCCCGAAGCCGGACTCGAACCGGCACGCCCTTGCGAGCGAGAGATTTTAAGTCTCAGAATAATGCTCATAAAAACAGCTACTTAACGTCAATTATGTTCCGCAAAAGGCACAGCTGAGATTCGCTGCAGCCTGCGGATTTTAAGGGGGCTCTATCGAATTGCGGAACGCTTGGTCTGCGCCGGATTGGCTGCTTTCGGTTTCTACTCAGAGTTGAACCGATAGAGGATTGGAGTGAGCAAACTGAAATCACATTTTCCGATAGGTATGTGATCCGGGATCTCTGAACCTGAGCTGTTAGCCATTACTTAGATGCGCCCCGTGCTGACGGGGTAAAATCCTCAACTGGCCTTTCGGCGAACATACTGAGCCTGACACCGCCTTACTTAAGCACCCCGAGCAGCTTCCATAGCCGCCTGGATTCGGCATCGGCGCTGATCAACTCGTCCAGCAACTCGCCAAGCGGCTGGTTGCCCCACTCCACGGCCCGACGAATGACATAGGGCACCGGGCTATGTGGCTCGGTTCTGGCGAGGTAGTCGGCGATCTGCGCAAGCTGGCGATAAGCCTGCTCACGACTGCTGGGCATACCAGCCATAGGCAGCGAAGGAGTAGAGGGCTCGGCAGTCGGCCCGTCCGTTACGGCAACGATTTCTGGCTCGCTTGACGGGATGTGTTCTGACATCGGAACGAACTCCTCGATCTGAGCACGTAGGCTGGTCAGTGTCTGACGCAGGGCACCAAAGCTGGGGGCCAACTCAGCCAGCCAGCCGTCGCTCCAGTTTTCCAGCCGTTCAAGAGCTGCGAGAGCGGCCTGCAGGTCAAGATCAGCATTGATGAAATGACTCTTCGGCGTCTGCCTGAGCCTTTCATGTAGCTTGCGATATTCCAGTCGGGCCGTTTCTGCCGCGATCTTGTCCTGTTTGCTGTCACTCATTTGAACCTGACGCTGCTGCAACTGCAGCCAGTCGTGAAGGTTCACGTGCGCGAACTCTTGCGCATCGATGCCAAAGAGCGGCGTCTGGATCAGCAAGGTGGCGCTGTATTGGCGAACCATCCACTCCAGGGGAAAGACACGCCAGCTGCGGTCACCCTCCTCTGGCTGCGGATGCAGAGTATCCGGATAGCGTTCGCATAACCCAGTCAGCAAAGCCAGTGCCGCGTTTACACCGGCGAGTCCATGGCGATGTATCCAGGCTTCGCCCAGCCAAACGGCAATCATCAGATCCTTGCTGCGCCCTCGCAGTAGATCACCTGCCAACTCCTCCAATGCGGCCCAGTCTCCGCGCTTGAGGTCGCTTTGCCAGACACCAGTTGGCAGGCTCGCATCATCCTCACGCCGTAGTTCTCGCAGGCGATCCCAAGCGCCCTCGTAACGCAGACTGGGGCCGCAAACGGCATCACCGGGAATGGGTCCCAGATACTCTTCGATAGACGCTGATGTCATGGTTCCACCACCTCACTTCGCGAAGCCTGGAGCTGGAAGCTGGAGAATGGCGAACTGGGTGCGACGACAGGTAGAGGCTGGATTGACAGGGGTAGCTTGCTGCCCTGACCAAGCAGTGACAGGCGAATGAACATTTGAGCCTGCGGGCTGGCATCCAGCGCTCCCCGAATCGGGACCTGCAAGGTGAGAGGAAAGTCCGTGTAGTCCATGTTCGCCAGACGTTGGGGCACCACGTGCGAGCGCATCATGCGCAGCAAAGCCCAGGGGCCACGATACTCCCAACCCGCTTCAAGGCCATTTACGGCCATGCTTGGTTGCAACGGATCTATCACCGGCCGTTGGCTGCTGTCGCGCGCCCAGCGCAACACGAGCTGCAGCGGATCACCAACGTTCCAGTGCAGGCGCTGGCCAGACTCGCCAGGATGACTGATCTGGTGCCCCGCTCCATTCAAGGTCCAAGCGATTACCTGATCGGCGCCCCGCTCGTCTTCGCGGTCCGTTCGCCAACGCACTTCAAGCTCCACGCCAATTGTCCCGGATTTGTCGCGTATGAACATTGGGCCAAGCCAACTTCTGGCCTGTTTCATCCGAGAGAGGAAATCTTCAGCCGCCAGACGGTTACCTGGCGGCGCTAACACAAGCCCCTTCTCAGCGACCTCCAGATGAGTATCGATCAACTCCAGCAGGTGTTTGACGCGAGCAGGGTCAGCATCGCCATTTTCCAGGCTATATGAGAACGGAAAACGTCCAGCCAAATACTGGTTGAAATAATCCGCCAGTGCGCTCCAAGCCTGTGCTGCGCCCTGTATCTGCAACTGACTGCAGCGCTTGTGCACTTGATCAGTAATACCACGGGTATATCTAGCCAGATCGCCATCTCCCTGTGGCAGACTGGCTGTTGATAGCACCTGCAGGCAGTTGTCGAGGTCCACATCCACCAGGTCCCTGGTCACCAGTTGCTCGAATAAAGCAGGAGCGCTAGTGGGATTCTGCGTTTTGTACTTCTGCATTTCATCCATTATCGAGCCAAGCCTCGACACCTTGTCTTGCAGGGACAGGGGCAAATCTGTCTGTGTTCTCAGCCACGTAAGTTCGGGCCTGACCCTGTCGATGCTGGTACTGATCTCCGCGAACTGTCGAGATAGTGAAGCCTTCAAATCCTGCACGTCGGTGGCCCGGAACAACTTGAGCCCCAGATTGGGCTTACCGTCCCAATCGGACACCGGGTAGCGTTCGGTGAACAGTGGCAAGCTGTCGATGTCAGCGAGCACGGCATCTACATCCGCCATGGCACGCAAGGTCAATTGGGATTGAAGAGTATTCGCCAAATCGGCACGTCCGAGAGCCGCCAGGGCTTGGATGACCTCCATGGCCTTTTCGACAGAGACATTGAACCGGCTCTCTGAAGAACCGTAGACATATCGTCCACCAGATGAGGTCAGCTCTGACCACATGGCGAGAGCGGCGGCTTGTTCAGCAGCCTTGAGCATACCGGGACGATAAGCCGGCGAGATCTGTGCCAACTCCTGAGCCACGAAGCTCTGGTAGCTTTGCTGGTAAACCAGTGCCTGAGCCATTTGCTGTTCGGTCAAGTTGATCACCGCACGCGTATCATCGGCGCTGTCAGTGCGGCGCATTGCGCTTACCGCAAAATCTCGCTTGAGCAGATCATCGATACTCCTCGACAGCTTGCTGATGTGCTCCTGCAAAACCAGCGTTCCGCCAGCCTGCCGCTGTAGCAGGCTGTCGCGGCTAGCGCCCCCCTCGATCCACTGACTGTGGAAACCTTTGCGCAGTTGCTCAGCCTCGAGCGTAACGGAGGCTTCAACGCTTGGTCCCAGAAGTCGGCTCTGCTTCACATCGTTCATCAGGTCGCGGTAACCCGGCACCAACTCCTCACCGCTACCATGACTCCATGCGGAGTTAGTAAGAATGATCAGATCCTCGAGATGCCCGATAAGGCCGTTGATTTCCTCAAGCTTGTTCAGCGAGGTATCCCTGCCATATTCCAGATCGTTCAGGTTCCTTTTGAGATAACCGGCAGGCGTGACGAAGTTTCCTGCCAGGAAGTACTGCGCCAGCCAAAACTTCATCAGCGTTTGGAACTGTCCAGAGAGTTGCCTGCGATTCGGTTCCAGATCCACAGGGCGCAGTCCAGGCGCAGCAAGATTGCGCAAGGTCTGGTCGTAAAAGGATCTCCGGGCCAAGCTAGAGGGGTCGAGGCTAAGCCCCAGTGCATCGTTGCTCAGTTGAGTCAGTGACTCGATAAAGCCCTCCTGGCCGCTTAGGGCATCGTTGAGCAGACGATTGTGCCGCTCCAGGCTTACAACGCCCTCAGCCAAGGTGCGAGCCTTCACGTAGTTCGGCCACTGATCCGGCTGGGCACTTTCGACATCGGGGCGACGTTGCTCATTGCGGATATCCAGCAACGTATTGAGTTGGTACTCCTGCAGTTGCTGCAGCGGCACCAGCGCCTCGCGGCGAGCCATACCACGCAATAGCAGGTCCATCTGGGTATCCAGTGAAGATCCCCAGGAGGTGGGGTAGACCAACGATGAAAAATGCCAGCGGGGGGCTCGCTGCAGCAACGCCCAGAACCCCTGAACATTGAGCCGGGCTTGCTCCTGGCTACGCTCGGGGGCTCGCAAGCTCGCATGGCCGGCATGCACCTCCTCCAATAGGCGACTCAACTCACGTGCATCCTGCTGTCTTGCCTGCCATACCCACAGCATGCCCACCAGCCAGCAGAGAGCCAGTACCGCGGCAACACCACCCACCGTTCTCTGCCAACGCTGACGTAAGCGCAGCACGCGCGGAAGAGCCTGTGCCAACCCCTGTTCGGCTAGCAGCCGCTGCCGCCAGAGCAACTGAGTGAATGCCCCTTGCATCGAAGGCAGCTCACCAGGATAGAGCTGCTCAACATTCGATTCTTCACGTGCCTGTGAGGCCCCCAGGTAGAGGCCGCGCAATCTGGGGGCCTCGCCTTGGGTACTGCCCTGAAAAACGGGTTCCAGCAAGTTACGCAGGTTGCCCTTGAGAGCCAGCAACAGATCAGGCAGGCGATATAGATCCTCAGCCAACTCGCCTTTCAAAGCACCGACCTCAATGATGGCCGCCTGCATGCTTTGCACTACAGACTCCAGCGCATCATCGAGCCAATAGCTCTGCCAGCCGGCATCCAGCCCGTAGGATGATGACCACCCCAACAGACGCTCACGGCCTTCTTCAGGAAGTGCGGCTACCAGCTCCTGAAAACCTGGCATTTCCTCGAAGCCCGTAATCAGGACATACACCGGAAGCCCCAGGCCAAGACGCTGAAGCAACTCACCGAAACGACGACGCAGAATAACCACGTCGGTTGCACTCTGGGCTCCGTCCTGCAACTGGCCAAGTGGGATGTTCCAGATCACGCCATCCAAAGGACGCTGGCCACGCAGCCTCAGCAGCATACTGAGCAGACGACGCCAGACGAAGGTGGAGGCAGTACTGCCATCGCTGGGCAGGAATACGCCTTGAGGCACCACCAGTACGGCGCCATCCTGGTCGGCCCACCACCGGCCGAACCAGGCTGGACGTCCAACAGGCGTGAGCTGCCAATCGCTACAAAGCTGGCTACCCTCACGCGGATCGCCGAGCAGCATCAGCCAAGGAACCTGATAGCGCGACTCGATCCCCTGTTCCTGTTCCATCCTGCGTACCGCGGCATAGAAGCTACGAATCGCCATACCGGATTGAGTACGCAACCACCAGAACAAAGCAGCCAGGGCTGCAATCACCAGGAGAATGCCTACCACGCTGAGAACGATCGCAAGGGTGCTCATTCAACCGGGCTCCCACCTTCGTCCATGGTGATCAGGTGCATCAAGGGAGTCAGCTCCGACTGAATATCACTCCACATCCAGTGTCCGACCGTGCTCAGAACCAGCAGCAATCCGCAGATAGCCAGCCCCAGGCGCATACCATCTGGCAGCACTCGCCTCATGGGTAGACGTAAAGGCGCAGCACGGCTCGGCCGCGCCAGGCTGCTCATCGCGCCATTCACCACTGGCTCACGTTGCCAGGCGAAGGTGAAAAGTGCATGCCGCCAGCGCGCATGCAGCGCCCGACCACGGTCGCTACGCAAGCCGCCATAGAAGCCAAGAATCAAGCACTGGAGGTAGACGTTAGCCAGATCACGAGAGGCCGGAGCACGCTCCTTGAGTAGCTTGTGAATAGCGCGTGGCAGTCGCTCACCTGCATTGCGCGAACCATACAAACGAGTTTCAAGCGGACGTGGCTGCCATGCTGTCCGGCCTGGCCAGTCATCGAACAAGAGACGTTCATCTACCAGGGCGACGAATGCATAGACCATAGCCTTGACCTGGCTCGAGGAGGATGCTCCGACACTGGCGAATGCGCTGCGCCAGAGACGACGAACCACGAGGATCGTGGCCTCTGCCATGCGTTCGATCTGTTCGTTGCCAGGATTGCTCAGTCCTGCCACACCATCCCAAACCTCTCGCCATTCGATCCAGGCTTCCCGAAAAGCCTGACTCAGAGGTGCCTCTCCGAACTCTGGGGGGTAAAGAGAAACGCTCCTTTCCGACATCTATGCATCCTTGGCTTGGGAAGGCTGATTTCAGTGGCTATCGGTCGTAAATAGAAGAACTTGCCAGGGACTTGAATTCACTCTCTGAGAGGTAACCGCCAGGCAAAGCGGTTGCTCCGGGTCGAACCAATCACCGGAAGCCTGGATCAGAAAAAGGTGTGTTTCCTCACCCACACCGTACGCGGCCCGTTCGTGACGGTTCATGGGCTGGTGAGGCAGACCGCTCATGCGCTGCTGTATGAGCGTAGGTACGTGTTGTCGCGAGGCAATCACTGCCTGCCCCAGCCATGACTGCGCAGCTTCCTGTCCAGTGCCCGCCGGCATGCGCAGCCCCACGACAAGGCGCTGACGACCTGCCTGGGTATCTGGCAAATCAATCGAAAACCCTTGCTCGGAATGCTCGAACACCAAGCAACGGTAACCGACGCGGATGCTGTCCAGATTCCGGTGCAGCCACTCGATTACTTCGTCGAAGCCTCGCTTGAGCTCAAGAAAGTCAAGGGGTGCAAACGCAGGTACGCCGTTCAATGGATTCAATGCACTCCAAGCCCCCGCCAGCCCGGCCAGTAAGCCATGCAGATTCGCTGGAGTAACCGCTCGACTGTTCAAAGCGACTTCAACTTCCGGGAGACGGGCCCACAGTGCCGTCAGTTGCCGTCTGAGCTCCTGCGCGTCATCACGATTTCCCGCTTGCTCGGCTTGACGCAACCGCCCGGCGAGGAACAGGCATTTTTCTCGCCCTCTTGCACATAGCGCAGAGACCATCTGACCCAAGTCAGACTCGGGCAGGATCAATCCCATAGGTGGCACGTAGGGTTGCCTGACGAATCCACCACCCTCGTTGGAGATCCGCAACAGAGGTAGACAAATAGAATCAGCCCTGTCGCTATCAGTCACCAAACGTAGATTGGGGCGCCAGACGAGAATCGGCTCTGGATGCTCGCCGCTGGCCAGATCAGGCACCGCCTCTGCGAGATGTGATTGCAATCGTCCGTTGAGGGGCAGTACCTGGCCGCTGCGGCCAAGAGGGTTGACGGCCAGGTAGACGGTCACGCTGGCATTGGCTGAAGCTGCCACAGCAGGTCCCACATCCAACTCCAGAACCTTGCCGCCGCCAGGTTGCACACTAACGGGCAAGCCATCTGGCAGGATTGCCTCAAGGGCCTGGATACGTACCAGGCCGGTACTCAGTGCGGCAGGGTCGACCTCCAATTCGGCCACCCCCCAGAACCAAGGATTGCCGGCTCTGGCGCAGAGAGCAGCGATAACCTCTGCGCGTATCCCCTGCAGTTGGAAATGCTGAGGCAACAGTTGCATGCCCTCGTGCCAGCAGACTGCATCCGGCAACACCTTCATACCACTCCCCTTCGACATCCGCTGTTTGGCATGCACGCAGCGTGCGCAACTGGCTAGCGATCCCGATCCGTCAGCAGACGCATTTCCCTGCTATCGAAGCGAAGCCACACACGACCTGATTCGCTCAGGCGCAAACGGTGCGCACCAGGAGTGTTATAGCCGGCGAATACCAAAAGTCCAGCAGCCTGGTCACCAGAGAAAGGGAAGTCGCGAACGTCGCGAAATTGGCCGGGCACCAGCTCCAGGCTCCACACCGAAAACAGTTGCCGATAGTCACGGCGGTACTGATCTCGCTCGGTGAACCACTGTTTGGAAGGAATCTCCGACAGCAGCTTGAGCAGGTCTGGATCGTGCACTGCAACGAAGTCCACAGCGATAGGCGTGTCGTCATTGGCGCGTTCTGCTACATCGAGCGTCAGGCTATCCAGTCCGATCCTCTCGCCCCGAAAACCACATCCGGTCAGCATGAGAATCAGGAGCAGCAGAGCAGGAAAGCAGGAAATCGGACGTCCCTGTGTCATGAAGACTTCACCTTGAATTTCACATTTGCAAATTTATAGACCTGATCTAGCGTCTATGAAAGTTCGTCTTCATGACGGATGTGGATGGATCGTCAAGGACGGGCTCGGTGTTCGGCTACCCCGTTGCAGTAGCGGTCCAGCAAGGGAGTGCGAGCATAGGATCCTTCCGCTGCATTGCGCTCCAGGTACTGCCCCGGAGCCCAACCAACATGGCTGAGAGCACGCAACACAAGCTGGACCGGATCCGTCCGCCACGGGTCCAGATCACCTACGACGTCGAAATCGGTAACGCGATCGAAAAAAAGGAACTGCCTCTCGTGGTCGGTATCCTCGCTGACCTCTCCGGCAAACCGGAAACACCGTTACCCAAGCTGATCGACCGCCGCTTCACCGAGATCGACCGCGACAATTTCAACGAAGTACTCGCCTCCATCGAGCCGCGCAGCACTTTGCAGGTGGAAAACACCATCAGCGGCGACGGCAGCAAGCTCAACGTTGAACTGCGCTTCCGCCACTTCGACGACTTCGACCCAGTCAACATCGTCAATCAAATCACACCACTGCGCCGTTTGTATGAGGCACGCCAGCGCTTGCGTGACTTGCTGACCAAACTCGACGGCAACGATGACCTCGACAAACTGTTGCAGGACGTAGTGAGCAATACCGAAGGCCTGCAGGAGATCAAGTCCTCACGCCCAGAGAGCGAATCTCCAGCCCAAGCCGCAGTCAACGCCGACGTCGAAGCACCAGTCGATACCCCTGCTTCCGACGACGGTGAAGCACCGACCGAACCCCAGGCCTGAGCGCCCCTTGAACATCCGGAGATGACGCAATGGCCACCAAAGCCGGTGCTTCCAGCGAGAGCACGACCCAGACCCTGACTCTGCTCGACCGAATCATTGCCGAGGGCCGAATGGCCCACGACGAAAGCCAGCAGGACTACGCCCGCGACATGCTCGCGGAATTCGCCACTCAGGTGCTTGACGAAGGCATGACCATCGACAAGGACACCGTGGCCATGATCAACGACCGCATCAGCCAAATCGACAAGCTGATCAGCGACCAACTCAACGAGGTTCTGCACCATCCTGACATGCAGAAGCTGGAGGCCTCCTGGCGAGGCTTGCACATGCTGGTGGACCAGACGGAGACCAGCAGCCGCCTGAAGCTGCGCCTGCTCAACGTCACTCAGAAGGAGTTGCAGAACGATCTGGAGAAGGCCGTCGAGTTCGACCAGAGCTCGCTGTTCAAGAAGATCTATGAAGAGGAATACGGCACCTTTGGTGGACACCCATTCAGTCTGCTAGTGGGCGACTATGCATTCGGCCGCCATCCACAAGACGTCGCCCTGCTGGAAAAACTCTCCAACGTCGCGGCCGCTGCCCACGCGCCATTCATCGCCGCTGCCAACCCTAAATTGTTCGACATGAACAGCTTCACCGAGCTGGCCGTGCCTCGCGACCTCAGCAAGATCTTCGAGAGCCTGGAGCTGATCAAGTGGCGTAGCTTCCGCGAGAGCGAGGATTCGCGCTATGTCTCACTCGTGCTGCCGAATTTCCTCCTGCGCCTGCCCTATGGTCCGGACACCAATCCGGTGGAGGGCATGGACTACGTCGAGGACGTCAACGGCACCGACCACTCCAAGTACCTCTGGGGTAATGCCGCCTGGTTGCTGGCACAGCGCATCACTAGCGCATTCGCCAAGTATGGCTGGTGCGCGGCTATCCGCGGCGCCGAAGGCGGCGGAGCGGTGGAGGGACTGCCTGCACACACCTTCCGCACCCTGTCTGGCGACCTGTCGCTGAAGTGCCCGACCGAAGTGGCGATCACCGACCGCCGCGAGAAGGAACTCAACGACCTCGGTTTCATCTCCCTGTGTCACAAGAAGAACACCGACATGGCGGTGTTCTTCGGCGGTCAGACCACCAACAAGGCCAGGCTCTACAACACCAACGAAGCCAACGCCAACGCCCGCATTTCCGCCATGCTGCCGTATGTGCTCGCAGCATCGCGCTTCGCCCACTACCTGAAGGTGATCATGCGCGACAAGGTGGGCAGCTTCATGACTCGCGACAACGTGCAGACCTACCTCAACAACTGGATCGCGGACTACGTGCTGATCAACGACAACGCGCCTCAGGAGATCAAGGCCCAGTACCCCCTACGCGAAGCACGCGTGGACGTCTCGGAGGTCGCCGGCAAGCCGGGCGTCTACCGCGCTACGGTTTTCCTGCGCCCGCATTTCCAGCTGGAGGAGCTGACCGCGTCGATCCGTCTGGTGGCCAGCCTACCGCCGCCGGTAGCGGCCTGACTCGACGCCCCCGCCGGCCGTTTCGGCGGGGGCTCGCCCACATCACGATCCACTCTGTTTCCAGACCCAGGAGTTATCCGCGATGGATGCCATCATTCTCGACCTCGGCGACGACATCAAAGGCGACAGCCTGCTCGAGGGCTACACCGACAAGATCGAGTTGATGTCCTACAGCCACAACGTGGCAATGCAGGTCACCAACGATGTCAGCAACTCGGAGCGCACCTCCGGCAAGCCGCATATCGGCGAGTTCACCGTCACCAAGTTCGTCGATACCGCAACTCCCTCGCTCAACGAATACTGCTGTGCCGGTAAACCCATCACCACAGCCAAGATCACCATCGGCCGCAACGCCGCCGAAGGCGACGGCAAGCTGCTGCCGTTCATCATCTACACCCTCGATAACGTGGTGCTCTCCAACGTCAGCGTCAGTGGTGGTGCGGGCGGTAAGCCGGTGGAAACCCTGTCGCTGAACTTTACCAAGATTAAATGGGAGCTCACCGCGCAGAAGGACGATGGCACCAAGGAAGGCACCGCCGCCTCCACCTGGGATCTGGCCGCCAACAAGCTCGTCAAGTCCAGCTAAGTTAAGGACACCACCGCTCAATGCCGCACAGCGGACTGCTACCCCCACTGTTCGAGCGCCTCTCCACCCTGTTGGACGAGGCACCGGACTACGACCGCAACGCCCTGGCCGAGTCCGTCCGCCTGGAGTTGGCGCGCCTGCTCAACACTCGTCGCCCCCGACGAGCGCCCGGCCGGCCGCTCACGCTGCTCGACTATGGCATCGGCGACTGGACTGCCCTGCAAGCCCTGCGGGTCGATGACCGCCGTCTTCTGCTGCGAGAACTACGCGCTGCCATTCAGTACTTTGAACCACGCCTGCAGTTGAGCGAGATCGATGTCGAGGCGCTGCCCGACCAACACCAGCGCCTCGGCATCCGCCTGGCCGGGCGCCTACGCAGTGGTCGCCGCTCCTGGCCTGTGTTGTTCCTCCTCGCCCCCGGCGACGACGGTCTAGAGGTACGCCATGAGCGACTCGATTGATGCCGATCTGCTGGACTACTACCAACGCGAACTCACGTGGCTACGCCACGCCGGTGCCGGTTTTGCCCAGCGCTACCCTAAAGTGGCGCGACGTCTGGAGCTGGCCCCGGACGAATGCCCGGACCCCCACGTCGAACGGCTGCTGGAGGGCTTCGCGCTTCTTAGCGCACGGCTCCACCGGCGTCTCGACGATGACTACGCCGAATTTAGCGACGCCCTGCTGGAGCAACTCTACCCACTGGCCCTGAGACCCATTCCCTCCTGCAGCATCGTACAGTTCGAGCCGGACCCGACTCAGGGCAACCTCGCCGAGGGTTATACCCTGCCTCGTGACACACCACTTTTCGTCACCACCCGAGACGGTGCCAGCGTGCACCTGCGAACCAGCGCCGAGGCGGTGCTCTGGCCGCTGCGCATCCGCGAGGCGACTCTGCTGGATGGCGACGCCGCCGTGGCCTTCTCCGGCCACCCACGCGCACGCTCGGCACTGCGCCTGACGCTGGAATGCCTGGGCGAATTCGACTGGGCGGAGCTACCGGTTCGCCGCCTGCGGATTCACCTCGCCGCTGCACCGATGACAAATGCCACCCTATACGACCTAATGGCTGCCCACGGCCTCGGGGTGTGGAGCGGCGCGCCAGAAGCCCTGCTGCAAGCAGTGCCTGGCGACTTAGCACCGGTGGGCTTCGGCGACCACCAGGCGCTGCTGCCTGACGAAGACGGCCAACACCCCGGTCTACGCCTGCTGGCAGAGTACTTCGCCTTCCCCGACAAGTTCTCGTTCTTCGATCTACCGCTGCTGCCACCGATCAACGGCGGGCGTGACTGCCAGGTGCTGATCGCCTTCGATCGCGCCCCGCTGGGCAGGCCGCACCTGCAGGCCAGCGAACTGCGCCTGGGCTGCGCGCCAGCAATCAACCTGTTCCCGCGCACCTCTGAGCCCTTGCGCCCGGACGGCACCCGCAGCGAGTATCGACTGGTGGCCGACGCCCACCGCGAGAACAGCGTGGAGATCCACAGCATCCGTAACCTGCGTACCGCCACCCCGCAGGGCACGCGCCGTGTGCCGGCCTACTACGGCCACAGCCACATCGGCGAAGGTCTGTACTGGCATGCCCGTCGCGTCCAGGGCCTGAATCCGGCTCGGCCCGGCAGCGACCTGCTGCTCAGCCTGGTGGACACCGCTTTCGACCCGTTGCAAGACGCCCCCGAATACAGCCTCACCGCCGAGTTGCTTTGTACCAACCGGCACCTTGCCGAGAATCTAGCCGCCGGCACCCGCCTGGGCTTCGAGCGCCCCGGCCCGGTGGCGCTGGCCAGCCTGCTGACCCCGCCGACACCGCAGAGCCTGCCGCGTCTTTCCGGCCCCTCGCGCTGGCGACTGGTGTCCCAGCTGAGTCTCAATCACCTGTCCCTTGTGGAAGGCTCGAAAGCGCTTGAGGCGCTGCGCGAACTGCTGCACCTGCACAACCTGCGGGACGAAGCAGGACCAAGACGACAGGTGGAAGGCCTGGTGGAACTGACCTGCGAGCGCGTGGTGGCGAGGGTTGGCGAAGATGCCTGGCGCGGCTGGCGCAACGGCCTGGAGGTGCGTATCCGCCTCGACCCGCAGCATTTCGCCGGCACCAGCGCGGTGCTGTTCTCCGCCGTACTGGCGCAGTTCTTCTCCCTCTACGCCACGCCCAACCGCTTCGTGCGTACGGTACTGGTAGACGCCGACAAGGAGATCCGGACATGGCAGCCCCAGGCCGGCAAGTCCCTCAGCCTCTGAGCAGGCGCCTGCGCGAAAAGCCCCAGGCCTTCGAGTTCCTCCAGGCCCTGTTACTGCTGGAGCGCGAACGTCCCGATGCCACACCGCTAGGTCAGGGCAGCAGCCCGGACAACGAGGCCCTGCGCCTGCGCGGGCCGCTCACGCCGACCTTCGCCGCCAGTCAGGTGGAACGTCTGGAGGAACAGCCGGGACAAACGCCGGTGCTGAGCACCGCCGTGTTCGGCCTCGGTGGCCCCGACGGCCCCCTGCCCTATGCCTACCAGGAATGGCTGCAGCAGCGAGCCCGCCACAAGGACCACGCCCCGGCGGAATTCCTCGACCTGTTCCACAACCGACTGCTCGCTCAGCTCTACCGGGTGCTGAGTCGTCATCGCCTGGCCCTCGGCTTCCAGCCACCCGAGCGGGCCCCCGTCCACAAACCACTCCTGGCTCTGGCCGGTCTGCTGCCGCGAAGCCTGCAGCAACGCATGGACCTGCCAGACGCAGCTCTGACCGCCCGCGCGGCGCTGTTCAACGGCCCGCGCCGCTCAATGGCCGGCTTTGCCGTGCTGGTGCGCCACCAGTTCGGCGTGGCAGTGGACTACGAGGCCTATCAGGGCGCCTGGCGGGAGATCCCGCCAGCCAGCCGCAGTCGTCTACAACGCGGCGGGCGCAACCTCGGCCTGGGCCGCGACGCCATCGCCGGCACCCGGGTCTGGGATGAGCACGCTGGCGTCCGTCTCACCCTAGGCCCACTAAATACCGCGCAGGCCAACGCCTACCTACCCGGCGGCACGCAGTACCAGCGCCTTGCCGAACTCGCCGGGCTCTACCTTGGCCCCGACATGGACTGCCACCTGCGCCTGTTGGTGCGCCCCGGCGCGCCACTGCGCCTGGATCGCCGCCAACCGCCGCGTCTACGCTGGAGCGGCGGGCTGCACCTGACCGCCGGCAGTTCCCTGCAACGCATCGACACCCGCCTGCGGTTCAAGGAGATGCCCTGATGGAACTCGCCGCGCTGATCGGTCGCCTCAACGCCGAGAGCCGCCGTGCGCTCGAGCGCGCCGCGCAGCGCTGCCTGCAACGCACTCACCATTACGTGGAGATCGAGCACCTGCTGCTCGAGTTGCTCGACATAGAAGGCGGCGATTTCGCCTGGCTGTTGCCCCGCTTCGGCCTAGAGCGCGACAACCTGGCCACCGAGATCAACCGCGCCCTGGAGCTGTTCAAGGCCGGCAGCACCCGCACCCCCGCCCTCTCCGCCCAGACCATTGGCCTGCTCGAAGACGCCGTGGTGCAGGCCAGCGTGCAGGGTCAGGCCAGCATCCGCTCCGGCCTGCTGCTGCTCGCCCTGCTCGACCGCGACGAGCGTCGCAGCCTGCTGCTCAACAGCGCCTCCTCACTACTGCGTATCCCCCGTGAAGCCCTGCGCGCCAACCTCCTGGAATGGACGCAAGCCTCCCGCGAATACAGCGGCGGCTCAAGCCTGGCAGGAAAGGCGCGCCCCGCCCAGGAAGCCTCGCAGGACAGCGTGCTCGATCAGTACACCCAGGATCTCACCGCCGACGCTCGCGCCGGGCGCATCGACCCCATCGTCGGGCGCGACGGGGAGATCCGCCAGAGCATCGATATACTTCTGCGCCGCCGACAGAACAACCCGATCCTGGTGGGCGCTCCCGGTGTCGGCAAGACCGCCGTGGTCGAAGGTCTGGCTCTGCGCATAGCCGCCGGCGACGTGCCCCCACCTTTGCAGAACGTCATCCTGCGTGTGCTCGACCTCGGTCTGCTGCAGGCCGGCGCCGGGGTCAAAGGTGAGTTCGAGCAACGCCTCAAGGGCGTGATCGACGCTGTACGCAACAGCGAGCAGCCTATCATCCTGTTTATCGACGAGGCCCATACCCTGATTGGCGCCGGTGGAAGCGAAGGCGGCAGCGACGCCGCCAACCTGCTCAAGCCGGCCCTGGCCCGTGGCGAACTGCGCACCCTGGCCGCCACCACCTGGCTGGAATACAAGAAGTACTTCGAAAAGGACCCGGCGCTGGCTCGCCGCTTCCAACTGGTGCAAGTCGAAGAACCCGACGAGGCCACCGCCGTGGAAATGCTGCGTGGCGTTGCTGCCAAGCTGGAGCAGCACCATGGCGTGCAGGTGCTCGACAGCGCCATTCAGGACGCGGTCAAGCTCTCCCATCGCTACATCTCCGGCCGCCAGTTGCCGGACAAAGCCATCAGCGTGCTCGACACCGCCTGCGCCCGCGTCTCCCTCGGCCAACACGACGTGCCGCCACCGCTGGAAAGCCTGCGCCACCGCGAAGTGGCGGTGAGCGAAGAACTGCAACGCCTGCGCCGCGAACAGACCACCGGCCTCGACCACCGCGAACGCATCACCGTCCTGGAGCAGGAATCCACCAACAACCGCAGCGCCATTCGCGAGCTGGAAACCCGCTGGGGCGAAGAACGCGAAGCCGTACGCGAATTGCTGGAAGCCCGCCGCGAACTGCTGGCCTTGAGCGAAAGTGCCGATGTCAGCCAGCCCGACGACACCCTGGATGAACGCAGCGACTACCTGGCTGCCGAACTGGCGAGGCTCGAGGCCGGCCTCGACGCCATCCGCCAGGACGATCCGCTGGTACCCGAACAAGTGGATTCACGCACCGTGGCGGCGGTGATCGCCGGCTGGACCGGCATCCCCATCGGCAAGATGCTCGCCGACGAAGCCTACGCCGTGCGCACCCTCGGCAAGCGCCTGGGCCAGCGGGTCATGGGCCAAAATACCGCCTTGGGCACCATCGCCCAGCGCATCCAGGCCTACCGCGCCGGCCTCACCGACCCTGCCAAGCCGGTGGGCGTATTCCTGCTGGTCGGCCCCACCGGAGTCGGCAAAACCGAGACCGCCTACGCCCTGGTCGACGCCCTCTACGGTGGCGAACGCAACCTCATCAGCATCAACCTCTCCGAGTACCATGAGGCCCACACCGTCAGCCAGCTCAAGGGCGCCCCGCCCGGATACGTTGGCTACGGCTCAGGCGGCGTGCTCACCGAAGCGGTGCGCCGCCGGCCCTATTCCGTGGTGCTCCTGGACGAGATCGAAAAGGCCCACCCCGACGTGTTGGAAGCCTTCTACAACGTCTTCGACAAGGGCGTGATGGAAGACGGCACCGGCCTGGTGGTGGACTTCAAGAACACCGTGATGCTCGCCACCAGCAACGTCGGCGCCGAACTTGTGCTGGACACCCCTGCTGACCAACTCGGCAGCGATGCCTTCAACGAACGCCTGCGCAAGGTGCTGCTACAAGCCTTCCGCCCGGCCTTCCTGGCCCGCATGACCGTGGTGCCCTACCGCCCACTGGACGAAGCCACGCTGGAAGGCATCGTCCTAGCCAAGCTGGAAAAACTGCGCGAACGCTACAAGGCCGCCACCGGCAAACAGTTCGACTTCGACCCGGCCATCGTCAAGGCCGTGCTCGCCAAATGCAGCGCAGCGGGCGCACGGGATATCGAGAATGTGCTAATGGCGCAGGTGACGGGAAAATTGGCGGAGTGGGTGTTGGAGTAGCCCGCTGAAAGGAAACTCTGAATTGGACAGGTAACTAGGTTGCTGCCCCACCCAGCACCACGAACAGAACACAATAACAACACATAACCATGCGCAAAATATACAAGGAATTAAACATGACACAATCCATACAGGAACTCTCACAGAGAGTAGCAACAACCTCAAATGTCTTCAGTTATTTTCTTAACAACCAAGAAATATGGACATCATTGAGCGAGGAATCTAAAAAGATCATAATTACCGGCATTAATAAATCCTTCGGGCAAGCACTTAGCGCCATGCACGAATACAACACATCTCAAGCGGGAATAGCAAAACTAAGAAAGGTAGAAACTCAAACCAGAGGAGACGTCACCATTGGATCACCCAATGATTTATTCGCTAAAACCATTGAATGCAAGAGCGCAACAGCTCCAACAAAGGGCGACGTAAACGCACTATTAAGAAAAGCCCTTCCTCAAATAGCGGGAGTCACTGGGCATTACCCTCGACCAGAAGACGCACGAGTCATAGACCTAAAAATAGAGGGGACATGCAATCCTTGGCCGGCATCCGGGGGAACATATGGAACACAACGCACCCCACAAGCTCTTGACACTCTTATTTTTGAGGCAGAAAAAGAGGTCAAAAATTTGCTTGATGAATCAAGCGCCAAACCCCTGAAAGACTGGATTTTGGCAGATCCAGCTTTGGGCAAGCAAACATTTCACCTAGGCTCGCTGAACTATCCAAATCAATTTTCCCCAACCCTCCCCTTCTTCCCCCACCCCAACAGCAGTCGCCCTGTTTATATAGAAAATAGTCAAGTCCACAAAGCTCGCTGCCTAACAATAAAAATTAGATTTACCCCAACCTACCCATTGACAGCACAAACACCCAACTCCCCTATTTACCTGGAACAACTAACACTCCAAGCATACCGAAATCAGGCAAATACTGACACAAACAACCCAACGCTCATAGTAAAGGTCGTAAAACACATTACGTATACATCCTCACTGCTCTCACTCCTCCTGAGCGGGCAAGAGTTCATTCGCAATCGTGAAATGATCGGCATATAAAAACAAGGGGCGTAGTCTTATATATTTTTCATCAAGACACCCAATGCCTTACCTGAATATTTTAAGGCTCCGGTAGTTATCACACACATGACTGAGATTGATCGAGGGCTTTTGAACGCGCTTGGCTTCCATCTCCATCTTGAATCAACGACATATGTAACACCGCAAATGCAGTAGGTGCACGAGCATTATGGTTGGACTACGGTAATAGATCCCCCTCATTCACATATGCGCATGATCTAGCTACCGAGTACGGATCCCGAAAAGAAGGGAATTGGTATAAGAAGGGGACGGTTTTATCAACTTGCAGCGCCATACCATAACTGGCTGAACGAGGTCTTAATGCCCCGCCCCACCGACACCACCACCAGCCTCTCCCTCAACGCATCCGCCCTGACGGATCTTTACCCCCAGACGCTTTCCGGGGACGAGGCGTTGAACGAGTTGGGCAGCATGACCCTCAATGGCGACAGCGCCACCGCGCTGACGTTGAGCATTGCCGTGACCACGCATATCACCGCCACTCTGCACAACGACGCCAACCAGCGCCCCCTCGATGCGCTGGTCGCGGAGATCCGCCAGCTCCCCGCCGATGCCACCGCCGACCGCTACCAGGTGGTGCTGCGCCCCTGGCTCTGGTGGCTAACGCTGGCCAGCAACAACCGGGTGTTCCAGAACCTCGCCACCAGCGACATCGTCACCACGATTTTCAAAGCCCACGGTTTTACAGATTTCAAGCTGTCGCTGACCGGCAGCTACGAGCCACGCGAATATTGCGTGCAGTACGGTGAGACGGATTTCGCCTTCGTCTCGAGGCTGCTGGAGGAGGAAGGGATTTTCTGGTTCTTCACCCACGAGGACGGCAAGCACACGCTTGTGCTGGGCGACAGCAGCGATGCCTTCGTGCAGATCCCCAACGGGCCGAAGGTGTCCTACCTGGGCCAGGGCATCGGCCAGCGCGAGCTGCATGGTATCCGCTCGGCGCAGTACAGCGTGCAGGCGGTAAGTGGGGTGTACAGCGCCACGGACTACGCCTTCACCACCCCTACCACCTCGCTCTACAGCAATGCCGAAGCCGTGGCCGGGCCGTTGTCGATGTACGAGCACCCGGGCGGCTATATAGCCAAGGCGCGCGGCGATGCCTTGACCAAGCAGCGCGTAGACGGGCTGCGCAGCCAAGAGAAGCGCCTGATCGGCGAAAGCGACTGCCGCTGGCTGGCGCCCGGCCACTGGTTCACCCTCACCGGACACGACGACACCAGCCTCAATATCGACTGGGTGCTGACCTCGGTCACCCATGATGCCAGCCACGAGCACTACCGCAATCGCTTCGAGGCCATCCCCAAAGCCACCGCCTACCGTCCGCCACGGCTCACACCCAAGCCGCGTATGCACACCCAGACCGCGCAGGTGGTGGGCAAATCCGGCGAGGAGATCTGGACCGACCAGTACGGCCGCATCAAGATCCAGTTCCCCTGGGATCGCGACGGCAAGAACGACGAAACCTCGTCCTGCTGGGTGCGCGTGGTGCTGCCCTGGAGCGGCAAGGGCTTCGGCATGCAGTTCATCCCACGCATTGGCCAGGAAGTGATCGTCACCTTCATCGACGGCGACCCGGATCGCCCGCTGGTCACCGGCTGCGTCTACAACGGCGACAACACCCTGCCCTACGCCCTGCCTGACAACCAGACCCAATCGGGTATCAAGACCAACTCCTCCAAGGGCGGTGGCGGCTTCAACGAGCTACGCTTCGAGGACAAGAAGGACGCCGAGGAAGTCTTCCTCCAGGCGCAGAAGGACATGAAGGTCAACGTACTCAACGACAGCACCGCCACCATCGGCCACGACGAAACTCTCACGGTGCAGAACGCCCGCACCCGTACGGTGAAGGAAGGCGACGAGACCATCACCCTGGAGAAAGGCAAGCGCACCGTGACCATCCAGACCGGCAGCGACACCCTCGATGTGAAGGACAGTCGCACCGTCAGCGTCGGTGCCGACCAGACCCACAGCACCGGCGGCGACTACAGCCACACCGTCAGCGGCAACTACGAGCTGACCGTGGATGGCAACCTCACCATCAAGGTGACCGGCACCCTCACCCTGCAAAGCAGCGGCGACCTCACCGCCAAGAGCGACAAGAACCTCACCACCCAGGCCGGCATGGCCCTCACCGACAAGGCCGGCACCTCGCTCACCAACCAGGCGGGTACGTCTCTAGACAACAAGGCCGGCACCACCCTGACCAACGACGCCGGCGTCAGCCTCACCAACAAGGCCGCTGCCGAACAGACCGTGGATGGCGGCGGCATGCTGACCATCAAGGGCGGCCTGGTGAAGGTCAACTGAGGCGCCCATGTCCAACGGCAATCTCGACCTCACCCGTGGCGACAGCCGCCTCCAGGGCACACTGCAGGACGGCGCCCTCAACGGTGCGGTACGCATCCAGGAAGCCGGTCGCCCGCAGGCCCGGCTCGGCTACACCAACGGAGTGCTGCACGGCCCCAGCGTCCTCTACCACCCCAACGGCCAGGTGTCGGCACAACTGCCCTACGCCGACGGACGCCTGCATGGTGTGGCCCAGTACTTCTCCGCCGAAGGCTGGCTGCAGCGCAAGGTCGCCTACCGGCAGGGCTTGATGCACGGCGAAGCGAGCAGCTACTACCCGGACGGCAGCCTGGCCGAACTGGAGCTGTATCGCGATGGCGTGCGCGACGGCCTCTACCAACGCTTCCATGTCAACGGCCAGGTATCGCATCGCAGCCGCTACCTCAACGGCAAGCCGCTGGACGAAGGCCTGGGCTTCGCCGAAGACGGCCGCCCACTGAACGTCGAAGGCAAACCCATCTCGCGGCTACGCTGGTGGTGGCGGCGCTGGCAGGAATCGGCCGAGGCCTGATCAGGGAATCAGCATCTGCACCTGGCCGGGCATAACGACCTTGATCACGCCGGCCCAATTGCACATCAGGGTGCTGTTGGAATCGAGCGACGGCATGTTACCGAGCAACATGGTCGGTGGTCCGCCCGGGATCCAAGGTGTCGCGGTTGCCGGTATACAAGGCATGGGCGTCAACACACCCAAGGCTGCTGCAGTTGCGGCAGCGACCATGGGGTTGGCAAGGCTCTGGCACATGCCAAAAGGTAGGATATTCACCAGCGGGATGTGATCCATGATGTTCGCCGCAGGCATACCCGCCGTGAGCGTACGGTTCTGCGGCAACACGTTCAACATGCTAGGGGCGATACCAAAACTGCAATGCAGTGTGGCACCGCTGCATACCTGTGGACAGCCCATTGATACCCTTCCTGGTGCGGCTCTATTTCGGCTAGTTGAAACTCACATCAACGATTCGAAGTCTCCGCTTCCCGATGCACTCGAACCGAAGAGATATCCAACTCCTCCACAAGCGCTTCTTGGTCCCGCTGGCCGGTTAGTTGACCCACCAGCTCCCACTGCTGATCCAGCTCTTCATTGATAGCCTGCATGCGCTCAATCATGCGCTTGGCTGAATTCTGCAGTGCTGCATCCTGGCTTCGCAGCTGTTCGAAGGCCATTGCGGTTACGGATGCGGTGATGTGGGTCATGCTGCGAGCCATGAGGCCCAGCAACTGTATCAACTGCTCTTCCTTGGCAGACATGGCTTGCTCCTCCAACGGCTGATTACCAGCGTAGCTGATAGACAAGCTGAATAGGGAGGTAAGGCTGTAAGCCAATAGCCATACCTGGAGTGAGACCTGTGCCCTCCTTCCCCGTTAGGCGCGGGATTGACTGGCTCACCTATCAATCAAGTACGCCACAGTAGGTTGCCATCCTAAAACCCTCGGGCTAGAGTGCGCCCGTCGTGGTAGATCCCACGGCCGGGTGTAGCAACCTGGGATACCAAGATGCGGCAACGTCATAGCGCATAGCCAGTGCCTCGGCACTGCGTTATCGCGTCTCTATGGCGGGCCGTACGGGGCAGGCTTTTGCCTGGCCGGTTCCCTTGGTTCCCGGTTTGCTACCCCCGTGCGGTCCGCCTCCATATTGTGTAGCAACGATTGGTGGCGGCTCCTTAATCGAATCAAGGAGCATAAGGAAAATGCGCTACCCCTTTTTTATCCAAGAGCTCCGCCTTGGGCTTCAGGCTTTGCTGTTCACCTCCTATCTGGAGGTGTGCCATGGCTGAGTTCGAATCCTGCGTTGTACCTTTTCCGCTGCAGCGAAGCCCGCTGCATGAATCCGAACGCTCTCCCCTACCCTCTGAAGCTGCCGCTGAACTGCGCGGCGTCATGCTCGGCAATCTGCTCGATCAACTGGCTGAACCTGACGGCTTGCAGCCTGCGGATCTGCGTGTGCGCATCGCTGCATATTCAGCGCTGGCTCTGCTCGATGAGATGGTCGTGCTCTATCGCCGCGCCCTCTCTGATGTTCGAGGAGGTGGCAGATGAGCGAGGGTGTGATGACCTACCTTCCACCTCAAGATGGCCATCCAGGTATGGAGATCACCTGGGCTGCCGATTGCAGAGAGGCATTCGACCAAGGCGTGAAGCTGGCCCAGACCTGGCTCGATAACGCCCGCAGTGGATGGCTCTGGGCAGTGATGATCGCGGAGCGCGATCTGCTGCCCTGCGCTATTGAGCGGCGAGCTTTTGAGGTGGGTTTCCTGAGTCGTATCCACCAGCGTATGTGCTCGCATCTTCGCTGCGGTGAGCAGGCCGAGATCTATACCGCGGGTGATTGCTTTGGCCGCAGAAAGGCCCTGACACTCGCCGGAGCGAGCTGTCAGGGCTGACCTGAGCCATGGCAAATGCCAATGAAGTGGCCTGTTAAAACAGACCAGGAAGGAAGGTTCTGAGCTAACGGAGTGCATGGGGTCAGCATCCTGCCTGTTCGCACTTCGTTAGCCCAGAGACCGGAGAATATTTTGGTAGCGGCCATCTGCCAATCGTTTTGATGGGCACTGGTCACATGGTCAGGACCGGCCTCGTTTCTTTTCTTTGCTGTGCAGACCATAACTGCAGTTCCGCTGCTAGCCCACAACACCTCCTTGCGTCTGTCGCTCGGACGGCAGAGCCTGCGCGCTGCGCTTGCTGGTGTCGCCTGTGGGATCGGTGGAATGGCGGTCTTGCTGTTTCCTCTCACCCTATCACGGCGTTCTCGCCGTCAAGGGCTGCATGCGCTTCGCGCATTTGCGGCTTGGCCGGCTAACGCCCCCTGACTGCTGCGCTGCGCCGTGCTGGGCCGGTTCCGGGCAATTCCGCCCGAGCAACTGGAGCATAATCATGTCGCAGCTTTCTCTCGCCTTTGACGCTTCCCTGATGATTCGCGACGAGCAAGGTCGCTATCTGCCTGCCACTGCAGAACAGATCCTGGATGCCGCTCGCAAGGTGATCGATCATAAGGTTCAGCGAGGCGCAGCCTTCACATCTTCGGAGCTGGTCAAGGAGTACCTGATCGCGAAGCTGGGTGGCTTTGAGCACGAGGTTTTCTCAGCAATGTTTCTGGATGCCAAGCATCGCCTGATCCAGTACATCGAGATGTTCCGCGGTACTATCGACAGTGCGTCTGTGTACCCGCGCGAGGTGGTCAAGGAAGCGCTGCGCCTGAATGCGGCTACAGTGATCTTCGCGCACAATCATCCAAGTGGAAATCCAGAGCCGAGCCAGGCTGACAAGGTGCTCACACAGCGCTTGAGAGAGGCCCTAGCGCTGGTCGATGTCCGCTCGCTGGATCACATCATCGTGGCAGGCCAACGCACGGCCTCTTTCGCTGAGCTTGGGTTGCTATGAACCAAGGGGGCTGAGCCCCCTTTTTGCTGCGCCCTCTCAGACATGCGCTGGGGGTTCAACCGGTTCCTCTTCCTTGGCTGCCAGTCCCACAGTCCAGTGCCCGCCGTTCTCTTGGATCAGATGAAGCAGGTCGTAGGTGCTGATCATGTCGAGCAGACAAGAGTGACCGTAGGTGTTTAGCGAGAATGTAGGATCGGTAAGCTTGAGGTACTGCCCAAAAACGTGACGGCGTGCCTTTTGATATTCGATTTGGCTAGCACTATCGTACCGTTTCCTTGCAGCAATTGGTTTATGGGGAGTAGTCTCCTTCCCAAACAAAAACTGCGGCAATCTGCCAGCAGTCGCCAGGGAGAGTGTTATGGATCGCTGTCAGGGAGCAGTACTAAATGGACTGTGTGAGGGACGAGTCGTGCCAAAGCGGTCGAACGTGCAAGATAGAGCACTTACATCATATCGGTTATGTGCCCACGCATTCCTGGTAACAAGTATTTCCATAGCATCAGGCACTGCGGTTGCAAACGTAGTTATTGATGGCGGCATAGTCCAGAACGTGCCTTCAGGTGTCCAGTTCGACGCTGCCGGCTATCTTATCGTTGGCGGAAACACGCTCGGTCAACTCAACATTACCAGCGGCGGCCAAGCTACCAATACCGACGCGTATATAGGCTTCAATAATGGGAGCCAGGGCGTGGTACTCGTTAGCGGTGCAGGCGCAGGATGGGCAACTAACGGTTTCCTCTCCATCGGCCTTGATGGTCAGGCCGTCGTCATAGTTGACGACGGAGCAATCGTAACCGTTCGTGATGGGACTGACCTTGCGGCAGGCATGAACAGCTTCGCTCAGTTGTCGCTTAGCGGCACTAGCGGTGCCCGTGGGGTTTTCTCGACACCCTATATCTTGAAAGGTGTCGGTATGGGACTACTCCAGTGGGATGGTGGCATCCTGCAGGCTAGAAGTACTGAGCTGGAGTTCTTCCCCAACTTCAGCTTCGGGGACATTGATATTACAAACAATGGAGCCTTTCTCGATACCAACGGCTACAACGTCGGCATTCAAACGCCCGGGATCCTCATCGGCACCGGTGGTTTCACCAAGCTGGGCGCTGGCACCCTCACCGTCGCTGGCAACAACTCATGGAGTGGCAATACGACCGTAAGCGCCGGTACGTTAGTACTGGATAGCTACACCCAGAGTGGCAGCCAGACCTTAACGATTGGCGTCACCAGCGGCTCGAACTACGGCAGGCTGAACGTCAGTGGCGTGGCCACCTTCAACAACAGCAACCTCGCCGTCGATGTCATTGGCAGCCCTACGCTGGCCAACAACCTCTCTCTGGCGGGTGTTGTCACGGCCGGCACACTGAACGCGACGAACTTCATCGTCACTGACAACTCCGCATTGTTCGACTTCAACGCCACAATTAACAGCAATAGTGTCGATCTCAACGTCATTGCCAGTGGTAACGGTTCGAGCGGTACTACCGTCTACGGTTCGGCGCTCAACAACCGTCTCTACCCGGCCCTAGGTGCGGCCGGCGTCCTGGATACCCAAGTCCAAGGCGCTCCGACCGGCGATATGGCCGACGTCGTTACCGCGTTTGGCCGTCTGCCGGACGAGCGTAGCGTTGCACGCGCCGCAGCACAGACTCTGCCACTCAACGCCAGCGCCCAGGCCACGCTGGGTGCACTCACTACCATCAACTCGATTTTCGCCAGTCGCTTTGCTCCTGCGGGGCCCATTGGTCTGTCTGCTGGTGATGTGGCGACGAACAAGCAAGCCTGGATCAGACCCTTCGGCTCCAGAGCCGATCAGAACGATACCAGTGACAACGCTTCGGGTTACAGCGCCGATACCTGGGGGCTGGCGGCGGGGGTCGAGGGTGATATTGGAGAAACTCAAATAGGCATTGCCTATGCCTACGCCAACACTCGGCTCGACGGCAATACCTACCTGAGTGGCGCAGGATCTCATTCCGAGATCGATAGTCACGTCATTGCCCTCTATGGCGCTCGTCCGCTCAATGACATGGTGCTGGGCTTTCAGATCGACGCCGGATGGAATGACAACGACAGTGACCGCACCCTCGACTTCGGTGGGCTCAATCGCTCTGCCCGCGCCAGCTATGATAGTTGGAGTCTGCATGTAGGCAGCAACCTGTCCAAAGCCATAGGTCTCGATCAGGCCAACACCTTCATTCCGGCTATTCGTGCTGACTACACCCGCCTCAGAACTGACTCCTATACTGAGCGCGGAGCAGGTGCACTTAGCCTTGATGTCGAGGCCAGTACCGTCGAGGTACTGACCCTCGGTGTAGATGGCCGTATCGTTCACGCTCTCACTCCCAATGCACAGCTCGAAGCCATCGTTGGCGTCAGCTACGACGTCATCAACGATGACGACAACTTAGTGGCCACTTATAGCGGTGCTCCAGGGCAGAGTTTTGTAGCCGCCGGGATTGATCATGGGCCCTGGCTGGCCAAGGCGGGTGTGGGCTACACACACAGCCTTGAGAACGGAACGGACATCTCGATTCGTTACGAAGCCAGTGGACGGGATGACTACCTGAGTCAGTCCGCTTCAGTTAAAGCAGTCTGGCATTTCTGAATATATCTATGCAAAGAAGACCCGAATATTTGGCCTTCCTTTGCATGGAATGATGCGGCCTTGCTCTGCTGAGTCGAGCAAGCATTCGCAGGCGTTGGTGACTTTTTCGCAGTGAGCTCTGCCTCCGACCGTCGCTATGCATGATTGAATTTCGGGATTACCCGCCTATTACTGATCAGCGGTGCTTGGCTGGAGACACTGAATCGCTGCAGTAGATCGCAGGTCCTGATGATGTGAGTTGTGAATCGAATCTAGACATTTGTAAAAGCATCAAAATACCAAGAGAAATAGCCATCAAGCTCCCCTTCACTCTGCTCCAGACTATACAAGGTGTCGGCTGCAAGCAGATCTAGCAGAACCAGACCGTTGAGGCTGGAGTCCTCGTTACAGGCCACCTGTAAGCGCTTGGCAATACCCTGGTTGACCTTACGTAGATTACGATAGGACTCGCGTAGACCTTCCAGCTGCCAGTCCGCAGACAGACCTTTCTGCGCCTTCAAGTGCTGCCCCAGCAGGTAGGTGCCAAGCACCCGAAACAGCGTCTCGTCACTGCTACTAAAGGGCAGATGGAACCAGGCCATAGGCTCTAGGAAACGTGTATGCGGACAACCACTGGTGGCGCCGAGCAGGCCGAGAAGTGAGCCCGCCGCGCGCTGCAGGGTGGTGTGCTGGCGCACCTCGCGACCGCGGTGTCTCACCTGCACCCCGACCGCCTCGAAAGAGGCATGCCCGGCCAACAGGTGCACCAGTTGCTGCAGCGCCAGGGCAAAGGGGCAGTCGCGCTGAATCTCTGCTTTGAGCGGGCAATGCGGGCATTGCTGGAAGGCCAAGCGTGTCCACTCAGGGGAGTTCTGTACAGGGGCGCAAGCCTCTCCCAGCCGAACCTGGAGTTCCAGCGCCTCCTGCCCGTCCAGCTCCAACCGATAGTGGATGATCTGTCGCTCTGCATCTAATGACATGACCCAGCCTCCGATTGCATTTGATGCTCCCTCAGGCTATTAGATCGCCCCTAGAAAAGCGTTATCCATACGACCACAGTGACTATCAGGTCTCAACGCCACAAAGCGCCATTTCAAAGAATAGACCTGTGTTAGTCAACGTATCGATACTTCATCAAGAAAAGATAGCGGCAGAGAGCCTTACGTGAACAGAAAAAAAGAGAAAACCATCATTCATGTCGTAGACGATGACCACGGCATACGGGCAGCCCTTAATCGGTTGCTCGTACATGCAGGCTACGATGCAAGGCTGTACTCAAGCGGAGCTGATTTTATCGAAAAATATGACAACAGCCCCGGCTGCGTGATTCTTGACCTTGCAATGCCTGGCCTCAGTGGCGAGCAAGTCCTTTACGAAATAACCAGCGCCCGATTCAACTTGGTCGTATTGATTCTCACTGGCCATGCGACAATCAGCACCGCAGTGAAGTTGATTAAAGCTGGCGCAGTAGACTTGATAGAAAAGCCATTTGACAACGAGCAATTACTTGGCAAGGTTAACAAACTGCTAGAGTCGGCCCAGTCTTTTTTTGCCAAAAATATACTAATCGCTGATTACCAAAAACGTGTCTCATCCTTAACGCCTAGCGAACGGTCCGTGATGGAACTCTTGCTGACAGGCATGACCAGCCGAGAAATTGCCGACCATCTTCACAACAGCAAAAAAACAATTGATATTCATCGTGCTCGCGTGATGAAAAAAATGCACGCAACCTCTCTTCGCGACCTGCTCGAGGGATGGATAAGACTGAATACATAAATTCCGGCGGATCGCCACGAAAGTCAAAAATCGTTATAGCATCAACAGCCCATCCCCGACATAGGTACCAATACCTATATCCAAATCAGTGTAACCACCAGTATCCTGAAGGCAACTCAATGCGCTATTGGCTCGTCACCTTGCTAGCGAAAATCGCATCTATCACCACCGTCACCCCCTGAACTAGAATATTAATCACCCGCCCACATGAACTTCATAAACTATAGGGTTTTCTGGAAGGATAGATACTCCAGCTATGAGGGTGGAAACTCAGCCTTCCTGAAAGATGCCGGACTCGAAGCCTCCGAACAAATAGTGTGGCTGACTGACTATGATCTACCATGGAAAGACCATGCCAGCAGAATTATTCGAGAAGATCAAGAGATCATGACGGGAAAGATCAGCCAGGTTAAGTCAACGATACTATTACCAATGGCCGACAACGCCCTACACCTCATCCATATACAAAAGCACCCAATTACAACAAGCTGCGGCCGGATCACCGGACTTATCTGCGTTTACTACGAACCAAGCACAGCCCCGCCCTTACAATAGCGCCCCTTTCCAGACTTGACTTGCGCTCCTGAACAACTGAACTGCGTGCTCGCTTATGGATACTCTCAAAGATAATGAGGGACTTTTATGATACGCATGCCCTCTGCTGCTGTGTGAAGGCGCTACTGCCACTCACAACTGCAGCAACTCTGCAAGCATTTTCAGGTGCGCGCCAATGGACGATGTGCCAGCTATACCTCTTGGAGGCTAAGACGGTTGACGCTTCTAGCGCCCCTCTCTCATTGGTCTAGCCTTACGAGAATGCATGATGCATACAAATAGTAGCACATTGATATCACGCCGATGTATTCTAGCAATCGCCCCCATACTCTCAGCCAGGCTGGAGTCAGAATGGATAATAATTTCCGAAGCCTTTTCCATGAGCTGATCGAGCAGATCGAGATAGGTATCATCATTCTTGACGACGAGCTCAGAGTGATGAATTGGAATCGCTTTATCAGTAAGCGCAGCGTCAAGTCGCTTGAACAGGCACAAGGAAAGCCCTTCATTGAGGTCTTCCCCGAAGCTAATGGCGAGCACTTCGTCAAGGTGGTGCAATTGGCCCGCGATCGCGCCAAACACGTCTACAGCCACTGGCTGGACAACCTGCCGCTGGTCAAGCTAAGTGGCGCCAGCGACGAGCATGAACGGCAACTGCAGAGCACCCTGTTCTTTCCCTTCGAGGCGCCGAACAGTGAGCGCTATTTTGGCTTGGTTATGTACGATACCAGCGCCATCGCCAAGTCCAACGAACACTTGGAGGCTGCTCTGAAGGCGCTAAGCCACAAGCAGAGCGAACAGGAGCAATTGCTGAGCAAGCTGGAAACCGCTAATAGCCAGTTACTGCAGTCGGAGAAGCTGGCAGCCATCGGTCAACTGGCTGCTGGAGTGGCGCACGAGATCAATAACCCCATCGGCTATGTGTTCTCCAACCTCAAGACCCTCGACGGCTACGTCCGCGACCTGCTGAAGATCGCTGATGCGGTGGATAGCGCCTCCAATCTGGACGAGGTGCGTCAGCTCAAGCTCAACCTAGAGTATGACTACATCCGCGGCGACGTCGAAGCCTTGGTCGTAGAGTCAGAAGATGGCATCGACAGGGTCAAGCGCATCATCAGCGCGCTCAAGGACTTCTCCCATATCGAGGAAGAGGAATTTCGCCCCGCCGACCTTCACCGTGGCCTCGACACCACACTCAACGTGGTCAACAACGAGCTCAAGTACAAGGCCGAAGTGGTTAAGGAATATGGTGTGCTACCGGATGTGGAGTGCATTCCCTCGCAGATCAACCAGGTGGTGATGAACCTGCTGGTCAACGCCGCCCACGCCATTGAGCAATTCGGCCGCATCACCCTGCGCACCGGCGGCGCAGACGGTTGGACCTGGATAGAGGTTGAGGACACCGGAAAGGGCATCGATGCCAAGACACTGAACCGCATCTTCGAGCCCTTCTTCACCACCAAGCCTGTGGGCAAAGGCACCGGGCTGGGCCTGGCGCTGTCTTACAGCATCGTGCAGAAACACAACGGCCGTATCGAGGTAGACAGCACCCCTGGACTAGGTACGCGTTTCCGAGTCTGGCTGCCCGTGCAGCAACCTGCCCCCGCGCCACAACAGGACGCACCGCCAGCATGACCAGTGCCACGTCCACCTCGCTTGCCACCCTGCTATTGGTGGACGACGAGGAGAATATCCTCAACAGCCTGCGCCGCGTGCTGCGCAACGAACCCTATCGCCTGCTCACCACCGGCAGCGGCGAGGCGGCGCTGGACCTGCTTGAGCAACAACCTGTGGACCTGGTGATTTCCGACGCGCGCATGCCCGGCATGGACGGCGCTACGCTGCTGAGCGAGGTACAGCAACGCTGGCCGCAGTGCCTTCGCATACTGCTCACCGGCTACGCGGATATCACCACCACGGTCAAGGCGATCAACGAGGGGCAAATCTACCGCTATATCAGTAAACCCTGGGACGACGACGAGCTGCGCTTGATCATTCGTCAGGCCCTGGCCTTCCGGCATTCCGAGCGCGAGCGCCAGCGCCTGGAAGCCCTCACCCGCGAGCAGAATGAGTGTCTGCAGGAACTCAACGCCACCCTCGAGCAGCGCGTGCGCGACCGCACTGCCGAGCTGGAACAGACCGCCGACATGCTCGACCTCGCCTATGCCGAGCTGCGCAAGAGCTACGTCACGGCCACCGAGGTATTCGCCAATCTGGTGGGTCAGCGCCTGAGCAAGGAGCGCCAGACCAACACCCAAGTAATCGCCTTGGTCAAGGCCTACGCCGAACACCACCGGCTCGACGAGCGCAGCAGCAACGATCTGGCCATGGCCGCCGCGCTTTACAATATCGGCAAGTTGACCTGGGACGACCACCTGCTCGGTCGCCCCTCCGACACCCTTTACAAGGAGGAGCGTGCGCGCTACCGCCAGTACCCCGTTGTTGGCGAAAGCCTGCTCATGACCCTGGAGCCGGTGCAGGACGCAGGCCACCTGATCCGTCACCATCAGGAGCGCTGGGATGGCAACGGCTTTCCCGATCGCCTAGAAGGCGCCGCCATTCCCTTCGGCTCACGTCTGCTAAAACTGGCAGTGGACTTCATCGAGCTACAACGCGGCATGGTGCTGGAGCGCCGACTCAACCGCGATGAAGCGCTACTGCTGGTCAAGAAATACGCCGGACGCCTCTACGACCCCGAGTTGTGCGACGCCTTCATCGAACTGTGCACCAGCCTTGCGCCGGACCTGGTGCTGGCCGACGCCAGCATCCTCGCGATGGACACTCGGCGCCTAGAGCCGGGCATGCTGCTGGCGCGTAACCTGCACGCGGAAAACGGCATGCTACTACTCAACGAGGGTAAGCCGCTGACGCGTGCGCTGATCGACAAGCTGATCGCCTTCGAGGCCTCCGAAGGGGGGCGTTACACCCTGTTCGTGCGCAAACCCGACGGGGCTCAACCAGGAGACGAGCGATGATCAAGATCCAACTGGTAGACGACGAGCCGCACATCCTCAGCGCGCTGCAGCGGGTGCTCCGTCCGCATCACTGGGAAGTGCACGCCTTCAGTGACGGCCAGCAGGCCTTACAGGCACTCACCGAGCACGAGTATGCGGTGATCGTGTCCGACTACAAGATGCCCAACTTAGACGGCATCACCTACCTGCAGTTCGCCAAACAGCGCCAGCCCAACGCCATGCGCATGGTGCTCAGTGCCCACGGCGACCGACAGTCGATGATGCAGGCGATCAATCGCGCGGAGATCTACCGTTTTCTCTCCAAGCCCTGGGAAGACTATGAGATCGAGACCGCACTGAAAGCGGCCATCGATCTCTACCTGCTGCGCGACGAGAACCAGCGCCTGCTAGCCCAGTTACGCAGCCAGCAGAGCACGCTGCAGCGCCAGGAACAGGAGCTGCGCCGCCTCGAAGCTGAGCATCCAGGCATCACCCGCGTGCGTCGCGACGAACAGGGCGCCGTGCTGCTCGACGGCGATGAGCCGGGCCATGGCTGACTATCAGCCGCATCTGCGCAAGCTCAGCCTGAAGGTGGTCTATTACGGCCCGGCCTTGAGCGGCAAGACCACGAACCTGATGCAGCTGCATACTTTGCTGAGGCCGCAGCGCAAGGGCGAGCTGATGGTGCTGGAGACCCGCGACGACCGCACCCTGTTTTTCGACGTACTGCCCATCGGTCTGCGCGGCACCGCCGGCCTCGATCTGCGCCTGAAACTCTACACCGTGCCCGGCCAGGTACAGCACGACAGTACGCGCAAGGCCGTGCTGTCGCGCGCCGATGGGGTTATCTTCGTCGCCGATTCGCAGCAGGCGCAGCAGGACAACAACGCAAACGCATTCGACAACCTGGCCGACAACCTGCAAAAGCTGGGTATGGACATCGAGCGGCTGCCGCTGGTGGTGCAGTTCAACAAGCGCGACGTGGCCGACGCGGTGGACGACGCCGAGTTGCAGGCGCGCTGGGCTCAGACGCCCTGGGCGCCTCTGAGCATGGCCTCGGCGCTCCACGGCCGGGGTGTAGTCGAGAGCTTCCGTCAACTGCTCGCCCGCCTCTACCCGCAGCTCGACAGCGAGTACCGCCTGGCCGAGACCGAGGGAATCGACGCGACCAGCTTCGTGCGCCTGCTCAGCGCTGCGCAGGGTGATACCGATGCGTAGCTTCGAAGACGATCCGCGTCTGGCCGAATTGCTGCCGGACGAGCGCCAGCAGCAACTGCTGCACCTGCTGCAAGCGCTGAGCGGTCACGCCCTGCAACTGGACGAACAACCCAGGCCCGGCGCCGAGGCGGTGGAGTTCAACCTGGAAACTCTCGGTTGGCTCAGTTGCCCGACCCAGCCGCAACTACAGATGCCCGCCGCGCGGTTGCTAGAGTTCGTACTGTTCTATGTCGGCAAGTACCGCCTGGCCGCCAACCTGCACCACGACGCCAGCGAAGCCAGCTTCGCCGAACTGCAGCGCCAGCATGCCGCCCTGCAAGCCTCCGAGTCACGTTACAAGGCGCTCTCCGCGCAGCTGCAACGGCGCGTCGAGGAGCAGGTCAAGGTCATCGAACAGACCCAGCAACAGCTCTACGAAAGCGCTCGCCTGCGTGCCGTCGGCCAGCTCGCCGCCGGCGTTGCCCACGAGATCAACAACCCCATCGGCTTCATCGCCAGCAATCTGAGGGTGGCCGGCGACTATCTCGGCGAACTCGGCGAGAAGCTACCCAGCGACCACGCTACAGGACTGATCCTCGAGGATTTCCGCGCACTGCTGCAGGAGTCCGAAGTCGGTACCCAGCGTATTGCCGCGATCGTCACCGATCTCAAGACCTTCTCCAATATCGACCAGGAGGATTTCGTCCCCTGCGACCTCAACGCACTGATCGTCAGCACCTGCCACCTACTGCAAGCCGAGAGCAGTCAGCCGCTCGACATCGAACTGAAACTGGCCGGGCTGCCCGAGCTGGCCGGCTACCCGGCGAAGATTTCCCAGGCCCTTTACAACGTGCTGGACAACGCTGCCAAGGCCATTACCGGACAGGGGCGCATCCGCGTCACAAGCCGCCTAGGAGAACAAGGCGCGGCGGAGGTGCTGGTTGAAGACAATGGCTGTGGCATTACCGCCGAGGACCAGAAGCGACTGTTTGACCCCTTCTTCACTACCCGCCCGGTCGGCTCGGGCACCGGCCTGGGCCTGACCGTGGCACGCGACATCATGGCCGCGCACCAAGGCGAGATACTGGTGCGCAGTAAGCCGGGCGCGGGCACCCGGGTCATCCTGCGTTTTCTGAATAGCTGAGGAGTCACTGTGGGTAAACGCTATTCATCGCTGTTCGTCGGTCAGGAGCCGATCGCTGCGCCGCTTGAGCAGGCGCCGGAAATGCCCTATCGAATGCTGTTGGTGGACGACGAACCTAACGTCCTCGCCGCATTGCGCCGTGTATTCCAACGCGAGAACTACGAACTGCACTTCGCCCGTAACGGCGTCGAGGCCCTGAAAATCCTCGCCAACCAGCCAGTGCACCTGATCATCAGCGACTTCATGATGCCGCAGATGAACGGCAGTGAGTTGCTCGCCCAGGTACGCGAGCGCTGGCCTGAGACTATACGCATCATGCTCACCGGCCACGCCAACACCGAGGCGGTGATGGGCTCGATCAAGGGCGGCGCGGTGTATCGTTTCATTCTCAAACCCTGGAATGACGACGACCTGCGCCTGACCATCGCGCTGGCCCTGGAGCAATATAGCCTGCAACAGCGTAACCGCAGCTTGGAACAGGAGAACAAGAAGCAGCATCGAGACCTTGAGACCCTAGCCAAGCTCAGCGTCACTAACCGCAGCCAACTGGCCATTCTCCTGCACAAGAAGGGCCTGCTCAACGCACAACAGATCCAGCAACTACACAAGGAGATGCAGACCCACAAGACCCCCGTGCTGCGCCAGCTGATGCAGCACGAATGGCTGGACGGCGATAAGGTCTACGAGCTGCTGCGCAAGGACCTGATGTTCGAAGAAGTCGATCTGCGCGAGTTTCAAGTAGACGCCCCGCTGCTAGCCCTGGTGCCTCAGGCCATTTGCACTCGCCAGTTGGTGTTGCCACTGCGAGTGATGGACAAACGCCTGCGCCTGGCCATGGCCGACCCGCTGGATCAGGGCTTGATCGACGAACTGGGCTTCATGACCGGACTAAGCATCCACCCGTTGTTATGTCGCTTGGACCAGTTGCAGAACCAGTTGCACGAACTGTTCGGCACACCCGGCAACCAGTTGGACGAACTGACCTCAGTGGTGGGCACCAGCGACCCCTACGAAGGTATCGAGATCGTCCTCGACGACGACAACGGTAACGAGAGCCTCGAACAATTACTCGGCAGCTCGGAGGACCCACCGGCCATTCGCCTGGTCAATGCGGTGATACTCGAAGCATTGCGTCTGGGTGCCAGCGATATCCACATCCACCCCCGCACCAAGCACGTGGCAGTGCGCTACCGCATCGACGGCGTGCTGCAGGACAAGATCCAGATCCCCAGTGCGCTGCTGATGTCGCTGGTGTCACGGATCAAGGTCATGGCAGAACTGGACATCACCGAACGCCGGCGCCCGCAGGACGGTCGCATCACAGTGAAGACGCCAATGCGCATCGTTGATCTGCGCATCTCTACCCTACCCACCATCAACGGCGAGAAAGTGGTGATGCGCGTGCTCGAGCGCCAGTCGGCGGCGCAATCGCTGGAAGACCTCGGACTGTCACCTCACAACCTTCGGCGCTTGCTGCATGTGGTGGGCAAGCCGCAGGGCATCGTTCTCGCCACCGGTCCCACCGGCAGCGGCAAGACCACCACCCTGTTCGCCCTGCTACAGCACGAGGCCTCACCAGAGAAAAACTATGTCACCATCGAGGACCCGGTAGAATTCCACGTCGACCTGGCCGGCCAAGTGCCTGTGCGCGAACGCATTGGTCTGAACTTCGCCAGCGTACTGCGCGCCATCCTGCGCCAGGATCCGGACGTAATCCTGCTCGGCGAAATCCGTGACAGTGAAACCGCCGAGGTCGCCTTCCACGCCGCCCTGACCGGCCACCTGGTGTTCTCCACCCTACACACCAATTCAGCGGCGGCGACCATCGCTCGCCTCTTCGACCTTGGCCTCAAACCCTACGTACTGGCCTCAGCACTGGAGGCGATCATCGCTCAGCGCCTGGTACGTCGCATCTGTAGCCTGTGCCGCGAGCCAATACAGCCGCCGCGCGAGCGCCTGCAGAGTCTCGGCGCAGAGTTTCTAGAACCCGGTATGCGTTTCTTCCAGGGCAAGGGTTGCAACCAGTGCAACAAGGGCTTCAAGGGCCGCGTCGGCATCCACGAGGTACTGACCATGAGCGACCGCCTACGCGATGCCATCGCCCAGGGCGCTGGCGCCATGCAACTGCAGACGATTGCCCGCGAACAAGGCATGACCACCCTGCTCGACGACGCCCGTGAGAAGATTGCACAGGGCCTGACCACAGTGGAAGAAGTGCTGCGCCTGCTCGGTCCACAGAACCTACAGGAATAGGTATGAAGACGCGCTACCTAATCGCTGAAGCCTACCTGCATATGCTGGCCTTCGCCCTACTCGGCCTGGGCCTGGTCAGCCTGCTCGGTTTTCTCGCAGTCGACCAGCCGAGTCGGCACAGCGTGGTGTTGCTGCCGGACAGCGGGCTGCTCGCGCTGCTCGCCGGGGCGCTGCTGCTGGCCGCCATTCGCCGCGCGTGGCGCAGCCTGTTGCTATGCACGATGCTGCTTGCCGGCCTGACACTCTACACCGTCGCGCACAACCATCTGGCCGGCGGTTCGGATCAAGGCTCGTCATTGGTCAGCGGTTTCCTGCGCATGCGCAGCGGCCTAGCGCTGGTCCTATTGGCGATTGCCATAGCCATATGCCTGGGGTTCGGGCCCAAGCCGGCGCGCCGTTTGGCGCAGTTGATCGGGGTGACCGTGATGCTGCTGGCACTGCTCGCTCAACTGGCCGGCCAGCAACCGAGCCCCGGCTTACTTGACCTCGGCTTCAAGTACTCATCGACTCATGTCGCCAACCTCTTCACCCTACTCCTGGGTCTGGCGGCGGTGCTACACAGTTGGCTACCCAGCGGCCAGCGCGGACAGCTTGACCACATGAGTCAAGCCGCCGGGCTCTTCGGCGTGTTACTGACTTGCGCCGGCTGGTACATGCTCAGCCTGCAGGCCATCGAAGCGCTCAGCCGCGAGAGCGACCTGTTGTTATCCAAGGTACAAGCGGCCACCAGCCGCACCCTAGACGAACACCAGGCCCTGATCCAGCGCATGAGCGAACGCTGGCAGGCCCTCGGCGTGCTGCCTTCACAGCGTCTCTGGCAGCAGGAAGCCGGCAGCTACCTGCGCGACTTTCCCAGCCTGGAGTTGGTCGCCGTGGTCGACCGCCAGTTGCAACCACACTGGCTGGAGGCACGTGGCAGTAAAGAAACACAATGGTTACACAGTTTTCTCGCCGATACCGACAACCACCCTTGGCTGCAACATGTATTCGAAGATGGCCATGCCCACTTCAGCACGGTTAGCGCCTATGGCGAAGTCGGCGTGCTCAACGCTCTGATCGCCACGCCACTGACACTGCCCGGCGAGCCACCCTACCTGTTGGTCGCCAGCCTCAATGTGCACGACATCATGGAGCAAGTGCTGGGCCACCAGCTCAGCGGTTTCATCGTACGCGCCTACGAGAAGGACCAGCCGCTCTACGACTCCAACCAGACCCGTTACAACCGCTTCAACACGTCGGTAGGCGAGCGTCTGGTCCCCATAGCCGAGAGTGCGGGCTGGCGCCTGGTGTCGGTCATCGATCGACCACAGGCACTCAACAACGCCGGTTACCTGCCAGCTCTGGTAATGCTGTTCGGCCTCACACTGAGCTTCCTGCTGATGCTCAGCCAGCGCCTCGCCTGGCTGGCCAACGAACGCTCGCAGCGCCTGGCGCGGCTCAACGATCAGCTGCAATTTAGCTTAGCCGAGCAGGTGCGCGCTCAGAAGCTTAACCAGCGCATCATGCAATTCACCCTCGACGTGCTCTGCTCTGTCGACGCAGAAGGCCGCTTTCGCGAGGTTAGCCCATCCTGCGAGAAGCTGTTCGGCTACAAGCCCGAAGAGCTTATCGGCCGCAGCTACTTGGATCTGGTGCTACCCGAGGACCGCCAGACGACAGAGGCGCAAGCCGCCGCCATCATGGCTGGACAACCTACCCGAACCTTCCGCAACCGTTACCGCCACCGCGACGGCCAGGTGCTGCACGTACTCTGGTCGGCCGACTGGTCTGCGGAGGAGCAGACCCTGTTCGCCGTGGCCCACGACATAACCGCGCTGGTACAAAACGGGGCCTATGCGGAAAGCCAGCGCGACATCCTCAGCATGATTTCCACCGACCGCCCGCTGCGCGAAGTGCTAGAGGCGCTCTGTCAGATGGTGGAAATCCAGCAGAGCGGAACACTGTGCTCGGTGCTGCTGCTCGACGAGGACGGTCGGTACCTGCATACCGGCGCAGCCCCCAGTCTCCCGGAAACCTACAACCGTGCCATCGACGGTGCCGCCATCGGACCGAACGCCGGCAGTTGCGGTACCGCGGTCTTTCGCAAGCAGCTGGTGGTGGTAGAGGACATCGAACTTGACCCGCTGTGGCGTGACTACCGCGAACTGGCCCGTCCGCACGGGCTCAGGGCCTGCTGGTCGTTTCCGCTGATATCCCACCAGGGCCAGGTGCTCGGTACCTTCGCCATCTACCAGCGCCGCCCCAGCGCGCCGGATGACGAGCAAATCCAGCGACTGACCAATGCCGCACAACTGGCCGCAATCGCCATAACCCGCTGCCGCGACCGCAAGCGGCTGCAGGAGAGCGAGCAACGCTTTCGCTCGCTTTTCACCTTCAACCCGGACGCGGTGTTCTCCTTCGACTTGCAGGGGCGCTTCCTCAGCCTCAACGGCGCCGGCGTGCAACTGACAGGCATAAGCGAGGCACTGGTCGTCGGCGAACACTTCTCCGGGATGATCGCCAGGGCCGATCGCGCGCGTACCGAGCAGCATTTCGCTGCCGTCTGCACCGGCATCCCGCAACGCTACGAGACCCACATTCTAGGTCCAAACGGGCAGCAGCTGGCACTGGATGTGACTAACCTGCCGATCATGGTCGACGGGCAGATCGTCGGCATTTTCGGCATCGCCAAGGACATAAGCGAACGCGAGCGTATGACGAAGGCCTTGCATCTTGCCCTGGAACGCGCCGAACGCCGGGCAGAGCAGCTGCGCGGCTTGAGTGCGGCGGCCATCGCCACTGCCAAGCTGCTCGATCATCAGGCGCTGATCGACTACCTGGTAGAGCAGGTGCGCCTGGTCATCGGCGCACACCAGGCAGTGATAAGTCTGACCCGCGGCGAAGACTGGGCACAGTCTATCAGCGGCGTGTCGCTGTCGGATAAATACGCCGCCTGGCGCAATTATACGACCCGTCCAGATGGCAGCGGCATCTACACCCTGATCTGCCAGGAAAACCAGCCGCTACGCCTTAGCCAAGCCGAACTGGAACTCCACCCGAGCTGGCGCGGCTTCGGTCGACATGCTGGGGAACACCCGCCGATGCGTGGCTGGCTGGCCGTACCGCTGATCGACAAGGACGGGCGCAACCTCGGCCTACTACAACTGTCGGACAAATATGAAGGGGAGTTCGAAGAGGACGACCAGGTGATTGCCCTGCAGTTTGCCCAGATGGCCGTGTCAGTACTGGAAAACAGCCGCCTGCTCAACGAAGTGCTGGCCGGCGAACAGCGCCTGCAGCAGCAGTTGGATTTTACCTCGGCGATCACCGCCAGCATGGCCGAGGGGCTTCTGGCGGTGGACGCGCAGGGCCGCCTGAGCTTTCTCAACCCAGCGGCTCAGGAGCTGCTACAGCAGAGCGGACAAGACCTCAGCGGACAGCCGCTAGCGCAAGTGCTGCCGCTACAGCCAAATCTATGGCCGCTGCAGGCGGCAGACGACGAGGCCGTGCACGGCGAGCTTGTCCTGCATGACGAACGCCCGCGCACCCTACTCTATGATGCCCGGCCACTGAGCGGCAGCGACGACGGCGGCTGGGTCGTCGTCCTGCGTGACATCACCACGCTGCGCTTAGCCGACCAGGCACTACGCGAACGCAATCAGTTCTTCAACCTGTCGCTGGAAATGTTCTGCATGATCGGTCAGAAGGGCCAGTTCATCCAGGTTAACCCGGCCTTCGCCAGCACTCTGCGGCATACGGTAAGCGCGCTGATCGGCCGGCCCTATCTCGAGCTGATCCACCCTGAGGATCGCCGCCTGGTCGAAAACGCCATTGATCAGCTGCAACGCGGCGCCGTGATCAAAGACCTGGAAATTCGCGTTCACGGCGCCAAGGGCCAGCAACTCTGGCTGCAACTCAGCGCAGCGCTGGCCGAAGATCAAGTGATCTACTGCGCCGCCCGCGATATCAGCTTGCAGCGCGCGGTGGCCGAGCAGGTACGCCAGAACAGCCTGCTGTTGAGCATGGCCGGCAGCATCGCCAAACTGGGCGGTTGGTCGATCGAGTTACCCAACCGCCAGGTGGTCTGGTCGGAGGAGATGCACAGCCTGCTCGGTTTTCCGCTTGGAGCCCTGCCCGATCTCCGTGAAGGCCTACAGCTCTACCTGCCGGCCTATCGCGAGCGTGTATCCGAGGCAGTTCAGGCCTGCCTCGAGCAGGGCATCGGCTTCGACCTCGACGTGGAAATGCTCGACGCCAACGGCAAGCACCTGTACGTACAGGTGGCCGGGCAAGCAGTGCGCGACGCGCATGGCCAGATCGTGCGCATTTCCGGTGCCCTGCAAGACATCAGCGAGCGCAAGCAGGCACTGAAGCATGCGCAGCGCCTGGCCGAGCGCCTGGCGACAACCCTTGAAAGCATCAGTGACGCCTTTTATATCCTCGACAGCAACTGGTGCTTCACCTACATCAATCCAGAGGCCGAGCGGCAATTGAACATCAGCGCTGCAAAAGCCCTGGGGCAGAATATTTGGAGCGCATTCCCCGGTTCTTACGACAGCGAGATCGGTCAGCGCTATCGGCAGTCTCTGCGTGACAACCAGGCCAGCCACTTCGAGACCTTTTACGAACCCTTTCAACGCTGGTTCGAGGTGCATGCCTACCCGTCCGACGAGGGACTGGCGGTATACTTTCAGAACGTCAGTGAACGCCATGCGACCCAAGAGCAACTACAACGCACCATGCTCGAGCTGGAGCGCAGCAACCGCGAGCTGGAGGAATTCGCCTTCGTCGCCTCGCACGACCTGCAGGAACCACTGCGCAAGATCCAGGCCTTCTCCGAGCGCCTCGTCAAACGCAGCGACAGCCTCGACGATGAAGGCCGCGACTACCTGCAACGCATGACCTCGGCGGCGGCTCGCATGCAGGCTCTGATCATCGACTTGCTCGACTACTCGCGAGTCAATACCCGCGGCCAGCCGCTACAACAACTCGAACTCGACGAGTTACTAGACGAGGTGCTGCAGGACCTGGAAACAGCACTGGAACAGAGCGGTGCGCAGATTCAACGCTCCCCCCTGCCGCCGGTGCGCGGCGATGCCAGCCAGTTGCGCCGGGTGCTGCAGAACCTGCTTAGCAATGCCCTGAAATTCCGACAAGCCGGGCACCAGCCGCTGATACGCATCTATGTAGAACAGCAGGCTGACAACACTTGGGTACTCTGCATCGCAGACAACGGCATCGGCTTCGACGAAAAGTACCTGGACCGCATCTTCAACCCCTTCCAGCGCCTGCATGGCCGCGAAGCCTATGCCGGTACCGGTATAGGCCTAGCGATCGTCAAGAAAATCGTCGAGCGCCACGGCGCTAACATCACTGCCAATAGCGCCCCCGGCGTCGGCAGCACCTTTCGCATCACTTTCCCGCCAATGGACAAGCCCACGTAATGAAAGCACTGCACCCCGTACATATCCTGATCGCCGACGACGACCAGGACGACTGCCTGATGACGCGGGAGGCGTTCGCGGAGTGTCGTGTTAGCAACCCGCTACACTTCGTGCATGACGGCGAGGCGTTACTCGACTACCTGCTACGGCGCGCGCCCTACGACGACGAGGAACGTTACCCTCTGCCCGGCCTGATACTGCTCGACCTCAACATGCCGCGCATGGACGGCCGCGAGGCGCTGCAAGCGATTAAATCCGACCCGGTGCTGCGCGGCATCCCTGTTGTTGTGCTGACCACCTCCTCTGCCGAGGAAGACATCTTGAGCAGCTACAACATGGGTAGCAATTCGTTCATCACCAAACCTGTTACCTACACCGGCCTGATCGAGGTTGTTAAGACTCTCGGCCGCTATTGGCTAGAAATCGTTGATCTCCCTGCGGATGGCAAGCCCGTATGACGCGACCCGAAAACCACTGGCGCCTTCTACTGATCGACGATGACGAAGATGACTTCGTAATCACCCGCGACTTGCTGCGCCAGGCGACGGATGCGCCGCTGCAATTGGATTGGTGCGCTGATTACCAACAGGGACTGGCCAGCATCCTTGCCCAGGAACATGACCTCTATTTGGTGGACTACCGACTCGGCGCCGAATCGGGCCTAGAGCTGATCGAACAGGCGCGTCACGCAGGAGCCAGTCGACCGATCATCCTCCTCACCGGCCAGGGCGACGCACGCCTGGACGCCAGTGCTATCGCCTTGGGAGCGGCAGACTATCTGGTCAAGGGCGACTTCGATAGCACTCAGTTACTGCGCAGCATCCGCTACGCCATCGACCGCAGCCAGGCCACCGCGCGCCTCGCGGAAAGCGAGCAGCGCTATCGCCTGTTGTTCGAATCGAACCCCGAGCCGATGTGGGTCTTCAACAAGGAGAACTTGGGTTTTCGTGCCGTCAACCTCGCTGCGACGCGCTTCTTCGGCTACTCGCAGGAAGAGTTTCTGGCAATGAGCGTTCTGGATATCCGCAGCCACGAAGAGCAGCAGCGCTTTCTCGCCTATTTCAACTCCAATCTGCGTGATGTGAAGACCGCCTCGCCACAGGCCGGGCTGTGGCGTTATCTGCACAAGACCGGGCACGAGGTCATGGCCGAGGTGCTGGTGCATGACTTCGATTTCGACGAGCAACCCTGCTGTCTGGTGCTGGCAATCGACGTTACCGAAAAATATCAGGCTCGCGCGGAGGCAGCGCGGCGAGAACAGTCATTTCGCAAGCTGCTCGACGATACTCGCGACGCCCTCTTGGTAATCGACGGTGAAGGCGCCCTGCGCTATGCCAACCCCGCCGCCGAGCAGCTGTTCGACGCCAGCCAGGCACAACTGCTGCAATTACGCTTCGACCTGCCTCACATCAGCGAAGACCTCTTCGAATGGAGCCTGCAGACACCAGCAGGTGATGAGTTGGAGGTGGAAATCCAGCTCTCCGAGACTGACTGGGAAGGCGAGCAGGTACGACTGCTGTCGCTGCGCGACATCGGTGAACGCAAGGAATCAGAGAAGCAACTGCGCCTGCTCAAACGCAGCCTGGAAGCCAGCTATAACGGCGTGGTGATAGCCGACGCAAGGGAGTTTGACCACCCAATCATCTACGTCAACCCAGCATTCGAGCGTATCACTGGCTACAGCGCCCACGAAGTCATCGGCCACAATTGTCGTATGCTGCAGAGTGGTGAACGCGACCAGACCGCGCTGGATGTTCTTCGCCACGGCCTAACACACTCCAGCGAAGCCCATGTGGTACTGCGAAACTACCGTAAAGATGGCAGTCCATTTTGGAACGACCTGTACATTTCACCCGTGCTCAACGAGAACGGCGAGCTGACCCACTTCGTCGGCGTACAGAACGACATCAGCGAAGAAGTACGCTACCAGGACGAGCTGAGCTTCAACGCTAGCCACGATGTGCTCACCGGCCTGCCCAACCGCACCTTACTGGAAGATCGCCTACGCCAAGGCAGCCAGATTTCTCAGCGTTACCAGCGCAGTATGGCGGTGATGTTCATCGACCTAGATGGTTTCAAGCCGATCAACGACTCTATAGGCCATCACATTGGTGACCAGATCCTCGCTGAGGTTGCCCGCCGCTTATCTGCGCAAGTACGTCCAGGCGACACGGTGGCGCGCATGGGCGGCGACGAGTTTGTCGTGCTTCTACCCGATTTGGCGCGAGAGGAGGATGTTCTCCAAGTAGCTGAACGCATACTAGTCGACATCGCACGGCCCTATCACACCGAGGGTATAGATCTGCACCTCACGGCTAGTATCGGTATAACCCTCAATGACGGCCTGCTAGAAAAGCCCATGCAATTGATTCAGCAGGCCGACCTCGCCATGTACAAGGCAAAGCAGGAAGGGCGTAATAACTACCAGTGGTTCACCAACGACCTCAATCAGCGTGTCGGCGAGCGCATGGTACTGCGCAACGAATTACAGAAAGCCATCGAACAGCAGCATTTCAATCTGTACTACCAGCCTCAAGTGGACGGTCGAAGCGGCCGAGTTGTGGGCGTTGAAGCCCTATTGCGCTGGGACCACCCAAGCAAGGGTTTCATATCACCAGCGCTATTCGTTCCTATCGCAGAAGACACAGGACAGATTATTCCGCTCAGCCAGTGGGTACTGGACACTGCCTGCCGGCAGATTAAAGCACTCAGCGAACAGGGCATGACCGGCCCGAGCGTAGCGGTAAACATCTCGCCAGTGCACTTTCAACGCAGCAACTTCGTAGAAAGCATTCAGGCCATGCTCAGCAAACATAGACTGGCTGCTGAACTACTAGAACTTGAAATCACCGAGACAGTGTTGCTGGGCAATGCTGAGCGTGCAATCGACACTCTGCACCAGCTCAAACGTCTAGGCGTGAAGATCGCCATTGATGATTTCGGCACCGGTTTCTCCAGTCTTAATTACCTCAAACGTTTGCCAATCGACAAGGTCAAAATCGACCGCTCTTTTGTCCAGGAAATCATAAGTGATCGCCATGACGCGGCGATCACCCAGGGTATCATCTCTATGGCTCACCACCTGCGCCTGAAAGTGATCGCCGAAGGGGTCGAAACAGAGCCACAACTCGCCTTCCTTAAAAAGAGCCACTGCGATGAGTTCCAAGGTTACTACTTCGCGAAGCCAATGCCCTTCGCCGAGTTACAGGACTTTCTGCGCGCGCGACTGTTAACTTTGGATCCGATCCAACAAACAGGCAAGGAGCAAGATCTGGCGCAGACCTTGCTGCTGCTTGACGACGAGGAGAACATCCTTCGTGCCCTCGCCCGCCTCCTTCGCCGCGACGGCTACAAGATTCTCATGGCAACCCGCGCCCAAGACGCCTTTGAGCTGTTGGCCAAACATGATGTGCAGGTGATCCTCTCTGACCAACGCATGCCGGAAATGAGCGGCACCGAGTTTCTAAGTTTGGTTAAAGATCTATACCCAGACACTATCCGAATCGTGCTTTCAGGCTATACGGACCTCAAGTCGGTCACCGATGCAATCAATCAGGGGGCTATCTATAAGTTCCTCACCAAGCCTTGGGACGATGAGCAACTACGACAGAATATCAACCAAGCTTTTCGCGAACATCATACGGCGCATAAGAACAACTAAAGATAATCTGTCAAAATTTAAAGCGCCCTGAGCGCGCTTCTATCGCAACCAAGAGGAGCATCATTTGCGCCGCATGGCCCTGTACAAGGTCAATACCGGTTCACGCGAACAGGAGGTTGTGAAGCTGCGCTGGGATTGGGAGATACCGATTCCTGAGTTCAACACTTGTCCTGTGCCCGCTGCACACGAAACTAACGCCGATAGCACAGAAGCGTGCGGCTCCATATCTGTCACGAAGCTGTGCCGGTCTGATGCACTTACAAAGAAGTGACCGAGCGATCCAATCACCTACCTTCCGCCTCAACACTACCGCTGTGACTGCTGCTAAATAGGTATCAGGACTAGGCGCATCTACAATTAGCAGTGGGATCTCAAGCTCATTGCACACCAAGTCCTACGGATGAATCAACTCATCCCGCAGAATCTGGATCGTCGTCGGCGCATCAATCGAAACGCGCACATTGCCGTGCTACACGCGATTGATCTCGATAGTGACTCCATCGCGCAGGAGCTGACGAATGGCTCGCTTGGGGCCGACTCCAGGGGCAACGGTGAGCACGATGGATTGGCCGACACGGCGGGTGAGCATGAGATGGGACATGGCGATACCTTCCTTGGTGGTGAACTCAGCCTGAGCATAGTTGCTGATTCAGGAAACGCCCGCCTCCTTATGCAAGCGCACCGAGGCGATTTCCAGCTCCTCGACCAGAAACTCCCGTTCCTCCTGGCCGGTAATGCGGCCGATCAGCTCCCACTGCTGATCCAGCTCTTCGCTGATGGCCTGCATGCGCTCGATCATTCGCCGGGCTGAGGCTTGTAAAGCTTCGTCCTTGCACCTGAGTTGCTCGAACGCCATGGCGGTAACGGATGCGGTCATGTGGGTCATGCTGCGAGCCATGAGGCCCAGCAACTGTATCAACTGCTCTTCCTTGGCAGACATGGCGTATTCCTCCAGAGACTGATTACCAGCGTAGCCGACGGGCTCTTTGAGTCCGAAGGTAGGGCTGTAAGCCAATAGCCATAGATGGAGTACGACCTCAGCCCTACCTGCAACGAAATTGACTGCCCCACCTCTCAATCAACTACGCCACAGTAGGTTGCCATCCTGAAACCCTCGGGCTAGAGTGCGCCCGTCGTGGTAAGTCCCACGGCCGGGCGTCAGAACCCGATCAATCGAGGGCGCGGTTGCGTCATAGCGAAGCGGCAAATGCTCCAGTATTTGCTATCGCTTTCTATGGCAGGCCGTGCGGGGCAGGCTTTTGCCTGGCCGGTTCCCTCGGTTACCGGTTTCTGACCCCCGTACGGTCTGCCACCATACTGCGTCAGAACAGTGGGTGGCAGCTCCTTAATCAAACCGAGGAGCATAAGGAAAATGCGCTACCCCCTTTTTACCCGAGAGCTCCGCCTTTGGCTTCAGGTCTTGCTGTCCACCTCTGATCGGGAGGTGCGCCATGGCTGAGTTCGAATCCTGCGTTGTACCTTTTCCGTTGCAGCGAAGCCCGTTGCATGAATCCGAACGCTCTCCCCTACCCTCTGAAGCTGCCGCTGAACTGCGTGGCGTGATGCTCGGCAATCTGCTCGATCAACTAGCTGAACCTGACGGCTTGCAGCCGGACCTGCGCGTACGCATCGCTGCTTATTCAGCGCTGGCTCTTCTCGATGAGATGGTCGTGCTCTACCGCCGCGCCCTCTCTGACGTTCGAGGAGGTGCCAGATGAGCAAGAGCGTTATCACCTACCTTCCACCTCACGACGGCCATCCAGGCATGGAGATAGCCTGGGCTGCCGACTGCAGGGAAGCATTCAACCAAGGCGTGAAGCTAGCCCAGACCTGGCTCGACAACGCCCGCAGCGGCTGGCTCTGGGCAGTGATGATCGCGGAGCGCGATCTGCTGCCCTGCGCTATTGAAAGGCGAGCTTTTGAGGTGGGTTTCCTGAGTCGTATCCACCAGCGTATGTGCTCGCACCAAGGCTGCGGTGAGCAGGCAAAGACCTATACCACTGGTGAACACTTCGGGCACAGAAAGACCCTGACGCTCTCCGAAGCGAGCGTCAGGGCTGACCTGAGCCATGGCAAATGCCAATGAAGTGGCCTGTTTGCACAGACCAGGAAGGAAGGTTCTGAGCTAACGGAGTGCATGGGGTCAGCATCCTGCCTGTTCGCACTTCGTTAGCCCAGGGACCGGAGAATATTTTGGTAACGGTCATCTGCCAACCCTGCAGGATGGGCCATTGGTCACATAGCGCGAATTTGTCTCCCGCCTTCGCTCTGCGTGGTGCACGCCATGACTGCATTTCTGCTGTTCGCCCACAACACCTCCGGGCGTTTCATGCCGTGTCGATAGAACCTGTGCGCTCTGCCTGCTGGTGGCGCCTGTGAGATCGGTGGGATGGCGGTCTTGCTGTTTCCTATCACCCTATCACAGCGTTCTCGCCGTCAAGGGCCGCAAGCGCTGCGCGTATTTGCGGCATTCGGCCATGAACCATCCATCGATGGCACAGGAGCAGACGACGCAGACAGCAGGCGCCGCAGGCACGGTGCGCAAGAGCAACGCCGACAAAGGCATCCTGGCGATTGCCCATGGCCCGGTACCCGCCCTGCAGTGGCTTGCGATGGTCATGCCCTCCCTGACCAGCGCGGAGCAGATCGCGCAGGTCAGGGAGGGCGACGAGATCCGCTTCGAGTTCATCACCGATGGGAATGGTGTACCGCATCACCTCGCTGGAAAAGCGCTAGCGTCCAGGGCTTGTCGGGGCCGATGAAGCTTCACGTAGGTTAGTCACCAGACACTTGTCAGATCCCCTCTGGCTGTAGGGGCTCTATGAAATTGGATGACTCACGCCCTGTTTAGCGCAACAGTAAACGGGCTTACCTCGCAATGGCTCGGTTGATTCGTGATACGTTGGAGTTGAATGCTCTTAAGACAAACCGGGTTATGCTTGATCCCCTCTCAGCCAGGAGGGGAGCCTGGTGAGTTCTAGCCACCTTGGATCCCCTATCTTGAATCATCACCATTCTAGCCTCAGAGATCGTTGATGGAATCGCTTATCCAGTTGTTTTCCGAACCAACCACTTGGGTGGCTCTGGCCACCCTGATTGCCATGGAAGTGGTTCTCGGTATTGATAACCTGATCTTTATTTCAATTTTGACCAACAAGCTTCCAGAACATCAGCGTGAGCGGGCAAGGCGCATTGGTATTGGCCTCGCGCTCATCCTGCGCCTGGGCTTGCTTGGAACAGTGGCTTGGATTGTTCAGCTTACTGAACCGGTGGTTGAACTGTTTGGCAATGCCTTGTCGTGGAAAGACATGATCCTGATTGCGGGAGGTTTGTTTCTCCTCTGGAAGGCCACAAAAGAAATTCATCACAGCATGGACCCCACCCCGGGCGGAGACATGTTTGAAGGTAAGGCTTTAGAGAATGCTGCGGTGATGGGGTTTAGCTCGGCAATCGCGCAGATTCTGCTGCTTGATCTAGTTTTCTCGGTTGACAGCATCATCACTGCGGTGGGTATGACTGAACATGTGGCAATTATGGTCATTGCGGTCGTTGTCGCGGTCACCGTGATGCTTATCGCGGCTAACCCGCTAGCCAAGTTCATCAATGACAATCCGACTGTTGTGATGCTTGCCCTCGGCTTTTTGCTGATGATTGGAATGACGCTGATCGCAGAGGGTTTCGGTGCTCATGTACCCAAGGGGTATTTGTATACCGCCATGGCATTTTCTGCAGGGGTCGAGGCGCTTAACATGTTTGCGCGGCGCGCCAGACAGAAAAAGGAAAGACTGCCTCAATGATAGGTGAAGCCTCCAATAAGGGGTTCAAAAGCCTGAGGTTATTCTGAAATGGCAAGTTATGCTGATCAGTCGATAAAGCGGCACATCGACTGATGTGCCAAATGCCACCACCGGCTCAATAGCATTGTTTTGTAGAGCCTACGCGCCCCGCTTGCTGGTGGCCTCGTAGAAAACGGTGGAGTGGCGGTCTCGCTGTTTCCTCCTGCCGCGTTCTCGCCGTCAAGGGCTGCATGTGCTTCGCGCATTTGCGGCTGAACCGGCTATAGACCCATGACTCCTGCGCCGTGCTGGGCTGGTTTCGGGCAATTCCGCCCGAGCAACTGGAGCGCCATCACGTCGCAACTTTCTTCCACCTTTGACGCTTCTCTTGTGATTCGCGACGAGCATTCTCGCTATGAATTTCACAACTTCCGACATAGCCCGGCGTCAATGACGCCAGGAACAAGCCTATAGTTTCCAAGAACCTCCGTTTCCCTTTACCACTCATCGCAAGACTGCAACCTTGTGATCAGGCTTCCACTCCAGACACAGAGGCTCTCCTGCCTTTTGGACCAATCTGGAGGAACACAGATGGAAACCCTGACTAGCCTGTTCGATACCAAGGGTTGTCCCTTGGAAAAACAAAAATTCACCTGGCGCGAGATGGCCGGGAAACCCATCAGCAAGCTCGACGACGATGCGTTCACCCGCGTGCGCATCATCCTGATGAACGGAATCGAAACCGATGCACTGCGGCTGAAGAACATCGGCGCACGTTTCAACGGTCACCTGCGTGAGGCACTGGCTCAGGTGCGCCGCACCGAGCAGCATCAGGCCACGATGGTCAACTGGTTGCTCTCGGCCGATCACTCGCCCTTGGAAACCACAGTGGCCTACGAACAGGTGGCGATCGAGGTGACTGCCGCCGTGGCGCAGACCGAACCCGATCCCTATCAGGCGCAGACCTATCGCTTCGGCCTGCTCGAAGACTTCGACCACCTCTACCGCTATTCGGCGATGCTCGATCGCCTTGAGGGCAAGGATGCGAACAATATTCTCCAGGGCTATACGGACATCATTCCCAGCCGCCCCACCACCGTGCATCACCGGGCTCCCGAGGACGATCTGCGCGACTCCTATCAGCGCGAAAGCGCAGCCCTGATCACCAAGATCCACGCAGCGATGATTACCGCCGCCGAATATCAGACCCATGACTACTACATGACCATCGGCCCGACCTTTGCCGATCCCCTCGCCCGTCAGCTGTACGCGGAAATAGCCTCGGTCGAGGAGCAGCACGTGACCCAGTACGGCTCGCTGCAGGACCCTGACGAAAGCTTTCTGGAGAAGTGGCTGATTCACGAGGCGATGGAGGTATACGCCTACAACAGCTGCATGGAACAGGAAGAAAACCCGCGAATCAAGGCGATCTGGGAGCGCTTTCTCGACTACGAGCAAGGCCACCTGCATCTGGTCTGCGAATTGTTCAAGAAGTACGAGCGGCGCGACCCGGCGGAAATTCTTGGTGGCTCGGTGCCCAAACTGATCGAGTTCAAGAGCCAGCGCGACTTCGTGCGCAAGACCCTGGCCGAGGAAATGGACCTGCGTGCCAAGGGCCACGACTACGTCGACAAGAAGAACGAGGGCCACGCCAGCCGCGACTACCGCAACCACCTGAACTCCGAAGGCGTGCCCGCCGAGGCGGTTTCCGCCGGTTATCAATGGGCGCCGGGTACGGAGCTCAGCCTGAAGAAAGTATCCTGAGGATCACGTCATGCAGAACGCTACCAAGATGGGACTCAACTACACCGGCGCGCAGATGTCGCCGATCGACAGTGAAGCCATGCTCAAGGCCAGCCAGGAGGTACCGCCAGACGTACCCGGTGACCAACGGAAGCTGGCCGTGGTTCGCAGCGAGGAAATCACACGGGCCGACAGCGTTGGTTCGGTGCCGCTGCCGGGCTCGGTCAAGGGCATGCTGAAGACCGCGCTGAACAAGCTCACCGGCGTCAGCCCGGAGATGCTCATCGACAAGCTCGGCGAACGGCTGGCTTTCGAGCGTGCCGGGGTGCGCCTGTACGAAGCGCTGCTGGCCAAGGCATCGGTGGTCGGGGTGGTCGACGAGACTCAGCTGGAAACCCTGCAGCGCTTTCGCGCCGAGGAAGCCGAGCATTTCGAATTGGTGGTGGCCGCCATGGAGAAACTGGGAGCGGACCCTTCGGCGATGACGCCCTGCGCCGACGTCGTAGGCGTAACCGGGATGGGTGTCTTGCAGACCATTAGTGATCCGCGAACCAACCTGGCGCAATCACTCAATGCCCTGCTCACGGCCGAGCTCACCGATAACGCGGGCTGGGAGCTGCTGATTGAGCTGGCCGATACCAGCGGCCAACCCGAGATTGCCGAGAGTTTCTACAAGGCACTGAGCCAGGAACAGGTGCACCTGGAAACCATACGAAGCTGGCTCAGGGATGAGATCGTAAGGCAGGTATAGCGCAGCAGCGTGGAGGGGCCGACGGCCCTTCCACGCCGCATCGATCAAGGGCTTTCACCACCACGCAAGACTCGCCGCACACTGCTCAGAATGCGGCCATGGTTGCCCTCCCCTGAACCATCGCTATCTGGGTCTTCCTTACTGTTCTCGATGCGCTTCCAGAACTTTTCGTGGAAGTAGTAAGCGACCGTATTACATGCCGGTTCCAGCAGCGCAATCAGGCCACCGGTGAGGAGGTCACCGGTCAGCGCGAAGGCGATACCGAAGGCGATGGAAAAGTGCAGGATAGCGAAGGTGAAGGTCTTCAGCATGGAAGGCCCCAGCACCGGTTTGCCGGCGCTGGGTTTGCTCAACGCTTGGCATCCAGATCAGGCGAGGCGCTACGCTGGAGAAACGCTGTGGTTATCTGAGGCAAATGCTCGCGCAACCAGTCCGCCATCGCCACTTCCTGTTTGAGGATCTGTTCGCAGGCGGTTTGAGTCTGAGCGTCGCCGGCCTCTTTGGCGGCGGCGATCAGCACGGTGTAGGCGGCGATTTCCACGTTCTCGAAGACGTAGCCGCTCATCGAACCTTTGACCACCTCATCGCTGACGGTCATGCCGGCTACCGCCTGACCGAACGCAGTAACCTTGGCTGATAGGTCCTTGAAGGTCGACGGGCTGCTGCCCAGACGTTGCAGGCAGGACTCCAGAAGCTCGCGTTGGCCGCGAGTCTCATCGATGTGCTGGTCGATACGTGCCTTGAGCTCGGGGTAGTGTTCCAGGCGCTCGGATTGCGCAGTGAGCATCTTCTCGGCCTGCTGCTCCATGGCGTGGGCGTCGCGTAGCCAATCCAGCAGGTTGTCGGTAGCAGTGGACATTAGGTCATCTCCTGTTGGTCTGATCGGGCCGCCCTCCTCTGGGCTCTTGCAAGCGGACAGTGAAAGACGGTCAAGGACAATGAATGCAGAAAAGAGCTGCGCGATTTGCGTTGGCTCTCCGTACTGATGAGTCGTCCGTGACCGCGGCAGTTCAGGTTATTTGCCGAGGCGTTTGACGAGCGGTGCGGCGCCTTTACCAATGGGCAGAAAGGTTGAACCGCCGCGGCCGGTGGGTTTTCTACACGGGACATAACCCTGCAGAAACGAGGAAAACTTCATGACCGCGCTATCTGCCAAAGCCGGCTGCTGCTGGCCGGCCTCCACCCCGGAAATCGACTTCCCCACCCTCTCCGGCCATTGCGAATGTGACGTAGTAGTCGTCGGTGCCGGCATTGCCGGCCTAAGCACCGCGCTGGCGTTGTGTGAGGCTGGCAAGTCGGTGGTGGTACTCGAAGCGAGAAAGGTCGGCCGCCAGGTGACCGGCCTGTCCACCGCCAAGGTCACCACCCAACATGCGCTCATTTATCGCGACCTGATCGCCAAGGCTGGCCGTGCTACGGCTCAGTCCTATGCAGACGCCAACCAGCAGGCGCTACAGCGTATTGCCGATTGGGTCGAGCAGTACGCGATCGACTGCGATTTCCAGCGCCGCTCGGCCTATGTTTACTCGCTGAGTGAAAAACAGGATGCCGCCTTGGGGAGCGAAGCCGAGGCCGCTCGCTCTCTGGGTCTGGATGCGCGGGTGCTGGAGCGTGCGCCGCTCCCGTTCACCACCTCCGCCGCGCTGGAATTTCCTGAACAGGCACAGTTCAATCCGGCCCGTTATCTGCTGGGACTTGCGCAAGCAGTGCAGACCAAGGGCGGACGAGTATTCGAAAGCACTCGCGCCACTGATTTCGAACACCATGAACGCTGGCAGATCGGTTTCGAGGGCGGCGTCCTCAGTGCCGACAAGCTGGTGATCACGACGCATATGCCGGTGAAAACACCGGTGGACTATGTCAGCCCGACACAGCCGCGTTGCCACGTCGCCATCGCCTTCCGTCCGAATGCCGACGAAGCTCTGGATGGCATGTTCATCGCCGCTGACGAGCCCACGCACTCCATCCGTATGGCGCAGGACGAGGACGGGCCGCTGATTCTGGTGCTAGGCCCGCGTTTCAATACGGGCCAGGACGCCGACGTGGCGCAGCGTTTCGTCGAACTGGAACGTTGGACGCGGCAGCACCTGCCGGTGGCCGAGGCCGTGTGGCGCTGGTGCAACGAGGACTACGACACACCTGACCGCATGGCCTACGTCGGCGAGCCGGACGCCGAGCAGGCCCCTGGCCTTTACCTAGCTACCGGGTTCAGCGCCTGGGGCATCACCAATGGCACCGCCGCCGGCATTGGCTTGGCGCAGCATATCATCACCGGCAGCTGGCCTTGGGGGGCGCTGTTCGACCCCAAGCGCGATGCCGGGGAAGACCTCAATCAGAGCAGCGACAGCCATACGCTGATCAATGATGTGCAGGCGCTGAAGCCCGGCCAGGGTGGCGTCCTAAAGCATGGCGATGACAAGCTGGCCGTATGGCGGGATGATGACGGTTCGTTCCATGCGCTCAACGCGGAATGCACACACATGGGCTGCCCGGTGACCTGGAACAATGCCGATCGCACCTGGGACTGTCCGTGCCACGGCTCGATCTTCGAGGCTGACGGCCAAGTCAGGCATGGACCTGCCTGTGAACCACTGGCGAAGCGTGCGGTACCGGACTGAACCACCCTCCCCAAAGTCGTTACAGCTACAGCCGCACCCCGGATGCCAATGAAGCACCATGGCTAGGTCTTCCTTTGCAAGGGCTGAAAGCTCACGGGTGGGTTTGATTTTTCTACTCGCCGAGAGCAGTGGTAATGGCCACTAACCAGACCAAACCGCGCGAGCTGATGTAACTCTTGCCTGGGCTACCCGGTAAACTACTGAGGCGGGTTGGCAGCCAATGTCGCAGCGCTGTTGGCTAAGCCCCCCTATATCTGCCCTCTGTCGCCGCTGCTTGGCTGGCTTTTTCTGTTGAAGGCATCTCCGAACAGGCTTCTTCGACGTGCGATAGTTTTAGGACATGCTTCGCATGCGTTAGCGTCTCGTCCAGATTCAGTATAAGTTTTTTCTTCCCCAAAGGCTCTTTGAGATAACAAGCCATACATATAGTTCAGAGAGTTTTTTTCATTGCCAATTCGCCGACTTATTAGCCAGCGCAAAGTGCCACACACGCAATGACTCGCCGTGAACGTATTTTATCTGACACTCCCATCTACATTTCAGCCTATGCAGGGATAGGCTTGTACAACTTATGTAAATGATGGCTCTTTGAGTTTTTTCTTTACCATTCGTCCATAACGCTTGGTGCTAGCTAGATACGTAACTATGTTTTGTGGGTGCTATCAAGGAGGCGCCCCATGAAACACAATCTGGAAGAAATTCAGTCAGCACTATCTAAGTACGATGTTAATGTGACATCAAGACCAGATGGAAGCATAGTTCTTACAATTACCCATAACGAACGGCAGTTAGAGCGCGTCCTCGATGGGAGTTGCTCCACTCGAGAAGTCATTCGCCTGATTCATTTCGATATGGCGCTGAACGAAGATGCCGAGTCAATCAACGAAGCAGTCAAATACTGCAGCACCACCCAATTGCCCACCTACTCGCGTGAGCCGCTTTTCCGCACGCGTTCCTCTCGCTTATGGGCAATGAGAAAGCTCACGAACAAATGAGGAGATATGCAAATGCCCAGATGCACGGTTTCCACTCCGGTTCGGAACAAGCTCAAGGACCTCATGGGGGAAATCAGACGGCATATGCCTTACCGCCACCAACTGACGTACGAATGGCCCTATACAGCCGGCTCGTTATGTTTGATGGCGCTGCTGATCTCACAACCTCAACAGCCTTCACTGCAGCCCGCCGCCCACAGCGCACAGAGCTCCCTTCGAGCGATAGACTCGAACTGCTATCAGGTGCATATCGAAGCGCTGGACAACCAGCATTGCGAGAGTTGTGGCAATGACCAAGTGACCGACTCGCGCCTTGACGCAGACTTTAAGCTCAGTCGCTCACTGCTCACCTGCAAGAAAGTACAGAGTGTCCCGTTGAATGAAAGCAGTACGGGCAATCCCGACAATCTGAGGATCGAAGTGATCAAATCCAATCACTCCTTCTAGCCCCCCTTGGCGTCTTGGACTGTAGTGCCGACCTGCTTACACTGCTTCTCGCACCCCGATTGTTTGAGCGAATGATCGGTGTGACTGTTTACATGTGTCGACCCAATCAACGCAGGGCATCATTTTGAGTTCGATAGCTTGCTTTGCAATTACACTGGCTACTCTTATTATTCCAGTACATATGGATGCACCTCGGAACTATCCCTAGCAATGAAGATATTCTGGCATTACCGCCTGGACATTCTCGATCATGGCTTGGCTCATCAGGCGCTTTGCCGAGCCGTGTATAAGCATATAGTTCGCACCGCGACTTATAACGCTGCGCCACTGCTTAAAAACAACATCCATCGTGTCTGTATGAAGCAAATACCGCGATAGCGCCGATCTTTGTAGGCTGCCAGTCAGCACTGTCAGAAGTGCTCACGCGCACCTGGCAAGTGGTGCAGAAGAGCCTTTACTGGGGTTGGGCTGACATGAACAGGAAAACGCCGGATGGGCATCGGACTGATCGCCAGGCTGGCGGCGGGCGGGAACCACGCCTGGCAGCACCAGCATGGCTTTTCGGACCTATCTCGAGATGCTTCTGGCCGACCTGACAGAGGTTCAAGGAATTTCGCACCATTGTCGTAGCGAAGAATGGGAAGGAGGCCCATAGAGGGCCTCCTCCAGGCTAGGCAGTCAATCAAGCGCGGCCTCCGCCGTGGCTGTTTTGGCCACCTTTGCGGCCTGCCTCGGAAGCTTTTTCACGGTCATTGGCGAAATTACCACCGCTGTTCTGACCGCCTTTCTTGCCTGCTTCAGAAGCCTTCTCGCGGTCATTGGCGAAGTTACCTGGGTTCTTGTTACTCATTTCGTTTCTCCTCAGTGATGGGCAGAATTGCCCTTGCCCTGTTTTGGAGAAAACACCCTGCTCGGACGTTCAGCCTTTTTCTCCGCCTCGCTCAGTAATCGCTGACGAGCGGTCATGCTCCTTTCTCATCAGGTCTCTGGATAATGGAGATTTTGCCGTTGCGCTCGATGATCGCGTAGCGAATCTGATCCAGCCGCTCCAGCCCACTCTCCCGCGCCGACTCCATGACGTCATCGAGCGTCAGACGCGCTTTGTCCATACGCCACTGCATGGGCACACCGTCTTCCACGATGATGGTCGGTGAACCATCTAACAGTCGCGCCAGCCAGTCATTACGGCGCTTGAGTAGCGATGCACCGACGTCCAGAGTGATCAGCGTCGCGACCACCAGGATCATGTTGGTGACCGAAAAGTCCTCGCCCAACAACGCCTGCTGAGTAGCCTCGCCGATGATCAGCAGCAGCACGAAATCGAAGGTGGTGAGTTGCGCCAGCGAACGTCGGCCGGACAGCTTGAACAGCATCAGCAACGCCAGGTAGATGGCGCCGGCACGCAGTACCGCATCCATAACCTTCTCCTCAGGGGTAGATGAACTGGTTCAGCTCGACCTGCTCGTCGGCTGCGTGGAGCGTCGTGCGATAGGCACCCACGCCGTCAGCCGTGAGCCGCAGACTGACAGTAATGCGCTTGACCTCGCTGGTGAAGGTGAGGACCAGCCCACCGGCACCGTCACTGTCACTGCGAGACGGAGCGGGCTGTATCGAGTCGATGGAAAAGCCCTCAAGCAGTTCACCTGCGATGCGCAATCGCGTGGTGCCTTGCAGGCGCACCTTCAACGGCGACTGTGCACCGTTACGTGCGAAGCGCTGGTATTCGACCTGCAGTGCATCCTGCTTGCCACCGACCTGGACATCACTGAGCGGCCCTTTGGAAAACAGCCCGGCCAGCGCCAGTGCCATGAGCAGCAGCAGGCCATACCAGCCCAGGCGTTCTATCTTCCAGCCACGGACCTGCAGGGCCATGTTCTCCCGGACGGGTACGCTGCGACTGCTCTGTTCAGGTAGGCGCATGTTGGTCTCCTCCTGAAAGCTATGACCATCCCAGCATGGCAAACATCAGAAGAAAATTTCCCACAGCGTTCAGTACGGGCATCTGGCGCCCTCCGTCCGTCGGTTTGGGCGACCCATGCCTGGCCGTCGCAGTCCCTAGTTGCACAGGGCCACGCGTGGCCAGTTAGCGTTGACTAGTGCTGCATGGGAGGTGAAGGAATGAACATCAAGATCTGGCTGGCCGGCCTGGCCATTGCATTGGGCTGCCCGGCCGTTCAGGCACAAGAACCAAACAAGGTGGACGTTCTGCTCATCGGCGGCGGCATCATGAGTTCCACCCTGGCGGTATGGCTCAAGGAACTGGAACCGCAGTGGTCGATGGAAATGATCGAGCGCCTGGACGCGGTCGCAGAAGAGAGCAGCAACGGCTGGAACAACGCCGGTACGGGTCATTCGGCCCTGGCAGAGCTGAACTACACGCCGGAGGACAAGGACGGCAACATCAACATCAGCAAGGCCATCGAGATCAACGAATCGTTTCAGATCACCCGACAGTTCCTCGCCTGGCAGGTGCGCCAAGGCGTGCTGGAAAACCCGCCCTCCTTCATCAACAGCACGCCGCACATGAGCTTCGTCTGGGGTGACGACAACATCCGCTTTCTGAAGAAACGCTACGACGCCCTTCAGGCCAGCCCACTGTTCAGCTCCATGCAGTATTCGCAAGACCCGGAGCAGATTCGCAACTGGGTGCCGTTGATGATGGCCGGACGCGATCCGCAGCAGAGGCTTGCAGCCACTTGGTCACCGGATGGCACCGACGTTAACTTTGGAGAGATCACCCGCCAGTTCGTCGGTCATCTGCAAAAGCAGGACAACTTCTCGTTGCGGTTGTCCACCGAGGTTCGCGATATCAGCCGTAACGACGACGGTTCATGGCGCGTGGCTTTTCGCAATCTCGACGATGGTAGCGAAGGCATCACCGATGCCCGTTTCGTCTTTGTCGGTGCCGGTGGCGGTGCGCTGAAACTGTTGCAGAAGTCCGGTATTCCCGAGGCCGAGGAATATGGAGGCTTCCCCGTGGGTGGCTCGTTTCTGGTCACCGAGAATCCGGAAATCGCCGCGCGCCACATGGCCAAGGCCTACGGCATCGCACCGACAGGCGCTCCGCCAATGTCGGTACCGCATCTGGATACCCGGGTACTAGACGGCAAGCGGATGATCCTGTTCGGACCGTTCGCCACCTTCTCCACCAAGTACCTCAAGGAGGGCTCTTACTGGGACCTGTTCAGCAGCATGACTACCAGCAACTTCTGGCCGATGACCAAGGTCGGTCTGAGCGAGTTCGGCCTGGTGCGCTACCTGATCGGGCAAGTCATGCAATCCGATGATGACCGTTTCGAGGCGTTGCAAACCTACTATCCGGAAGCCAACAAGGACGACTGGCGTCTTTGGCAGGCGGGCCAGCGTGTGCAGATCATCAAGCGTGATGCGGACAAGGGTGGCGTACTGAAGCTTGGCACCGAAGTAGTCACCGCCGAAGACGGCAGCATTGCCGGTCTGCTCGGCGCGTCACCCGGAGCCTCCACGGCTGCACCGATCATGCTGAATCTGTTGCAGCGCGCGTTCAAGGACCAGCACGCTTCGGCTGCCTGGCAGGAAAAACTGCGCGAAATCGTGCCCAGCTATGGCATCAGTCTCAACGAGAATCCGCAGCAGTTTCAGGAGGTATGGACGTATACCAGTCGGCTGCTGCAACTCGCGACGGCGGACGCCGAGGTCGATGACGAAGAGGCCGGCCCAAGCGATCTGCAGCCCATCGACCAATCGCAAGAGACGGAGAAGGATTTCGACCCGGAACTGACACCTTGAGGCATGCTCCTACACGTTGAAGTCAGGATGGGGGCTTTTCCCTTTAGTCGACTCCAAGCCTGTTCCACATGGCTTGGGTCAACCGTTGTCGATTGGAATATCCGCGCCAAGGAGACGCCTGCAATGCATCCAGGCGCTGCAGAAGATTGGCGACAGTCCATTGCTGGGCACTACGAAGACCTTCCAGCTCATCGCGGGCAATCGGCACCGAAACCGGAAGCCCCGGCCGTGCACGCAGGGAATAGGCCGTCACTGTGCTGGCACCCCGTCCGTTGCGCAGGTAATCGATGAAGATCTTGCCAACCCGGTTCTTCGGCCCGGATGTGGCGGTGAAGCGCTCCGGCAATTGGCGTGTCAGGAACTGGGAAATGGCCTTGGCGAAAGCCTTGACCGTATCCCAGTCGGCGTGCCGGGCCAGCGGCACGACAATGTGGATGCCTTTGCCGCCGCTGGTCTTCAGGTAAGCATCCAGGCCCAGTTCGTCCAGAACCGTCAGGGTCAGGCGCGTCGCTTCCAGCATGCTACGCCAGGGCAGCGCCGGGTCCGGATCAAGGTCGAGTACGAAGCGGTCGGGCGTTTCGATACGTTCGCTGGTGGCGCCCCAGGTATGCAATTCAATACAGCCCATCTGCGCAGCCCCGACCAGCGCTGACAGGCTGTCGATTTCCATCAACCGGGCATGCCCGGGATCGAGCTTCGGATCCAGGTGCCTGATGTTGGGTATCGCCAAACGCTCGGCGTGCTTTTGGAAGAACTGCTCGCCCCCGACGCCATCGGGCGCTCGCACCAGTGAAACCGGGCGATTGTCCAGGTGCGGTAGTAGCCATTCGCCGGTGCGTTCGTAGAACTGCGCCACCTGCAGCTTGGTGGTACCGCTTTGCGGGTCGATCACCCGCTGCGGATTGCTGATCGGTACGCCGCCCACTACTGGATTACCGGCTGTCGTGTGGCGGGTAGCGGTAGATTTGTCCGGTTTTCTGTCTTCGGCCGCAACCGCCTTTGGGCGCTCGCGAACAATCTGCACGGCCGGCTTGTCATTGCGCAGCGCGATGAAGCTGGCCTGGCGCACGATCCCCTCGCGCGTCCATTCGGCGAACTCCACCTCGCACACCAGTTTCGGCTCGACCCACCTTACGCCGCGGGTCAGCGCTGCCGTGAGCCTTTTCGATAAGGGCGATTCGGTACACGCCAACGTCTGTAGGCGTTGCATCAACGCCTTGAGCGCTGCCTCGCTGAACCCGGTACCGACCCGTCCGGCATAACGCAGACCGCTCTCCTCGTTCACCGCCAGCAGTAACGCGCCAAAGCCGGTACGGCTGCCCTTCGGAGCCGTGTGACCGACGATGACGAACTCCTGGCGCAGGCGGCACTTGAGCTTGATCCAATCCGCACTGCGACGTGAGACATAGGTGCTGCCGGCACGCTTGCCAATCACCCCTTCCAGCGACATCGCGCAGGCGCTGTCGAGAATGCTCTGATGATCGACGTTGAAGTCGGCGGAGAAGCGCAGCGGACTGCTGCGCGTGCGCCCGAGGAGCGCCCTGAGCCGGGCTCGGCGTTGCTCAAGAGGCGTCTGGCGTAGGTCTTCGCCGTTAAGAAAGGGGGCGTCGAACAGATAGTAGATCAGATCATGGCTACGGCCGATGTCGAAGGCGCTCTGCAACTGCTGGAAATCCGGCAGCCCCTGTTCGTTGAGTGCGACCACTTCGCCATCCAGCCAGCTTTCATGCAGGCCGAGCTTGGCCAGGGCCTTGGCCTGCGTGGGCAGACGCCCTGTCCAGTCATGGCCGTTACGGGTAAACAAACGCACCTCGTCGTCCCGGATTCGCGCCAGGATGCGGTAGCCGTCGTACTTCACCTCGTAGCGCCAGTCACCCTCAGGGGGGCCCTCCAACAGAGTGGCCAGCTGCGGCGCCAGGAGGTCGGGAAACTTGGTCGAGGACGATGCGTTCGCCTTCGACCTGGCAGCGGCCTCGTGCTTGGCGGTTTTGCCGGGTTTGCTCGGGCCACCCACCAGCGCGCCGCTGATCACGCTCTGCGGCAAGGCGTCGAGAATGTCGTAATCATTGCTGGAGCGCGCCGTGTCGTCACGTTCCTTGATCAGCAGCCACTGCTCTTTGTCACCGCTACCGCGCAGACGGGTGCGAACCAGCGTCCAGTCGCCGGCCAGCTTTTCGCCGACCAGGCTGAACTTGAGCTTGCCGGCGACATAGGCGGCAGAAGGATCGCCATGCGGCTGCCAGATGCCGTGATCCCATACAATCACGTCTCCTGCCCCATAGCTGCCCTCGGGGATGCTGCCTTCGAAATCAGCATAATCCAGCGGATGATCTTCCACATGCACGGCCAGGCGCTTGTCGCGTGGGTCCAGGCTCGGCCCCTTGGGCACTGCCCAGCTTTTCAGCGTGCCATCCAGCTCCAAGCGAAAATCGTAGTGCAACCGACGGGCATCGTGTTTCTGGATCACGAAACGCAGGGCACCGGCCTTGCGCCCGCGCTTGTGCGGTGGTTCGCGGGGCTCGCTGGTCTGCTCGAAGTTGCGTTTGCGGCTGTACTCACTCTGGGGTCTGGCCATGCTGATCGCTCCGGCTTATTTTCGCGCGGTCTTTGCGGCGGGCTTGCGCGCGGTCGAGCCCTTGGACTTCGGCTTGCTCGCAGGTTTACCCGCCAGGCTGCGTTTGAGCAGCTCGGTAAGATTAATGACATCGGCACTGCGCCGTTCCTCTTCGCCTTCGACTCGCTCCACCTCCTCGATCTTGCCGGCCTTGGCCTTGCGTTCCACCAGCGCCATGATGCGGTCCTGGAAACTGTCGACGTACGCATCCGGCTGCCAGTCAGCGCTCATGTCTCGTATCAAACGCTTGGCCATGTCCAGCTCGCTCTTGGCCAGTTTTGGCTGAGTGACGGCCTGGCCGAGTTCCAGCGAAGCCAGGCTGCGGACCTCGTCGGGCCAGCGCAGCATCACCAGCACCAGCGCCGATTCAAGCGGCATCAGTGCTGCCAGATGCTGGCGGGTGTGCAACACCACATAGGCCAGGGCTACCTTGTGGGTACCGCTTAGCGCCTCACGCAGCAGGGCATAGACCTTTTCGCCGCGACGGTCGGGAGCCAGGTAGTACGGTCTGTCGATGTTTTGCAGCGGTATCTGCTGACTGTCGACGAACGCGAAGATGTCGATCGTCTGGGTCGCTTCAGGATGAGCAGCCCGGACTTCCTCTTCACTGAGCACCACATAGCGGCCCTTCTCATAGGCCACACCTTTGACGATGTTCTCCTTGCTCACTTCTTTGCCGGTGGCTTTGTTCACCCGCTTGTAGCCGACCGCCTCCATGCTGCGCTTGTCCAGCCAGTCAAAGTCCACGCCCTGTGTCGACGTGGCCGACAGCAGCGCGACCGGGATATGCACCAGACCGAAGCTGATGGCGCCCTTCCAGATAGCCCTAGGCATGGTGATCGCATCCGCATGCGTCGCGGACCGCCGGTACGTTGTAGATGCTGCCAAAACGACTACGGCCTGAAATGAAGAATCTGATAGTCATGGTGTGCCTCCGTCAGCCTACGTGACCCTATTGCTCGCTCAATCAGTCGACTGCCGGCAGGAGCAGAAAGTTTTTACTGAAATGTCAGGTGACAGGAGGGGCGTACTGAAAATTTCATTCGGCATGAACGTCTTGGCCTTGCACGGAAGGCGTTGCACTGGGCTTGCGTTCTCCTGCGTACTGAACGGGCCTGCACCGCTCGTCCAGATACGTGAACTCACCCGCGGCCCCTTCCTCGATAAAGGACTTGCCTACCGATGAGGATCACCCCATGCGAGCACTCACTTATCACGGAAGCCATGACGTACGTGTCGAGACCGTTGCCGATCCGGTCATGCTGGCTGACGACGACATCATTCTGCGGGTGACCGCCACCGCCATCTGCGGTTCGGATCTGCACCTGTACCGTGGCAAGATTCCACAGGTGAAGGATGGCGATATCTTCGGCCACGAATTCATGGGCGAGGTAGTCGACACCGGTTCCGCGGTGAACCGGGTAAGCAAAGGCGACCGTGTGGTAGTGCCATTCGTCATCGCCTGCGGCACCTGTTTCTTCTGCGCCATGGATTTGCACGCTGCCTGCGAGACCACCAACCCCGGCCGCGGCGCCATCCTCAACAAGAAACAGATCCCATCCGGCGCCGCACTCTTTGGTTACAGCCATCTTTACGGCGGCGTGCCTGGAGGACAGGCGCAATATGTGCGGGTGCCCAAGGCCAATGTCGGCCCACTGAAAGTGCCGGGCACCCTGGATGACGAACAGGTACTGTTCCTCACCGACATCCTGCCCACTGGTTACCAGGCGGCGGTCAACGCCGGCGTCAGGCCAGGCAACAGTGTGGCGATCTATGGCGCTGGCCCGGTGGGGTTGATGGCAGCCGCTTGCGCGCGACTGCTCGGTGCCGAGCAGATATTCATGGTCGATGAGTCGCCCTATCGCCTGGAATTCGCCCGCCAGACCTATGGCGTCATTCCGATCAATTTCGACCAGGTGGACGACCCGGCCGCAGCCATCATTGAGCAGACAGCAGGTCATCGCGGCGTAGACGCGGCCATCGACGCAGTAGGGTTCGAAGCCAAGGGCAGCACCACCGAAACCATCCTCACGGCGCTCAAACTGGAGGCCAGCAGTGGCAAGGCCTTGCGCCAGTGCATCGCCGCCGTTCGTCGAGGCGGCACCGTGAGCGTGCCGGGGGTCTATGCCGGTTTCATCCACGGGTTCCTGTTCGGCGACGCCTTCGACAAGGGCCTGACCTTCAAGATGGGCCAGACTCATGTCCAGCCTCTCCTGCCGAAGCTGTTGGAGCATGTCGAACGTGGCGAGCTGAAACCTGAGGTGATCATCAGCCACCGCCTACCGCTGGAGCAGGCGGCAGAAGGCTACAAGCTGTTCGACAAGCAGCAGGACGACTGCCGCAAGGTAGTGCTGCGACCCTGACCGCACCTTACTTGCTGTGCTCCGGCGAAGACGGTGGATGGGCCATGCCGCGCGGCCCGAACAAGCCCCACAGGCCCAGACCGAGTACCGGCAATAACACGATGAGCAGCGACCACAGCGCCTTGGAATCAACGCCCTTGTCGCTGCGGTACACGCTGACGATGGCCCACAGGTCGAGCAGGATGATGATGGCGCAGAGTGCAATGAACAGAAAACCAAATTCGCCGAGCATGTCGAGGTTCCTCCACGTTGGGTGTTTCTGTTGTGGCCGTATCCCGGCCCCATGGTTCAGGCGAAATCCACTTGAATCGCAGATGCCAGTGCCTCGAATGCCACATACCCACGCGAGGTAACACCCATGCCCTCATCTGCACGGCACCACCCTGCGCACAGGGACGAAGAACTGGCCCAACTGCTGCGCCGCTACGCCGAACCCTTGCCGGAGTTCGAAACTGCGGAATTTGGCGTACCGTTCTCCCGCTATGGCGATGCCCGTGTGGTGCTGATTGGCGAGGCCAGCCACGGCACCTCCGAGTTCTATCGGGCGCGTGCGAGCATCACCCGTCGCCTGATCGAACACCACGGTTTCAATATCGTCGCTATAGAGGGCGACTGGCCGGATGCCGCGCACATCGACCGCTACGTCCGCCACGGGAGCGTCTCACAGGGGGAGGCAGTGTTCGACCGCTTCCCCACCTGGATGTGGCGCAACCGGGAGACGATGGACTTCGTGCGTTGGCTGCACCGGCACAACGCTGCCCCGGAGGCGAACAATTACGTGGAATTTCGCGGCCTGGACATCTACAGCCTGCGGGCCTCGATGGCGGCAGTGCTGGGTTATCTGGACGATCGCGACCCGCAACATGCAGCGGCCGCTCGCCAGCGCTACGCCTGCCTGACGCCCTGGCAGAACCAGCCGGCAGAATATGGCCAACGCGTTGAATGGGGAGCAGAGGATTCCTGTGAAGAGGCCGTGGTCGCACAGCTCGGCGAATTGCTGTGGGCGCGCCTGGAAAGTCTGGAGCGCGACGAGGGCTTGTTCGATGCGGCGCAGAATGCCCGCGTGGTGCGAGCCGCCGAGCAGTACTACCGGCTGATGTACCGATCCTCGGCGTCCTCCTGGAATCTGCGCGACCATCATATGTTCGCCACGCTCAAGCAGGTGCTCAAGCACCGTGGGCACGGCGCCAAGGCCGTCGTCTGGGCGCATAACTCCCACGTCGGTGATGCGGCGGCCACAGAGATGGGCTGGCAGGGTCAGTTCAACCTGGGCCAGCTATGTCGCATCGGCTGGGGCGACGACGCGGTATTGGTCGGCATGGGAACCAACAGCGGTGAAGTTGCCGCTGCCGACGACTGGGGCGCAGCACTACGGATCATGCGCGTGCTGCCGTCACACCCCGACAGCTGGGAGCAGCGTTTTCTGTGCACAGGTGTGCCGGCTGCGCTGTTCGACTGGCGTGGCGCCGGCAGGACAACCTTGCGCCTTGCCGTCAGCGAGCCCCTGTTGCAGCGCGCCATCGGCGTGATCTACCGGCCTCAGACTGAGCGACACAGCCACTATTACGAAACAGTGCTGGGTGAACAGTTCGATGCCTATCTGTGGTTTGAAACCACCACGGCGGTAACGCCCTTACCCTCCCCCTCGGGTGACAAACACTGCCGTGAGAGCAAAACCTTCCCCTTCGGATTCTGAAGGGCGATGGGGACGAGATGACCTGGGTGCTGCGTGACGACCCGCTGGTACCTGTCAGCCTTGGGGTGCAAGCGAGCCGTTGGAAACGGTATCAGCCCCTTGTTAAAGATCGCGAGCCCTCACGGTTGACAATCACTGCCAGTGACTTCCGCCCACTAGCGGATCTGCAGGTAATGGACCTGATGGCACGAGGAGACCCGGCATGAGCGATGTTCGCATTGGCATCTCTGGATGGCGCTATGCCCCCTGGCGCGGCGATTTCTATCCCAAGGGCCTGCTGCAGCGTAAGGAGCTGGAATTCGCTTCACGCGAAGTCAACAGCATCGAGATCAACGGCTCCTTCTATGGGCTGCAGACACCCCAGCGATATAAGGCCTGGGGAGCCCAGACGCCCGACGATTTCATCTTCAGCATCAAGGCACCGCGCTATATCACACACGTGCGCCGGCTCGTGGATATTGAACAGCCGCTGGCCAATTTCTTTGCCTCGGGACTGCTGGGGTTGAAGGAAAAGCTTGGTCCTATCCTCTGGCAGTTTCCTCCCAGCTTCCGCTTCGATGAGCATTTGTTCGGCGACTTCCTTGCACAACTACCTTCGAACACCGATCAGGCCCGTCATATCGCTCGCCGTTCCGCCGCCCGTCTGCATGTGCCAGGCTACTTGGAGGCTGCTGTGGGCAAGCCGCTAAGGCATGCTGTTGAAATCCGCAACGACAGCTTCTGTTGCCCGGCATTCGTCAATCTGTTGCGCCAGCACAACATCGCCCTGGTGGTGGCGGATACGGCAGGCAAATGGCCCTGCGTGGAGGACGTCACCGCTGACTTTCTTTACCTACGCCTGCACGGGGACGCAAAACTCTACGTCAGTGGCTATTCACCCCAGGCATTGCGTCGCTGGCAACGACGTATCGAGGCATGGGCAGCCGGGGGCCAACCGCAGGACGCCCAACTGATAGATCGTGAGTACCCGATCTCCAGCACTGCTCGAGACCTGTATTGTTACTTCGACAATGATGTGAAAGTGCGTGCCCCCTATGATGCACGGCATCTACTGGAGAGCTTGGGGCTACGGCCTAGGGCGTAAACCTTCCGCTAAAGCGGTAAATATTGTTCTAAGCAAAGAGCTCCGCCATCAACATTGCCTGACCGGGGTCTGGCGCCTTTTCGCACATACGCCGGATACCCGTTCTGGTACGTCTGCCTCTGCTGTCCCCCTCTCTGCGCATTGCGCCTCGTAGCGGCCCGTCAGCACGACCACTGCTCTGAAGATATGAACTTCACAGCAAGACAGTTCTTCCTAACTAGTGACTCAAGTCGATCCCGTTGCCAAAACCCAGTGCCTTATTGGCCCTTGCGGGGTTCAAGACATTCACAGAGGAGAATCAGCATGACTCGTAATACGGGCAATCAGTACAGCATGCAGAACCCGCTGACGCAGTATCCGCAGCCTGAATTCCCAGCCCAACACCAACCTGAACCGGGTCTGGATCGTAAAATGAAGCCAGAGCCTGATCATGGCGAGACGAGCTACATCGGCTTTGGCCGGCTCGAGGGGCGCAAAGCTTTGATTACCGGCGCTGACTCCGGTATTGGCAGGGCCGCAGCCATTGCCTTTGCCCGCGAGGGTGCTGACATCGTGCTCAATTATTTGCCCGAGGAAGAAGCTGATGCCCAGGAGGTCGTGGCGCTAATCACCGCCGAGGGCCGTCGTGCCATCGCCCTGCCCGGCGACATCAAGGACGAGGCGTTCTGCACGTCCCTGGTCAAGGATGCAGCACAGGCGCTGGATGGGCTGGACATCCTGGTCAATGTGGCAGGCAAGCAGATCGCCCAACAGCACATCAGTGAGCTGAGCAGCGAGCAGTTCGACCACACATTCAAGACCAACGTCTATGCGCTGTTCTGGCTGTGCAAAGCGGCCGTACCGTATATGCCGCCAGGTGCGACGATCATCAACACCGCGTCGATCCAGTCCTATGATCCGTCTGCAACGCTGCTTGATTATGCGTCGACCAAAGCGGCCATCGTGGCTTTCACCAAAGCGCTTTCCTCCCAGGTCATCAAGCAGGGAATTCGGGTTAACGCCGTCGCGCCAGGACCGATCTGGACGGTGCTGCAACCCACTGACGGGCAACCGGCCGAGAAGATCCCAAGCTTCGGTTCCCAGGTGCCCATGAAGCGACCAGGACAACCTGCCGAGTGTGCACCGTTGTATGTACTTCTGGCTTCTCAGGAGTCGAGTTTCATCACCGGTGAAGTATTCGGCGTGACCGGCGGAGACCCTTTGCCGTGAAGCGTCGCCGCCACCCCTTCTGAAACGGACTAATCCATTCATGTCGCCCCGCTTCGGGGCTGAAGATCGAGCGAGCCTTCATGAGCAGGACAGTTGCAGATTTTATCGTTGAGCGTCTCTACCAGTGGGGCGTTCGACGCATCTATGGGTATCCCGGCGATGGCATCAACGGTGTATTCGGCGCGTTGGCCAGAAGCGAAGGAAAAATCCGTTTCATCCAGGCCCGGCATGAGGAAATGGCGGCCTTCATGGCCTGCGCGGATGCCAAGTTTTCGGGTGATCTCGGGGTGTGCATCGCCACATCCGGCCCCGGTGCGACGCACTTGCTGACCGGGCTCTACGATGCGCGCATGGATCATATGCCCGTGTTGGCCATCGTCGGTCAGCAGGCGCGCAGCGCCGTCGGCGGCCACTACCAGCAGGAGGTCGATCTGCTGGCGATGTTCAAGGACGTCGCCGGTGCCTTCGTGCAGCAGGCCAACTCACCTGAGCAGGTTCGCCACCTGATCGATCGTGGTATTCGCACGGCCCTGGGCGATCGCCGGGTCACGGCGATTATCCTGCCCAACGACCTGCAGACTCTGCCCTACGAAGAGCCTGCTCGTGAGCATGGCACACTGCATTCTGGCATCGGCTACAGCCGGCCGCGGGTACTGCCCCATGCAGCCGACCTGCAGCGGGCGGCCGAGGTCCTGAACTCAGGTGAGAAAGTCGCGATCCTCGTCGGGGCCGGCGCGCTGGGGGCGTCCGACGAGGTAATGGAAGTGGCGCAAAGACTGGGAGCCGGGGTGGCAAAGGCACTGCTTGGCAAGGCGGTACTGCCGGACGATCTGCCCTGGGTCACCGGCTCCATCGGTCTGTTGGGCACCAAGCCGAGCTACCGGTTGATGAACGAGTGCGACACCTTGCTGATGATCGGCTCGGGCTTCCCCTATGCGGAGTTCCTGCCCAAGGAGGGTCAGGCACGCGCCGTGCAGATCGATATTCAGGCCGACATGCTTGGCCTGCGCTACCCCATGGAAGTGCTCCTGCAGGGCGATACCGGCGAAACCCTGCGAGCCCTGCTGCCCCTGCTGCACGAGAAAAAATCCAGCAGTTGGCGTAAGCGCGTCGAACGTTGGACTGGCCAGTGGCGCAGCGTCTTAACGGATCGTGCAATGTCACCCGCCGAGCCGATCAACCCACAGCGAGTGGCCTACGAGCTGTCGCCGCGCCTGCCTGATCGGGCCGTGGTGACCTGCGACTCCGGCTCCTGCGCCAACTGGTTCGCCCGCGACGTGATGATTCGCCAAGATATGCTCTGCTCGCTATCCGGCGGGCTCGCCTCCATGGGCGCGGCGGTACCCTATGCCATTGCCGCCAAGTTCGCCCAGCCGGACCGTCCAGTGATAGCACTGGTGGGTGACGGCGCCATGCAGATGAACAACATGGCCGAGCTAATTACCGTGGCCAAGTACTGGCCGCAGTGGCGGGACAAGCGCTGGATCTGCGCCGTATTCAACAACCAGGATCTCAATCAGGTGACCTGGGAGCAGCGGGTCATGGAGGGAGACCCGAAGTTCCCCGCCTCCCAAGACATACCGGACGTGGCCTATCACCGATTCGCGCAGTCCATCGGACTCGAGGGCATCTTCGTCGACCGCGAAGAGGACGTCGCGCCGGCCTGGGAGCAAGCATTGGCTGCGGATCGTCCAGTGTTGATCGAATTCAGGACCGACCCAGATGTGCCGCCGCTGCCGCCCCACATATCGTTGAAACAAGCCAAGTCATTCGCGTCCGCACTGTGGCAGGGCGACCCAGATCAGGGTGGCGTGATACGCAAGACCACGCGGCAAGTGCTGAGCACCCTGCTGCCGGGCAAAACACCTCGTTGACCGCTGGCGGACGTACCGTCACAGCAGAGAAAAAGGGGCCCGCTGAACCGAACGGCAAAACACCCCCCAGTGAACATTCCCGAGCCATCGATAATTGATCACTACCTATGAAAACCTCACGAATTATTAGCCCCGAGGCTTATGCGCAAGGGAGTGATCATTCCGAGTCGCTGCTGTTCGGCAGCCCCAAGGAACGGCTCGATTTCTATCGCAGGGAGATTCAGTTCGAGAAAAGCCTGCTAGCTGGGCGCACCAACGCCTATCTGTCGGCTCAGTCGTTTCTGGTCATCGCCTACGCATCGTCCATGGCCAACGCGAATGAGCACTGGGGCGCACTGTTTACTCTAGTGGTGCCTGCTCTTCTCGCGCTGCTGGGGGTCATGAGCTCGCTGCATGCCTGGCCGGGCATCAAGGCGTCGGCAATGATCGTCGAGCATTGGCAGTACAAACAGGAACAACTATTGCGCAGCGATCCTGAGTTCGGCCCGGCCTATGACGACTCGCCGCTATTCAGCGAACAGGAGGCAAGCAGAGACAGTAACCGCAAATCCCTGCTGTTTTCCCTTCGCTCGCCCTGGCTGTTCATTATTTTCTGGGTCGTACTGGGTGTCTTCTCGGTCTGGCTACAAATGCCATCGGCGAAGATATGAGACAGGTCACCAGCCAAGCGTTGAGACTTAAAAGTGTGAGGCTGACCGCTGCCTTCATCTCGATCGACCATACGTTAAAATTACATATTCTTCGTATTAGCCAATTCAGCTGGCTAGTCTCGAAGTCATCTACTCCAGTCTCGCCCTGAAACGTCTTTCGAATTCAACGCTGCGGCTGCTGTGCTCCTGCAACTGCTGCCGAAACTGCGATGACAGCTGCTCCGCGAGCACTTGCTCGAAACCGTGGCGAATTTGTTTTTCGGTGCGCAGCGCCGCGCGCCAACGGACGCGGCCGCGCTCAGGCAACAGCGAGGTGGTCACGCTGTTCCAGGCATGGCGAAGCATGCCGAACAGGCTTGGATGCTGCGCGGGTCTGCCGCCATAGGTAACGATCTGATTGTGCAGGCAGGCCATCAGCGCCAAGCACTGCTGTTCGCGCTCGCGAAATAACCGCTGCTGTTCGGATGTACTCGCGCTGCCTGCGAGACGTTGATAGCTCAAGCTGGCGTCGTGGCAAGTCATCAGAAGGTGGGTGAGCTGGGCAATGGTCTTGTCCAACGTCGGCATGCGCTACGCCTCCTCTGCGCTCGGATGCAAAGAACTGACACCGGGTGCACGCAGTATCGCGGCACCCGGTAGATCGATCAGCTCTTGGCACGAGCCACGTCACGCATCGCTCTGACTTCATCGTGATTGCGCAGCACGCCCTGGTACTGACGCTCCACCATGCTGCGGATTTCTGGGGGCAGATTCTTGGTCAGCGCTTCGCTGTAGCGCTCCTTGGCCACGTCTTCGCCGCGCTCGGCTTCGTTGAGAATGGCCTCTTCGTCCTTGCCGGTGATCAGTGATTTCAGATCGACCCAGCGGCGGTGGAGGTCTGCCCCCATGCTGGTGTTGTCCTCTGGCTCGCCGCCCAATTCCAGGACCGTCCGTTGCAGTTCTTCCGCCGCTTCGGCGCATTGCCGCGAGCGTTGCGAGAAGAGCTGCTTCATGTCGGGGCGCTTGACGTCTTCGGCGCAGACCTTGAAGCCGGCCTCGCCGTCCTTGCAGGTTTCGATCAGTTTGTTGAGGGTGCGTACCAGGTCTTTACGATCGTCGGTGAGATCCATGAGTCGTCTCCGGGCCGGCTAAACGGCCATTGCTGAGTGGTATGTCCCGTCTTGGGGCCTACATGGATTCCGACGTGCAGGCTGCGCTGATCGTTCAGGGAATATTCCAAGCGGCAAGCTGAGCCGGCCTCAGGTATGCACGCACCAGTTGACTGCCTCGGGCGGCATGCCGAGACAGTCTTCACGGTGAATCACGCCGGCTGCCAGCGCCTCTTCGACGTTGAGAATGCGCGGTGCAGACATCAGGCATTCGAGCACGTTGAGGGGCGATTCGGCGCCGGCCGTGCACTCGGCGACGATACTGGCGTAAAGCTGCAGGTCGTAGTCCAGGCTCATCGCGTATTCGGACATGCGCGCGTGGTCCACGGCGCCGTTGACCGTCCAGTGAAAGGGATGAAACAGGAACTTGCTATGCGGGCAGGCCGTGCGTGTTTCGCCGGCAAGAAAGATGATGTTGCCCATCGACTCGACGGTGCCGAGGTTGTGCGTCTTGACCGGTACTGGCAGCGAGATCAGGAAGTTGTAGAGGGAGAAGCCGTAGCTGCACTCCCCGCCCATGGTGGCGATCTTCAGCACCAGTTCATCGGCGCCCTGATGGATGGCCTGGCTGCATTTGTCGATCAACTGACCGCAGGTATAGGAGTTGATCGGTGCAGTGAAATGCACGACGTGGGTTCTCATGATGGTCTCCTCTGCAATGAAGCACCTTTGCGTAGCCTTCTCTTGCAGTGAGTGAAAACTCACGGGTGGGTTTCAATTTTCTGCGCCTCGATAACTGTGCTGATCATCAATTCCGGCAAAAAGCTTGAACGCAAGCCGGCTAGCGCAACTCTGTCTATTTCAGGGGGGCTTTGTCAGGGGCCGGTTCGTGACCTGGCAGGCGCAGTCGCGCCAAATCGAACGAGCATCTTGCTTCCCCTGGGCCGCCGCACCGTCTCCTCCTTCTCCTTGCGGCGGTTCCTTCTTTTTTGACCGGAGGCAATCCTGGCCCGCTCTGGAAAGTGGCCGAACTCACACCGTATCAGGCAGTCACAACGTCGTGGCCTGCCCCACCAGGGCCACGTGCTCGCAACGAACGGACGCACGGGAGAGCATCGATGCCACTGCTCAAACTGCTGCACTTCATGGCGCTGATCGGCTGGTGCGGCGCGCTGCTGTATCTGCCGGCGATGATCGCTGCCGGCACCCGCAGCAGCGATGAACTGTTCTATCGCGACCATGCCCACCTCACGCGCATGGTCTTCAACCTGCTCGCCACGCCAGCCGCCCTGCTGGCCATCGGTTCGGGCACGGCGCTGTTTCTACGTGAATCGATTTTCGACCCCTGGTTGATCGTCAAACTCACCACGGTCGCAGGGATGGTGCTCTGTCACGCCTTGTGCGGCGTGCTGATTCTGCGCATCGAACGTGCCGCCGAACCTGCACTGCGCCGCGGCTGCCTGCTGCTCGGTCTGCTGGTAAGCGCCCTGATCGCAGCCACGCTCTGGCTGGTGCTGGCCAAACCCTTCTGATCATGGAGTACCCGAGAACATGCCCGGCCTGCCCCGCTCTCTCTACCGTCCAGTAGCTGGCAAGCCGGAGTCGAGTCGTTCAGCGCGTGTCGACGCCCACGCCATGCTCGTACACCAGGCGCCCGCCCAGATAAGCAGCCAGGCCGATCAAGACAGCGGTCAGCAGCGACAGGTACAGCCCCCAGCGTTCCGTGCCCTGCTCTGGCCCGGCGTAGCGCAACAGCCAGTTCAGCGATGCCAGCGACAGCATCATCACCGCGATGATGGCGTGGCACCAAGCGGTGATCTTGCGCCGGATGCTGCCGACCGTAAGCAGATCGACCAGCCCCGCCATGCTCGCCACCCAGCCACCGAAGGCGCCGACACCTGCCAGCCAGAGACTGGCGCGCGCCCAGAACGGATCGGCCAGCAGCAGATAGGCGATATCGGTCGCCACCAGCCCCAACAGCGCGGCGACGGGAAAGTGGATCATCATCGGATGCAACGGATGCCCGGCGATGGCCGCGCGGCTGACGATTACTTCCTTTATTTCGGCCATCCGGGCCTCCCTGAGCAGATGAGTGATGAGCTGAAACAGAGGCGCCGTTGGCTGACCTCCTGTTTCAAGTTGACCACACTGACGCTGGCAGTTCCGTTTCTCGTTGCCTGCGAGGGGCCGCAGTCGGCGCTCGATCCGGCCGGGCCGATGGCGCGCGAGGTGGCAATGCTGTGGTGGGCGATGTGCGCCTTCGCCACCTTGGTGCTGGTCGTGGTGACGGCCCTGTGGGTGCATGCCATGCGCCGCGAACGCCCACAGATGGACGCCGCCCGGGCACGCCAGCTGACGCTGCGCTGGCTGGTCGGTGGCGGGCTGTTGTTACCGACCTTGAGCATTTTGCTTCTGCTGCTGTTCGGCATTCCCATTGGCCATCGCATGCTGCCCTTGCCGCTGACCGGTGAGCAGCCACTGCGCATCGAGGTGGTCGGCCATCAGTGGTGGTGGGAAGTGCGCTACCCGGACAGCGGCGTGGTCACCGCCAACCAACTGCATCTGCCGGTCGGTCGGCCGGTGGACCTCGACGTTACCAGCGCCGATGTCATCCACTCCTTCTGGGTGCCGCGCCTGGGCGGCAAGATCGACATGATTCCCGGCCGGGACAATCGCATCCGTCTGCAGGCCGATCAGGCCGGCACCTTTCGTGGCCAATGCTCGGAATTCTGCGGTACTCAGCACACCCACATGATTCTCGATGTGCAGGCTCACGAGGAGGAAGGCTTCGCCAACTGGCTGCAGGCGCGCCGCGAACAACAGGTCAGCGCCCTGCCCGGCCCTGCCGGCGACGTGTTCGCCGCTCGTTGTGGCCAGTGTCACCGTGTGGCGGGCGTCAGCGCTGGGAATCGCGCCCCGGATCTGAGTGATGTCGGCGCACGATCGATGCTCGGCGCCGGCGTGCTGAACAACGAACCGGGCGCCCTGTTGCGCTGGCTGCAGGAGCACCAGCGGCTCAAGCCTGGCAACGCCATGCCGCTGCATGACGATCTCGACCCCGACCACCTCAGCGCCATCGCCGACTGGCTGGAGACCCTGAACCCGTGACTACGCCAAGCAACCAGAGTGTTGCCGACCCCGAGCAACTGCACGATCAGTTCAACGACGTATGGGGCAACCCGCGCGGCTGGAAATCGCTGACCATCGTCAACCACACCACGGTCGGCATTCGCTTCATGCTCACCGGGCTGGGCTTCTTCCTGTTCGGTGGCCTGCTGGCGATGCTGGTGCGCACGCAGCTGGCGATACCGGGCTACGACTTTCTCGAGCCGGACGTCTACAACCAGGTCTTCACCATGCACGGCACGGTGATGATGTTCCTCTTCGCCGTGCCGATGATGGAAGGCCTGGCGGTCTACCTGATTCCGAAGATGCTCGGCGCGCGCGACCTGGTATTCCCGCGTCTGTCGGCGCTGGGCTACTGGTGCTACCTGTTCGGTGGGCTGATTCTGTGTGCCAGTCTGCTGCTGGGTATCGCGCCCAAGGCCGGCTGGTTCATGTACACGCCGCTGTCCAGCGCCGTGCATACGCCGGGGCCGAACTCGGATTTCTGGCTGATCGGCATCACCTTCGTGGAGATCTCTGCCGTATCGGCCGGTGTCGAACTGGTGGTGTCGATCCTGCGCACCCGCGCCGAAGGCATGTCGTTGAACAAGATGCCGATCTACGCCTGGTACATCCTGGTGATGGCGATGATGATCGTGGTCGGTTTCCCGCCATTGATCCTCGGCAGCATCCTGCTGGAACTGGAGCGTGCGGTTGGCCTGCCGTTCTTCGAGGTGGCGCGTGGCGGCGACCCGATTCTCTGGCAGCACCTGTTCTGGCTGTTCGGCCACCCCGAGGTGTACATCATCTTCCTGCCGGCGGCCGGTATCGTCTCGACCCTGTTGCCGGTGTTCTGCCAGCGGCCACTGGTGGGCTATCGCTGGGTGGTGCTGGCGATCCTCACCACCGGTTTCATCAGCTTCGGGCTGTGGGTGCACCACATGTTCACCGTGGGTATTCCGCAGTTGGCGCAGGCGTTCTTCTCCGCCGCGAGCATGCTGGTGGCGATCCCGACTGGTATTCAGGTATTCGCCTGGATCGCCACCCTGTGGGTTGGCAAACCGCTGTACCACGTGCCGATGCTGTGGCTGCTGGGGTTTCTGGTGATCTTCGTCTGCGGCGGGCTGACCGGTGTGATGCTGGCGCTGGTGCCCTTCGACTGGCAGGTGCATGACACCCACTTCGTGGTGGCGCACATGCACTACGTGCTGGTGGGCGGCATGTTCTTCCCGCTGCTGGCCGGCATCTATTACTGGCTGCCGCACTTTTCCGGGCGCATGCCCTCGGTACGCCTCGGCAAGTGGGGCTTCTGGCTGGTATTCATCGGCTTCAACCTGACCTTCCTGATCATGCACTGGACCGGCCTGATGGGCATGCCGCGGCGCATCTACACCTACCAGTCCGGGTTGGGCTGGGACCTGCCCAACCTGATCTCGTCGATCGGCAGCTTCATCATGGCCATCGGCATCGCCACGGTGCTGCTGGATATCGTCCTGCACTTTCGCTTCGGCCAGAAAGCCACGAAGAACCCCTGGAACGCCGACACCCTGGAGTGGAGTACGCATCTGCCGCCCAGTCCCTTCAACTTCGTCAGCCTGCCGCCGGTGCGCACGCGCCACCCGATGTGGGAGATTCCCGACCTGGAGGAACGCATCGACCGTGGCGAATTCGCCCTGACCGTGATCGACCATGGCCGTCGAGAAACCTGGGGCGTCGAGCCGCTGACCGGCAAGGTACGCGAAATCATCCATCTGCCTGGCAACAGCTGGTTACCCTTCGCTGCCGCCGCGTTCATCGCGATCACCTGCCTGGGGCTGCTCAGCAAGTTCTACTGGGTCGCGCTGGTCGCCAGCATCGTCGCGGCGGTGCTGCTGCTGCGCTGGAGTTGGGAGAACGGCGCGCACCCGTTGGCCGCGCCGGATGCGCGGGTGCAACCTGGCGAGCCGCCGCTGCACTCGCGCACCTGCGATGGCCCGGGGCTGTGGGGTATGGGCGTGACGCTGCTGGCCAACGGCGCCTTGTACCTGTCACTGCTGTTCGGCTGGTTCTACCTGTGGACGGTATCGCCGAACTGGCTGGTGCCGAACGATCCAGTCATCGATCAGCACCTGCTGCTGGCCAGTGCCGTGTTGCTGAGCATCGCCGTACTCTGGCAGCGGCCCGTTTTACGGCGGCTGCGTCAGGGCCAGGGTGAGCCCGGCGCGCTGATCACCTGTTTTGTCGCAGTGGCGCTGCTGGGTGCGCTGCATGTCGGCTTGCTACTCTGGACCTTGCTGGCTGGAGACCTGGCGCCACGCGCCACTGCGCATGATGCGGTGATCGTGGTGATGCTCGCCTACAGCCTGGTACATGGCCTGCTGGCAAGCATTCTCAGCGCTCTGCAGGCGCTGCGCGTGCACTACGGTTATGTGTGCAAACGCACGCCCTACGAGCCGTTGGTGGTCGAACAACTCTGGCAATACAGCCTGGCCGTGATGTGGATCACCTACTGCAGCGTGGTGCTGTTCCCGCCAACCTTCGGAGGTGTGTGATGCAGCCGTTACGCTCCCCCTACAATCCGATCCACATTCCCCTCGGGCTGGTGCTCTGGAGTATCTGGTTCATCGCGCTTTATGGCGGTCTGTCGGTGGGTTGCGCCCTGGTGCCACCTGATCCTGCACGCGGGCAATGGACCTGGCTGAACGCTCTGCTCGCTCTGCTCAGCCTGTTCACCATGGCGGCCCTCCTTGGTTTGGCCTGGCTGTTTCAACGCGCCGCCAGGGACGAGCATGAAGGCCAGCCCGCGCGCTTCGTGGCTCGCCTCGCCGCTGGCGTGAACCTGATCGGCGCCATCGCCACTGTCTTCGTCGCCCTGCCAACGCTGAGCCTACCACCATGCCTGTGATCGTCCTTGCCCTTCTCCTCTTGCCTGACACAGCCGCCGCCCATGGTCTTCTCGATGGCCATCTGCATCTGAACGAGCGTGTACCGCTGCTACTCAGCGCCCTGCTGCTAGGCGCGGCCTGGCTGCTGTACATCCTGGGCTGCCGCAAGGTGCGCCCGCATGGGCGTGAAGCCTGGTGGATGCACCTGGCGATGATCATCACCGTGCTCGCTGTATTCGGCCCCATCGATGACTGGGCGGAAACCAGCACCAGCCTGCACATGGTTCAGCACATGCTGTTCATGATTGTCATCGCGCCGCTCTGGGCGCTGGCTCGGCCGCTGCCGCAATGGCGAGCGCTGCTCGGTGGCTGGATGGCACCGGTGTCCAACGTGATTCTGCGCAGCGGCCGCTATCCGGTAGCCCTGGCCATGCTGCACGGCGCGATGATCTGGGTCTGGCATACGCCGAGCCTGTACATGCTGGCGCTGGACAACACCTGGTGGCACGCCATCGAGCATGCCTGTTTTCTGTTCAGCGCCTGGCTGTTCTGGTGGTCCTGCCTGCGCGCCAATCCACGGCAGGTGCCGCACGCGCTGATGGCCATTCTCCTGACCCTGATGCACACCGGCCTGCTCGGTGCCCTGCTCACCTTCGGCAACACGACGTTCTATGGCGAGTCCCGTGACCTGGCTGACCAGCAACTGGCGGGCCTGCTGATGTGGGTGCCGGGTAGTCTGGTGTATCTAGCCGCAGCCGGCTGGATCAGTTGGCGCTGGTTGACCCGCATATGGCGTCGCCAGGTGCGCGAAAGTGCAGGTAATCCCCTATAGCGCGTGCTTCGTGTTCGCTAGCGTCTCGTACAAATTCAATCCAGTTTTCTTGACCGCCGAAGAGCGCTTCGGTGTAACCATTTCGCGCATATGGTTCAGAGTATTTTTTCTGTCACTGCGAAGCAGTTGGCTTATTTCCCAGCGCAACATGCTGTGTGCAAACAATAAAGTAACCTTAAGCATCATCTGAGGGGCTAGCCAGGCCTAGGCTTTAGTTTGCAGAGGGCATGCCTGTACAACTTTAGTGAATGATGTCATTTTGAAATTTATTTTTACCAATCGTCCCAATTGTTGGTATGCAGTAAAGACACCGTTATGTTTTATGGGTGCTATCAAGGAGATGCCCATGAAACACGATCTGGAAAGTATTAGATCAGCGCTGTCTAACTATGAAGTTAATATGACGCCAAGACCGGACGGGAGCGTCGTGCTTACCGTTGCTCACAGGGAGCAACAATTAGTGCGCGTCCTAGATGGAAGTTGCTCCGCTCAAGAAATCATTCGATTGATCCATTTCGATATGGCGCTAGAGGAGGATGCCGAGTCAATCAACGAAGCGGTCAAACACTGCAGCACCACGCAGTTACCCACCTACTCGCGCGAGCCGATTTTTCGCACGCGTACCTCTCGCTTATGGGCCATGAGAAAGCTCGAAAAGAAATGAGGAGATACGCAAGTGCCCAGATGCAATGTGTCCGCTCCTCAGACTCGGAGCAAGCCCGAAGACCTCATGGGAAAAATCAGAAGGCATATGCCTTATCGCCACCAACTGATGTACGAATGGCCCTATACGGCCGGATCGTTATGCTTGGTGGTGCTGCTGGTCTCGCAGCCTCAACAGCCGTCCCTGGCGCGGCCCGACGCCCACAGCGCACAACGCTCCCTGCAGGAGATCGACTTGAGCTGCTACCAGGTGCATGACGATGCGCTGAACGATCAGCATTGCGAGGATTGTGGTCATGACAAGCTGACCCCCTCGCGCCCTGCCGCAGACTTTGAATTCAGTCGTTCACTGCTCACCTGCAGCAATGTACAAAGCGTCCCGTTGGTTGAGAACAGCGAGGACAGACCCGACAACATGATGATCGAAGTGATCAAGTCCAATCACTCCTTCTAGCGGTCCTTGACGCTCTCGGCTGGCATTTCCAGCCTTTATCCTGCCTTCCCTTTTCCCGCGCCCCGATTATCTGAGCGAATGATCGGGGTGGCTGTCGACATGCATAGACCCTTATTCAAAGGAGGCCTGTCATGTCGGATCCAGTCATTTACTTTTCCATTACAATTGCTGCCCTCATCGTTCTGCTACATCTGTGGGCGGTGATCAGTGTATTTCGTAGCGACAAGCATGTCGGGACGAAAACTCTTTGGGCTCTGCTTATCTGGATATTCCCGATTATCGGGCTGGTTATCTGGGGCATTGCCGGCCCGCGTGGACATGACGACGGGCCAACTTCGCCTGAGCACAGCAAGTAATCGAAATGATCTTTTTTAATGCCTATAGGACGTTACTCGGTGCGCGAGTGTCGGCAAAATAAAACCACCATTTGTTGGCGTTCGTGATTATTTTCTACAGTGCTTATACAGCGAGGTATCAATATGTCAGAGGCGTATAACTATCTCGATCACATTACTGCGTACAGCAGCTGTGCCAATGCCTGCGAGCAATGTGCAACAGCCTGCCTGAGCGGAGGCAATGCCGGACATTATCGCTGCGTCGAGCTATGCCGTGACTGCGCCGATCTATGCCGCCTGACAGCAACGCTGATGCTGCGCAACAGCCCCTATGTCGCGGTGGCCAGCCAGCTATGCCGGATCGCCTGCCTGGCCTGCGCCGAGGAATGCGTGCAGCACGCCAGCCAGCATTGTCAGGAGTGCGCGCGAACCTGCCAGGTGTGTGCAGAAGAACCTTTACTGGAGCCAGCATGAAATCGGACAAAACCACGAAAACGCCAGTAGCGCGCTCCAGCGAGGCGCTGCTGGACGATCCAGGTAACGAAGACCCTGGCTCGCAGCTCGATGCGCCAGTGCCGCTGCGCCCCTCGACCAAGGCGCAGCGCAGCAAACGAACCCGGCCGAGCGACGGAAAACCGCGCTAGGCCGGGCGTCGGTTCAGGCAGGAATGCTCTTGGCGCGCATCTCCCGCGCCCAGATGCGATGCTGCTTCAGCGCAGTTTCGAAGCGCATGAACAGCGGATCGAAACTGTCGCCGCACAGCATGCCATCGTCTTCTTCCAGACCGAGCATCGCAGCAAGCTGAGCGGCGTCACCGCTAAGCGCCACGGGTTTTAGGTGCTTGTAGGCCTCCAGCAGGTAATGCTTGGCCACGCCATCGTTCTGCAGCGTCTTGAGCACATACTCACCACCCGGCACGAATACCGCGTCGACGGTTATCGACGGCTCCGAAGCGAAGCTGCCATCGGGCTGCATGGGCTGGCCGTCGGAGTCCTTCAGTGCGGCTGCCGAAGGCGCCAGCAGCTTGGCCACGGCACCGGCTGCTTCGAGCATCTTCTGCAGACTGCCGACCTCGTCAGCCTTGCAGCCGGGGGTAAGCAGGATAGCCACGCGCCGTCCGCGAATATCGCCAGGCAGCAGATTCATCTGGCTCAGCGCCGGGGAGACCTTGGCCTTGTCATCCATGGTCGGCGTCGTGGTGCTGTTCAGATCGATGCCCAGGTTCTCCGCCACGCGCAACGCCAGCAGCGGATCGATGTGCGCCAGGATTTCCCTCACCTGGCGCTCGCGAATGAACAGGCGCTCGACTTTCGACAGCTCGAAGCTGTAGGCATCGACGATATGCTGCTGCTCGGCCTCGCTCATGCTGCGCCAGAACAGCGTGGCCTGGGAAAAGTGATCGGCGAAGCTGGCCGAGCGCACCCGTATCTTGGTACCGCTTAGCGGTTCGGGATAAGAACTGTAGCCGCCGCCGCTGGGCGCTGGCGGCGTCTCGCGCGGCCAGTTGCCATCGATCGAGTTGGGTTCGTAAGAGGCGCGGCCGCGATTGATCTGCTGACGATGCGGCGCGTCACGTTGGTTGTTGTGGAACGGACAGAGTGGCCGATTGATCGGGATTTCGTTGAAATTGGGGCCGCCCAGGCGCAGCAACTGGGTGTCGGTGTAGGAAAACAGGCGACCTTGCAGCAGTGGGTCATTGCTGAAATCGATGCCCGGCACCACATGCCCGACGTGAAAGGCCACCTGCTCCGTCTCGGCGAAGAAGTTGTCCGGGTTGCGATTGAGCACCATGCGCCCGACCACGCGCACCGGCACCAGCTCTTCGGGTACCAGCTTGGTCGGGTCGAGCAGGTCGAAACCAAAGCCCAGCGCGTCCTCCTCGTCCATCACCTGCAGGCCCAGCTCCCATTCCGGGTAGAGGCCGCGCTCGATATCCTCCCACAGGCCGCGGCGATGGAAATCCGGGTCCTTGCCGGCGAGTTTCTGCGCCTCGTCCCATACCAGCGAGCAGACGCCGGCCTTGGGCCGCCAGTGAAACTTCACCAGCTTGCTCTGGCCCTCTGCGTTGACCAGGCGGAAGCTGTGCACGCCAAAGCCCTGCATTGAGCGATAGGCGATGGGAATGGCGCGGTCGGACATGGTCCACAGCACCATGTGTGCCGATTCTGGGGTCAGCGAGACGAAATCCCAGAAGGTGTCGTGGGCCGACGCGCCAGTGGGAATTTCGTTGTGCGGCTCGGGCTTCACCGCGTGGACGAAGTCAGGAAATTTGATTGCATCCTGGATGAAGAACACCGGCATGTTGTTGCCAACCAGGTCGAAGTTACCCTCTTCGGTGTAGAACTTCACCGCGAAACCGCGTACGTCGCGCACGGTATCAGCCGAGCCGCGCGGCCCCTGCACGGTAGAAAAGCGCACGAACACCGGCGTGCGCTTGCCGGCTTCACCGAGAAAGGCGGCGCAGGTCAGGTCGGTGACGGGATCGGTCACTTCGAAATAGCCATGCGCTGCCGCACCGCGGGCATGCACCACACGCTCGGGAATGCGCTCGTGATCGAAGTGGGTGATCTTCTCGCGCATGATGAAATCTTCCATCAGCGTCGGGCCGCGCTCGCCGCCGCGCAGGCTGTTCTGGTTGTCGGCGATGCGCGTGCCGGTGTTGGTGGTCAGCGCCTCCCCGGTCGCGTCCTCGCGAAAGCGCTCGAGCTGTTCGAGCTTGGCGTTGCTGTTGCTGCGGTCGAGCGTGTCGCTGCCCGCCATCTGGCTATTTTCGGCGGTTTTCGGTTGCTTGCTCATGGGCTACTCCTGGCTATTTGGAGGCGTGCGTATCGCGCGCTCGGTTATTCAGTGGCCATGTCGGGCATGGCGGCCACGCAAGCGACGGGAAAGTCGCTCCGGGTAGTTTTTGAGACGGGTTGCAGCTGTTCCGTTCGACCTGAATTTTTCCCGAGAGGCCACTGATGACGGGCCGCTGCGCTTGACGTAGCAGCGGCTTCGCGGCGGCAAATTTTTCCTGAACTTCGTCATTGCCAGACCCTTCTACCCCTGTGAACGCACATCCCAGGAGGAACCACCATGCATCCATTGAAAACACTGACCCTATTGGCTGCAGCCGCCTTTGCCATTTGCGCCGTCACCAGTCTGCAGGCTGCCAACCAGGTGGAATCGATAAGCAGCGAAGACTTCGTCGAAGAGGCATCGGCGAAAGGCGTCGCCGAGATCGAAACGGCCAAACTGGCCTTGGAGAAATCGCAGAACGAAGCGGTCAAGGGCTTCGCGCAGATGATGATCGACGACCATCGTCGGGCGAATCAGCAGTTGGCCGAGCTGGCCAAGAGCAAGGACCTGGAGGTTTCCGACGATGCCGAACTGATCAACCAGGCCAAGGCCCTGGTGCTCAAACTGCGCAGCGAAGGCAGCTTCGACAAGGCCTACATGAACAATCAGGTGGTCGCCCACCGCGAGACCATCGAGTTGTTCCGCCGCGCCGTGAATGTCGATGACCAGGAGCTCGCCAGCTTCGCCCGCGAGACGCTGCCCAAGCTGGAGCAGCATCTGCAGCGCGCTGAGCAGTTGAACGGTCAGTTGCCGGAAGAGTGATCGCTCGGCTTGCCGGGCTGCTGATGCAGCTCGGCAGCGCCTCGCCTATCAGCCCTGACGCAGTTGTTCGTAGTAGTGAGGCAACTGCATCAGGGCGTAGCGCGCCGTTTCCTCACGTACCTGGTTGCGGCCTCCGCTGAACTTCACCGTTTCACTGACAACGCCCTGGTGCTGCTCCAGGCGAATGGCACAGGCGATGCACTGCACGCCGTCCATCTCTCCCTCCGCCTCCGCCAGGCCGGTGTTGGCCAGAACGATATCGGCGTCGCTGCGCTGCAGTGCGCCCAGCGCCATTTCCCGTGCGACTTCTTCGCTGGTCAGTCCGAAACGCTCGATGGTATCTGCGCTGACGCCAAGGCAGCGCTGCTTGGCCTGCGGCGAATAGGTGACGAACGCGCAATCGAGCACCTTGCCGCTGCCGGGTACATCCGCCACCAGCGAGCTGATCAATCCCGCCGTACAGGATTCGGCGGTGGCCAGGCGCAATCTGTACTTACCGAGAAAATTCACCACCTGCTCGATGCTTTGCATCTGCCGGTCTCCTTGAAGCTGTCAGGGTGCTCAGTGGAAGCGGGCACGATGGGCAAAGTTCAACTTTTAACGTTGCGCTTGTCCGGCAAAAAAAGGTCGAACCTTTGTTCGCATCGACCCGTCAGCTCAAGGGTAAGGGGGAGATCGCGCTACCTTTCATCGCACTCCTCCACAGGACCCGCCCACAAGGCGAGTCGTCCTCAGGACCAACCCTATGGAGAGAGACATGGCAAGCGCTGCAGCCTCCGCACACATTCAAGCCACACCCACACATTGCGCCGCAGCCAAGCCACCCTTGCAGATGCACAGCGAGCATCCGCAGCGTAAGCGCGTGCTGTTCGTCACCTCGGAATTCGCCGACCTGATCAAATGCGGCGGGCTCGGCGATGTTTCCGCTGCACTGCCCCGTGCGTTGTCGCCGCAGCACGACATTCGCCTGCTGATCCCGGGCTACCGCCAGGTGGTTGAAAGCGGCCGGCCAATCCGCATCGTCGGGCAATTGCCTGGCCTGGCGGCATTGCCACCTTGCCAGATCGGGCGCATGGATCTGGCCGATGGGCTGATCGTCTACGTCTTGCTCAACGCCGCGCTGTACGAGCGCGACGGCTCGCCTTACGTCGATACGCAAGGGCGCGACTGGGCAGACAACCACATTCGTTTCGCCCGCCTCGGCCTGGCGGCCGCGGAAATCGCCACCGGCGATGCCAGCATCCAATGGCGCCCGGAGCTGGTGCATGCCAACGACTGGCCAGCGGCCATGGCACCGGCTTACATGGCCTGGCGCCAAGCCAGCACACCGGCCTTGCTGACCATTCATAACCTGGCCTACCAAGGCCTGTGCGACATACGCTGCGCCAGCGAGCTGGCGATACCGGAGTCAGCCTGTGGTGTCGATGGACTGGAGTTCTACGGCCAGCTGTCGTTTCTCAAGGCCGGCATCGCCTATGCGCAGCATGTCACCACCGTGAGCCGCCGCTATGCCCGCGAAATCACCACACCGGAACAGGGCTGCGGCCTCGATGGCCTGCTGCGGACCAAGGTCCTGCTGAATCAGCTCAGCGGCATTGCCAATGGCATCGACGAAAGCTGGCACCCCGAAAGCGACCCGCACCTGCTGCAGGGATTTAGCGCTGGCGACTGGGCGGGCAAGCAGGCCAATGGCACGTATGTCCGGCGCTGGCTGAACCTCGATGCGGACGGCCCGCTGTTCGCCGTGGTGTCGCGCCTGGTGCACCAGAAAGGTATAGATCTGACGCTGCAAGTGGCCGAACACATCGTCGTCCGTGGCGGCCGCATCGGCGTGATCGGCCAGGGTGAACCGGCGCTGGAGGCCGCCATGGCCGATCTGGGCCGGCGCTATCGCGGGCGTATCGGCGTGCATATCGGCTTTGACGAAAGCGACGCGCGGCGCCTGTATGCCGGTAGCGATTTCCTGCTCATGCCTTCGCGTTTCGAGCCCTGTGGCCTCAGCCAGATGTACGCCCAGCGCTACGCCTCGCTGCCCATCGCCCGTTGCACGGGCGGTCTGGCCGACACCATCGAGGATGGCGTCAGCGGTTTTCTCTTCGATGCGCCCAGGGCCGATGCCTATCGCCGGGCCATCGACCGTGCGCTGCTGGTCTTCGAGCATCCCGAACTGCTGGATGCCATGCGTTGCCAGGCCATGCGCGCGCCGCTCTACTGGCGCCAGTCGGTGCAGGCGTATGACCGCCTTTTTCAACGTCTGCTGAGCCAGACCAATGCCCACCGAGCGCTGCGTTGATGTACAGCCATGGAGCCCGGCCAATGGCCGATGGACGCGTGCGCTTCGCCCTGTGGGCGCCCAGTTGCCATCAGGTGGAAGTGGAACTGCAAAATGGCGGGCTGCACCCGATGCAGGCGGAAGATGACGGTTGGTTCGTGTTGCTGCTCGACTGCCCGAGCGACACCGCTTATCGCTACCGCATCGACGGACAGTGGTCGGTGCCGGATCCGGCCTCACGTCGACAGATCGAGGGCGTGCATGGTTTCAGCCAGGTAATCGATCACTCGACCTATATCTGGCATCACCGCGACTGGAATGGTCGGCCCTGGCACGAGACGGTGCTGTATGAACTGCATGTCGGCCTGTTCGGAGGCTTTCAGCAGGTCATCGAACACTTGCCGCACCTGGCCGACCTCGGGGTCACCGCCTTGCAGCTGATGCCTCTGAATGCCTTTTCCGGGACGCGTAACTGGGGCTATGACGGGGTACTGCCGTTCGCCCCAGCCAACGTTTACGGCACGCCCGAAGAACTCAAGCAACTGGTCGATAGCGCTCACGCCTATGGCCTGATGGTGTTCATTGATGTGGTCTACAACCACTTCGGCCCAGACGGCAATTATCTGGGCCTTTACGCGCGGCAGTTCTTCCACGAAGAGCGCATCACGCCCTGGGGCGCCGCCATCGACTTCAGCCGCCCGCAGGTGCGCGACTTCTTCTGCGAGAACGCCTTGATGTGGCTGCTGGACTATCGCGTCGACGGCCTGCGTCTGGATGCCGTGCACGCCATCGACGATGACGACTTTCTCAAGGAGCTGGCGGCGCGGGTGCGCTCGGCGCTGCCGCAGCCGCGCCAGGTGCATCTGGTGCTGGAAAACGAGCACAACGCCGCCCACCTGCTGCGCGATGGTTTCGATGCGCAGTGGAATGACGACGGCCACAACACCCTGCATGCCCTGCTCACCTTCGAGAACGAAAGCTACTACGCCGATTATGCCCAGGCGCCGACCCGCAAGCTGGTCACCTGCCTGGAACAGGGCTTCGTCTATCAGGGCCAGGCCAATCGCCATGGCCAGCCGCGTGGCGAACCCAGCGCCGATCTGCCGCCGCACGCCTTCGTGCTGTTTCTGCAGAACCATGACCAGGTGGGCAACCGCGCCTTCGGCGAGCGCCTGACGCTGCTCGCCGACCATGACGCGCTGAAGGCCGCCACCGTGCTTCTGTTGCTGTGTCCGATGGTGCCGCTGCTGTTCATGGGTGAGGAATGGGGCAGCAAACGGCCCTTTCTGTTCTTTACCGATTATCACGATGAGCTGGCCAACGCCGTGCGCGAGGGGCGGCGCAACGAGTTCGCCGATTTTTCCCAGTTCAGCTCACCGCACAGCCGCGAAGCCATCGCCGATCCCAATGCCGAGGCCAGTTTCCAGCGCTCACAGCCGGATCTGGCGCCGGCACTGGAGCCCCAGCAGCGCGAGTGGCTGACCTTCTATCGCGGCTTGTTGCAGGTGCGTCACAGTCGCCTGCTGCCTGGGCTGGAGCAGGCACGCAGTCTCGGCGCGCAGGTGCTGGGCGATGGCGCCGTATTGGCGCGCTGGCGTTTGGGGAACGGCCCGGCGCTGAGCATCGCCGTCAATCTGGGCATCAGCGCCGTGTCGCTGCCCTCGCCTGCCACGCATGGCGAACGCCTGTACACCCTACGCATCGACGATGCCGACCTGCGCCAGGCGCAATTGCCGCCGCGCAGCGCCCTGGTCACCCTGGAGCCCGCCCGATGAGTGATCGATTACTGGCCGAGTTGGCTCAGGCGGCGGATCTGAGCATCGACTGGATCGATGCCCACGGCCGCCCCCAGAGCGTAACGACGGAGGCGCAGCGCAACCTGCTGGAGGCGCTCGGCTATCCGGCGCAAAGCCCTGAACAAATACGCGAAAGCCTCACCTCTTTGGTGCACCGCCAGCATGTGCCGGAAGATTCCGCCCTGCTGCTTCAGGACCAGCACCAGCCACTGGCCCTGAGCCTCTACCCGGCCGAAAGCCCCTATCGGCTGACCGACGAGTGGGGCAATGTCAGCGAGGGCCACCTTGACCACGACGGCCATTTGCCGGCGCAACCACAGCCCGGCTATTACCAGCTGGAAATTCGCGATACCCAGCATGCGCTCGCCGTGGCGCCCGCCGCCTGCATGTCGGTACAAGAGCTGTGCGGCAAGCCGCGCATCTGGGGGCTTATCGCACAGCTCTACGGGCTACGTCGTAACGCTGATGGCGGTCTGGGCGATACGTTGGCAGTGGCGGACCTGGCCCGGCATGCAGCCAATCACGGCGCCGATGCCATCGCCCTGAGCCCGATGCACGCACAGTTCAGTGCGGATCTGCGCAGCTACGGCCCCTACTCGCCGTCCAGCCGACTGTTCTTCAATACGCTGTACGCCGCGCCCGTCACCTTGCTCGGCGAGGCACGCGTGCAACGCGCCAGTCAAGCCGCCGGGCTGCAGAGCGAAATGACGCGCCTGGAGGCACTGGAGCTGATCGACTGGCCGGCCGTGGCAGCTACTCGGCAGCGCCTGTTGCGCCAGTTGTATGCGGATTTCTGCCAGAACCCCGGCCAGTTGCAGGAACGCTTCGACACCTTTCGCGCCGCCGGGGGCGACGCTCTGCAACAGCATTGCTGTTTCGAGGCCATTCATGCGCAGCGCCTGCGCGAAGGGGCCAGCGGCGACTGGCGCACCTGGCCGGAGGCCCTGCGCAGCCCGAATCAGGGCGCGGTGACCCGTTTCGCCATCGAACATATTGATGAACTGCGCTTTCACGCCTTCTGCCAATGGCTGATCGCCCATGGTCTGGAAACGGCGCAGGCCACTGCCAGCGGCGCCGGCATGGGCATCGGCCTGATCGCCGACCTGGCGGTGGGCGCCGATTGCGCCGGCAGCCAGGCCTGGTCGCGCCAGGACGAGTTGCTGCCCCTGGTCACCGTTGGCGCCCCGCCAGACATTCTCAATCGCCAGGGGCAGAACTGGGGCGTATCGGCCTTCTCGCCGCAAGGCCTGCGTCAGCACGGTTTTCGCGCCTATATCGAGATGCTCCAGGCCAACCTGGCGCATGCCGGCGGCATCCGTATCGACCATGTGATGGGCTTGCAGAGGCTGTGGGTGATCCCGCAGGGCGCGGAGTCGCAGCACGGCGCCTACCTACGCTACCCGCTGGATGATCTGCTACGCCTTCTCGCGCTGGAATCGCACCGCCACCATGCCCTGGTGATCGGCGAAGACCTTGGCACCGTGCCCGAGGGCCTGCGCGACAAACTCGCCGCACGCAATATCCTCGGCACGCGGGTGCTGCTGTTCGAGCAGGACGACCTCGGTTTCGTGCCGGCCGAGCGCTGGTCCGGCAATGCCCTGGCGACCACCACCACCCACGACCTGCCGACCATCAAGGGCTGGCTCGCCGGCCGCGATCTGGAATGGCGGGTGCGCGCCGGTCAGCGCGACGCCGAGCTGCTGGAGGGCGATCACGCCGAGCGTGCCGGTGAGCGCGTGGCGCTGCGCCAACTGCTGGAACGGCAAGGCATGGTGAGCGGCGGTGATGACGATGCCTGCCTGCAGGCCTGCATCGAACATGTCGGCCGTACGCCGGCGCCACTGGCCCTGTTGCCGCTGGAGGATGCCTGCGGTCTGGAACAACAGCCCAACCTGCCCGGCCCTGGCGATATCCACCCGAACTGGCGGCGACGCTACCCGCTGACGGTCAACGAACTGCTGGAACAGCCCGCCACCAGTGAGCGTCTGGCCTGCCTCGATGGCGTACGCCAGGAGGCCGGCCATGACTGAGTTGAGCGCCACGCTGCGCCTGCAGCTGCACAAGGGTTTCACCCTGCGCGACGCGGCAGCCCAGGTGCCCTACCTGGCGCAGCTGGGTATCAGCCACCTGTACGCCTCGCCAATTCTTACCGCCCGCCCCGGCTCGCAACATGGCTACGACGTGATCGATCCGACCCGGATCAACCCCGAGCTGGGCGGCGAAGAAGCACTGGTGCAACTGGTGAACATCCTGCGTGCCCATGACATGGGGCTGATCCTGGATATCGTGCCCAACCACATGGCCGTCGGTGGCGACGGCAATCCCTGGTGGCTGGACGTACTGGAATGGGGGCAAGAAAGCCCTTACGCAGCCTTCTTCGATATCCAGTGGCAATCCCATGACCCACTGCTCAGCGGCCAGTTGCTGGTGCCCTTCTTGCGCAGCGACTACGGCGAGGCGCTGCGCGACGGTACGTTGGAGCTGGTGTTCGAGGCCGAGCGTGGGCGCTTTCACGCGCAGCACTTCGAGCATCGCCTGCCGCTGACGCCACCCAGCTACGCCAACATCCTGCGCAGCAGTGACGATGCCGCATTGCGTGAACTGGGCCAGCGTTTCGCCCGTCTGGAGCGCAATGAGAACCGCCGCTTACAGGCTGGGCAACTGTGCGCCGAACTGGCCGCCCAAGCGCACAAGGTGGCGCCCCTGCTCGGCAGTTTCCAGGGCCGCGACGAAGCGGCGCAGAAGCGTCTGCACGCGCTGCTCGAACGCCAGCATTACCGCGTGGCCAGCTGGCGTACCGCAGCGGACGACATCAACTGGCGGCGCTTCTTCGACATCAACGAGCTGGGGGCGCTGCGCGTCGAGCATCAACAGGTGTTCGAGCAAACGCACGCCAAGGTCTTCGAATTGATCGAACGCGGCCTGATCGACGGCCTGCGCATCGACCATATCGACGGCCTGGCCAACCCGCGCGCCTATTGCAGCCGCCTGCGACGACGCATCCGGCAACTGCGTGGCGACGCGCCCTTCCCCATCTTCGTGGAGAAGATCCTCGGTGCGGGTGAACGCCTGCCACAGGAATGGCCGGTGGACGGCAGCACCGGCTACGAGTTCATGAACCAGGTGTCGCTGCTGCAGCACGACCCACACGGCGAGCTACCGCTGAGCGAACTGTGGCAAGCGCTCAGCGGCCGGCCGACGGCGTTCGAGGACGAGACTCAGCAGGCGCGCCGTCTGGTGCTGGAAGGCTCGCTGGCCGGTGATCTGGAGGAAGTTGCCCAGCGCCTGCTGCACGTCGCCCGCCATGACATCGCCACGCGCGACCTGACCCTCGGCGCGATCCGCCGGGCGCTGCGCGAGCTGATCGTGCACTTTCCGGTATACCGCACCTATGCCCAGGCCTGTGGTCGCTCACAGCAGGATCGGCGTTTCTTCCAGCAGGCGCTGGACGGTGCGCGACAGACCCTGGCCGAGGCTGACTGGCCCCTGCTGCCGCATCTCGACGACTGGCTCGGTGGCGCTTTCCTGCGTGCAATGCCGCCCGGCCGCGCGCGGCGCCTGCGTGCCCAGGCGCTGACGCGCTTCCAGCAGCTGACCTCGCCGGCCGCCGCCAAGGCCGTGGAAGATACCGCGCTGTATCGCGCCGGCGTGCTGCTGTCGCGCTATGACGTGGGCTTCGATGCCGAGCACTTCAGCGCCAGCCTCGAACGTTTCCATCAGGCCTGCCGCGAACGTGCAGACCACCACCCGCTGAACCTGCTGGCGACCGCCACTCATGACCACAAGCGTGGCGAAGACTGCCGCGCGCGTCTGGCAGTGCTCAGCGAACGCGCCGCCTGGTACGCCGAGCGTGTCCGGCATTGGCAGCGCCTTGCGCAACCGCTGCGTAGCAGCTATCAGCAGCAGGCGCCGGATGGCGGCGAAGAGGCGATTCTCTATCAGGCGCTGATCGGCAGCTGGCCGCTGGGACTGCAGGCAGACGATGACGTCGGCCTGGATGCTTACCTGCAGCGCCTGCTCGGCTGGCAGCGCAAGGCGCTGCGCGAGGCCAAGCTCAACAGCTCCTGGAGCGCGCCGAATGACGCACACGAGGCAGCCTGCGCCGAATTTCTGCGGCGCCTGTTGTGTGAACCGACGGGGATGGCGTTGCGCACCGAGCTGGCTGCGAGTGTCGCGGCAATAGCCCCTGCCGGCGCCTTGAACAGCCTGGTGCAATGTCTGCTGCGTATGACCACACCAGGCGTGCCCGATCTTTACCAGGGCTGCGAGTTCTGGGATTTCAGCTTGGTCGACCCGGATAACCGTCGCCCGGTGGACTTCGCCGCGCGACAAGCCGCATTACAAACCGAGGACGAGCCAGCGGCGATGCTGGCCAGCTGGCAGGACGGGCGCATCAAACAATGGCTTATCCAGCAGGTCCTGGCTATTCGTGCGGCGCATCCGTCGCTGTTCAGCCAGGGCAGTTACCAGCCCCTGGCAGTCACCGGCAAACACGCCGCCCAGGTAGTCGCCTTCCTGCGTAGCCACGGCGACGAGCACCTGCTGGTGATCGTGCCGCGCCTGGCCGCTGGGCTGCTCGCAGAACACGACCTGCCGCATGTGCCGCCACAACTCTGGGGCGACACCGCTGTGGTACTGCCGGGGGAACTGAACGGCTGCCATGTCACCGGCCTGCTCTCCCCCTGCCAGATCAAAGCGCGCGAGGGTGTGCCGCTTGCTGCTGTGCTGGCCGAGTTGCCAGTCAACCTGCTTCGCCTTACCCCTTGATCACAGGAGTCACGCCATGAGTATCGATGAGCAGCGCATACGCGAGTTTGCCTTTCAGATCTGGGAATCCGAAGGCCGCCACCATGGCCAGCACGAGCGGCACTGGAAGATGGCCAGCAAACTGGCCGAAGCCGAGGCGCAAGCACGGACCCAGGCCGCACCCAAGCCTCGACGCGTCAGCAAACCCAAGACGGTACCGCTGAGCGAGGCCGAACAGCCGGCGCTGCTGAAGAAACCCCGTGCGCCGCGCACGCCCAAGACGCCGAAAGCCTGAGGTCACCACCATGCGTAAACAACAGCGCTCACGCGTTACCGAAGGCACGCCGTTTCCGCTAGGCGCCAGTTGGGATGGGCTCGGGGTCAACTTCGCCCTGTTCTCGGCGCACGCTACACGGGTCGAACTGTGTCTGTTCGACGAGCGCGGTGAGACGGAGATCGAACGCATCGAGCTGCCGGAATACACCGACGAAATCTGGCACGGCTACCTGCCTGACGCCCGTCCCGGCCAGGTCTACGGTTACCGTGTGTACGGGCCCTACGAGCCCGAAGCCGGGCATCGCTTCAACCCAAACAAGCTGCTGATCGACCCCTACGCCAAGCAGTTGGTGGGCAAACTGCAGTGGTCGGAGGCGCTGTTCGGTTACACCATCGGCGACCCGGCCGGTGACCTGAGCTTCGATGAGCGTGACAGTGCGCCGTTCGTGCCCAAGTGCAAGGTCATCGACCCCGCCTTCACCTGGGGCGAACAACCCAGCCTGCGCGTGCCCTGGGATCGAACGGTGATCTACGAAACGCATCTGCGCGGTATCAGCATGCGTCATCCGGCGGTGCCCGAGCGCCAGCGCGGCACCTGCGCCGGCCTGACCAATCCCGAGCTGCTGCGGCATATCCGCGAGCTGGGCGTCTCCAGCGTCGAGTTGCTGCCGGTGCATGCCTTCGTCAACGACCAGCATCTGCTGGAAAAGGGCATGAACAACTACTGGGGCTACAACAGCATTGGCTTCTTTGCCCCGCACCCGGCGTACCTGGCCAGCGGTCGTATCAGCGAATTCAAGGAAATGGTCGCGCACCTGCACAAGGCCGGCCTGGAACTGATTCTCGATGTGGTCTACAACCACACCGCCGAGGGCAACGAGCGCGGCCCGACGCTGTCCATGCGCGGCATCGACAACGCCAGCTACTACCGTCTGCTGCCGGACGAGCGCCGCCACTACATCAACGACTCCGGTACCGGCAATACGCTGGACCTGAGCCACCCCTGCGTGCTGCAGATGGTCACCGACTCGTTGCGCTACTGGGCAACCGAGATGCGTGTGGATGGTTTTCGCTTCGACCTGGCGACCATTCTCGGGCGCTATGCCGATGGCTTCAACGAGCGCCACAGTTTTCTCGTCGCCTGCCGCCAGGACCCGGTACTGAGCAAGGTCAAGCTGATCGCCGAGCCTTGGGACTGCGGCCCCGGCGGCTATCAGGTGGGTGGCTTTCCACCGGGCTGGGCCGAATGGAACGACAAGTTTCGCGACAACGTGCGCGCCTACTGGAAGGGCGATCGCGGCGAGCTCGGCGAACTGGCAAGACGCTTGACCGCATCAGGCGATCTGTACAACCAGCGTGGGCGCCGGCCCTTCGCCTCGGTCAACTTCATCACCGCGCATGACGGCTTCACCCTGCGCGACGTGGTGTCCTACGACCACAAGCACAACGAGGCCAACGACGAGAACAACCAGGACGGCACCGACCGCAACATCTCCTGGAACCACGGCTGCGAGGGTGCCACCGACGACCCGTCGATCCGCCGCCTGCGCGTGCAGCAGATGCGCAATATGCTGGCCACCCTGCTGTTCGCCCAGGGCACACCGATGCTGGTGGCCGGCGACGAGTTCGGCCGCACCCAGCACGGCAACAACAACGCCTACTGCCAGGACAACGAGCTGAGCTGGGTGGACTGGACGCTCGACGACGAAGGCCGCGAGTTGCTCGCCTTCTCTCAGCACCTGATCGCCCTGCGCCGGAGCTATCCGATCCTGCGCCGCCAGCGCTTTCTGGTCGGGCATTACAACGAGGAGTTGGAAGTCAAGGACGTCACCTGGCTGGCCCCGGACGGCAGCGAGATGACCGAGGAGCACTGGCACGACGAGGAAGCGCGCTGCATGGGCATGCTCATGGACGGCCGCGCGCAACCCTCGGGTGTCAAACGCAGCGGTGCCGACGCCACCCTGCTCCTGCTGCTCAATGCCGATCACCAGCCGTGCGAGTTCCAGCTGCCCGAAGTGCGCGGCGGGCGCCAGTGGCTGTGCCTGGTCGATACGCATACTGCGCAGACGGTGCCAAGGCCCGTGCAGCAGGACGCCGTGGAGCTGCACGGGCGCTCGCTGCAGTTGTTGGAGTTACTGCGCTAAAGGCCGCCGCGAAAAAAAGCCTGAACCCTGCTTCCGTCTGCCAACTCGAAAAATACAGATGCTGGGACAACCCATGACGCCGCTCGAGCGTAACGCCGGCTTCGGCGCGCGTGGCGCTTCGCGTCAGTTCCCAGCAAACAATCACCTATGCCGGCCAGCTGGCCGGCTTCGGGAGAGATTCATGAAAGCAGTGGTTTTCCATGACATTGGCGACATCCGCCTGGACGACGTAGCAGAGCCCCAGGTGCAGGCCAGTACCGATGCGGTGATCCGTATTACCGCATCGGCCATCTGCGGCACCGACCTGCATTTCGTGCGCGGCACCGTGGGTGGCATGCGCAAGGGCACCATCCTCGGTCATGAGGCGGTCGGTATCGTCGAGGCGCTGGGCAGCGATGTGCGCAACCTCAACATCGGCGATCGCGTCGTGGTGCCCTCGACCATCGCCTGTGGCAACTGCAGCTATTGCCGCGCCGGCTACTACGCCCAGTGCGACGAGGCCAACCCCAACGGCAAGCAGGCCGGCACCTCCTTTTACGGCGGGCCGGAAATCACCGGGGCCTTCCATGGCCTGCAGGCGGAGATGGCGCGTATCCCCTTCGCTAATATCGGCCTGGTGAAACTGCCCAGCGAGATCAGCGACGACCAAGCCATCCTGCTCTCAGATATTTTCCCCACCGGTTATTTCGGCGCGAAGCTGGCCGAAGTCGGCAGCGGTGATACCGTCGCCGTTTTCGGCGCCGGGCCGGTCGGCCAGTTCGCCATCGCCAGCGCCAAGTTGCTTGGCGCCGCGCGTGTATTCGCCATCGACCACCTCGACGACCGTCTGGACATGGCCCGCCGTCAAGGCGCCGAGGTAATCAACTTCGACCGCGAAGACCCGGTCGACACCCTGCGCCGACTGACCAACGGCATCGGCGTGGACCGCGCCATCGATGCTGTGGGCGTCGATGCGCAGTGCCCTGCTCATGGCCACGCGCCACGCCAGCCCGAAGGCCACGAATGGCAACCTGGCGACGCCCCCGAGCAGGCCTTGCAGTGGGCCGTCGATGCCCTGGCCAAGGCAGGCACGCTGGGCATCATTGGCGTTTATCCGCACCAGGCGCGCGAGTTTCCCATCGGCCAGGCGATGAACAAGAACCTCAGCGTCAACATGGGCAACTGCAACCATCGCCGCTACATCCCGCAACTGATCGAGATGGTCCAGGCCGGTCGCATCGACCCGGCGAAGATACTCACCCAGGTCAAGCCTATGAGCGACGCCATCGAAGCCTTCAAGGCCTTCGACCGGCGTGATAGCGGCTGGATCAAGGTGCAGTTGCAGCCGGCGAAGAATGACGCCAGCCACGGTAGCGAGGAGCAAGTACGCGGCGGCGCCATTCTCGACCGCGCCATCGCCGAGGCCGATCCGCTCGGCGAGTCGCGCTCCAAGAAGCCCGGCAGCCTGTGAGCGAGCGTGGCCGGCCATGAACAACACCATCGCCAAACCGGAGGTGATCATCGATCGCGTGACGCCGGTCAAGCGCCTGCGCGTGCTGACGATCAACACGCACAAGGGCTTCACCGCTCTCAACCGTCGTTTCATCCTGCCAGAACTGCGCAGCGCCGTGCAGGCCACCGGGGCCGATCTGGTTTTCCTGCAGGAGGTACTCGGCAATCACGCCCTGCACGCCAAGCGCTTCCATGACTGGCCGAGCGTGCCGCAGTACGAATTTCTCGCTGACAGCATGTGGCCGCAGTTCGCCTACGGGCGCAACGCCGTGTACCCGGCAGGCGATCACGGCAACGCCCTGCTCTCGCGCTTTCCCATCCTCGAGTATCACAACCTCGACGTGACGGTCAGTGGCACCGAGCAGCGCGGCCTGCTGCATTGTCGGCTCGATGTACCCGGGCAGGACGCCGTGCATGCAGTGTGCGTGCACCTGGGTTTGCGTGAGGCGCATCGTCGTCAGCAGATGGGCTTGTTGCTGGATTTGCTGGCGACCTTCGAACCCGGTGCGCCGGTAATCGTCGCCGGCGATTTCAACGACTGGCGTCTGCGCGCGGACGATCTGTTGGCACCGCATGGCCTGCGCGAGGCGTTCGAGCATCGCCACGGCAAGCCTGCGCGCAGTTTTCCGGCGCGCATGCCGCTGCTGCGCCTGGATCGCATCTACACCCGCAATGCCACGGCATACCAGCCGCAGGTGTTGTCCACCCGGCCCTGGTCGCACCTCTCCGACCACGCGCCACTCGCTGCGGAGATTCACCTGTGAGCGGCATATGGCGAGACGGTAACCAGCTGCGCCTGCTGATCAATGGCGAAGACTATTACCCGCGGGTGTTCGAATGCATTCGCGCGGCGCGCATCGAAGTGCTGCTGGAAACCTTCATCATTCGTGAGGACAAGGTCGGCCTCGAACTGCAACAGGTGCTGATCGAGGCCGCGCGGCGTGGCGTGCGCGTGGTCATCGCCGTGGACGGCTACGGCACCGCCGACCTGCAGCATGAGTACGTCGCAGCGCTGACCCGCGAGGGGGTGAAGATCCATGTCTTCGATCCCAGCCCCCGGCGCTTTGGCATGCGTACCAATCTGTTCCGCCGCCTTCATCGCAAGCTGGTGGTGATCGACGGCCAGTGCGCCTTCGTCGGCGGCATCAACTATTCGGCCGACCATCTCGGCGACTTCGGCGAGATGGCCAAGCAGGACTATGCCGTCGAGGTGAGCGGCCCGATCGTCAGCGACTTGCACGTGGCCATGTTGCGCTTGCTACGCCCGGCGTTCAGCGAGCCGAGTCCGGCGCAACCCTCCAGAGAGCCGGCGGGCGATGCGCGGGTGATGCTGCTGGAGCGCGACAACGAGCGCCACACCACCGATATCGAAGACGAACACCTGCGCGCCTTCGAAGCGGCGCGCAAGCGCCTGGTGATCGCCAACGCCTATTTCTTCCCCGGCTATCGTGTGCTGCGCGCCTTGCGCAACGCGGCGCAGCGCGGCGTACAGGTGACCTTGATCCTGCAGGGCCAGCCGGACATGCGCTGGGTCCAGGCCTTTTCCCGCCTGCTCTACAACTACCTGCTGCGCCACGGTGTGGTGGTCTACGAATACTGCCAGCGCCCGCTGCACGGCAAGGTGGCACTGGTGGATGACGAATGGTCCACGGTCGGTTCGAGCAATCTCGACCCACTGAGCCTGGCATTGAATCTGGAGGCCAATCTGGTGATCCGTGACCGGGCCTTCAACCACTACCTGCATGAGCACCTGCTAGCGCTGTCTAGCGAACACTGCAAGCGCATCGAACTGGAGCGAGTGATACGCGGCTACTGGTGGCGCGCACCGTTGGTGTTCCTGTGCTTTCACTTTCTGCGCCGCTTCCCGGCCATCGCCGGCTGGCTGCCGGCGCACCGCAAGAACCTGAAGCCGCTGGAGCCAATCGACAAGGCCAGCGGTTACGAAGAGGAAAAGACTGGATGAATGCCGCTCCCACCAACCCCTGGATGCGCTGGGGCAAACGCGCACTCACCCTGTTCTTTCTCCTGGCCGTACCAGCCCTGCTGTACATGCTGGCGCGCAACCTGGACTGGGGCGAAGTGCGCCAGTCGCTCAGTGATTACAGCTTGCAAACCCTGCTGGTGGGCGCGCTGATCGCCTGCGCCAGCTATCTGGTATTTGGCTGCTACGACCTGCTGGGCCGCCATTACAGTCGCCATCACCTGCCGGCACGCCAGGTCCTGCCGGTGGCGATGGTCTGCTACGCCTTCAACCTCAACTTCACCACCTGGATCGGCGGTGTGGCCATGCGCTACCGCCTGTACATGCGCCTGGGCCTTAGCGCCTCGACGGTGACGCGCATCCTCAGCCTCAGCCTGCTGACCAACTGGACCGGTTACATGGCACTGGCTGGGGTGATCTTCTCCCTGCGCCTGGTGCAGCTGCCGGAAAACTGGGGGCTTGGCATGACCGGGCTGCAGTTGCTGGGCTTTTCCCTGTTGGGTGTGGTCAGCACCTATGTCGGTATATGCGCCTTTTCCCGTCAGCGCGTATGGCACCTGCGCGAGCGTTCGATCACCCTGCCTTCGTTGCGCATGGCGGTGATGCAAATAGTCCTGGGCGCGAGCAACTGGGCGTTGATGGCGGCCCTGATCTTCTGGCTGCTACCCGAAGGCGCTGCCTATGCCTCGGTGCTCGGGGTGCTGCTGATCAGCTGCATGGCGGCGGTGGTGGCGCACATCCCCGCCGGGCTGGGCGTGCTCGAGGCGGTGTTTCTCGCCCTGCTGCAGCATCAATACAGCCAGGCCAGCCTGATCGCCGCCCTGCTCGCCTATCGCGTGCTCTATTACCTGCTGCCGCTGCTGCTGGCCAGCGCTACCTACCTGGTGCTGGAAAAGCGCGCGAAAACGCTGCGCAAGCAAGGCGAGCAGAGCATAGAAACCCAACCAGGTTAGCGAGAGCAGACAACGTAGGTTGCGCCAAGCGCATCAGCTGCAGGAAAACGCTGGGGCCGGTGCGCGCAGCGCACCCTACGGTTAAGCACCTCCCGGCGGATGGCGGGAACTCACAAGCGCGTTACGCAGGTCTATCTCAAATCATTCAGTAAAACCGGAGGCATACCATGGCCAAGCCACTGCATCTGATCAGTTACATCCTGCACAACCAGCCGCACAGCGTCGAAGTCGAGTCGGACCGTGAACAGCTCACGCCCCACCAGGCGCGCTTCTATCTCAGCGCCCTGCACACCTTCGAGTGGCCAAACGAGTTCACCGACGTGCAGGTCACGCGCATCCTGCATCCGAAGAAAGGCGGCAGCACGCCGGTACACCGCGTCCAGCGCTGAGAGTCTGTTCAACCTCTTGCAGTGTCTCGCTGCAAGAGGTTGAACAGGGCCCGCGCCTAGTCTCCCTCACGCCGCGGCAGCGGCACCTGCCAGATATCCCGGGCGTATTCGGCGATGGTGCGATCGGATGAAAACCAGCCCATGCGCGCGGTATTCAGAACCGCCGAACGCCACCACTGCTCAGGCCGCTGCCAGCGTTGATCGACCTGGCGCTGCGCCTTCCAATAGGCATCGAAATCGGCGCAGACCATGAAATGGTCCTGGTACAGCAGCGAATCCACCAGGCCCACGTAGCGCGCCGGATCGTCTGGCGAGAACACCCCACCGCGAATGGCGCCGAGCGCGGCCTCCAGACGTTCCGAATCCGCCACCACATCGCTCATCTCCAGGCCCAGGCGCCGCCGGGCGGCAACCTGCTGGGCGGTCATGCCGAAGATGAACATGTGGTCTTCGCCGACCCGCTCGCACATTTCCACGTTGGCGCCGTCCAGCGTGCCGATGGTCAATGCGCCATTGAGGGCGAACTTCATATTGCTGGTGCCGGAAGCTTCCAGCCCAGCGGTGGAGATCTGCTCGGAAAGGTCGGCTGCAGGAATGATGGTTTCGGCCAGGCTGACGTTGTAATTGGGGATGAATACCACCTTGAGCAGCCCGCGTACGGTCGGGTCACCATTGATGGTGCGGCTGATGTCGTTGGCCAGTTTGATGATCAGCTTGGCCTGGCGATAACTGGCCGCCGCCTTGCCGGCGAAGATCTTCACCCGCGGTACCCAGTCGGTGGTCGGATCGTTGCGGATGGCCTGGTACAGCGCCACGGTATGCAGCAGGTTGAGCAACTGACGCTTGTATTCATGGATGCGTTTGACGTGCACATCGAAGATGGCCGTGGTGTCGAGGCTGATCCCCAGCACGTGCCTGACTCGCTCGGCCAGCAGCTCCTTGTTGCGCTGGCGGCAGAGCGCATATTCGTCGCGAAAATCCTGGCGCTCGGCGAAGGGTTCCAGCGCCTGCAGATGATCCTCGGGGCGATGCAGAACCTGCTCTCCCAGAGAGTCGACCAGCAGATGCGTCAGCCCCGGATTGACCTGAAACAGCCAGCGGCGGAAGGTCACGCCATTGGTCTTGTTGTTCACCCTGTCCGGGTACAGCCGGTGCAGATCGCGAAACACCGTGTCGCGCATCAGCCGCGTATGCAGCGCGGAAACGCCGTTGATGCTGTGCGCGCCGAGAAACGCCAGGTTGCCCATGCGCACGCGGCGGCCGTGGTCTTCCTCGATCAGCGAAACCGCGCGCAGCAGGCGAAAGTCGTGGATGTCCCTGGCACGCAGCGCATCGATATGCTCGGCGTTGATCAGGTAGATGATTTGCAGGTGCCGCGGCAGCAGACGTTCCATCAGCGCTACCGGCCAGGACTCCAGTGCTTCGGGCAGCAGCGTGTGGTTGGTGTAGGAGGTGGCGGCGACCGTCAGTTGCCAGGCTTGCGCCCAGGGCATGCCATGCTCGTCCACCAGCAGGCGCATCAGCTCGACCACGGCGATGGCCGGGTGGGTGTCGTTGAGCTGGATCGCCACCTGCTGCGGCAGACACTGCAGACCGTCATGCAGACGCAGATGACGCTCGAGCAGATCCTGTAGCGACGCGGAAACCAGAAAATACTCCTGGCGCAGACGCAGCTCCTGGCCGGCCTCGGTATCGTCGGCGGGATAGAGCACGCGCGAAATGCTTTCGGCACGCACCTCGCCGGCCACTGCGCCGAAGTGATCGCCGGCATTGAAGCGGTCCAGCTGCAGGTTTTCCTCGGCGCGCGCCCGCCATAGCCGCAGCGTATTGACCGAGGCGCCGCGCCAGCCCACCACCGGTGTGTCATAGGCAATGGCACGTACCCTCTCCTGCGGATGCCAGTGCTGGCGCGTGCCGCCCGTGCCGTCGTCCAGGGTTTCCACACCACCGCCGAAGCCTATGCGATACGCCACCTCAGGCCGCTCGAACTCCCAGGGGTTGCCGAAATCCAGCCAGGTTTCGGTCTGTTCGGCCTGCCAGCCGTCGACGATCGCCTGGCGGAACAGGCCATGCTCATAGCGGATGCCGTAACCATGAGCGGCCAGGCGCAGGGTTGCCATGCTCTCCATGAAACAGGCGGCCAGACGCCCTAGCCCACCATTGCCAAGCGCTGCATCGGGTTCGACCTCACGGATGCGTTCGAGCTCGACACCGAGTTCGGCCATGGCCTGGCGCGCCACATCGAGCAAGCCAAGGTTGCTCAGGTTATCCACCAGCAAACGGCCGATCAGAAATTCCAGGGACAGGTAATAGACGCGTTTGGCGCCCTGCCGCTCGATCTGGGCGGATGACTCTTCCCAGCGGTCGATCATATGGTCGCGCGTGGCCAGGGCCAGCGCCTCGAACCAGTCGTGATCGAAGGCGGTACTCGGGTCCTTGCCCACGGCGTAGCGCAGCTTGGCCAGGATGGCCGCCTTGAACTGAACTACGGCACTCTCGGCCTCGCTGTGCGATTCGCTCATATCGATCCCCTCACGCGCGCGTCGCGTCAATTGCAGCCGAAGCGACGGGTTCGGCTTTTTCTTTGTGGCCTTCGCAACGGCGATGAGTTCAGGGTTTTTCTGCCCTTTGCCCCTCTGATCAAAAAGCCTGAACTTCGACTTGGCGGCTCCCCTCACAACTTAAGAACGCCATTGTCGAGGAGAAAATCATGCGAGCCATCATTCCCGGCCTTCTGGTCGGCGCGCTGGCAGCCGGCGACGCACTGGCGGAAGCCTGCTACGTCAGCGCCCGGACCTCCAGCGATGCCATTGCCGAGGTCGCACAGGAGTTCTGCTACGAATTCACCGGCATGGACGAGGGTGCCATTGACTGGTCGTGCAATAACGAAGCCGATGACATGCTCAACACTGACCAGCGCAAGATTGCCAGCTGCGCCGAGGCCAAGCTGGGCAGCTGCGAAGCGGCGCTGACCCAGGAAACTCTGACCAACTATCGCTCCGGCGATGATGACCGGGGGGAGGCGCGCCCGGCTGTGCCCAACGATGCCAAGGTGGTCACCCACTATTACCAGGCGGGCGACCTCAAGCAGGTACGCATCGACTGTGAAAGTGCCGGCGGCACCTGGCGGGATCGATGATGGGCGCTTACCAAGGCCTGCTTCTGCTACCTGGCACCGCTCAGCACATGGCCCATGAGCGCATGGTGCAACGCCAGCTCGGCGAAAAACTCGCCGACCTGCTCGGTTGCCCCTTCCTCGGCCCTTGTCAGCCGGGCACGCAGATTTGCGGACGTCACTATTACCTGCCTGAGGACACCCTGGTCGGCGATGTCGGCTCGCTGGGCATCGACGGGCCGGACGATTTCTTTGGCGGCCAGGTCGAGCATGCCTTTCTGGCCACCAAGGCCATCAGTCACCCTGCCCTCGATGCACCGCGCCACTTGCCTGTGGGTTGGTCCGAGCGTTTCGCCCGGCAGGTCGAAAGTGTCACCCTGCGGGGCTTCAGCGTCTTTGCTCAGGAGGACGCTACCGAAGCCGGTAAACGCCTGTTGCGCGAGGGACCGATTCGCCTGAAGCCGGTAGACGGCACTGGCGGCCGAGGCCAGCAGGTGGTGCGCTCCCATCCTGAGCTGGAAAGCGCGCTGGCGGCGCTCGATGAGCAACGTGTGCAGCAGCAGGGCCTGGTGCTGGAGGAAGACCTGCAGCAGCCCGATACCTATAGCGTCGGCCAGATTCGCGTGGCAGGCGTCACCCTCAGTTACCACGGCACCCAGCAACTGACTGACGACGGTCACGGCAATCAGGTCTACGGCGGCTCGCGCCTGACGCTGGTGCGCGGCGACTACCTGGCCTTGATGACCCTCGATCTGCCGCGCACCGTGCGCCTGGCCGTGCAACAGGCGCGCATCTTCGAACTGGCGGCGCTGGAGGTCTATCCCTCCATTCAGGCATCACGGCGCAACTACGATGTGGCGCAAGGGCTGAACGCGCGGGGCCAGTCGCGCAGTGGCGTACTCGAGCAATCCTGGCGCGTCGGCGGGGCCAGTGCGGCGGAAATCTTCGCCCTGCAAGCGTTCATCAGGGACCCGCAGCTGCAAACGCTGCAGGCTTCGACTCATGAGTTCTATCAGGACGTACCGCCGCCGCCAGGCTCCATTTGCCTGTATCAAGGTCAGGACAGTGAGGACGGCCCGCTGGCCAAGTACGTCAAGGTGGGACCGTTATGAGTGCCTGCAGCCAGAGCCTGGACATTCTGGTGGGTGACCAGCATATCGCCGGCACCCTGCTGACCCCACCGAACAAGGTTCCCGGCGTGCTGTTCGTGCACGGCTGGGGCGGCAGCCAGCAACGCGATCTGGCGCGTGCCCGTGGTATCGCCGGGCTGGGCTGCGTGTGCCTGACCTTCGACCTGCGCGGGCACGAACGCAACGTCGAGGCGCAGGAGCGCGTATCGCGCGAAGACAACCTGGCCGACATCCTCGCCGCCTACGACCTGCTGGCCGCGCACGAGGCGGTCGACCCCGGATGCATCGCGGTAATCGGCACCAGCTACGGCGGCTACCTCGCCACCCTGCTCAGCGTGCGGCGCCCAGTGCGCTGGCTGGCCCTGCGCGTGCCGGCGCTGTACTGGGACGAGCAATGGCAGTTGCCCAAGCGCCAGCTGGACGTTGCACGGCTGGCCGAGTACCGCCGCACGCCGCTGCGCGCGCAGGACAATCTGGCGCTCGGCGCCTGCTCCGAGTTTCGCGGCGATGTGCTGCTGGTGGAGTCCGAGCTTGACGACTTCGTCCCGCACACCACGCTGATGAGCTACCGCAATGCCTTCGACAAGGCACACTCGCTGAGCCATCGCACCATGGCCGGTGCCGACCACGGGCTCAGCGAGGACCGTCACCAGCAAGCCTATACGCGCATCCTGATCGATTGGGTCAGCGAGATGGTGATGGGCGCACGGGTAGGTGACTACCCGCATCACCTGGTGCGCTATTCCTGAATCGCCGTGCCCTGCTCGCTGCGGTTCCCCCTGGGCATTCGCCCTTTCACAACTGCAACAGGAGACACCGATGAAAATCAGCAAAATAATGACTCGCAACGTTCGTACCCTAGAGCCCGAGCGCAGCATTCGTGAGGCCGCCACGCTGATGGCCGATATCGACAGCGGTGCGCTGCTGATCAACGAAGGTGACCGCCTGATCGGCATGATCACCGACCGCGACATTGCCGTACGTGCCGTTGCTGCGGGCCTGGACGGCAACACGCCGGTACGTCAGGTGATGAGCAGCAACGTGCGTTATTGCTTCGACGACGAGGACGTCGAGCATGTGGCTGCCAACATGGCCGATATCCAGGTACGCCGGCTGCCCGTGCTCAACCGCGAGAAGCGCCTGGTGGGTGTGGTTTCGCTGGGCAATATCGCCTCCGGCCACAGCCGGATGGCCAACGATACCGTGCTGCGCGGCGTGACCTCTGCGAACTGACCCCCACCCTTTGTGGGAGGGGCTTTAGCAGCGATTGGGTTAAACCCCTCCCACTATGAGTCCGGCGCTTTATTGGCCGGAGCAGAATCATCAACTCCCAAGGTACATCTCGGTCTCTGTGGGAGGCGCTTCAGCGGCGACGCTCATTGCGCCGGTCGCAGAATCAGCGTGCCCAGAGAGGGCAACTGCAAATTCAGCGAATCGGACTGGCCGTGAGCGGTCGTCTGCTCGCTGTGCAGCTCACCCTCGCTGCCTGCGCCCGAGCCGCTCCAGCAACGGTCATCGGTATTGAGCAGCACCCGCCAGCGGCCCGCGTGCGGCACGCCGATGCGGTAGCCATCGAGCACCTGCGGGGTAAAATTGTGCACCACCAGCAGCGGTGCGCTGTGCTCGCCGCCCTTGCGCAGCCAGGCGAATACGCTATTGCGCGCGTCATCGCCTACCAGCCACTGAAAACCGCTGTCCTGGTCATCGAGACGGTGCAACGCCGGCTCTTCGCGGTACAGGCGATTCAGCTCGCGTACAAGCGCCTGGGCTGCGGCATGCTCGGGGTACTGCAGCAGGTACCAGTCCAGTTGCTGGTCGTGGTCCCATTCGCGCCACTGGCCGAACTCGCAGCCCATGAACAACAGCTTCTTGCCCGGGTGACTCCACATCAGGGCGAGGAACAGGCGCAGGTTGGCGAATTGCTGCCAGCGATCACCAGGCATGCGCCCGAGCAGCGAGCGTTTGCCGTGCACCACTTCGTCATGGGAGATCGGCAGGATGAAACGCTCGGAGAAGGCATAATGCAGGCCAAAGGTGATCTGGTGGTGATGGTGCAGGCGGTACATCGGGTCCTGATGGATGTAGCTCAGGCTGTCGTTCATCCAGCCCATGTTCCACTTGTGGCTGAAGCCCAGGCCGCCCTGCTGCGCCGGCCGACTGACGCCAGGCCAGGCGGTGGATTCCTCGGCGATCATCAGCGCGCCGGGCACTTCGCTGCGCACCACCTCGTTGAGGTGCTGGAGAAATTCGATGGCCTCCAGGTTCTCGCGCCCGCCGTGGCGGTTGGGAATCCACTGCCCTGCTTCGCGTGAATAATCGCGGTAGAGCATCGACGCCACTGCATCCACGCGCAGGCCGTCGACGTGGTATTCGCGCAGCCAGTACAGCGCGCTGGCCAGCATGAAGCCGTGTACTTCGGTGCGGCCGAGGTTGTAGATACAGGTGTTCCAGTCCGGGTGAAATCCCTCAAACGGGTGCGCGTACTCGTACAGCGCGGTGCCGTCGAACTCCGCCAGGCCGTGGGCATCGTTGGGAAAATGCCCCGGCACCCAGTCGAGAATCACGCCGATGCCGGCGCGGTGGCAGCGATCGACGAAAGCGGCGAAGCGCTGTGGGCTGCCGAAGCGCGAGGTGGGTGCGAACATCGACAGCGGCTGGTAGCCCCAGGAACCGCCGAACGGGTGCTCCATGATCGGCATCAGCTCGATATGGGTGAAGCCCATATCCTGTACATAGGGAATCAGCCGCTCGGCCAACTCGTCCCAGTCCGGCGCGTGATCGTCCTGCCATTGCCAGGAGCCTGGGTGCAGCTCGTAGATCGACAGCGGTGCCTGCGAAGCATGGCGCTGCTGGCGATCGCTCATCCACTGCTGGTCCTGCCAGGCGAAGGCCTCGCCCTGCGGCACCCTCGAAGCGGTAGCCGGCGGAGTCTCGGTGGCTTGCGCCATGGGATCTGCGCGCAGCGGCAACACGCCGTGCGGGCCGAGGATTTCGTATTTGTAGCAATCGCCAGGCTGCAGCCGCGGGATGAACAGTTCCCACACCCCCGCCGGGTAGCGCAGACGCATGGGGTGCCGGCGCCCGTCCCAGCTGTTGAAGTCGCCGACCACCGACACCCGCCGTGCATTGGGCGCCCAGACGGCGAAACGCACGCCAGGCACGCCTTCATGTTCTACCGGTGCCGAGCCCAGACAGCGCCATAACTGGCGGTGGTTGCCTTCGGCGAACAGGTAGAGGTCGGTGTCACCCAGCAGCGGGCCGAAGGCATAGGGATCTTCCGTCTCCTGCACGCTGCCCGGCCAGTGAATGCGCAGGCGGTAGCGCTGCGCCTGGGGCAGCTGCAATTCGAACAGACCCTGCGGGTCGCTGCAGTGCATGCGTCCCAGCAGCGAGCCGTCGCTGGCCAGCAGCTCCACCGCGTCGGCACCGGGCAGCCAGACCCGCACCAGGCTCTCGTCGCCCTGCGGGTGTGGGCCAAGGAAGCTGAACGGATCGCCGTCTTCGGCGCGCTGCAGACGCTGCACTCTGTTCTGATTCAAGGTCGCACTCCTGGCAATTGGTTAGCGAGATCCACCAGCCCCAGCAACGGGACATCGATCCAGTCGGGGCGGTGGCCGCTTTCGTAGACGATTTCATAGACAGCCTTCTCCAGGCAGAACAGGTCGAGGGCTGCGCCCTCGCCGTCGCGTTCATGCCATTCGTGGGGCAAGCCGTTGGCGGCCAGACGATAGGCATCGAGAAAGGCACTGCACGATTGCTCGCGGTAGCGCGACACCACGCCGCGTACCACCTGCTGGGCATCCACGGCGCCCTCCACGCCAACGGCGTTGCGTTGTGCCACGGCGGCCGCGTAGTCGAAGGAGCGCAGCATGCCGGCGACGTCCTTGAACGGGCTGTGGCGCTGGCGGCGCTCTTCCAGCGAGCGGTTGGGCTCGCCCTCGAAGTCGATGATGTAGGCATCGCCCTGCACCACCAGCACCTGCCCCAGGTGCAGGTCGCCATGCACGCGTATGCGCAGGCCACCTGCTGCCTGCGTTGCCAGGCGGGTGACCGCTTCCAGCAAGGATTTTTCCCTGACCAGAAGCCAGTCGGCCTGTTTGGCAGTCGCCGGGCTCAGGGCGTCACGCTGACGGACCAGGGCCTGCAAGGCTTCCTGCAGCTGCGCTGTGATGGATTTGCCCCAGCCGGTGCTGTCGCGCTCGCCGCTGAGCCGATAAGCGAAATCCGGATTCTCTACCGGCCGCGCCAGTACCGCGTGCATCTCGCCGACGCGTTTACCGAGCACGCCGGCGAACTGTTGCAGTTCGCCCAGGGCATCGACATCCGGATCGGCGGTGCCGCCGACCAGTTCATCGCGGATGGCACGGTCGAGGGTATTGAGCGTCCATTGCCAGGCGTCGCCCTGATTGTCCAGATAACGCTGCATCACCATCAGGGTGTGAGGCTGACCGTGCTCGTCGACCCGCACCACCTCGCCAAGAAACGGCGCGACATTGGCGTAGCCGTGATCGGTCAGGAAACGTCCCATTTCCACCTCCGGGTGGATACCGGGGAAGCCGCGACGCAACAGCTTGAGCAACAGTTGCTCGCCAATCAGCACCGAGCTGTTGGATTGCTCGGCCGAAAGCAGCTTGAAGTCGTTCTTGTCGATACTGTCGAGTGCCAGCAGCGCCGCCTCGGCGCGGAACTGCAGTTCGCCGCCAGCGCTGCGCAGCACCGCCTGTTCACGCAGCAGGCGCAGGACCTGCTGGCTGAATTGTGGCAGGCTGAAGGCGTCGGTCAGCAGCTCCACATGGCGCCCCCGGCGCAGCCGGGCCAGCGCCAGTTGCTGCGGCAGATCGTTGCCCTCGGCGCGTTCCGGCACTGCGGCCAGCGGCAGGCGGTAATGCTCGACGCCGGCTGCCCCCGTCACCTGAACCTCAGCCAGCAGCGGCGCATTGGCATCGCCACCAAGCGGCATCACGTACAGCACGCTAACGGCCGGGCGCTGTTCACCCGCGAACCAGCGGCGCTTGGGCAGATACAGCGGCAGCGACTCGCGCTCCAGCGTCTGCCGCGCGCGCCCGTCCATCACTTCGCTCAGGGCGCGGCCCAGCACCAGGGTCTGCAGCTCCGGCATGCGCTCTACAGGTTTCAGGTGCCAGCTGGGCATCTGCGAGGCGTCGGCCAGGTAGAACCAGTAGAAACCGTACGGCGGCAAGGTCAGCAGATAGGTGAGCTGGCCAATGGGCGGGAACGAGGCGCCGCCGATCATTTCCACCGGTACCCGATCGCGGTAGTCAGCCAGTTCCAGCTCGACGGCCTGGGCCGCACTGGACAGGTTGGCTACGCAGAGGATCTGCTGCTCGCTGCCGTCCTCGCCTCGATGCATGCGCAGGTACGCCAGGATGCGCCGGTTGCTCGGCGTCAGCATCGTCAGCGAGCCACGGCCGAAGGCCTTGTGCTGGTTGCGGATGGCGAGCATGCGCCGCGTCCAGTTGAGCAGCGAATGCGGGTCGCGCGCCTGCGCCTCGACGTTGATGGTCTGGTAGCCGTACAGCGGGTCCATGATCGGCGGCAGCACCAGACTGGCCGGATCGGCACGGGAAAATCCGCCGTTGCGGTCCACCGACCACTGCATGGGCGTGCGCACACCGTCGCGGTCGCCGAGGTAGATGTTGTCGCCCATGCCGAGCTCGTCACCGTAGTACAGCGTCGGCGTGCCGGGCATCGACAGCAGCAGGCTGTTGAGCAGCTCGATGCGCCGCCGGTCACGCCCCACCAGCGGCGCCAGACGCCGGCGAATGCCGAGGTTGATCCGCGCACGGCTGTCGGCGGCGTAGTAGTTCCACAGGTAGTCGCGCTCGTCGTCGGTGACCATTTCCAGGGTCAGCTCATCGTGGTTGCGCAGGAAGATCGCCCACTGGCAATTGGGCGGAATCTCCGGCGTCTGGCGCAGGATGTCGGTGATCGGGAAGCGGTCTTCCTGGGCGATGGCCATGTACATGCGCGGCATCAGCGGGAAGTGGAAGGCCATGTGGCATTCGTCGCCTTCGCCATGCTCTTCACCACCAAAATAGGGCCGGGTATCTTCCGGCCACTGGTTGGCCTCGGCCAGCAGCAGGCGATCCGGATAGCGCGCATCCAGTTCGGCGCGGATGCGCTTGAGCACGGCGTGGGTCTCGGGCAGGTTCTCGCTGCTGGTGCCGTCGCGCTCGATCAGGTATGGGATGGCGTCCAGGCGCAGGCCATCGACGCCCATGTCGAGCCAAAAGCGCATGACCCCGAGCACGGCTTCGAGCACCTTGGGGTTATCGAAGTTGAGGTCCGGCTGGTGCGAGTAGAAGCGGTGCCAGAAGTACTGGCCGGCCACGGCGTCCCAGGTCCAGTTGGACTTCTCGCTGTCGATGAAGATGATCCGTGTGCCGGCGTATTTCTCGTCGCTGTCGGACCAGACGTAGTAATCACGAGCCTTGGAGCCCTTCTTCGCCCGGCGTGCGCGCTGGAACCAGGGGTGCTGATCGGAGGTGTGGTTGATCACCAGCTCGGTGATCACGCGCAGGCCGCGCCGGTGCGCCTCGGCGATGAAACGCCGGGCGTCGGCCAGGCTGCCATAGTCCGGGTGGACATCGTTGTACTTGGCGATGTCATAGCCGTCGTCGCGCCGTGGCGAGGGGTAGAACGGCAGCAGCCAGAGGGTGTTCACGCCCAGTTCGGCGATATAGTCGAGCTTGTCGATCAGGCCCTGGAAGTCGCCGATGCCGTCGTTGTTGGCATCGAAGAACGATTTCACGTGAACCTGATAGATCACCGCGTCCTTGTACCATTGCGGGTCGTTGAGGAAGGTCTTGCCGGCGCTGCGCTTGGCCATGGTGCTACTCCGTTGTTCAGCGGGCGGTCTGGATTCGCCAGATGCCGAAAGGCAGGTGCCAGGGTTCGATGCGCATCCACTGCACCTTGCCGTGCCAGGTCCAGCGGTGGCCGTTCATCAGGTCTTCACCCTGCAGGTCGGCATCGTCAGGCAGGCCCAGCTCCCACAGCGGCAGCTCGAAGTGCGCTTCCTGGGCGTGATGTGGGTCGAGGCTGACGGCAACCAGGATGAAGTTGCTCAGATCAGCTGTGCGCTTGCCGAAGTAGAGGATGTTGTCGTTCCACGCGGTGTAGGCCTGGAAGCCCAGGTGGGTCTGCAGCGCCGGGTTTTCGCGGCGGATCAGGTTGAGCCGGGTGATCTCGGCGTTGATGTTGCCCGGCGCCTGGTAGTCGCGCGGACGCAGCTGGTACTTCTCCGAATCGAAGTACTCCTCCTTGCCCGGCACCGGCTCGGCCTCGCACAGCTCGAAGCCCGAATACATGCCCCACAAGCCGGAGCCCATGGTCGCCAGCGCGGCGCGAATTAGAAAGCCGGGGCGGCCGCTGCGTTGCAGGAAATAGGGATTGATATCCGGAGTGTTGACGAAGAAGTTCGGCCGGGAGCAGTCGCGCCAGGGCGCCTGGTTCAGTTCGGTCAGGTAGCTCTGCAGCTCGGCCTTGGTGTTGCGCCAGGTGAAGTAGGTGTAGCTCTGGCTGAAGCCGAGCTTGCCCAGGCGCGCCATCATCGCCGGGCGGGTGAAGGCCTCGGAGAGGAAGATCACCTCGGGATGGCGCTCACGCACATCGGCGATCAGCCACTCCCAGAACGGCATCGGCTTGGTGTGCGGGTTGTCGACGCGAAACAGCGTCACGCCCTGCTCCACCCAGCCCAGCACCACATCGCGCAACGCCAGCCACAGATCGGGCATGGCCGCTTCGGCGTAGAACTCGACGTTGACGATGTCCTCGTACTTCTTCGGCGGGTTCTCGGCATGGCGAATGCTGCCGTCCGGGCGCCAACTGAACCAGCCGGGGTGCTGCTTGAGCCAGGGGTGATCCGGCGAGCACTGCACGGCAAAATCCAGCGCCACTTCCAGACCATGCTCACGCGCTACGCGCACCAGTTGGCGAAAGTCCTCGAGGCTGCCTAGCTGCGGGTGCACGGCGTCGTGACCGCCCTCCTCGCTGCCGATGGCATAGGGACTGCCGGGGTCGCCCGGGCCGGCCTTGAGGCTATTGTTCGGCCCCTTGCGGTGCGCCCGTCCGATGGGATGAATCGGCGGGAAATACAGGACGTCGAAGCCCATCCGGGCGATCTCGGGGATGCGCGCATGCACATCGGCGAAGCTGCCGTGGCGCTGCTCGTCGCCCAGCGAACGGGGGAACAGCTCGTACCAGCTGGCGAACTCGGCCAGGCTGCGCTCGACATCCAGCGGGTAGTTCGGCGTGCGCAGAAGGTGCGGACGATACTCGGCGCGGCGTATCAATTCATTGACGGTGGGATCGATCAGCACCGCTTCGCGTTCGGTCTGCGATTGCGAAGCCTCCATGCGTTCGATCAGCACTGCCAGCTCGCCGCGTAATTCTTCCGGGGCCTGCGCGGCGATGCGCCGAACCAGCTGAGCGCCCTCCTGCAGTTCGAGTTCCACCGGCACGCTGGCACCGAGCTTCTTCACCAGTTCCTGGCGGAAGCTGGCGTAAACGTCCAGCCAGGCTTCGATGGCGAATTCGCCGCGGCCCTGCTGATCGATGCGCAGCACGGCGCTCCAGCGATCATTGCCCAGGGCCTGCATCGGCTTGCGCTGCCAGGTGGCCTCGCCATTGGCGCGCCACAGCAGATCGGCGGCCAGTTGCTCGTGGCCATCGCTGAAGATCACCGCGCTGACCGGCAGCGGCCGGCCGCTCAGGCATTTGCTGGCGAAGCGGCCGCCTTCCAGAATCGGCTGTAGCGCTTCGATGGCGAGCCGAGGCTGGGCGATGGCATGGGTGACGGTCTGGTCGGCATATTGCGGGGACGGCATCGTTCCTGGCTCCTCTACGCCTGGCAGACGTGTTTGAAGGGATTGGCGGGCAGGTTTGCGACAGCGCGCGAAGCGCTGCACCTGTCAGAAATTCCGAGATGGAGGCAGAGGTAAAAGTTCAGGCAGTTTTTGCCCGTTCAACGGACTTACGGGCTATTGCCTGTCGCTCGGTTTTTCATCGGCCTGGTCGTCTGACTTGGTCCTGGTGCCCGGATCGACCAGCAGCGGCATGAGGTGCAGCACCACCAGCACGATAACTGTGGACAGCACAGCGGTGGCCTCGCGCCCGAGCCCGACCGCCACGCCGATGGCGGCCGAGGCCCACAGACCGGCTGCAGTGGTCAGGCCTTTGACGTCGGAGATGTTCTGGCCTTTGAGGATGGTGCCGGCGCCGAGAAAACCGACACCGGCGGCGATGCCCTGGATCACCCGGCTCATGGCGTCGGCTTCGGCGCCGTCCTGCTCCAGCGCCATGACGAAGATCGCCGCGCCGAGGCAGACCAGCATGTGCGTGCGCATCCCGGCGGCCTTGCCCATGACCTCGCGCTCGTAGCCGAGCAGGCCGCCGAGGACCATGGCCAGAATCAGGCGCAACGTGGCGCGGGTGATGTGCTCCACCTGGCCAAGGTCGGAAAACTCCTGCACCAGGGTCGTGAGAATTCGTTCGAGTACGTCCATCGTCGTTCAATCTCCGGGGATGCTTTGCATCTGAACGAATCCGGCACGCAGAGGTTCGGATCATCGTCGCCGCCGGTTATCCGAAACTGGGAACCTATGCCCATCCATGCATTCCTTTCCCTTACGAACCCAAAACCAACCGGAACCGGGAGAACGCTCATGCCCCGCGGCAGCAAAGACAAATACACCGCCAAGCAGAAGCGCAAGGCCGAGCACATCGAGGACAGCTACAAGGCCCGCGGTGTCACCGAGGACGAGGCCGAAGCGCGTGCCTGGGCCACGGTCAACAAGCAGTCCGGCGGTGGCGACAAGGCTGGCGGTTCCGGGCAGAAGACCAGCGCGGCCAGCAAGGAGGCTGCACGCAAGTCCTCGGCACGGCGTGCAGCCGCTACCCGTGAAGGCACACCCCGCCCCGGTCAGCGCCTGGAAGCGATGAACAAGACCGAGCTGATGGAGCTGGCGCGCAAGCGGGATATCGCCGGGCGCTCGCGCATGCGCAAGGAGGAGCTGCTGCAGGCGCTGCGCAACGCCAGTGCCTGAGAGGGGCTGCTGTTCACGCGATCAGTGCCCTAAGCCCTCTCCCCCAGCCCCTCTCCCATGAATGGGAGAGGGGAGCTGACGCGTGCCTCCAGTGAACAGCATTAGCGCCTAGGGAGCCTGTTCGCGCTCACGCTCCATGCGCTCGCCGCAGTCGCAGCCTGGGCTGTGGCACGGGACCATGCCCTTGGGATGACGCTGCATGCAGGCTTCGCAGCAGTAGAGCAGATAATCTCCCGCGACTTCGTGTACCCACTTCTGGGACTCGACTGGGCAATCGCAATGCGGGCAGGCACAGGTATATGCGCTCATGGCTCGCGCTCCTCGTCGGTGGATACGACCTTGTCGCTCCAGGGTTTGCCATCGAGCGGCGCGGAACGGGCCAGTTCCGCTTCGTCGAGGCCGGAGCCACCACCGACCTCATTCTCGTCGACCACACTGAGCTCTTCATCGAGGGCGCCATCGCCACCGCGTTCCAGCGGCGAGCGCGCACCGCTGTCATCGATCAGCGTATCCGGGCTGAGATCGTCGAGGCTGACGTTGTCCTCATGCTCGCTTTCGCCTAACGTCGCGGCACCGGTCAGGCCGATTTCTTCTTCTGGGGTGGATGATGGTCGCGCGATCGGCTGCAAGGTGGGATCGCCGGTGCCGAGGCTGTCCTCCTCATCGCTGAAGTCCAGCGCCTGTTCATCGATTCGCTCCGGGGTGGGACCTGGCATTGTGTCTTTCATGAGATGCCTCCTTCGAACGATATGGGCCGCGCATGGCGACGGCGCAGATGCGCCATCGTCCGTACGCTCGGTTCAAGGCGAAATCGGGTCGCTGGCAGGAAAGGTTTCCTCCACCGCATGATCCAGCCGGTTTTCCTGGCGCCCTTTCACCCGCTCCATCTCCTTTTGCAGTTTCGGTAATCCCGCGCGCAGCTCGGCCACCCGCTCACGCAAGCTTTCGAGTTCGCTCTTGGGGTCGCTGATCATTCCCTTGACCACGCAGTGTCCGCTGATCCCGCGCTGCAGCAGCGCGGCGCCGCCAAGGGCCTTGAGCACACCTGAGGTACCGCCCTGGCAAACCCCGGCGACGATGGCGGTGGCGCCGGTGGCGAGTGATACGGCACGTTCCAGACGATGAACGTTATGGGTCAGTGACATGGCGTTTCTCCTTAGCGTTGGATGACGCAGCCAATTGCGGCTCACGTTGAGGTTTAGAAAGCCAGGTGTACGGCAAAGGTTCAGGCTATTTGCCGAACGTCCTGCAGGGCGGTCTGCTGCATCAGCCTGTCGACCACATCGAACAGGGCTGCGCGATGATCGGCGCCACCACTGCGGGCGCGGCGGTAGGTAATGAGCTGGTTTTCGGCGCTGCCGCCGACCCGCGCCAGCTTGCGTGCGTGGGTCATGATCCAGCATTCGTCAGGCGCAATCTGCTCGCCAATACAGGCCAGCACTTCGTCCAGCCAGGCGGCGAATGGCAAGGTGCTCTGGCTGTGCGGCTCGATGAACAGCCCGCGCAGGCCACGGCGCTTGGCGCGCCAGCGGTTTTCCAGGGTAAGGATGCGAGTCAGCGGATCATCGAACCAAGCGTGGTGAGGCGCGTCCAGGGCATGGCCGAGCATGGCGCGAAACAGCCCGGCGATGCACAGGGCATCGTCCAGACGCGGGCAGGCATCGGCGATGCGCAGCTCCAGGGTGGGGAAACGCAATGACGGGCGGATGTTCCACCACAGATTGACGGCCGAGCCGATGCAGTCGGTATCGGTCATTACCTTCAGGTAGCGCTGGTACTCGGCGTCATCGCGAAAGTGATCGGGGATGCCCATGCGCGGCCACTCATCGCAGACCGCCTGGCGATAGCTCATCAAACCGCAGGGCCGACCATCCCAGAACGGAGAGGACGCGCTCAGGCCCAGCAATAACGGCAGCCAGGGCGTCAGCCGGTTCATCAGGCGAATGCGGTCGACCCCCTCGGGCACGCCGACATGCACATGCAGGCCGGCCAGCACGCTGCGGCTGGCAACGATCCGGTAGTCATCGAAGATCGCCCGGTAGCGCGCCATGTTGGTCGCCTGCACGCTACGCCACTGCCCCAGCGGATGGGTGCCGGCAGCAAGAATGCCGCAGCCGAACTCGCTGGCCAGGTCGGCCATGGTCGTGCGCGCCTGGCCAAGACAGTCGCGCGCCTCGTCGAGACTGTTTAGCACCGGCGTGACCACCTCGAACTGTGCGGCGAACATCTCTCGCGTCACCCGCTGGCCCAGCGCGCGACGACTGGATATGGCAAAGGCCTCGACCCCACGCTGCGCCACGCAGCGGCTTGCCAGGTCAGTCAGAAAGTACTCTTCCTCGATGCCGAACGTGCTCGCTGCCATGACTCACCTGCTCCCGTGGTTCCTGTAGTTGAGGGCCTCCGGCAGGCGTGAGTTCAACCTCTTTGCTCACCCGTTGGGTGGTGAAAATTCAGTGGGAATCTTTGTTCGGATCGGCCGCTCCTATGCAACACATCGCCTTTTTATAGATGGACTTATTCAGGAGATCTGCCCCATGTCGATTGCCAGTTTCATCGACAGCCCCGGCGCCCAGCGCATCTCGCTCGCGCCCCTATCAGGGCCTTTTCAGAGTCTTTATCAGCAACTGCTGGCTGAGCCCGAACCGGGCCACCCGCAGGCACGTGAGTTTCTGCTGGAGTGCTTGCAGGAGGTGGCGGAGCTACCCTGCGAACTGCCGCAAAGCCCCTATGAACTGGCGGCCTGGTCGCAACTTCAGCACCAGCGCGTGACGGCGGACTACGCCGACTATCTCGCGGGGCGACGCGCCGGTGAAGGCCGGCGCTATTTCCCGCGCAAGGCCGATGCCCTGCACTTTGTGCGCGCCGTGGCACCGACGAAGCTGGTCGACGGTGCCTGGCTCTATGGCGTGCTGCCCCACTGGCGCGACTATCGTGTGTATCCGCTCGTACGCACCTACCTGGAAGAGCTTGGCGACGGGGTCGCGGCGCAGAACCACGTGTTGCTCTACCAGCGCCTGCTGGCCGGCCAAGGCTGTGACGATGCCCTCGAACTGGATGATGAGTTGTATCGTCAGGGCGCCATCCAGCTGGCGCTGGGCCTGCTGGCCGACGAGTTCCTGCCCGAAGTGATCGGCTACAACCTCGGCTATGAACAATTGCCGCTGCACCTGCTGATCAGTGCCTTCGAGCTGAACGAGCTGGACATCGACCCCTACTACTTCCAACTGCACGTGACCATCGATAACGGTTCCAGCGGTCATGCCGCCAAGGCGGTACAGAGTGTGCTGACCAATCTGCCGCGTGTCGGCGACGCCCAGGCGTTCTATCAGCGCGTGCTGCGCGGCTACATGCTCAATGATCTGGGTGTGGGCTCGACGGCCGTGATCGACAGCTTCGATCTGCAGCAGCAGTTACTGCAGATGTTCGAGCAAAAGCGCGCGGTCGCCAGCCAGGTGCATTCCGACTACTGCCGAATCGAAGGACGCACGGTCAATCAATGGCTGGGCAGCTCCGGCAGCGTGGCGAACTTTCTCGAAGCACTGCAGAACAGCGGTTGGATACGGCGCGACACGGACCCGGCCTGCAGCCGCTTCTGGCGCCTGATCCAGGGGCCAGGAGCCGCCATGTTCGGTGTGTTCAGCCCCTACGAGCGCCAGCTGCTGCATGACTGGATTGCTGGTAGCTGGCAGCCGGAGGCGCCGGCGAAACCCTTCCGTCCGCGGCGCAAGCCTCAGGCCGCACTCTCGCTGGCGAGCAGCGCGCAGCATGGCGAGCTGGACCGCGAGCGCCGCGAGTTGATCCAGGAGCTGCAAGACATGGACGCCTATCGCCGCGAATCTCGCCTGATCGGCCTGCAGGCGCCAGCGCAGCATTGGTCCAGCGCCGGCCTGGCAGCCACCCGTACCTTCGCGGCGCTGATCCAGTAGCCGCCCTGCCCCTGGAATCCGCTCATGCTCGAACCCACCTTCAACTCCCCCCAGAGTCTCGCCCTGCTGCGTCTGGGTACGCTTTTACGTGTACGCGGTTATCGCTTCGTCACCCCCACACCACTCACCCATCAGCGCGTCAACCAGCGTCCGGGCAATGCCCTGGCCAGGGACTTGCGCGACGTCTTCGGTTGGAGCCGGCCCTTCGCTGAAGGCACGCTGGACGAGGAAATCCTCGACAGCATGCGTGAGGCCGAGGTGCTGCAGCCTCATGCGCAAGGCTGGATCAGCCAGGTGCGCTGGTCGACCCTGGGCGGCGGGCTCTACGTGCACTCGCGTTTTCCCACGGAGGAAAGCGATGCGGTGTTCTTCGGCCCCGATACCTACCGTTTCACCCGCCTGCTGCGCGATTACCTGACGCACAACAACCAGCCGCTGCGGCGCATCGCCGATATCGGCTGCGGCGCCGGCCCGGGCGCGATCACAGCGGCGCAGCTACGCCCGGGGGCAGAAGTGATGGCGCTGGATATCAACCCCAGAGCGCTGGCCCTGACTGCAGTGAATGCGCGCCTGGCGGGCATCTATAACCTGCGCGTGCAGAGCAGCGACCTCCTGCGGGATGTGGACGGGCAGTTCGACATGATCATCGCCAACCCGCCCTATATGCTCGATCCGCAACAGCGTACCTATCGCCACGGCGGCGGCAAGCATGGCGCCGGACTGTCCCTGGCGATCTTCGATACGGCAATGGAAAGACTCGCGCCTGGTGGCACGCTGTTGCTCTATACCGGAGTGGCGATCGTTGACGGTGAAGATCCTTTGCTCAATGCCATTCGCCTGTCGCTGGGCGATACGGGTTGGGACTGGGATTACCAGGAAATTGATCCGGATGTGTTCGGTGAAGAGCTGGAAAAACCGCAATACGATCAGGCCGAGCGGATCGCCTGCGTGGCGTTGCGCCTGAGCTATCAGCCCAATCTGCGCCAGCGCTAGCAGGCTGTTGAAAAACTGCCTCGGTTTTGGCTTCCTGCGTCGCTCTACCTCCTGCATCCATGCAGTCGTCGCCTACGTTCTTCAACGGCCTGCTAGACCGATGCCCTCCTTGCGCAAGCATCGGCCCTTGGTGATGCTCAGGCCGCCTTGGCTTGGGCGTTGCTCTTGAGCGACTTACGCAGCACTTCCATCGACTGCCCCAGTTCCTGCAGCTGACGTTTGCCCAGCAGCTTGCTGGCCTGGGGAAACATGTCGCGTTCCTCTTCCTCGATGTGGTGCTCCAGCAGCTCCTTGAGCACCTTGACCCGGCCGGCGAACTCGAGAGTGGATGGCGAGGTTTCCTTGATGTCGGGTATTACCAGAGCTTCTACGGCGCGGTGCTCTTCCTTCGCCTCGATGGCAAGCACGGCGTCGTCCTTGCCGCCGGCGCGCCTGAAGGCCGGATAGAAAATCTGCTCTTCAAGCTCGGTGTGAATCTTCAATTCCTGCTCGATCTTGAGCAGCAGTTTCTTGCGCGTCTGCACCGCGCGCTCGGTGGTGTCCTCGAGCTTGCTCAGCAGCTCCTTTACGGTTTCGTGATCCTTTTTCAGCAGTTCGATGGCATTCATCGTTTTGCTCTCCTCAGGTCTACCAATCACATCGGTAAAAATGCCAGGGCCCGCTTCTAGCGGGCCCTGGCAGGACGGTCACGACTCGCGACCGCTTTGGCTTTTCTGACCACCCTTGCGCCCGGCTTCGGACGCTCTCTGGCGGTCGTTGGCGAAGTTGCCGCCGCTGTTGTGACCACCTTTACGCCCAGCTTCCGAGGCCTTTTCACGATCGTTTGCGAAGTTACCCGGATTTTTGTTGGTCGCCATTGCTGGTACCTCCTGATAGTTACTCGCGAGGCGTTATTGCCCCCACATAAAATGAGGCATGCTCTATTGCGAGTCGTTCAGGCTTTTTTGCATCAGCCGCTGACCACACTTCCGCCATTGACATGCAGCATCTGCCCGGTGACGTAAGAGGCATCGTTGCTGGCCAGATAAACGAATGCCGGAGCGACCTCCGCAGGTTGTCCAGGCCGGCCCAGCGGCGTGTCCGCACCGAACTCGGAGACTTTCTCGGCGCTGAAGGTGGACGGGATCAGCGGCGTCCAGATCGGCCCAGGTGCGACGCCATTGACGCGAATGCCACGCGACGTCGTTATGACGCTACTCAACGCGGTAAACGGCAAGCGTTTTACCATCGGTGCGAAACGGATAGAACAACTCGTGGGCGGCACCGGTAGTCTAGGTAATCGACTTCATGAAGAGCTAACCCTATTGGCAGCAGGAATGCCGGTGAAGGGCATACGTCAAATCGAGGGCCGTTTCGCGAGTGGCAAGCACACACCATAGCCGGTCACAACGACTTACGCAGCGGCTTTTTTGCCAGTTATCTGGGCCAAACGGCGCCCTTCTCCAGTCCGGGACTCATATATGAGTAAAGCTAAAAAAGAACGCGCTACCGTCATTTGTCGGCGTGGCGACAAAGTCCTACTGGTACGCAAGGCTGCTGCGAAGTGGAACTTACCCGGTGGCAGGATCGAGATGAACGAGGGCGCCGTCGAAGCTGCCTTGCGGGAACTTGGCGAGGAAACCGGCTTGGTTTTCAGTGGTCTTGAATACCTTGCCAGGCATGAGTTCGATGAAGATGTACATCACGTCTTCAGCCAATCGGTCGCCGATAAGCAAATTCCAAGACCACAGAACGAAATTGCAGATTGCCGTTGGTTGGCCCCAACCGAACTCGGCGAGACACCGGTCAAACGCTCAGGGAAGAATCTTTTACGCCAATATTGTCAGGGCTCCTGAAGCACTGTGCCAGCCGCTTGAAGCGCCGTTGCGCGTGGAGTTGCGCGAGTTCTCGGCCCCCTACTACAACACACCATCGGTGTCAGCCACGGCCACCCTGGAGATTGACCGACACGATGGACACTCCCGGTTTCCGTGATTTGGCCGTGCGGTGAAATGGGTAGATCTGTTATCCGTCATAGCCAATTCAGATCCGGATGTAGACGCACTAGCGTTCTTAGCTTCGCCTAGCTTCGCGCCGGTACGTACTACTTCATTCTGAATTGCCAGACATGGGTACCGCAGCTAGAAAGCTGCGGTACCCATTCGTGCAGAATCAGGCAGCCATGCGACTACATTCTTCCGCACAGCTCATGCACGCCTGCGCGCATCGCTGGCAATGCTCGGCCTCGTGCTTGGAGCACTCTTCTGCGCATCTTCTGCAAATATCGGCGCAGGCCTTGCAGAATGAGCTTGCGCACTCGCTACCGCTGGCCATCAAGGACGCAGCGAGTCGGCAGATCTCTGAACATTCACGGTCCAGTTTTATGCACCGCGCCATCATCTGGACCTGTTGTTCAGTCAAACAGGCGCCGAAGCAATAGTCACAAGCAACCGCGCAATCGAGGCAGGCTTTGATGCACGAATCGAAATGAGTGTTAGGCATGATCGTTCTCCACTGAAAGTTGATAGGTGCGATTCGAGCCGGAGAGCACAATCGGAGGGCGATCTGGAAATGGCAGATTGATCGATCGATAGAGCGACGCAAATATTTCGATATGTCCCAATACCTGCTGCGTTTCTTCGACTCGTCGAGAGTTGCTATCGACCAGGCCACAGCACAGCGAGCGCTCAACTAGATGAAAGACGGTGTTCGCCCCGTGCATACGCTCATGCTGAGTGCCTCTGATCGACTCGTGACATTGCGTTACCCAGGCGTACCGCGCCTCGACAAGCGCCCCGAGTAAAACAAAAGCAAATATCAGGCAGGAAGGGAAACGTTTCATTCAGTGCCCTGTGCAGTATCCAGAATGCGACATTTTCATGTCGACTTAGGCAGGCACTAACGGTTCAGGTAATTTTTCCCCTGGGCACCAGATGGCGTCGCAGCGTGACACGAGGCCTAACCGGTTCGCAGATGCCGTTCGGATCCCGATTAGACATAGCACCATGCAGTTATGAAACCAGCCCCTGATCATAGATCCGTACACAAGCACTTGGGAGTTGGTCGCATGGCAATCCCATAGAGGCCGTGCATCTACCCCATCTGTTCGATCGTTTCTATCGCTGTGATGCCTCACGCAATCAACCCGAAGACTCCGACGGACTCGGACTGGCAATCGTACAATCAATCATGCACGTCCATTCGGGTGAAGCCAGCGTCAAAAGCGACGATGCGGGGGACGGTGTTTAGCTTGCACTTTTACCGTTGAGGAGTTTCAGTTCCGGTAGGATAACGCCAAGCATTACGCAAATTAGGATTAACGCTCAAATGGACGATAAACAGAGACGATGTCCAGAGTGTAAAAATATCGTGCCTGACGAAGCTTACGAATGCGCATACTGCGCGCGCCAGGCCAATATTCTCTGGTGGTTGAACGTAAGCAGCCTCATTCTTATTAGTGCCGCATTTGGTTATCTGATATTCCTTTTCTGACACGCAACGATGTCGCCTACTCCACTTTTTCACTAAGAGCAGGGGTTCTTGCCCCCTCAAAATCAAGAAAAATAGACGGTTTCCACCCGGCCGCTGCGCTGGGTGGAGCCTCCGCGATTTTTCCTGATTTTTTCACGACCGCCTTAGTCGCCCTAGTCGGCAGGGGTTCATGCGCAGCGCAAGCGCAGAACCCTGAAGATGAAGGAGCGAAAGCCATGAGCGAAGAAATCAGGATCTACGTTGCTGACCTGGCCGCCTACAACGCCGGTCATCTGAATGGCGTCTGGATCGATGCCACCTTGGAGCTTGACGATATCCAAGCGCAGGTCGACGCCATGCTGGCGGCCTCGCCGGTCGAGGGCGCGGAGGAGTATGCCATCCACGACTTCGAGGGCTTCGACGGCTACCGACTTGGCGAGTATGAGGGCCTCGAGAACGCCCATGAGATTGCGTGTTTCATCGAGGAATACCCCGAGTTCGGCGGCGCCCTGCTCGCTCACTTCAATGACCTGGAGCAGGCGCGCAAGGCGGCCGAGGAGGATTACTGCGGCTGCTACAGCTCGCTGGCCGACTACGCCTAGGAGCTGACCGAGGAAACCACCAGCATTCCGCCGCACCTGGCCATGTACATCGATTACCACGCCATGGCCCGCGATATGGAATACAGCGGCGACCTGTTCACTTTGGAGACCGGCCTCGAGCAGGTGCATGTTTTCTGGAATCGCTAAACCAGCGGAAGGCACCGGGGCGACCCGGTGCCTTGTTTTTTGCGCCCCTGTCCTGCCAGCCACCCGCGCGCCCCACCCGGAAGGCTGATGCACGGGGGCGCGCCCCCGGCGATCAGCCTGGAACAACCACGTTGTGCCGCCAGCTGATTGAGACCGTTACGGTCTTACGGTTTTACCCAAATCCGTCGATCCGTATCCACGGATTTACGGATTGGTGGGGAAGCGGATTTACGCTTTCACGGATTTACGGAAATCCGCCGATGCGGTTTTCCGGTTTTGTGGAAAGCCGTAGGCCCGTAAATCTGTAGGCTTCGCGCGTGGAGCTTGGCGAGCTTGGCGAGCTTGGGCACTGTGGCCAGTGAAGCGCGTAAATGGGCGTACACGGTCAGCGTCCAGACCTTCCCGGTATCAATCCTCGCCCCTCCTGCCTGCGCATTCGCCCAGACCCAACCGGGCATGATCGAGCGCGATGGCTGCCGCACGGTGCACCTCCCACGTCAACGGAGGACACACCATGTCGCACTCAACCAATCTTTCACGTCAGCTGCGTCGCATCGATCTCGATGCCCCGCTGCACCGCAAGGCTGGGCCAACAGCACATGCCATGCGGCCCGTTGAGGGCGCTGGCGAGGCCCAAGCACCACAGGCCTGCCCTGCCCCTCGCTACCTCACCAACAACGAAGCCGCGGCCTTCCTGCGGCTGTCGCCGCGCACGCTGGAAAAGCAGCGGGTGATCGGCGGCGGGCCGCGCTTTCACAAGTTTGGCCGGCGGGTGATGTACGCGCTCGCCGATCTCGAATCCTGGGCCGGTGAGCGCAGTTTCGAGACCACCTTCGATCCCGAGTACATCGACCGCCACCCGGGAGCGCAGCGTGATGATCAGTGAAACCTTCGCTCATGAATTGTCAGCATCTCAATTTGCCTTCGCAGAACGAACAACTGGATCTGTTCCGCGCCCTACCCGGCGACATGGCGCCACGCGACGCCCAGGACCTGATGGCGCATCCGTTCTTCTCGCTGGCCAAGTCGCGGCGCACCGTGCCGATCGACTTTCGCTCTGGCGACGTGACGGTGCGCGTGGAGGGAACGCTGGAGCATGGCATCGCCACGATCTGGGATGCCGACATCCTGATCTGGGCAGCCAGCCAGTTGGTCGAGGCGCGCGATGCGGGCATCCCCACTTCGCGGCTGATGCGTGCAACGCCCTACCAGATCCTGCGCTTCATCGGCCGTGGCACCTCGCTGCGCGACTACCAGCGTTTGAAGGCTGCCCTGGATCGGCTGCAATCGACCAGCGTGGCCACCTCGATCCGCGAGACCACCGGCCGACGTCTGCATCGTTTCTCCTGGATCAACGAGTGGAAGGAACTGGCCGCGGCAGATGGGCGACCGCAGGGCATCGAGCTGATCCTGCCGGACTGGTTCTACAGCGGGGTACTGGATCGGGCCCTGGTGCTGACCATCGACTCTGCCTATTTCCGCCTCACGGGCGGCATCGAGCGCTGGCTGTACCGCCTGGTGCGAAAGCACGGCGGCAAGCAGGAGGACGGCTGGCAGTTCGACTTTCGCCACCTGTACCGCAAATCCGGCAGCTCGGCGCGCTATTCGGACTTTGCTTTGGATGTGCGTGCTCTGGTCGCCCGGCAGCCACTTCCAGGGTATCGCCTGGAGGTCGTTCACCTGCCCCCATCGACCGAGTTGCTCGCCTTCCGGCGCGTGCCGTAAACGGCACGGGGATAACTTGCGGAAAAGCTGTGAATGCAGTCGTGCTATCAGGCGCAACCGGGCTCGTGCTATCAGGCGCATCCCCATCGTGCTATCAGGCGCACGAACTCCGCTGCAAGCTACGACTGGCGGGCCTTTCAGCTCCTCTTAACTTAACTAACTTAAAAGCTCTAACTTGTTATTGGGACAGCGCCGCTGTGTGGACAGGTGCTGAACGGGGCAGTTTGGTCGGGGAGGTCCGGCCATGATCGTCGCTCTGCTCAACCAGAAAGGCGGGGTGGGCAAGACCACCCTCGCCACTCATATCGCCGGTGAACTGGCCCTTCGCGGGCAGAACGTCATTCTGCTCGATGCCGACCCACAGGGCTCGGCGCTGGACTGGACGCAGCGGCGCAGCCAGCAGGCTTTACCAAGACTGTTCAGCGCCGTGGGCCTGGCGCGCGAGACGCTGCACCAGGAAGCCCCAGAGCTAGCGCGTCGCGCCGATCACATCATCATCGACGGGCCACCGCGCATCGCCGCCCTCGCCCGCTCGGCGTTGCTGGCGGCCGATCGCGTGTTGATCCCGGTACAGCCCAGCCCCTACGACCTGTGGGCCAGCGCGGAGATGGTCAACCTGATCCGCGAGGCGCAGGTGTTTAGGCCCACGCTGCGCGCGGCGTTTGCCATCAACCGCCGCGTCAGCACCACGGTGATCGGTCGCGAAGCGCGCGGCGCCCTGGCCGACCAACCGCTACCGGCACTGCAGGCCGAAGTACGCCAGCGCATCGTCTTCGCCGAGAGCGTGGCAGCCGGTCGCCTGGCGCGTGAACTGGCGCCGGACAGCGCCGCCGCGCGCGAGGTGAGCAGCCTGGTCGATGAGCTGCTGAGGTGGTCGCCATGAGCGGCAAACGCATCGGTATCGGTGCACGTCCACTGGCTGATCCGCAGGCAGAAGCCTGGATACGCAAAGGCGCTGGAATCGACAACGGCAAGGTCGAGCGCTATAGCGCCCGACTAACGCTGGATGTGACGCCGGCACTGCGCACGCGGATCAAGCTAGCGGCCTTCGACCGCGGCGTGACGATGGCAGAGATGCTGCGCGAAGTGCTGGAGAAGCAGTTTCCCGAGGCCACGTCATGACACCGGCTACCAGCAGTTCGCGGTGGCCACTGGCACTGCTCTCCGGCGGCCTGGTTGCTCTGGTTTGGGCAGCGCTCACAACGTCGCCACCACGGCTGGTCTACAACGCGTCCGACAGCGTGCCCGTCGGCTGGTACCGCATTTCGTCGGCCGGCTCGTTGGCGCCGGGCGATCTGGTACTGGTTCGCCTGCCGCCGGAGGTGAGGTCGCTGGCGGCGCGGCGCGGCTATCTGCCGGCAGACGTGCCGTTGCTGAAGACCGTGGTGGCAGTGGCGCCGCAGCGGGTATGCGTACGGGGCAGCCAGGTGCGTATCGATGGTGTCCTTGTTGCGAGGCGTTTGAGGTGGGATCGACAGGGGCGCGCGCTGCCAACCTGGCAGGCCTGTCGGCGCCTGGTTGGCGATGAGCTGTTCCTGCTCAGCAGCAACCCGGCGTCGTTCGACAGCCGCTACTTCGGCCCGCTGTCTGTCGACGCGGTGATCGGTCGGGCGCAGCCCTTGTGGCTGGAGTCGCGTCGATGAGCTGGCCGTTTCCCTGTCGACCCGCATGCCGACTGCATGCGCTCGGTGTGCGAACTCGCGCGCCGCCTGGTTGCAGGTACCTCTGCCCTTGCCTGCCGACCGGGGACGGTGGAAGTCGCCGCCCCGCCCTCCTGATTACCCACCCCAGCAGCGCAAAGGCACGAAAAAAGCGGAGGGCAAGATAAAAGGGGGAGGCACTTCGTTGGCCTGGAAAGCAGTCTGCACGGGGGTTGGTGGCGACACTGCGCCGGTGTCGCCAGGTGCCGAAATTGTGTTCGCCCCACAGCGACACTGGCTTAAAAGCGTGCCTGACACGCCGTACTGCGATCAACTTGGAGGAGTCCAAACATGAGCAAGGGAAGCCGTCCGGATGACGAATTGCTCTTTCGCCCGCAGCCGGGCAAGCCGCAGCAACGCGGCCAACCCTTCGTCAACCAGGTGCTGCGCCAGGCCAACAAGGCCGGCACCGGAAAGCCGCGCAAGGCGAGCCACCAGCCCGGCGCCCGCCTCGGCCGCGGGCATGTCGCCGCGCGTTTCAGCGCGCAGCAACTGCCATCCAACGCCCGTCGCGTCACCATCAAGACGCGCCTGGTGAACCTGCGCCAGGCCGGCAAGCGCTCGACGCTCAGCCACCTGCGCTACATCGAGCGCGACGGCGTCAGTCGTGAGGGCGATCCGGGCCAGGCCTACGGGCCGCTGACCGACCAGGCCGACATTAATGCGTTCGAGGAGCGCGGCCGGGACGACCGCCACCAGTTTCGCTTCATCGTCTCGCCCGAGGATGCCGAGCAGCTCGACGACCTACGCACCTATACCCGCCACCTGATGAGCCGGATGGAGGCCGACCTCGGCACCCGGCTCGACTGGGTGGCGGTCGACCACTGGAACACTGACAACCCACACACCCATATCGTGTTGCGCGGCAAGGACGAAACCGGCAAGGACCTGGTGATCGCCCGCGACTACATCGCCGAGGGCATGCGCAACCGCGCCTCGGAGCTAGCCACCGAATGGCTCGGTCCGCGCACCGAACTGGAGGTCCAGCAGAGCCTGCAGCGCGAGGTGCAGCAGGAGCGGTTCACCAGCCTGGATCGCACCCTGCTGCGCGAACGCCAAACCGGCGTGCTCAGCCTGAAATCGCTCGCCAACCATCCGCGCCGGCAACTGCTGATCGGTCGTCTGCAGCAGCTGCAGAAGTTTGAACTGGCCCATGAAGTTCGGCCCGGGCAATGGCTCCTGCGAGAGGACGCCGAGTCGGCCTTGCGCGCCATGGGAGAGCGTGGAGATATCGTGCGCACGATGCAGCGGGCCATGGGTAGCGTGCAGCGAGAGCTGGCAGTCTTCGAGCCAAGCAAGGATAGCCCCGAGGTGGTCGGTAGGATCGTGGCCAAGGGCCTGGCCGACGAGCTAAACGACCGCAGTTATCTGGTGGTCGACGGCCTCGACGGCAAGGCCCATTACCTGGCCCTGCCTGCCCGTGCGGAGCTGGCCAACTACCCCATCGGCGGCCTGGTGGAAACACGCAGTCTGAGCGAGCCGCGCTCGGTGGATCGGTCGATTGTTTCTGTGGCTTCGGAAGGCCTCTATCGCACCGATAATCACCTGGCCCTGGCACGCTCGCAGTCGAGCGACGGACATGATCCTGAGGCACTGATCGAGCGTCATGTGCGCCGCCTCGAAGCCCTGCGCCGGGCCGGAATCGTCGAGCGGTCGGCCGAGGGCGTCTGGCGGGTGCCGGCCGATCTGCCCGAGCAAGGCCGGCAGCATGACGCCCGCAGCCAGGGCGTCGCCGTCGAGCTGCGCACGCCGCTGCCCCTCGAGCAGCAGGTGCGCGCCGTCGGCGCGACCTGGCTGGACCAACAGCTGATAGGCGGCAACCGCGAGCTGGTCGACTCGGGCTTCGGCAAGGAGGTGCGCGAAGCGTTGCGGCAGCGCGCGGACTTTCTGGTGGAACAGGGACTGGCCGAACGCCTGGGCCAACGCGTGGTGCTCGCACGTAACCTGCTGACCACCTTGCGCGCGCGGGAGCTGACGGCGGCGGCACGCGAGCTCTCGACGCAAACGGGCCTGCAGTATCGCCCGGCGGTCGAGGGCCAGCGCGTCAGTGGGATCTACCGGCGTAGCGTGCAGTTGGCCAGCGGCCGTTATGCCCTACTCGACGATGGCATTGGCTTCAGCCTGGTGCCGTGGAAGCCGGTGATCGAGCAAAAGCTCGGGCAGAGCGTGTCGGCGGTGATCCAGGGCAACAGCGCGTCCTGGCAACTGGGTCGCCAGCGCGGGCCGTCGATTGGTTGAGCAACAGGTGCTGAGGCTGGTAAAGGAGCCCGCAGAATTCGGAAAAATCGTAAGCTGATAGTGCAAAGGTACCGACCATGCCCGACTGCAGCTTGTTGACCGGTTAATCTGTCTCGCGGCCAAAGCGATAGAACAGGTTCGGCTCGCTGACCACGTACAAATACCCTTCATCGTCGATGGTTACGCCTTCGGCCTGGGGTATGCCCTTCAGCAAACCAGCAAACCCTCTCGCCAGGGAGCGGAAACTCACTACCTTGCCCTCATCGGTCATTTCGATCAGCAGTTTCGACTCGTCGCTGAGCAGAATCAGATGGCCGCTCTGTTGATCGAAGACGACCGAAGATAAGTCAGTCGCGAACACCTTGTCTTTTACCAGGCTGGACAGGTCGCGGACGTGCAGAGAAAAGCCTCCAGCCAGGCTGGCACGAAGGCCGCTTACTTCCAGTAATTGGCGAGGGTCGCGCTCCTTGGTGACAAACAGGCGGTCACCTTTCAGGTCATAGGCGAGCCCTTCAAGGCCTTTGTTGTCCTCCTTGCCAAGTGCCAGGGTCAGAGCTGGATACTGGTCACGGCTCAATGGTCGATCAGGAGAAAGCTTACCGTCTCCGTCCATGGGTACATCCACGATAACCAAGCTCTGCCGACGCTCCTCGGCGATTACCAGTTGGCCGTTTCCGGCATAGGACACTGCCTCCACATCGTGGAAGCCCTCCAGGTTGTAGCGTCGCTCCTGGTTCCCGTCTCGGCTGAGGGCCAGCAGTTCGCTGGGGCCGTTGGTAACTGCCCACAACAGGTTCAGATCAGGGTCGAAGGTCAGGCCCGACAGGTTGTTGTCCACACCAGGAACCGGCTTAGCGTCCAGCTCAACCCGATAGTCAGGCAGCCAAACAGAACGCTCCTGCCAATCGTCGGTGTGCCAGTGAGTCTTGATCCAGAAGTACAGGCGATCATCGAGATGATGGGTACGGACTTGGAGTACGGCGAGCAGGGCAAGGCACAACAGCACCCACATCCAAACACTTGCTTTCCGTGTTCGGCCCAGCCAGTTTTTAACCATCGAATACATCAGAGACCTCTTTAATTGGGAGATGCAGCGTGCCGCACGCTGGTTTCAACTCGACTCGGTGCGGCTAGCACAGGTGATGCACAGCAGCGTTGCTGGATCGAATTCCAGGCGGCCCGGGGCGATCAACTCGCCGCATTGGTTACACCAGCCATACTCACCCTCGTGCCAACGCTTGAGGGCCAGTTGGAGGCGGACGCGTTCATGCTGCGCCCGACTGCGAATTGCATCGTTCATTGCTTGCTGCTGGAGTGCATCCATCCTCGACAGACGCCCCACCTTGCTTTGATCCAGCTCTATCGATTGCGAGCGAGACTCAGCGTCTTCCAGCAATCGATCCAGCTCGGCAGACCGCTGCTCCAGCAGGGTCTTGAAATGAGCAAGATCGAGGGCGTCGTCTATGGCCATTAGCGCAGCAGTAATAGCGGACTGGTGGTGGTACGGAGCATGCTGGTCGTGGTGCTGCCGACCAGAAACTGCCGGATACGTGAATGGCCATAGGCCCCCATCACCAGCAGATCGATGCCATGCTCTTTCTGATAGGCGTGCAGGGTAGGCTCTATCTCGCCGCTCCGGGTCTCGGCACGAACAGTGAATCCGGCGTTGAGCAGCATTTTCTGCGCCCAGTCCAGCTGCGCGGACGATTCGTCGCTCACTGGCCCAACCATGACCAGGTGGATCGGCAACCCCTTCAGCAAGGGGCTGGCCGCCAACATCTCCACACCCTTGCGGGTAGTAGCGCCGCCATCGAATGCCAGCATCGCGCTCTTGGGCTTTTGGAAGCTGGCCGGGGTGACCAGGATCGGTCGGTGCATGATACGGATCACGCTTTCCAGCTGGCTTCCGACATGCTGACTCAGACCGCCACTAGACTCGCCCTGGCGACCGATGATCAGTAGGCGCGTTTCGCTTTCCAGCTCTTGCAGGCTTTCCAGCAGATCACCATGACGCTGCTTGGACTCAGGTGCGGCGACACCATCCTTTATGGCCCGCTCTTTTGCGGCCGCAAGCACGATCCGCCCTTGTTCAAGGGCTAACTTGCCGCGCTGTTCATCCAGGGAAGCAAGCTCATCGAGTAGATGCTCGCGGCTGCCAAGGCCGATATTGCCACTCAGATCGGTCGCAACCGGGTACTGGCGCTGATCCAGCACATGCAGAAAGGTCAGCGGTGCTTCCAGGCTTAGACTCGCCCAGGCTGCGTAGTCGCAAACGGTTGGGGCCGAGGCGGAACCGTCGATACAGGCAATTACGTGGGTCATTGTTGTTCTCCTTATCAGTGGCCCATGAGTTGATCAATGGCGTCAGGTTTATCGTGAACGCCAAAGCGATCCACGATAGTGGCGCTGGCCTCGTTGAGGCCCAGCACTTCGACTTCAGTACCTTCACGGCGGAACTTAATGACTACCTTGTCCAGGGCAGCAACGGCGGTGATATCCCAGAAGTGGGCACGATTCAGGTCGATGGTTACCTTGTTCAGGGCTTCCTTGAAGTCGAAGGCAGCGACGAACTTGTCAGCCGAGCTGAAGAACACCTGGCCGGTGACGTTATAGCTGCGATGCTCGCCGGCTTCGTCCAGCAAAGAGCTTATCGCCATGTAATGGCCAACCTTGTTGGCGAAGAACATTGCGGCCAGCAGCACGCCGGCCAGCACGCCGAAGGCCAGGTTATGGGTGGCGACCACGACCACCACGGTGACGACCATGACAATGTTGGTCGACAACGGGTGCTTCTTCAGGTTGCGCAGCGAATCCCAACTGAAGGTGCCGATGGACACCATGATCATCACGGCTACCAGCGCCGCCATCGGGATCTGCTTCAGCCAATCGCCGAGGAATACCACCATCAGCAGCAGGAACACGCCAGCGGCCAGGCAGGACAGGCGGGTGCGTCCGCCGGATTTCACGTTGATCACCGACTGGCCAATCATCGCGCAGCCGGCCATGCCGCCGATCAAGCCCGAAGCAATGTTGGCCACACCCTGGCCTTTGCACTCGCGGTTCTTGTCGCTGGGAGTATCGGTCAGGTCGTCAACAATGGTCGCGGTCATCATCGACTCCAGCAAGCCGACCACGGCCAGCGCTGCCGAGTAAGGGAAGATGATGGCCAACGTCTCGAAGGTCAGCGGCACGTCAGGCCAGAGGAAGATCGGGAGCGTATCCGGCAGTTGGCCCATATCGCCGACCGTGCGGATATCCAGCCCAACCGACATGGCGACGGCGGTCAGCACGATGATGCACACCAGCGGCGATGGGATGAGCTTGCCGATCTTGGGGACATAGGGGAACAGATAGATGATGCCGAGGCCTGCGGCTGTCATGGCGTAGACGTGCCAGGTGACATTGGTCAGCTCGGGCAGCTGGGCCATAAAGATCAGGATCGCCAGCGCATTGACGAAGCCGGTCACCACCGAGCGCGAGACGAAGCGCATCAGTGAGCCGAGCTTCAGGTAGCCAGCAGCGATCTGTAACACGCCACATAGCAGCGTAGCGGCCAGCAGATATTCAAGGCCGTGGTTCTTGACCAGGGTGACCATCAGCAGTGCCATGGCCCCGGTTGCTGCTGAGATCATTCCGGGGCGGCCACCGACAAAGGCGATCACCACGGCGATACAGAAAGAGGCGTACAGACCGACTTTAGGGTCGACGCCGGCAATGATCGAGAAGGCGATGGCTTCAGGGATGAGGGCCAGGGCGACCACAAGACCGGCGAGGATGTCGCCACGGATGTTGGATAACCAGGTTTGTTTTAGCGAGTGGAACATCAGAATTTCCAAGGCAATGGATCGCGCAGCACAGCATGGCGCAGGCCATGTGCAGCTGGTCGATACGAGGTCAAATTGTCGGATTTAGGGGTGCTGTGGCAGATGTCGAAAACGAGAGCACAGCAGAACGCGACCGCTGACAGAGCAAACAGTCACAGATGATGCGGGGGGCGAAGCGTTATGGCGGCGTAGGCAGCCAGAGCATGTTTTGCAGGGTAAGCATAGGTCTTATCGAGTGTCTTTGGTAACTCAATGGCCGCGTCAGTCTACAGGAAGAGGGCAATTTCTGCGAGTCAACACCAACTAGGGCATCCTGTTTAAACGTCAGCCGGGCGCTAACCGGATATCGCGGGCTCTCCTACCAGCTCCGGCTCCTGCTGCAGCCACTGCTCGAAGTCGCGGCTCTGCGGCATGCCTTCCTTGGCCGCGTAGTAGACCAGCCGCAGGTGGCGATCCTCGTCGATGGTCAGCGTGGTGTGTTCGAACACCACCTGGCCGACCGAATCGATCTTCAGATGCCGGATCCCCTGGCACGGGCCGTGGATGTCCTGCTGCCGCCACCATTTCCTGAAGTCCGGCGAGGCCTTCTCCAAGTCTTTCACCAGCGCAGCGATATCCGGATCCTGGGTCGCCCGCACGAAGTCGCGGCGGAAGCTGGAGAGGATCTGCAGCGCCTGCTCATCCCAAGGGTTGAAGAGCTCGCGCATGGCCGGGCTGGTGAACAGCATCCACAGCAGGTTGCGGCGGTCCACCGGCAGCGCAGAGAAACCGAACACCCGATCTGCCGCAGCGTTCCAGGCCAGCACATCCCAGCGCAGGTTGAGCACGTAGGCGGGACGTGACGGCAGATCCCCCATCAGTCGGTGAATCAGCACAGGCACTGTGCACCAGGTCTTGCCCGGCTCTGGCGGCAGACGCTGGTGAGCGAGCAGGAACAGGTGACGACGCTCGGTGGCATCCAGCTTGAGCGTGCGCGAGAGGTTGTCGAGGAAGGTCGCGGACACGCTGATGTCCCGTCCTTGTTCCAGCCAGGTGTACCAGGACAAACCCACCCCGGCCAGTGCCGCGACCTCCTCGCGGCGCAGCCCAGGCGTGCGCCGTCGATTACCGGCGGGCAAGCCCACCTCCTCCGGCGAAATGCGTTCGCGGCGACTACGCAGGAATTCGGCCAGCTCTACCCGAGTGCGTTCAGCTGTGCGAGGCGCGCTCATCCGGTTACCTCCAGTACTAGGATAAACAGTCAAATTGTAACCCCTATAAATCCCGAGAAGAATACCCCGACCTGGCCGCAATTACCCGTGCCAGGGCTCTCGCTTGATGAGGAACCACACAGAGACGTGTCATCAACTCGCTAAGGAGATAAACGGATGTACCAAGCACTTCTTCGGGAACAACTGGAGACATTGAAGTCCTCCAACCAGTACCGCACCTTCACCACCCTCAGCCGCATCTGCGGCCAGTACCCTCTGGCCAAACTGGATGACTGTGAGCAAGAACCGGTGGTGGTCTGGTGCAGCAACGACTACCTAGGGATGTCGCAACATCCTGCAGTGCGCGAACAGATGCACGATGCGCTGGAGACCTACGGAGCGGGCTCCGGCGGATCGCGCAATATCGGCGGCTCGCACGAGGTGTATGCCAGCCTGGAAGCAAGCCTGGCTGACTGGCACGGCAAGGAAGCGGCGTTGGTCTTCCCCACCGGCTTCGGTTCCAACGATGCGACCCTCCAGTGCCTGCTGCGGCGCATCCCTGACTGCGTGGTGATCAGCGACGAGCTGAACCATGCCTCCATCGTCAACGGCATCCGCTCGACGCCCAACGAGCGCAAGATCTTCCGCCACAACGATGTCGCGCACCTCGAGCAGATCCTCGCCAGCTACCCGCAGGGCCAGCCGAAGATCGTGGTGTTCGAGTCGGTCTACTCGATGGACGGCGACATCGCCCCCATCGCCGAGATCGTCGCGGTAGCCAAGCGCTACAACGCCCTCACCTACCTCGACGAGGTGCATGCGGTGGGCATGTACGGCCCGCGCGGCGCCGGTATCGCCGCCGAGCTGGACGTGGCCGATCAGGTCGACATCATCCAGGGAACCATGGCCAAGGCCATCGGCGTGATCGGCGGCTATATCGCCTCGGACCAGGTGATCGTCGATGCCGTGCGCTCCTTCGCTGTGGGTTTCATCTTCACCACCTCGCTGCCGCCAGCGATCACCGCCGGCTGCCTGGCCAGCGTCGAGCATCTCAAGGCCAGCCGCTTCGAGCGCGATCAGTTGCATGCCCAGACCGCCAAGCTGCGCGAGCGCCTCAAGCACCATGACGTACCGGTGATGCCCTGCTCACAGACCCACGTGCTGCCGGTGCTGGTAGGTGAAGCCAAGCGCTGCAAGGCAGCGGCCGAACGCTTGCTGCATAACCATGGCGTGTATCTGCAGCCAATCAACTATCCATCCGTGCCGGTAGGGACCGAGCGCTTCCGCGTCAACGCCACGCCGAATCACAGCGATGCGCAGATCGAGCACCTGGCCGTGTCGCTGCGCGAGACCTTCGACCACTTCAGCATCCCGCTGGCGTCCGAGGTGTTTGCTGCGGAGGTGGCCTGAGATGGAACAGTCCTTCCTCACTGTGCGCCCAGCGACCCAGGCCGACCTAGCCAGCCTGGTGGAACTGCGCGCCTATCTGTTAGACGGCAGCAACGCCAGCTATTCGAGCAAGACGCCGGAGGACGCGGCGCGCTGGCGGGCGGCCTACCGCACCTGGCTGAGCAGTCGCCTGAGCGAGAGCGACTGCGTGCAGATCCTCGCTGCCGAGCACAAGGAATCCGGCCAGGTGCTGGGTTGCGCGACGGCCATCATCGACAAACGCGCGCCGGCGCCGGGTTGCCTCAACGGCCTGTCCGGCTGGGTGCAGTCGGTGGTGGTGGAGCCGCAGTGGCGAGGCCATGGCATCGCCCGGCAGCTGATGCAACACCTGCTGCGCTGGTTCGCCAATCGCGGGGTCGGCTGCGTGGTGCTGCAGAGCACCGCGGCGGCCGGCACGCTGTACCAGGCACTGGGTTTCGCCGTCAGCGACGAGCGCCTGCTGATCCGTCAGGAGGCCTCGGCATGAAGATCCTGATAATCGGCCTGGGCTACGCCGGCAACCGCTACCGCCGCGCCTTCGAGCATATCGCCACGAGCACGGGCCTGCCGCTGTCGCTGGCCTATGTCGGGCACCGACAGAAGACGACCGAGCTGCCCTACTTCGATAGCGTCGAGCGGGCGCTACAGGTATTTGAGCCGGACATCGTGGTGGTCAGCGTCAACGACCACAGCCATGCGCCTGTGCTCAAGCAGCTCGCCGGCTACCGGGGCTTCGTGCTCTGCGAGAAACCCCTGGTCACGCCTGCTGACGACATGGATGAGCTGCTCGGTGCACTGGATCAGGTCGGCGGCTTTGCCCTGGATCTGGTGGAGCGCTATTCGGACGCAACCCAGCAGTTGCGCGACTGGGTAGAGCGTCACGACTGGCAACTGGTACGCGCCAGCTTCCACTGGGGCAAGGATCGTATCAACGACTACCGCCCCACCTGCGGCGTGACCAGCGAGGTGATTCATGCCCTGGATCTGCTCGGCTGGATCTGCCCGCGCGCCGGCCAGCTCCAGCTCGATGGCGTGCTCGGTGTGCGCTCGGACTTCTCCATCTCCGGCGCAGAGGTGCTCGACACCGTGCAACTCACCGCCAGCCTGGGTGAAGTGCGGGTCACCGGCTACGCCAGCTTCGTCAACATCGTGCGTCAACGCACCGTGGATTTCAGCTTCGTTGATCGCGACGCCCGGCTGATCCATGCGCGCCTGGTGTTCGACACGCCGCGCTGGGATCACGACCAATTGCGGATCTGGACGCGCGGCGCCAACGGCGCCGAGGAGTTGCTGCACGAGTTCGCCACTGCCCCCGACGAGCCAGGGCTGGACACCCTGCACAAGCTTTCGCGGCTGTGCCGGCAGGTGGTGCGCGCCGTGGCGCTCAAGGAGCCGCCACGCCAGCCCTTCGCCGGCCTCGACACCGCCGTGGCGTTGCAGCGCCTGCTCAACGACCTGGAAACCCATGCCCAAACCCCAGCACCGGCGCGCTACGTCCATGGCGAGACGCGCGTGCTGCTGGCCGAGGACAGCGACCTGGAAAGCCTCGGGTAACCCAATCACAAGGAGAACGACTATGTGTGGAATCACTGGATGGCTGTCCTACAGCCAGAACTTGGAAATGCAACGCGACACCCTGCAGCGCATGACCGACACCATGGCCCTGCGCGGGCCGGATGCCGGCGGACTGTGGATCAACGGACCGGTTGGCCTGGGCCATCGGCGCCTGTCGATCATCGACCTGGAGGGCGGGCGCCAGCCGATGACGGCGATGCACGGCGGTCCGCGCGAAGCCGCCGCCATCACCTACAGCGGCGAGGTCTACAACTTCCGCGAACTGCGCACCGAACTGCAGCGACTCGGTCATCAGTTCAAAACCCGCAGCGACACCGAGGTGGTGCTGCGCGCCTATGTCGAATGGGGCGAGGCATTCGTCGAGCGGCTCAATGGCATGTATGCCTTCGCCATCTGGGACCTGCGTTCGCAAGAGCTGCTGCTGATCCGCGACCGCATGGGCGTCAAGCCGCTGTACTACTTCCCCACCGCGGACGGCGTGGTGTTCGGCTCCGAGCCCAAGGCGTTGCTGGCCAACCCACTGGTACCGCGCAAGGTGCGCGCCGATGGCCTGCGCGAGATCCTGGAAATGGTGAAGACGCCAGGCCATGCCGTGTTCGACGGCATGCGCGAGGTGATGCCGGGCGAGATCGTGCGCATCAACCGCCAGGGCCTGGGCCGCCGCCACTACTGGAAGCTGGAGGCACGCGAGCACGAACACACGCTGGACGAGACCATCCGCCATACCCGCGACCTGCTGGAGGACATCGTCGACCGCCAGATCGTCGCCGACGTGCCGCTGTGCAGTCTGCTCTCCGGCGGCCTGGACTCCTCGATCATTACCGCGCTGGCCTCGAAGAAGCTGCTGGCCGCCGGCAAGGAGAACATCCGCTCCTTCTCCGTCGACTTCGTCGACCACGGCAGCGGCTTCACCGGCGACGCCGTGCGCGGTACGCCCGATGCGCCCTTCGTGCGCGACCTGGTGGAGAAGATCAGCTCCAGTCACCAGGAGATCGTCCTCGACAGCCGCGAGCTGGCCGATCCGGCGCTGCGTGCGCAGATCGTCCGCGCCCTCGACCTGCCACCGGCCTTCTGGGGCGACATGTGGCCGTCGCTCTACCGGCTGTTCCAGGAGGTGCGCAAGCACTCGACCGCGGCGTTGTCCGGCGAGAGCGCAGATGAGGTGTTCGGTGGCTACCGCTGGTTCCACGATCCAGAGGCGATCCAGGCCGACACCTTCCCCTGGCTGACCTCGGTGACCGGCAAGTACTTCGACGGCAAGACCCTGTTCGATCCAGGACTGCTGGCCCAGCTCGACATGCACAGTTTCCTGCGCGACAGCTACACCCAGGCCATCGCCGAGGCGCCGGTACTGCCCGGTGAAAGCGCGGTCGACCAACGCATGCGGCAGATGAGCTACGTCAACCTGACCCGCTTCGTGCAGACCCTGCTCGACCGCAAGGATCGCATGAGCATGGCCGTCGGCCTCGAGGTGCGAGTGCCGTTCTGCGACCACCGCCTGGTCGAGTACGCCTTCAACATCCCATGGGCGATGAAGGCCTTCGACGGGCGGGAGAAAAGCATCCTGCGTGCGGCGACCCGCGACCTGCTGCCGGAGTCAATCAGCGAACGGGTCAAGAGCCCCTACCCCTCGACCCAGGATCCGGCCTACGAGCAGGCGCTGCGTGATGCCCTGGCCGCCATCCAGGCGGATCGCAACGCGCCGGTGACGCCCCTGCTCGACAGCGGCCGTATCCAGCAGACCCTGGCCAAGCCGCTCGGCAGCGTCTCGCCCATGTACGAGCGCATGGGCATGGAGCTGGCGGTCGGCCTCAACACTTGGCTGAACGAGTACGACGTCAGCCTCGAACTCTAGCCCCCAACCGGATGTGGCCCCGGTGCGGGGCCGCATCCCTCCTCTGTCCCACCTACGCGTTCCTGCAACGTAAGCGAGTCCGAGCATGCACACACCCAACCAATCACCCATCTACCTCATAGCGCTGGGGGCCTTCGCCCTCGGCATGGCCTCCTATGTCACCGCCGGGTTGATCCCGATGATCGAGGCCTCGTTCGCAGTCTCCGTCGCGGTGGCCGCACAACTGGTCACCGCGTTCACCCTGGCCTACGGCCTGGGTTCGCCGATCTTCGTCGCCCTGACCCCGGCACATCGTCAGCGTGCCGGCCTGTTGCTGGCCCTGGGCCTGTTCGTCATCGCCAACGCCGCCAGCGCGCTGGCCGAGAGCTTCACCGCACTGATGGTCTGGCGCGCCATCGCCGGTATAGGCGCTGGTGTCTACCTGGCCATGGGCATCGGCGCCTCGGCCGCGGTATCCACCCCAGAGCGCCGCGGCAAGGCCATCGCCATCATCATGGGTGGCATGGCCAGTGGCGTGGTGCTCGGCGTTCCGCTCAGCCTGCTGATCGCCGAACAACTGGGCTGGCAGGCCGCCCTGTGGCTGGTCACCCTTCTCGGCTTGGTAGCCTTCTTCGGCCTGCTGCTGAAGCTCCCTTCCCTACCGGCAGCCACCGCCACCACGCTGGGGCAGAAGCTGGCGATCCTCGGCGACGGCCATGTGCTGGTCATCCTGCTGGTGTCGCTGCTGGCCGCCATTGCCAGCCTGGGCATGTACACCTTCATCGCCCCGCTGCTGGCTGACCCAGCCTATGGCGCGGTGCGTTCGGTCACCCCCTATCTGTGGGTCTGGGGCATTGGCGGCGTGCTGGGCAGCTTCCTGATCGGCCCGCTGGTGGATCGCATCAAGGGACCGGTGCTGACCTTCGCCATTATGCTGATCCTCGCCGTCTCACTGTTTGTACTGCCACTGGCAGCTGCCCTCAGCACCTGGCTGGTGATGCTGCCCATCGCCCTGTGGGGCGCGGTCGGCTGGGCGCTGCAGGTGCCGCAGAACAACGAGCTGATCCTGGCGCGCCAGGCCCAAGGCGACGGCAACCTGGCCATCGCCCTGAATGAGTCGGCGCTCTACCTGGGCAGCGCCATCGGCGCCGCGGCCGGCGGCTTCGTGCTGCTGTTGCAGCTGCCCACCTGGACCCTGGCCGCCAGCGCCGGTGGTGTCGCAGCGCTGGGCGCCCTGCTGCAGATCGTCAACCTGCGTCGCCAGCCGACCTGGAACGGCGACGTGCAAGCCGAACCCTACAACTGACGGAGGAAAGGCCGTGGAACTGCGCCACCTTCGCTGTTTCATCGCCGTCGCAGAAGAACTGCATTTCGCGCGTGCCGCCGCACGCCTGCATATCGAGCAGTCGCCCCTGTCGCGGATCATCAAAGAGCTGGAGTACCGCCTGGGCGTGCAGCTGTTCGAGCGCACCACACGGCGCACGCGCCTGACCTGGGCCGGCAAGGTGCTCTTGGAAGAAGCGCGCCGGGTACTCGCTGTGGTCGACCAGGCCAAGGCCAGCGTCAAGAGCGCAGCGGCCGGCTACCGCGGGCGCATCCGCGTCGCGCTGTCCGATGGCATCCCGCAGTCACGCTTGGCCGCCCTGCTCGCCCAGTGCCGCGAGGAGGAACCGGAGGTCGAGATCTGCCTGTCGGAAGTCACCTTCAGCGAACAGATCAGAGGCCTGAACGACGACCTGTTCGATATCGGGCTTGCACAGTCCGACGACGTTGGCGATGGCCTGGTAGCCGAGCCGGTCTGGTTCGATCCACTGGTAGTGGCGGTGCCGACCCGCCACCCGCTGCTGACTTATCGGCGCGTGCCGCTCGATGAAGTGGTGCGCTACCCGCTAGTGCTCTGCGATCCGCAGGTCTGCGAAGGCTTCTGGCAACAGTTGCAGCGGGTACTAGGCGCCGTGGATACGCGACTGACCATCGCCGACCGCGTACCGACACTGGACCTGATGATGGCGCTGGTCGCTGCGGGTTACGGGCTGGGTTTCTCCAGCCTGGCGCGCATCAACGAACTGAACAATCCGGACGTAGTGGCCCGGCCGCTAGACGGCTGCGCATCGATGCTAACCACCTACTTGGTAAGGCGCGAAGGCGAACCGGCCGAGCAACTGGCCCGTTTTATTGGGCGTGTAATTCCGGCTGAGAACCAGGCACTGGTACCTGATCACATATTCCAAGAGGAGATCGCTTGATGAAGAAGATGTCGTTACTACTGACTGCCCTGCTGTTGAGCGCATGTGAAAAGCCGATGCCGTTTGAGTCGGCTGAAGCGCTTGCGGAAAATCCCGAGCGGCTCAAGGAATTGCGACTGCAGTGCCGGGACAATCGAGCAAAGCTGGGTGAAGCCCAATGCAACGCAGTTAGCGATGCCCAGCGCATACGGTTTATGGGTAAAGGCACACCCTACACTCCTCACCCCGTCCAATTCTTCCACTCGGACACTGACAATGGACGCTAGAGGGGACGCAGGCGAAATGGCCACTTTTAGTCTACAGATTCAAATGTGCTATATTTTGATCTATAGATTAAACCGAAGGCTCTCCATGACAGCTGCCGCTATCCAAACTCAGGACTTCTCGAAAACCCAGTGCGCAGCCGGCCTGCGTGCCGCGCTGAACGTTCTGGACAAGTGGAAGGCCACCTGCGAGCAGGCTTGCCGGGTGCTGCGGATTTCCCGCAGCACCTACACCCGAGCCAGTCAGAAGGATTCGGCATGGGCGGTAAGCCTGGACTCCGATCAGATGCAACGCATCAGTCTTGTGCTGAACATTCACGCAGCACTGCGAGTTGTGTTCGATAACCCCGAGAACGTCTACGGCTTCCCCACGATGGAGAACCACAATGAGTTCTTCAACGGCCGCAAGCCGCTCGACATCATGGCGCAGGGCGACATGATCTCGCTGTACGAGACATTCCGGCGGATCGACGCGCTACGAGGTGCCCAGTGGTAATGCTCGGAGACCTTCCCGTGTTGGAAGGTGAAAGCCTGCAGGCATACCGTTTGGTCAACTCCAAGTTTCCGCCCATTGCCCTGTTCGACGATGTCGCTGACGCAGAGGATTTCGAAGCCCTCTATCAGATCCAGGCACTAACCAATCCACGGCTGCAGAACGAGATTGGTCGCCTGGAGCTGATTCCGCGTGACCAGATTCCGTTCGGCATCCCTGGCTGCTCGTATGCAACTGCGCCCTTCACCCACGTCAATCCAGCTGGCTCGCGCTTCAGCAATGGCGCCTTCGGCGTGCTCTACCTGGCCGACAGAATAGACACCGCGATTGCCGAGGTGCGTCATCACCAGGAGCGCTACTGGTCGAATGTGCCGGAGCTCAACTATGAGCGTTTCGTCTTCAGAGGGCTGACCGCCAGCTTCAGCGACAGCGGGATGAGGGACGCCACCGCACTGCCGCTTTCAGACCCCATCTATGCGCTGGATGACTACGCACACTCGAATCGATTGGGAAGCGAAGCGAAACGAGAAGGATGCGCGGGCCTGCTCTACCACTCGGTTCGATCTCCCGGCAACATCTGTTGGGCCCTGATGACGCCGCGACCTGTTACCTCGATCATCCAGAGCGCACATTTTGAAATGATCTGGAGCGGGCAAATCATCAGCGTCAGCCGTATTACAACCATAGTTGTCGAGTAACTACTGGTACCACTATTCCTTGTAGGCCTGACAATTTACGAAGCGTCTTGAACAAAAAGGTGATACCGACGCCATGAGCCGAAGGGATATTTTCTCTGAGTTGACCGAAGGCTTCGACGACCTTTCCGCAGAGCGCAAAGGGAGGCGGACACTTCGAACACGCCAGGCTGAATACCAACCAGTAGAACACGAGGCAGGTGCGCAAAACGCAGCACCACGCGACAACCTGCAGATATCGCGAGGAGCTTTGCCTGAGCCATCAAAAACCAGTCAGGAACTCTGAGCATCCGAAAGTAAGACCTCCCGCAGCCCGTTGATCGGGCTGCGGTTCCGACTCGTCAAGCAAGCATCCAGAACTCATCATCTTCCTGATCTAGATCAATGGAGCACGCAGGCAGAAAGTAGCGGGAACAGAGGCTCACTGCTCCCGCTGAACCATCAGATCACCCGCTTGATGGCAATATAATTACCCTCGGTACGCAGCGTGACGGTGACCGGTTTGCTGGTACGGTTGCGCCAGAACCAGCCGTGCTTGCCGTCGAAGGCGGCCTCCAGGACGCCCTGGTCCTCCGGCGTGGCGCGCCCCTTGCCGTAACCGTGGTAGAACTCGCGCGGCGCGTTGTAGGGGTCGCCGTGGGTGTCGTAGTTCACCAGGCCGCCGTTGGCCGTCCAAAAGTAGTTCACCTTGCTGCCCTTGAGCATCTCCAGCTTGATCTCGGCGCCTTGGCCGGGAGCCAGGGCAATGCTCATTTCATGCTGCTGCCCCTCGGACTCGACTACCGCAGGCGCTGCCACGGCTGGGGCCGTCGCCTCGGCGGCTGTGCTGACGGCAGGTTGCGGGGCCGCTTGAGGTACCGACTGGGGCGCCGCCGGAGCCGCAACTACAGGCGTCGCAGCATCGGCTGCAGCTTCTGCGGCCAGTTGCTGTTTGACCTCGCCCATCTGGGTCAGCCCCAGCATGCGACCGGCGCCAGTGGGGTCGATGGCGTATTCCGAGGGCATGACCACGGTGACGAGCAGGACAATGGCGGCGATCAGTGCAATCACGGTCGAGCGCAGCAGTTGCTGGCTGCTCGGCAGTTCGTTGAGGGTTGGGATCTTGCTGTTGAACATGGCGAAATTCCTTACTGTGAGACGATCAAGCCGGTGAGCTGGTAACCCATCAACAGGAAACCGGCGCTCATCATGGCGACGTTGGCGGTGTAGGCGTGGCGCCAGAAGCTGGCGGTGCGCCGCCAGTAGCCCATCAGAATGAGAATGCTGCCGAGCGCCAGAAGCTGGCCGATCTCCACGCCGACGTTGAAGGCGATCAAGTTGGCGATCAGGCCATCGGACGAAATCTCGTACTCCTGGATCTTGGTGGCCAGACCGAAGCCATGCAGCAGGCCGAAGATCAGCGTGGCTGCGCGGGTGTCCGGCTGGTAGCCGAACCAGCGCTGGAAGGCCCCCAGGTTGTCGAGCGCCTTGTACACCACCGAGAAGCCGATGATGGCGTCGATCACGTAGGCACTGATGCCGATATCCGCTAGCACCCCGAGGAGCAGGGTGACCGAGTGGCCGACGGCGAACAGGGTGACGTAGAGCCCCACGTCCTTCAGGCGGTAGAGAAAGAAGATCACGCCGAACAGGAACAGCAGGTGGTCGTAGCCGGTGATCATGTGCTTGGCGCCCATGTACACGAACGGCATCAACATCACCCCGGTGCTTTCCTGGATGAAGCCCTTGTCGCCCTCGGCGACGCCGTGGGCCAGTGCATCGGGCATACCGAGAAAGAACAGGGCGATAAGCAGCAATAGCGGTAGCGAGCGGTGTGGACGCAGGTGGCCTGCGGCCATGCCGCGCATGGATAGCGAATGCATGGTGAAATCCTAGGTTGCAGTGGTCATGGGCCGCACAGCGGCCTGTTCAGAACACCAAACCAGGGCGTGGTGGCCGCTCGATCAGGTAGATCGGGCTGGCGGGAATCGAGTAGCCGGGTCTTTCCAGCAGCAGCGTACGCTCCGGCTGCGAGGCGATGCTCAGCCCAGTGCTCAGGTGCGGTGTTTCATGCACGTGGTCAGCCGTCAGCGGCGAGTGGTAATGATCCGCACAGACCGCACAGGCAAACGCACTGCCACCATGACTGTGCGCATGCACATGCTGGTTGTCGCTCCAGGTCGGCGGGCTCGCCCCCACCAACAGCGCAGACGCATGCCCGGCCCAGGCCATCAGGATGGCGAGAGCGAGGGCGAAGATCACCTTGGCGCTGATGGGTTTGCTGAGCATGGATCGCCGCTTCGATAGCTGGGCCGTGTGATTGAGGAGGCAGCCGTTTGACCATATCCCCCCCAGGGGGATAGGATGCCGCGGCGATTATCCTTGCACGAGGTCTGGCGATGAGCAAGCACGAACACGGGCATCAGCACCAAAGTCATACGGAAATCATCAAAAGGCTGAAACGTGCCGAGGGCCATCTGCGCAGCATCGTCGCCATGATCGAGGACGGTCGCGCCTGTGTGGACATCGCCCAGCAACTGCACGCGGTCGAGAAAGCGGTCTGCCAGGCCAAGCGCACGCTGATCCAGGACCACATCGACCACTGCCTGGAACACACGGTCGGCGCCCTTACCAATGGTGAGCGGGCGCCACTGGAAGAGTTCAAGCAGATCACCAAATACCTCTGAGCCCCCCATGTCGACCTTCGCCGAGTTGTTGCAGCAAGGGGCCGCACAGGCCTGGCTGTATGTCCCCACCGCCATCCTGCTCGGGGCCCTGCATGGCCTGGAGCCCGGGCACTCGAAGACCATGATGGCGGCCTTCATCGTGGCCATTCGTGGCACGGTGCGTCAGGCCGTCCTGCTTGGCCTGGCGGCCACTGCCTCGCACACCGCCGTGGTCTGGCTGGTGGCGATCGGCGGCATGTACCTGGGGCAGCAACTCGACGCCCAGACCACTGAACCCTACTTCCAACTCGCCTCGGCCGTGCTCATCGTCGCCATCGCGCTGTGGATGCTCTGGCGCACCTGGCGTGGCGAGCAAATGTGGCGCTTCGAGGAAGAGCAGCACCATCACGACGAACGCCAGCACATCGATACCGGACACGGCCGCGTCGAACTGTCGATCCACGAGCAGGACGCACCGCCACGCTGGCGTCTACGCGTGCTGAGCGGGCATGCCTGGCCTGCCGGGGACGTCAGTCTGCTCACCACCCGCAGCGACGGACAGATTCAGGAGTTCCGCTTCGTCACCCAGGACGGCTATCTGCAGTCGCTGGATGCGATTCCCGAGCCGCATGAGTTCACCGCGCGCCTGCGCCTCGGCCACGCCGGACACGCCCACGAGTACGACCTGGAGTTCCATGAGCACGACCACGCCCATTCGCAGCTGGAGAGTCTGGAGCTGTCGCTGGAGGGTTACCAGGATGCTCACGAGCGAGCCCACGCCAACGACATTCGCCGTCGTTTCACCAGCCGCAACGTCAGCACCGGCCAGGTGATTCTGTTCGGCCTGACCGGCGGGCTGATTCCCTGCCCTGCGGCCATCACTGTGCTGCTGCTCTGCCTGCAGGTCAAGGAGGTGACGCTGGGTGCGGTTCTGGTACTCAGCTTCAGCGTCGGCCTGGCGCTGACCCTGGTCGCGGTCGGCGTCGCCGCCGCCGTCGGCACGCGACACGCCTCCAACCGCTGGCCCTGGCTCGGCATGGTGGCGCGCCGCGCGCCCTACCTGTCCGGCCTGCTGATCATCGCCGTGGGCATCTATGTCGGCCTGCATGGCTGGACCGGGCTGAACACCTGAGGTGTGGGACTTCTCCGCCTATCTGGGGCTGTTCGTTGCGGCCTTCGGTGCCGCCACCCTGCTGCCGATGCAGTCGGAGACGGTGCTGGTCGGCCTGCTGCTGGCCGCTGAACAGCCACCTGCCCTGTTGCTCCTGGTGGCCACCACCGGCAACGTACTGGGTTCGGCCGCCAACTGGCTGCTCGGCCGCTATATCGAACACCTTCGCCACAGACGCTGGTTTCCGGTGCAGGAAGACAAACTGCAGCGCGCCCGGCAGGCCTACCACCGTTACGGACGCTGGTCCCTGCTGCTGAGTTGGGTGCCGATCATCGGCGATCCGCTGACCGTGATCGCCGGCGTCCTGCGCGAGCCGTTCTGGAGTTTCCTGCTGATCGTGCTGGTGGCCAAGGCGGGGCGCTACCTGGTGCTGGCGGCGCTGACGCTCGGAGTCATGGGATGAGACGGGATGCGGGGCTCGACCTGGTCAAGTGGCTGGCCATGCTCAGCATGCTGCTCGACCACCTGCGCTACCTGTGGCCGGACGCCTATGGCCTGTTCGTCGTCGGCCGCCTGGCTTTCCCGCTCTTCTGCCTGGGCATCGCCGCCAACGTGGCCAGAACCCGCCCTGGCGAGCTGTTCAGCGAGGGCAACGCTCGCTACCTCGGCTGGCTGATGGCGTTCTCCCTGCTGTCGGAGCTGCCCTATCGCCTGCTGTCGCCGGAAAGCGCGACGCTCAACGTGATGCCAACCTTACTGCTGGGGCTGATGGTCGCCTGGGGCGTCCACCATGGCGAGCGCATCAGCCTGCTGCTGGCAGCGGCGACGGTGCTGATCGCCACCCTGCTGCATCAGCAACTGATGTACGGCGTACTCGGCGTCCTGTTGCCGGCCGCCTTTGTCCAAGGGCTGAAGGGGCTGCGCTGGTGGTGGTTGCCTGCCGCCCTGGCGGTGCTGGCCAACGGCCGCAACCGCTGGTTTGCCGAGCTGGGTCTGGTGGCGGATACCCTGGCGTCGTTCGCGATGGCCTGTGCGGCTGCGCTGCTGGGGCTCTATCTAATGCATCGAGCCCTGCCGTTGAAGATCTGGCCCGTCGGCCGCTGGGGCTACCTGTTCTATCCGGGGCACCTGCTGGCGCTGCATGTGCTGCGTAGTGCGGTGCCCTAACCCGCTGATCGGAACCCTCTTGCCAAAAGATGGCTATTAGCCATATTTTTTAGGCGAACACACGACACGCCCAGAGGCCGAAAAGGAGTTCCACATGAAAAAACTATCAGCTGCGTTCATTGCTGCCGTTCTCGCCCTAACCTCAGTAACAGCGCTGGCTCACAGCGGTGGTACCGACTCAAAAGGCTGTCATCGCAACCATAAAACAGGTGACTACCACTGCCACTAGGTATTAGCCTGCGCCTCCTCACACAGCGGGCGGCCAGTTGTGCGACTCGCCCTGGCAGTGCTTGCACCAGGCATAGAGCGCGTCGTACAGCACCAGGCCATGACGCAACATCTCGTGGTCGTCGGCAAAACAGTGCGACAGCCCCAGGGAAATCGCATAGAGACCGGCCGACTGCGCGGTGAGGTCGAGCCGCGACGTGTCGGCGCCCCTGACGATGACCGCCAGTTGCTGCAAGGCCGGCTCTTGCAGCCGGTACTTGGCGAGAAAGGCGTCGAAACTGCACTGCTCGCCAACGTGCGACAGCTCGACCCCCGGAATGTCATAGGGCACCGCCCCCAGTTCCTGGGAGAGACGCAGCACGTCCGCACTGGCGACGTAGAGAAACTCAGCGTCGGCATCGATGAACCGGCTGATCAGCCAGGGACAGGCGATGCGGTCGATTTTCGGCCGCTCACGGGTAATCCACTTCATACGCACCTCCCACTCATTCCAGCGTTTGCAGGGGTTGACCGGCCGCACGCCAGCCGGCGAAACCGTCGATCAGGTAGCGCGCATCCAGGCCCATGGCGCGCAGGGTGGCGGCGCAGCCCTGGCTGAGCTCGTGGCCATGGGCGCAGTAGAGAATCGCCGGTCTGTCGCGCGGCACCTGATCCTTCCAGGCGAGCAAGGCCTCTGGATCGCGCCAGCGGGCGCCCGCGATCTGCGCCGCATCGGCCTGACGCGCACTGGCGCGACGCACATCCAGCAGGGTGAAGGTAAGGCCGGCAGCCTGCCACTCGGCCAGTTCGCAGATCGAGATACGCGCCATGATTGCCTCCATCAACGCAGCAGATGCACCGCCAGCCCGACCAGGGCACAACCCAGCAGCACCTGGATCACCCCGCGCTTGAAGCGCAGCAGGGCCACGGCCGCGCCCAGGGCGATCAGCGCCGAAGGCCAGTCGAAGCGGCCGGCGAAGCCCTCCGGCCAGAGCACGTGGTAACCGAAGAACAGCGCCAGGTTGAGGATCACCCCGACCACCGCAGCGGTGATACCGGTCAACGGCGCGGTGAACTTCAGCTCGCCGTGGGTCGACTCCACCAGCGGCCCGCCGGCGAGGATGAACAGAAACGACGGCAGGAAGGTGAACCAGGTGACCAGGCAGGCCGCCAGCGCGCCGCTGACGAAAGCCGAGTCACCACCGAACACCGGCTGCACGTAGGCGCCGACGAAGCCGACGAAGGCCACCACCATGATCAGCGGCCCCGGCGTGGTTTCGCCCAGGGCCAGGCCGTCGATCATTTGTGTCGGCGTCAGCCAACCATAATGGCCGACCGCGCCCTGGTAGACGTAGGGCAGCACCGCGTAGGCGCCACCGAAGGTGAGCAGTGCGGCCTTGGTGAAGAACCAGCCCATCTGCGTCAGGCTGCCGTCCCAGCCGAACAGCGCGGTGAGCAGGCCCATCGGCAGCAGCCACAGCGCGGCGCCCACCAGCAGGATCAGCGCCAGGCGCGACCAGCGAAAGCGCGCATGCGCCGGTGGCGGGGTGTCGTCGTCGATCAGCGCCGGGCCGTAAGACTTGTCGGCCGCCGCATGGCCGCCGCCGACACTGAACTTGGCCGGCGCGTAACGCCCACCCAGGTAACCGATCAGCGCCGCTCCCAGCACGATCAGCGGGAACGGTAGATTGAGGGCGAAGATGGCCACGAACGAGGCGCCGGCGATAGCCCACAGCCAGTTGTTCTTCAGTGCACGCGAGCCGATGCGATGGGCCGCCTGCAACACGATGGCAGTCACCGCCGGCTTGATGCCGTAGAAGATCCCTGCCACCAGCGGCACGTCGCCGAAGGCGATATAGACCCAGGACAGGACGATCAGGATCAGCAGCGACGGCAGCACGAACAGAACCCCGGCGATCACTCCGCCCCAGGTGCGGTGCAACAGCCAGCCGATGTAGGTGGCCAACTGCTGGGCCTCCGGCCCCGGCAGCAACATGCAGTAGTTCAGCGCGTGGAGGAAACGCCGCTCGGAAATCCAGCGCCGCCGCTCCACCAGCTCCTGGTGCATGATCGCGATCTGCCCGGCCGGCCCACCGAAGCTGATGAAACCGAGCTTGAGCCAGAACAGCAGGGCCTGCCAGAAACTGACGGATTCGCGGCGCGGCAGTGCTTGCTCATCGGGTTGCATAATCGTCTCACTCATCGTTCTGTCCTTCTTTGCCAAAGGCCACCAACAAGCCATCGAAGATGGCGCAGGCGGCATCCAGCAGTTGATCATCGTTTTCCAGGCTGGCCCGCAGGCCGGCGAGCACCCGTTCCACGCCAGCGGCCTCGGCAGGCTGGGCACCGCCGATGTCGAGGTAATGCACCAGTGCTGCCATGCGCCGCAGACCGGGTGCTTCCAGAGCGAAGCTGGCCTGCAGGGTTTCGAAGGTGACGCGGTTGCCAACATGGCTGAAGCGCGCACCATCGAAGTCGAAGCCCAAGGCCTCGTCAGGACAGTCGTCCGGAGAGGCCAACCAGAGGATGCGTGCCGAGGGGTCGATGAAGCGCCGGATCAGCCAGGCACTGGCCAAGCGGTCGACCCAGGGCCGGTGACGCGTGGCCCAGACCCGCCCCTGAAACTCCGCCAGAGACAGTCGCTCGATCGCCTGTTCGTGACTGCAGGGCTCGTCTCTGGACAGCGCGCGACTGATCGCAACCTCCAGCTCGCGCAACTGGGCGTCGGTTTGCTGCTGGTCCGCCCCGGGGAAGAAGTCGATGTCTTGGACCCGAGCGAAGGCCTTGCGCAGTTTTCGAGCCTGGCGCATGACCGCAAGCGCGGTGTCGGGAGCCAGTTGCGCGAGCTGTGCATCTACCTCTGCACGCAGCTTGGCGTAGTCCTCCGCACGCGCGAACAGGGGAATGAATCGCTCACCCTGCGGGTCGCATACCGGCAACAGGCTGACGTAACCCTCGCTGTCGAGAATGTCGCGTTCCACCACCGACAGGGTTTCTCGACAGGCCGGCCGGTCCGGCAGCAGGTACACCCCATCGCGCAGCACCGCGGCCCCCGCCCCCTTCAACGCTCGCCAGGCGCGCATGCGCTCGGCGGCATTGGCCGTAGGCAGAGCCATGACCAAGCAGAGCCAATCTTTCAATGTAGGGATCTCACAAAAATCGTTCGATCTCTACGTTATATTGATTCTAAGCAAGCGAGAAGCGGCCCGATCAACGGTTAAGCCGGAAACGAGGGTGTACGAATTTTTCGTGTAACCGGCTCATGAGCGACATTGTCGCTCCGGACTGAGGACACCATGAGCAAGACGCAACGCGCCATCACTGGCGGCAGCTGAAGCAACTCCTAGTCGATTACCTGAAGCCTAAAGGCCTGCCGTACAAATCAGACTGTCTCAGTAGCGTTACAACCGCTCCAGACAATCGGCTAGATCGTTGCCCAACGCCATCAGCAGGCGTTCATAGCCATTTGCGTCGACCTTGACATCAAACCCAAGCGCATCCAGCAAAGCTAGTCGCACGGGCAAGCCCTCACTCAGCGCCTGCGCAAGCCGGGGCTGCATGGGCGGCTCGCTGAACACACAACTGGCGCCTGCCAACTCTAGACGTTTGCGCATGTTGGCCACTTTCCTGGCCCCAGGCGGAACTTCGGCACTGACCGCAAACACACCCGCATGTTTCAAGCCATAGGCCTCCTCGAAGTAGTCGAAAGCCTCATGGAAAACAAAGAAGGGCTTGCCGGCCAATGGCTTGAGCCGCTCCTTGAGGACATCATCCAGCGCGGTAAGACGCTGCTCGAACGCTTTGAGGTTTTCCTGATAGCGGGCCGCGTTTGCAGGATCGGCGACCGACAGATCGCCGGCAATTTGTGCAGCGATCAGACGAGCATTACCTGGTTCCAACCATAGATGGGCGTCAAGCGCACCGGGGCGATGCAGGTCATCATGCTCGCCCTTCACCTCCCCATCACCGTGTTCCTTATGCCCATGCTCTGCGGCATGCTCATTCTCATGGCGATGCGCTTCGCCAAAGCGACGTAGGTGCAAGCCCTCGATGTTCTGCACATCCAAGGCTGGATCTGTTCGCCCCTCAAGCACCTTGGGCAGGAAGCTCTCCAGATCCGGTCCGATCCAATACAGCAAGTCTGCTTCCCGCACCCGAATGATATCGGACGGGCGCAAAGTGAAGTGGTGAGGCGAAGCACCTGGCGGTAACAGTACATCAGGTGTGCCAACGCCATCCTGGACAGCAGCGGCAATCAACTGAAGCGGCTTGATGCTGGTTAGAACACGGATCTCTGCATAAGCGGACGAGGCAAAAGCAAGTGCCATCGAGACGGAGAACAAGAAAGCAGGGAAAAGACGCACGGTAACAGCCTCAGATCAAAGAGTTACAAGATAACATAGCAGCACACCAAAACCAGATTGATCCAAGCCAAGCACTGCCACCCAGAACAACAATTACTACTGATAAAACGTGCACGACACTGCACAAACTATGGCTGGGTTAGCGCCCAAAAGACTGAATATGCATACGCCACGATCTACCACCTCCCTCTTCTGCCCCCCTGAGCCATAGCTGTTGACATCTCGCTCTTAGCCACCCCCGAAACAGTCTTTGACCCCTCCTATCCCAGTGCCGAACCTCTCGCCCGCGGCACATCTGCGTGCCGTGCGTTTTGCCTGGGAGGTTGCGTTCAGGGATGCAAGCGACAACGGTGCTGTACGGCCAGGTTCTGGTGGTGCTGGCCATTACCCTGTCCGGGATATGGAGTGCCACGCAGTGGACGGCTGCCGCGCTCGGCTATCAGGCTCGCCTTGGCGCGCCCTGGTTCGAGCTGCTGGGCACGCCGGTCTATCACCCCTGGCGTCTGTTCGAGTGGTGGTTCGTCTTCGATGCCTATGCACCAGACGTCTTCAACGTCGGCGGCAGCATCGCCGCTTGCAGTAGCCTGCTGGCGTTGGTGGTGGCCATTGGTATGGCGATCTGGCGGGCACGTCAGGCACGCCGGGTCACCACCTACGGCTCGGCGCGCTGGGCTGATGCGGATGAGGTGCGCAAGGCTGGCCTGACCCAGCAAGCGGGTGTGTTTCTCGGCCAGTTCGATGATCAATATCTTCGCCACGAAGGCCCCGAGCATGTGCTGACCTTCGCGCCGACGCGCTCGGGCAAGGGCGTTGGCCTGGTAGTCCCCACCCTGCTTTCCTGGCCGGCTTCGGCGGTCATTCACGACATCAAGGGCGAGAACTGGAGCTTGACTGCGGGATGGCGCTCACGTTTCTCCCACTGCCTGCTGTTCAACCCCACCGACCTGGCCTCGGCCGCCTACAACCCACTGCTGGAAGTGCGTCGTGGCGCCCACGAGGTGCGCGACGTGCAGAACATCGCCGATATCCTGGTCGACCCGGAGGGCGCGCTGGAGCGGCGCAACCACTGGGAGAAGACCAGCCATGCGCTGCTGGTCGGCGCCATCCTGCACGTGCTCTACGCCGGCCAGGACAAGACCCTGCGCGGCGTCGCCAACTTCCTCTCCGATCCGGCCTGCACCTTCGAGCTGACCCTACACCGGATGATGACCACGCCGCACCTGGGCGATGCACCGCATCCAGTGGTGTCCTCGGCCGCCCGGGAGGTGCTGAACAAGAGCGACAACGAGCGCTCGGGCGTGCTGTCCACGGCGATGTCCTTCCTCGGCCTGTATCGCGATCCGACAGTGGCCGAGGTCACCTCGCGCTGCGACTGGCGTATCGCCGACCTGATCTCAGCCGAGCATCCGGTGTCGCTGTACCTGGTGGTGCCGCCCTCGGATATCAGCCGCACCAAGCCGCTGATCCGCCTGATCCTCAATCAGGTCGGCCGGCGCCTGACCGAGTCGCTCGACGGTTCTGACGGCATCGAGCGCCGGCACAAGCTGCTGCTGATGCTCGATGAGTTTCCGGCGCTGGGGCGGCTGGATTTCTTCGAGACGGCCCTGGCGTTTATGGCCGGCTACGGGCTGCGCGCCTTCCTGATCTCGCAGTCGCTGAACCAGATCGACAAGGCCTACGGCCAGAACCACTCGATCCTCGACAACTGCCATGTGCGAGTGACCTTCGCCACCAACGACGAGCGCACCGCCAAGCGCATCTCCGAGACCCTCGGCACTGCCACAGAATTGCGCGCGCAGCGTAACTATGCCGGCCACCGTCTGGCGCCCTGGCTGGGCCATCTGATGGTCTCGCGCCAGGAAACCGCCCGCCCGCTGCTGACTCCGGGCGAGGTGATGCAGCTGCCCAGCGACGAGGCAGTGGTGATGCTCTCGGGCCTGGCGCCAGTCCGCGCGAAGAAGCTGCGCTACTTCACCGACGCCAACTTCCAGAGCCGGGTGCTGCCGACGCCGCGCTTGCAGCCGGGCCGCTACGCAGACGTACCAGCGCCACGCCCAGACGACTGGAGCGGCCTTGCTGTGCCTGCGGCCGTTACAGCATCGCCGGCCGACCTGAGCGACGGCGAGGCCATCGAGGCCGGCGGTCCACGCCGTCAGCCCGAGCTAGCAGAGCTCGCCCAGTTGTCGGATCACGACGAGTTGACCAGCGACCTGCTGTTGCTCGACGAGGACGACATTCTCACGCCCTTCCCCACCCAGCCGGACCCACGCCTGCAACGCGTGGCGCGGCTGGCCGCCCTCGACCCTGACGATGGAATAGCCCTATGAGCCGAGCCCGCCTCAACCTATTTATCCAACCCGAGCATGCCAAGCGCCTGAACGAATTGGCGATCACCAAGGGCGTGTCGAAGTCCTCAATCATCGCTGCGGCGTTAGCCTCCTGGCTGTTACCCGAGTCCGGCGAGCAGCGCGAGGTGGTCATGGCCAAGCGCCTGGACCGACTGTCGCGTCAGTTCGAGCGTCTGGAGCGCGACCAGAACATCCTGATCGAGACCGTGGCGCTGTACGTGCGCTACTACCTCACGGTCAGCACGCCAGTGCCCGAGGCACATCAGGAAGCGGCGCGTGCACAGGGCAAGCTGCGCTTCAGCCAGTTCGTCGAGCAGCTGGGGCGTCACCTGCAGCGCGGACGCAGCCTGGTCAGAGACGTACACGAAGAGTTTCAGGCAGAGGCTCAGGTCTCGGGAGAGCGTCCATGACTGTCGCCTCTTCCCCAATGCTGAACGCTGCGGCAACGTCCCTGGATCGGCGCACGCGCATGTTGCGCACGGCGATGGGCCCACTGATTGCCGCGGCCCTGGATGACCCGGACGTGGTCGAGGTGATGCTCAATCCCGATGGTGTGCTCTGGCTGGATCGCCTGTCCGCTGGCCGAGCCCATCTGGGCACGCTGGCAGCGGCCGACGGTGAACGGATCATCCGCCTGGTGGCAGCGCATGTCGGCCAGGAGGTACATCGCAACAAGCCTCTGCTGAGCGCCGAGTTGCCAGGAACTGGCGAGCGCTTCGAAGGTGTACTGCCGCCAGTGGTGACCGGGCCGACCTTCGCTCTGCGCAAACGCGCCGCTGGCGTCATCCCGCTGCAGCAGTACGTGGCCGACGGCATCCTGAGCGCCGAGCAGGCAGAGCACCTGCGCGTGGCCGTGCGTGAGCGGCAGAACATCCTGGTGGCCGGCGGCACCAGCAGCGGCAAGACCACTCTAGCCAACGCGCTGCTGGCCGAGATGGCCGGTAGTGGTGATCGCGTGCTGGTGCTGGAGGATACGGTCGAGTTGCAGTGTCCGGCCCATGATCACGTCGCCCTGCGCACCAAGCCCGGCGTGGTTTCCATGGCAGATCTAGTGCGCAGCACGCTGCGTCTGCGCCCCGACCGCGTGGTGGTCGGCGAAGTGCGCGGCGGCGAGGCGCTGGATCTGGTCAAGGCTTGGGGCACCGGCCATCCCGGCGGTATCGCCACCATTCATTCCGGATCCGCCCAGGGTGCGCTGCTGCGCCTGGAGCAACTGATTCTGGAAGTCGCCCTGACTGCGCCGAGGGCGTTGATCGCCGAGACGGTCAACCTGGTGGTGTTTCTCGCCGGGCGTGGCCGCACGCGCTATGTCCAGCAGATCGCCCGCGTCACCGGCTATGACGAGCGCGGCTATCAATTCACGTCCATCGCCCCCGCATTTATTCCTTCGCTGCCTCAGGAAAACAGCCATGACTGCCTGCCATCTCTGCGTTGCTAATCGTCGTCGCTTCATCGGCGCCTTGATGCTCGGGGCTCTATGCCTGAGCGCCTCTCTACCTGTGCTCGCTGCCGGTTCCGGCATGCCCTGGGAAGGGCCGCTGCAATCGATCCTTGATTCGGTACAGGGACCGGTGGCGCGCATTATCGCGGTGATCATCATCATTACCACGGGTCTAACGCTGGCCTTCGGTGACACCAGCGGGGGCTTTCGCAAGCTGATCCAGATCGTCTTCGGTCTATCGATTGCCTTCGCCGCGTCGTCGTTCTTCCTCAGCTTTTTCAGCTTTGCCGGCGGGGCGGTGATCGCATGAACGGCGAGCGCGAACTCATCCCCGGTTTCGAGGTGCCACTGCACCGTTCGCTGGCCGAGCCGATTCTGCTCGGTGGCGCACCACGCAACGTGGCGATCCTCAACGGCACTCTGGCGGCAGTGGTCGGCCTGGGCTTGCAGCTGTGGCTGCCTGGCTTGGCGCTCTGGTTGGTAGGCCACTCGCTGGCGGTGTGGGGTGCCCGTCTGGACCCGCAGTTCCTCCAGGTGTTTGCCCGACACATCAAGCAGCCGTCACTGCTGGATGTGTGAGGAGGCCGCCATGCTGAACCTCACCGAATACCAGCGCCGCCCCGCCCAACTCGCCGACTGGCTGCCATGGGCCGGTCTCGTCGCACCCGGCGTCATATTGAACAAGGACGGATCGTTCCAGCGCAGCCTGCGCTTTCGCGGGCCAGACCTGGACAGTGCTACCCAAGGCGAACTGGTGGCCACCTCGGCGCGCCTGAACAATGCCCTGCGTCGCCTTGGCTCGGGTTGGGCGCTGTTTCTCGAGGCCGAGCGCCTGGCGGCAGCCAACTACCCTGACAGCGATTTTCCAGAGCCGCTGTCCTGGCTGGTGGACGAGGAGCGCCGCGCCGCCTTCGAGGCCCAGGGCAGCCACTTCGAGAGTGCCTACCACCTGACGCTGCTCTACCTGCCGCCGGAGGAGTCGCGCTCGCGAGCCGCCGGCCTGCTCTACGAGCACCGGGCACAGCGCGGCGTTGATTGGCGCGAGCGGCTGGCCGCCTTTGTCGCCGAGACGGATCGCTTCTTCGACCTGCTGGACGGCGTGATGCCAGAGCTTGCCTGGCTCGATGACAGCCAGACGCTGACCTACCTGCATGCCACGATTTCGCCCCATCGCCAGCGGCTGGCTGTACCCGAGGTGCCCTTCCACCTCGATGCCCTGCTGGCCGACAGTCCTTTGACCACCGGCCTGGCGCCGCGTCTCGGTGAGCAGCATCTGCGCACGCTGTCGGTACGTGGATTTCCCACCTCAACGTGGCCAGGCGTGCTGGACGACCTTAACCGTCTGGGCTTCGCCTATCGCTGGTCGACCCGTTTTATCTGCCTGGAAAAGGACGAGGCCGAGAAGGAACTGGTGCGCCTGCGCCGGCAGTGGTTTGCCAAGCGCAAGGGCGTCCTGGCGCTGCTGCGCGAAGCGATCTTCCAGCAGGAAAGCCCACTACTCGACAGCGACGCCGCGAACAAGGCCGGCGACGCCGACGAGGCACTGCAGGAGCTCGGCGCCGACCAGGTCGCCTTCGGCTATGTGACGGCTACCGTGACGGTGAGCGATACCGACGCCCAGGTCGCCGACGAGAAGCTGCGCCGGGTCGAGCGGGTGATCCAGGGCCGCGGTTTCGTCACCATCGCCGAGAGTCTCAACGCGGTGGAGGCCTGGCTATCGTCGATCCCTGGCAACGCCTACGCCAATGTCCGCCAGCCGCTGATCTCCACGCTCAACCTGGCGCACCTGATGCCGGTCTCGGCAGTCTGGGCTGGCCCGGCACGCAACGAACATCTGGATGGCCCGCCATTGGTGATCACCCGCACCGATGGCGCCACACCCTTTCGCCTGGTCGCCCACGTTGGTGATGTCGGACACACGCTGGTGGCCGGTCCTACCGGTATGGGTAAGTCGGTGCTGCTGGCGACCTTGGCCCTGCAGTTTCGACGCTACCCAGGATCACGCCTGTTTCTGTTCGATATGGGGCGCTCGCTGCGCGCGACGGTGCTGGGCCTGGGTGGCGAGCACTACGACCTCGGAGGCGACGGCGACCTGGCGTTCCAGCCTCTGGCGCGCATCGATCAGCCGGGATACCGAGCCTGGGCCGCCGAGTGGCTGGAGGCTCGCCTGCTGCAGGAAGGTGTGGCCGTCGGCCCCGAGCAGAAGGCCGCGCTGTGGACGGCGCTCGACAGCCTGGCAGGCGCACCCGAGGCGCAGCGCACACTGACCGGCTTTTCGGTGCTGCTGCAGGACAACGCCATGCGCCAGGCGCTGCAACCCTATGTGCTGGGCGGCGCGCATGGCGCATTGCTGGACGCCGATCAGGATCGTCTGGGCAGCGCCGACGTGCAGTGTTTCGAGATGGAGGAACTGATGCACAGCAAGGCGGCGGTGGCTGCCGTGCTGAGTTATCTGTTCGCCCGTTTCGAGGAGCGCTTTGACGGCGCGCCGACCCTGCTGATCCTCGACGAGGCGTGGCTGTTTCTCGACGATCCGCTGTTCGCCGCGCGCATCCGCCAGTGGCTCAAGACCCTGCGCAAGAAGAATGTCAGCGTCATCTTCGCCACCCAGTCGCTGGCCGACATCAAGGACTCCAGCATCGCCTCGGCAATCATCGAGAGCTGCGCCAGCCGCATCTTCCTGCCCAACCCGCAGGCGGGCGAGCCGCAGATCCGTGGCATCTACCAAGGCTTCGGCCTCAACGACCGGCAGATCGAGATCATCGCCCAGGCAACACCCAAGCGTGATTACTACTACCAGTCGCGTCTGGGCAACCGCCTGTTCGACCTCGACCTGGGGCCGGTGGCGCTGGCCTTCGCCGCCTCGGCCAGCCCGGCCGAGCAGCGCGAGATCGACCGCATTCTACAGTCGTCCGGCGCAGCCGGTTTCGCCCCTGCCTGGTTGCGTCACCGCGGCCTGGACTGGGCTGCCGACCTGCTCACCGCTTATCCCTCGTCACGCAAGGAGTGCCTGCCATGAGATCCCCTGCCCACCGCTTTCCCGGCGCAACGCTGCTGGTACTTAGTCTGCTAGCCGTGAAGCCGGTAAACGCCTTCACCGTAATCGATCCGACCAACTTGATGCAGAACACGCTGACTGCGGTGCGCACCCTGGAGATGGCGAACAACCAGGTTCGCCAGTTACAGAACGAGACCCAGATGCTGCTGAACCAGGCCCGTCACCTGCAGCGCCTGGACTACAACGTGGTCAGCCAGCTGCGCGCGAGCTTGGCCAATACCGAGCGGCTGCTCGCCGAGGCGCGAGGGCTGGCCTACGAAGTGCAGCGCCTGGATCAGGAGTTCAGCCGGCTCTACCCGAACGAGTACACCGGCGACGTCAGCAGCCAGCGCCTGGCAGAAGAAGCACGCGAACGCTGGCAGCAGGGCCTCGACGGACTGCATACGGCGCTGCGTGTACAGGCTCAGGTGACGCAGAACCTGCCCGAGGACGAAAACGCCTTGGCCGCCCTGGTGCAGCAGAGCCAGTCCGCGGGTGGCGCCTTGCAGGCCGCCCAGGCCACCAACCAACTGCTGGCCCTGCAGGCCAAGCAGTCGATCCAGGCGCAGCAACTGCAGATCACCCAGAACCGCGCCGTCGCCCTGGAGCTTGCTCGTCAGTCTGCAGCGGCCGAGGAGGCACGCGAACGGCGGCGTCGCTTTATGGGTAACGGCACGCCCTATACCCCCTACCCCGTGCAGTTCTATCGGTAGGGAGGCACCCTCATGAAATTCCTGACACTGCTGCCGCTGCTGGTGCTGGTCGCCTGCGGACAGGACGACAACGGGGTCATGGCTCGGCAAGACGATGCGACTGAGCGCTTCTACTCCGGCTGTGCTCGGCACGGCGAGTTTCTCCGGCTTACCGACTTACCCGCGATACCGCCAAGCTTCGACGAGGACGTGCAATGAACGACGTCAGCGTGATCGACCGTTTCCTCGAGGTGTTCGGGCTGTATATCGATACCGGCTTCGGCCTGCTCGGTGGTGAGGTGGCCTTTCTCACCATGACCCTGGTGGTGATCGACATGACCCTGGCCGGACTGTTCTGGGCCATGGGTGGTGAGGACGTTAGCGCCAAACTGATCCGCAAGACCCTCTATGTCGGTGCCTTCACCTTCATCATCGGCAACTTCAATGCCCTGGCGAAGATCGTCTTCAACTCCTTCGCCGGGTTGGGTCTGCTGGCGGCTGGCTCGGCGCTGAGCCCGGCCGAGTTCCTGCAGCCGGGGCACCTGGCTTCGACCGGTATCGAGGCCGGGCGGCCGCTGCTTGAGCAGATTCGTAATCTGAGCGGCTTTCCCAAGGTATTCGGCAACCTCGACAGCATCCTGGTGCTGTTCCTGGCCTGGCTGGTGGTCATCGTCAGTTTCTTCTTCCTGGCCATTCAGCTGTTCGTGACCTTGGTCGAATTCAAGCTGACCACCCTCGCCGGCTTCGTGCTGGTGCCCTTCGCGCTGTGGAACAAGACCGCCTTTCTCGCCGAGAAGGTGCTGGGCAACGTGGTCGCGTCCGGCATCAAGGTGCTGGTGCTGGCCGTGATCGTGGGCATTGGCAGCGGGCTGTTCGCCGAGTTCCAGGCCGTTCCGGAAGAGCCCTCCATCGACCATGCGCTGGTGGTCATGCTCGCCTCGCTGGCCCTGCTGGGCCTGGGCATCTTCGGGCCGGGCATTGCCACCGGTTTGGTCTCCGGCGCACCGCAACTGGGTGCTGGTGCAGCAGCCGGTACTGCACTCGGCGCGGCGGGCATGGCTGCTGGTGCTGCTGCAGTCGCCGCAGGTGTCGGGGGCGCGGTATTGGCCGGCGCACGTATGGCACCCGGTGCAGCACGCTTGGCAATGGGCGGCGCTCGCTCTCTGGCAGGAGCTTCTTCCAGCGCTGCAGCAAGTGGCACCCCCGCTGCTTCCGATCCTGCAACTGCCCCAACCAAACAGCCCGACTGGGCCAAGCGCCTGCAGCGCAGGCAGCAACTCTCACAGGCCACCAGCACGGTCGCCCACACCCTGCGTGGTGGCGATGGCGGTGGTTCATCACCTGGGCCGCAGATCCGCGACCCATCGAATTCGTAAAGGAGGACGAGGATGCGATTCAGACGTCCACAGGTGCGCTACAGCGATACCCCTCAACCTGTCACCCCTTACCAGGCAGCGGCACAGACCTGGGACCGGCGCATGGGCAGCAGCCTGGCGCAGGCACGCAATTGGCGGCTGATGGCCTTCGGTTGCCTGGGCCTGGCGCTGCTGATGGCCAGCGGGCTGGTCTGGCGTTCGGTGCAGTCGTCGGTGACGCCCTACGTGGTGGAGGTAGACAACCTTGGCCAAGTGCGCGCCGTCGGCGAAGCCGCCAGTTCCTACCAGCCCCAAGATGCGCAAATCGCCCACCACCTGGCGCGCTTTATCGAGCAGGTGCGATCGCTATCAATCGATCCGGTGGTGGTCCGGCAGAACTGGCTGGAGGCCTATCACTCCACAACCGACCGCGGCGCAGCCACCCTCAATGATTATGCCCGCGCCAACGATCCCTTCACCCGGGTCGGCAAGGAGTCAGTATCGGTGGAAGTCACCAGCGTGGTGCGTGCCAGCGACAGCTCGTTCCAGGTGCGCTGGATCGAACGCCGTTTCGTAAATGGCGCGGCAGCCGGCCTGGAGCGCTGGACGGCAGTGATCTCGCTGGTGCTGCAGCCTCCGCGCACTGAGGAAAAGCTACGCCGCAACCCGCTCGGCATCTACGTCAAAGGCCTGTCCTGGAGCCGTGAGCTGGACACTACGGAAGGAGCCAAGAAACCATGAAAACCGCCCTGAACCTCTGCATCTGCCCTTTGCTGCTGAGCATGGTGGCCGGCTGCGCCAGTCAGGAACCACCAGTGATCGCGCTGGATGAACCGGTAGAAGCGCAGCGCCTGCCGGAGCCGCCCAAGCCCATCGAAGTGGTGGAAGTCCCCAAGCCCCTGGCCCTGCCGGCGCAGCTCAAGCCGCTGCCAAAAACTCAACCCAGCAAACCCGCCAAGGAACCGGCCGACGAGCGCGTGCGAGTCTCGCGCGCCAATCGTGACGCTCGGGTCGCGCCGAGCTGGGAAGGCTATATCAACGCCATCCAGGTCTGGCCCTACTCTGATGGTGCGCTGTATCAGGTGTACGCCAGCCCGGGCCGGTTGACGGCGATCAACTTGCAGCCTGGCGAGGAACTTGTCACCGTAGCCGCTGGCGACACCGTGCGCTGGATCGTCGGCGACACCACCAGCGGAAGCGGAGACGAGCTACGCACCAGCGTGCTGATCAAGCCGACGCGGGTCGACCTCAAGACCAACCTGGTGATCATCACCACGCGCCGCACCTACCTGATCGAGCTGAGTTCCACCGAGCAAGCCTGGATGGCTTCGGTGTCTTGGGACTATCCGAAGGATCGAATGCTCGTCCTGCGCCGCCACGCTAGTGCCGCCCAAGCCGCAACTCCGGTGGACGCTGGCCTGGCGCTGGAGCAGCTGCGCTTTCGCTATGCAATCAGTGGTAGCAATCCACCCTGGAAGCCGCTGCGCGCCTTCGATGATGGCCGCAAGGTGTATATCCAGTTCCCCGCCGGTATCGCCCAAGGCGAGCTGCCGCCGCTGTTCGTTATTGGCCCCGAAGGTGACGGGCAGCTGGTCAACTATCGTTTTCGCTCGCCCTACTACATCGTCGACCGCCTGTTCGGCGCGGCCGAGCTGCGCCTGGGCGCCGACAAGGGTGACGTGGTGCGGATCGAACGCACCGATGGCGTGGCACGGAGGCGCTGAGCATGACGGGTAAGGACAACGACCAAAACGCGGCAACCTCGCTACCTCCCAAGGAGGCGCCGGAGTCGCTGGAGCTGCGCGCCAAGCCTCGCCCAGTCACCCGCCTCAATCCGCGCATGCTGGCGGTAGTGGTCGGCGGCCTGTCGGCTGCTGTACTCGGAGCCATGCTGTGGTCGCTGCAGCCGCAGCAGCGCCGCCAGGGCGCCGAGCCGAACGAGCTATACAACGTCGACCGCGTGGCACGCTCCAAAGGGCTGGAGCAGTTACCGGCAGACTACTCGCAGCTGCCGCCTCCCCCTGCACCCGAGGTACCGCAACTGGGCCCACCGCTGCCCGGCGATCTGGGCGGGCCAATCCTCAGGGCGGAGCAGCAGGCGCAAGCTTATGGATATGGGCCAGATGCCGCCGAAGCAGAGCGCCTGGCCCTGCTCAAGGAAGCTGAAGAAGCAGCGCAGTCCTCGGTGTTTTTCCAGACCAGCAGCGCGCGGAAAACGAACGTCGCATCTGGTGGTGGCGCTCAACTCGATTCCCCGGCTCTGGGTATGGCTTCGTCAGGCGCAGTAACCGCCGCAGGAACAGCAACGCAGCAGGAACGGAACGAGGCGTTTCTCAGTAAATCCGTAAACGCACAAATCCGTAATTCCGGATTGCTGCAGATGCCTGAGTCGCCTTACCAGGTGATGGCCGGCACCGCCATCGCGGCGGCACTGGTAACTGGCATCAAGTCGGATCTACCCGGCGACGTGATCGCCACGGTGACCGAGCCGGTCTACGACAGCTCCACCGGCCAGCATGTGCTGATTCCGCAAGGTGCGCGCCTGCTGGGTCGCTACAACAGCCAAGTGAGCTACGGGCAGAGCCGCGTGCAGGTGGTGTGGCAGCGGGTGATCTTGCCGGACACCTCGTCCTTCCAGCTCGACAACCTGGTCGGTACCGATGCCGCCGGCTATGCCGGTCTCGAGGATGGCGTCGACTGGCATTGGGATCGGGTCGTCGCCGGCGCGGCCATGACAAGCCTGCTGGGCATCAGTGCAGAGTTGGCAGCACCGACCAGTCGCACCGATGGCGACCGCATCATCATCGCCGGACGCGACAGCCTGCAGGACACGGTGAATCAGGTTGGCCAGGAGGTAACCCGCCGTAACCTCGATATCCAGCCCACGTTGACCCAGCGCCCTGGCCTGCCCCTGCGCGTAATCGTCAATCGCGATCTGGTGCTGCGTCCATACCAGCCCATCACAGCTCAACAAAGGAACCCGCAATGAGCACGACCAAGCTACGCCTCGGCCCGCTGCCGAAAACCGAGAACACAAAGCTTACCTTCACCTGCCCGGCCAGCCTGAAGGTTGACCTCGAGCGCTACGCGGCGCTGCACTCACAGACCTACGGTGAAGAAGTCGACGCCCTGACGCTCATTCCGCACATGCTGGAGGCCTTCATGGCGAGGGATCGGGTGTTCAGGAGAACAAATACACAATCTTGCAGCGGCAATTGATAAGCCTGCATCCCCTCCCAGCTGCCGTGATGACAACGGCAGAAAACTCACACACGGTTGTAAACCGTGACCTAACACATCACACTTATCGCCATGATCGTAAGCTTCCGCACAAAGGTCTACGCATTTTTTTTGAATCTGGCTCAACCAAAGGCGTCCGGGCCGACCACGCAAAGCGCCTGGGCCGAATGCTAAGTTTTATGGATAGAGCCAATGAACCCGCCGACCTCGACATCCCCGGTTGGCGGCTACATCCCCTCAAAGGGGAACTGGAAGAGTTCTGGTCACTCACCGTCAATGGAAACTGGCGAGTGATCTTTCGATTCGTGGGTAGCGACATCGAGCTCGTCGACTACCTTGACTACCACTAAACAGGAGGGGGTTATCCATGACCATGTTCAACCCACCGCATCCTGGTGAAACCCTGCTTGAGGACGTGCTCCCCGAACTGGGCATCAGCATTGCCGAACTTGCCCGCCGCCTCGGTTTTGCGCGGGAATCCCTGTCTCGCATCTTGCACGGCCATGCGCCGGTCAGTCCGGATTTGGCTGTTCGCCTAGAGTTGGCCGGCATCGGCAAAGCTCGCACCTGGCTCGGAGTACAAGCCGACTACGACCTTTGGCAAGCCAGGCATCGCGAACAGCCGCACATCGAGCGATTTGCTGCGATTGCTTAGTTCTGTATGGAAGATGCCGACTGATAACGAGGGAGGCGACATCGATGAGAAGAAAGATTCTTGGGAGCAATTCAAGCCCACTATCGACCTTCTTCAGGAGCAGCTCTGATACAGCCAAGCGCGCTGCTTACGGCGCAGCAGCTGAGCGCGCCATCGAAAGTCAGCGCAAGGTACTCGAAAAAGCGAAACTCATTCGAGAAGCCAAGGCAATAGTCTGAAGTTTTCGTCGCGCCAACGAGCGCCGCTATCCACATACGGCTTTGAGGGATTAGCCTTTCCAGCGACGCCCACCCAGTACATGCCGAAATGACAACGGCTGGGCAGTCCGCGAACACTACCGACGATCAAACATCTCGAAGGCCGCTTGCAACTGAGAATGGTCGGAAGCCCGCTTCGTAGCTGATCGTGAAGCAAGATTCTGCAGTTTCCGTTTTACCGCAGGTAGCTCTGCTGCCTGTGGCAACTCGATCAAGTCATAATCTGGATTCTCCATCTCGACGGATTCCAGAAATGCTCTCGACTGCGGGGTAAGCCACTCTGAAATTTGTCGAAGAAGCCTGGCGCGGTGCTCCAGCAGTATCTCTGAGCTGACAGGGGCTGCAGTCATACCACGGAAGTGGGTCTGGTATATCGCCTCGAAATCCTTGGGTTCATTGGGAACCAGCATCTCCCAGGCAGGTTTCGGGCTACAGGTCATGTAGATCAGGAAGGTTCGCCAAAGTCGCTCATCTGTGCGCGGATCGGCCAGAAGCAAACCGATATCAAACAGGTCGCGCGGATGCTGCCTCGACAATGCTGCTGCCATTTTCCCCGCATATAGATCCGCAAAGTCGAGCACCTGGATCGAGGCAAAGCCAAAGGCCTCCTGGACCTGCGGCTGGACAACCATTGTCCGCACCGGATGCACGGAACCACGCATCACCGGAGTCGTTTCTATTTGGACTCGGGATCGTCCACGACTCACTATCAGTCTGTTTATGAAGCCACCTCTCTCTGGCGCCGATGTTTGTACCTGTAGCCTTAATGGCGCCGAGCCAAGTGCCCTTCCCAGACTTTCTAATGCATCGGAGATCTGACCAGCATCCTGCGCATAGTCCTGCATCGGCAACCAAGTCAGATCGATATCCACAGACAACCTGGGCAAGTCATGCTCGAACAGGTTGATCGCCGTCCCTCCTTTGAGGGCAAATCGTGTTTCTTTCGCCAAGGTCGGCAGAATTTCCACCAACAACTGAACTCGGTCGGTGTAGCGCTTATCCCAGGTGCTCATCAAGATCCGCCGGCAAGGTTATTTGGTAGGTTGGGTTCAAGCGACCACCGGGAACCAGACAACGCTTCCCCTTCCCGAGATAGACGCCGTCCAACGAGAGATGATCCACCCAGGCGTGCTGGTGGCGTTCTGCGAGGGCTAGGAACAAGCGCTTGGCTTTTATGCTGGTGCAATGTCGCAGCAGCATGCTTACCCTTTGGGGACGAAGGGTGTCCGCGCCCTGCATCAGCGCATCCACTTCATAAACGAGCGACGCGTCTGACACGCCATCACACAGCTCGAGGATTGCGCGCTCAGGTGTCGCGACTACGATGCGGCCGCGGTCGCCATCAGCATCCACCCACTCGAGCCCAAGACCCCTTAAGGCTTCGTCATCCATGTCGGCCTTGAATGACAGTGCTGAAAGATTGAATGGGCTTTTGCCGCACAGCACCACCTCAGCCTTCAAGGGAAGCTTTTCCACCCAGGCAGGGAGGCTTCCAGGGCCATATAGAGTGACCCTCTCACGCTCGCCCAACCGCAGGTAGTGCTCGTGCCCATGCCAAGCCAAGGCAAAACGCCCGCCAACATGCAGCGGCAATCGCTCTCCTTCCTGCAACGCACGCACTACAGCAGCCCAGGTGAGACGTCCGCCTCGTCGTTGATAGATTCCACGCGCAGGCGATTCCAGCCAGCCGCTCGCGATATATCGCGCTACGAGGTTGCTGCTGTAGCCATGAGCCTTCAACCAGCTACTGGACACCAGATCGCTGTCGCCGAGCCCTGCAAGCAAGGAGTTTAGTTTTTCAGGTTTTTGCACACTCATAGTGAGTAAAATAGAGTTTTTCTAAACCGCCCGCAAGGAGAAGGTTTACAGAAACCAAAAAAAACTCACCATTAGTGAGCAAAATTTAGTTTTTATAAACCAGCACCGAGGAGCTCTTGAACATTGCTACAGGCGCTCCCGAGGCCCCTTCCATTCCAGCAACGCCTGTAGCGGATCCAGCTCGCCAACAAGCTCACGCTCTTGGGCGAGCTTGGCCATAGCAATGCAGCGCTCGGTTTCGGGCAGATTCGATACGGAGTTCTCCGCATCACTGAAAAAGGCCTGGATCCGCTTTATGTCATCCCACTGCTTAATGACACGCAGCAAGTCAGCCTTCGCCGGCTCCCTTGCCTCGTTTTGCAGTCGAATCCGCTCTCTCTCCTCACGCCTGCGAATCTGCTCCATCCCCTCTCCTCGGCCTCTCTACTAATCGGGCAACTACAAGCGCGGCGTCCGTGAGCTGCTGGACGATCTCATCCAGCTGGCCACATAGCGAGCGTTGCTTAGCCTCCCTCCAACGCTGAGACAATCAGTCCACGGATGATGCTGCAACGCCTGTGACGCCAACTGCCCCAGCGAATCTGCCCTTCTCTACTCTGCAATCCTCTCCTCCCGGTTGAGGCACACCAGAACGTGCCATATGGTGCCAAATAGACACCTTTCACGTATCACACAATCGCCGGTATGGTATCGGCGGGATCGTTATCCATGGAAGCGATACAGTTTTTGAGCCACGAGCAAGTCTGTGAGTTGACTGGCGCCAAGATAAGAGCGAAGCAAATCGAGGTCCTACGCAGAAACGGCATACCCCATACGATCAAAGCAAATGGCTGGCCATGTGTGATTGCGGCCAATCTATTGCCAGTGTCGAAGGTTAGCGTTGAGCGAGAAGTGACCTGGAGGTCGAGGAAGGCAGGATAGATGGGACGAAGACCAACAAACCTAGGGGCAATTCCGCGCCTGCGTGAGCGAAAACGCGGGAGCACGACATACTACTTCTATGACACCGGAGGCCGACCAAGGAAGGAGATTCCCCTTGGTCGAGATTACGGTCTGGCAATAATGAAGTACGCTGAACTTGAGCGCGATAGAACAGCTACAGAGCTACAACAGAAAGTCATTACGTTCGGGTATGTGGCTGGGAAATACCAAGTAGAGATTATTCCTACCAAGGCCCCCGGTACCCAAACGAAAAATCGCCAAGAACTGCGCAAGCTACTAGAGTTTTTCGACGACCCGCCAGCCCCACTTGAAGCGATCCAGCCTCAACATATTCGCCAGTATCTACGCTGGCGGCAATCCGCTCCAATTAGCGCGAATAGGGAGAAGGCTCTTCTCTCAGCAATCTGGAACTATGCACGAGAGATGGGTTACACCGCTCTTGCTAATCCGTGCGCGGGGGTGAAAGGCAACAAGGAAAAAGGACGCGACGTCTACATCGAAGACAGCCTCTTCCATGCCGTTTACTCAAAAGCCGATTCTGGCTTACGCGATGCGATGGACTTGGTTTATCTGACAGGACAACGTCCTGGAGATACCTTGCGCATGGACGAACGAGACATCAGAGACGGGCATCTGCATGTAAAGCAGTCAAAAACTGGCACCAAACGCCGCATTGAGGTTACAGGCGAACTCGACATGCTACTGGAAAGGATCAAGGCTCGAAAAGCAGGCCACAAAGTGCGCTCGACCAGACTGGTAGTGGCGGAGGATGGAATCGCTATGACTCCGGCAATGCTCCGCTCCCGGTTCGACAAGGCTAGAAAGGCGGCAGGTATCGAAAAAACAGAGTTTCAGCTACGTGATCTACGGGCCAAAGCAGGCACCGACACGGCGGAATCAAGCGGAGACATCCTAAAAGCTAGAGACCAGCTTGGCCACACCACGGTAGTCATGACGGAGCATTACATCAGGGAGCGGCGAGGAAAAAAAGTGTCGCCAACAAGGTAATTGCGGAAAAAAACTGGAATTGCGGAAAAAGTGGTAAGAGAGTCGATATCTGTAAGTGCTTGATTTTAAATGGTGCCCGAAGCCGGACTCGAACCGGCACGCCCTTGCGAGCGAGAGATTTTAAGTCTCCTGCGTCTACCGATTTCGCCATTCGGGCGGTAGCGCTGTGCGAAGGACCGGACTATATACAGCCCTCCCTGTCCTCGCAAGGTATGCAAAAGCACATCAGGGATAATGAAAAAGGCCTCGTAAATCATGGATCTACGAGGCCTTCTAGATTGGAGGCTGAGGTCGGAATCGAACCGGCGTTCACGGATTTGCAATCCGGTGCATAACCACTCTGCAACTCAGCCATGAAGCAGACGAGCCGCCTTGGCGACTCGTGTAAAACTGGAGCGGGAAACGAGACTCGAACTCGCGACCCCGACCTTGGCAAGGTCGTGCTCTACCAACTGAGCTATTCCCGCTTGTCTTGTCGACGGGCGCCATTCTATAGAATCGAATCGCGCCGTCAACCCTTTGATTCAAAAATACTTATTTCTTTTCCGAGGTGGTGCTGAGGTGCGGCCAGGCGGCCAACAGGTACTGCAGCATCGACCACAATGTCAGCACGGCTGCGACCACCAGCAGGATGTATCCAAGCACGACCCAGAAGGTAAATACCGGTGGATTACCCAGCAAGATGACCAGCGCCAGCATCTGCGCTGCGGTTTTCCACTTGCCAAGGTTGGACACCGCGACATGCGCTCGAGCACCGAGCTCGGCCATCCATTCACGCAATGCAGACACTACTATCTCGCGTCCGATGATGGTCGCGGCAGCCAGGGTCAGCCAGAGATTGGAGTGTTCGGCAGCCAGCAGCACCAACGCCACCGCCACCATCAACTTGTCTGCGACCGGGTCGAGGAAGGCACCGAAAGGCGTGCCCTGCTCCCAGCGGCGGGCCAGATAGCCATCGAGCCAGTCGGTCACGGCAGCAACAGCGAAGACGCCGCTGGCAGCCCAATAGCTCCAGGAGAACGGTAAATAGAACAGCAGGATGAAGACCGGGATCAGCGCGACCCGGAGCACGGTAAGCAAGTTGGGGATGTTCATCGGCACAACTGGGCTGCGAGGTGAGCGGGCATTCTACTCGCTGTGCAGAGTGTCATAAATCAACTCGGCGAGCTTTTTACTGATTCCGGGTGCTTTGGCAATTTCTTCGGCGCTGGCACGGGACAATTCCTGCAGGCCGCCAAAGTGATTGAGTAGCTCGCGCCGCCGCTTCGGGCCGATCCCTGCTACTTCCTCCAGCGTCGAGGTGCGCCGCGTCTTGCCGCGGCGAGCACGATGCCCGGTAATCGCAAAACGGTGCGATTCATCACGGATCTGCTGGATCAGATGCAGCGCTGGCGAATTGCCGGGCAAGGTGAACTCATGCTCGGCGTCGTTCAGGTAAAGCACTTCGAGGCCGGGTTTGCGCGTCGTACCCTTGGCCACACCAAGCAGGATCAGATCCGGCACGGCCAATTCCTGCAGCACCTCACGCGCCATGGCCAACTGCCCCTTGCCACCATCCACCAACAGCACATCGGGCAACTTGCCTTCGCCATCCTTGATCTTGCTGAAGCGCCGGGTAAGCGCCTGGCGCATGGCGGCGTAGTCGTCGCCGGCGGTGACGCCTTCGATATTGAAACGACGGTAATCGGATTTCAGCGGGCCTTCGGGACCGAATACCACGCAGGAGGCGACCGTCGCCTCACCGCTGGAGTGACTGATATCGAAGCACTCCATGCGCTGCGGCGGTTCGTCCATTTCCAGCACGGCGGCCAGCGCTTCAAAACGCTCGGCCAGGTGTTGCCGATTAGCCAGGCGCGCGGCCAGAGCCTGCTCGGCATTGGTCACGGCGAGCTGCTGCCAGCGCGCACGTGTACCGCGCACGCGCAAACTGATGCTGAGGCTACGGCCGCGTAGCGATTCGATGGCCTCGATCAGCGTGGCGAAGTCTTCATGCTGCACATTGACGATCAGCTCGCTGGGCAGATCGCGCTCAGCATTGCCGAGGTAGTACTGGGCGAGGAAGGCCATCAGCACATCGCCGCCCTCCTCTTCGATTGCCACCTGCGGAAAGAAATTCTTGCTGCCCAGTACCCGTCCACCACGCACGCTGATCAGGTGCACGCAGGCGCCGCCCGGGGTGAGCATCACCGCAACCACGTCGACGTCGCCCGTGCCGCCTTCCATGCTCTGCTGATCCTGCACGCGACGCAGCAAGGCGATCTGATCGCGCAGCTCAGCAGCCCGCTCGAACTCCAGCGCCATGGAAGCTTTCTCCATATTGGCGGAAAGCTCCTCGCTCAACGCATTGCTGCGCCCATCGAGAAACATCACCGAGTGGCGGACGTCTTCGGCGTACTCCTCTGGGCTGACCAAACCGACGCAGGGGCCTTTGCAGCGTTTGATCTGGTATTGCAGGCAAGGTCGTGTGCGGTTCCTGTAGTAACTGTCCTCGCACTGGCGAACCAGAAAGGTCTTCTGCAACAGGCTCAGACTCTCGCGAATCGCCAAGGCGCTGGGATAAGGGCCGAAATAGCGGCCCTTGGCCTTCTTCGCGCCACGGTGAATGCCGAGACGCGGAAATTCGCAGTCGGAGAGAAATACGTAGGGGTAGGACTTATCGTCGCGCAGCAGGATGTTGTACGGCGGCCGCCATTCCTTGATCAGCGTCTGTTCGAGCAACAGCGCCTCGGTCTCGTTGGCGGTGATGGTGGTTTCGATCTGCGCGATGCGCGCCACCAGCGCTGCGGTCTTGGGTGCCTGGCCGGTCTTGCGAAAATAACTGGAGAGACGCTTCTTGAGGTTCTTTGCCTTGCCGACGTAGAGCAGGCGGGTCTCGCCATCGAACATGCGATAGACACCAGGGCGACCGCTGCAGGTCGCCAGGAAGGCACTCGAATCGAATGAGGCGGACATTATCAGCTGACGGCGTCGACCATGCCGTGGCGAACCGCGAGCAGAGCCAACTCGACGTCGCTGGTGATGGAAAGCTTCTCGAAAATGCGGTAGCGGTAGGTGTTGACCGTCTTCGGCGACAGGCACAGCTTGTCCGAGATGTTCTGCACCTTGTGGCAGTTGGCGATCATCAGGGCAATCTGGATTTCACGCTCGGACAACAGATCGAATGGCGAGCTATTGGTCTGCGGCTGGAAAGATTTCAGCGCCAGTTGCTGGGCAATCTGTGGATCGATGTAGCGCTGGCCGGCGAATACGAGGCGAATGGCCTGCACCATCTCATCTAGCGCCGCGCCTTTGGTCAGATAACCGGCGGCGCCCGCCTGCAGCAAACGCGTCGGGAAAGGATCTTCCTCGCACACGGTGACGGCGACGACCTTGATGTTGGGATGACTGCGCATCAGCTTGCGAGTGGCTTCCAGGCCGCCAATGCCGGGCATCTTGACGTCCATCAGGACGACATCGGGCTTGAGTTCGCGAGCCTTGAGTAGGGCTTCTTCGCCGGTGCAGGCTTCGCCCACGACTTGCAGACCGTCGATATCGGACAGCATACGGGTGATGCCCGTGCGGACCAGATCGTGATCGTCGACAACCAGGACCCTAATCAATCGCCACCTCGTTGCACCTTGTCAGCCACCGTGCAACGACGGTGAGATAGAACTTGCCGGTCACCTTAACAAAAAGCCAGGGCCTGACCTAGCTTGGCGCACGAGAGTCAAAAAGCAAGCGCCAGATTAAGATCAGCAATTGCGTCGTGGCAATTTAGAGAATTGGCGGAAGCGGTGAGATTCGAACTCACGGATAGTTGCCCATCGACGGTTTTCAAGACCGTTGCCTTAAACCACTCGGCCACGCTTCCAAATTCTGAGCGTGGAGGCCAAGACTGAAACCTCCACAGCAGTGCGGGCGGCAATCTTACCGGAACGCAACACACTGTCAAACTCTAAGTCTTGGCAGGCAATCCTGCTCTGTTATGATCCGATACATCTGGATTTAAAGCCTCGTAGCCACAGGAGCGTCGCCATGCAAGAGCGAGATTATGCACTCAACCATTCTCAGGTTGAGCAACAGGAAGTCAGCAGCGTTCTGCGCAATACCTATGGCCTACTGGCCATCACCCTGGCCTTCAGCGGCCTGGTTGCCTTCATTTCGCAGCGCGCCAACGTTCCTTATCCAAACATCTTCGTTGTGCTGATCGGCTTCTACGGCCTGTTCTTCCTTACCGCCAAGCTGCGCAACTCTTCGTGGGGCTTGCTTTCCACCCTCGCGCTGACCGGTTTCATGGGTTACACCCTGGGCCCGATCCTCAATCGCTACCTGGGCATGGCGAACGGCGCTGAAGTCATCAGCTCCGCCTTTGCCATGACCGCGCTGGTGTTCTTCGGCCTGTCTGCCTACGTGCTGACCACCCGCAAGGACATGAGTTTCCTCAGCGGCTTCATCACTGCAGGCTTCTTCGTTCTGCTGGGCGCCGTGGTTGCCAGCTTCTTCTTCCAGATCAGCGGCTTGCAACTAGCGATCAGCGCTGGCTTCGTGCTGTTCTCCTCGGCCTGCATCCTGTTCCAGACCAGCGCCATCATCCATGGTGGTGAGCGCAACTACATCATGGCCACCATCAGCCTGTACGTATCGATCTACAACCTGTTCGTCAGCCTGCTGCAGATCTTCGGCATCATGGGCGGCGACGACTGATAGCTTTCGTCCCCCTTCAAGCCCGCTTCGGCGGGCTTTTTCTTGCGCGCCTGTTTGCCTCCGCTGCAGTGATTCTTTGTTTGCCAGGCGTCCTGGTCTTATCATTGGCCCAGTTTTACCTCGTCGGACGCCCCATGAAGTTTGCCATCGCTTTGTTCGCCGCTCCTCATCTACCCGCCTCCCGTCGCGCCCTGCGCTTTGCCCAGGCGGCATTGGCCGGCGGCCACGAAATCGTTCGCCTGTTCTTCTATCAGGACGGCGTGCACAGCGCTGCCAGCAACGTGGTCAGCCCTCAGGACGAGCTGGATCTATCCAAGGAGTGGCGCGAGTTCGTCAGCGCCAACGGGCTGGACGCCGTGGTCTGTATTGCCGCTGCCCTGCGTCGCGGTGTGCTCAATGCCGAAGAAGCGCAACGCTATGCCAGGCCGGCTGCTAACCTCGAAGCACCCTGGGAGCTATCCGGGTTAGGCCAGCTGCATGAAGCGGCGCAACAGGCCGACCGACTGATCTGCTTCGGAGGCCAATAGTGAGCAAGTCCCTGCTGGTCATCAGCCGCCAACCCCCCTGGAGTGGCCCCGGCGCGCGCGAAGCGCTGGATATCGCCCTGGCCGGCGGCGCCTTCGACCTGCCAATCGGCATGCTGTTTCTCGACGACGGCGTATTCCAGCTGAGCAACCACCAGCAACCTGGCGCGCTACAGCTGAAAGACCTTGGCGCGAATCTACAGGCTCTGCCGATGTTCGGCGTAGAACGTCTGTACGCCAGCCAGCGCAGCCTGGCCGAGCGCGGCCTGAGCGATGCCGAACTGAACCTGGCGGTAGAGCGACTGGACGACAGCGCGCTGACCACCCTACTCGATCATTATGACCAGGTGATCACCCTCTGATGGCCACCCTGCACATGCTTTCCCATTCACCGTTTGCCGATAGCCGCCTGGCCAGCTGCCTGCGCCTGCTGGGCACTGCTGATGCCATACTGCTCAGCGGCGATGCGGTCTACGCGCTGCAACCAGGCACAGCCAACCTGCAGGCGCTGCAATTGATGCCCGCCAGCGTTGCGCTATACGCTCTGGACGAAGACCTCACTGCCCGCGGCCTGCAGGCGCCCGAACGCGCGAAGGTCGTGGACTATCCAGGGTTCGTCGAGCTATGCACCCGCTACGCCAAGGTCAACAGCTGGCTATGAGCACGCTCAACGTCGCCGGACGTGAAATTGCCCTGGACAAGGACGGCTACCTGATCGACTTGCAGGATTGGTCACGCCCCGTAGCCGAGGCGCTGGCCGCAGCGGAAGCGTTACAGCTGAGTGACGAGCACTGGGAAGTTCTCGAACTGCTGCGAGCCTTCTACGCCGAGTTTCAGCTATCGCCGGCCAACCGTCCGCTGATCAAGTACGCCGCCCTGAAACTCGGCACGGACAAAGGCAACAGCCTGCACCTCAATCGCCTGTTCAAGGGCACGCCCGCCAAACTCGCCGCCAAGCTAGCCGGCCTGCCGAAACCGACCAATTGCCTATGAACCTGATCACGCCCGCCGAACACCCCTTCGCTCAATTCGTGCGCATTCTCGGCAAGGGCAAGCGCGGCGCACGCGGCCTGACTCGCAAGGAAGCCCTCGAAGCCATGGGCATGCTGCTCGATGGCAAGGTCGAGGACACCCAGCTAGGTGCCTTTCTGATGCTGCTGCGGCACAAGGAAGAAAGCGCCGAGGAACTCGCCGGTTTCACCGAAGCCATCCGCTCCAGGCTCTCTGCCCCCGCCATCCAGGTTGACCTGGACTGGCCCAGCTATGCCGGCAAGAAACGCCACCTGCCCTGGTATCTGCTGGCTGCCAAGGCGCTGGCCGCCAGCGGCGTGCGCATCTTCATGCACGGTGGCGGCGCCCATACCGCAGGTCGTATGTATACCGAGCAATTGCTGGAGCAGCTGGATATCCCCAGCTGCGACGACTGGCAGACAGTGGAAGCAGCGCTCGCCAGGCACAATCTGGCCTACAGCTACCTGGGCAACTGGATGCCGGCGCTGCAACGCATGATCGACCTGCGTAACACTCTGGGCCTGCGCTCGCCTATCCATTCCCTGGCCCGCGTGATCAACCCGCTCGTCGCCCGCTGCGGGCTGCAGAGCATCTTCCACCCGGGTTATCAGGCCGTGCACCGCGAAGCCAGTCGCCTGCTGGGTGACCATGCAATCGTGATCAAGGGCGAAGGCGGCGAAGTCGAGGTCAATCCGGACGGTACGTGCCATCTCCATGGCACCCTCGATGGCGAGGACTGGGACGAAGAATGGCCTGCGCTGTCGGCGCAGCGCCATGTCAAACCCGAACGACTCGACCCGGCCGTGTTGGGCGCGTTCTGGCGCGGCGAGCACGATGACCCCTACGGTCGCCTGGCGGTGATCGCCACCATGGCCGTTGCATTGCGCGGCCTGGGCCTGACCCGTGAAGAGGCGTTCCAGCAGGCCCGGCAGTACTGGGATGCACGCCTTCAATCTAGTCAGCCGATTATTTAAGCCAGCTTTTTCCACCGCTCAATCGAGTTCATGACGTTAGACTCCGGATTCACTCAAAACGGAGGCAAGCGTCATGGGCTTGTTGATCGATGGACGCTGGCACGACCAGTGGTACAACACCGGCAACAGCGGCCGCTTCCAGCGCGAAAGCGCACAACGCCGCAACTGGGTAACCGCCGACGGCAGCGCCGGGCCAAATGGTGACGGCGGCTTCAAAGCCGAGGCCGGGCGTTATCACCTGTACGTCTCGCTGGCCTGCCCCTGGGCTCACCGCACCCTTATCCTGCGCAAGCTCAAAGGCCTCGAATCGCTGATCGATGTATCCGTGGTGAGCTGGCTGATGCGCGAACAGGGCTGGACCTTTGATCGCAACTTCGGCTCCAGCGGTGACCACCTCGACAACCTGAACTACATGCATCAGCGCTACACCGCCGATGATCGTCATTACACCGGCCGCGTCACTGTGCCCGTGCTATGGGACAAGCAGACTGGCGGTATCGTCAGTAACGAGTCGGCGGAAATCATCCGCATGTTCAACAGCGCATTCGATAGCCTCACCGGCAACGGCCTGGACTTCTACCCCAAGCCGCTACGCGAGCGCATCGACCAGCTCAACGAGCGCATCTACCCGGCGGTGAACAACGGCGTTTACCGCGCAGGCTTCGCCACCACCCAGGAGGCTTACGAAGAGGCCTTCGATGAGCTGTTCACGATGCTCGATGAACTGGATGCGCTGCTGGGCGAGAATCGCTATCTGGCCGGCGAATACCTGACCGAAGCGGACATTCGCCTGTTCACCACGTTGATCCGCTTCGATGCCGTCTATCACGGGCACTTCAAATGTAACCTGCTACGCATCGAGGACTACCCGAACCTGTCCAACTGGCTACGCGAGCTGTACCAGTGGCCAGGCATCGCCGAGACGGTGGACTTCACCCACATCAAATCGCACTACTACGCCAGCCATGCCACCATCAACCCGACTGGCGTGGTTCCCAAAGGGCCGCAGCAGGATTTCACTCGCGCGCATGATCGCCAGCGCCTGCCGGGTAAAGGTGTGTTTCAGCACTAGAGTGACGGCGGATGATGGCTGAAGCCCCGATAACGAGGCTTCAGCCCAAACGCGTCAGATGCGGTTCTGGGCGCCTTCGAACCAGGCCAGCTTGTCACGCAGGGTGACAACCTCCCCGACGATTACCAGCGTGGGCGCATGCACGTCGTGCTCGGCCACCAGTTGCGGCAAGGTTTCCAAGGTGCCGGTAAACACCCGCTGATTCTGCGTGGTGCCTTGCTGCACCAATGCCGCAGGCGTAGTGCCTGAACGGCCGTGAGCGATCAGCTGCTCGCAGATGCCCGGCAGGCCAACCAATCCCATGTAGAACACCAGTGTTTGCCCTGGCGCCACCAGGTCTTGCCACGGCAGGTTGCTGCTACCGTCCTTGAGGTGACCGGTGACGAAACGCACTGACTGCGCATGATCGCGGTGGGTCAACGGGATGCCGGCATAGGCCGCGCAACCAGACGCAGCGGTGATGCCCGGCACGACCTGGAAGGGAATATCTTCCGCCGCCAGTTGCTCGATCTCCTCGCCACCACGACCGAAGATGAACGGATCGCCGCCCTTCAGGCGCAGCACACGTTTGCCCTGGCGGGCCAAGTCGATCAGCAACTGGTTGATCTGCTCCTGCGGCACGGCGTGATCGGAGCGGCGCTTGCCGACATAGATACGCTCAGCATCACGACGGCATAGCTCGATGATGGCGGGCGCTACCAGGCGGTCGTACAACACCACATCGGCTTGCTGCATCAAACGCAGTGCGCGGAAGGTCAGCAGGTCGGGATCGCCCGGCCCGGCACCGACCAGATAGACCTCGCCCAGCGCACGTGGCGCTGCGCCGGCCAAACGCTCCTCCAGCAGGCGCTCGCCCTCCTCCGGCTTGCCGGCAAACACGCTCTCGGCGATCTGCCCCTGGAAGACGTCTTCCCAAAACACACGGCGCTGCTGCACATCGGGAAACAGCTGCTTGACCCGCTCACGGAAGCGCTTTCCCAGATTGGCCAACTGGCCGTAGGTGGACGGAATCCAGGTTTCGATCTTGGCGCGGATCAGCCGTGCCAGCACCGGTGCATCGCCGCCACTGCTGACCGCGACGATCAAGGGAGAGCGATCGACGATGGCCGGGAAGATCACGCTGCAAAGCGCCGGCGCATCCACCACGTTGACAGGGATGCCCAGCGTCTGGGCGTCGGCAGAAATCTGTGCATTGAGCGGTACGTCATCGGTCGCGGCAATGACCAGGGCAACGCCCTGCAAATCGCTGCTCGCGTAGCCGCGCAGGAAGATGCCGCCGGGGCCCGCCAGCGCCTGCAACTCGCTACGAATATCCGGAGCGACTACGCGCAAAACAGCACCAGCGTCGCTTAGCAGGCGCGCCTTGCGCAACGCGACCTCACCACCGCCGATCACCAATACCTGGCGACCCTGCAGCTTGTGGAACAGCGGAAGGAATTGCATCAGATCAGCCTCAACAGAGGGCGGTCGTAGGGTGCGCCGCGCGCACCAAGCTACGGTGGAAAGCCTTGGTGCGCAAAGCGCACCCTACACGCGGTCATCATCGTCAGGCGTTCCGCCTGAAAACGGGGTGGCCCGCCACCCCGCTTTTAGTACCGGCTCAGCCGATCACTTCGATGCCGCCCATATAAGGCTTCAGAACCTCGGGCACACGGATGCTGCCGTCGGCCTGCTGGTAGTTCTCCAGTACCGCGACCAGAGTACGGCCGACCGCCAGGCCGGAGCCGTTGAGCGTGTGCAGCAGCTCCGGCTTGCCGGTTTCCGGGTTGCGGTAACGTGCCTGCATGCGGCGCGCCTGGAAATCGCCGCAGTTGGAGCAAGAGGAAATCTCGCGGTACTTGTCCTGGCTCGGCACCCAGACTTCGAGGTCATAAGTCTTCACTGCGGAGAAGCCCATGTCACCGGTGCACAGGGCCAGCTTGCGATACGGCAGTTGCAACAGTTGCAGCACGCGCTCGGCGTTGGCGGTCATGCCTTCCAGGGCCTCGAAGGACTTGGACGGCTCGACGATCTGCACCATCTCGACCTTGTCGAACTGGTGCTGGCGGATCATGCCGCGCGTATCGCGACCGGATGCACCCGCCTCGCTGCGAAAGCATGGCGTGTGGGCGACAAACTTCAGCGGCAGCTGTTTGGCATCGAGAATTTCGCCGGCGACGATATTGGTCAGCGACACTTCAGCAGTCGGGATCAGGTACAGATCGGCCTGGTCTTCACGACCAATCTTGAACAGGTCTTCCTCGAACTTCGGCAACTGACCGGTGCCCTGCAGCGCCGGAGCTTGGACCAGGTACGGTGTGTAGGCCTCTTCGTAACCGTGCTCGCCGGTGTGCAGGTTGATCATGAACTGCGCCAGGGCGCGATGCAGGCGGGCGATGGGGCCGCGCAACAGGGCAAAGCGCGCGCCGGAGAGCTTGGCGGCGGTCTCGAAGTCCAGCCAGCCGTGCTGCTCGCCGAGGGCGACGTGGTCCTTGATCTCGAAATCGAAGCTGCGCGGGGTACCCCAGCGCGCCACCTCGACGTTGTCGTCTTCATCCGCACCGACCGGCACGGACTCGTGCGGCAGGTTGGGGATGTTCAGCAGCAGGTTGTCCAGCTCGTTCTGAATCGCGTCCAGCTCGCGCTTGCCGGCTTCCAGCTCACTGCCCATCTGATCGACCTCTGCCAGCAGAGGAGCGATATCTTCGCCGCGCGCCTTGGCCTGGCCGATGGACTTGGAACGGCTGTTGCGCTCGGCCTGCAGTTGCTCGGTGCGGACCTGCACCGACTTGCGCTGACTCTCCAGGGCCTCGAAGCGGGCGACGTCGAGGGCAAAGCCACGGGTGGCGAGGCGCTCGGCGATTTCGGTGAGTTGCGTGCGGACAAGTTTGGAATCGAGCATGTTCGGGTCTCAATACATCGACTAAAAAAAGTTGCGGCCACCAGCGTGACGCGGGTTGCCGAGTGTAAAGCTTTAGCGGGTCAGGATGCCAATCGGGCCAGGCTCAGACCAGCCCAGGCGGCCAGCAGCCCCCCCATGATACTGAGCGCCAGGTAGCCGAGCGCTTCAGGGGCGCGACCGCCCTCCATCAGCTTCATGATTTCCAGGCTGAAAGACGAAAAAGTGGTGAAGCCACCCAGAACGCCAGTGATCAGTCCGGTACGCAGCTCCAGCGGCAGATCGGTACGGGTCAGGAACAAGCCTGACAACAGACCAATCAGCAGGCACCCGATGATGTTTACCGCAAAGGTGCCCAGGTAGAAATGCCGGGGCCAGTTGCCCGCTACCCAGCTGGCAACCAGAAAGCGCATAACCGAACCAGCCGCGCCGCCCACGGCGACGGCAAGCGCCACACGAATCATCATTTTCTCCTTTGCCTTGGACTGCTGGCGTCCAGATTGCGCAAATGTTGCAGCTTGTCGCGGATCTTCAGCTCCAGACCGCGAGGCACAGGATCGTAATACTGACGCGGTTGCAGATTCTCCGGAAAATAATCCTCACCAGCGGCGTAAGCATCCGGCTCATCATGGGCGTAGCGGTATTCATCGCCGTAACCGAGTTGCTTCATCAGTTTGGTCGGCGCGTTGCGCAGGTGCAGCGGCACTTCCTGCGAACCCTGCTCAGCGGCATCGCGCATGGCAGCCTTGAAGGCCGTGTACACCGCGTTGCTCTTCGGTGCGCAGGCCAGATAGACGATGGCCTGCGCGACGGCCAACTCGCCTTCCGGACTGCCCAGCCGTTCTTGCACGTCCCAGGCATTGAGGCACAAGGTCAGCGCGCGCGGATCGGCGTTGCCGATGTCCTCGCTGGCCATGCGCACCACACGGCGGGCGATGTACAGCGGGTCGCAGCCACCGTCGAGCATGCGCGCATACCAGTAAAGTGCGCCGTCCGGGCTGGAGCCGCGCACTGACTTGTGCAACGCGGAGATCTGGTCGTAGAAAGCCTCGCCACCCTTGTCGAAGCGACGCCGGCTATCGCCCAGCAGGTTCTGCAGCAACTCCATGCCGATCTCGCCATTGTCCTCGGCCAGATCGGCGGCGTTCTCGAGAAAGTTGAGCAAGCGCCGGCCGTCGCCATCGGCAGCGGCCAGAAGAATCTGAAAGGCCTCGTCTGGCAGGCTGAGATGGCGTTCGCCCAGGCCTTTCGGGTCGCTCAACGCACGATTGACCAGCTTGCGCATCGCGGCCTCGTCGAGGCTCTTGAGGACATAGACACGCGCACGCGACAGCAGCGCATTATTCAGTTCGAACGAGGGATTCTCGGTGGTGGCACCTATGAAGATCAGTGTGCCGTCTTCCACATAGGGCAAAAAGGCATCCTGTTGACTCTTGTTGAAGCGGTGCACTTCGTCGACAAAGAGAATGGTGCGACGGCCGTACTGAGCCGCGTGCTGCTGGGAGACCTCGACTGCCTGACGAATTTCCTTGACCCCGGAGAGCACGGCGGAGATGGTTTCGAAATGCGCGTCGGTGACCTTGGCCAGCAGGCGCGCCAGGGTGGTCTTGCCTACGCCGGGCGGCCCCCAAAAGATCATCGAGTGCAAAGCGCCCTGCTCCAGCGCCTCGCGCAACGGCTTGCCCGGTGCCAGTACATGCTCCTGGCCGACGTACTCGTCCAGGCTAGTAGCACGCAAACGCGCAGCCAGGGGCTGCGCGACGGGTTGGCGGCCGAACAGATCCACGCCTTACTCCTGGATGACGTCAGCGCCTTCCGGAATGTCGAAGGTGAACAGGTGGTCTTCGACCGGCTCGTTCATCTTCACATTGAGGAAAAGGATGTTGGTGCGCTGGCCGATACTGTCGATCAGTTGCATGTCGTTGAGCACGCGGTTGCGGAAGGACAGTCGCAGGCTGTCGAACAAGCTGTCCTTGGCCTTGGGCTTGAGGATGAAGTCGACCACGCTACCGCCTTCTTTGTAGTCGATCTCGAAGTTTTCGCGGATCTGCGAGACATCGCCGGATAGCAACAACGCCGGGGTGTGGGTCAAGCGCTGATCGAGCGTCTGAATGGTGACCTGCTTCAGGTCCGGATCGTAAAGCCAGACCTTCTCGCCATTTGAAACCAGCAGTTGCTCCATGGGCTGATCGGTGTGCCAACGGAACATGCCCGGACGCTTGAGTGCCAGTTGCCCTGCGGTTTCCTGCAGCTGAGTGCCGCTGGCGTCGAGGGTCAGCTGAGAGAAACGCGCACTGATAGTTTGCGCCTGGCTGAGCAATTCGCTCAAACGCTTAGTGGCCGCCTCTTCATCAGCCTGGGCGGTCAGCAGGGTAAAGCTCAAAGCAGCCAGCATCAGCAGGCGAATAACACGCATATAAACCCCTTGAGTCCGTATGAGAATGGCGAGGCGACTGCGTACCTCGCACTGATCGGCAGCACCTTGGCTGCCGTGAATCCTGTAGACCGCGAATTCAGCGGTTTATCCACGAGGCGTAACACTCAGTCGCGAGATGAACCGGGTGCAAGCACCTCGCGAGATCCGTTGGTATTCATCGAGCTGACCACGCCAGCCATTTCCATCGCCTCGATCATCCGCGCGGCACGGTTGTAGCCGATCTTCAGCTTGCGCTGTACGGCGGAAATGGAAGCGCGACGGCTTTCCAGCACGAAGTTGACCGCTTCGTCGTACAACGGGTCTTCCTCGCTGCCCTCGCCGCCTTCACCACTGCCACCTTCGAAGCTGCCGCCACCCTCTTCGGAGCCGGCGAGAATGTCTTCGTTGTAATCCGGCGCACCGCGCAGCTTCCAGGCTTCGACCACACGATGCACTTCGTCGTCCGAGACGAAGGCGCCGTGAACACGAATGGGCAAGCTGGTGCCCGGCGGCATGTAGAGCATGTCACCGTGGCCGAGCAACTGTTCGGCCCCACCCTGGTCGATGATGGTGCGCGAGTCGATCTTGCTCGACACCTGGAACGCCATACGGGTCGGGATATTGGCCTTGATCAGACCCGTGATCACGTCAACGGACGGGCGCTGGGTGGCGAGAATCAGGTGAATACCCGCCGCACGCGCCTTCTGGGCGATACGGGCAATCAGCTCTTCGACCTTCTTGCCGACGATCATCATCATATCGGCGAATTCGTCGACCACCACGACGATGGTCGGCAGAGGTTTGAGCAGCGGTGCTTCGTCGTCCATGCTTTCGCGGCGGAACAGCGGATCAGTCAACGGCTCACCGGCCTCGATGGCGTCCTTGACCTTGCGGTTGAAGCCCGCCAGGTTGCGCACGCCCATCTTCGACATCAGCTTGTAGCGGCGCTCCATCTCGGCAACGCTCCAACGCAGGGCGTTGGCCGCTTCCTTCATATCGGTGACGACCGGGCAAAGCAGGTGCGGAATGCCTTCGTAGATCGACAACTCGAGCATTTTCGGGTCGATCATGATCAGTTTGGCGTCTTCCGGGCTCGACTTGAACAGAATCGACAGAATCATCGCATTCACGCCCACCGACTTACCGGAACCGGTGGTACCAGCCACCAGTAGGTGCGGCATCTTGGCCAGATCGGTGATCACCGGTTTACCGCCGATGTCGTGCCCCAGCGCCAGAGTGACTGGCGACTTGGCATCGTCATATTCGGGCGTCGACAGCACTTCGGAGAAGCGCACGATCTGACGGTTCTCGTTGGGAATCTCGATACCGACAGTGGTCTTGCCCGGAATGACCTCCACGACCCGCACGCTGGTCACCGCCAGCGAACGCGCCAGGTCCTTGGCCAGGTTGGCAATGCGGCTGACCTTGACCCCGGCGGCTGGCTGGATTTCGTAGCGCGTGATCACCGGCCCCGGATGGATCGAGTCCACCGCGACCTCGACACCGAACTCCTTGAGCTTGATTTCCAGGAGGTGGCCGACGCCCTTGAGCGACTCAGGCGAGTACTCGACCTTCTTGGCTTCCGCTGGATCGAGCAGAGAAATCGGCGGCAAGGTGCCTTCCACCGCGCTGTCGACGAACAGTGGCGCCTGCTTTTCCTTCTGCACACGCTTGCTCGGCTCTGGCGCCTTGGCCACTGGCGGCGGCGCAATTACCGGCGCTGGACGCTTCTCGCGCTCGCTCATGTGCTTGCTCAGCGACTCTTCGCGTTCAAGCAGGCGCTCCTTGACCTTGGCCTGCTCACGACGATCCGACACCACTGGCGCAGCCACCTCGGTGACCCGTTCGTCCAGCTCGCGCAGCTGAATCTTCATCTGCTTGCGCTCGCTACGGGCATTCCACCAGCCAGTGATGGCGCTATGAATCAGCTCGATCAGGTCGAGGGTGATCTTGCCGGTCAGATCCATCACGCGGAACCAGGACAGGTCGGTGAATACGGTCAACCCGAACAGGAACAGCGCCAGGAATAACAGCGTACTGCCCTGTACGTTCAGCGCATGCACGGCCAGATCGCCCAGGCTGGCACCGAGCATGCCGCCACCGGAGCCCTGCATGCCAGCGGCCGCTGCAAAATGAATATCGCCAAGCGCAGCACCGGAAAGAATCAGGAAGACCAGGCCGATGCTGTGCCAGGAAAACAGCCAGCCGTTCCAGTGCCAGGGTTGATTGCGGGTGCGAAACACCTGCCAGGTCTTGGCGGCCAGCAGGAGCGGGAAGATGTAGGCGAAGTAACCCAGCGCGCCGAACAGTGCGCTGGAGAGCCAGGCGCCAATGCTGCCGCCGGCGTTGATGATGCGCTCGACCTGCACACTGTTGTCCCAGGCCGGGTCGGCGACGTTATAGGTCAACAGTGCCATCAGCAGGTACAGGCACAGAGCGCCCAGGGCGATCAATGCGCCTTCCTTCAGTCGATACTGAAGCTTCTGACGCCAGTCGGTAATCTGGGTGGTGGAATTCTTCAAAACAGCCATTTCCTGCGCCCTTGGCGCGTCCATCTGATGGTTAACCGCGAAGCGGCCTATTGTAGGGCCAGCCTGACGCCCAGGCCAATTGCCAAGCTCCCGCACCCACCCCGCTTCGGTGTAGCATAGCCGCCAGCAGCTTCCATGCGGCTCAATTGGAGCACGCATTCTCTTTTGTGACAAAGGCTTATGGGGTTTTTTTATGAGCGAAGTCAAGCATTCCCGCCTGATCATCCTGGGTTCCGGCCCTGCCGGTTACAGCGCCGCCGTTTATGCTGCGCGCGCCAATCTCAAGCCCGTGGTCATCACCGGCATCCAGCCTGGCGGTCAGCTCACCACCACCACCGAAGTGGACAACTGGCCGGGTGACGTCGAAGGCCTCACCGGCCCGGCGCTGATGGAGCGCATGCAGAAGCACGCAGAACGCTTCGACACCGAGATCATCTACGACCACATCCATACCGCCGAGTTGCAGAGCCGCCCCTTCGTGCTCAAGGGCGACAGTGGCACCTATAGCTGCGATGCCCTGATCATCGCTACCGGCGCCAGCGCGCAGTACCTTGGCCTGCCGTCGGAAGAGGCCTTCTCCGGCAAAGGCGTCTCCGCCTGCGCCACCTGCGATGGCTTCTTCTATCGCAACCAGGTGGTCGCCGTGATCGGTGGCGGCAACACCGCCGTGGAAGAGGCGCTGTACCTGTCGAACATCGCCAAGGAAGTGCACCTGGTGCACCGTCGCGACAAACTGCGCTCGGAGAAGATCCTGCAGGACAAACTGTTCGACAAGGTCGAGAACGGTAACATGCGCCTGCACTGGAACCACACCCTGGACGAAGTGCTGGGCGACCAGACCGGCGTGACCGGTATGCGCCTGAAAAGCACCCTGGACGGCAGCACCAAGGAGCTGGATCTGGCTGGCGTGTTCATTGCAATCGGCCACAAGCCCAACACCGAGCTGTTCGTCGGCCAGTTGGACATGCATGACGGCTACCTGAAGATCAAGGGCGGCAGCGAAGGCAATGCCACTGCCACCAGCATCGAAGGTGTGTTCGCCGCCGGTGACGTAGCCGACCACATCTACCGCCAGGCCATCACCTCAGCAGGCGCAGGCTGCATGGCCGCGCTGGATGTCGAGAAATTTCTCGACGGCAATTGATGGACAAGGGCGAGCACCACCACTCGCCCTCCCCTCCTCCGCTGGACAAGCGCACATGCTGACCTGGCTGCAACGTGACTCACTGCAGTTTCCGCCACTGGCAAAAGCCATGCATGAACCCAACGGCCTGCTGGCTGCTGGCGGCGACCTGAGCGCCGACCGCCTGGTCAGTGCCTATCGCCACGGCTGCTTTCCCTGGTTTCAGGATGGCCAGCCGATTCTCTGGTGGTCGCCCGATCCGCGCACGGTACTGTTCCCTGATGAGCTGCATGTTTCCCGCAGCCTGGCCAAACTGCTGCGCCAGCAGCGTTATCGCGTCACCTTCGACGAGGACTTTGCCGCCGTCATACAGGCCTGCGCCGAGCCACGCGCTTATGCCGATGGGACCTGGATTACCCGCGGCATGCAGGAAGCCTACCTGCAGCTGCATGAACGCGGCATCGCCCATTCCGTTGAAGTCTGGCACGGGGACGAACTGGTCGGCGGGCTCTACGGCCTGGCGATGGGACAGCTGTTTTTTGGCGAATCCATGTTCAGTCGTGCCGACAATGCCTCCAAGGTCGGTTTCGCCACGCTGGTCGGCAAACTACGAGCCTGGGGCTTCGTTCTCATCGATTGCCAGATGCCCACTCAGCACCTGCATAACTTCGGCGCCAAAGCCATACCGCGCGCCAGCTTCGCCGAGTATCTGCAGCGTCATCTTGATCTGGCTTCCAGTGCAGACTGGATCGCCTAGTCGATCTTCGCAGCCTGGCATACACTCTTTATCAGGCTTCCCCGAGACACCGCCATGACCGAGCTGGCCCGCCTGAAGTTCTATGCCACTCAACCCCATCCATGCAGCTATCTGCCGGAAGAACAGGCCACCACCCTGTTTCTCGACCCCAGCCAGCCCATGGATGTGCTGGTTTATGCAGAACTTTCGGAAATGGGCTTTCGCCGCAGCGGCGACCACCTCTACCGACCACATTGCCAGCAGTGCAGCGCCTGCATTCCCGCGCGCATTCCTGCTGCACGCTTCACACCTAACCGCCAGCAGCGACGCATCCTCAAACGCAATGAAGACATCGTCGTTCGCTGTGTGCGCCCGGCGTTCACTGAAGAGTATTACGATCTCTACGTGGGCTATATCGAGCAGCGCCACGCTGACGGTGACATGTATCCACCGAGCCGCGACCAGTTCTCGACCTTTCTGATTCGCGACCTGCCGTTCTCACGTTTCTATGAGTTTCGTCTGCAGGGCAAACTGGTCGCCATCGCAGTCACTGACGTTCTGCCAAACGGCCTGTCGGCGGTTTATACCTTCTATGACCCGACCGAAGAACGCCGCAGCCTGGGGCGATTCGCCATCCTCTGGCAAATTGGCGAAGCCGAACGCCTGGGGCTGGAGGCCGTCTACCTCGGCTACTGGATCAAGAATTGTCGCAAAATGAACTACAAGACCCAGTACCGCCCCATCGAACTTTTCGTCAATCAGCGCTGGACACTGCTCACCTAGCCCCTCTGCTACCACCCCAGCCAGCTCGACACTCCAAGCCACTTGGCGCAGCCCCCTGTTTTCGGGCACAATGCACGCCGCTTTTGCCTGGCGCCAGTTGCACCGGGCCATTTCCTGGATACCGAGGGCTTTACTGCATGTCGAAAGAAGACAGCTTCGAAATGGAAGGCACTGTCGTCGACACCCTGCCCAACACCATGTTCCGCGTGGAGTTGGAAAACGGGCACGTCGTTACCGCGCACATCTCCGGCAAGATGCGCAAGAACTACATCCGCATTCTCACTGGTGACAAGGTGCGCGTTGAGCTGACACCTTATGACTTGAGCAAGGGCCGCATCACCTACCGCGCCCGTTAAGCCAAGCACCAAACGAAAACGCCCGGCATATGCCGGGCGTTTTCGTTGATTCACCGAAAGCCATCAAGGCTTTCAGTGACCTGAGGCCATTCGATCAGGCGACCTCTGCCGCCGTCTCGAACTCGAAGCTGGGCTCACCATCCTTGACGTCGATGTGTACCACACCGCCATGCTCGGCCAGTTCGCCAAAGAGGATCTCCTCTGCCAGCGGACGCTTGATCTTGTCCTGAATCAAACGCGCCATCGGCCGCGCGCCCATCATCACATCGTAACCACGCTCGGCCAGCCAGCCGCGCGCCGCATCACTGACTTCGAGCGTGACACGCTTGTCTTCCAGCTGTGCCTGCAGTTCGGTGAGGAACTTGTCGACAATGCTCTTGATGGTCTCGTGACTCAGGCGGCCGAACTGGATGATGGTATCCAGGCGGTTGCGGAACTCCGGCGTGAAGCTCTTCTTGATGACTTCCATGGCATCGGTGGAGTGATCCTGCTGGGTGAAGCCGATCGACGCACGCGAGGCGGTTTCCGCACCGGCGTTGGTGGTCATGATCAGGATCACATTGCGGAAGTCCGCCTTGCGCCCGTTGTTGTCAGTCAGCGTGCCGTGGTCCATGACCTGCAACAGCAGATTGAAGACTTCCGGGTGCGCTTTCTCGATTTCATCGAGCAGCAATACGCAGTGCGGCTGCTTGGTGATCGCCTCGGTCAGCAGGCCACCCTGATCGAAACCGACGTAACCGGGCGGCGCACCGATCAGGCGCGACACGGTGTGGCGCTCCATGTACTCGGACATGTCGAAACGCACCAGCTCGATACCCATGGCCTTGGCCAACTGCCGTGCGGCCTCGGTCTTGCCGACACCAGTAGGACCGGCGAACAGGAAGGAGCCGACCGGCTTGTCCGGCGCCTTGAGGCCTGCACGCGACAGCTTGATCGCGGTTGCCAGCGAGTCGATGGCGGCGTCCTGACCGAATACCGTGAGTTTCAGATCGCGCTCCAGATTACGCAGCAGCTCCTTGTCGGAACTGGACACGTGCTTCGGCGGAATCCGCGCGATCTTGGCCACGATGTCCTCGACCTGCGCCACCTCGATACGCGCCACACGCTTTTCTTCCGGTTGCAGGCGCTGGTAAGCCCCCGCCTCGTCGATCACGTCGATAGCCTTGTCCGGCATGTGGCGATCGTTGATGTAGCGCGCAGCCAACTCGGCCGCTGCACGCAGGGCTTCGTCGCTGTATTCGATGTGATGGTGCTGCTCGAAGCGCGCCTTGAGCCCCCTGAGGATACCCACGGTATCCTCCACGGAAGGCTCGACCACGTCGACTTTCTGGAAGCGCCGCGCCAGCGCGCGGTCCTTCTCGAAGATGCCGCGAAATTCCTGGAAGGTGGTCGAACCTATGCAGCGAATCTCACCGGACGACAGCATCGGCTTGAGTAGGTTGGATGCATCCATCACCCCGCCTGACGCCGCACCGGCACCAATGATGGTGTGGATCTCGTCGATGAAGAGGATGGCATGCGGCCTTTTGCGCAGCTCGTTGAGCAGCGCCTTGAAGCGCTTCTCGAAGTCACCACGGTACTTGGTACCCGCCAGCAGCGCACCGAGATCCAGCGAATACACCACGCTATCAGCCAGCAGGTCAGGTACCTGCTCGTCGACGATGCGCTTGGCCAGGCCTTCAGCGATTGCTGTCTTGCCAACACCGGCCTCACCTACCAACAGTGGGTTGTTCTTGCGCCGGCGAGCGAGAATCTGCGCAACGCGCTCGACCTCATGCTCGCGACCGACCAGTGGATCGATGCGCCCCTGACGAGCCAACTCATTGAGGTTGCTGGCGTAGGCATCCAGCGGATTGCCAGAGGCGGAGGACTCGCCGCCCTCATCATCCTGCATGTCCTGATCATTTTCGTGCTGATCGCCATGCCCAGGCACCTTGGAGATACCGTGGGCGATGTAGTTGACCACATCGATACGGGCCACGCTCTGCTGCTTGAGCAGGAAAACGGCCTGGCTTTCCTGCTCGCTGAAGATCGCGACAAGCACGTTGGCGCCGGTCACTTCACGCTTGCCGGAGCTCTGCACATGGAATACCGCACGCTGCAGGACGCGCTGAAAGCCAAGCGTTGGCTGCGTTTCGCGGTCTTCATCATGCTGAGGAATCAGCGGCGTGGTGGAGTCGATGAACTCCTGCAAATCATGGCGCAGCTTGTCGAGGTTGGCCCCACAGGCCCTTAAAACGCTGGCCGCCGCTTCATTATCCAGCAAGGCGAGCAGCAGATGCTCGACCGTCATGAATTCATGACGCTTGGCACGGGCCTCCTTGAAAGCCAGATTGAGGGTGACTTCGAGCTCTCGATTCAACATAGCTTCACCTCATACCCAAGTGGCCGGCGTTAACCGTCCTTCTCTATTTCACAGAGTAGCGGATGCTGGCTCTCTCGCGCGTACTGGTTGACCTGCATTGCCTTGGTCTCCGCAATGTCACGGGTGTACACACCGCACACCGCACGCCCTTCTGTATGGACGGCCAGCATGATCTTGGTCGCCAGCTCCCGGTTCATGCCGAAAAACGTTTCGAGCACTTCGACGACGAAATCCATCGGGGTGTAGTCGTCATTGAATAAGACCACCTTGTACATCGGTGGTGCCTGCAATGCTGGCTTGGATTCCTGAACAGCAATACCAGAGGAGTCATCCTCATGCTCTGCCGGGTGATCCTGATTGAATGTTAGTCGAATCTGGCTACTTGCATGCATGCTGAAATCAGAGGTTCAAGGCCGGGCGAACGGGGATGCTAGAGGGAGTTTGACTGAGTTCTCAGCCATCCGCCGTATAGCCTTGACTAACGGCAAAAGGGTGTTACAACAAATGAATACCCACTGGTGGGTATCAGGGATTCCACGCCTTCGCCCAGCCTGGTCGGTTATCGCGTGGAATCGAAGTGGATGATACTCCAGAGATGGAGTCCTTTGCAGAGGGATATCAGCATGCTCAGCGGTAAGGTCAAGTGGTTCAACAACGCCAAAGGCTATGGATTCATCCTGGCCGACGGCCGAGATGAGGACCTGTTCGCCCACTACTCGGCTATCCAGATGGACGGTTACAAGACATTAAAGGCCGGCCAGCCGGTCCGCTTCGAGATCGTGCAAGGCCCCAAAGGACTGCATGCCATCAATATCAGCGCGGTTACCGCCAACCAGGACGCCCCCGTGGCCGTACCCCAGGCGCAAAATATCGCGAGCACTGTCGAAGTCTGAGTCTCCTGCAGCCACAAAAACGCCGAGAGCGTTTTTGCGCGCAAGCCCCGAAGGGGCGAAGCACATGGATGTGCTGAACACAAAAAGGCCGGTCATATGACCGGCCTTTTTCACGCTGCCGATCAGTGAACTGATCACATATGGCTGATCATCGCATCGCCGAACTCGGAGCACGACATCAGCTTCGCACCCTCCATCAGACGCTCGAAGTCGTAGGTCACAGTCTTGGCGGCGATGGCGCCGTTGGTGCCCTTGATGATCAGATCGGCCGCTTCGGCCCAGCCCATGTGACGCAGCATCATCTCGGCGGAGAGAATGACCGAACCTGGGTTGACCTTGTCCTGACCGGCGTACTTCGGCGCTGTGCCGTGCGTCGCCTCGAACATGGCCACCGAGTCGGACAGGTTGGCGCCCGGCGCGATACCGATGCCGCCGACCTCCGCCGCCAGGGCGTCGGACAGGTAGTCACCGTTGAGGTTGAGCGTGGCGATCACATCATATTCGGCCGGACGCAGCAGGATCTGCTGCAGCATGGCGTCGGCGATCACGTCCTTGACCACGATGCTCTTGCCGGTGCGCGGATTCTTGAACTGCATCCACGGACCGCCGTCGAGCAACTCGGCGCCGAATTCCTCGCGGGCGATCTCGTAGCCCCATTCCTTGAAGGCACCTTCGGTGAACTTCATGATGTTGCCTTTATGCACCAGGGTCACCGAGCTGCGGTCATTGTCCACGGCATATTGCAGCGCCTTGCGCACCAGGCGCTTGGTGCCCGCCTCGGAAACCGGCTTGATGCCGATACCGCACATGTCGGTGAAACGGATCTTCTTGACGCCCATTTCCTCGGTGAGGAATTTGATGACCTTCTGGGCTTCAGAACTGCCAGCTTTCCACTCGACGCCAGCGTAGATGTCCTCGGAGTTCTCGCGAAAGATCACCATATCGACGTCGCCCGGCTTCTTCACCGGACTTGGCACGCCTTCGAACCAACGCACCGGGCGCAGGCAGACGTAGAGGTCGAGCTCCTGGCGCAAGGCCACGTTCAATGAGCGAATACCGCCGCCAACAGGCGTGGTCAGCGGGCCTTTGATCGAAACCACATAATCACGTACAGCCTCGAGGGTTTCTTTCGGCAGCCAGGTGTCCTGATCGTAAACCTGAGTGGCTTTCTCACCGGCGTAAACTTCCATCCAGGAGATCTTGCGAGCGCCGCCGTAGGCTTTTTCGACGGCAGCGTCTACGACCTTGATCATCACCGGAGAAATATCGACGCCAATTCCATCACCCTCGATGAACGGGATGATCGGGTTATCCGGAACAGTCAGCGACATATCGGCGTTGACGGTGATTTTGTCACCGCTGGCTGGCACCTGGATCTTTTGGTATCCCATGCTGGACTCCATCTTGTGGTTAGACAGGCACTCCCGAGAGTAGCGCAAACCGCTCGCGGAGACACATGTGCAAAGGTCTTATGCAACTGGGCATTCTGTGGCGAGGTGTCGCAGTGGTATACTGCTTAGGTGACTAACGAGTCATAAGGGGCGACCCGTCTGGAACCAGGCAGCAACCTCTTGAACCCGGTAAACGGCCACCACTGTCTGCCGGCTCGAAATGCTCGACACTCTACGGGTGCATCCAACATCACCGCGGCGAGTCCTCGACCCGGCCCCGCCATCATGGGGCTCAAGCGCCTACCCGCGCAGGTCGAGTTTCTATGCGCGCTCAGCAAAGAAGAGAGTTAACCCTAAATGTCCACCCCTTCGAAGATCATCTACACCTTCACCGACGAAGCTCCGGCCCTCGCTACCTATTCGCTTCTGCCAATTGTAGAAGCCTTTGCCGCCTCGGCTGACATCTCCGTTGAAACCCGCGACATCTCTCTTGCTGGACGGATTCTGGCAAGCTTTGCCGACCGCCTGGACGCCGACAAACGCATCGATGACGACCTGGCCAAACTGGCCGAGCTGACTCTGCAAGCCGACGCCAACATCATCAAACTGCCGAACATCAGCGCTTCCGTCCCTCAGCTCAAGGCCGCCATCGCCGAGCTGCAGGCTCAGGGCTATAACATTCCGGATTTCCCGGAAGATCCGCAGAACGACGAAGACAAGGAAGTTCGCGCCCGCTACGCCAAGATCCTGGGCAGCGCCGTGAACCCGGTTCTGCGTGAAGGCAACTCTGACCGCCGCGCTCCAGCCGCAGTCAAGGCCTATGCCCGCAAGCACCCGCACAGCATGGGCAAGTGGAGCATGGCTTCGCAGTCCCACGCCGACTACATGCGCGGAGGCGACTTCTTCTCCAGCGAGCAATCGATCACCATGGCCAAGGCCGGTGACGTGCGCATCGAATTCGTCGGCAAGGACGGCAAGGTCGAAGTCAAGAAACAACTCGCCCTGCAGGAAGGCGAAGTGTTCGACAGCATGTTCATGAGCTGCCGCAAGCTGCGTGACTTCTTCGAGAAGACCCTGCAAGACTGCAAGGAAACTGGCGTGATGTGGTCCCTGCACGTCAAGGCGACCATGATGAAGGTCTCCCACCCGATCGTCTTCGGCCACGCTGTCAGCGTTTACTACAAGGACGTGTTCGACAAGTACGGCGAGCTGTTCAAGGAACTGGGCGTCAACCCGAACAACGGTATCAGCAGCGTCTACGACAAGATCAAGTCGCTGCCGGCCTCGCAGCAGGAAGAAATCCTGCACGACATCCACGAGGTCTATGCCCATCGCCCGGAAATGGCCATGGTCGATTCGGTCAAGGGCATCACCAACCTGCACATCCCGAGCGACGTCATCGTCGACGCCTCGATGCCGGCGATGATCCGCAACTCCGGCCAGATGTGGGGCAAGGACGGCAAGCAGAAAGACACCAAGGCCGTCATGCCTGAGAGCACCTACGCGCGCATCTATCAGGAAATGATCAACTTCTGCAAAACCAACGGTGCGTTCGACCCGACCACCATGGGCACCGTGCCGAACGTCGGCCTGATGGCGCAGAAGGCCGAAGAGTACGGCTCCCACGACAAGACCTTCGAAATGACCGCCGACGGCACCATGCGCGTCGTGGCTGCCGACGGCACCGTGCTGATGCAGCACCAGGTCGAAGCCGGTGACATCTGGCGCGCCTGCCAGACCAAGGACGCGCCGATTCGCGACTGGGTCAAGCTGGCCGTTACCCGCGCCCGTCAGTCCGAAACCCCGGCCATCTTCTGGCTGGACCCGGAACGCGCCCACGACCGCGAACTGCAGAAGAAGGTCGAGCTGTACCTCAAGGATTACGACCTGACCGATCTGGACATCCGCATGATGGGCTACAACGAAGCCATCCGCGTATCCATGGAGCGCATGATCCGTGGCCAGGACACCATTTCGGTGACCGGCAACGTGCTGCGTGACTACCTGACTGACCTGTTCCCGATCATGGAGCTGGGCACCTCGGCCAAGATGCTGTCGATCGTACCGCTGATGGCTGGCGGCGGCATGTACGAAACCGGCGCCGGCGGCTCGGCACCCAAGCACGTGCAGCAGCTGGTCGAAGAGAACTACCTGCGTTGGGATTCCCTGGGCGAGTTCCTGGCCCTGGCCGTGTCGCTGGAAGAAACCGGCATCAAGACCAATAACGCCAAGGCCAAGGTTCTGGGCAAGACCCTGGATCAAGCCACCGGCAAGCTGCTGGACAACAACAAGTCCCCGGCGCGCAAGGTCGGCGAGATCGACAACCGTGGTAGCCACTTCTACCTGGCCCTGTACTGGGCGCAAGCTCTGGCCGAGCAAAATGACGACGCCGAGCTGAAAGCCCGCTTCGCCCCGCTGGCCAAGCAACTGACCGAGCAGGAAGCGACCATCGTCGGCGAACTGGCTGCCGTACAAGGCAAGCCGGTCGAAATCGGTGGCTACTACCGCTCCAATCCCGAGCTGACCAGCAAGGTGATGCGCCCCAGCGCCACCTTCAACGCCGCTCTGGCCGCACTGAATGCCTGATAAGGCCTTTGCGTGAAAAGAACCCCGGCCTCGTGCCGGGGTTTTTCGTCAGGCTAGCTCCCTTGATGGTTAAAGACACAAGGATGGTGATAGTCGGTGCGCGCGGCGCACCCTACCCCGGAGGATTTCAGATGGTGTGGCAACCCCACATCACCGTGGCCACGGTGATCGAAGATGATGGTCGTTTCCTGTTCGTCGAAGAATTCAAGGCCGGCCGCATGGTACTCAACCAGCCGGCCGGACACCTGGAAGCCAACGAGACGATCCGCGAAGCTGCACTGCGCGAGACGCTCGAAGAAACCGGCTGGGAGGTGGAGCTCATCGGCCTGCTCGGCATCTACCTCTATACCGCGCCGAGCAATGGCGTGACCTACCAACGCGTGTGCTTCAGTGCCCGCCCTGTGCGCCATGACCCTGATCGCAAACTGGACACCGATATCAATGGCATCACTTGGCTGACCCGTGACGAGTTGGCAACACAGCCCAAGCGCTGGCGCAGCGAGCTGGTGCTGCGTTGCGTCGACGACTACCTGGCCGGTATCAGCGGGCCATTGGAGTTGGTGCGCGATTGACCACGAGCGTACGCTTTTGCGTAGGGCGCGCTGAGCGCACCATCGACACCGCACCGCCCACCTGCTGCGCACGGCGAACCCTACCTGAGGCGGGCTTTCTGGTAGACTCGGCAACTTTTCAGGCTTCACTCGCAGACTCCCATGCAAGCACCTAGCACCCAACGCGTGATCGTCGGCATGTCCGGCGGTGTCGATTCGTCCGTTTCCGCCCTGCTGCTCATCGAGGCGGGCTACCAGGTCGAAGGCCTGTTCATGAAGAACTGGGACGAAGACGACGGCACCGAATACTGCACCGCCATGGATGATCTGGCCGACGCCCAGGCCGTATGCGACCGCATCGGCATCAAGCTGCACACCGCCAACTTCGCCGCCGAGTACTGGGATAACGTGTTCGAGCATTTCCTGGCCGAATACAAGGCCGGACGCACGCCGAACCCGGACATCCTGTGTAACCGCGAGATCAAGTTCAAAGCCTTCCTCGACTATGCCCTGTCGCTCGGCGCCGACCTTATCGCTACCGGCCACTACGTGCGTCGCCGCGATATCGACGGCCGTACCGAGCTGCTCAAGGGCCTGGACCCGAACAAGGATCAGAGCTATTTCCTGCATGCCGTCGGCGGCGAGCAGATCGCCAGAACCCTGTTCCCGGTCGGCGAGCTGGAAAAGCCACAGGTGCGCGCCATTGCCGAGAAATACGAGCTGGCCACCGCGAAGAAGAAGGACTCCACCGGTATCTGCTTCATCGGCGAACGCCGCTTCAGCGACTTCCTCAAACAGTACCTGCCGGCCCAGCCGGGCGATATCGAAACCACTGACGGCCAGGTCATCGGCCGTCATCATGGCCTGATGTACCACACCATCGGGCAGCGTCAGGGCCTGGGTATCGGCGGCCTCAAGGATGCCAGCGACGATCCCTGGTACGTGCTGCGCAAGGACCTGACTCGCAACGTGCTGATCGTTGGCCAGGGCAACGAACACCCCTGGCTGTTCTCGCGCGCCCTGCTCGCCTCGGACATCTACTGGGTCAACCCGCTGGATCTGAGCAGCCCGCGCCGCCTGACCGCCAAGGTGCGTTACCGCCAGAGCGACCAGCGCTGCACCCTGGAGAAGACCGAGAACGGCTATCGTGCCGTGTTCGACGAGCCACAGCGTGCCGTCACGCCCGGTCAGTCCGTGGTGTTCTATGACGGCGAGGTCTGCCTGGGTGGCGGTGTGATCGAAACCGCAGAAGCCTGGTACGAGGACGCCCGATGAGCCCGATTCAGGAGCAACTGGTGGCCCTCGGCGCCGTCTTCGAAGCGGCCTCCCTGGCCGACAAGATCGCCCGTACCGGCCAGGTCAGCGAAGCCTCCATGGGCTGTATGCTCGGCAGCCTGCTGGTGCGCGACCCGAAAAGCACGCTGGACGTATACGGCGGAGATGACCTCAACCTGCGCGACGGTTATCGCGCGTTGATCAGCTCGCTGGAGCGCAATCCATCTGCCCTGCAGCGCGAGCCGCTGCGCTATGCGCTGGCGATGATCGGCCTGGAGCGCCAGCTGGACAAGCGCAGTGACATGTTGCAGGTCATGGGCAGCCGCCTGGATCAGATCCAGCAGCAGGTCGAGCATTTCGGCCTGGTCCATGACAACGTCATTGCTGCGTGCGGCGGCCTGTATCAGGACACCATCAGCACCTTCCGCCAGCGGATTCAGGTGCATGGCGACATGCGCTTTCTGCAGCAGCCGAACAACGCCGCGAAAATCCGCGCCCTGCTGCTCGCCGGTATCCGTTCGGCACGCCTGTGGCGTCAGCTCGGCGGCCACCGCTGGCAGCTGGTGTTCAGCCGCAGCAAACTGCTCAAAGAACTCTACGAACTGACGCGAAGCTGACCATGGAGCCCGCCAGCCGCAGCGTAAAACCCCTTCAGGGTGCCCTGCTGCTGGCGCTCTCGGCGCTGCTGTTCGCCTTCACCGGGGTCGGCATTCGCGAAATCTCCGTCAGCGTCAACAACGAGTCGGTGGTGTTCTTCCGTAACCTGGTCGGCGTCTTGTTCTTTCTGCCGCTGCTGCTGGTGCGCGGCGTGCGACCACTGCGCACGACCCGGCTGAAATCCCATCTCTGGCGCACCACCTATGGCCTGGCGGCGATGTACTGCTTTTTCTACGCCATCGCCCACCTGCCGCTGGCAGACGCCATGCTTTTCACTTATTCGGCACCGGTGTTCACACCGCTGATCGCACACCTCTGGCTCAAGGAGCCACTGACTCGGCGCATGCTGGTCTGCAGCCTGATAGGCCTGTGCGGTGTACTGCTGGTGGCCAAGCCCAGCGCCGCCCTGTTCGAGGGGCCCGCGCTGTTTGGCCTGGCGGCCAGCCTGTTGGCGGCTTTCGCCTTCGTCTCCATCCGCGAGATGAGTGACAGCGAGCCAGCCACCCGCATCGTTTTCTATTTCTCGCTGTTCAGCGCGCTGTTCTCCGCCATCCCGCTGACATGGAGCTGGCAACCGCTCGACTCCACGCAACTGAGCTGGCTGCTGGGCATCGGCCTGCTGGCCACCGCCAGCCAGGTGATCATGTCACGCGCCTACGGCCTGGCACCGCCAGGGCTGATCGGTCCAGTCGCCTACCTGGCCATCGTCTTCGCCGGCATCATTGCCTGGCTGCTCTGGGGCGAGACGCCGGACACCCTGTCGCTGCTCGGTGCAGCATTGATCTTCGCCGCCAGTCTGTTATCGGTCGCAAGACGCAGGGCATAGGCGGCCAAGCGCTGGTTTTCATGTATGATGTGCGCCCTTTTCGTCAGAGGTCGTCCAGGCACCTGAGCCAGCGCCTGCTTCATCCAAGCCGGCACGATGCACAGCGCCCCCGGATGGCTTTTCAGCCCGACAGCCCGAGAACGCCTACATGCAGCTTTCCTCGCTCACCGCGGTTTCCCCCGTCGACGGCCGCTACGCCGGCAAAACCAGCGCCCTGCGCCCCATCTTCAGCGAATACGGCCTGATCCGTAGCCGTGTACTGGTCGAAGTGCGCTGGCTGCAGCGCCTGGCTGCCCACGAAGGCATCCCGGAAGTCGCACCCTTCTCCGCCGAAGCCAACGCCCTGCTCAACGAGCTGGCCGAGAACTTCGCCGTCGAGCACGCCGAGCGCGTCAAGGAAATCGAGCGCACCACCAACCACGACGTCAAGGCCGTGGAATACCTGCTCAAGGAGCAGGCTGCCAAGCTGCCGGAGCTGGACAAGGTCAGCGAGTTCATCCACTTCGCCTGCACCAGCGAGGACATCAACAACCTGTCCCACGCCCTGATGTTGCGCGAAGGCCGTGACAGCGTGCTGCTGCCGCTGATGAAGCAACTGGCAGGCGCCATTCGTGAGCTGGCGGTTAAATTCGCCGACGTGCCAATGTTGTCGCGCACCCATGGCCAGCCCGCTTCGCCGACCACCCTGGGCAAGGAACTGGCCAACGTCGTCTACCGACTGGAGCGGCAGATCGCTCAGGTCGCGGCCGTACCGCTGCTGGGCAAGATCAACGGCGCCGTGGGCAACTATAACGCCCACCTGTCCGCCTACCCGAGCATCGACTGGGAAGCCAACGCCCGACAGTTCATCGAAGGTGACCTGGGCCTGAGCTGGAACCCCTACACCACCCAGATCGAGCCGCACGACTACATCGCTGAGCTGTTCGACGCCATCGCCCGTTTCAATACCATCCTGATCGACTTCGACCGCGATGTGTGGGGCTATATCTCCCTCGGCTACTTCAAGCAGAAGACCGTCGCCGGCGAGATCGGCTCCTCGACCATGCCGCACAAGGTCAACCCGATCGACTTCGAGAACTCCGAAGGCAACCTGGGCATCGCCAACGCGATCTTCCAGCACCTGGCCAGCAAGCTGCCGATCTCCCGCTGGCAGCGCGACCTGACCGATTCCACCGTGCTGCGTAACCTGGGTGTCGGCTTCGCTCACAGCGTCATCGCTTATGAGGCCAGCCTCAAGGGAATCAGCAAGTTGGAGCTCAATGCTCAGAAAATCGCTGAAGACCTGGACGCCTGCTGGGAAGTTCTCGCCGAGCCAATCCAGACCGTCATGCGTCGCTACGCCATCGAGAACCCGTACGAGAAGCTCAAGGAGCTGACCCGCGGCAAGGGCATCAGCCCCGAGGCCCTGCTGGCCTTCATTGACGGCCTGGACATGCCGGCCGCCGCCAAGGAAGAGCTAAAGCAACTGACCCCGGCGCGCTACATCGGTAACGCCGTGGCCCAGGCCAAGCGGATCTAAGCGCGATCAGCCTCGAGGACGCCCGGCTGAGCCGGGCGTTTTTGTTTTAAGGTTTTTATCTATTTCAAGGGCTTACTGATGAATCCTGATACTCCACTGCAATTGCTCGGTGGCCTCACAGCCCGTGAATTCCTGCGCGACTACTGGCAGAAGAAGCCGCTGCTGGTGCGCCAGGCGATCCCCGACTTCGAAAGCCCGATCAGCCCGGACGAACTGGCCGGCCTGGCGCTGGAAGAGGAAGTTGAATCGCGCCTGGTGATCGAGCACGGCGAGCGCCCCTGGGAGCTGCAGCGCGGCCCATTCAACGAGGACACCTTCCAGGACCTGCCAGAGCGCGACTGGACGCTGCTGGTGCAAGCCGTCGACCAGTTTGTCCCGGAAGTGGCCGAACTGCTGGAGGACTTCAAGTTCCTGCCCAAGTGGCGCATCGACGACCTGATGATCAGCTTCGCCGCACCCGGTGGCGGTGTCGGCCCGCATTTCGACAACTACGACGTATTCCTGCTGCAGGCTCATGGCCATCGGCGCTGGCAGATTGGCCAGATGTGCGATGCCGACAGCCCGCTGCTCCCCCACGCCGATCTGAAGATCCTGGCTCAATTCGAACCAACCGATGAATGGGTGCTGGCACCCGGCGACATGCTCTACCTGCCGCCATGCCTCGCCCACTGTGGCACCGCTGAGGATGATTGCATGACCTATTCCGTGGGCTTCCGCGCGCCGAGCGCCGCTGAAGTACTGACCCATTTCACCGATTTCCTCGGCCAGTTCCTGCCCGACGAAGAGCGTTACAGCGACGCCGACATCCAGCCGAGCGAGGATCCCAACCAGATCCAGCGCGACGCCCTGGAGCGCCTCAAGGCCCTGCTCAACGAACACATGAGCGACGAGCGCCTGCTGATGACCTGGTTCGGCCAGTTCATGACCGAACCCAAGTACCCGGAGCTGGTTGCCGGCATCGAGATCGAGGAAGACGACTTCCTCGGCGCCCTGGAAGATGGCGCGATCCTCATCCGCAACCCCAGCGCCCGCATGGCCTGGTCGGAGGTCGGTGAGGACCTGGTGCTGTTCGCCAGCGGTCAGAGCCGCCTGGTCTCGGCTCGCCTGCGCGAACTGCTGAAGCTGATCTGCAGCGCCGATGCGTTACATGTGGAAAACCTCGGCGCCTGGCTGGCCGACGACGAGGGGCGTACCCTGCTGTGGGAACTGGTCAAGCAAGGCAGCCTGGGATTTGCCGATGAGTGAAATCACTGTCCGTGTCGCGGACTGGCATAGGGACAATGCCGAGCTTCGCCGTATCCGCGACAGCGTGTTCGTCGCCGAGCAATCGGTACCGCCGGAACTGGAATGGGATGCCGAGGATACCGACGCCGTGCACTTTATTGCCGAGGAAGGCGATTACCCGGTGGGCACCGCGCGCCTGCTGCCCGACGGTCATATCGGTCGCGTTTCGGTGCTCAAGGACTGGCGCGGCCTGAAAGTGGGCGAAAAACTGATGCAGGCGGTGATCGCCGAAGCGGAAAAACGCGGCCTGCATCAGCAAATGCTCACCGCTCAGGTGCACGCCACACCGTTCTATGAAAGGCTAGGCTTCAGAATTGTCAGCGACGAGTACCTCGACGCCGGTATTTCGCACGTGGACATGGTGCGCAGCAGCCAGTAGAGGCATTGATGAACGAGAAAGACGCCCCGGTCGAAACGATCGATACGCCAGAGCCCAGCGAACTGGCGGCCATCGAATTCGAGTCGCCGGGGCGTTTTGCCGTGCACAATCCAGAATCCGTTACGCCCGATGTGGCGCAATGGGAGCCCGCCCCGTTCATACTCGGTCAGCACGAGCACTTGGAGCGTTTCAGCCAGCCTCAGCAGGCTCGCGCCCACATCCTGGCGTTGATCCAGCAGGCCCAGCGCAATCTGTGCCTGTACAGCGATGATCTCGAGCCATGGCTCTATCACCACAGCAGCGTGCAGCAGGCCTGCACGCGGTTCTTGCTGAGCAGCCCACGGGCGCGCCTACGCATCCTCCTGCGTGACCCGACCCGTGCCGTGAAGGAAGGCCATCGCCTGCTCGCCCTATCACGCCGGTTGCCCTCCAACCTGCATATCCGCAAACTCAACCCGGACTACGCCAGCATCGATCAGGCCTACCTGATCGCCGATGACACAGGCCTGTTCCTGCGGCCTGAGCTCGATCAACAATCCGGCTACACCCTGTATAACGATCCGGCGCGCGTGCGCCAACGCCAAACCCAGTTCGACCAGGCCTGGGATACCAGCATCACCGACCCTGATCTGCGGAGCTTTCTGCTATGACCCTGCGCACGCTGTTCGCCGCCCTGCTTCTCGGCCTGTGCCTGCCGCTGCATGCGGCCACCGAGGTAATCCCGCTGAATTACCGCACCGCTGATGACGTGCTCGGCGTGGTGCAATCGATGCTCGGCAACGAGGGCAAGGTCAGCGCTTACGGTAATCAGCTGATCGTCAATGCGACCCCAGCCAAGATCGGTGAGGTGCGCGTACTGCTGCAGCAACTCGACACTCGCCCTCGTCGCCTGCTGATCACCGTGGAAAGCGCTGACAGCAACTACCAGAACGACCGTGGCTATCGCGTCGACGGCACGCTCAGCGCCGGCAATGCCGAAGTACAGGTCGGCCGCGGCGAAGTGAACGGTCGCGACCAGGTGCGCATCATTCGCCGCAGCACCGACAGCCGTGGTGGCGGCACCCAGCAGGTACAGGCTACCGAAGGCTATCCGGCACTGATTCAGGTCGGCCAGAGCGTACCGCTGACCACCACCAGCACCGGCCCCTACGGCCAGGTCTACCAGGACACTCAATATCGCGACGTGACTCGCGGCTTCTACGTGACAGCCAGTCTCTCCGGCGAGCTGGTGCATGTTTCCATCAGCAGCCAGCGTGATCGCGTCAGCAACAGCCGCCCCGGCGTGATCGACGTGCAAAGCACCGATACGCGCGTCAGCGGTCGTCTCGGCGAGTGGATTACCCTGGGCGGTGTCAGCGAGCAAACCAGCTCCAGCGGCCGCGACGTGTTGCGTCGGCACACCACTCAGGGGCGCGAAGACATGTCGCTACGCGTCAAAGTCGAAGCCCTCGACTGACCCCCCGACCAAAGTCGAAGTCTTTAACTCCACAAGAACGATGGACAGCTCGTGCAGCCCGCGAAATGCCTGAAACGCCCGCCCCATGGGCTACCAAGCGTGACCAGGCAGTCGCCTACTGAACATGTAGTAGTTTTAAAAAAGCACTACAAAACGTTTGACGAAGCATTTTCCCAGAGGCATGATGGCCTCGCTCCCGCTAGCCAGGGGTCCTGAAAAGGATCTCCAGACCGCCCGCGAAGTACTTCGCAACGGTCCGTGTCCCAACAGCCCACAAGGCCGTACGACGAGGTTGCGACTGGAACGAAGTTGTCCTGAGGGACGGGGAAGCGTTTAGCGTCAGACAGATCGAAAACCCAGCAGGTGCCCAAGGTTTCCACGAGCCAACCGGCCCAAGCGAAGTTCTCGAACTGTTCGCCACATCCCCCCTCGCGGTCAATCCTCGCCCAGCCGTATTCTCGCCGTCAAAGTGGAAGCCTCCCGCAGCCGCTGCATCCGTGCACGCATTGTGTGGGTAGTCGGTGCTCAACCAACACATTTCTTGAAGGATTGACCATGTCCGCATATCAAAACGACATCAAGGCTGTAGCCGCTCTGAAAGAGAAGTTCGGCAGCAGCTGGAGCGCTATCAACCCCGAGTCCGTCGCCCGTATGCGCGCTCAGAACCGCTTCAAGACCGGTCTGGAAATCGCTCAGTACACCGCTGACATCATGCGCAAGGACATGGAAGAGTACGACGCCGACTCCTCCGTCTACACCCAGTCGCTGGGTTGCTGGCACGGCTTCATCGGTCAGCAGAAGCTGATTTCGATCAAGAAGCACCTGAAAACCACCAACAAGCGCTACCTCTACCTGTCCGGCTGGATGGTTGCCGCTCTGCGCTCCGACTTCGGCCCGCTGCCGGACCAGTCGATGCACGAGAAGACCGCCGTCTCCGACCTGATCGAAGAGCTCTACACCTTCCTGCGTCAGGCCGACAGCCGCGAACTGGATCTGCTGTTCACCGCTCTGGACGCAGCTCGCGCAGCTGGCGATCAAGCCAAGGCTGCCGAGATCCAGAACCAGATCGACAACCACGAAACCCACATCGTGCCGATCATTGCCGACATCGATGCTGGCTTCGGTAACCCGGAAGCCACCTACCTGCTGGCCAAGCGCATGATCGAAGCCGGTGCGTGCTGCATCCAGATCGAGAACCAGGTTTCCGACGAGAAGCAGTGCGGCCACCAGGACGGTAAAGTGACCGTTCCTCACGCTGACTTCCTCGCCAAGATCGCTGCCGTTCGCTACGCCTTCCTCGAACTGGGCATCGACAACGGCGTAATCGTTGCGCGTACCGACTCCCTGGGCGCCGGCCTGACCAAGCAGATCGCCGTGACCAACGAGCCGGGCGACCTGGGCGACCTGTACAACAGCTTCCTCGATTGCGAAGAAGTGTCCGCTGCCGACCTGGGCAACGGTGACGTCGTGATCAACCGTGGCGGCAAGCTGCTGCGTCCGAAACGCCTGCCGTCCAACCTGTTCCAGTTCCGTGCTGGCACCGGTGAAGCACGCTGCGTACTGGACTGCATCACCAGCCTGCAGAACGGCGCCGACCTGCTGTGGATCGAAACCGAGAAGCCGCACGTTGGTCAGATCGCGGCCATGGTCAACGAAATCCGCAAGACCATCCCGAACGCCAAGCTGGTTTACAACAACAGCCCATCGTTCAACTGGACCCTGAACTTCCGTCAGCAGGTGTTCGATGCCATGGTTGCCGAAGGCAAGGACGTTTCCGCCTACGACCGCGCCAAGCTGATGAGCGTCGAATACGACGAAACCGAACTGGCCCAGATTGCCGACGAGAAGATCCGTACCTTCCAGCGCGACGGTTCGGCTCAGGCTGGCATCTTCCACCACCTGATCACCCTGCCGACCTACCACACCGCAGCTCTGTCGACTGACAACCTGGCCAAGGGTTACTTCGCCGACCAGGGCATGCTGGCCTACGTGAAAGGCGTGCAGCGTCAGGAACTGCGTCAGGGTATCGCCTGCGTCAAGCACCAGAACATGGCTGGCTCCGACATCGGCGACAACCACAAAGAGTACTTCGCTGGCGAAGCAGCTCTTAAGGCGAGCGGTAAAGACAACACCATGAACCAGTTCCACTAAGGACGGTTCTCCTGCTGCGGACCACGCATCCGCAGCAGTCTGTTTGCCTAATCCGCCCCGGCTTTGCCGGGGCTTTTTTTATGCCTGGCCGCAGGTTGCGTCCTGCGCACCAATACCGCCGCAAATTCCTACCCCGTGGCCTGCACAGACTCGCCGCACCCGATGAAATGATGCCAACCTGATGGGTGGCCATCACCCCTCCGTACAGTTTTGTGCAACAGCGCACAGGCACTGTCACTATTCCGTCGTTTTCCTTGGTTAGCGTCATGACTCCGTCGATCAGCCTCACCAGGAGCCCACCATGCGCAATGAACAAGAGCAAGACGTGCTATTCGGCAATGGCGATGAGCCGCTTAGCAACGCTTCCAGCAATCCCCATATCAACGACCTGATCAATGCCGACCTGAGCCGTCGTCAGGTGGTAGCCGGCGGCGCTGCGCTCGGCGTAATGGGCTTTCTCGGCGTAGCCATGCCCGGCAGCGCCGAAGCCGCCGACACCCCGCTCAAGGACCTGCTCGACCGCCTGAAGAAACGCAGCAAACGCCTGCCGTTCAGCCCGGTGGCGGTGACTCGCGCCGACACCATCAGCGTGCCTGCCGGTTACAAGGCCACCACCTTCATACCCTGGGGCACGCCCATTCGTGGCAGCTTCCCGGCCTTTCTCGACAACGCCGGAAACAGTGCCGCCGACCAGGCCGACCAGATCGGCATGCACCATGACGGCATGCACTTTTTCCCCATCGACGGCCAGCGCAGCGGCGGTCGCAAGAGCGACCACGGTCTGCTGGTACTCAACCACGAGTACATCGACGCTCCACTGCTGCACCCCAACGGCCCCACATTGGTCGGTGGCAAGCGCAGCAGTGCCGATGAAGTGCTCAAGGAAATCAACGCCCATGGCGTTTCAGTGGTGGAAGTGCGCCGTGTGCGCGGCCAATGGGAGGTGCTGCCCAGTGCGCGCAACCGCCGCATCACGGGTGCCACACCGATGCAGATCAGCGGCCCGGCGCGCGGTCACACCCTGCTCCGGACTCGCTACAGCCCCGACGGCACTGCCACTCGCGGCACGCTGAACAACTGCGCCAATGGCTTCACACCCTGGGGCACCTACCTGACCTGCGAGGAAAACTGGGCCGGCTATTTCGCCAGCGGCGATTCCGAGCGCCCGCGTGAAATGACCCGCTACGGTGTCGGCAGCGCCAGCCGCTACGGCTGGGATCACCTGGCCGGCGACGAATTCCAGCGTTTCAACGCCACCCGCCTGGCCGCCGAAGCCGCAGGCGACTATCGCAACGAGCCGAACCACTTCGGCTGGATCGTCGAGATCGATCCCTTCGCGCCGGAATCTGCGCCGATCAAGCGCACCGCTCTGGGCCGTTTCGCTCACGAAGGCCTGGTGTTCGCCCCGGTCAAACCGGGCCGCCCGGTGGTCTGCTATTCCGGCGACGACTCGCAGAACGAGTACATCTACAAATTCGTCAGCCGCGGCAGGTACGTACCGGGTCGCAGCAACGGCAGCCTGCTCGATGAAGGCACGCTCTACGTGGCGCGCTTCAAGGCCAACGGCAAGGGTGAGTGGCTGGCGCTGAACATCAAGGACAAGGCCTTCCAGGCCGCCTGCAGGGCTGCCGGGGTGAGCTTCGCCGACCAGGGCGAGGTGCTGATCAACACCCGCCTGGCTGCCGACATCGTGGGCGCCACGAAGATGGATCGTCCGGAATGGGGGGCAGTGAACCCGAACAACGGCGACGTCTACTTCACCCTCACCAACAACAGCTCGCGTACCGTCGCCGATGCGGCCAACCCGCGCCCAGCCAACGCCTACGGCCACATCATCCGCTGGCGCGAGCAGAGCCGCGACTATGGCGGCCGTGAGTTCGTCTGGAGTCTGTTCCTGCTGGCGGGGCCGGAGAACGACAGCCTCGATCCCAACGGCAGGCCGCTGACCGCCGACAACCGCCTGGCCAGCCCGGACGGTTTGTGGTTCGACGACGATGGCCGTCTGTGGATCCAGACCGACATGAGCGGCAGCCAGCTCGCCAGCGGCCCGTTCGGCAACAACCAGATGCTGGTTGCCGAGCCCAGCACCGGCGAAGTCAAGCGCTTCCTGGTCGGCCCCGTGGGCTGCGAAGTCACTGGCATTACCGCCACGCCGGACTTCCGCACGCTGTTCGTCAACATCCAGCACCCGGGCGAAGGCTCGACCCCGACGGATTTTCGCAGCACCTGGCCGGACGGCCCCGGCCGCCGCCCGCGCTCGGCCACCGTGATCGTCACGCGCGAAGACGGCAAGCCGCTGTTCTGATCCACACGCCTGCACCTTCTCGTTCCTGACGAGAAGGTGCAGGCCCCCAATTCGATGCATGGACAGGCAAGGCGCGGCTGCAGCTTCTACGCTGGAAAACAATCGACTCGCGCAAGGATTGCCCATGCCCCGCTCCACCCTGCTGTTCGGCAGCTGCATCCTGATAGGCAGCCTGACACTCACCTGGTACTGGCAACGCCCGAACGCCGAAGAGCCTGCCATCTCGCCGCCAGAGCTAGCGTCAGTGCTGCCATTCGCGCAAGGCAGCGCCGTGTCAGCACCAATCGACCTCAGCCCCGAGCAGATGCACCTGCTGAGCAGGCCGGAAGTCCAGCAACAGGAACGGCGCCTGGATTTTCATCAGCGCTACAGAGGCTTCATCGAGCATGCCACGGAACTCGACAGCAGCAGTCGCGAAGCTCAGGCGCAGACGCTGAGCGAGGGTATTGATGCACTGGAGCGCCAAGGTGAAGTGGCGCTGAGCGAGGCCCTGCTGTTGCAGATCGCCCTGATCAAGGCAGTCAGCGAAGACGAAGACGAGCAGAAGAGACGCACTGAAGCGCTGATAAAGCGCTACCAGGCTATCAGCGCTGAGCGTGAGGCCAAACTGGCGCAACGATCTGACCCGAACTTCGAACGCTACAAGATCGAGGAAAAAAATATCGTCGAAGAAGTGCTCGGCCTGCAGAACATTCCCGATGGACTCACTCGCGACCAATACCTCAGGCAACGCCTGCAAGAGGCTCGCGAGCGCAATTACCAACAAGCCCCGGATGGCTGAACGCGGCGACAACCCAAGCTGCCGCCGCGTTGCTTTCGCGCCTGTTCAGAGCAGCTGGTCCAGCAGGTAATAGAGCAGATTGAAGGGCTTGTTGCGGTCGGCCACATCGCTGCTTTCCGACGCATCCAGTACCTGCCCACTACCATCGAGAACGCTGCTGACGAAGTTGTCCAGCTGCAGATTCTGCTCCTGGATATCGGAGTTGGCGAACTCGATGATGCTGGTGCAGTGGCTCTCGTTGACGTTACGGAACTGCGGGAAATAACCGCCGACATTGCCCAGGCTGGCCAGTTGGCTGCGCAGACGGGTGGTGTCAGTCGCCCAGCGCTGCTTGATCAGTGCTTCCTTGGCGGTTTGATTTGGCGCATTGGCGATCTCCGGGTAGAAGCGCTCGTAGGAATAGGACGAATAGTTCAGGTCCTGCCAGAAATGCGCATGCCCCATGCGATCACCCGGCAGATTGCTCGAAAGCGCCGGATACAGGCTACCCAGATCGTTGCTGTTGAAGCCTGGCAGACGCGCCTGCAGGTAATGCAATGGCCCCTGAGTGGCATCGAGACCCCAGGCCTGACGGATCAGCGTCTGCAGCGGATAGGAAGGATAAGCCTGGTTGTCGCCAGCCAGCGCGGTATAGACGGGCCCTGAATCGTTGATCAGGTAACCCCGGTTCGGCGCAATGTCCTGGCGCAGGTTGGCGTAGTTGGTCAGGCTGCCCGCGCCGCCGGCACTGCATCCCGTGGTGAGCATCTGGGTCGGTCGCGGCAGATTGTCCTTCAGCCACCCCACCACCGCGCGCATGTTACGCAAGCCGTTGTGGTGCCACACCAGCGGAGGATTTTCCCCCTGCGGGTCTTCGTAGATCGCCACCTTGTCGCCGGAGTAGATGTCGCCTGTGCAATACGGCACATAGACCATGTTCCAGTTCTGCGTCTTGACGCGCGTCCAAGGATGCAGACGCACGACGAAGGGACTCACCAGGCTGGCGCCGGGGTTGAGCAGCGACATGTAGTCATTGGCAATTCCATCAGGATTACGCGCGCCGCGTATACCACTTTGCCCGCTGCAACTGGCGTAATCCCAGCAGGCACCGCCACCTTCCAGATAAACGATGGTGTTGCGCGTGTTCGGCACACGATTGATGAAGAACTTGTAGGGCGAGCCATTGCCGCACACCGCACCGGTCTGTGGCGCCATCTGAATCGTTTGCCAGCCGTAGTAATTGCCGGGGTTGAAGCCGCTGTTGAAACCACTCGGATTGGCCAGCAGCGGGTAAGGCCCCACACGTTGAGCGGGCGTCACCGGATTATCGGCCCTGGGCGGCGACACCAGATTGCTCAGGCTCTGCCAGAAACTGTAATCGCCCAGTTCCGCGCTGGCAGGCGCGCTCAGGGCTAGCAACAGAACGGTGGGGACAATACGCGGCAAGGACTGGACAACAGGCATGGCAAAACCCCTCATGTTGTTATTCGTACGAAGGGTCGGCATACCCAGGCAGGGGCAACTTCGCAGACCCAGCGGATGGTGGGCACTGCTCGATCGATGACATATCGCGCTTTGGCGATTCATGCACGCTAGTACAAAATCAGCTGGACAGCCTCGCTGAATGAATAAAATTTGGTGATAGAGCAAGCCTTTCGATATGCACTATTGGAATTTAACGCGATGCCCTGCTGCTTTGGCCTTAACACCAAAGTGGCAATGAATTGCTTATCTCGCCGAAGCTCATCAGAGCTCGAAATGAGGCAGATTAGTCAGGTGAATGGCTGTTGGAAATTGCCAGAAGAGAGCTGTCAGCTATAGTCCTGAAACGTCGGGCCATACGGTTCGACGCAAAATTGCATCGATGCGACAAGTCAATCAGAAGCTCGACAGAAATGATCAAACTGCGCGAATAATTTTTCGCTGAAAAATTTACTTACAGTTGGTCTGCACATAGTATTGTATACACACTTCGCGCCAGCGCCCTTGACGGTGCCTGGCAGCTACTAGATTAAAAGCCGTTCCTTAATTCAAGGAGTACCGGCATGCCTGATGCGGTAACGACCATGTCCCATAACTGGGCTTTCGCTGTGTTCTTGCTGGGTGTCTGTGGGCTCATCGCCTTCATGCTCGGCGTTTCCAGTCTGCTCGGCAGCAAAGCCTGGGGACGTAGCAAGAACGAGCCTTTCGAGTCGGGCATGCTTCCTACCGGCAGCGCGCGTCTGCGCCTGTCAGCCAAGTTCTATCTGGTCGCGATGCTCTTCGTGATCTTCGACGTTGAAGCCCTCTATCTCTTCGCTTGGGCAGTCTCGGTACGCGAAAGCGGCTGGGCGGGCCTGATCGAAGCTACAGTTTTCATAGCAATTCTGTTGGCAGGTCTTGTCTATCTTTGGCGTATCGGGGCGCTCGATTGGGCACCTCAGGGACGCCGTGAACGGCAGGCGAAGCTGAAACAATGAGGCTTTGGCGATGCAATACAAACTTACTCGGGTCGACCCGAATGCGCCCAACGAGGCGTATCCGATCGGCCAGCGGGAGGTCGTCTCCGACCCGCTGCTAGAGGACCAGGTTCACAAGAACATCTACATGGGCAAGCTCTCGGACGCGCTTAACGGCGCGGTCAACTGGGGGCGCAAGAATTCCCTGTGGCCGTACAACTTCGGCCTGTCCTGCTGCTATGTGGAAATGACCACTGCCTTCACCGCCCCGCATGACGTTGCGCGCTTTGGTGCGGAAGTCATTCGAGCATCACCCCGCCAGGCCGACTTCATGGTCATCGCCGGCACCTGCTTCATCAAGATGGCGCCGGTCATCCAGCGTCTCTATGAACAGATGCTGGAGCCCAAGTGGGTCATCTCCATGGGTTCATGCGCCAACTCCGGCGGCATGTACGACATCTACTCGGTCGTTCAGGGCGTGGACAAGTTCCTCCCCGTGGACGTCTACATTCCCGGCTGCCCGCCCCGCCCGGAGGCGTTCCTGCAAGGCTTGATGCTGCTGCAGGAATCCATCGGCCAGGAGCGCCGCCCGCTCTCCTGGGTCGTTGGCGATCAAGGCATCTACCGTGCCGAAATGCCTTCGCAGAAGGAACAGCGGCGCGAGCAGAGAATCGCCGTTACCAACCTGCGTAGCCCCGACGAAGTCTGAGCCGATGCTTGCTTGCGCAAGCGTCACGCCCATTTTCTACGTTGATCGACAGCGACCGAGACCATGACCCAAGACACCGTTGTGTCAATACCGCCTTACAAGGCTGACGACCAGGACGTCGTCGCCGAACTGCGCGCCCGTTTTGGCGACGACAGTTTCACCCTGCAATCGACCCGCACCGGCATGCCGGTACTCTGGGTCGCCCGTGAGCGACTGATCGAAGTCCTCACCTGCCTGCGCAACCTGCCGCGCCCCTATGTGATGCTCTTTGATCTGCACGGGGTCGACGAGCGCCTGCGCACCCAGCGTCGCGGCCTGCCGGACGCCGACTTCACGGTGTTCTATCACTTGATGTCGCTGGGGCGTAACAGCGACGTGATGATCAAGGTCGGTCTGAGCGAACGCGACCTCAACCTGCCCACCGCCACCAGTATCTGGCCCAACGCCAACTGGTACGAGCGCGAAGTCTGGGACCTGTACGGCATCACCTTCACCGGTCACCCGCACCTGAGCCGCATCATGATGCCGCCGACCTGGGAAGGTCATCCGCTGCGCAAGGACTACCCGGCGCGCGCCACCGAATTCGACCCGTTCAGCCTGACCCTGGCCAAGCAGCAACTGGAAGAAGAAGCCGCGCGCTTCCGTCCCGAAGACTGGGGCATGAAGCGTGGCGGCGAGCACGAGGACTACATGTTCCTCAACCTCGGCCCCAACCACCCCTCCGCGCACGGCGCCTTCCGCATCATCCTGCAGCTCGACGGCGAAGAAATCGTCGATTGCGTGCCGGAGATCGGCTACCACCACCGTGGCGCCGAGAAGATGGCCGAGCGTCAGAGCTGGCACAGCTTCATCCCCTACACCGACCGTATCGACTACCTCGGTGGGGTGATGAACAATCTGCCCTACGTGCTGGCGGTGGAGAAGCTCGCTGGCATCAAGGTGCCGCAGAAGGTCGACGTGATTCGCATCATGCTCGCCGAGTTCTTCCGCATCACCAGCCACCTGCTGTTCCTCGGTACCTACATCCAGGACGTCGGTGCCATGACGCCGGTGTTCTTCACCTTCACCGACCGCCAGCGCGCCTACAAGGTGATCGAAGCCATCACCGGTTTCCGCCTGCACCCGGCCTGGTATCGCATCGGCGGCGTCGCCCACGACCTGCCGCGCGGCTGGGACAAGCTGGTCAAGGAATTCGTCGACTGGCTGCCCAAGCGCCTCGACGAATACGAGAAAGCGGCGCTGAAGAACAGTATCCTCAAGGCCCGCACCATCGGCGTTGCGCAGTACAACACCAAGGAAGCGCTGGAATGGGGCACCACCGGAGCCGGCCTGCGCGCCACCGGTTGCGACTTCGACCTGCGCAAGGCGCGGCCCTACTCCGGCTACGAGCACTTCGAGTTCGAGGTGCCGCTGGCCGTCAATGGCGATGCCTATGACCGCTGCATCGTGCGCGTGGAGGAGATGCGCCAGAGCATCCGCATCATCGACCAGTGCCTGAAGAACATGCCGGAAGGCCCCTACAAGGCCGATCACCCGCTGACCACGCCGCCGCCGAAAGAGCGCACGCTGCAGCACATCGAAACCCTGATCACCCACTTCCTGCAGGTTTCCTGGGGCCCGGTCATGCCGGCCAACGAAGCCTTCCAGATGATCGAGGCGACCAAGGGCATCAACAGCTACTACCTGACGAGCGACGGCAGCACCATGAGCTACCGCACCCGGATTCGCACCCCCAGCTTCCCCCATCTGCAGCAGATCCCCTCGGTGATTCGCGGCAGCATGGTGGCGGACCTGATCGCCTACCTGGGCAGTATCGACTTCGTCATGGCCGACGTGGACCGCTGACATGATCCAGACAACCAATAGCAGCACGCTCATTCAGACCGATCGTTTCACCCTCAGCGAAACCGAGCGCTCGGCCATCGAGCACGAGATGCATCACTACGAAGACCCGCGCGCCGCCAGCATCGAAGCGCTGAAGATCGTGCAGAAGGCACGCGGCTGGGTGCCGGACGGCGCCGCTGACGCCATTGGCGAAATCCTCGGCATTCCGGCCAGCGACGTCGAGGGCGTGGCCACGTTCTATAGCCAGATATTCCGCCAGCCAGTTGGCCGCCACATCATCCGCGTGTGCGACAGCATGACCTGCTACATCGGCGGCCATGAGTCTGTGGTCAGTGAGATGCACAAGCAGCTTGGCATCGGCCTCGGCCAGACCACCCCCGACAACCGTTTCACCCTGCTGCCGGTGTGCTGCCTGGGCAACTGCGACAAGGCACCGGCACTGATGATCGACGACGACACCTTCGGCGACATCCAGCCCGCCGACGTCGCCAAGCTGCTGGAGGCCTATCAATGAAAGCGCTCACCTCCATTGGCCCAGCCAACCGCGTTGCCCGCAGCGAAGAAACCCATCCGCTGACCTGGCGCCTGCGTGACGACGCCCAGCCGGTATGGCTGGCCGAGTACCAGGCCAAGAACGGCTACGCTGCCGCGCGCAAGGCGCTGACCGATATGGCCCAGGCCGACATCGTGCAGACCGTCAAGGAAGCCGGCCTCAAGGGCCGTGGCGGCGCAGGCTTCCCCACGGGCGTGAAGTGGGGCCTGATGCCGGCCGACGAATCCATGAACATCCGCTACCTGCTGTGCAATGCGGATGAAATGGAGCCCAATACCTGGAAAGACCGCATGCTGATGGAACAGCTGCCGCACCTGCTCGTGGAAGGCATGCTGATCTCGGCGCGCGCACTCAAGGCCTATCGCGGCTACATCTTCCTGCGTGGCGAGTACGTCGACGCCGCCGCCAACCTCAACCGCGCCATCGACGAGGCCAAGGCCGCCGGGCTGCTCGGCAAGAACATCTTCGGCTCAGGCTTCGATTTCGAGCTGTTCGTGCATACCGGCGCCGGTCGCTATATCTGCGGCGAAGAAACTGCACTGATCAACTCGCTGGAGGGCCGCCGCGCCAACCCGCGCGCCAAGCCGCCCTTTCCCGCTGCCGTCGGCGTGTGGGGCAAGCCCACCTGCGTCAACAACGTCGAGACCCTGTGCAACGTGCCGGCCATCGTCGGCCAGGGTGTGGACTGGTACAAGAGCCTCGCCCGCCCCGGCAGCGAAGACCACGGCACCAAACTGATGGGCTTCTCCGGCAAGGTGAAAAAACCCGGTCTGTGGGAACTGCCGTTCGGCATCAGCGCGCGTGAACTGTTCGAGGAGCATGCCGGCGGCATGCGCGACGGCTACCGGCTCAAATGCTGGCAGCCCGGCGGCGCCGGTACCGGTTTTTTGCTGCCTGAGCACCTCGACGCACAGATGTACGCCGGCGGCATCGCCAAGGTCGGCACACGCATGGGCACCGGCCTGGCGCTGGCGGTCGATGACTCGATCAACATGGTGTCACTGCTGCGCAACATGGAGGAGTTCTTCGCTCGAGAGTCCTGCGGGTGGTGCACACCATGCCGCGACGGCCTGCCCTGGAGCGTGAAGATCCTCCGTGCGCTGGAGCGCGGGCAAGGCACCGCCGAAGACATCCGCACCCTGCTCGGCCTGGTCAACTTCCTCGGCCCGGGCAAGACCTTCTGCGCTCACGCGCCAGGCGCGGTGGAGCCATTGGGCAGTGCCATCAAATATTTCCGTGAAGAGTTCGAGGCCGGCGTGGCCAAGGTGGCGAACACGCCCCGCATGCCAGCAAGCGCGAGCTGAACAGACGAATTCCCTTAGCCAGCCGCTTTAGCAAGCGGGTAAACGAAGACTTGAAGAAATGGCCACTATCCACGTAGACGGCAAAGATTTCGAAGTCGATGGTGCAGACAACCTCCTGCAGGCCTGCCTGTCCCTCGGACTCGATATCCCCTACTTCTGCTGGCACCCGGCGCTTGGCAGCGTCGGGGCTTGCCGGCAGTGCGCGGTCAAACAGTACAACGACGAGAACGACACCCGTGGTCGTATCGTCATGTCCTGCATGACGCCCGCCACCGACAACACCTGGATCAGCATCGACGACGAGGAGTCCAAGGCGTTCCGCGCCAGCGTCGTCGAATGGCTGATGACCAACCACCCGCACGACTGCCCGGTGTGCGAGGAAGGCGGTCACTGCCACCTGCAGGACATGACGGTGATGACCGGGCACAACACCCGACGCTACCGCTTCACCAAGCGCACCCACCAGAACCAGGAACTCGGCCCGTTCATCGGCCACGAGATGAACCGCTGCATCGCCTGCTACCGCTGCGTGCGCTACTACAAGGACTACGCCGGCGGGACCGACCTGGGTGTGTTCGGCGCGCACGACAACGTGTACTTCGGCCGTGTCGAGGACGGCACGCTGGAAAGCGAGTTCTCCGGCAACCTGGTGGAGGTCTGCCCCACCGGTGTGTTCACCGACAAGACCCACTCCGAGCGCTACAACCGCAAGTGGGACATGCAGTTCGCCCCGAGCATCTGCCATGGCTGCTCCAGCGGCTGCAACATCAGCCCCGGTGAGCGCTACGGCGAGCTGCGCCGCATCGAGAACCGCTTCAACGGTTCGGTGAACCAGTACTTCCTCTGTGACCGCGGCCGCTTCGGTTATGGCTACGTCAATCGCGAGGATCGCCCGCGTCAGCCATTGCTGGCTGGCCAGGCTATCGGTATCGATGCCGCGCTGGACAAGGCCGCCGAACTGCTCAAGGGCAAGCGCGTGATCGGCATCGGTTCGCCTCGCGCCAGCCTCGAATCCAACTTCGCCCTGCGCGAACTGGTCGGTACCGACAATTTCTACAGCGGCATTGCCGCCAACGAACTGGCCAATATCCGCCTGATCCGCGACATCCTGCAGAACGGCCCACTGCCGACGCCGACCCTGCGCGACGTGGAGTTGCACGACGCCATTTTCGTTCTCGGCGAAGACCTGACCCAGACCGCCGCACGCCTGGCCCTGGCCCTGCGCCAGGCAGTCAAGGGCAAGGCCACCGAGATCGCCGCCGGCGCACGCATACAGGACTGGCACATGGCGGCCGTGCAGAACGTTGCCCAGCACGCCCTGCACCCGCTGTTCATCGCCAGCGTCGCTGAAACCCGCCTCGACGATGTCGCCGAGCAGTGCGTACATGCTGCACCGGCCGACCTGGCCCGTATCGGTTTCGCCGTGGCCCACGCCATCGACCCGAGCGCGCCGGCCGTCGACGGCCTGGACGCCGAGGCTCAAGCGCTGGTACAGCGCATTGCCGACGCCCTGCTGGCAGCCCAACGCCCGCTGATCGTCTCCGGCGCCTCGCTGGGCGACAAAGCGCTGATCGAAGCCGCCGCCAATATCGCCAGCGCGCTGAAGAACCGTGAGAAGAACGGTTCGCTTAGCCTGGTGGTGCCCGAGGCCAACAGCCTGGGCCTGGCGCTGCTTCTGGGTGAAGAGCTTGCTGGCAAGTCCGTCGATGCCGCACTGGATGCCTTGAGCAGCGGTAAGGCCGATGCCCTGATCGTGCTGGAAAATGATCTGTATCGCCGCGCCGATGCCGCCGGGGTCGACGCGGCGCTCAACGCCGCCCAAACGGTGATCGTCGCCGATCACCAGCGCACCGCCACCAGCGAACGCGCCCAGTTGCTGCTCCCGGTTGCTTCCTTCGCTGAAGGCGACGGCACCCTGGTCAGCCTCGAGGGCCGCGCTCAGCGTTTCTTCCAGGTCTATGAACCGAGCTACTACGACGCCGGCATCCTGATCCGCGAAGGCTGGCGCTGGCTGCACGCGCTGCACAGCACCCTGCAGGGCAAGACCATGGACTGGACGCAACTGGATCAGGTCACCGAGGCCTGCGCCGCCAGCAACCCGTTGTTGACCGGTATCAAGGAGGCCGCGCCGAGCGCCTCGTTCCGCATCAAGGGACTCAAGCTCGCGCGCGAGCCGCACCGTTACAGCGGCCGCACCGCCATGCGCGCCAACATCAGCGTGCACGAGCCGCGTCAGCCGCAGGATCAGGACTCGGCCTTCGCCTTCTCCATGGAAGGCTACGCAGGCAGCAAGGAAGACCGTCAGCAAATACCGTTCGCCTGGTCGCCGGGCTGGAACTCGCCGCAGGCCTGGAACAAGTTCCAGGATGAAGTCGGTGGTCACCTGCGCGCAGGCGACCCCGGTGTGCGTCTGCTCGAAGCCGCCGGCAACGCCCTGCCCTGGTTCGCGGTGAACCACGCGTTCAACCCGCCTGCGGGCACCTGGCAGGTGGCGCCGCTGCACCACCTGTTCGGCAGCGAGGAAAACTCCGCGCGCGCCAAACCGATCCAGGAGCGCATGCCCGAGCCCTACGTGGCCCTGGCCCGCGAAGAGGCGGCACGCCTGGGGGTCAACGACGGCGCGCTGCTGACTCTGCGCGTCAACGGCCAGGCGCTGCGCCTGCCGCTGCAGGTGCGCGACGACCTGGCCGTTGGCCTGGTCGGCCTGCCGGTTGGCCTGCCGGGCATTGCGGCGACGCTCGCTGGTGCCAGCGTGACCCTGCTGCAGGAGGCCGCACAATGAGCTGGATGACGCCCGAACTGATCGAGATCGTCGTTGCAGTACTCAAGGCCATCGTCATCCTGCTGGTGGTGGTGGTCTGCGGCGCGCTGCTGAGCTTCGTCGAGCGGCGCCTGCTGGGTTGGTGGCAGGATCGCTACGGCCCCAACCGCGTGGGGCCGTTCGGCATGTTCCAGATCGCCGCCGACATGATCAAGATGTTCTTCAAGGAGGACTGGACGCCGCCGTTCGCCGACAGGTTCATCTTCATCCTGGCGCCGATGATCGCCTTCTCGGCGATGCTGATGGCCTTCGCCATCATCCCCATCACCCCAACCTGGGGCGTGGCGGACCTGAACATCGGCATCCTGTTCTTCTTCGCCATGGCGGGCCTGTCGGTCTACGCGGTGCTGTTCGCCGGCTGGTCGAGCAACAACAAGTTCGCCCTGCTCGGCAGCCTGCGGGCCTCGGCCCAGACCATCTCCTACGAGGTGTTCCTGGCCCTGGCGCTGATGGGCGTGGTGGCGCAGGTCGGCTCGTTCAACATGCGCGACATCGTCGATTACCAGGCGCAGAACCTGTGGTTCATCATTCCGCAGTTCTTCGGCTTCTGTACCTTCTTCATCGCTGCCGTCGCCGTGACCCACCGTCACCCGTTCGACCAGCCGGAAGCCGAGCAGGAGCTGGCCGATGGTTACCACATCGAATACGCCGGGATGAAATGGGGCATGTTCTTCGTTGGCGAATACGTCGCCATCGTCACCGTGTCCGCCTTGCTGGTAACGCTGTTCTTTGGTGGCTGGCACGGCCCGTTCGGCATCCTGCCGCAGATTCCGTTCTTTTGGTTCGCACTGAAAACGGCCTTCTTCATCATGATCTTCATCCTGCTGCGCGCGTCGATCCCACGCCCGCGCTATGACCAGGTCATGGCCTTCAGCTGGAAGTTCTGCCTGCCGCTGACCCTGATCAACCTGCTGGTGACCGGCGCCGTCGTGCTGGCCACGGCCCAGTAAGGAGAACCACAGAATGTTCAAGTACATATGGGACGTGCTGGTCGGTACCGGCACCCAACTGCGCAGCCTGGCCATGGTCTTCAGCCATGGCTTTCGCAAGCGCGACACCCTGCAATACCCGGAAGAGCAGGTCTACCTGCCGCCGCGCTACCGTGGCCGTATCGTTCTGACCCGCGACCCTGACGGCGAGGAGCGCTGCGTGGCCTGCAACCTTTGCGCCGTGGCCTGCCCGGTGGGCTGCATCTCGCTGCAGAAGGCCGAGACCGACGACGGTCGCTGGTACCCGGAGTTCTTTCGCATCAACTTCTCGCGCTGCATCTTCTGCGGCCTGTGCGAGGAAGCCTGCCCGACCACCGCGATCCAGCTCACCCCCGATTTCGAGATGGGCGAGTTCAAGCGTCAGGATCTGGTGTACGAGAAGGAAGACCTGCTGATCAGCGGCCCCGGCAAGAACCCGGACTACAACTTCTACCGCGTGGCCGGTATGGCCATCGCCGGCAAGCCCAAGGGCGCCGCGCAGAACGAGGCCGAGCCGATCAACGTGAAGAGTCTGTTGCCATGACTCGTTCTTACCCTCTCCCCCAGCCCCTTTCCCGTAAGCGGGAGAGGGGCGCAATGAGGAGTTCCTGATGGAATTTGCGTTCTACTTCGCCGCCGGTGTGGCGGTGGCAGCAACGGTCGGGGTGGTTACCAACACCAACCCGGTGCATGCCTTGCTTTACCTCATCGTCTCACTGCTGGCGGTGTCGATGGTGTTCTTCGCCCTCGGTGCACCCTTTGCCGGCGCGCTGGAAATCATCGTCTACGCCGGCGCCATCATGGTGCTGTTCGTGTTCGTGGTGATGATGCTCAACCTAGGCCCGGCCGCAGCCGAGCAGGAACGCAAGTGGCTGACGCCTGGCATCTGGGTCGGCCCGGCGATTCTCAGCGCCCTGCTACTTGGCCAGTTGCTCTACGTGCTGCTCAACCATGTCAGCGACGCCCACATCGGCCACACCACGGTCGAAGCCAAGGCCGTCGGCATCAGCCTGTTCGGCCCCTACCTGCTGGCCGTGGAGCTGGCCTCCATGCTGCTGCTCGCCGCACTGGTCGCCGCCTACCACCTGGGCCGTCATGACGCCAAGGAGCCAACCGTATGACCGGCATCCCACTGGAACACGGCCTGGCCCTGGCCGGCGTGCTGTTCTGCATCGGCCTGGTCGGCCTGATGGTGCGGCGCAACATCCTGTTTATCCTGATGAGCCTGGAAGTGATGATGAACGCCGCCGCGCTCGCCTTCGTCGTTGCTGGCGCCCGCTGGGGCGCAGCTGACGGCCAGGTGATGTTCATTCTGGTGATCACCCTGGCAGCCGCAGAGGCCAGCATCGGCCTGGCGATCCTGCTGCAGCTGTATCGCCGCTTCAACACTCTGGATATCGACGCTGCCAGCGAGATGCGCGGATGAATCTTCTAGCCCTGACTCTATTCTTTCCGCTGCTCGGCTGGTTGCTGCTGGCCTTCTCGCGCGGACGTCTCTCGGAAAACACCAGTGCCGTGATAGGTGTCGGCTCCATCGGCCTGGCGGCCGCAAGCGCTGCCTGGGTCATCGCCGCGTTCATCGGCAATCCACCGGCCGGTGGCGCCTATAGTCTGACCCTGTGGCAGTGGATGAGCGTCGAAGGCCTGGCGCCGAGCTTCACCCTGCACCTGGACGGCCTGTCGGTAACCATGCTCGGCGTGGTCACCGGCGTGGGCTTCCTGATTCACCTGTTCGCCAGCTGGTACATGCGTGGCGAGGAAGGCTATTCGCGCTTCTTCGCCTACACCAACCTGTTCATCTTCAGCATGTTGCTGCTGGTACTGGGCGACAACCTGCTGGTGCTGTTCTTCGGCTGGGAAGGCGTGGGCCTGTGCTCGTACCTGCTGATCGGCTTCTACTACAAGCACGTGCCCAACGGTAACGCGGCGCTCAAGGCGTTCATCGTGACCCGTATCGGCGACGTGTTCCTGATGATTGGCCTGTTCCTGCTGTTCCTCAACCTCGGCACCCTGAACATTCAGGAGCTGATGCTGCTGGCACCGCAGCGATACGTGGCCGGCGACACCTGGTTGTGGCTCGCCACGCTGATGCTGCTAGGCGGCGCGGTCGGTAAATCCGCCCAGCTGCCGCTGCAGACCTGGCTGGCCGACGCCATGGCCGGCCCGACCCCGGTGTCGGCGCTGATCCACGCGGCAACCATGGTCACCGCGGGCGTGTACCTGATCGCCCGTACCCACGGCCTGTTCCTGCTGACCCCGGAGATTCTCGAGCTGGTCGGCATCGTCGGCGGCGTGACCCTGGTGCTGGCCGGTTTCGCCGCGCTGGTACAGACCGACATCAAGCGCATCCTCGCCTACTCGACCATGAGCCAGATCGGCTACATGTTCCTGGCCCTGGGCGTCGGTGCCTGGAACGCGGCGATCTTCCACCTGATGACTCACGCCTTCTTCAAGGCCCTGCTGTTCCTCGCGTCCGGTGCGGTGATCCACGCCTGCCACCACGAGCAAAACATCTTCAGGATGGGCGGCCTGTGGAAGAAGCTGCCGCTGGCCTACGCCAGCTTCGTCGTTGGCGGCGCGGCGCTGGCCGCCCTGCCGCTGCTGACCGCCGGCTTCTACTCCAAGGACGAAATTCTCTGGGAAGCCTTTGCCAGCGGCCATGGCGAGTTGCTCTACGCGGGCCTGGTCGGCGCCTTCCTGACCTCGATCTACACCTTCCGCCTGATCTTCATCGCCTTCCACGGCGAGCAGAAGACCGAGGCGCACGCCGGTCATGGCATCGCCCACAACCTGCCGCTGATGGTGCTGATCGTGCTGTCGACCTTCATCGGTGCCTGGATCACCCCGCCGCTGGCCGGCGTGCTGCCGCAAAGCGTCGGCCACGCCGGTGGCGAGGCCAAGCACAGCCTGGAACTGCTCTCCGGCCTTATCGCGGTATCCGGCATCGTCATCGCGGCCCTGCTCTTCCTTGGCCAGCGCCGCGTCGCTTCGGCCGTGGCGCAGAGCGCGCCGGGTCGCCTGCTGAGCGCCCTGTGGTTCGCCGCCTGGGGCTTCGACTGGCTCTACGACAAGCTGTTCGTACGCCCTTACCTGGCGCTCTGCCACCTGCTGCGCCGCGACCCCATCGACCGCAGCATCGGCCTGATTCCGCTGCTTGCACGTGGCGGCAACGCCGCGCTGGTGCGCAGCGAAAACGGTCAGGTGCGCTGGTACGCCGCTTCGATCGCCGGGGGCGCCGTGCTGGTGCTCGCCGCCATCCTCTTTTTGAGTTAAGGAAAACAGCCTGATGATTCTGCCCTGGCTAATCCTGATTCCCTTCATCGGCGGGCTGCTGTGCTGGCAAGCCGAGCGTTTCGGCCACGTCCTGCCACGCTGGATCGCCCTGATCACCATGGCTCTGCTGTTCGGCCTGAGCCTGTGGCTGTGGGTCAGCGGTGACTTCACCCTGGCCCCGGCACCCGGCAACGAGCCGCGCTGGGCCCACGAGTTCGTCATCGACTGGATCCCGCGCTTGGGGATAACCATCCACCTGGCGATGGACGGCCTGTCAGTGCTGATGGTGACGCTAACCGGCCTGCTCGGTGTGCTGTCTGTACTCTGCTCGTGGAACGAGATCCAGAACCGCGTCGGCTTCTTCCACCTCAACCTGATGTGGATTCTGGGCGGCGTGGTCGGCGTGTTCCTCGCCGTCGACCTGTTCCTGTTCTTCTTCTTCTGGGAAATGATGCTGGTGCCGATGTACTTCCTCATCGCGCTCTGGGGTCACAGCGGCAGCGACGGTCGTACCCGTATCACCGCCGCCACCAAGTTCTTCATCTTCACCCAGGCCAGCGGCCTGATCATGCTGCTGGCGATCCTTTCCCTGGTGTTCGTGCACTTCAACCAGACCGGCGTGCTGACCTTCAACTACGCCGAACTGCTGAAGACCGAGCTGGCGCCGGGCACCGAGTACCTGCTGATGCTCGGTTTCTTCGTCGCCTTCGCGGTGAAGTTCCCGGTGGTGCCGGTGCACTCCTGGTTGCCGGACGCTCACGCCCAGGCACCGACCGCCGGCTCCGTCGACCTGGCTGGCATCCTGCTGAAGACCGCCGCTTACGGCCTGCTGCGCTTCGCCCTGCCACTGTTCCCCAACGCTTCGGCGGAGTTCGCGCCGATCGCCCAGTGGCTCGGCGTGTTCGCCATCCTCTACGGCGCCCTGCTGTCGTTCGCGCAGACCGACATCAAGCGCCTGGTAGCCTACTCCAGCGTCTCGCACATGGGCTTCGTGCTGATCGCCATCTACTCCGGCAGCCAGATCGCCCTGCAGGGCGCAGTGGTGCAGATGGTCGCCCACGGCCTGTCGGCCGCCGCACTGTTCATCCTCTGCGGCCAGCTCTACGAGCGCGTGCACACCCGCGACCTGCGCCAGATGGGCGGCATCTGGGCGCGCATGCCCTGGTTGCCAGCCATCAGCCTGTTCTTCGCCGCTGCCGCGCTGGGTCTGCCGGGTACCGGCAACTTCGTCGGCGAATTCCTCATTCTGCTCGGCAGCTTCCCCGGCGCGCCGTGGGTCGTGGTGCTGGCCGCCACCGGCCTGGTGCTCGGCTCGGTGTATGCCCTGGCGATGATCCACCGTGCCTATTTCGGCCCCGTGCAGCAGGACGCGCCGCTGCCAGGCCTTAAAGCCCGCGAGCTGGCCATGGTACTCGGCCTCGGCGTACTGCTGATTCTGCTTGGCGTTTACCCGCAACCGGTGCTCGACACCTCCGCTGCCAGCATGCATGGCGTGCAGCAGTGGATGGCTGGCGCCCTCGATCAACTCGCCTCGGGCCGGTAAGGGTAAGGATTAGAGACTCATGGAACATCACGCTGTCGAATTCACCCTGAAACACCTGATCGCCCTGCTGCCACTGCTGGTGACCAGCCTCACCGTGGTCGTGGTGATGCTGGCCATTGCCGCCAAGCGCAATCACGCCCTGACCTTCATCCTCTCGGTGGTGGGTCTGAACCTGGCGCTGCTGTCGTTGATCCCGGCTCTGGAGGTGGCGCCACTTGAGGTCACCCCGCTGCTGCTGATCGATAACTTCGCCTGCTACTACATGGCGCTGGTGCTGGCCGCCAGCCTAGCCTGCGTCACGTTGATCCATGCCTACCTGGGCGGCGAGTCCGGCAAGGGCTACCCGGGCAACCGCGAGGAGCTGTACCTGTTGGTGCTGCTCTCCGCTGCCGGCGGCCTGGTGCTGGTCAGCGCCCAGCATCTGGCGGGCCTGTTCATCGGCCTGGAACTGCTGTCGGTGCCGACCTACGGCATGATCGCCTATGCATTCTTCAACAAACGCTCGCTGGAAGCCGGCATCAAGTACATGGTGCTGTCGGCCGCCGGTTCAGCCTTCCTGCTATTCGGCATGGCGCTGCTGTACGCTGAATCGGGCAACCTGGGCTTTGCCGATATCGGTATCAGCCTGGCGCGGGAAAGCAGCCAACTGGTGCAGATCGGCATCGGCATGATGCTCATCGGCCTGGCCTTCAAACTGTCGCTGGTGCCCTTCCACCTGTGGACGCCCGACGTCTATGAGGGCGCGCCGGCACCAGTGGCGGCCTTCCTCGCCACCGCAAGCAAGGTGGCGGTGTTCGCCGTGCTATTGCGCCTGTACCAGATTTCCCCAGCCATGAGCGGCGGTTGGCTGAGCGAACTGCTGACGCTGATCGCCATTGCCTCGATCCTGTTCGGCAACCTGCTGGCACTGCTGCAGAACAACCTCAAACGCCTGCTCGGCTACTCCTCCATCGCCCACTTCGGCTACTTGCTGGTAGCGCTGATCGCCAGCAAGGGCCTGGCCGTGGAAGCCGTGGGCGTGTACCTCGCCACCTACGTGCTGACCAGCCTCGGCGCATTCGGCGTGATCACCCTGATGTCCACGCCCTACAGCGGCCGCGATGCCGACGCGCTGTACGAGTACCGCGGCCTGTTCTGGCGCCGTCCGTACCTGACTGCCGTACTCACGGTGATGATGCTGTCGCTGGCGGGCATTCCGCTGACGGCGGGTTTCATCGGCAAGTTCTACGTGATCGCCGCAGGTGTCGAGGCGCAACTGTGGTGGCTGCTCGGTGCGATGGTGCTGGGCAGCGCCGTCGGCGTGTTCTATTACCTGCGGGTGATGGTCACGCTGTTCATGCGCGAGCCCAACATGCATCGCCACGACGCTCCCTTCGACTGGGGTCAGCGTGCTGGCGGCATCATGCTGCTGGTGGTCGCCCTGCTTGCCTTCATCATCGGCGTGTACCCGCAGCCACTGCTGGAGCTGGTGCAGTACGCCGGACTGGTCGCTCTGGTGCAGTGACCGTCGCTGATTTTCTTTGTTTCATGGCCTATTGATTCTAAAGGCCACTATCAAAGAAAACCGTCTGACGGTACCTGCTTTTCTGACGCTGCATTGCGCCTGGATTTGCGAGAATTGCGCCCGCAAGTCCAGGCGAACGGCGTCCTGCCGCTCAGGCATGCACAGTCATTGGCGCTGCTGGTTTCCAGCAATAACGCGAGAGGTCTGTCCGCCGGCAGTTTCGCCAGCACCACGGCCAAATCCCCCAACACGGCCGCAAGCGGGTCGATCAATCCAGCAGACGAAGCCCCAGCAGCACACACCAACCCAGGAACGGCAGGCCCAAAGCGACCAGCCAGAACTTCAAGGGCTCACGCCCCAGCGAGTCGCCCCCTTTCCAGAGGGTAATTCCCAGGCCCACTGCCAGGCACGGCACCAGCCACAACAGCCAGCGCCATGCCCGCGGCGGAATTGGCCGAATGGCTGCCGCCGGCACCCTGTCCAACCTTACCGGCATGCTCAGCCCGCCGTCGCTTCGGGCAGCGAGGTCAACAGGGCGCAACCACAGGCACAGCGATGGCCATGGAAGGCCACCGGCACGCCGTGATCCTTGAACACCGGATGGCCTTCACTCACGACCGTCGGGCCATGGGCCGGACAACTCACCTTGTCCCCCACTCGCACCGCGCCAATACCGTGAAACCTCATGGTCGGCGAACCCTCCAGAACGCTGCCGCCGCTGGTAGTCTTGTCGCCAATACGGATGATGCCTTTCATGTTTGACTACTCCGCTAAAAATCCATTGGGAAGGTGGCATTGACGCGTGAAAGCGAGCGGCGGAAAGCCCGCCGCAACCGACCAGCGCCACACAGAAATCCAGACCAACCCGCGTTTAAGCATCGCCGTAGAAACTCCATTCCACCGGCTCGTTGGTAAGAGTGGTTTTGTCTTTCAACGGCCAGGGGCGAGCGAGGAAGCGCTTGACCTCCCAGGTGGGGAAAATCTCGCCTTCCTTGAATTGTCGGATGGTTTCGGTTTTGACGATGGTGCGGTCG